>Ga0172372_10000059_pt1 | contig 144425 bp, 127 predicted proteins | sample LakKiv5m_2_FD_114544 | JGI IMG/M metagenome (GOLD analysis project Ga0172372, IMG submission 114544) | Freshwater microbial communities from Kabuno Bay, South-Kivu, Congo - kab_092012_9.5m | ecosystem: Environmental > Aquatic > Freshwater > Lake | place: Democratic Republic of the Congo...
AACTGTGCTTGCCGAGGTCGATGCCGACCAGCGTTGCAGTGCTCATGATGATGGCCTCCGAAAATAAAACACCCTGTCAAAGCCTAGCCCTGACAGGGTGTGGGGGTGACCATCTCATTAACCGGCCAACGAGCCGGTTTTTTTATGCATGTCATTTGACCTACTTTGCGGCAGCCTGCAGAAAGCTCACTACTTGTTCGGCCTCGAACGGCCAATCCAATTCTGCACCATTGTCAACGCGGCGAAGCACCGGTATCCGTAGCCCGTAGAGTTCGACCCAGTCGGAGCGCTCGGCAATATCCATTAGCTCCACTAACAGCCCATGCTCTACAAGCGGCATGAGCACCTCTTCTGCCTGCTCGCAGAGATGGCAACCCAGAGTTCCGAAAAGCTGGCATTCAGGCAACATTGGCGATCTCGCAATCATTCGTGTCGAAATTCTAGCAAGGCCGAGGTGGTTAGCCATCTTAGTTACGAAGCGTGAATGCGCCTTCACGCAGTCAAAAATGTGAAATCGGCCCCACTCACCAGGCGATTATGCTCAGGCCATTCGACTCTGCCCGAGCAAAACGCTAGGATGTTGCCACCCGCGGCGACGCAGATTGCCCGGTAGACCCTTTAGTGTTTAATCGCCAGATCATGCGACGTGAATATTCGATGCGTGACCGACCGACAGCCTTAAACGGCCGTCAGGGCTGCGACCGTCTAGCACGTTGACTTGCAGGGCTTGGCGACTAAAGTCTAAAGGTTGAAAAACCTCTGTAATGTTTTATTGCATGGCGCCGTAAAGAGCGACCTTCAGAGCATCATCCAACGAGGAGAACAAGAAATGCTCAAGACCCCAATCGCCCGGGGCGTGGCCCTGGCCACTCTGGGAGCAACCCTAGCCATTCCTTCCATGGCTCAAGCTGCTTTTATCGAAGATACAAAGGCTGGCCTGGAGCTGCGTAACTTCTACATGAACCGTGATTTCCGCGATGACGCTAGTACTGCAAAGAGCAAGGCAGAAGAGTGGGCTCAGGGCTTCCTGCTACGAGTTGAGTCAGGATTCACCGAAGGCACTGTCGGCTTCGGCGTCGATGCTCTGGGTCTGTTGGGGGTAAAACTCGACTCCAGCCCTGACCGCACCGGAACAAACTTACTGCCGGTCGATAATGATGGGTCTGCACCCGATGATTATTCCCAGCTTGGCCTAACTGCCAAAGTAAAAATCTCCAAGACAATTCTGAAAGTTGGCACGCTTGAGCCAAAGAACATGGCTCTTCACCGCAGTGACTCTCGCCTGCTCCCACAAACCTTCAAAGGCGGACAGATCGTCTCCAATGAAGTTGAAGGATTGACATTAGATGCGGGTTACATAACGGAAGTTAACCAGCGTAACGACTCGAACTATGATGACCTGACAGCACTTCTGAACGGTGCTTCATTAGGCGGCGGTAGCATTGATGATTTCATTTTTGCTGGTGCTACTTACAAGTTGATGGACAACCTTACCGGTGCCTATTACTACAGCAATCTTGAAGAAGCTTACAAGCAGCACTCTTTCAATCTGATTCATGTTTTACCGCTTGGTGAGAAGCAGTCGCTGAAAACCGATCTGCGCTATGCCCGCTCGACAGACGATGGTTCTTCTAATGTCGACAACAAGGCCTTGGGCGCAATGGTCACCTACTCGGTCAGCGGCCATAGCTTTGGCTTGGGCTATCAGGAAATGAATGGTGATACCGGCTTCGCCTTCGTCGGCGGCTGGTCCGATCCTTATCTGGTGAACTATGTAATGACTGGTCCGGACTTTGCCAAAGCTGATGAAAAATCATGGCAGGCCCGCTACGACTTCAACTTTGCCTCCATCGGCATTCCCGGCCTGAGCCTGATGACCCGCTACGTCAGCGGTGATGGCTTCGATAGAACTGACGGCTCCAACGGTGGTAAAGAGTGGGAGCGCGGCACCGATATCAGCTACGTATTCCAAGAAGGCGCCTTGAAGAATCTCGGTGTTAAATGGCGTAACGTTACATATCGCAGCACCAACAACCGCGATGCTAATGAGAACCGTCTGATCGTCAGCTACACCATCCCGCTGATGTAATAGCGGCCTACCGCATCTCGATGCAGTAGTCAGAAAGACCCGCTTCGGCGGGTTTTTCTTTTCAGGAAGGTTGCGTATTACAGGCTTTATCAATTCCGCCTGTGATAAAAGTGCTGTGCAATTAAAGGGTAGGATCACCGCAGGCGTTTCTGAGGTTCACTGCACGCTCAACACAAACCCGAGTCATTTCACTTCTCACCGTAACCGCAGCTTTCCGCTGCTTCATTCAAAACGAAGCGGGAACCTTGCGTCACCGTCATGCTCGAACTTGAAGTACCGTCACCATTCCCATGACTTCACCAAGGAGCAAGCAGATGTCTACCGAATCCACTTTCAGCACCAGTGATAACACCCCTATCCCTGACGCAACCGCTGGCTCTACCGGCTCGCTGATCGACAAATCAGCTCACCGCCGCAACCTTCAGGCTGCACAGAACGCACTGATCGAAGAATTCCACACGCTTATCGCAGATACCGAGCGCCTGCTCAAACACACCCAGGACACCGCCGGAAGCCAGACCGAAGAATTGCGCGGGAAAATTACTGCCAACATGAGTCGTGCCCGGGAAATGTTGAAGGAGCAGGAAAACACGCTGCGTGATCAGAGTGAAGCAGCCATTCAGTGCACGGAAGAATACGTTCAAACGCACCCCTGGCAGTCCATTGGTATTGCTGCGGGCGCCGGCTTTCTTCTTGGCATGATCATGCGCCGCTGAAGGAGGAAAGCAGGCCAATGGAAGCAAAATATTCCGATGAAGCACCCGCACCGTCCCTGAAAAAAATGGGCGGCGCGGTTGTCGGCCTTCTTCAAGGGCATCTGGAGCTGATTGGAATAGAGCTCCAGGAAGAGCGCAGCCGCGTATTCAGGCTGTTTCTTCTGGCAAGTATCAGCCTGATCCTGGGCCTGCTGATTCTGGTGGGGCTTTCAGCAGCTATCGTCATCGCGTTCTGGGAGAGCAATCCCATCGCGGCCATTTTCGTTCTTTGTGCGATTTATGCGGTGGCAATGGCGATCTGTATCAGCCGAGCCATCAAGCTTGCCAAGGCCTGCGCTTCCCCCTTCCAGGCAACGGTCGAAGAGCTGGCCCGCAATCAGGAGCGTTTACTGCCATGACCCTTCCTCTGAGCACATCCAGCGACCTGGCCATGCGCAAGGATCTGGTTCGGCTGCGCATGGAGATGCATCGTCAGCAGATCCTCTATCACGGGCAGCCCCTTGCCCATCCCGTGCGGCGCATCAAGCAGATCGTGAGCAGCCGCGGCGCCTCTTCCGGTCGCGACACCAAAGGCCCCCTGATGTTGGCGGTGACCGCTGCGCTCGCCCTCTTCGGCCCGCGCCTGGGTAAAGTCGGCAAGCTCGCACGCCTGGGCATCACGTTCTATCCGCTCATTCGCAAGCTGCGCCATTAGCTCCGGCAAACGTCGCATGGCCACCATATGGTCCTGCAGACGAGAACTGCTGTACGCTCGTGTCCGCGCACCGATAACAAGTCATGGAATGCGCCTTTAAGGCAGCCGGCTCGTGCTGCTCGGCATGCCAGACCACTGGCGGTTGCTACAAGGAGATAGCCCCTTTTGGATTGGCATACGCTGCTTAACCGTGAACGGCTTGGAAAGTCCGTTCACAGCACAGAGGAACTGGGCCGAAGTCCTTTTCACAAGGACCACGATAGAGTCATATTTTCCGGCGCGTTCCGGCGGCTTGGGCGCAAGACCCAGGTGCATCCGGTTTCCAGCAACGACCACATCCATACCCGCCTGACTCACTCGCTGGAAGTCAGTTGCGTCGGGCGCTCGCTCGGCATGCGCGTAGGCGAAGTGTTGCGCGAGAGCCTGCCCGAATGGTGCAGCCCGGCCGACCTCGGCATGATTGTCCAATCAGCCTGTCTCGCCCATGACATCGGTAACCCGCCATTTGGCCATTCCGGCGAAGACGCGATCCGCCACTGGTTCCAGCAGGCCGCAGGACGCGGCTGGCTGGACGACATGACGGATGCGCAGCGGGCGGACTTCCTCAACTTCGAGGGCAATGCCCAAGGCTTCCGTGTGCTCACGCAGCTGGAGTATCACCAGTTCGACGGAGGCACCCGGCTTACCTACGCCACGCTGGGCACCTATCTCAAATACCCATGGACGTCTCGCCATGCCGAGGCGCTGGGGTACAAGAAACACAAGTTCGGTTGCTACCAGAACGAGTTACCGTTGCTGGAGCAGATCGCACACAAGCTGAACCTGCCGAAGGTTGCCGATCAGCGCTGGGGGCGCCACCCCCTCGTGTATCTGATGGAGGCCGCGGACGACATCTGCTACGGGCTGATCGATCTCGAAGATGGCCTCGAAATGGAGCTGCTCGAGTACGCGGAGGTCGAGGAATTGCTGCTGGCGCTGGTTGGCGACGACATTCCGGAAACCTATCGCCAACTCGGCCCAGGCGACTCCAGGCGCCGCAAGCTGGCGATCCTGCGCGGCAAGGCCATCGAGCACCTGACCAATGCCGCTGCCGCTGCGTTCGTCGAACAGCAGAATAACCTCTTGCGCGGCGAACTGCCGGGCGACCTGGTCGAGCATATGCATGGTCCTGCCAAGGCCTGCGTGGTGCAGGCGAAAGCGATGGCCCGCCAGAAGATTTTCCAGGACAAACGCAAGACCCTGCACGAGATCGGCGCCTACACGACGCTGGAGATCCTGCTCAACGCTTTCTGCGGGGCGGCGCTGGAACAGCATCGCGGCGGTACACCTTCATTCAAGAACCAGCGGATCCTCGATCTGCTCGGACGCAGCGCACCCTCTCCCGAGCTACCGCTCTACCAGTCGTTTCTGCGAATGATCGATTTCATTGCCGGCATGACCGACAGTTACGCCACGGAAATGGCCGGAGAAATGACCGGTCGCTCCAGCCCGGTCTGACCCCATGAAGCGTCTGTTGCGGCAAAGCATTCACTGGCATCCCGGGCGCCCCGCCTGGGGCGCGGCGATGGTCGCAGGCTTCGGCTGTGCGCTGCCGCTGTTGCTGGGCCTGTTCAGTGGTCACCCGGGTTTTCTCTGGGCGACGGTAGGTGCATTCCAGGCCGCCAAGGCCAATCCGCTTCATCGCTTCGGCATGCTGCGGATGCTGCTCCTTATCGCACTGGGCGCCGGCAGTGCCGGCCTGGGTTTCTGGTCAGCCACCCACCCGTTGATCAGCCTCGGCCTGTTCGGCTTCTACGGTTTGCTTCTGGCCTGGTTGCAACGATATGGCAGCGAGGCCGGCAAACTCGGCATCGGCCTGGCGATCTGCCTGTGCCTCGGCCAGGGCCAGCATGGCGTCGCCGATTTCAACAATCCTTATGCGATTGCCGTGCTGTTCGCGCTTGGCGGTCTGTGGGTGACGCTGCTGGCGTTCGGTCTGCGCGGCATGCACGGCTTGCGTATGTGGCCGTACATGCCACGATTGCTGAGCATCCTGCGGGTGCTGCGGCGGCACGCTCGACGGACGCCGATCCGTCAATGGCGAGTACACGCACTGACCTACATGCTGGCCGGCGCGCTGGGTGGTGTGATCGTGAACATGGCGCAGTTGCCGAGAGGCTACTGGCTGACGCTGGCGGTGTTCACCACATTGCAGATGGACCTCGAACGCAGCCTGGTTCGCGCCCTGCAGGCCAGCCTCGGAATTCTGGCCGCCGCCGCCATCCTCATCTACATCGGACATGGCCTGGCCGACCCGCCGCTGATGGTGATGATCCTGCTGCCGCTGGTTGTGCTCGGCAGGGCCTTCCAGGCGAATCACTACGGGCTGTTCGTGCTGCAGACCACCCTGCTCTTCCTGCTGCTGGCAGAAACCCTGGCGCAGGATTGGAACCTGCCGCAGATACGCCTCATCAATGCCAGCCTCGGCGTGGGCGTTGCGTTGCTCATCGCAACGCTGATGCACCTGCTGCATCTGCTGCTGGCCAGGCGCTCACGAAGGAAAGCCCAGCTGGCAGCAGCGCAACGAACCGACGAGCAGACTACTTCTCGGTCCTGATCGGGTTTTCCGGATACCACACATCCATCAGCGGGCTGACGTTGTACTCAGCAAGCTCGCTGCGGCCTTTCAGCCAGGCATCCACCTTGGCGCGCTGCTCTTCGGTGACCGAACCACGGCGCGCCAGGCAGACGAAACCGTAGTCTTCACCGCCGATATAACCAAGCTCGTTGGCTTCCATCGCCTCGCTGATGAATGCTTCGAGGAAGTCATCCACGGCCTTGCTTTCGATACCTTCGCGATAGGTGAGATTGATCTCGAAGCCCAGCTCCTGGAACTCATCGACACAGAGTTTCTTGCGCAGGCGACGCGAACGATTGGTAGCCATTGGATCGATCCTTTTTTCAACGTGATGACGGCGCGCACTCTAACAGCAACCCGATGCCAAGGCGATGACCGAGAACCGCCGCCGCAACGGCTCGCCATCTTGTTTTGCAGTAACCCCAGCGACGCAGCTACGCTTATCGGATAGAGGCACAGCGCCTCTACGGGCCGGGCATAATGGCCCGCAATCGTTCCCTTAGTGCAGTGGGAAATCGCATGCCGAATCGAATCGCCAGCAGCCCCCTGTGTGCGCTCAGAGGCGCTCGCAAATGAACAGAATCCTTCGTGGTATCTCCCTGGCCGTTCTGGCCTTGCCCATTGCGCTGCCGATCCATGCGGCCGGCGTGAACCAGACGCTGCCAGCCCGTGTGGAACAGGCGCTGAAGGCCAACAAGATCAACAACGATGCGCTGTCGGTCGTCATGCTGCCGCTTACCGGCAACGCGGCACCGACAATCGTCAATGCAGACGTATCGGTCAATCCCGCCTCGACCATGAAATTGGTCACCACCTACGCCGCACTCGAACTGCTCGGGCCCAATCATCAGTGGAAAACCGAGTTCTATGCCGACGGCCCGCTGGTGGATGGCGTGCTCAATGGCAATCTTTATCTGAAAGGTGGCGGCGATCCCAAGCTGAACATGGAGAAGCTCTGGTTGCTGCTGCGTGATCTGCGCGCCAACGGTGTGAGCAAGGTCACCGGCGATCTGGTGCTGGATCGCAGCCACTTCGTCCAGCCCGACCTGCCGGTATTCGACGATGACGGCGGCGACCAGAACAAGCCGTTCCTGGTCGGCCCCGATTCCCTACTGGTCAACCTCAAGGCGCTGCGCTTCATCGTCCGCAACGATGGGGGCAAGGTGAACGTGGCGGTGGAGCCGCCCATTGCCAGCGTCCGCATCGACAACCGCGTTCAGGCCTTGCCGGCAGCCAAATGCCCAGGCTGGCCAGAGGTGCTGTACAACCCCGTTGCCGACGGCGACGGGGTCACCGTGGTGGTCACGGGCAAGCTCGCCGCTGGTTGCAGCGCGCAGACCTATCTTTCCCTGCTGGACCACGAACGCTATGCCGCAGGGGCGGTGCGGGCGATCTGGGGCGAACTCGGCGGCAGCATCCTGGGCACTGATCGTGTCGCCCAGGTACCGAGCAGCGCCCGCCTGCTGGCCAGGGCCTACTCCCCGGACCTCACCGAGATCATTCGCGACGTCAACAAGTACAGCAACAACACCATGGCCAAGCAGCTGTTCCTGAGCCTGGGTGCTGCGTTCCGCAACGAAGCGGATGCCGATGACGCCAAGGCGGCACAGCGAGTGATCCGTCAGTGGCTGGCCAAGAAGGGGCTGATTTCCCCGCACCTGGTGATCGAAAACGGTTCCGGCCTTTCCCGTGCCGAGCGGGTCAGTGCGCGTGAACTGGCGAGTTTGCTGCAGGCCGCCTGGCGCAGCCCCTACTCGGCCGAGTTCATCTCCTCGATGCCCTTGGCGGCCGTGGACGGCACCATGCGCAAGCGTCTGCGCAACACGCCGGTCGCCGGCAAGGCACACGTGAAGACGGGCACGCTGAATACCGTGCGCGCGATCGCGGGCTACAGTCGAGACGGCGACGGCAATGTCTGGGCGGTGGTGGCGATCCTCAACCACCCGCGTCCGTGGGGCGCCTCGTCGATCCTGGATCAGGTGCTGGTCAGCCTGTACAACCAGCGCAGCGAAAGCACCGCTCAGCGCTGATCGCTACAGAAAGAGCGGGCCTGCCTGAGGCCCGCTCAGAACCGTCATCACCGCGCCTGGAGTTTCCAGGCACGGTGGATTCGCGGATTGCGGCGGAAGTCCTCATCCAGCGTTGAAGCCGTGATTTCCTCTACTGCGTAACGATCCATCAGGCTCGCGTCCAGCACGAACTTGCGGAAGTTGTTGGAGAAATACAGCGTCCCGCCGGTAGCCAGCCGCGCCATCGCCAGGTCGAGCAGGGCAACGTGGTCACGTTGCACGTCGAACACGCCCTCCATGCGCTTGGAGTTGGAGAAGGTCGGCGGGTCGATGAAGATCAGGTCGTATTCGCCGCGATCCGCTTCCAGCCAGGCCATCACGTCTCCCTGCTCCAGCCGCTGGCGGTCCGAGAAGCCGTTGAGCGAAAGGTTGCGCCGCGCCCAGTCCAGATAGGTCCTGGACAGGTCGACACTGGTAGTGCTGCGGGCTCCGCCCTTGGCCGCGTGCACGGTTGCCGTTGCGGTATAGCAGAACAGATTGAGAAAGCGCTTGCCGGCCGCTTCGCGCTGGATGCGCAGGCGCAGCGGGCGATGGTCGAGGAACAGGCCGGTATCCAGGTAGTCGGTCAGGTTGACCAGCAGCTTGACGCCACCCTCGCTGACTTCGAGAAACTCACCCTGGGAGGCTTGGCGCTCGTACTGGCGAGTGCCGCTCTGGCGCTCGCGACGTTTGACCACCACCTTCTCGCGCGCAATGCCCAGCGCTTGCGGAATAGCCGCCAGGGCATCGAGCAGGCGAGCCTGGGCCTTGTCCGGATCGATGGAGCGTGGCGGAGCATATTCCTGCACATGCACCCAATCGCGATAAAGATCGACCGCCAATGCGTACTCCGGCATATCGGCGTCGTACAGTCGATAACACTCGATGCCTTCGCGACGCGCCCATTTGCCGAGCTGCCGCAGGTTCTTCTGCAAGCGGTTGGCGAACATCTGCCCACCTTCGCTCAGACGTGCCTGCTCCACCGGGGCCTGCTGAGGCTGTGGCTCGGTGGAGGCAGCGCGCTGACCGGTAACGAACTGGTCCAGCTCGACCTTGATCAGTAGCAGCTTGCACGGCAGTGCGCCGTTCCAGAAGGCGTACTGCTTGTGGCTGCGGATACCCATGCGTTTGCCGAGGTCCGGTGCGGCAGTGAACACTGCAGCCTCCCAGCCTAGGCAGGCCTGGCGCAGGCGCTCGCCCAGGTTCTGGTAGAGATAAAGAAGGCTGGCCTCGTCACCCAGGCGTTCGCCGTAAGGTGGGTTGCAGATGACCAGCCCTTTCTGGTTCTGGTCTGGGCGCGGCTCGAAACTCCCGACGTCACCCTGGTAGATACGAATCCAGCTCGACAGTCCGGCGCGCTCGATGTTGTTGCGACCAGGCTGGATCAGACGCGGATCGGCTTCGTAGCCACGAATCCACAGCGGTGGTCTGGCCAAACCGGCCTCCGCGCGCGCCTGGGCATCGGCGTGCAGGCGATTCCACAGCGCCGGCACATGCCCCAGCCAGGCGCTGAAGCCCCAGCGTTCGCGCTTGAGATTGGGTGCGATATCCGCCGCCATCATCGCGCCTTCCACCAGGAAGGTACCCACACCGCACATGGGGTCCGTCAGCGCACCACCAGCGGCGGCGATGCGCGGCCAGCCGGCGCGGATCAGGATGGCGGCGGCAAGGTTTTCCTTCAGTGGTGCAGCACCTTGCTGCAGACGATAGCCGCGTTGATGCAGGCTATGACCGGACAAGTCCAGCGAGAGCACGGCCTGCCCCTTGTCCAGGCGCAGGTGCACCCGCAGGTCGGGGTCGAGCTTATCGATGCTTGGCCGCTCGCCCGATGCGCTGCGCAGCCGGTCGACGATGGCATCCTTGACCTTGAGCGCACCGAAATGCGTGTTGTCGATCCCCGAACCACGCCCGCTGAACTCCACGGCCAGGCTGCCGGATGGCAGCAGGTGCTCGGCCCAATCGACGGCGTGCACGCCCTGGTAGAGCGTCTCGGCATCGACCGTCGGGAAGCGACTGATCACCAGCAGTACGCGGTTGGCCAGGCGTGACCACAGGCAAAGCCGATAGCCCACCTCCAATGCGCCATACCCGCGAACGGCAGAAGTCTGTTCGCGCCCCTCCTCCAGACCAAGCGCGGTGGCCTCCTCAAGCAAAAGGCCTTCGAGCCCCTTGGGGCAGGTCAGGATCAGTTCATGGCGATCGGTCATGGCGTTTCCAGAAAAAGTGCTGCGGGTCGCTACGACCCTTTCGTCGGAACAAACGCAGCAACGAACAAAAATGAATGGCAAGAAAAAGATGGCTGGCAACTAGGCGGGGCGGCCGGGCGTGCACTTCAGATGCCTCGCCGACTCCGGCTTATGGGCAGAACCATAGATTCGTTACCTACTTATGACAAAACGATCATTCCAGCCTCAGGGGCATTGGGTTAGAACTCACCTCAGGCCGTCATCGCAAGGATGTCGGCGAGGCGCGCCACGCCGGCAGCGCGCCTCAATCGGCAGTCTATCTGCCCGGTCTCGCCATGAGGCCACAGGAACACCAGTCAACCACTGAGGGCAATACCCAATGAGAAGACTCAAGCGTGATCCGATGGAACGAGCATTTCTGCGCGGTTATCAACATGGCATACATGGCAAATCTCGCGACCTCTGTCCCTTCTCCCATCCCCAAGTTCGCCAAGCCTGGATCAACGGCTGGCGGGAGGGTCGCGGCGACAACTGGGATGGTCTGACCGGCACGGCCGGTCTGCATAGACTCAACGAACTTCACGCGGTCGGCTGATTTACCGATCCACCCGACTTGATACGGCACGCCCTACCCGGGCGGCGGGCTAGAAGCCCAGGGGCTCCAAACAGGAGCCCCTTCCCACCACCTACTTCGCCTGCGAACGCAGCGCCGCGATGGCATCCACCGCCTCGCGGATCAGAGCCGGTCCCTTGTAGATGAAGCCTGAGTACAACTGGACCAGGCTGGCACCCGCCTCGATCTTCTCGGCCGCGTGACGACCCTCGGTGATACCGCCTACGGCGATGATCGGCAGTCGCCCACCCAGCGTCTGCGCCAGCACTTTCACCGTATGGGTGCTCTTGTCCCGTACCGGCGCGCCGGACAGGCCACCTGCCTCATCGGCATGCGCCAGGCCGGCGACGCCTTCGCGGCCGAGGGTGGTATTGGTGGCGATGATCGCGTCCATTCCCGCCTGGAACACGGCCTCCCCCACCAGCGCGGTTTCTTCATCGGTCATGTCCGGCGCGATCTTGATGGCCAGCGGTACACGCTTGCCATGCATGATCTCCAGATCTTCACGACGCAGCCGCAACGCGTCGAGCAACTGCTTGAGCGAGTCGCCGAACTGCAGGCTGCGCAGGCCCGGGGTATTGGGCGAACTGACATTCACGGTGACATAGCTGGCGTGGTGGTAGACCTTGTCCAGGCAGAGCAGATAATCCTCATCGGCGCGCTCGACGGGGGTGTCGAAATTCTTGCCGATGTTGATCCCCAGCACGCCTTTGAACCTGGCCGCTTCGACACGAGCCAGCAAGGCATCGACACCGTGGTTGTTGAAGCCCATGCGATTGATGATCGCCTCGGCTTCCGGCAGGCGGAAGATTCGCGGCTTCGGGTTACCGGGCTGCGGGCGCGGCGTCACGGTGCCAACCTCGATAAAGCCGAAGCCCAGCTGCGACAGCCCGCGAATGGCCTCACCATTCTTGTCCAGCCCCGCGGCCAGACCTACCGGATTGGGAAAGTCCAGCCCCATCACCCGCACTGGCAGGCTGGCCGGCGGCTTGCTAAGCATCGCATTCAGCCCGAGACGGCCGCCCGCGCCAATCAGCTCGAGGGAAAGTTCGTGGGAAGTTTCCGGAGATAACTTGAACAACAGCTGGCGGGCCAGGTTATACATACGCAGCCTAAAGTCTCGGTAAAGGTGGACGCGGAGTATAGCAGCCCGAGGTCCGTACAGCCGCAGCGGCGGATGATGAAATACGGGCGTCGCCAGCAGTCGGCGAGCGCGTCATTTCAGCCGCCGCAAGCCCAGCAACTGACCCTGTTCGGCAAACTCGAGCTCGAAGGAACCATATACGCCTTCGTGGGTCAGAAACGGGCGCAGATGATGCGCAGGCAGGCTGACCCGCGTGCCATCGCGGCTTCGGATCAGGATGCGATTCGCATGGCCTTGGTATACCGCTTTCATTCGTTCGGCGGATAGCGCGATATCCAGCACCAGATTTGGCATGGAGGCTCCTCAATGATCTACCCAGCGATATTGCCACATCGACACGCCATGATTGGCCGCCCCTGGTGCGTGTGGCATCGGCACGCGCTGTGCAAAGCCCGTGCGCAAATGCCACAGGTCTGCCACACTTCGGCCGTAGCCCTGAGAGCTCAAGCATCATGATGAGCCTGCCCGAGCCCATGCCTTCATTGACATCTCAAATCGCCAGACTTGCGCAACGCCTCGGGCTGCGCTCGAAGTCCGCGCTTCCCGTACAGGAACGCGCCAGCGGTCTGCAGTTGCCATTCGCGCACCTGCCCGAGCCCGAACCGAGCATCTTCTGGAACGATGGTCCGTGCCTACAACGCCTCCTGGAGCTGCCGCGCGGTGCGCTGTCCGGTCCGGTTCAGGAAGACAAGGCCCGTGCCCACGCTGCCCTGACCCGGCTGGTAAGCAAGCTCAGCGTGCAGACGCTGGTCGACCTGCGCCAGGTCGACGGCTTCGGTGCGCAGCGCAAGAACGAGCCCAGCTACCCGACCTTCGAGGCCTTCGCCAGCACAGCGGCGTGCCGGCAGGTTCGCATCATCAGCTACAAGGACTTCGCCCGCGCCCTTGGCACTGCCCTCCCCGGCTTCGCCACAGGCGCGACGATCGAGCTGCGCCAGGCCAGCTGGCTCGGCGAACGCCTCTACTGGGCCGGCGATCATCACCTCGAAGCGTTCGCCTCCGCCGTAGCCTATGCTCGCCTGCGCGGGCTGGAAGTATCACTGCCCGCCAACGTCACCGAATATCGACTCGACCGTCCCGGCCTGCATGCGCTGGATGCGGACTACCATGCCGTTACCATGCCTGCGCAGGCCTGGAGCGATCGCGAATTCATGGCGCTGCTGCTGGACAGCCATGTCCCCTACGCCCGGTTGACGCTGTTGCGCGACACCAGCAACTCGGAGCTGCTCCTGCTGGAGAGACGCGACCCGACTGCGAACGCCATCGGCGAAGGGCTCAAGCTGGCCGGCGCGCCGGATCTGATCCGTTATCTGCGTGGCCTGCCGCAGATCACCCACTTCAAGGTCGGCCAGCCGTCGCAGGACTGAACCGCAATTCGAACGCAGCTCAAATAGAAAAGCGCACCGCTGTCGCGGTGCGCTTTTTTTTTGTGTTTGGCCAAATGTACGCCCCCTGCGCGACCTGTACGTAGGGGGCGCAGCGGTTCAGCCATGCCCTACCGATTGCGCCAATCCCTGCAGCTCCCGACTGGCAACGGCATAGATCGCATAGTCATTGCCGCTGGCGCTACGCAACTCGGCAAGCATCGATCGCCACCGCTCCAGCGGAGCCGGCCGCAGGGCCAGCCAGCTATCGACTCGCTCGCCGATCGACTCCGGTCCGTTGTCCATCTGCAGCACAGACACCGTGATGCTGCGCTGCTGCGAATCGAGGTCGTCGCGGAAGCCTTCGCGGGCCATCGCCTGCCAGTTGTTGGACACCGGCATGTTGGTCAGCTGGTGCAGATACCACGGCAGCTCCAACGCCCCGCCGACGGCGAAATACGCCGCGGCCACGTGCGCCGGAACCTGCCCGGTTTCGTCGGCGGCCTCGAGGATCGGCAGCAGCGTGTACAGATGGTTCGTGCCGGCAACCATGCGCGCCAGCAGCTCGGGCACGCCAGCTTCGGTGTAACGCCGATAGCGCTCCTGCCAATGGTCGCGGGTCGAGCCTTGCAACAGCTCGTCCAGCTTCAATCCCAAGGCTGCAACCCGCGGACCGAAATGCGCTACATCCCGCGCGGCATCCAGTTCGCTGCGCCGGTTACGCAGGAACCAGCGCGTCGCACGCCGACCGAGACGCATCAGCTCATCCATCAGACTGAGCTGCAGCTCGGCAGGCACCTTGTGGTCCAGCGCCTCGATCTGGCGGAACCAGTGCGGCAGATGGAAGATGTCGCGCACGATGACATAGGCTCCGGCCACATTGGCGGCGCTCATGCCCGTCGCCTCGTGCAGCCGCTGAACGAAGGTGATGCCCATGTTGTTGACCAGATCGTTAGCGATCTGGGTACTGACGATCTCGCGCTTGAGGCGGTGCTGCAACATGGCACCACGGAAGCGTTCGACCAGCTGCTGCGGGAATGCGGTTTCCATCTCCCGCGCGAGGTAGTCATCGTCCGGCACACGGGAATCCAACAGCGCCTTCTTGAGCTCGATCTTGCTGTAGGAGATCAGCACCGACAGCTCCGGACGGGTCAGCCCCTTGCCGATATTGGCGCGCTCGGCGAGCGCCTCGTCAGAAGGCAGGAACTCCAGCGCGCGATCGAGCTGTCCGGAAGCCTCCAGCGCATTGATCAGCCGCACGTACTCGGAGGCCCGCTCACGGGAGCGATGCTGCGCCTGGGACAGTGCCTGGGTCTGCTTGTAGTTGTTCTGCAGCACCAGATCCGCCACCGCATCGGTCATATCGAACAGCAACTGGTTGCGCTGCTTGGCTGTCATGTCCCCCGCGCTGACAACCTCGTTTAGCAGAATCTTGATATTCACCTCATGGTCGGAGCAGTCGACCCCACCGGCATTGTCGATGAAGTCGGTGTTGCTCGAGCCGCCATGCAGCGCGTACTCGACGCGTCCCAGCTGGGTCATGCCGAGGTTGCCACCCTCACCCACCACCTTGGCGCGCAGATCGGCACCGTTGACTCGCACCGCATCGTTGGCCTTGTCGCCGACCTCGGCGTGGCTTTCGCCGCTGCTCTTCACATAGGTACCGATGCCTCCGTTCCAGAGCAGATCCACCGGCGCCTTGAGCAGGGCGTGAATCAGTTCGGCCGGCGTCAGCTGATCCGCCTCGATGGCGAAACGCTCCTTCATCTGTGCGGTGATCTGCACCCGCTTGGCCGAACGCGGGAAAATGCCGCCGCCCTCGGAGATCAGCGAAGCGTTGTAGTCGGTCCAGGATGACCGCGGCAAATCGAACAGGCGTTTGCGCTCGGCAAAGCTGCGTGCGGGGTCGGGATTCGGGTCGATGAAGATATGCAGATGGTTGAAGGCTGCCACCAGTTGCAGGGTTTCGGACATCAACAGACCATTGCCGAACACGTCGCCAGCCATGTCGCCAATGCCGATCACGCTGATCACATCGGTCTGCACGTTGATGCCGCGTTCACGGAAATGACGCTGCACCGATACCCAGGCACCACGGGCCGTGATGCCCATCTTCTTGTGGTCGTAACCCGCCGAGCCGCCCGAGGCGAAGGCATCGCCAAGCCAGAAGTCGTACTCGGCGGCAATGCCGTTGGCAATGTCGGAAAAACTCGCCGTACCCTTGTCCGCGGCAACCACTAGATAGGGATCATCGCCGTCGTAACGCAGCACGTTGGCGGGTGGAACCACCTGGCCCTCGCGCAGGTTGTCGGTGATATCCAGCAGCCCGCTGATGAAGATGCGATAGCAGGCGATGGCTTCGGCCTGAATATCGTCACGCGAGCCGGTGGTCGGCAGCCGCCGCGGCACGAAGCCGCCCTTGGCCCCACCCGGGACGATGACCGCATTCTTTACCTGCTGCGCCTTGACCAGGCCGAGTACCTCGGTGCGGTAGTCCTCCTCGCGATCCGACCAGCGCAACCCGCCACGGGCCACCTTGCCACCGCGCAGGTGTACGCCCTCGACCCGCGGTGAATAGACGAAGATCTCGTACATCGGTGCCGGCCGCGGCATTTCCGGAATGGCCCGGGGATCGAGCTTGAAGCTGAAATACGGCTTGGGTTTGCCGCTGGCGTCCGGCTGATAGAAGTTGGTACGCAGCGTTGCCTGAATCAGGGCCAGGTAGCGCCGCAGAATTCGGTCCTCGTTTAGTACCGCCACGTCATCCAGGGCGCTGAGGATCGCCTGCTCCAGGCGTTGCTGCTTGTCGGCCAGGTCTTCGTCACCCAGCTTGCGCGCCAGGTAGAAGCGCATCTTGAACAGTCGAACCAGCTCACGCGCGATGTCGGTGTGGTTGAGCAGCGCGCTGGCGATATAGCCCAGATCGAAGCCCATGCGGATCTGCTTGAGATAGCGCGCATAGGCCCGCAGCAGCGCGACCTCCCGCCAGGCCAGCCCTGCCGTCAGGACCAAGCGGTTGAAGGCATCGTTCTCGGCGAAACCGCCATAGATGTGGATGAAGGCGTCCTGCAGCGCCTCGTTGATCTCCAGCAGATCGATTTCCAGGCCTTCGGAATAGGTGAAGGCGAAATCATGGATCCAGTAGTCGCGGCCGCTGCTGTCACGCAGCTGGAACGGAAACTCACCGAGCACGCGCAGGCCCAGGTTCTCCATGATCGGCAGGATGTCCGACAGCGGCAGCGGCGTATCCAGGTGGTAAAGCTTGCAATGCAGGCGGTTCTCTTCCGCGGTGATCGGCTGGTAGAAACTCATCACCAGCGGACGCTCTTCGCTCAGATCGAGCACATGCTGCATGTCGACGGTGGCCGATTGCGGCGAGAAGCGCTCGCGATAGCCGGCCGGGAAGCCCTTGGGGAACTGGCTGAGCAGGTGCGTGCCCTTCGCTTCGCCGAAGCGCTCGACCACCAGGCCCTGGTAATCGTCCTGCCAGGTACGGCAGGCCTGCAGCACTTCCTGCTCGAGACGCGCCGGATCGACCTGCAGCGCTCGGCTGGGATCCAGGCGCAGAATGAACTGCACCCGGGTCAGTACGGATTCGGAGAAATAGGTGGAGAACTCGCAGTCGCTCGCCTCGAGCCGCTCCTGCAGAACCTGCTGGATCTTCAGTCGCGTCTCGGTGGAATAGCTGTCGCGCGGTACGTAGACCAGGCAGTAGCAGAAGCGTCGGTACGGATCGAAGCGCAGGAACAGCCGCAGGCGATTGCGCTCCTGGATCTGCACGATGGCGATGGCATTTTCGAACAGCTCGTCGATGGGCGCCTGGAACAGCTCGTCACGCGGCAGCACTTCCAGAACCTGCACCAGCTCCTTGGCCAGGTGCGCCGAGTTGCCGAAGTTGGCGCGCTGTACCACCGTCTCGACCTTGCGCCGGATGAAGGGGATGCGCCGCACGCTCTGGGTGTAGACCGACGAGGTGAACAAACCGAGGAAGCGGCACTCGCGCACCACTCGGCCCTGCCCGTCGAATTCGCGCACCGAGACGAAGTCCGGATAAGCCGGGCGGTGCACACGGCTGGGCATCGCCGCCTTGGCGAAAGACAGCAGAAGCGGCTCGCGCAGATAGCTGACCGACTGGCCGGTAAGCGATTGCTCATCCTGCGACAGCCCGGTGCGCATGCTGCGCGAGAGCCCCAGCAGCGAATTCTCGTCATAGACGATCTGACCGCCGTCGCCCTGCTCCAGCACGGAGAACTCCTCGTAACCGAGGAAGGTGAAATGGTCATCGGCCAACCAGCGCAAGAAGTCACGGATCTCGTCCAGCTCATCGGCATCAATGCGCAGGTTGACCTGCTCCAGCCGCGCCTGCAGGTCGCCTACCTTGCCTTTCATGGCCGCGAAGTCACCTACCACCTGACGCACGTCGGCCAGCACACCGAGCAGCGACTGCTCCAGCTCGCGCAGGGCCGAAGCGCTGGCGCAACGGTCGATCTCGACGAAGATGAGCGATTCGGCGTGGCTGTCCGGGGCGCGCTCGTCCTTGGGCAGCAGCTCCAGCAATGTGCCGTCGGCTGCGCGGCGCACCTGCAGGACGCTGGTTTGCAGGGTGTGGATGCTGTAACCGCGGCGGGTCAGCTCCATGCGCACCGAGTCGACCAGGAACGGCATGTCCGGATGCAACACCTCGACCACGCTGTGGGTGGATTGCCAGCCATGCTTCTCATAATCGGGATTGAAGACCTGCACTTCCGGCACGGCGGGGTCGAAGCGCTCGAGCAACCGCCAGCTGGCCAGCGTCGAGCCAACCAGGTCGCTCATGCGCCGCTCGGTCAGCTCGGGCAAGGCGACGATGCCGAAGAACTGTTCGGCGAACAGATTAAGCTGGGGCAGGATTTTCGGGTCTACGTGTTGGGCCAACGCTGTCTGCAATTGCTGCTGAAAGTCGGCCTTGCTGGCCGCTGAAAAGAACGCCATGTATGGCTCCGCTTGGCTTGCTGGGGAAAGGCTCGTCGGTAGTGACTGACGGCACAGGGCGAAGGTTCAAGGTTAGTCTAGACGAGGGTTAATGCAGTAAAGTGGCGCATCCCTTGCGGCCCTCTGCGACCGTCTGTAGCAGCCGATGACGGCCACGCTGGCATCGGCGTCAACAGCCGGGGCCGGCCGCCCACCAGGAAGAACCGAAACGATGGACCACCGTGAATCGATAGTCGCGCTGCGGCAGTTCCTGTCCACACAGATCCTGGGCCAGGAACGGCTCATCGAACGCCTGCTGATCGCCCTGCTCGCCGACGGCCACATGCTTGTCGAAGGGGCGCCGGGGCTGGCCAAGACGCGGGCGATCAAGGAGCTCGCCGAAGGACTGGAAGCGGAGTTTCACCGCATCCAGTTCACCCCCGACCTGCTCCCCGCCGACATCACCGGCACCGAGATCTATCGTCCGGAAACCGGCAGCTTCGTTTTCCAGCAAGGGCCGATCTTCCACAACCTGGTGCTGGCCGACGAGATCAACCGTGCGCCGGCCAAGGTGCAATCGGCACTGCTCGAGGCCATGGCAGAGCGCCAGGTCAGCGTGGGCCGCAGCACTTACGATCTGCCGCCGCTGTTCCTGGTGATGGCGACGCAGAACCCCATCGAGCAGGAAGGCACCTACCCGTTGCCCGAGGCGCAGCTGGATCGCTTCCTGCTGCACGTGAAAATCGGCTTTCCCGATGCCTCGGTGGAACGCCGCATCCTGCAACAGGCCCGCGGCGAAGCCATCAATGGCGAGGCGGCGCCGGAGCATCGGGTCAGCCAGCAGGCGATCTTCGCCGCACGCAAGGACATCCTCGGTCTGTACATGGCCGATGCGGTGGAGGAATACCTGGTGCAGCTGGTGATGGCGACCCGCACGCCGGCCAAGTTCGATGCCGAGCTGGCCGAGTGGATCGCCTATGGCGCCAGCCCCCGCGGCTCGATCGCGCTGGACCGCTGCGCCCGCGCCCATGCCTGGCTAGCCGGCCGCGACTTCGTCAGCCCCGAGGACATCCAGGCGATGCTCTTCGATGTGCTGCGCCATCGCCTCATCCTGTCCTTCGAGGCGGAGGCGGCCGGCATCGATCAGGATCGGGTCATCCAGCGCATCCTGGACGTGGTCGCGGTGGCCTGATGCAGCCGCAGGCGTCGGGCACCGGGCAGCCACCCGAACAGGACATCGGTGTCCGGGTGAGCCTGTCCGAACTCATCGACATTCGTCACCGTGTGCGCGAAGTCCCGCTGTTCTCCACGCCACACCGGCGCAGCCCGCTGGTGGGGCTGCATCATTCCAAGCTGCGCGGCCGCGGCGTGGATTTCGATCAGGTGCGCGTCTACCAGGCCGGCGATGACGTGCGCACCATCGACTGGCGGGTGACCGCCCGCACCCAGGAGCCGCACACCAAGCTGTTCCACGAAGAACGCGAACGGCCCATCTACATCGTCGTCGAACAGAGCCCGCGCCTGTTCTTCGGTAGCGGTCGGCAATTCAAATCGGTACTGGCGGCCCAGGCAGCCGCACTGATCGGCTGGGCCGCGCTCAGCCACAACGATCGCGTCGGCGGACTGGTGTTCGGCAGCGAGCAGCAGGAGATCAAGCCGCGCCGCAGCAAGCAGAGCCTGCTGCAGCTGCTCGATCGCATCACCCGCGCCAACCGGCAGCTGCGACCGGACAGCCCACTCGACCCGGAGGCCTTCAGCCTGGCGCTACGCCGCGTACGCGAAGTGCTCCGGCCCGGTAGCCTGTCGGTGATCCTCTGCGACGAACGCACCCTGAGCGACGCCGCCGAACAGCAGCTCAGTCTGCTCGCGCGCCATGTCGATCTGTTGCTGCTGCCAGTGTTCGACCCCCTCGATCGTGCATTGCCCGCAGCCGGGCTGCTGCGCTTCAGCCAGGGCAACGCACGGCTGGAACTCGACACCCACGACGCTACCCTGCGCCAACGCTACCGCGAGCTGGGAGAGGCGCGCAGCGCGCGTTGGCAGCGCCTGGCCGATCGCCTGCGGGTGCCGCTGATGCCGCTCGATACCCAGCATGACCTGGTCGAGCACCTGCGCGAACACCTGAGCGTTCGTCACCCGAGCGCGCGGCCATGAACCCGCTCGACCAGCTCGCTCCCCTGATCGATCCGGAGCCCATCTCCTGGTGGCCGCCGGCACCCGGCTGGTGGCTGCTTGGGCTGGCGTTGCTGCTCGGACTCGCTGCGCTCTGGCGGTTTCGCCATCGACTCATCAAACGCAAGCCGCGCGTGCCCCCCGAGCCGGTACTGGACCCGCAACGCCAGGAGGCGCTGGCGGAGCTGGCCCGCCTGCACAAACCCTATGGCGGCCAGCCCGCCAGCCAGTGGCTGCAGCAGCTGAACGCCCTGCTCAAGCGCCTCTGCCGCATTCGCTACCCTGCTGACCATCCGCACACGCTCAGCGGGCGGGCCTGGCTGGCATTTCTCGACAGTCGCTGCCCGGCGGCCGGTCTGACGCGTTGGATGGTCCTCGTCGAAGGCGCCTATCGGGCCGAATGCCGCCTCGACGACAAGGCCATCGACGGCCTCGAGCAATCCGTCGACATCTGGATTCGCAAACATGTTTGAACTGGCCTGGCCCTGGGTCTTCCTGCTGTTGCCGCTGCCCTGGCTGCTGCGCGCATTGCTGCCGCCAGCCGATAGCGGCGAGGCCGCCCTCAAGGTTAGTTTCCTCGATGAACTGCAGCAGCTGGCCGGCCGTCGTGCGCGAGTCGCGTTGCCCGCCTGGCGCCAGCAACTGCCCTATCTCACGGTCTGGCTGTTGCTGCTGTTCGCCGCAGCGCGCCCACAATGGCTCGGCGAGCCGCTGCCATTGCCCACCAGTGGCCGCGACCTGCTGCTCGCAGTGGATGTCTCCGGCTCGATGGATTACCCGGACATGCAGTGGCAAGGCGAGGAGCTCACCCGACTGGAGCTGGTCAAGGTGCTGCTCGGCGACTTCATCGAGCAGCGCCACGGCGATCGGGTCGGTCTGATCCTCTTCGGCAGCAAGGCCTACCTGCAGGCGCCGCTGACCTTCGACCGACGTACCGTGCGTGTCTGGCTGGACGAGGCGCGGGTCGGCATCGCGGGCAGCAATACCGCCATCGGCGATGCCATCGGCCTTGCCGTCAAGCGCCTGCGCGAGCGCCCGACCAACAGCCGCGTGCTGGTCTTGATTACCGATGGCGCGAACAACGGCGGCGAACTCGATCCACTGCTGGCCGCGACACTTGCCGCAGAAGAGAGCGTGCGCATCCACACCATCGGCATTGGCGCGGTCCCGGAAGAAGGGGGCGTGCTCAGCCGTTTCGGCTTCAACCCGGGGCTGGATCTGGACGAACCGACGCTGCGCGCCATTGCCGAGCAGACCGGCGGCGAATACTTCCGCGCCGCGTCCAGCGCCGAGCTCAAGGCCATCGGCGCAGCGCTGGAGCGCCTCGAACCTGCCGCGCAGCAGCCGACCCAGGCACGCCTGGCCGAAGCGCTTTACATCTGGCCCCTCAGCGCTGCGCTACTGATCAGCCTGCTGATGGTCGCGGCCAGTCTCTGGAGCGCGCAGCTGCAACGCCTGGCATGGCGACGGGAGCAGCGGCGATGAGCGAGCTGCTGCCCCACCTGCTTCGCCCCTGGTGGCTGGCCATCGTGCCGCTGCTGGCCTGGCTGCTCTGGCGCCTCTGGCATCGGCAACTGCAGGTCGGCCGGTGGCAGCGGCTGCTGCCGGAAGCCTTTCACGCGGCCTTGCTGACCCGCGGCCGGCTGCGCCACAGTCGCCTGCCCTGGCTGGTGCTGGGGCTCGCCTGGCTGCTGGCGGTCATCGCGCTGCTCGGCCCGAGTTGGCAGCGCTTCGAGCAGCCCAGCATCAAGCGCAGCGACCCACTGGTGGTCCTGCTGGAAGTCACGCCTTCGATGCTGGCGGCCGACGTCGCCCCCACCCGCCTCGAACAGGCCAAACGCAAGCTGCTGGACCTGCTGGAGCGGCGCCAGGACGTGCAGACCGCCGTAGTGGTGTTCGCCGGCAGCGCACATACCCTGGTGCCGCTGTCCGACGATCTGGCGACCACCCGCAACCTGCTGGCGGCCGTACACCCGGCACTGATGCCCGAGCCCGGCCAACGTGCAGACCTGGCCGTTGCCAGGGGGATCGAACTGTTGCGTCAGGCGGGCCTCGGTCGCGGGCGGCTGCTGTTGATCGGCAGCAGTCTGGACCAGCACGAGCGCAGCGCCATTGCCACGCTGCTGCAAGGGCAAGGCGAGCGGCTGCTGATGCTTGGCGTGGGGACCGAACAGGGTGCCCCGATTGCCGGCGAGAACGGCAGCTTCCTCAAGGATACGAACGGCGCGATCCTGATCCCGCGGCTGGACAATGCCGGGCTGCAGCGCTTCGGAACCGAGCTCGGCGGGCGCTACCGTCAGGCACGCCTCGGCGATGAAGACCTCGCGGCGCTGGGGCTGCTGGACCAAGCCGGCACACTGCAGCGCGACGACGAAGTGACCCGCCTGGAGGCCTGGCTCGACCAGGGCTATTGGCTGCTGCTGCCCTTGCTCCTGCTGGCCGCGCTGGCTGGCCGTCGCGGCTGGCTGTTCTGTCTGCCATTGCTGCTGTTGCAGCCACAACCGGCCAGCGCATTCGAGTTCGAAGATCTCTGGCTGCGCCGCGACCAACAAGGCCAACGCCTGCTGGAGGCGGAACAACCGGCGAAGGCCGCCGAACGCTTTGCCGACCGGCGCTGGCAGGCGATGGCGCTGTATGAGGCTGGTGACTACGCCGGTGCCGCCGAACGCTTCGCCGAAGGCAGTACGGCCGCCGACCACTACAATCGCGGCAACGCCCTGGCACGCGACGAGGCTCTGGAGGCCGCCATCGAAGCCTACGAACAGGCGCTTGAGCTGCAGCCCGACCTGCAGGCGGCGCAGCGCAACAAGGCATTGGTGGAGGAGCTGCTGCGCCGCCGTCAGGAGCAGGCCGAGCCAGAGCCTCAGCAGCAGGAACAGGAACAGACGGAGCCGGACGAGCCGCAGCCACAGTCGCAACCACCGGAGTCCGGCTCGGCCAACAGTCCGTCGACAGAGGACGCACAGGGCGAGCCGGCCAGCGAAGCCAGTGGCGCCCCGCAGGCATCCACAAGCGAAGCGACGGACGAAACCGGCGAATCGTCCGCTCAGGCACAGCACGAGGGCCTGCCCGATCTGGAACGGCAACAGGCCACCGAACAATGGCTGCGGCAGATTCCGGACGATCCCGGCGAGCTGTTGCGGCGAAAATTTCTCTACGAACAACGCAAGCGCCAGGGAACCAATCGATGAAGCGCCTGATGGCTTTTCTCCTGCTCTGCATCCTGGCCGGACAGGCGACCGCCGCCGGCCTGTTCGCCCGTGTGGATCGCACCCAGCTGAGCATCGACGAAACCCTCGAACTCAGCCTGGAAAGCCAGGGCGGCGCCGTCTTCGGCAAACCCGATCTGGAGCCGCTGGAGGAACTGTTCGAGGTCTTCGACACCCGCCAGGTCAACCAGCTGTCCAGCAGCAACGGCGAAGCGCGGGCGATCACCCGCTGGCTGATCACCCTGCGCCCACGCCAGACCGGCTACGTCGTCATTCCGCCGCTGCAGCTGGGCGACTGGCGCAGCGAGCCGATTACCCTGCTGGTCCAGGAGTCGCTCAAAAGCAGCGAAGGCGATCAGCTGGCGCCCATCTTCATCGACTCCAGCGTCGATCAGGAAAGTGTCTACGTGCAGGCCCAGGTGATTCTCACGCTGCGCATCTACCATTCGGTCTCGCTGTACGACGACAGCACGCTTTCTCCGCTGCAGATGCCCGAAGCGCTTGTGGAGCGCCTCGGCGAGCCGCGCACCTACGAGAAGACCATCAACGGCATCCGCCACGGCGTCATAGAGGTGCGCTATGCGCTGTTCCCGCAGAAATCCGGTGAACTGACCATCCCCGCTCAGCTGTTCAGCGCCACCACCGTCACCAACGGCAGCAACTCGGTATTCGGCTCGCGCGGCGGCCGGTCCACCCAGGTCCGCTCGCCGAGCATCCCGCTGACGGTCAAGGCCAAACCGGCCGACTATCCAGCCGGCGCGCCCTGGCTGCCGGCGCGCAGCCTGACGCTGGTCGAAGCCTGGAGCCCGGAGCCGCAGCAGGCCCAGGCCGGCGAATCGCTCACCCGCAGCCTGCTGCTCAAGGCCGAGGGGCTGACCAGCACGCAGCTGCCGGCGATCGGCTCCACACCGAGCGCCGAACTGCGCCGTTACCCCGACCAGCCCAGCCTGGCCAACGAGGTCAGCTCAGCCGGCCTGGTCGGCAGTCGCGAACAGCGCGAAGCCTTGATCCCCACCCGCAGCGGGCCATTGCAGCTGCCTGCTCTCGAAGTCGTCTGGTGGAACACGGTCGAAGATCGCCTGGAGCGCACCACGCTTGAGGCGCGTACGCTGGATGTCGCGGACAATCCGAATCTCGCCCCGCCAGCGGCCGAACCACCGGTGCTGTCTGCAGTACCCGCCGAACAGGCCGTGCTCTGGCCGTGGCAGCTGAGCACAGCGCTGCTGGCACTCAGCACGCTGATCGGCTTCGGTCTGTGGCTGCATGCGCGGCGCCAGCCTGCGGTGCAGCGCGCACTGCAACCCGGCCCTACTCCGCGCAGCCTGCTCGACGATCTGCGCCGCGCCTGCCAGGCCAACGATACACAGGCCACCCGCCAGGCACTGGACGCCTGGGCGCGGCAGCAACCGGAAACACTGGCGGACATGGCCGCGCGTTTCGTGCCGCTTTCCGACGCCCTGGACGGCCTGAATGGCGCGCTGTATAGCGAAGCCGGCCAACGCTGGCAGGGCGATGCGCTGTGGCAGGCGATCCAGGCGCTGCCACCGGCCAGCAGCCCGGATCTCGACCAGGAGCAGGGTGCATTGCCGCCGCTCTATCCACGCTGATGGCCATCTTTGGGCGGCACTGGCGAACCCCAGTGACCGCTCGCGGCATGCACCATTTTCTCGCTGGCATATGGCTTGCTTCAGGGTTGGCATAACCAATCTTGCGCACCGCGCCATCGGAAAAAGGCCATCAAGCATGACCGACCCTCTCTCGACGCCCCGACACGATGCACTGACCTGGGTCGCCGGCAGCGATGCACCGGAAAAGAGCTCGATCAACCTCGGCTTTCTGCCGCTCACCGATGCCGCCTCGCTGATCGTCGCCGCCACCCAGGGTTTCGCCCAGCCGTTCGGACTGACGCTCAACCTGCAGCGGCAGAACTCCTGGTCGGCCCTGCGCGACAAGCTGATCGGCGGCGAGCTGGACGCGGCCCACGGGCTGTACGGCCTGATCTATGCGGTGCATCTGGGCATCGGCGGCAGCCCGGCAGTGGACATGGCCGTGCTCATGGGCCTGGCACAGAACGGCCAGAGCATCAACCTGTCCGCCCCGTTGAAGGCCGCCGGCGTGACCGATGCCGAGGCACTGCGCGCCAGCGTGCGCCATAGCGGTGCACGCCTGACCCTGGCACATACCTTCCCCACCGGCACCCACGCGCTCTGGCTCTATTACTGGCTGGCCGCCCATGGCATCGATCCGCTGCGGGACGTGAAGACGCTGGTGCTGCCGCCTTCGCAGATGGTGGCGCACCTGCGTGCCGGTCGCATCGATGGCTTCTGCGCCGGCGAACCCTGGGGAGCACAGGCCATTACCGAAGGCGTCGGCTTCACCCTGGCGACCAGCCAGTCGATCTGGCCTGACCACCCGGAAAAGGTGCTCGGCTGCACCCGCGCGTTCGTCGAGGAATACCCCAACACCGCCCGAGCACTGGTCATGGCCGTGCTGGAGGCGAGCCGCTTCATCGACCAGAGCCAGGAGAATCGCCGCAGCACCGCACAGCTGATCGCCGGGCGCGACTACGTCGATGCACCGCTGGCGGCCATCGAGTCACGCTTTCTCGGCCTCTACCAGGATGGCCTCGGCAATGCCTGGCAGGACGAGCATCCGCTGCGCTTCTTCGGCGAGGGGGCGGCGAACCTGCCCTATCTCTCCGACGGCCTCTGGTTCATGACCCAGCTGCGCCGCTGGGGCCTGCTGCGCGAAGACCCGGACTACCTGCAGGTGGCCAACCAGGTGCAGCAGATCGAACTGTATCGCCAGGCCGCCGGCGCGCTGGGCATCGCCCTGCCTGACACAGCCATGCGCAGCGCCACGCTGATGGATGGCAAACACTGGGACGGCAGCGACCCGGCCACCTATGCCCGCAGTTTCGCGCTGCATGCCATGGCAAGCCCTGCCATGGCTGCGCTTTGAGAAGGACTCCGGCATGCTGCGTATCCTCCTGATCGACGACACCCCGCGGAAGATCGGCCGCCTGAAGAGCGCGCTGATCGAAGCCGGCTTCGAGGTCATCGACGAATCCGGCCTGACCATCGACCTGCCCGAGCGGGTCGAGGCGATTCGTCCCGACGTGGTGCTGATCGACACCGACTCACCCGGCCGCGATGTGCTCGAGCAGGTGGTGCTGGTCAGCCGCGATCAGCCACGCCCCATCGTCATGTTCACCGATGACAGCGACCCGGACGCCATGCGTCAGGCCATTCGCGCCGGGGTCAGTGCCTATATCGTCGAAGGCATCCAGGCCCAGCGCCTCAAGCCGATCCTCGACGTGGCAATGGCCCGCTTCGAAAGTGACCAGGCAATACGTGCGCAACTGCAGGCCCGGGAGCAGCAGCTGGCCGAACGCAAGCGCATCGAGCTGGCCAAGGGCATGCTGATGAAGATGCGAAACTGCAAGGAAGAAGAGGCCTACACCCTGATGCGCCGCCAGGCGATGAGCCGGCAGCAGAAGCTGATCCAGGTCGCCGAGCAGATCATCGCGATGAACGAGTTGCTCGGCGAATGACCGCGCCCGGTCACGGTGCGCCAGGCAAGCTACTGCACCAGCGGCGGGCAGGCGCTACAGCGAATCATCGTGCGCCACCGCTGCCGAGAAACGCCGCTGCGCCCCAACCTAGTGGCATCGCACTGGCCGGCGAGCGTCAAGCGCGGAACTGGCAAGCCGCTTGCTTGGCTGGATAGGCCGAACCAACGAAGGTGTCGGCACAGACAAAGGCGTCCTCGACTGCATGTACGCATGCGGGTCGGACGCCTTTTTTGTTGCGCGCTTCGCGCCCAAGGCTGGGGAGTTTCAAGATGACCATAACCGCGACCGTGGCGATCACCTGCGCCCTGCTGCTGCTCGGCCATTACCTGAACCGCATGGCCACTGCCAGCCACGCCCAGCGCGTGCGCGATCTGCGCGTACGGGCACTGCTGGAAGACCTGGAAATTCTGCGCCTGCTGCAACAACACCGCGGCCTCGGCGCGCAGCACGAGGCCGCCGCCGTTGCACTGCGCGATGCCGTGGCCGCCGGTCTGACCCAGCGGCTGCAACAGCGCAGCGCTATGCCCGATCCACACGCGGTCGCCGCTGACTGGGCGCAACTGCGCGGCACGCCGGCCGATTTCGATGGCCATAGCCGCCTGATCGATAGCCTGATCGCCGCCATCGACGAGCGCGAGCCACTGGGTCAGGCCTGCCGTACGCTGGAGGATGTGGCGCGCCTGCGAGGGCTGTGCGTGCTTGCCTCGAACCAGGGCGGTTGCACACCGGGCCTGCAAGCCCGTCTCATGTCTCTGTGCCGACGCCTCGGCGGTGACCCGGACGTGGAGCTGAAACGCCTGATCGGCAAACTGGAGCGCGGCGTGATCCACGCACAACAGCCGAGGCTCAGCCCGCCGCAGTGCTTCGCACTGATCACGCCGTTGATCGACGCGCGCCTGCGCTCGATCCAGCAACGTCTGCAGCATGACAGCCTGAAGGGGCTGCCAGCCGCGCATAAGCCGGGATGATGGAATCATGGCCACGCTGTTCGGCGACCGTGGCGGTGGCCGTGGAACCGGCCCAGGCCATGAGCGGTGGTCTTCTGTAAAACGGCCTTGTCCATGAAGTACCGCCTTTGGCTGGTCCATTCGCAGTCAATACCGCTCCCGCGCCTGCCCCGGGCAAGTGACGCAGCGCTAGAATGCCCGCCTTCATTCGACGACCGAGCACCTCATGGCGCGCCTCAACCTTCAGTTTCCGGAAGACCAGTACTGCTTTTCCACCCAACTCACCGTGCGGATCACCGATATCAACGCAGCCAACCATCTGGCCAACGACTCGATGATTTCGATGATCTCCGAAGCGCGGGCGCGCTTTCTGTTCGCCTACGGGGTGCCGGAGACGCGCCAGGACGGCAGCGGCATCATCGTCACCGACCTTGCCACCACCTACAAGGCCGAAGCCCACGCCCGCGATGCGCTGCTGTTCGAGGTCGGCGTGATGGATTTCAACAAGTACGGCGGTGACATCATCTTCCGCATCACCCGGCCGGCCGACGGCGTGCTGATCGCCATGGCCAAGTCCGGCTTCGTGTTCTACGACTATGGGCAGGCGCGGGTGGTAGCGATGCCCGAGGCATTCGCCGCCAAGTTTCCACGGGTCAACCGGATCGACTAGGCGCGCTCCAGCGCCTCGAGCAAGCGCTGCACATCGTCGCGATGGCACAGCTCGGTGCCAGGCCGCATCACCGTCGCGGCACCGGCCGCGATGCCCTGGCGCACCGCCGCGTCTACCGAACGCCCATCCGCCAGTGCCTGCACGATGGCACCCAACATGCTGTCGCCCGCCCCCACTGCGCTGACCACCGGAACCTGCGGCGAGCGCAGGCGCTCCAGCCGTTCGCCATAGGCATACAGCGCACCCTCGGCCCCCAGAGACAGTACGACGATCTCGGCGCAGCCCCGGGCGATCAGGCTGCGCAGGGCCTCTTGCTGCTCGGCCTCGCTGGTCAGGGCGCCGCCCATCAGGGTGGAAAGCTCCTCGAGACTGGGCTTCATCAGGTACACACCGCCATGCCGGGCCGCATGGCATAGCGGCTCACCGGAGAGGTCGACCACCAGCCGGGCACCGAGCCGCAGGGTCAGGGCGCGCAGGTCATCGAAGAAGGCCAGGTCCGTGCCGGGCGGAAAGCTGCCGCTCAGCACGACGTACGCTGGCGCCGGACGCAGCGCCGCCAGTGTCTGCAGGCAGCGCTCCAGCTCCTGCGCCGACAGCACCGGACCAGGTAGCACGAAGCGGTACTGCAGGCCCGATTGCAGCTCATCGACGGTGAAACTCTCCCGCGTATCGCCGGCGATGGGCACGGGGCGATGCACCAGTCCGAGTTCGTCGAGCGAACGCCGCAGCAGATCGCCGAACGCCCCCCCGGCCGGGTAGACGGCGACCGCCTTGCCACCGAGGGTCTTCACCACCCGCGCCACGTTGATGCCGCCACCGCCAGGGTCATGGCGAGGCGCAGAACAGCGCAGCTTCTGGGTATCGGTGACCCGGGCGGTGCTGACCGAAAGGTCCATCGCCGGGTTGAGGGTCAGGGTCGCAATCAGGGGCATCGCTCGCTCCTTGGCAAGTGCTGCCCAAGCCTACCAGCAACCGCGGCGACTGCACGCCCTGCCCCGATTTGGCCCACCGCTGCGCACTCGTTGTGCAGCTGCCGCACCGCCACTTGCAACTGGACCGCCGGGAGCCACGCGCGACGGGCCTTCGCGATGGCTGGCACGCTAGATGCTTTGTTCTGGCACGCAGGCCAACGGCGGTCTGCCCATACGACAAAGGCGTCGCAACATTCCTGCTCCGGCAGGCGTGCTGCGGCGCCTTTTTGTTTTCCGCCTCGCCGATGGGGCGGATCGAGCAGCCCTGGCGGCCAACGCCGCACCATGAACGCCCTGGAGCCGATCCAATGAGCACGAGTTTCTGGAAAGCCGGCCATGCGCCGACCCTGTTTGCCTCCTTCCTCTACTTCGACCTGAGTTTCATGGTCTGGTACGTACTCGGCCCGCTCGGCGTGCAGATCGCCGCCGATCTCGGGCTGACCACCCAGCAACGCGCCTTGATGGTCGCTACGCCCATTCTTGCCGGCGCGGTGTTGCGCCTGGTGCTGGGTATCCTCGCCGACCGCACCTCACCGAAGACCGCCGGGCTGTTCGGCCAGAGCGTGGTCATCGTTGCCCTGCTGGTGGCCTGGTTGCACGGCATCAACAGCTATGAGCAGGCGCTGCTGCTCGGCCTGTTCCTCGGCATGGCTGGCGCCTCCTTCGCCGTGGCGCTGCCGCTGGCCTCGCAGTGGTATCCGGCGGAACATCAGGGCAAGGCCATGGGCATTGCCGGCGCAGGCAACTCCGGCACCGTGCTGGCAGCGCTGTTCGCCCCGGTGCTGGCGGCGATCTTCGGCTGGAACAATGTGTTCGGCCTGGCCCTGATCCCGCTGGTACTCACCCTCATCATCTTCGCCAGCGTGGCGAAGAACGCGCCCAACCGCCCTGCACCCAAGTCGTTGGCCGACTACATGAAGGCACTGGGCGACCGCGACAGCTGGTGGTTCATGTTCTTCTACAGCGTGACCTTTGGCGGCTTCCTCGGCCTGGCCAGCACCCTGCCAGGCTATTTCCACGACCAGTACGCCTTCGACCCGGTCAAGGCCGGCTATTACACCGCCGCCTGCGTGTTCGCCGGCAGCCTGCTGCGCCCACTCGGCGGTGCCCTCGCCGACCGCATCGGCGGCATTCGCGCGCTGCTGGTGATGTACACGGTCGCGGCCATCTGTATCGCCGCAGTCGGCTTCAACCTGCCCAGTTCCACGGCCGCGCTGGCGCTGTTCGTGGTCGCCATGCTCAGCCTCGGTGCCGGCAATGGAGCGGTGTTCCAGCTGGTGCCGCAGCGTTTCAACAAGGAAATCGGCGTGATGACCGGGTTGGTCGGCATGGCTGGCGGTATCGGTGGCTTCCTGCTCACCGCCGGGCTGGGCGCGGTCAAGCAGTCCACCGGCGATTACCAGCTCGGCCTCTGGCTGTTCGCAAGCCTCGGTGTGCTCGCCTGGTTCGGCCTGCATGGCGTCAAGCGTCGCTGGCGCACCACCTGGGGCTCGGCCGCCGTCACCGCCGCGCGGGTCTGATGCCGATGCCGCAGGGCGCGATTATTGCTGCGCCGCCGTACCGAGCCTTTCGAGAACGATCATGCCCCTGCGATTGAGTTACGGCGAGGCCAGCGCCGCCGGCCCGCGGCCGGAAAACCAGGATGCGCTGCGCGTCGTCACGCCGGCCCCGGCGCTGGCCACCGGCAAGGGCTATCTGTTCGCACTGGCCGACGGCGTCAGCCAGTGCGCCGATGGCGGGCTGGCGGCCCGCGCGACCTTGCAGGCGCTGGCCTTCGACTACTACGCGACGCCGGAAACCTGGGCCGTCGCACAGTCGCTGGACCGTGTGCTGGTGGCGCACAACCGCTGGCTGCAGGCCAACGGCGGCAACCAGCCGCTGCTGACCACGCTCACAGCGCTGGTACTGCGCGGCCGACGCTTCACCCTGGCGCATGTCGGCGACTGCCGCGCCTATCGCTGGAACGGCACCGAGCTGGAGCGACTCAGCGAAGACCACGTCTGGGAACAGTCGGGCATGCAGCATGTCCTCAAGCGTGCCCTGGGGCTGGATCAACACCTGGTGATGGACTACCTCGACGGCGAGCTGCAGGAAGGCGAAAGCTACCTGCTGCTGAGCGACGGGGTCTGGTCGTGCGTGCCCGAGCGTGACATCGCGCATATCCTGCATGATCAACCCGACCTCGGTGCCGCCGCCCGGGCGCTGGTCAACCTGGCGCACCAGAGCGGCAGCCAGGACAACGCCAGCGCTCTGCTGCTACGGGTGGATGCACTGCCCGAGGCGGTGCTGGCCGACGCCCTGGCGCAGCTCGATCACTGGCCGCTGCCACCGAAGCTGCGCGCCGGTCAGCTGTTCGAGGGCTGGCAGGTGTATGCACTGCTGCACGAGTCGCGGCAGTCGCTGATCTACCGCGTGCTGGATGGCCAGGGCCAACCGTGGCTGCTGAAGACGCTGCCACCCAGCCGGCAGGACGAGGCGGACGCCGGGCCGGCGTTGCTGCAGGAAGAGTGGTTCATGCGTCGGGTCGCCGGGCGCAACTTCCCCGAACTGCATCCGCTACCAGAACGCCAACACCTCTATTACGTGCAGCGTGAGTACAGCGGGACGACCCTGGCGCGACGCTTCGAGCGGGACGGCCCGCTGCCACTGGCCGATCTGCTGCAGGTCGCGTCCCGGCTGATCCGCGCGGTGGGCATGCTGCATCGGCGCAACATCCTGCACCGCGACATCAAGCCGGAAAACCTGCTGCTGGGCGAAGACGGGGAACTGCGTCTGCTGGATTTCGGCCTGGCGTTCTGTCCGGGATTGTCCCGCGACCTGCCCAACCACCTGCCGGGCACGCCCAGCTTCATAGCCCCGGAGGCTTTCGCCGGTGCCGAGCCAAGCCCCGCGCAAGACCTCTATGCGACTGGCGTGACGCTCTATTACCTGCTGACCGGGCACTACCCCTACGGCGAGATCGAGGCGTTTCAGCGTCCACGATTCGGCCAGCCGACGGCAGCCAGCCGCTATCGCCCCGACCTGCCGAGCTGGCTGGAGGAAAGCCTGAGCCGCGCGGTGGCGGTCGATCCACGCCAGCGCTTCGAAACCGCCGAGCAGTGGTTGCTGGAACTGGAACAGGGCGAACAGCGCAGCGCCAGTCTGCAACCCCGCCCGCTGCTCGAACGCGAGCCGCTGAAGGTCTGGCGCGGCATGGCGCTGCTGTCGCTGCTGCTCAACCTGTTGCTGGTCGTACTGCTGATGAAGAGCGCCTGATTTAGCGCCGGGTGATCAGGCCCTGCCGCGCGACACGGGTCAGCTCACGCACGCATTCTTCCAGGCGCTCTGCTGTCGGCGCCTGGATCACGGCCAGGTCGAAGCTGTCAGTGGCAAAACGCGCCAGCGACTCGTCGGCCGAGGCGAACTGGATAAGCAGGGCGCGGGATTTGCGATGGCGTCGCGGCCAGCCTTCCAGGTAGCGCAACAAGGAGGGCTGGTGAGAACCGCCCAGGAGGATCTTGGGATTGCTGGGAGTGAGACCGCTGGTGATGGGGGCCAGGCGCAGCTGAGCGTGCTTTGCATTCATTGATTCGACTTCCGCCTCGAGGATTCCGCTGGGCAGCGGTGGGAGGCGACACCGGAACCAGCGCTTTAGCGGTATTTCGAAGCCATCGGCTCCAGGCGCCCCGCAAGTAGCTGACTAAATCGGCGCATGGGCAAGACTTTAGAAAAGCCGGCCACCCCCTGTCAACGCTCCGTCCTCGGAACGAGCCAGGGCTTCCCGCACCATGACAGCGCAAGCTGCCGCATATCGGTGCAGCATTCGCCCGCCGAGGGGAGCCATCAGTTCGCGCAAAGCGTTGAAAAGCGGCGTATTTCAGAATTGGCACAGGCTCTGCAAAGCAAACGTCGAAGATGACATACGACCTGACCCTCAACGTGGAGCGGCAGGTTTCCCGACTGAGCGGGACACGGACAAAGGCGTCCTCACCGGAGAACCGGTGGGACGCCTTTTTTGTTGCTGAAAAGAATTCGAGCAGGCCAGACGGCGAACCGGATGGCACGGAGAACGGGCATGAAGAAACTCAAACTGGTGATGATCGGCAACGGCATGGCCGGCGTGCGAACCCTCGAAGAGCTGCTCAAGCTGACCAACGAGCTCTACGACATCACGGTGTTCGGCGCCGAGCCGCATCCCAACTACAACCGCATCCTGCTCTCCCCCGTGCTGGCCGGCGAGCAGCAGTTCGAAGAGATCGTGCTCAACGACCTGGACTGGTACGCCGAGAACGGCATTCGCCTGATGCTCAAGCGCAAGGTGGTGAAGATCGATCGCGCCCGTCGCCGGGTCATCGCCGACGACGGCAGCGAGGCCGAATATGACCGCCTCCTTATCGCCACCGGCTCCAATCCGTTCATCCTGCCCATTCCCGGTAACGACCTTCAGGGAGTGATCGGTTACCGCGACATCGCCGATACCCAGGTGATGATGGAAACCGCCAAGACCCACAAGCACGCGGTGGTCATCGGCGGCGGCCTGCTCGGCCTGGAGGCGGCCAATGGCCTCAAGCTGCGCGGGATGGATGTGACCGTGGTGCACATCGGTGACTGGCTGATGGAGCGCCAGCTGGACAAGACCGCTGGCACCCTGCTGCAGAGCGCCCTGGAGAGCCGCGGCCTGAAGTTCCTGCTGCCAAAGCAGACAGCCGAGCTGATCGGCAACGACGAAGGCCGCGTCAAGGCCGTACGCTTCGCCGATGGCGAGGTGATTCCCGCTGACCTGGTGGTGATGGCCGCCGGCATCCGCCCCAACAGCGAGCTTGCCGAGCAGGCCGGCCTGCCGTGCAACCGCGGCATACTGGTCAACGACACCCTGCAGACCTACGATCCGCGCATCTACGCCGTCGGCGAATGTGCCAATCATCGCGGCACCGCCTATGGCCTGGTCGCCCCGCTGTTCGAACAGGCCAAGGTCTGCGCCAACCACCTGGCCATGCTCGGCTTTTCCCGCTATCTCGGCTCGGTGACTTCGACCAAGCTCAAGGTTACCGGCATCGACCTGTTCTCGGCCGGCGATTTCATCGGCGGCGAAGGCACAGAGACCATCACCCTCTCCGACCCCATCGGCGGCGTATACAAGAAACTGGTGATCAAGGATGACGTGCTGGTCGGTGCCTGCCTCTACGGCGACACCGCCGACGGCGGCTGGTACTTCCGCCAGGTGCGCGAGGGCCAGAACGTCGCGCAGATCCGCGACCATCTGATGTTTGGCGAGGGCGCCATCGGCGATGCCGGCCATCAGGGCCAGAGCAAGGCCATGTCCATGCCGGACGACATGGAAGTCTGCGGCTGCAACGGGGTGTGCAAGGGCACCATCGTCAAGGCGATCCAGGAGCACGGGCTGTTCTCGGTGGACGAGGTGAAAAAGCACACCAAGGCCGCCAGTTCCTGTGGTTCCTGCACCGGGCTGGTCGAACAGATTCTGATCAATACCGTGGGCGGCGCGGCCGACGTCAAGCCGAAGAGCGAGAAGGCTATCTGCGGCTGCAGCGACCTCAACCATGGCCAGGTGCGCAAGGCCATTCGCGAGCACCACCTGATCAGCATCCCGGCGGCCATGGCCTTCATGGAATGGCGCACGCCGAACGGCTGCGCCACCTGCCGCCCGGCGCTGAACTACTACCTGATCTCCACCTGGCCGGGCGAGGCCAAGGACGATCCGCAGTCACGTTTCATCAACGAGCGAGCCCACGCCAACATCCAGAAGGACGGCACCTACTCCGTGGTGCCGCGGATGTGGGGTGGCGTCACCAATGCCGCCGAGCTGCGACGCATCGCCGACGTGGCGGACAAGTACCAGGTGCCGATGGTCAAGGTCACCGGCGGCCAGCGCATCGACCTGCTGGGCATCAGGAAGGAAGACCTGCCGGGCGTCTGGAAAGACCTGGACATGCCCTCCGGCCACGCCTACGGCAAATCCATCCGCACCGTGAAGACCTGCGTCGGCAGCGAGTTCTGCCGCTTCGGCACGCAGAACTCGACGCAGATGGGCATCGACCTGGAACACGCGCTGTTCAACATGTGGTCGCCGCACAAGGTCAAGCTGGCCGTCTCCGGCTGCCCGCGCAATTGCGCCGAATCCGGCATCAAGGACGTCGGCATCATCGGTGTGGACTCCGGCTGGGAGCTGTACATCGGCGGCAACGGCGGCATCAAGACCGAGGCCGGCGAGTTCTTCGTTAAGGTGAAGAGCGCTGAGGAGGTCATGGAATACAGCCTGGCGTTCCTCCAGCTCTACCGCGAGGAAGCCTTCTACCTCGAACGCACCGTGCACTACCTGCAGCGCGTCGGCATGGATCACATCAAACAGGCCGTGCTGCACGATGCGGAGCGGCGCAAGGCGCTGCACCAGCGGCTGCTGTTCTCGCTTTCCTTCGAGCAGGACCCGTGGCAGGAGCAGCTTTCCAAGCCGCAGCTGAAGAAGGAATTCGACCGCATCGCCGTCAAGCAGCTGGAAAACGCCTGAGCACCGACCTGGAGGGACACCGCATGAACTGGCTCGATATCTGCGCACTGGATGAGATCAACCCGCTCGGCTCGCGCATCGTCGCCGGCCCCAAGGGTGACATTGCGATATTCCGCACCGCGGACGATCAGGTCTTCGCCCTCGACGATCGCTGCCCGCACAAGGGCGGGCCGCTGTCGCAGGGGATCGTCTACGGCAAGCAGGTCGCCTGCCCGCTGCACAACTGGCAGATCGATCTGGCCAGCGGCGAGGCCTTGGCCCCGGACGTCGGCTGCGCCCATCGTCACGCGGCGCGCGTCGAGAACGGGCGCGTGCAGCTTTCGCTGAACCCACGCAAGGAATGCGCGGCCTGAACACGCGCAATTGACCAGCACCTTTTTCCAGGAGACGACGCCATGCGTATGACAACCGCCTCGACCTGCTGCTACTGCGGAGTCGGCTGTGGCGTGCTGATCGAGCACGACGGCGAGCGCATCCTCGATGTGGCCGGCGACCCCAGCCATCCGGCCAACCTCGGCAAGCTGTGCAGCAAGGGCTCGACCCTGCACCTGACCGGCGACCTGGGCGCCCGCGCGCTCTACCCTGAGCTGCGTCTGGGCAAGGGCCTGGCCCGTGGTCGCACCGACTGGGACAGCGCGCTGGAGCATGCGGCCAGCGTATTCGCCGAGACCATCCGCGAACACGGGCCGGACAGCGTCGCCTTCTATGTCTCCGGCCAGCTGCTGACCGAGGACTACTACGCCTTCAACAAACTGGCCCGCGCCCTGGTCGGTACCAACAACCTGGATTCCAACTCGCGGCTGTGCATGTCCTCGGCGGTGGTCGGCTACAAGCGCAGCCTGGGCGCAGACGCCCCACCCTGCTCCTACGAAGATATCGAGCAGGCCGACTGCCTGCTGATCGCTGGCAGCAACATGGCCTACGCGCATCCGGTGCTGTTTCGCCGGCTGGAGGAAGCCAAGGCGAAGCGGCCGGAGATGACCATCATCGTCGTCGACCCGCGGCGCACCGACACCAGCGAGCTGGCCGATCTGCACCTGCCGATCCTGCCCGGCACCGATGTCGCGCTGTTCCACGGCCTGCTGCATATCCTCATGTGGGAAGGCTGGATCGACCGCCGCTTCATCGATGCGCATACCGAGGGCTTCGATGGGCTGAAAAGCCTGGTGCGCGACTACACCCCGGCGATGGTCGCCGACCTCTGCGGCATCTCGGTAGATGATCTGCAAACCTGCGCACGGCTGATCGGAAGCGCTCCGGCCTTCCTCTCCCTGTGGTGCATGGGGCTGAATCAGTCTACCGCCGGCAGCGCGAAGAACAGCGCGCTGATCAACCTGCACCTGGCCACCGGACAGATCGGCAAGCCGGGCGCCGGGCCCTTCTCGCTCACCGGCCAACCGAATGCCATGGGCGGCCGTGAAACCGGCAGCCTGTCCAACCTGTTGCCCGGCCACCGCGACGCGACCAATGCCGAACACCGTGCAGAAGTGGCGGCCTACTGGGGTGTCGAGCAGCTGCCCGAACAGACTGGATTGCCCGCCATTGGGCTGTTCGAGGCGGTGCGTGCAGGCAAGATCAAGGCGCTGTGGATCGCCTGTACCAACCCGGCGCAGTCGCTGCCGGACCAGCAGAAAGTCCATGAAGCCCTGGCCACCTGCCCCTTCGTCGTGGTGCAGGAAGCCTTCTTCACCACCGAGACCTGTCGCCACGCCGACCTTCTGCTGCCGGCCGCGAGCTGGGGCGAGAAGGAAGGCACGGTGACCAACTCCGAGCGCCGCATCAGCCATGTACGTCGCGCCGTGCCGGCGCCCGGCGAAGCCCGCGCGGACTGGGCGATCACCTGCGATTTTGCCCGACGGCTGGAACGTCACCTACGCCCCGGCGCGCCGAGCCTGTTCGCGTTCGAGAATGCCGAAGCGCTGTTCGAGGAGTACAAGACGCTCACCGCCGCCCGCGATCTGGACTACAGCGGCCTGAGCTACGCACTGATCGACTCCCTCGGTCCGCAGCAATGGCCGTTTCCGCCAGGCAGCGAACTGGGCACCGCGCGGCTGTATGGCGACGGTGTGTTCCCCACTGCCAATGGCCGCGCGCGCTTCGTTGCCGAGCACTACCAGGCGCCGAAGGAAAAGCGCGAGGCACGCTATCCGCTGACGCTCAACACCGGTCGGCTGCGCGACCAGTGGCACGGCATGAGCCGCACCGGCACCGCGGCGCGGCTGTTCGGCCATGTCGAAGAGGCTCTGCTCTGCATGAACGCCGAGGACATGCGTCGCCGGCGTCTGCTGGACGGCCAGCTGGTGAAGATGAAGAGTCGGCGCGGCAGCCTGATCCTGCCGGTGCAGAAGGATGACAGCCTGCGCGCCGGCCAGGCGTTCCTGCCGATGCACTGGGGCGATCGCTTCCTCAAGGGGCTGGGCAGCAACGTCCTGACCCTGGCCAGCGTCGACTCCCTGTCGAAGCAACCGGAACTCAAGCATGCCGGCATCGAAGTGGAACGAGTCGAACTGCCGTGGCAGTTCTTTGCGCTGGTCGAGGGCGACGTGCAGCGACGTTTCGAGGCGCTGCGGCCATTGTTCGAAACGTTCGACTACGCCAGCTTCAGCCTCGGCGGGCGCGAGCGTTCGGCACTGCTGATCCGCGCCGCCCGGAAAGCGGCGCCAACGGCCGTCGAGCTGGATGCCATCGACCACCTGCTCGGCCTCGATGAAGGTCCGGTGCTGGCCTATGACGATCCCCGCCGTGCTGTCGGCAAGCGCGTACGCATCGAGGACGGCCGCATCGTCGCCCTGCGCCTGGCCGGCGAAACCGCCGCCCGGCAGTGGCTGCGCGGGCTCTGGGAAAGCGGCAGTGCGGACGCCGAACTGCGCCGCTGGCTGCTGGCGCCGCTCAGTGCGCCACCGGGCAATGCCAAGGTCGGAACCGACCGCACGCTGTGCAACTGCCTGAACGTCAGCCAGAGCGCGATCTGCGCTGGCATCGAGCGCGGGCTCGATCTGGCCGGCCTCAAGCAGGAACTCGGCTGTGGCACCAGCTGCGGCTCCTGCGTGCCCGAACTCAAGCGCCTGCTGGCCCACCAGCCAGAACGCGCACTTCTCTGATACCAACCAAGACGAGGATTACCCCATGAGCGCAAAAGTCTGGCTGGTAGGCGCCGGCCCTGGCGACCCGGAGCTGCTGACCCTCAAGGCCGTACGCGCACTGGACGAGGCACAGGTGGTGATGATCGATGACCTGGTCAACCCCGCCGTGCTCGAACACTGCCCGAACGCTCGCATCATCCCGGTGGGCAAGCGCGGCGGCTGCCGCTCGACGCCGCAGGCCTTCATCCACCGGCTGATGCTGCGCTACGCCCGTCAGGGCAAGTGTGTGGTGCGCCTCAAGGGTGGCGATCCGTGCATCTTCGGCCGTGGCGGCGAGGAGGCCGAATGGCTGGCGGCGCGCGGCATTGAGGTCGAGCTGGTCAACGGCATCACCGCCGGCCTGGCCGGCGCCACGCAATGCGGCATCTCGCTGACCCAGCGCGGCGTAGCGCGCGGCGTAACACTGGTCACCGCACACACCCAGGATGACAGCAGCCTCGAATGGCAAGCGCTGGCCAAAAGCGGCACCACGCTGGTGGTGTACATGGGTGTAAGCAAGCTGGAGCAGGTGCAGGCCGGGCTGCTGGAAGGCGGGATGAACGCCAGCACGCCGGTGGCCATGATCGAGAACGCCTCGCTGCCCCAGCAGCGCGAATGCCGCTCCAGTCTCGTCGGCATGTGTCGCGACGCCCAAGCCTTCGAGCTGAAGAGCCCGGCCATCCTGGTGATCGGTGACGTGGCCGCGCAGTCCGTTGCGCAAATGCTGAGCCAGACGGCCTGATCCTCCGGGGCCCGGAGCGCTGGCCCCCTTCCCTTTACTTCCACTCAAAAAAACCGCGGCCCAAGGGCCGCGGTTCTTCGCTACATCCCGGCTCACCCCTGCTGACGCAGCTTCTCCGGTTTGATCAGGAAGCGCGCAAGGGCAGGCAGCAGCCAGATCGCCCCGACCATGTTCCAGAGGAACATGAAGGTCAGCATCAGACCCATGTCGGCCTGGAACTTGATCGCAGAGAACACCCAGGTCACCACACCGATCGCCAGGCAGACGCCGGTGAAGATCACCGCCTTGCCGGTGGACTTCAGGGTTTGGTAGTAGGCCTCCTGCAGGGTCAGCCCCTGACGCAGAAAGGACTCCAGGCGGCTGTAGATGTAGATGCCGTAGTCCACACCGATACCCACGCCCAGCGCGATCACCGGCAGCGTGGCGACCTTCACGCCGATGCCCATGAACGCCATCAGCGCGTTGCCGAGGATCGAGGTCAGCACCAGCGGCAGGATCACGCAGAGCGTCGCGGCCAGCGAGCGGAAGGTCAGCAGACACATGATGCTCACGGCCAGGTAGACGGCGATCAGCATGGTGGTTTCCGATGCCGCGATCACCTCGTTGGTCGCCGCCTCGATCCCGGCGTTGCCGGCTGCCAGTACGAACTCCAGGCCCTCGCGGTTGTTCTCCTCGGCGAAATCCTTGGCCGCGGCGACCACGTGCTCCAGCGTCTCGGCCTTGTGGTCGTTGAGGAATACCAGTACCGGCGCCAGCGAGCAGTCGCTGTTGTACATACCTTCGGCGCGGGCGATGGAGTTGTTCAGCACGTGCTGGTTACGCGACAGCGTTTCCCATTTCAGGCTGCCCTCGTTCATGCCCTTGATGCCCTGGCGCGCCACCGACACCATCGACACTGCCGACTGCACGCCCTCGGTGTTCTGCATCTTCCACATCAGCTCGTCCATGGCAGCGAGCGTGTCGTAGTGCGAACAGCCTTCCGGTGCGGTCTTGACCATCACCACCAGCACGTCGGAACTGGTCGAGTAGTTGCGGATGACGAAATCGTTGTCCAGGTTGTAGCGCGAATCCGGGTGCAGCTCCGGCGCGCCCTGGTCGAGATCGCCGATCTTAAGGTTCTGGCCGTACCAGAGCCCGCCAGCCAGCGCCACCACGGCGATGGTGATGGAAATCGGTGCCACGGTCGGGCTGGCGAAGTTCGACAGCGCACGCCAGAACGGATGGTCGCGCGAGGCCTCTTCACGGGCCTGCTTGATCGCCTTCTGGCTGATGCCCATGTAGGAAATCGCCACCGGCAGCAGGATCAGGTTGGTCAGGATGATCACCGCCACGCCCAGCGACGCACCGATGGCCAGCTCGCGGATCACGCCGATGTCGATCAGCAGCAGGGTAACGAAGCCCACCGCATCCGACAGCAACGCCACCATGCCTGGGATGAACAGCTGGCGGAACGCCATGCGCGCTGCCGTCACCGGGTCTTCGGTGAAACCGGAGGCCATGGCGATGCCGTTGATCTTCTGCACGCCGTGGGAAATGCCGATGGCGAACACCAGGAACGGCACCAGCATCGAATACGGGTCAAGCCCGAAGCCGAGGGTGTGCAGCAGGCCGAGCTGCCAGACCACCGCGATCAGCGTGGTGATCAACACCGCGATGGTGCTCTTCACGCAACGGGTGAACCACAGCAGCAGGACGAAGGTGATACCGATGGCGACGATGAAGAACAGCGCCACGCCCACCAGACCGTCGATCAGGTCACCGACCTTCTTGGCGAAGCCGATGATGTGCACCTTCACGTTCGGGTTCTGCGCCTGGTACTTCTCGCGGATTTTCTCTTCCAGCTCGTGGGAGAACTTCTGGTAATCCAGCTTGATCTGCCGCCCCTGGTCTTCCGGATCCGGATAGGATTCGAGCAGCGGCACGTCGATGATGCTGGACTTGAAGTTGTTCGCCACCAGGCGGCCGATCTGCCCGGACTTGAGGATGTTGTCGCGCAGGTCCTCGAGGCTCTCGGGCGAGCCGTCGTAGGTCTGCGGGATCACCTCGCCACCGGCGAAGCCTTCCTCGGTGACCTCGGTCCAGCGCACGCTGGGGCTCCACAGCGACTTCATGTTGGAACGGTCGACGCCGTGGATGTAGAACACTTCGTCGTGGATCTGCCGCAACGTCTCCATGTATTCCTTGGAGAAGATGTCGCCCTCCACCGCTTCCACGGAAATCCGCACGGTGTTGCCGAGGTTGGCCAGGTCGTTCTGGTGCTCGAGCATCTTCTGGATATACGGATGCCCCAGCGGAATCATCTTTTCGAAGCTGGTCTGCGGCCGAACCTGGGCCGCCTGGTAGAACAGGAACGCGCTGATCAGCAGGCAGAGGACGACCACTGCCGGCCGGTTGTTGAAGATCAGGCGCTCGAGGAACGACGCCGGCTTCTGTTGGTGCTTGGTCATGCAGACTCTCCCGGCTTTATTGTTTTGGGGCCAGATCCGCGCCCGATGGCGAGGCGATGCGAACACCGCCCTGCCCTACCAGGATCAGGTTGCCTTGGGAATCGGAGGTGACGCCCGACAGCGAACGGCGATCGGGACGGTTGACGAGCTTGAAGCTGCGACCCTGGTCGTCGCTGGTGAGCACGGCTCCGCCATGGCCGACCACCGCGATACGGCCATCGCGCAACAGGCTGCCATCGGCGAGCCCGGACTCCAGCGCGTGGCCGTTGCCGTTGCGCAGTTCAATGCCCTCCCAGCTGTCGCCGAAATCGGCGGAGCGGAACAAGTGGCCACGCAGGCCGAAGGCGATCACCACACCGGGCTCCGAGCCGCCGACCACGCCGAAGAACGAGCCCTGATAAGGCGACTCGACCTTCTCCCAGGTTTCGCCCATGTCGGCGGAGCGGAACATGCCGCCCATTTCACCAACCACGAACAGGCCGGAGCCTTCGATATGGGCAATGGCATTCAGGTGGAAGCCGTCTTCGTTCTCGAGCCGGTCGCTGATGTCGTCCCAGGTCTGGCCGCCGTCGATGGTTTCGATCAGCGCACCATAGGCACCGACCGCAATGCCGTGCTGGGTGTCTTCGAACCACACGTCGAGCAGGGGTGCTTCACGCTCGCGATCTTCGTACTGCACTTGCCAGCTTTGTCCGCCGTCGCTGGTCGACAGGACCAGGGCATCGTGGCCGACCGCCCAGCCATGCTTGTCGTCGACGAAATCGATGGCCGTCAGCAGCTGACGGGTCGGCACCTTGGCCTGGGTCCAGCTGTTGCCGCCATCGTCGGAATAGAGGATATGGCCACGATCACCGGCCACGACCAGGCGATCACCGGCTTCGGTGATATCGAGCAGAAGGTTGGATGCGGCTTTCGCCGACTCGATGGAATAGCGGGTCTGGCCATCGGTAGCAGCCTGGACCGGCGCCGTTGCCGACAGCAACAGGAGCGAAACGGCGCCGCATAGCGAGAGCATGCCGGCAACCGATGAGTGAAAACGCGACGCCCTCGCCTGGCATGGAACCACGGCGCGGCCGAATAGTGTGCGCCGCTGAACGGGCTCACTCATACATACCCCCTTTATTCTTATTAGGTAAGGCCTGCACTACAGGCGCAGCCATCCTAGCCAGCTTCCGCGGACAGGCACAATTGGCCGGACGTTATGAATTGTTAACTCTCGCGCAATGATTGACGCGTGATCACTCAGGCTGATTGGGCCAGTGGCCAGTATGGCGACTGACTGGGTCGCCGTCGAAGTGACGATCGGACGCGGCGCGCCAGGGGATGGTCACGACAGCGGGGATGCGATACGTCGATTGCGCTGCCGAGTCTTGAGCGGGCTATGGGGTGCGGGTGGGGCTGAAGCCCCACCCTACCGGGCAAAGACGGCCGATCGCGGGCACGATCGGCCTTCGGACTCAGGCGAGGCTCTTGCTCACCACTTCATAGACATCGCTGGACAGTTCGCCGGAGGCCAGGATGCGCTCCAGCTCACCCTTCATCAGCGCCTGACGGGCGCCGTCGTACTTGCGCCAGCGGGTCAGCGGCGCCAGCAGACGCGAAGCGATCTGCGGGTTCAGGGCGTTGAGGGTGATCACCTGATCGGCCAGGAAGCGGTAACCGGCGCCATCGGCGCGGTGGAAGTTGACCAGGTTCTGATTGGCAAAGGCACCGATCAGCGCGCGTACCTTGTTCGGGTTCTTCAGGGTGAACGCCGGATGCTGCATCAGCTGCTGCACGCGCTCCAGCCCGCCGGGCAGCGGGCTGCCCGCTTGCACGCTGAACCACTGGTCCATCACCAGCGGGTTGTCCTTGAAGTGCTCGGCGAAGGCCTGCAACGCCTTGTCGCGCTCGGCCTCGAACGGCGAGTTGACCAGCACCGCCAGGGCCGTCAGACGCTCGGTCATGTTGTCGGCATGCTCGAACTGCTCCAGGCAAGCTTCGAGCACCTCGGTCTTCTCGCTCAGCATCAGGTAGGACAGCGCGATGTTTTGCAGGGCGCGGCGCGCGAAGTGCTCCGCGGAGGCGACATAGGCCGTGTTGCGGGAGGTCTCGCGATTGGCCTGATAGCGGTGCCACAGCGGCTCGAACAACGCATCGGCGATACGCTTGCGGGCGAACTCTCGGGCGGCATGAATGGCATCCACGTCGGCCACTTCGCTGATCTCGGTGAGGTAGGCTTCGCCTGGCAGCGAGAGCATCTCGGCAACCATCGCCGCATCCAGCGTCTCGTTCTGCAGCAGACTGCGCATTGCCTCGATCAGACGCTCGTCCAGCGCCAGTGCTTCACCGCGCTGTTGCTGGCCGATCAGCTCCTGCAACACCTGCACCGACAGCTGCTGACCCGCTTCCCAGCGATTGAAGCCGTCGGAATCGTGCTGCATGAAGAACATCAGCTGATCGCGGCTGTACGGATAGTCCAGCTTCACCGGTGCGGAGAAGCCGCGCAGCAGAGACGGCTGCGGACGCTCGGGTACGTCGACGAAGGTGAAGCTCTGCTCGGCCTCGGTGACCGCCAGTACCCGGCTGGTGCCCTGGGCCTGCGCCTCACCTTGCAGGCGCAGCGGCAAATCGCTGCCATCGGCAGCCAGCAGGCCCAGCTCCACGGGAATCACGAATGGCTCCTTAGTCGGCTGGCCGGGCGTCGGCGGGCAGCTCTGGCGGAATGTCAGGCGATAGGTCTGCGCCGCCTCGTCGTACTGCTCGCTTACCGACAGGCGCGGGGTGCCGGCCTGGCTGTACCAGCGCTTGAACTGCGACAGATCGGCGCCGTTGGCATCTTCCATCGCCTTGACGAAATCATCGACGGTCACGGCCTGGCCATCGTGTCGCTCGAAGTACAGGTCGCTGCCCTTGCGGAAGCCTTCCTTGCCGAGCAGCGTCTGGATCATGCGCACCACTTCGGCACCCTTTTCGTAGACAGTCAGGGTGTAGAAGTTGGAGATCTCGATGAATGACTCCGGGCGCACCGAGTGAGCCATGGGGCCGGCATCCTCGGCGAACTGGTGGGTGCGCAGGTAGGCGACGTCCTCGATGCGCTTGACCGTCGGCGAATTCATGTCGGCGCTGAACTGCGCATCGCGGAAAACGGTGAAGCCTTCCTTGAGCGACAACTGGAACCAATCGCGGCAGGTCACGCGGTTGCCGGACCAGTTATGAAAATACTCGTGGGCCACGATCGCCTCGACCCGTTGGTGCGCGGCATCGGTGGCGGTTTCGGCGCGGGCCAGCACGGCACTGGAGTTGAAGATGTTGAGGCCCTTGTTCTCCATGGCGCCCATATTGAAGTCGTTCACCGCGACGATCATGAAGATGTCCAGGTCGTACTCGCGACCGTAGGCCTCTTCGTCCCACTTCATCGACTTCTTCAGGCTGTCCATGGCGTGCTGGCACTTGTCGATGTTTTCCGGCTCGACATAGATGCGCAGCGCCACCTCGCGTCCGCTCATGGTGGTGAAGCTGTCCTCGACACACCAGAGGTCACCGGCCACCAGAGCGAACAGGTAGGCCGGCTTCTTGAACGGGTCTTCCCAGGTCGTCCAGTGACGGCCGTTGTCCTCGCTGCCACTGGCGATCGGGTTGCCGTTGGAAAGCAGCACAGGATAGGCCTTCTGCTCGGCGCTGACGGTGGTGGTGAACTTGCTCATCACATCCGGGCGGTCGAGGTAGTAGGTGATCTTGCGGAAGCCCTCGGCCTCGCACTGGGTGCAGAACATGCTGCCGGACTTGTACAGCCCCTCGAGCGCGGTGTTGCTTTCCGGATGGATGACCACCGAGCTGTCGATGACGAAGCTGTGGCTGTCCGGCTGCAGGGTCAGGCAGTCTTCGCTGAGCTGATAGTCGCCCAGGCTCAGGGCGCGGTCATTCAGCGCAATGGACAGCAGCTCGAGCTGCTGGCCATGTAGCTCCAGCGGCGGCAGCTTGCCTACCGGGCGCTCGGGGTTGCGGCGCATCACCAACTGGGCGTGCACCAGCGTGCGATCCTCGTACAGCTCGAAGGTCAGGTGGGTTTCATCAATCAGGTACTCGGGGGCCTGGTAATCCTTCAGATGAATGACTTTCGGTTGTTCGGTGCGCATGGAAACCTCGTCGACTGAGCTTCAAGCGGCAAGCTTCAAGCGGGATATGGCGATGGACTGCCAGCCCGGGGGCCGGCGTGCGAATGAGTTCGAGCTTAGCGTCTGTCGCGGCGGACTTGTAGGGTGGAGAACAGCGAAGCCTGCTCCACCCCTTGCTCCAGGCCGCTCGTCATTGAGCCTGGCGCCCCATGACGGCGGGCAAGCGAAACGTCATCCACCCTACGCGGCGGCGCTGGCGGCCACCTGATAGGCGGTGAACTTGCGAATATTGATCACGCCGGTATCCAGGATCAGGTATTGACCCTTGATGCCCAGCAGCGTGCCCTCGACCACCGGGGTCTTGTCCAGATCCAGGCTCACGACCTTCGTCGGATAGGCCTCCACCGGATAGCGGATCTCCACCACCTCGGCGTCGGCCACCGGCTGGATCGCCTGCAGGCCGTAGCGCTGCTGCAGACCCTGCAGCCCGGCGGCGCAGGCATCGAAGATCCGCTCGCGCATCTCGATCAGGTCGATGGGCTCGGCGTCACCCTTGAGCAGCGCACGCCAGTTGGTGCGATCGGCGACCTGGCTGCGTAGCAGGTCTTCGACCATGCCCGATTGCTGACGGGTGGCGACCCGCATGATCGGCAGCGCCTGGCTCGCACCCTGGTCGAGCCAGCGGGTCGGCAGCTGGGTGGCGCGGGTGATGCCGACCTTGATGCCCGACGAGTTGGCCAGGTAGACCACATGGTCGGTCATGCAGAAGTCCATGCCCCATTGCGGATCACGGCAGGTGCCGAAGTCGTGGTGGCATTTTTCCGGGCTCATGATGCAGACGTCGCACTGCGGTAGCTTTTTGAAGCAGGGATAGCAGTAGCCCTGGCTGAAGCTCTTGTTGGTCTTGCGCCCGCAGTGGGTGCAGTGGATGGCACCCAGGTATTCCAGCCGAACCTGCCGACCGATCAGCGGGTTGACCGGCACCAGCCCTTCGCCGAGGCGAAAGGCGTACTGCACAGGCGCGCCCGATTCGAGCTGAACCGACATCTTCTCCAGCGCGCCGCGTCCGAGCTCCAGCATCAGTGGCGGGTTCCGGAAGCCGGTGCGAACAGGCTGGTGTCGATGGCGGCCTCGGCCTTCTTGCTCTTGGAGCCGCATTCCTGGCCACCCATGTAGCCGGTGCGCTCTTCCTCGGGAAGATTCTTCATCTCCCAGGCGATCACCGCCTGCATGCAGGTTTCCTTCTGCTCGGGGGTCAGCTTGCGGCCGTCAGCCCATTTGCCCAGTTCGAGGGCCTGCTTGAGGCTCGCGTAGATTTCGGGGGTGATGTTTTCGGCGGTTTGGATAAAGGTCGACATGGCCAGCTCCGGGGGAAACGAGCGGCCATTCTACCGGGCTGTCGCGCTTTAGGGAAAAGCGCGACAGCCCGCTAGCGGCGCCGCGCCAGCGTACCGCCAATCACACCCGTCAGGCAGCCGGCGATCAGCCCGCCGACATGCGCCGCGTTGGCGATCGCCAGCGCGCCGAAGCTGAGCACCTCGATGACGCCGGTCAGGCAAATCACCAGCCACACCAACATCAGCACCACGACGCCGGGCGGCAGCCGGTAGGCCTCGTTCGGTGCGAGCTTCTGATACAGCCAGCAATGACCGAGCAGACCGTAGAGCACACCGGACAGACCACCGAAGATGCCCGGCCCACCGAACAGATACTGGGCGAAGTTGGATACCAGCCCGAACAGCACGGTCAGCGCCAGCAGCATCCAGGCACGCTGACGTGCTTCGATACGCCGCCCCAGCTCCCAATACCACATGCTGTTCATGGCCAGATGAAGAATGCCGAAGTGCACGAAGATCGGCGTGATCAGTCGCCACCACTGGCCGGCCGCGAGGCTCTGCTCCAGCGTGGCGAAGTAGGCATACTCGCCGTCGATGCGAAAGTCGACGAAGTTCAGCCAGCGGATCGTGGCAAAGTTCTCGCCGAGCAGAGTGATCCCGGCAACCACGAGGGTGATCAGCAGCATCGCCGCGGTGAGCGGGCTGGCGCGCAAGGCGGCGACGAAACCGCCGCGCCGCCGAGGCTGCTCGGCCACCACGCTGTCGTCTCCATGCGGGTATCGCGCATACAGGTCGCGCACCTGTTCGACCACCTCGCTTGGTACCCGCAGCACCTGCTGGTCGCCCTCTTCCGAAACCCGGCAAGGCACGCGCAGGCGGCGCAGCAGCGCGATAAAGCCGCTGAGGTCTTCCGACAGCGGCAGGCGCAGCGCTTCGCTCACCGCGCCACTCATGGACGGAACACCGCGCAGACCTCGACCCAGGCGAACTTCGCCGGGTCCAGGCGCGTTTCCTGGTCCAGCCGATAGGCCACCAGCTTGCCATTCTTCACCGCACTGTAGTCCAGGCAAGCCAGGTTGCCGCGCAGCGGCCCCGGCTGGCCGCGGCGCCAGTAATGACCGACGAACAGCAGCGGCTCGTCCGGCCCGTAAAGGAACAACCGATCTTTCTGTTGCGGCGACAGCGGCAGGCGCGCCGCGTGCTCCGGCAGGCCATCGGGCTGGAATACCACGTCACCGTAGGTCTGCGGGTTCTCTTCCCAGAACTTGGTGCGGAAGAAGGTGCGCACGAAGCCTTCCTCACTGGTCAGCGTCATGCCCTCGGGAAGCGGCATGTCGGTGCCGCGCAGCAGCCGATCCAGCGCCTGGCAGATGAAGGTACCCGGCAGCCCGGCCTCGCGCAGGAGCGCCGGGTTGATCCGGCCGTCGTCCAGCAGCGGGCGCAGGCGCGCGATCACGCGGCTGTCCCAGCAGGCGTGTACCACGCGAAAACGCTCGGTTTCGAGAAACAGCGGCAAGTCGTAGAACCACTCGCGAAAGGCCTTCCACTCCTCGGGGTAGTGCTCGAACTGCTGGAAGGTTTCCTGCAGCAGCCGAGCGAAGCGTGGCGAGTGTTCGCGCACGAAATCGCGACCGCTGCCCGGCGGGGCCGGCATGTACCAGCCCAGCGCGTTGAACTCGTGGTTGCCCATGATGCAGTGCGCCTGGCCGTGCTCGACCATCCCATGAACCAGATGCAGCGCCTCGCGAATATGCGGGCCGCGGTCGATGATGTCGCCGAGGAAGATCACCTGCCGGCGTGAATGTCGCCAGACTCCGCCCTGCTGACGGTAGCCCAGCTGATCCAGCAGCCGCGCCAGTGCATGGCCACAGCCGTGGATGTCGCCGATCAGGTCGTAGCCACGCTCGGGATCAAGCTGCATCAATCGCCTCCGCCGAGGCGACTGCCCCAGCCCAGCTTGGTCCGGCAGACTTCGTAGTAGTTGTGATCCAGCGGGTGGATCAGGTGCAGCTTCTGCGGCTTCTTGCGTACGGTCACGGTGTCACCGGGCGCACAGGTGAAATGGTTCTGGCCGTCGCAGGACACCTGCGGATAGATCTGCATGTTCGGCGACACCACGATCTTGAGCTCGCTGTTGCCGTCGACCACGATCGGCCGGCTGGACAGCGTGTGCGGGTACATCGGCACGATGACGATGGCGTCCAGGCGCGGGTGCATGATCGGCCCGCCGGCGGAAAGCGAATAGGCGGTGGAACCCGTCGGGGTCGCCACGATCAGGCCGTCGGCCTTCTGGCTGCAGACGAACTGGCCGTCGATGTACAGCTCGAACTCGATCATGCGCGTGGATTTTCCCGGATGCAGCACCACGTCGTTGAGCGCGTCGCCCTCGCCGATCGGCTCATCGAAGCGGCGCGCCTGGGCTTCCAGCAAAAAGCGGTTTTCCAGGGTGTACTGGCCGTTGAGCACCTCGGCGACCTTCTCTTCCAGCTCGTCCGGGCGGATGTCGGTGAGAAAGCCGAGGCTGCCGCGGTTGATGCCCAGCACCGGCACCCGATGCTTGGCCATTGCCCGCGCAGCGCCGAGCAGGCTGCCGTCACCGCCGACCACGATCACCAGATCACAGGATTCACCCAGCCGCTGCCGTGACGAGGTCTGCATGCCATGCCCAGGCAGGACCTCGGCGATGTTCTCCTCCAGAATCACATGCAGATGGCGCTCGACGAGAAATCGCTTCAGCCGGCGGATGGTATCCAGCACCTGGGAGCTACCCAGGCGGCCGATGATGCCGATATTGCGGAATTGCTCCATTGACGCTCCCTGGTGTGGCTGGGCGGATGGTTGCGGGCGTCGCAACGCCCGAAAGTTAACATGCGACGCGCCGGCGAGGCAGCCGGCCTGGGCGTGACGTGCCAGCAGATGCGCTCGAACGTTCGCTGACAGCCGTTAGAGCGGTGCCGCGGCGCCTCTGTTCAGCGGCACCGGATTATCGGCGAAACGTCGAACCGGCGGCAAACCGACCGCTATGCTGCTGACATGAACCCTATCAGTCTTGCCGAGCTGTCCAGCGTCCTTCGCCATCCGCAGGTGCGTGATCTCGCCTGGACGCTGCTGTCGCCGCCCCTGCTGAGCGAAACACCTCCCCGCCAGCGTCACCCCCTGAGCGCAAGCCGCTGGCACAGCGAGCCGGGGCTGCTGGCCGACTGGCTGCTGTGCCAGGATGCCGAGCCTTCGGTCCTCGAGGCCTGGCTGTCGCAGCGCAGCAATCGGCGCCTGGGGTTGTACTACGAACGGCTCTGGCAGTACGCGCTGTGCCAGGCGCCCGACCTGCAGCTGATCGCGGCCAACCTGCCGATCCGGCAGAACGGCAGCACCCTCGGCGAGCTGGACCTGCTGTTCTGCGATGACCAGGGCGTGCACCATCTGGAGCTGGCGATAAAGCTTTATCTGGGCTTCGGGCCCGGAGACGGCAGCCAGCACGACCACTGGCTCGGCCCCGGCAACCACGATCGCCTGGACCTGAAGCTCGCCCACCTGCGCCAACACCAGCTGCCCTTGAGCAACCAGCCGGCCGCCCGCGCCGTGCTCGCCGAGCTTACCGGGCGGGAGGTGCAAAGCAGCTTCTGGCTCAGCGGCTACCTGTTTCAACCCTGGCTAGAGGGCTGCGCCCCGCCCCATGGTGCCAACCCGCACCACCTGAGCGGCCGCTGGCTGCGCCAGGCCGACTGGCCGGTGTATCAGGCCGCGGCGGCCGGCACCATCTGGCAGCCACTTCCGCGTGCCGCCTGGCTGGCTGCTGCCCGCGTGCCGCAACCGGACCTGTGGACCTCGGACCGCCTTGCCGAGTGGCTGGCCGGTGATCCGGCACGCGCGCGGGCGCAACTGCTGGTGCGTCTCGAACCCCACGCATCCGGCGACTGGCTGGAGCAGGAGCGGCTGTTCCTGGTGGCGGACGACTGGCCGCACAACGGTGAATCGGCACGCGCGTCATCGGCGTGACACAATTGCCGGCTAGGATTTCCGCTCGATTCACCCTTGCAGACCAGCACGAATTCGCATGCCCATCGACGCCCAACGCCCATCGTCCGGCGAGCCTCTGAGAGCCTGGAGCATCTTCCTGATATTCCTGCGCCTGGGGCTGACGTCCTTTGGCGGCCCGGTGGCGCATCTGGGGTACTTTCGTGACGAATTCGTCCAGCGCCGCCGCTGGTTGGACGAGCGTGGCTACGCCGATCTGGTCGCGCTCTGCCAGTTCCTTCCGGGCCCGGCCAGCAGCCAGGTCGGCCTGGCAATCGGGCTGCTGCGCGGCGGCTACCGAGGTTCGCTGGCCGCCTGGGCCGGCTTCACGCTGCCCTCGGCCGTTGCGCTGACGCTGTTCGCTCTGGGCATTGCCCGCTGGGGCGACGCCCTGCCCGGCGGTTTCATCCAGGGTCTGAAAATCGTGGCAGTGGCGGTCGTCGCCCAGGCGGTTTGGGGCATGGCGCGAACGCTGTGCAGCGATGGCCCGCGGCTGGCCATCATGCTCGCCGCGGCGAGCGCCGTCTTGCTGCTGCCTTTCGTCTGGAGCCAGGTGGCGATCATCGTCGTGGCGGGCTTGATCGGATTGCTGGCGTTCCGCCCGGCGTCAGGCGAGGTGCACCCCGACCTGCCCGTACGCATCAAGATGCGCACCGCTCTGTCTGCCCTGGCTGCGTTCTTTGCCCTGCTGATCCTGCTTCCCGTGCTGGCCGGCGTCAGCGGCAGCCAGGCGCTGGCGCAGGTCGATGCGTTCTATCGCACCGGTGCGTTGGTGTTCGGTGGCGGACACGTGGTGTTGCCGCTGCTGCAGGCCGAGGTCGTGCCGTCCGGCTGGGTCGACAACGACGCCTTCCTCGCCGGCTATGGCGCCGCCCAGGCCGTACCTGGACCGCTGTTCACCTTCGCGGCCTTTCTCGGCGCCTCGATGAACAGCGGCCCAAGCGGCTGGCTCGGCGCAACCATCTGCCTGCTCGCGGTGTTCGCGCCCTCCTTCCTGCTGGTGTTCGGCGCATTGCCGTTCTGGGAGCGCCTGCGCGGCAATCGCCGCAGCCAGGCGGCGCTGGCGGGCGTCAATGCCGCCGTGGTCGGGTTGCTGCTGGCGGCGCTGTACGACCCGGTCTGGACCAGTGCGATCAAGGCCGCGGAACACTTCATGCTGGCCGTGCTGGCCTTCGCCGCGCTGAGCTACTGGAAACTGCCACCGTGGTTGGTGGTGATCGCCGGTGCGCTCGGCGGCGGCCTGTTCGGCCTGACGAGCTGAAACCGCTCAGCTTTCCATCGCCAGCAGCACCGCGCTGGCCACCAGAAAACCGCTGAACAGCAGGCGCAGCAGGCGCTCCGGTAACGCGTGGGCAAGGCGCACGCCCAGGCTGATGCTGAGCAGGCCGCCGACCGCCAGCGGCAGGCCCAGCAGCCAGTTGACCTGCTGATGCAGCGCATAGGTCACCAGGGTAACGCCAGTGCTCGGCGCAGCCAGCGCCAGCGAAAGCCCCTGGGCGACCACCTGCGAGGTGCCGAATACGCTGGTCAGGATCGGCGTGGCAATCACCGCACCGCCCACGCCGAACAGCCCGCCCGCCGCCCCGGCCCCCGCACCGAGCACGCTGAGCCATGGCCAGGAATGACGCAGCTGACCATCTCCGGGCGCGGGGCGCAGAAACACGCGCAACAGCGTGTAGGCTGCCAGCGCCAGGAGAAAGCCGACGAAGGCCAGGCGCATGCGCCCGGCATCCAGCGACACCGCCACGGCGGCACCGACGATCGCGAAGACGAAGCTGGCGCCGGCCAGCGCCGCCGCGTGGCGCCAATCGATGCGATTGCGCTGGTGATAACGCCAGATGGCGAGCAGCACGTTGGGCACCACCATCACCAGTGCCGTGCCCTGCGCCAGCTGCTGATCCAGCCCGAACAGCACGCCCAGTACCGGGATCGCGATCAGCCCGCCACCGATGCCGAACAGTCCGCCGAGCGTGCCCAGGGCCAGACCCAGCAATACGTTCAACCCGATGTCCAACAGCATGTTAGCGCTCCAGCCTCAATAAGGCGCCCATGCTACGCCGCCGCCGCTGGCGTCGATACGCACAACCGCGCACAATGGCTTTGCCTATTACGCACAAGCCGGTAACCCGATGCTGCCAGACGCCCTTTCCGCTCAGCTCGAACTCTTCATCGACGTGCTCGAATGCGGCAGCTTTTCCGCTGCCGCGCGCCGGCATGGCCTGACGCCCTCCGCCGTAGCGCGGCGAGTCGATGCGCTGGAAGCGGCGCTGGGCTGCCAGCTGTTCGGCCGCAGCACCCATGCCGTGCGGGCAATGCCTGCCGCCCTTGCCTTCGCCGAGCGCGCCCGGCGCATCGTTCAGGAACTGCACCTGGCCCGGGCCGAGGCGACATCCCTGGACAGTGCACCGGAAGGCCGCATCCGCATCGACGCACCGGCGCCGTTCGGGCGGCGACATCTGGCGCCGGCTCTCGCCGAGTTTCTGCAGGCCTATCCCGGTGTGGATATCCAGTTGCGGCTGATCGACAGCTTCGTCGATCTGCATGGCGAGCACCTCGGCGAGGTCGATCTGGTGCTACGCATCGGCCCACTCGCCGATACGCGCCTGGTCGCCACGCCCCTGGCGCCGATGGTGCGCATCGTCTGCGCCAGCCCGGCCTACCTGGAGCGTCGCGGCGTGCCGCTGATCCCCGAGCAGTTGCCTGAACATGATGGCCTCGACTGGGATGCGCTGGCCCCGCCGCACGCCTGGCGCTTCGAACGAAACGGCCGATCGCAGCTGTTGCGCCCGGGGCGTCTGCGGATGGTGGCCAACAATGCTGAAGCGCTGCTGGCGGGAGCGCTGGCCGGGCTCGGCATCGCCCACCTGCCGACCTGGCTGATCAGCGAGTACCTGCTGCGCGGCGAGCTGTTGCCGTTGTTCTGCGAAGGCGGGTTGCCGCAGCCGGAAGCCAGCGGCATCTATGCCCTGCGCCTGACGCGCGAGGCCGACTCGCGGACCCGACTGCTGCTGGAGTTTCTCAAGTCCCGCTTCGGCCCAGTCCCGCCGTGGGACCAGGCGCTCAACAGCGGTCTGAAAAGGGAGTGACGGTCACAGGCTCTGGCTTTCGATTTCCTGGGTGACGCCCCAGCCATCGAGTACCCCACCCAGGGGTTCGACAAGATCCTCAAGATCCTGCTCGAAGTCGCCGATGCCGTCGAACGTCGCGTACATCACTTTGCTGACCTGCAGATTCCAGCTTCCGTCCTCACGCGGAAAGACCTGGGTGTTGATGGTTTCACCGCGAAAGTTCTCGGCGGCGGTCTGGGCGCGGTCCCGCTCGGGGAAGACCGCATAGAACTCGATGGGATGCACGCGGGCGAAATCGAAACCGCCCTCTTTCATCCGGCGCAGAACGGTGCTGCTGACATCCTCATGGAAGGTGGTGCTCATGATTCAACCTCCTCTCATACCTGGATGAAGTTGCCACGAGCTCAGCGGGAGATCGGCTCCGTCGTTGAGACATCGGGCAAACGGGAGTCGCAACAGCTAGTCGAAGAGACGCGGTGGACGGTGTCCACAGTGACAAGCTAGCAGGCCACGCGTCTGACTGCACGGGCTGGATGGCTCGACGCCACCGCGCGCCAGAGTCGCGGGCTCCATCAGTAGAACCCGCCGAACCTGCAGCAGTTCAACCGGGCCGGCAATGCAAAACGGCCCGCGCCGTTGCCGGGCGGGCCGTTCAGGGCGATGCCGCCGTGCTCGCTCAGTCGTTGCTGGGCTTGGCAATCGCGTGCAGCAGGTACTGCGGCAGCGCAAAGGCGCCAATGTGCACGTGCGGGTTGTAATAACGGGTCACAATCCCGCTGCCGCTATAGCGCTGCATCAGGGTTTCCAGCGGCAACTTGCGACTCTCGGCGTTACAGGCGCCCCAGGCGAAGCTCATCGCACCGCCGATGTAGGTCGGCACCGCGCCCAGGTAGAAGTGCCAGTCGGCGAACAGCCCCTGCATGCGTTTGGCGGTGGTCTGCAGCTCGCCCAGCTGCATGAATGGCGTGCCGTTCTGCGCGACTAGGATGCCGCCCTCGTTCAGGCAACGGCGGCAAGCCTGGTAGAAGTGCTCGGAGAACAGCGCCTCGCGCGGGGCGATGGGATCGGTGGAATCGCAGATGATGACATCGAACCGCTCTTCAGTGGTCGCCACGAAGTGCATACCGTCATCGAACACCAGGTTCAATCGCGGATCATCGAAGGTGCCGGCCGAGTGGTTCGGCAGGAATTCCTTGCACAGCTCCACCAGGGTGCGGTCGGTCTCGACCATGGTGATGCTCTCGATATCACGATGGCGCGCCACCTCACGCAGGATGCCGCCGTCGCCGCCACCGATGATCAACACCCGGCGTGCCAGGCCATGGGCCAGGATCGGCACATGGGCAAGCATTTCGTGGTAGATGAACTCGTCGGCTTCGGTGGTCTGGACCACGCCGTCGAGGGCCATGACGCGTCCCATGCGGGCGTTTTCGAAGATCACCAGATGGTGGCGTTCAGTGCGCACTTCATGCAGCAGCTTGTCGATCTGGAACCGCTGCCCGTATCCCTCGTAGAGAGTTTCCTGAAAGTCGCTCATGGGTGTCTCCCTTGGCAGCCATCGCGCGCAAGGCCGCGACGTCTGCAGGCTGGCTGAGGACGGGCGATCGAATCGCCCACCGAAAAGAGGCGCATTCTACGTTGGCCAAGATGACAGGGGGAACCGCGAGGGTTTGAAAGCACACTTCGGGGCGACAAAGCGGCGCCCAGGCGCTAGGGTCTGGAAATGACCGAAACCATCCACCTGCCCTACCTCGAGCCTTGGGACTGGCAACAGTTCCACCGCCACTTCGCCCTGCGTCTGCTGCCGGGCGTGGAGCGCCTGGACCTGCGCGGCTATGCCCGTACGCTGCGCCTGGGTGATGCCCGCGGCTGGCTCAGTGTCAGCGCGGCGCACGACCGGCCGGCGCTCGAACTGACCCTCAGCGACTCGCTGCGGCACGCCAGCCAACCGCTGGTGGCCCAGGTGCGCAAGATGTTCGACCTGGATGCCGACCCGCAGGCGATCGCGGCGCATTTCGCCGGCGACCCGGCACTCGGCCCGCTGGTCTCGGCACAACCCGGCCTGCGTCTGCCGGCGGCGTACGACCCGTTCGAGCAGGCCGTGCGCGCGGTGGTCGGCCAGCAGGTCACGGTGAAGGCGGCGGTGACCATCACCCGCCGCCTGGTGGAGCGTCTCGGCGAGCCGTTGGCACAGGCTCCGATCGGGTTGGAGGTGCTGTTTCCCACCGCGCGGGCGATCGCCGACGACCCGCTGGAGAACATCGGCATGCCGGCCAAGCGCGCTCAGGCGCTGCGCCGCCTGGCCGGCGCGGTGGCCGAGGGCGCGTTGCACCTGCATGTGGAGGATGGCGCCGATACGCTGGTCCGTCGGCTGTGCGAGCTGCCCGGCATCGGCCCCTGGACGGCCGAATACATCGCGCTGCGCGGTTTTGGCGTGGCGGACGCCTTTCCCAGTGCCGATCTGGGTTTGCTCAAGGCGCCGCTTTGGGGAGCGGATGGCCTGACTGCCAAGGCGCTGGCCGAACGTGCCGAAGCCTGGCGCCCATGGCGGGCCTACGCAGCCATCCACATCTGGGACAACTACGCCCGGGGCGGCTGAAGAAACGGTTACGGCGGCGCCACGCGCGCCAGGACCTTCGGCGCAACGGCCAGCGGCCGGGCCAGGATCAGCCCCTCGCCCGACTGCGGAAAGATGCCGGTCAGCGCGGTGATATTGACCTGATGGGTGACCAGCACCGCGACCTCGCCGGGTTCCAGCTCGGTGAGGGCTTCGCGCAGCGCGGCGGTCTGCAGTCGCTCGCTGGTCGGCGAGGCGAAGAAGGAATCCAGCGCCGGTAGCGGCTCGACCGGCGCGAGTGCCATCTGCTGCGCCGTGTCCAGTGCACGGCACCAGCGACTGCTCAACAGACGTACCCTGGTCAGGCCTTTCTCGCGCAGCAGCTCGCCCCAGCGTCGGGCTTGCGCCCTGCCGTACTCATCAAGATTGCGTTGGGTGCTGCAGTCATCGAGGACGAAGCCAGGCGGGTCGCCCAGCCCCGGCGCATTCGCGTGGCGCAGGAGCAGTAGTGCCCGCCCTTCGCGTAACGCCTGCCAGGCGTCACCATCATCGGCCTGCAGCGGGCCTACGACGAAGAGCAGCGCGACGAGCGCCAGGCCGATGCCACGCATGCTTCACAGCCGCGCCTTGCCAAACGGCCCGGCCGCGACCGCCCACATGATCAGGCCGACCACCGGCAGCAGTACGATCACCAGCGTCCAGATGATTTTGCGACCAGCCTCGATGGGGCTGCGCCAGACATGCGCGATGGCGGGCACATCCAGCACCAGCACCACCAGGACCAGCGGAGCGCTGAGGCTTTCCATCGGTGTTTACCGCAAGGGCCCACGGTCGTCGGGGCGATTGCCGCGCGGTCCCATGATTCCCCAGATGATAAGACCGAGCACGGGCAGGATGACGATCAAAAGAACCCAGAGCACTTTCTTGCCGCTGGTGCTGTCGCTGCGAACGATGCTGATGATTGCCCAGATATCCAGTATCAGGATGAGCAGGCCGAAAATTCCGCCGAATGCATCTCCCATGGGTACGCTCCTGTTTGGGTGGGTACCTAAATTAGGATGCCGGCGCGGCGGCAGGGTTCAGTTCCCGTGCCAGAGCGGCTCAGCAGCGCCTTGGAGCGATCAGGGACTAGCTGATTGTTCACGGTTACCGAGCACGCCGCTGACGCGGGCTGGCAGGAGGCCAGCTCCTGCTTGTGCTCGCTGGCCGTATGTTCGGTAAGGGTAAGCTGGGTCGGATCTCAGTCATCCAGGCGCGGGAACTGATCGGCGATGCGTTCGCCGGTGAACTGCGCCGTCCAGCCGTCCGGATTGTTGAACAGGCGAATGGCGACGAAGCTCGGCTGCTCGCCCATGTCGAACCAGTGGCGGGTGCCGGCAGGCACGGAGATCAGGTCGTTCTTCTCGCACAACACCGCGTAGACCATGTCCTCGATATGCAGGGTGAACAGCCCGCGGCCAGCGACGAAGAAGCGCACCTCGTCCTCGGCGTGACGATGCTCGTCAAGGAATCTGGCGCGCAGTTCGTCCTTCTGCGGATGATCGCGGGACACACTGATGACATCGACGGTCACGTAGCCGCGCTCGGCCATCAGCCGATCGATCTGCGGCCGGTAGGCGGCGATCACGTCCTCCTGGCTGGCACCGGCGACGACCGGCGCGCTGGCGTCCCAGCGCTCCAGTTGCACACCGACCTCGGCCAGGGTCGCGGCGATGTCCTCGAGGTGGGTCAGGACCTTGAGTGGCTGCTCGGGGCGGGATTCGTGATAGACACTGAGGACACTCATGTTCGGCTCTCCGAAGGATCGCCCGGCCGATCACAGCCGGCCAGGCAGGAATTCATCTGTTGTGCAGGGCGCCCATCTTCAGTTCGCATTCGAAAAGTAACTCGAACGCCTCGATCTGGCGCAGCGCGTCGCTCGTCTTCTCGCCCCGGGTGTACAGACCCATGGCCGCGGATCAGCCAGCCGACGCAATAGCGGTGCCGGTCAAGCCAGGACTGCCCCCTGGAAGCCAGCGCTGCGTGGCGGTCACGCCCTATCCTCCTGCAAACGGAAGGCAATGATAACGGCTGCTGCCAGCGCCGCCAGGCTGGCGATGGCAAACGACCAGCCCGGGCCGAGCCCGGACCAGGCATATCCGGCATACAACGCCCCCAGCGCGCCGCCGATTCCGGACAGGCTGGCATACAGCGCCTGCCCCTGACCCTGCTGGCGATGGCCGAAGCTGCGCTGGACGAAATGGATGGCCGCCGCATGGAAGCTGCCGAAGGTCGCCGCGTGCATCAGCTGCGCGATCAGCAGTACGCCGAGATGATCGGCCAGCTGCCCGAGCAGTAGCCAGCGCAGCGCCGCGATCAGGAAGCTCGCCAGGAGCACCTGGCGCAGCGAGAAACGCTCCAGCAGACGCGCCATGACCAGAAACAGCAGAATCTCCGCGACGACGCCCAGCGCCCACATCAGACCGATAAAGCTGCGGCTGTAGCCGAGCGCTTCCAGGTGGATGCTGAAGAAGGTGTAGTACGGGCCGTGAGCCAGTTGCATCAGGGCCACGCAACCGTAGAAGGCCAGAACGCCGGGGCGCCGCAGCTGGGCGAGAAAGCCGCCCTGCCCGGCCGACTCGGCGCGCTGGCGCGGCTGCGCGTTCGGGACCCAGACACTGCTCAGCACGATGCCCAGCATCACCGCAGCGACAGCGGTCGGATACAGGTCCAGACTCAACCGCTGGAACAGCAGCCCAAGCCCCACCACCGCCAGGATGAAGCCGATGCTGCCCCACAACCGTACCTGGCTGTAGCGCTCGGGCTGCTCGTGCAGATGCGCAAGGGTGATGACCTCGAATTGCGGCAGCACGGCATGCCAGAAGAACGCATGCAGGGCCATCACCAGCGCCAGCCAGGCGAAGCTCTTGTCGAAGAAGATCAGGCCGAAGGACAGCAGCGTACACAGGGCGCCGAGGCGGACGAACTCCAGCCGGCGGCCGCTGACGTCGCCCAGCCAGCCCCAGAGATTCGGCGCCAGACAGCGCATCAACATCGGAATGGCGATCAGCTCGCCGATGCGCTCCGGCGAGAACCCCAGATGGGCGAAGTACAGGCCGAGAAACGGCGCCGTCGAACCGAGCAGCGCGAAGTAGAAGAAATAGAACCCGGAGAGGCGCCAGTAAGGGAGCGAAGCGGTCATGGCAACAGGCGTTCAGGTTGCAGCGCGCGGCGTCAACGCCGGCGCGCCGCGCTCCGAATAGCCGCTCAAAGCTGACCCAGCACCGGGGTCGTCACCTGCACATCGGCATTCTGTGCGCGGTGGCGCAGCAGGTGATCCAGCAGCACGATGGCCATCATCGCTTCGGCGATCGGGGTGGCGCGGATGCCGACGCAGGGGTCGTGGCGACCCTTGGTGATCACGTCCACCGCCTCGCCGTTCACGTCGATGGAGCGACCGGGCGTGGTGATGCTGGACGTCGGCTTGAGCGCCAGATGGGCGACGATCGGCTGGCCCGAGGAGATGCCACCAAGGATGCCGCCGGCATTGTTGGACAGAAAGCCCTGCGGGGTCAGCTCGTCGCGGTGCTCGGTACCGCGCTGGGCCACCGACGCGAAACCGGCACCGATCTCCACGCCCTTGACCGCGTTGATGCTCATCAGCGCGTGGGCAAGCTCCGCGTCCAGGCGGTCGAAGATCGGCTCACCGAGGCCCGGCGGCACGCCCTCGGCGACCACGGTGATCTTTGCGCCCACCGAATCCTGGTCACGGCGCAGCTGGTCCATGTAGGCCTCCAGCTCCGGCACCTTGTCCGGATCCGGGCTGAAGAAGGCGTTCTGCTCGACGCTGTCCCAGGTCTTGAACGGAATCTCGATCGGCCCGAGCTGGCTCATGTAGCCGCGCACCTGAATGCCCAGCGTCGCCAGGTACTTCTTGGCGATGGCACCGGCGGCGACACGCATGGCGGTCTCGCGCGCCGAGGAGCGGCCACCGCCGCGGTAGTCGCGCAGGCCGTACTTGTGGTGATAGGTGTAGTCGGCGTGGGCCGGGCGGAACAGGTCCTTGATCGCCGAGTAGTCCTTGGACTTCTGGTCGGTATTGCGGATCAGCAGGCCGATCGGACAACCGGTGGTTCTGCCTTCGAACACGCCGGAAAGGATTTCCACCTCGTCAGCTTCCTGGCGCTGCGTGGTGTGCCGACTGGTGCCGGGCTTGCGACGGTCGAGATCGCGCTGCAGATCGTCCAGCGACAGCTCCAGCCCGGGTGGGCAGCCATCGACGATGGCCACCAGCGCAGGCCCGTGGCTTTCGCCGGCAGTGGTGACGGTGAACAGCTTGCCGTAGGTATTGCCGGACATGCAGGACGCTCCGCGATCGACCGAAAAAACAGGGGCCGGAAGTATACCTGAGGGCGCCGCGGTTTCACTGCCTGTCTTCGGCGCGCATACTGGCGCAGCGGCGAACCTCGCACCGATCCTCGCGTCAAACCCGCTCCGTAACCGGCGAAGCCTTCCATGCGTGCCCTGCTGATCCTACTGCTGCTGACCATGCCCCTCTCATTCGTACATGCGCAGACCCTGCTCACGCAGACGCTGAACCTCGACACCGGCCATGGCGTGCTGCAGGGCACATTGCTGCTGCCGAAAAGCGAGCGGCCGCTGCCGGTCGCCCTGCTCATCGCCGGCTCCGGGCCGACCGACCGCAACGGCAACAACCCGGCCGGCCACAACGACAGCCTCAAGCGGTTGGCCCAGGGCCTGGCCAGGCAGGGTGTGGCCAGCCTGCGTTACGACAAGCGCGGCGTCGGCGCGAGCCTGGCCGCCGCACCGGACGAGCGCGACCTCAGCGTTGAAGCCTACGTCAGCGATGCGTTGGCCTGGAGCGAACGGCTCAAGGGTGACCCGCGCTTTGGCGAGCTGATCCTCGTCGGCCACAGCGAAGGTGCGCTGATCGCCAGCCTTGCGGCGCCTCGCTCAGGTGCCGCGGCGCTGATCAGCATCGCCGGCAGCGGCCGGCCGATCGACGCGGTGCTGCGCGAGCAGCTGCAGGGACGCCTGCCACCGGCACTGCTCGCCACCAGCCATTATCTGATAGACGAACTGAAGGCCGGTCGCACCCACGCGGACATTCCAGAGCCTCTGCAGGTGCTGTTCCGCCCCAGCGTGCAGCCATATCTGATCTCCCTCTTCGCCTATGATCCGGCCGAGGCCTTCGCGGCGGTGAACGGTCCGGCGCTGATCGTTCAGGGCCGGCACGATATCCAGGTGGGCATCGATGACGCCGAGGCCTTGCGCCGCGCCAAGCCCGACGCCGAACTCGCGCTGATCGACGGCATGAATCATGTGCTGCGCATAGTGCCGGCCGGCGCTGCGCAGCTCGCGTCTTACGACGATCCCGATCTGCCGTTGGCCCGCGGCCTGCTCGAACGCATCCAGGGCTTCCTGAACGATAATGGCATGCTGCCAGCCTCCAGTTAGGCGCCGCGCCGCCGATAGCCCCGTGACGATGGCCGAGACCAGTTCTGAACGAGCCGCCGCGCAGGCCCAGGAACGCGCAGATGACCGACACCGAAATCACCCAGAGCACAGAGAAAGAGCCACCGGCGCCGCCGAAGCATCCGTGGGCCGAACTTCGCCCCGATCGTTTCCGTCTGCTGCGCCTGGCGCCGCTGCCCACCGAACGCGACGGCGGCGCGCGGCCACTGCGCTTCGTCGAGCTGGCGCAGCTGGAACGCCACACGCCCGAGCAGAGCCTGCTGCGGATGTTCGTCAACATCCCGGGGCAGGCGCGCTCGCGCAAGTACAACGTGCTGGAGGTATGGGCCGACCATCGCAGCAAGGAACTGCGCTTCGGCCCGGACAGCGGCTTGCATCTGGAACCCGCCAATCGTGGCCTCGGCCGTTTCCTGCTGGCACAAGGCGCGGCCTGGGCGCAGAAGCGTTGGGGACATTATCTGGTCGAGGGCGGATCGCTGCCCAAGGATGTGACGAGCGACGACCAGCGCCTGCGGCGTGACCACTGCCTGCGCACCCAGGGGTTCGATGTCGACTACCCAAAGGACCAGGCGGGCAAGGCGACCTACGGCGCGCCGCGCGCCAGCAGCCTGAGGCCGGACTGGAACAGCGAGAAGGTCCAGATTGTGGAGCTGCAGGATGCGGCGGCGATGCTGGAACAGGCCGACCGCAACCTGCAGGCGCAGGAAAACCAGATCCGCGACCTGCAGGAGCGCATCGCCCGCTTCCGCCGCGAGGACGGTGCGCTGCGATTCACCATTGTTTGCCTGATTGCGCTGGCGCTGTTCCAGGCCGGCCTGCTGATCTGGATGGCGACCCGCTAGCCGGTTACCACCAGTGCTCGACCTGCACGCCGAAGTTCGAACCGTGGCGAGCGTTGCCGAACGCACCGGTATCCGACAGCGCCGAGCCTTCGGCCATCACGTTGGCCGCCCGTTGCGCCGCGTCGTTCCAGCTGGCGTAGGTGTAGTACAGGCGGAACTCCGGCCGCGCCCAGAAGCCAGGACCGGCGGGTGACCAGGTCGGCGCGATGGTGAACTTGCTCAACTTGCGCGTGCCGTCGGTGGCATCGATCTGGTCGTGACCGACCTCGGCGACGAGCTTGAACTGCTCGCTGAACGCATAGACCGGACGCGTGCCCACCGACCACCAGTCCTGGTCGCCGCCGCCGTCGCGCTTGTCTTTCTGGTAGACCACCTGGAACTGGCCGCCGAAGCGCGGCGTCAGCTGCCAGTCGAAATACTCCACCACTCGCCAGCTCTTGGCGCTGTTGTCCAGGGTGACGTCGCCGGTATAGCCGAGGCCGGTGCCCGGGCCCTCGCCATACTGCAGCGCCAGGGTGTTCTTGCCGCCGAGGAAGTCGGATTGCACATGCTGCACCGTCACGGCCCAACCGCTGTTGGCATCGTCACGGCTGGGCTTGTCGAGGTAGCTCAGGCCGAACTCCAGCTCACCGCCCGGGTTGCTGTCGAAGCCGCCAACGTTGAAGTCATGGCGGGTAACGTAGTCCTTCTGAAACACGCTGTCCTTGCGCGAGAAGGCGTAGCTGTACTTCAGCCCGCCAATCTCCATGTCCTCCACACCGGCGCCGGTGGCGCTCTGGTTCCAGTAGTAGAAATCGGAGATGTGGATGTCGTTACGCTTGTAGAAACGACGGCCCGCCCATAGCGAGCCGTTGTATAGCGCCGGTACTTTGCTCCACTCGGCATAGGCCTGGACCATCCGTGCCCAGCCGTGGTCGCCGGTGAACTCCGGCGTGTGGTTGTACTGGTTGTACAGCGCCGCCATGCCTTCCAGGCTCAGCACCGAGCCGTCGGCGAAGGTGTAGAGGTCCTGACGCAGATCGAGCTCGGCGTACTGCTCGCACTCGTTACCCAGGCGGTACTTGCTCGGCGCGCCGGGCAACTGGAAGCAGGACTGCGAATCGCTGTTGACCGATTCGCCGACCCCGCTGCGCATGTAGCCGGTGAACTCCAGTGCATGGGCGCCCAAAGGCAGCGTCAGACCCGCAATGGCGCTGGCAACGCCCAGGGCTGTCAGTGTTTTTTTCATATCCACTCCGCTTTTGTTGTTATTGATCGCTGGATCGAGCCTGTTCGGCTCCGTTGGTTCCTGTCTCCGTTATCCCCAGCCTGCTGGCAAGGCAGGCCGGTACCTCACTGCACCGGCCCCGCTCCGTTGGAAACCAGCCGGGTGACCTTGCTTTCGCGTGTGGCTGCAGGCGGCTCCAGGCCCAGCCGTTCGCCGCTCTGGGCGTCGAACAGCAGGACCTTGCGCGGATCGAACTGCAGGTTGAGCGTCTCCCCCACCCGCGGCGCCTGATCCGGCGCCAGCCGGCAGCAGGCCTTGACCTGATTGAGCGCGAAGACGACCAGCGTATCGGGGCCGGTCGGCTCCACCACTTCGATATCCACCAGCAGCGAAAGGTCCGCCGCAGAGCCATTCGACAGGCCGATCTGTTCGGGGCGAATACCCAGAATGAGCTCCCGGTCACGCAGACCTTCGTCACTGGTGATCGGCAGCGGCAGCTCGCAACTGCCCTGCTCGCTGTTGAGCACGCCCACCCAGCGGCCGTCACGCTGACGAATGCGCAGCGGCACGAAGTTCATCGGCGGCGAGCCGATGAAGCTGGCGACGAACAGGTTGGCTGGGTTGTTGTAGATCTCGTGCGGAGTACCGAACTGCTGGATCACGCCATCCTTCATCACCGCGACCTTGTCGCCGAGGGTCATTGCCTCGATCTGGTCATGGGTGACATACACCGTGGTGGTTTTCAGCCGTTGGTGCATCAGCTTGATCTCTGTGCGCATCTCCACCCGCAGCTTGGCGTCGAGGTTCGACAACGGCTCGTCGAACAGGTAGATCTTCGGCCGCCGCGCCAGCGCCCGACCCATGGCCACGCGCTGCTGCTGACCGCCAGACAGTTGCGACGGCTTGCGTTCCAGCAGCGGTTCGATCTGCAGCAGCTTGGCGACCCGTGCCACCTCCTCCTCGATCTTCGCCGCCGGCACCTTGCGCATCTTCAGGCCGAAGGCGATGTTGTCGCGCACGCTCATGGTCGGATAGAGCGCATAGGACTGGAACACCATGGCAATGTCCCGATCCTTCGGGCTGGCCTGACTGATGTCCTCGCCGTCGACGAGGATCTCGCCGCCGGTGATGTTCTCCAGGCCGGCGATGCAGTTCATCAGGGTTGATTTACCGCAGCCGGAGGGGCCGACGAGAATCAGGAACTCACCGGCGTCGATCTTCAGCGCGATGTCCTTGAGCGTTGCGATCTGGCTGTTGCCATAACTCTTTTGAACGTTGCGCAGTTCCAGGGAAGCCATCGTTGTTCTCCTCAACCCTTGACGGCGCCGGCAGTGAGCCCGCGCAGGAAGTACTTGCCGGCGATCACGTAAACCACCAGCGTGGGCAGGCCGGCAATCATCGCGGCGGCCATGTCGACGTTGTATTGCTTGGCGCCGGTGCTGGTATTGACCAGGTTGTTCAGCGCCACGGTGACCGGCTGGGTATCGCCGCTGGCGAACACCACGCCAAAGAGGAAGTCGTTCCAGATCTGGGTGAACTGCCAGATCAGGCAGACCATGATGATCGGTACCGACATCGGCAGCAGGATGCGCCCGAAGATGGTGAAGAAACCGGCGCCATCCAGCCGCGCCGCCCGCACCAGCGCTTCCGGCACGCTGACGTAGAAGTTACGGAAGAACAGTGTGGTGAACGCCAGGCCGTATACCACGTGCACCAGCACCAGACCGGTGGTGGTATTGGCCAGGCCCAGCTTGCCGAGGGTGAAGGACGCCGGCAGCAGGATCACCTGGAACGGCAGGAAGCAGCCGAACAACAGCAGACCGAAGAACAGCTGCGAGCCGCGGAAGCGCCACATCGACAGCACGTAGCCATTGATGGCGCCCAGCGCGGTGGAGATCAGCACCGCCGGGATGACGATCTTCACCGAGTTCCAGAAGTAGCCACCGACGGCATCCCAGGCTGTCAGCCAGCCCATGGCCGTGAACGCCTCCGGCCAGCTCAGCAGGTTGCCGGTACGGATGTCTTCCGGGGTCTTGAAGCTGGTCAGCAACATCACGATCAGCGGCACCAGGTAGACGGCGCAAGCCAGCAGCAGCGTAGCGTGGATGGTCACGCGCCCGAGCGTCAGGCGCGGTTGCGCAAAATCAGACATGGCGCTTGCTCCTCAGCTCAGAGTACAGGTAGGGCACGATGATCGCCATCACCGCGCCGAGCATCAGCATGGCGCTCGCCGCCCCCAGGCCCATCTGGCCGCGGGTGAAGGTGTGGGCGTACATGAACATCGCCGGCAGGTCGCTGGAATAGCCGGGGCCGCCAGCCGTCATCGCCGCCACCAGGTCGAAGCTCTTGATGGCGATATGGGCCAGGATCATCAGTGCACTGAAAAACACCGGGCGCAGGCTCGGCAGCACGATGCGCAGGTAGATGGTCGGCAGGCTCGCACCATCCACCTGGGCCGCGCGGATGATCGATTGATCGACGCTGCGCAGACCGGCCAGGAACAGCGCCATGACGAAGCCCGAGGCCTGCCATACGGCAGCGATCACCAGGCAGTAGATGACCCGGTCCGGATCGACCAGCCAGTCGAAGCGAAAGCCTTCCCAGCCCCAGTCGCGCAGCAGCTTGTCCAGACCCAGGCCGGGATTGAGCAGCCATTGCCAGGCGGTACCGGTGACGATCATCGACAGTGCCATGGGGTACAGGTAGATGGTGCGGATCAGCCCCTCGCGGCGGATGCGCTGGTCCAGCAGCACGGCGAGCACGACACCGATGATCAGGCTGATGGCGATGAACAGGCCGCCGAACACCAGCAGGTTCTGGCTGGCCACCCACCAGCGGTCGTTGTCCCACAGACGCTGGTACTGCTGCAGACCGACCCACTTGTAGCTGGGCATGAAGCGCGAGTTGGTGAACGACAGCAGGAAGGTCCAGCCGATGTAGGCGTAGAAGCCGACCAGCACGATCAGCATGCTTGGCGCCAGTACCAGCTTGGGCAGCCAGCGCTGCAGGGCATCGAGCGGCGAGACCTTGGCGGGCCTGGCGGGAAGCGCGATGGAGCTCATGGGTGTGATCCCTCATGGAAATCCGGGATGTCGTCGCCCGCGGCACATGCTGAGGCGTGTACCGGGACGTACGTTTCGGAGAGTAGGCGGACGCGGTCCGCCCTTGGCGTCACTGCACGGCCTGGATCGCCGCCGCCAGCTGCCTGGCCGCCTTTTGCGGATCGGCCTTGGGGTCGTTGAAGAAGTTGGTCACGACATCGAACACCGCGCCCTGCACGTAGCTCGACGCGGCCATGCCGTGGGTCAGGCTGGGTTGCAGGCCGCTGCCCTGGGCCGCCGCCTTGAAGTCCTTCATCGACTGCTGGGCGCAGGCGTCGAACTCGCTCATGTCCTGGTCCTGGCGAACCGGGATGGAGCCCTTGTTCTGGTTGAAGAAGGTCTGGAACTCCGGCTGCAGCACCGCGCGCGCCAGGTCTTCCTGGGCCTTGCGGTTCTCATCGCTGCTCAGCTTGAACATCGCCAGCGAATCGATGTTGAAGGTGAAGCTGCCCTGAGTGCCGGGAAATGGCAGGCACTGGTAGTCCTTGCCCGCGACCTTGTTGGCGGCCGTGAACTCGCTCTTGGCCCAGTCACCCATGATCTGCATGCCGGCCTTGCCGTCGATGACCATGCCAGTGGCACGGTTCCACTCACGGCCTGCGGCATCGGCGTCGAGGTAATCACGCAGCTTCTTCAGCGCGGTGAAGGCCTGGACCATCTTGTCGCCGGTCAGGGTGTCCTCGTCCAGTTCGACGAATGCCTTGTGGTAGTCGTCCGGCCCGAGAATGCTGAGCACGAAGCCCTCGAACACGGTGCCGTCCTGCCACGGCTGGCCACCGTGGGCGACCGGCACGAAACCGGCTGCCTTGAGCTTCTCGGCAGCGGCAAAGAACTCGTCGAGGGTCTTCGGCGGCGTGGCACCGGCCTTCTCGAATACCTCCGGGTTGATCCACAGCCAGTTGACCCGGTGCACGTTGACCGGCACGGCCACGTAGGAGCCGTCGTACTGCATGATCTTGCTGACCTGCTCGGGCAGCAGTTCGTCCCAGCGTTCGGCCTTGGCGGTGTCGTCAAGGTTGGCGAGCAGGCCGAGTTCGCCCCACTCCTGGATGTCCGGGCCCTTGATCTGTGCGGCGGACGGCGGGTTGCCGGAAACCGCGCGGGTCTTCAGTACGGTCATGGCGGCCTCGCCACCACCACCGGCGACGGCGAAATCCTTCCAGGTGTGGCCTTTCTGCTCGACCATCTTCTGCAGGGTGTCGGCGGCGCGCTTCTCGCCGCCGGAGGTCCACCAGTGCAGGACTTCGACCTCGCCGGCGTGGGCGAGCAATGGCAGGGCAAGGGAAACGGAAAGAGCGAGACGATGGATCGCATTCATGGAGGAGTACCTTCTTGTTTTTATCCGGCAAGTCGTGGGTCGCTTGCGATGGACCGAGTCTATGCCCGGAAAAATGGACACTGGGTAACGAAGGGATGGCCGATGGTCACCAACCGGTTACAAAGGCACGCCACAGGTAACAGGCACGCCCGGCGGGCTTCAGCGCGGTAGTGTGAGGGTCACCCTCAGCCCTCCCTGCTGCAGGTTGCGCATGCTCAGCTCGCCGCCGTGGGCGTGAGCGATGTTGCGCGCGATACCCAGCCCCAGGCCGTAACCCTGCTGCTGGCCGGAGAGCCGTACATGGGGTTCGAAAACGTGCTCCAGGCGCTGCTCCGGCACACCCGGCCCCTCATCGTCAACGTGCAGCACCAGCGCCTCCTTGCCATCCTCGACGTGCAGGTGGGCGCGCTCGCCATACTTCAGGGCGTTGTCCAGCAGGTTGCCGATGCAGCGCTTTAGTGCCAGCGGCTTGCCGGGGTAAGTCGCCAGCGCGCGTCCATCCAGGGTCACGCGGGTCTGGTCGCAGGCCTGGTAGGGCTCCACGATGTGTTCGAGCAACAGATTGAGGTCCACGGCCTCGATGTTCTCGTGGATATCGGTGTCCTTCACGCACTGCAGGGCGCCCTTGACCAGCAGCTCCAGTTCGTCGAGATCGCGGTTGAACTTGACTTGCTGGGCCTCGTCCTCCAGCAGCTCGACCCGCAGCCGCAGCCGTGTGATGGGCGTACGCAGGTCGTGGGAGATGGCGCTGAACAACTGGCCGCGCTCGGTCAGATAGCGACTGATGCGCTCGCGCATGTTGTTGAAGGCGCGGCTGACCTCGACGATCTCGCTGGCACCAATCTCGGCCAGCGGCCGCACTTCCCCGCCCACCGACAACTCCCGCGCCGCCTTGGCCAGGCGTTTCAATGGCCGGCTCTGCCAGCGCACCAGCAGACCGATGAACAGCAGCAGGAAGGCGCTGGTCAGCACGATGAACCACAGCTGCTGCACCGGCAGCCCCTCGTCTTCCAGGCTGACGTAGGGTGCCGGCATCAGCGAGGCGAGATAGAGCCATTCCTGCGGCGCGATCTGGATCTGCGTCACCAGCACCGGTGGCGCCAGCGGTTCGAAGCCCAGCGCGTAGTGGGCCCAGGAGCGCGGCAGCTCCTCGAGCTTGATGCCGCTGTTGAAGATGCGCAGATCGTCCGGGCTGACGAACTCGATGGTCAGGTCCACTGCGCCACCCAGACGCTGGCGCAGCACCTGCTCCACCTCGTGCAGCACCGCACGCTTGCGCGGCGTCTCCGGCAGGATCTTCATCTCCAGCGGCTTGTCGTTGAGCGAGACGAAGAAGCGCGTGCCGCCCATACTGCGCAGCTGGTCGAGCACCAGCGGTCGGTAGCCCAGCGGCAGCGAACGGAAGTAGCTGACGCTGGCCGCCATCGACTGCGCCAGGCTGCGGGCGCTGGCCAGCAGCCCCTCCATCTGGCTGGCGCGCAGCTGTGACAACCAGATCAGGCTCGACAGGCCCTGCGCCAGCAGCACCGCGAGCAGGGTCAGCAACAGCATGCGTCCGAGCAGTGAGCGCGGCACCAGCCGCAGGCGTCGCCGCTCAGTGCGCAGATTCATGGTGCGGCGTCACCTGGGTTGCCAACAGATAGCCGCAGCCGCGCACGGTGCGGATCAGCCGGGGCGACTTGCCGGTGTCGCGCAGGCGCTGGCGCAGACGGCTCACCGCCATGTCGACGATGCGCTCCAGCGGCATCACCTCGCGCCCGCGGGTGGCGTTGGCAATGGTGTCGCGGTCGAGGATCTGCTGCGGATGATCGAGAAACAGCTTGAGCAACGCGAAATCGGCACCGGACAGAAAGACTTCCTCGCCATCGGCGTGAAACAGACGGTGGCTGATCATGTCCAGCCGCCATTCATCGAAGGCCAGCACGTCGCTGCCGCGCTCCTGGGCGAAGCTGACCCGCCGCAGCAAGGCCTTGATCCGCGCCAGCAACTCGCGTGGGCTGAACGGTTTGCCGAGGTAATCGTCGGCGCCCAGCTCAAGACCGACCACCCGGTCGGCCTCGTCGGAACTGGCGGTGAGCATGATGATCGGCATCGAGGCCAGCCGCTCGTGCTGGCGAATCCAGCGGCAGAGGCTGAAGCCGTCCTCGTCGGGCAGCATCACGTCGAGTATCACCAGATCGGCCGGTTCGGCGCACAGGGCGCTGCGAAACTGCGCGCCGTCCGGCACGCCGCGGACCTGAAAGCCCGAGCGGCTGAGATAGGTCTGCAGCAGTTCGCGGATTTCCTGATCGTCGTCGACCAGAAGGATGTTCTTACCTGCTTGGCTCACGTCACGTCCCTTTTCTTGTTGTTATCCGATCGCCCGTCGCCTTTCCCTGCCAGCCGCCTAGACGCCCTCCAGCAGCGATTGCAACGCCACGCCGGCGCCTTCCAGGCCCGGATAAGGCGCGGTCACCAGCCATACCGGCAGGCGATCGAAATAGCCACTCATTTGGCCCTTCTCGCTCAGGGCATCGCAAAAGCCGCTGTGCATGAAGAACTCGGCGAAGCGCGGTACCACGCCGCCGACGATATATACCCCGCCGCGTGCACCGAGCGTCAGCACGTTGTCGCCGACGATGCGTCCCAGCCAGCGGCAGAACTGCTCCAGCACGGCCACGGCGTACGGCTCGCCAGCCAGCGCGGCCTTGGTGATCCCGGCCGGGGAGTCGTGTTCGGCCGCTCGGCCATCCAGCGCGCAACAGGCACGATAGAGCGTCAGCAAACCCGGCCCGCTGAGCACGGCTTCGGCATTCACGTGGCCCTGTGCGCGGTGCAGTTGCGTCCAGATCGCCGCCTCGCGCTCGCTGCCGATCGGCAGACAGATATGCCCGCCCTCGCCCGGCAACGCGCGCCAGCCGCCGCCGACCAGCGGCAGCAGCCCGGCGACCCCCAACCCGGTGCCGGGGCCTATGACCAGACGCGGCCGGCCGGGTTCAGGCTCGCCCTCGCGGACCGTGACGCGCTCGTCATCGCGCAGCCGGATCATACCCAGGGCCATGGCGGTGAAGTCGTTGATCAGCAGCAGATCCTTCAGGCCCAGTTCGCGGCAGAACGCCTGTCGGCTCAGCTGCCAGTGGTTGTTGGTGAAGCGGAAGTCATCGCCGCTCACCGGCCCGGCACAGGCCAGGCATACTGCTTCCAGCGCATCCAGCGGCTGGCCCACTTCGTCGAGGTAGGCGCGGATTGCCAGCTCCGGACGCGCATGGTCTGCCGTGGGCAGCACGCGAATCTGCTCGATCCGCTGATCGCGCCACAGCGCGAAGCGTGCATTGGTACCACCGATGTCGCCAACCAGCGCTGTCTTCACTTGAGCGCCTCCAGACTCTCGGTGAACGCGCTGGCGCCCTGCTCTGCCGTGCTGAAGGACGCGCGCATGAAGGCGAACAGCTCGCGACCGCAACCGATACCCATGTCTTCCGGGCGGATGGCCGGCTGGCGCGTCGCCCATTCGGCCGGGTCGACCAGCGCCCGCAGCTCGCCGGTCTCGCCATCAACGCGGATGATGTCGCCATCACGGACCAGCGCCAGCGGCCCACCGTCCAGCGCCTCCGGGCAGACATGGATGGCCGCCGGCACCTTGCCGGAGGCGCCGGACATGCGCCCGTCGGTAACCAGCGCCACCTTGTAGCCGCGGTCCTGCAGCACGCCAAGGAAGGGCGTGAGCTTGTGCAACTCCGGCATGCCATTGGCCTTCGGCCCCTGGAAACGCACCACGGCGATGAAATCGCGCTCCAGCTCGCCGGCCTTGAAAGCGGCTGCCAGCTCGCTCTGGTCGATGAACACCCGTGCCGGCGCCTCGACCACACGATGCTCCGGCGCCACGGCCGAGATCTTGGTCACGCCGCGCCCCAGGTTGCCTTCCAGCACACGCAGGCCGCCCTCCGGCGAGAAGGGCCGCTCTGCCGGACGCAGGATGGTTTCGTCCAGGCTCTGAGCGGGCCCATCGCGCCAGACCAGCTTGTCACCGTCGAGGAACGGCTCCTGGATATAGCGGCGCAGGCCCTTGCCGACCACCGTGTGCACATCCTCATGCAGCAAGCCGGCGTCGAGCAGCGTGCGCACCATGAAGGGCACGCCGCCGCAGGCATGGAAATGGTTCACATCGGCCTGACCGTTGGGGTAGACCTTGGCCAGGGTCGGCACGACCTCGGAAAGGTCGGCCATGTCCTGCCAGGTCAGCTGGATGCCGGCGGCGCGGGCGAATGCCGGAATATGCAGGGTGTGGTTGGTCGAACCGCCGGTGGCGTTGAGCGCGACCACCGAATTGACGATGGACTTCTCGTCGACCACCTGGCACAGCGGCGTGTAATTACCGGCCTGATGGGTCAGGCGGGTGACCTGCTGCGCGGCTTCGCGGGTCAGCGCATCGCGCAGCGGCGTGTAGGGATTTACGAACGAGGAGCCCGGCAGGTGCAGACCCATGATCTCCATCACCACCTGATTGGTGTTGGCGGTGCCGTAGAAGGTGCAGGTGCCCGGGCTGTGGTAGGACTTCATTTCCGATTCCAGCAACTCCTCGCGGCTCGCCTTGCCTTCGGCGTAGCGCTGGCGCACCGCGGCCTTTTCCTTGTTGGGGATGCCCGATGGCATGGGCCCACCCGGTACGAAGATCGTCGGCAGATGGCCGAAGCGCAGCGCACCGATCATCAGTCCCGGGACGATCTTGTCGCAGATGCCGAGCATCAGCGCGGCGTCGAACATGTTGTGCGACAGCGCCACCGCGGTGCTCATGGCGATCACTTCGCGACTGGCCAGGCTCATCTCCATGCCCGCCTCGCCCTGGGTCACGCCGTCGCACATTGCCGGCACGCCGCCGGCGAACTGGCCGACCGAACCAAGCTCGCGCAGCGCCTGGCGGATCATCTCCGGAAAATGCTCGTAGGGCTGATGCGCCGAAAGCATGTCGTTGTACGCGGAAACGATTGCGACGTTCGCCGCGTTCATCAGGCGCAGGCTCTGCTTGTCCTGAGTGGAATTGCAGCCGGCGACGCCATGGGCGAAGTTGGCGCATTGCAGCCCGCCTCGCTGAGGACCCTCGCTGGCAGCGGCTGCCATCATCGCGAGGTAACGCTCACGCGTCTTGCGGCTGCGCTCGACCAGGCGCTCGGTGACTTCCAGAACTCGCGGGTGCATGCGTCTCTCCTGCTGCGGAATTTTGTTCTTCGACAACCATAAACCATCCGGAGTCGGTTGGCGTTCGGACAGGACGCAAGGCCAATGGTTGCGCACGACATGCAGCTGCAGAGCTATGCCCCCAGCGGCCGGCTGCAGCGAGGCCGCCGGCGCCCCGGCGACATGCCTGGGCTCAGGGGGTCGATTGCTCCTCGTCGGAGTCGATATCCGCGGCTTGCGCTTCGAGCAGGTCGTCGAAGTCGGTCTTGAGCCCCTGTTCCATGCCATCGAGTTCAGCCAGCAGGCTACGGAAGCTGGTCTGCTCGCGCACAGGCGCCTGCGGCTCCTCCAGAGCCTCGTCGGCGCGGGCCTGCAGCGCGACCGGCACCGCGGCATCCTCGTCGTCCAGCACCGGACGCAGCTCCGGTTCCATCTCGCGCAATACGGCGAGTGGCGGAAGTTCATCGAGGTTCTTCAGATTGAAATGGTCGAGGAATTGTCGGGTGGTGGCGAACATCGCCGGGCGCCCCGGCACGTCACGATGGCCAACCACGCGAATCCACTCGCGCTCCTGCAATGTCTTGACGATCTGGCTGTTGACCGCAACGCCGCGAATGTCCTCGATCTCGCCACGGGTGATGGGCTGGCGGTAGGCGATCAGCGCCAGGGTTTCCAGCAGCGCCCGGGAATAACGCTGCGGACGCTCCTCCCAGAGCCGCCCGACCCAGGGCGAGAAGCGCTGGCGCACCTGCAGACGATAACCGCTGGCCACCTCCTTGAGTTCGAAGGCGCGCCCCTTGCAGGACTTGTCCAGGACTTCGAGGGCCTTCTTCAGCTGCGCCGACGAGGGTCGTTCATGCTCCTCGAACAGCTCGCCGAGGCGCTCCAGGGAGAGCGGCTTGCCGGACGCGAGCAGAAAGGCTTCGAGCAGCGAAGCGAGATCCTTGGGATCGGACAGGTCCACGGTTGACTCCTGCAAATAGCTATTCGGTTCGACTGCGCACATGGATAGGCGCGAAGGGCTCGTTCTGCACCAGCTCGACCAGCGATTCCTTGATCAGCTCGAGTACGGCCATGAAGGTCACCACCACGCCAAGGCGCCCTTCTTCCACATGGAACAGCGCCACGAACGGGACGAAACCGCCCCCCTTCAGACGCTCGAGCACCTCGCTCATCCGCTCGCGGGTCGACAGCGCCTCGCGGGTCACCTGGTGGCTCTCGAACATGTCGGCACGGCGCAGCACCTCGGCCATGGATACCAGCAGTTCCTCCAGGCTGACATCCGGCAGCAGCTTGCGCGCCCTGGCATCCGGGGCGTCGAGGCGTGGCACCTGCAGGTCGCGACCGACCCGCGGCAGCTCGTCCAGATCCTCGGCGGCGGCCTTGAAGCGCTCGTACTCCTGCAGCCGGCGGATCAGCTCGGCGCGCGGGTCGTCTTCCTCTTCGGCGGCTTCGGCCGAGCGCGGCAACAGCATGCGCGACTTGATCTCGGCAAGCATGGCGGCCATCACCAGGTACTCGGCGGCCAGTTCCAGACGCACCGACTTCATCAGCTCGACGTAGCCCATGTACTGGCGGGTGATTTCCGCCACCGGGATGTCGAGGATGTCGATGTTCTGCTTGCGGATCAGATAGAGCAGCAGGTCCAGCGGGCCTTCGAACGCTTCGAGAAAGACTTCCAGCGCATCCGGCGGTATGTACAGGTCCAGCGGCAGCTCGGTAACCGCCTCGCCATAGACCAGCGCCAGGCGCAGCTGCTCGCCGGGCTGAGTCGATTCGTGGCTCTGGGGTTCGGTCTGCATGGTCTTCCTCGAAGCCGCGCGGGCGCGTCAGCGGTAATTCAGGCCCATCGCCTGACGCACGTCGATCAGCGTCTCACGGGCTTCGTCGCGGGCGCGCTCGGCTCCCTCGGCCAGGATGCTGCGTACCAGATCGGGGTTCTGCTCGTAATCCAGCGCGCGTTCCTGCAGCGGCGCAAGATCGGCCTTGATCGAATCGATCAGCGGTGCCTTGCATTCCAGGCAGCCAATGCCGGCGCTGCGACAGCCCTGCTCGGCCCACTGACACACGGCCTCCTCGGAATGCGCCAGATGCATCTGCCACACCGGGCAGCGCGTCGGCTCGCCGGGGTCGCTGCGGTGCACGCGCGCCGGGTCGGTGGGCATGCGACGGATCCTCTCCTCGATCTCGGTCGGCGTATCCCGCAGATAGATGGCGTTGCTGTTGGACTTGGCCATCTTGCCGCCGTCGAGCCCGGACAGCTTCGGCGCCTCGCCGAGCAGCGCCTGCGGCTCGGGCAACAGCAGCTTGCCGCAGCCCTCCAGGTAGCCGTACAGCCGCTCCTGGTCGCCGATGGTGATGGTCTGCTGCTCCTTGATCACCGCGCGCGCGGTATTCAGCGCCTCGACGTCGCCCTGCTCCTGATAGCTCTTGCGCAGGCTGACATAGAGCTTGGAGGTTTTCTTGCCGAGCTTGCGGATCGCCGCCTCCGCCTTGCTCTCGAAGTCGTCCTCACGGCCGTAGAGGTGATTGAAGCGGCGCGCCACGTCGCGGGCGAATTCGATATGCGGCAGCTGGTCGGCCCCGACCGGCACCAGTCCGGCGCGGTACAGCAGAATGTCCGCCGCCTGCAGCAGCGGATAGCCAAGAAAGCCGTAGGTGTCGAGGTTCTTGTCCTGCAGGTTCTGCTGCAGTTCCTTGTACGACGGCACCCGCTCCAGCCAGCCCAACGGACAGATCATCGACAGCAAGAGGTGCAGCTCGGCGTGTTCGGGCACCTGCGACTGGATGAACAGCGTGGCCGAGCTCGGGCTGACCCCGGCGGCCAGCCAGTCCACCGCCATGCTCATGACGTTCTGCGAGATTTCGCCGGAACTCTCGTAGTCGGTGGTCAGCGCATGCCAGTCGACGATGCAGAAGAAGCATTCGTACTCGTGCTGCAGCCTGACCCAGTTCTTCAATACGCCGTGGTAGTGGCCAAGGTGCAGTCGGCCGCTGGGGCGCATACCGGAAACCACACGCCGTTGTGAATCCATGGAGCTCAAAAGAGTGTCCTTGCTTAATTGGCCTGTTTGGTAGGTTCAGTTGGTCAAGTCTGGCGCCCGTAGCCCATCGCGGCACCTTGCCATAGCCGGCCATGACTCGACGCAGCGCCTGGCCTCGAAGACATGTTCACCGAACCTGCCTCAATCCACTCACCGCCCAGGCCAGCTGATGTTGTACAGGCACACATGGCCATTCAGGCTCAGGCCATGAAGGGTTCGGGATCGCCGCAGCCGACCCGCACCACCTCCGGCTGATCATCGACCAGGCTGACCACGGTCGAGGCCTCGAGGCCACCGTACCCGCCATCGATGATCAGGTCCACCTGGTGCTCCAGGGCGTCGCGCATCTCGTACGGATCGCTCATCGGCAGGTCTTCGCCCGGCAGGATCAGGCTGACACTCATCAGCGGCTCGCCGAGCTCTTCCAGCAACGCCTGGGCGATCGGCAATGCCGGTACGCGCAGCCCGATGGTGCGACGTTTGGGATGCAGCAGCATGCGCGGCACTTCGCGCGTCGCCGTGAGGATGATCGTGTAGGGCCCGGGCAGATGCGCCTTGAGCAGGCGGAAGGCGGCAGTGTCGACCTTGGCGAACAGGCCCAGCTGCGACAGGTCGCGGCAGGCTAGGGTGAAGTTGTGCTTGTCGTCGAGCTGACGTAGCCGGCGGATGCGCTCGATGCCGGCCTTGTTGCCCATCGAGCAGCCGATGGCATAACTGGAATCGGTGGGATACACCACCACCCCGCCCTTGCGGATGATCTCCACGGCCTGCTTGATCAGGCGCGGTTGCGGGTTGTCCGGATGGATCTGAAAGAACTGGCTCATGGGAACTCCCTGTTCAGCTGGCAGCAGGTAGGCGGCGCTCATGGTCGAAATGTCTCCAGAGTGGTGACAGATCCTCCGGCAGGTTGCGATACAGCCCCAGCTCCGACCAGTCGCCCGGTGCGTGGAAGTCGCTGCCCACGGTGGCCATCAGGCCGAACTCGCGCGCCAGGATCGACAGACCGCCAACCTGCTCCAGCGGCTGCATGCCGTTGACCACCTCAAGCGCATGGCCGCCCGCCGCGACGAAATCGACGACGAGGCGACGGCGCTTGCTGCGGGTGAAATCGTACTGCCATGGATGCGCCAGGCTGATCCAGGCACCCGCCTCGCGCAAGGTCCGAACCGTCTGCTCGAGGCTCGGCCAGTGCTGCTTCACGTCACCGAGCTTGCCGGAGCCGAGCCACTTGCGAAACGCCTCGGCACGATCGCGGACATGGCCGGCACGCACGAGGAACTCCGCGAAGTGGGGACGAGCCGGCGCGTTGCCGCTGTCGCCCAGTTCCTGCTGGATCGCCCGTGCACCCTCCAGCGCGCCAGGCATGCCCTTGGCCTCGAGCCGCTGGGCGATCTGTTCGGCCCGCCGCCAGCGCCCTTCGTGCAGCTGCGCGATCGCCTGCTGCAACGCTGGCGCATCGGCGGCGAAGGCATAACCCAGCACATGAATGGTAGCCCCGTTCCACAGGCACGAGAGTTCGATGCCGTTTACCAGCTGCACCCCCAGCGCCAACGCAGCCGCCCGAGCCTCGGCGAGGCCATCGACGGTGTCGTGGTCGGTGAGCGCCAGCAGCTGGACCCCGCGCCCATGGGCACGCTCCACCAGCTTGGTTGGCGCCAGCACGCCATCGGAGGCAGTGCTGTGGCAATGCAGATCGACGATCATCAGGTAACGCACTCCAGTGAGGTGCCGGCACCTCGCGAAAAACTGTCCGACGAGCCCGGTTCAGCAAGACAGCGCGGGCGAACGGCCGGCTAGTCTAACGCCGCGCCGGGGCTTTGGCTTGCACCAGCGGCACCCGGCGCCGCGAAACCTTCTGCTTCGACCGCCGATCCCGCTTGCCGTGCGATGCATCCTTGATCCAGGCAGTTTCCCGCCAGGCGCCGTTTGCTATGATGCCGCGCTGCTGGCCTGTGGGTGTCGACGCCCTGGCTGGCACACGCCAGCCCCACCCGGCGTGGATGCAATACTTTTTTTTACGCCGCACCCCACGCGAACGAGGAACGACCATGCTGTACGCCGTTATCGCCACCGACGCACCGAATTCCCTGCAGGACCGCCTCGCCACCCGCCCGGCCCACCTGGCGCGCCTGGAGCAGCTCAAGAACGAAGGTCGCCTGGTGCTCGCCGGCCCGCATCCTGCCATCGACAGCAACGACCCGGGCGAAGCCGGTTTCAGCGGTAGCCTGGTGGTCGCCGAGTTCGATTCGCTGGAAGCTGCGCAACAGTGGGCCGATGCCGATCCATACAAGGCCGCCGGCGTTTACGTGAATGTGGTGGTCAAGCCCTTCAAGAAAGTGCTGCCCTGAGCCGACACAGCGGGGATAGCGAATCCGCCCGGCTGCTGGTCTTCCACGGCCTCGTAAGGAAATAGGAGTTCCGATGCGTCAACGACCGCTTTCCCTGCTGCTTGCCCTGACCCTGCTGGCCCCTGCGCTGCAGGCTGAAGAAACATCAAGCGTACCGACGCTGCCGGTTGACGAAGCCAGCGAAGCCGCACCGATCGAAGCGCAGCAGACCGCCACCGAGCCCCGTGCGGCACGCCTGGCCAGCGATACCACCGAAGCCCTGCTGCTGCGTCTGCGCGAGGAAAACCGCCAGCTGCGCATGCAGTTGCAAGCCGAGCAGTCGAAGGTTCTGCCGGCGCTGCTGAACGAGCAGCAGCAATGGTTCGCGGTGGGTGGAGCCGTTGGCGTCACCAGCTTCTTACTGGGCCTGCTGGTGACGCGCGGCCGGCGTCGGCGCCAGTGGCTCAATTGAGTAACAGGCAAACATGAGCGAATTGCTGCTTATCGATGATGATCAGGAGTTGTGCGAGCTGCTGATCAGCTGGCTCGCACAGGAAGGCTTCGTCGCCCATGCCTGCCATGACGGGCAGAGCGCGAAGCAGGCGTTGGCGCAGTATCAGCCCGCCGCGGTAGTACTGGATGTGATGCTGCCGGACGGCAGCGGCCTTGAACTGCTCAAGCAGCTGCGCAGCGAACATCCGGACCTGCCGGTGTTGATGCTGTCCGGTCGTGGCGAACCGCTGGACCGCATTCTCGGCCTCGAACTGGGTGCCGACGACTATCTGGCCAAGCCCTGCGACCCACGCGAACTGACCGCGCGTCTACGAGCTGTGCTGCGCCGCAGCCAACCGGCAGCCGCGCCCAGCCAGCTCGAACTCGGCGACCTCAGCTACAGCCCCGCCCGCGGCGTTGCCAGTGTCGGCGGGCATGACGTCAGCCTGACGCTGTCCGAAGGCCGCATCCTCGAGGCCCTGCTGGCCCAGGCCGGCGAGCCGATCGACAAGCAGGCCCTGGCCCAGCACGCCCTGGGTCGCAAGCTCACGCTCTACGACCGCAGCCTGGACATGCATGTCAGCAACCTGCGCCGCAAACTGGGCCCGCACGCCGACGGCAGCCCGCGGATCGTCGCCCTGCGCAGCCGTGGCTATCTCTATTCGGCCTGATCGCGCCCGGCTGATCGTCTTTACCGAGGCTTTACCCAGGGCTGACCGCCCTTGACCTTGCGCTGCGTAGACTGAACTCATCCGGTTACCGACCAGCCGCCAGCTTCTTCGATGCCGCGGCGGCACGACCGGTTTCCCTACATAGGAGAGTTTCATCATGCGCAAATCACTCGTAGCCCTACTGTTCGCAGCCGCCCTGCCGACCCTCGCCTTTGGCATGCCCGGTGGCATGCACGACGGCCCCCATGGCGGCAAAAGAGCCCCGCACATGTTCCAGGAGCTGGACCTGACAAAGGAACAGCAGCGCGAAATGCGCAAGCTCATGGGCGAACAGATGAAGCAGCGCCAGGCGATCACCCAGCGCTACCTCGACAAGTTGCCCGAAGCCGAACGCCAGGCCATGCAGAAGGATCTGGACGCCAGTCGGGAAAAGACTCACCAGAGCATGCGCGCCCTGCTCAAGCCGGAACAGCAGAAAGCCTTCGATGAAGGCCTGAAGAAAATGGAAGAAAAGCGCGCCGAACGCGCCGAATTCCTCAAGTGGAAGGCCGAGCGCGATCAGAAGAACTGATCCGGCGGTCCATCTGATACCCCGCCCGGCAGCGTCCGCCCGTCATGTGATGGGCGAAGCGTGCCGGGCTTTTCGCCGTGGAGAGACCCGGTGCGATCACTGTTCTGGCGCATACTCGCAACCTTCTGGCTGGCCATTGCGCTGGTCGCCGGCCTGGCGATGCTGCTCGGCCATGCACTGAACCAGGATGCCTGGATTCTCGGTCGGCATCCCGCCTTGCAGGGCCTGGCCGAGACCTGGACCGAAGTCTACGAGCGCCAGGGCCCGCTGGCCGCTCAGCGGCTGCTCGAACAGCACCGCCATCGTGCACGGGTCGATGTACAAGTCCTGGCGGAAAACGGCCAGCCGATCATCCGCGGTACCTTCCCCGCCCGCGCTGCCGCCTTCGAGGCGCGCCATCAGGATCGCGAGCGCCCACTGCCCTGGCGACGCCTGACCGCCGACTACACCAGCCCGACCACCGGCGAAACCTACCTGTTCATCTACCGTATTCCGCATCCCGAACTGCAGGCCTGGCACCGCGGCAGCCTCGCCTGGCCGCTGAGTGCGCTGGGCATCGCTCTGGTGGTGCTGACCGGCTTCAGCCTGCTGCTGACGCTGTCCATCACCCGACCGCTGGATCGCCTGCGCCGTGCCGTGCACGACCTCGGCCGGACGACCTATCAGCAGCAGTCGCTGGCGCGCCTGGCGACCCGCCGCGACGAGCTCGGCGTGCTGGCCAGCGATTTCAATCGCATGGGTGCGCGCTTGCAGGCACTGATCGGCAGCCAGCGACAGTTGCTGCGCGACGTGTCCCACGAATTGCGCTCGCCGCTGGCGCGACTGCGCATTGCCCTGGGCCTGGCCGAGCGCGCCACGCCCACCGAACGCGAGGTGATCTGGCCACGGCTGGCCAAGGAATGCGACCGCCTGGAGGCGTTGATCAGCGAGATTCTGGAACTCTCGCGGCTGGATGCCGAGCCCGGCGCGGCAATCGACGTCGATCTGCCCGATATGTTCGAACAGCTGAAGGACAACGCCCGTATCGTCGCCCCCACGCAACGTATCGACAGTCGCGTCGAACCCGGCATCCGCTACACGGGCTGGCCGGATATGCTCGAGCGTGCGCTGGACAATCTGCTGCGCAATGCCCTGCGCTTCAATCCAGAAGGGGTGCCGGTGGAGCTGCGCGCCCAGCGCGACGGCCAGGACTTGGTGATCAGCGTTCGCGACCATGGCCCCGGCGTGGCCGACGAGCACCTGCCCCAGCTCAGCGAGCCTTTCTTCCGGGCCCCGGGCCAGACCGCGGCCGGGCATGGCCTGGGGCTGGCCATCGCCCGACGCGCCGCCGAGCGCCACGGCGGCCAGCTGCAACTGGCCAATCACCCCGACGGCGGCTTCGTCGCCCGCCTGCGTCTGCCGCTGGCCGGCCCGGCGAGCAGAACCTCAGACGATCTGGCGTCTCACTGAGCGTTCCACCGCTGGACGAAGTCCTTGGGCTCCAGAACCGGCGCGCTGCGTACGCGCCCTTCCGGCGTACCCATATAGAGAAAGCCCAGCAGGCGCTCCTGCTCGGTCAACCCGAGGCCCTCGAGCACCCGCGGATCGTAGGAAAACTCCCCGGTGCGCCACACCGCTCCGATGCCCTGGGCATGCGCCGCGAGCAGCAGGCCATGAGCCGCGCAGCCGGCAGCCAGCAGCTGCTCGCCCTCGGGCACCTTCGGATGCGGCTTCACGCTGGCGATCACCAGTACCAGCATCGGTGCGCGCAGTGGCATGTTGCGTGCCTTCTGCAGCGCCTCCTCGGCGGCACCGGCATCCCGCTCACGCAGGGCCGCGGCGAACAGCTCGCCAAGCTTGTGGCGGGCATCGCCTTCGATGATGAGGAAGCGCCACGGGTGTAGCTGACCATGATCCGGAGCGCGCAGCCCGGCACGGAACATCAGGTCGAGTTGATCGGCAGTGGGGGCCGGCTCGCACAGGCGAGTGACCGAAACGCGATTGAGCAGCAGATCCAGAGCGTCCATCCAATACCTCCTAAGGCGGCCGGACATTCTAGAGGCTGTTGCCGCCTTATCGCGAGTGATGGCTGGCCGACAGCTCAGCCGATGCCCCGGCTCAGGCGACCCGATCCGGCGACAGATGGGGCTGCAGCGGCGGCACCAGCGGCGGCAGGCCATGGGCGGCACGGGCGGCATCGCAGTGCGGGTTGTGCTCGCCATTCTCCCAGGAGGCCTCGAACTCGCGACAGGTGCTCGAACGCTGCTCGTACATGCTGCAACGCACGCCGCAGCCCACGTCTCCCAGCAGACCGACGCAGCGTGCGGGCTTGCTGTCGGTGCCGAGCATGGCGACATGGAACGGCGACACCTGAACGGTCAGATGGTCCGGCACTGCACCACCCGCCGATACGCATTCGCCAAAATAGAAGGACACACGAAAGTACGCGCAGCAGGCGCCGCACGTGAGGCAGGGATTGTCGATGGACATGGCAGGTGAACACCCAGAGACCGGAATGGGCCGGCGCCCGGGCGGCTATTCTAATCATGCCGATGGGCTTGGGAAGGGGCCGGGGCCACGTCGCGAAAACATTTTCAATGAACCGCCGAGCGGTTTACTGCCACCGCGACGCGAGTAGAATGTCGGCCCCTCTTTCACCCGTGCCGAGCACCTTCTACATGGCCCTGCCGACCCTGCGCATCATCGGTTTCATCCTCGGCATTTTCCTCATCACCCTTGCCGTCAGCATGATCATCCCGATGCTGACACTGCTGGCCTACGAGCGCACCGACGACCTACAGGCCTTCATCTGGGGCAGCCTGATCACCTTCTCCTGCGGCTTCGCCCTGGTCGCCCCGGGCAAGCCGGCCAATACCCACCTGCGCCCGCGCGACATGTACTTCCTGACGACCATCAGCTGGGTGGTGGTTTGCTGCTTCGCCGCGCTGCCGCTGATGCTGATCCAGCACATCAGCTATTCGGATGCCTTCTTCGAGACCATGTCGGGCATCACCACCACCGGCGCGACGGTGCTCTCGGGCCTGGACAGCGCGTCGCCCGGCCTGCTGATGTGGCGGTCACTGCTGCACTGGCTGGGCGGCATCGGCTTCATCGGCATGGCCATCGCGATCCTGCCGCTGCTGCGCGTCGGCGGCATGCGGCTGTTCCAGACCGAATCCTCGGACTGGTCGGAGAAGGTCATGCCGCGCTCGCACGTGGCCGGGCAGTATCTGCTGGTGATCTACGTGACCTTCACCATCGCGGCCTTCATCGCTTTCCTGCTGACCGGCATGGGCGCCTTCGACGCCATCAACCATGCCATGTCCACCGTCGCCACCGGCGGCTTCTCCACCTCGGACGCCTCGATGGGCAAGTTCGGCCCCTCCGCCCACTGGGTCGCGGTGTTCTTCATGATCGTCGGAAGCCTGCCGTTCACGCTGTACGTGATGACCCTGCGCGGCCACCGCACTGCGCTGTTCAGGGATCAGCAGGTGCGTGGTTTCGTGCTCATGCTGGCCATCACCAGCGTGCTGTTCAGCGGCTGGTACTGGCTGAACAACGATGTACCGGCGCTGGATGCACTGCGCATCGTCACTTTCAGCGTGGTATCGGTGGTCACCACAACCGGCTTCGCGGTGGACGACTACACCCAGTGGGGCGGCTTCGCGGTCATGGCGTTCTTCTACCTGACCTTTATCGGCGGCTGCTCGGGCTCGACCTCAGGCGGCCTGAAGATGTTCCGCTTCCAGGTGGCCTATTCGCTGCTGCGCGCCAACTTCAAGCAGCTGATCCATCCCCGCGCGGTGATCCGTCAGCAGTACAACGGCCACAACCTCGACGAGGAAATCGTCCGTTCGATCCTCACCTTCTCGTTCTTCATCACGATGACCATCGGTGTGCTGGCGCTGTGTCTGGCACTGCTGGGCCTGGACCCGATCACCGCACTGACCGGCGCGGCGACCGCCGTGTGCAACGTCGGCCCCGGGCTGGGCGAGATCATCGGGCCGGCCGGCAACTTCTCCACATTGCCGGACACCGCCAAGTGGCTGCTGTCGATCGGCATGCTGCTCGGCCGCCTGGAAATCATCACCGTGCTGGTGCTACTGACCCCGGCCTTCTGGCGTCACTGATCAGGCCGCGGCGCCGGAGCCGCGCTTGAACAAGCGGCCACCCAGCGTCACCAGCCCCAGCACGACAGCGCCGACGAGGATGCCGAATGCGGCATCCAGCAGGGTCGGCAGCAACCCGCCCAGTACCGCACCGACGTAAGGCAGCCCAAGTGCTTCGTGGGCGCTGGTCTCGATGAAATGATGCAGTGCGCGGATGCCATGAGTAAGGATGCCGCCGCCCACCATGAACATCGCAGCGGTACCGATGACCGATAGCGATTTCATCAGCCAGGGCGCTACCCGCAGGATGCCCCGCCCCGTTGAACTGGCCAGGCCACTGGCCCGCTTGCTCAAGGCGAGCCCCAGGTCATCGAGCTTCACGATCGCTGCCACCAGGCCATAGACGCCCACCGTCATCAGAATCGCGATGCCGACCAGAACCGCCACCTGCTGGTTGAACGAAGCCGCCGCTACCGTACCCAGGGTGATCGCGATGATCTCTGCGGAAAGGATGAAGTCGGTGCGCACCGCGCCGGCGATCTTGCGTTTCTCGAACGCCACCATGTCCACCGCCGGGTCGGCCAGCGCTCTCGCCGTCTCGGCATGTTCGCCGTCTTCCTTGTGCAGGAAGCGATGCGCCAGCTTCTCGAATCCCTCGTAGCAGAGAAACGCCCCGCCGAGCATCAGCAGCGGCGTGATTGCCCAGGGGGCGAAGGCGCTGATCAACAATGCCGCCGGCACCAGGATCGCCTTGTTGCGCAGCGACCCTTTGGCCACAGCCCATACCACTGGCAGCTCGCGGTCAGCCTTCACGCCGGTCACCTGTTGGGCGTTGAGGGCGAGGTCGTCGCCCAGCACCCCGGCGGTTTTCTTCGCCGCGACCTTTGTCATGACCGACACATCGTCGAGCACGGTCGCAATATCATCGATCAGCGCAAGCAGGCTGCTGGCCAATTTCGTTCTCCATCGTGTTGATGTGCAGAGCGCCTTAGCTAAGGCTTCGGCTACGGATACAGGTTCCTAGCGCCGCGCGCGAGCGGCCAGGCGGTATTCTCCAGGCGTCACGCCGAACCAGCGCTTGAAGGCCCGATAGAAATTGCTCGGATCGGCGAAGCCGAGCAAGTAGGCGATTTCCAGCGGCGCCAGGTCAGGTTGCGCAAGATACTGCTCTGCCAGGTCGCGGCGCGTGTCGTCCAGCAACTGCTGGAAGCTACCGCCCTCCTCCTGCAGGCGCCGCTGCAGCGTTCTTTCCGACAGGCACAGGGCCTGGGCGACCGCCTCGCGCCGGGGTTCGCCTTGCGGCAACAGACGGCACAGGATCTGTCGCGCACGGTGCATCACCCGGCTGTCGGCGAAGCGCGACAGGTATTCCCCGGCGAAGCGGTCATGCAGTTGCGCCAGCGCCTCGTTGGCGGTCGGCAGCGGCGTGTTCACATCGGCCTCGCGGAACAGCAGGGCATAGCGCGGCGCGCCGAAGCGCAGCGGCGCCTGGAACAGCTGACGATAGGGTTCGAGATCGGCAGGCTGCGGCCCCTGAAAGCAGACCTCCAGCGGCCGCAGCGCGTCTCCGGTCAACCAGCGGCAGAAGGTCAGGCAACCGGCGAGCGAGCCTTCCGCGCTCTGCGGAGCAGGTGGCAGACGGTCGCCCTGAATGGTGAGGCTCAACCGATAGCCCTGGGCGCATGGCTGAAAGTCGAGATCGGCACCCTCGGCGATGATTCGCTGATAGCGCACCAGACGGGCGAAGCCCTCTTTCAGATTCCGACTGGACATCAGCGCGTAGCCCACCACATTCAGCGCCGCAGGTCGTACCTGCCGCGCCATGTTCAGGCCGACTGCCGGGTCGCCGGAAACCGCCACGGCGCGATGCCAGAGCCGGGTCATGTCGTCCTGCGCGAAACGCGCGTCGGGGTCCTGCAGTGCCGCATAGTCCAACCCGAGCTCGGCGAACAGCGCACGGCAATCGAGCCCGGCCGACTCCAGCGCCTGGACGATTCCCTGTGCCCAGCTCGAGGATGTGGTGCGTTCAGTCATGTTGTTGTTCTTCGAATGGTCGGGCGGCTGCGCACAAGGCTACTAAACTGGCCGTGATTGTCACTGACTCGCAAGCTTCGCGCTCACTAAGCTGTCCGCGACAATAACAGGAGGTACGCCATGAGTACGCAAACCGCCGAACGCTTCACCCGCTTTGCCGATTTCTATCCGTTCTACCTGGCCGAGCACAGCAACCCGACCTGTCGCCGTCTGCATTTCGTTGGCAGCCTGCTGGTCCTGGCGATTCTCGGCTACGCCCTGATCACCCAGCAGTGGCTGTGGCTGCTGGCGATGCCTGTGGCCGGTTACGGTTTCGCCTGGGTCGGCCATTTCGTCTTCGAGAAGAATCGTCCCGCGACCTTTCAGTATCCGCTGTACAGCCTTCTCGGCGACTGGGTCATGTTCAAGGACATGCTGACCGGCCGCGTCCGCTTCTGAGTGCGACGCCAGCAGCATATCCGACCAGCGTATGCGCACTTTCGACGCTCTGGTTTGGCGATGCGGCGCGGCTTGGTTATGATCTGTCGGCTGTCGCCCGGACCGGTCATCGCCGAGCTGGCTCCGCGACGGCGAGACTGAAACCCGCGCGATTCGGTCGGAGCCACCATCATCGATGCCTGGCGCCGATCCCGCCCGGTGGCAGTCTGCAAGGCGCATAGAAAAAGGCGTCGATAAATCTACCAGGGATCGTACGCATAATGACTTCCACCAGGGTTGAGCGCCGCAATGGCCTCGCCACTCGCCCGTTGCGCGAGTACTACTCCCGCGTGCTCGCCTATCTGATCTGCGCCGCGACCATTGCCGCTGGTACCTACATCCAGTACTTCTCGATGGACCTGCTGTGGATGGTGCCGTACGCCCTGCTCTATCCGCACCTGGCCTATCACCTGAGCTACCGCTTCAAGCGCGATCATCCGGAACGCACGGCACAGGTCCTGCTCTGCCTCGACGCCATGAACGCCGGTGCCGGCATCCTGTTGCTCGGCTTCTCCATCGTACCCAGCCTGATGTTCCTGCTGACCCTAAGCTTCAGCGCCCTGGTGAGCGGCAGCCTGCGCAACCTGGCCATGGCGCTGCTCTGCGTGGGCATCGGCATCGGCCTGGCATACCCCGTGGTGAGTCTGCATTACCAGGGCGTCACCCCGCCGCTGGTCTCGCTGGTCAGCATTCTGTTCACGACATTCTACGTCTGCGCCACCGCCTATTTCGTTCACCAGCAGGGCGTGCGCCTGGCCCTGGCGCGCAAGGAAATCGAACTGGAACAGGCCAAGGCCGCGCGCCTGGCCCGCAACCTGGCCAAGTATCTGTCGCCACAGGTCTGGGAATCGATCTTCACCGGCAAGCGCAGCGTTCGCCTGGAAACCCAGCGCAAGCGGCTGACGGTGTTCTTCTCCGACATCAAGGGCTTCACCGAGCTCTCCGAAGAGCTGGAAGCAGAAGCCCTGACCGACCTGCTCAACAACTACCTCAATGAAATGTCGAAGATCGCCCTCAAGTACGGCGGCACCATCGACAAGTTCGTCGGCGACTGCGTGATGGTGTTCTTCGGCGACCCGTCCAGCCAGGGCGCCAAGAAAGACGCGGTGAGGGCCGTTTCCATGGCCATCGCGATGCGCAAGCACATGAAGGTACTGCGCCAGCAATGGCGCGCGCGGGGCATCACCCGCCCGCTGGAAATCCGCATGGGCGTCAACACAGGCTACTGCACGGTGGGCAACTTCGGTGCCGACACCCGCATGGACTACACCATCATCGGCCGCGAAGTGAACCTGGCCAGCCGCCTGGAAAGCGCGGCCGAGGCCAGCGAGATCCTGGTCTCTCACGAAACCTATTCGCTGGTAAAGGACGTGATCATGTGCCGCGACAAGGGGCAGATCGCGGTCAAGGGCTTCTCCCGTCCGGTACAGATCTACCAGGTGGTGGACTTCCGCCGCGACCTGGGCGCGACCAACAGCTTCGTCGAGCACGAGCTACCAGGCTTCTCCATGTACCTGGACACCAACGGCGTGCAGAACTTCGACAAGGAGCGGGTAATCCAGGCGCTGCAACAGGCCGCCGAGAAACTCCGCGACAAGGTCATCCTCTGATTTACTGATTGGCGGGCTGGCAGCGTGCGGTTACCGTGTCCGGTCCGCAGAGCCCGCTTTCGAGATCGCCGATGCTATCGCTGCGCAACTACCAGCACGACCTCATTGCCCACAGCCACGACCACCCGCAACTGGTGTTCGGCCTGAGTGGCCAGCTGGAGTTCGAGATCGCCGGACGCGGCAGCCGGATCGGCGAACGCGGCCTGGCAATCGTCCCTGCAGCCGTGCATCACGCCTGTGCCAGTGTGACCGGCAGCCATTGCCTGGTGCTGGATGTGCCGTCCGAAGGCTGGCTGCGCCAGCGCCTGGGCCACCACTGCGAAAGCAGCCTGCGGTTGCTGGACCGCCCGGACACGCTGCGTCTCGGCCCGACCCAGCAGAGCCTGGTGAGCTGGCTGGCGAGCAGCCCGATCAACGATTCGGTGATCGCCGAGCAGGGTGCCGTCCTGCTGCTGGCCAGCCTCAACGGCGTACATGGCGCCGCGCCCCACTCTACCGCGTTACCGCTGGCCGCCATCGACAGCTTCATTGACCAGCATCTCGCACACCCGCTGCAGGTCGCCGATCTGGCACGCATCGCCGGTCTGTCGGTGGCACGGCTGCACGCGCGCTTTCTAGGCGAGACCGGCTGCACGCCCATGGAGTACGTCCGCCGGCGCCGCCTGCAACAGGGCGAGGCGCTGCTGCACGACACCCGCCTGCCGGTTGGCGAGATCGCCGCGCGCGTCGGTTATGGCTCGCAAAGCGCCTTTACCGCCGCCCTGGTGCGCGCCCGAGGCTGCACGCCGCGCGCGCTGCGGCGAGAGTTGCGCGACAAAATCGATGATTGACGCGACAGACACCCGCTCGCCCGCGGCCTAGCATGGCCACTGATTCGTCAAGGTTCAGCTCGCCATGATCAGCTCGCTTCATATGCGCTGCGTAACGCGCAGCTCACGCCGGTTCCTCACACCATGACGCCGCGCAACGCCCTGCTGGCGATCCATCTCGGCGCGCTGATGTTTGGCCTGTCCGGCGTGCTCGGGAAACTGGCCGAGAGCTCGGCGCTGGTCATCACCTTTGGCCGTGCGCTGTTCGCCGTGCTTGCCCTGCTGTTGGTGGCGCAGCTGCTGCGCCCCAGCGGTGCGCTGCCCAGCTGGCGTCAGCGTGCCGGTCTGGCGCTGGGAGGGCTGTTGCTCGGCGCGCATTGGCTGACCTTCTTCATTGCGGTGAAGATCGCCGGTGTCGGCATCGCCACCCTGGGCTTCGCCAGCTTCCCCGCGTTCACCGTCCTGCTCGAAGGCCTGCTGTTCCGCGAGCGCACCCGCGCCGTGGAGTTCGCCATGGTTGGCCTCGTCACCGCGGGCCTGCTGCTGGTCGCACCCACCTTCGATCTCGGCAACGGCCCGACTACCGGACTGCTCTATGGGGTGCTCTCGGGTTTGCTGTTCGCGCTGCTATCGCTGCTCAATCGCGCCGTGACCCGTGGCCTCGATCCGGTGCGATCGGCGCTGTGGCAGAACCTGGCGATCTTCGCCGGCCTGCTACCCTTCTGCGGAGCGGCGATCCCGACCATCCCGGCGCAGGACTGGCTCTGGCTCGCCCTGCTGGGAGTGCTCTGCACCGGGCTTGCGCACAGCCTGTTCGTTGCCAGCCTGCGGGTACTGAAAGCGCGAACCACCTCGGTGATCTTCGCTCTGGAGCCCGTCTACGGCATCGCCTTCGCCTGGTGGCTGTTCAACGAGCAGCCAACGCTGCGCATGCTGATCGGTGGCGCCTTGATCATCATCGCGAGCGTGATCACCAGCCGCCTGAAGAGCCCGGCGCCCACGCCCCAGCCAGTGAGCTGAACCTACGCGATCGCCCGGCCCGGTTCAGCGGTCGTTGTGCCCCAGCGACCGCTGCGGGTCGATCCGGTCGCGCACTCGCTGCTTGAGTTCCTTCGCCTCGGGGAAGCCGCCGTCGCGCTTGCGCTCCCAGATCTGCTCGCCGTCGCAGCTGATGTGGAAGGTCCCGCCGGTCGCGGGCACCAGGGACACCCGCCCCAGGTCGTCGGCAAAGGTCGAAAGCAGCTCCTGAGCCAGCCAGGCGGCGCGCAGCAGCCATTGGCACTGGGTGCAATAGGTGATGATAATTTCAGGCTTGGCAGGACTCATGCGCGGCGCCTCCGGCTGGTTGAGTGCCGCCTATAATAGCCGCCTCTCCCATGCATACCTCTGGTTCGACCATGTTTCGCCTGCTCGCTTTCCTGCTGCTCGTTGTCTGCCTGCCAGCTGCCTTTCCCGAAACGGCCCAACCCAGGACCGGCCTGGTGCTGTCCGGCGGTGCCGCGCGCGGGCTGGCCCATGTCGGGGTGCTGAAAGCCCTGGAGGAACAGGGTGTGCGCATCGACGCCATCGCCGGCACCAGCATGGGCGCAGTGGTCGGCGGGCTCTACGCGGCGGGCTATAGCGTGGCCGAGCTGGAGCGACTGGCGCTCACCCTCGACTGGCAGCAGGTGCTGTCCGACGACCCGCCGCGCCAGGACATTCCCTACCGGCGCAAGCAGGACGACCGCGACTTTCTCATCAAGCAAAAGCTCAGCTTTCGCGACGACGGCAGCCTCGGCCTGCCACTGGGCGTGATCCAGGGCCAGAACCTCGCACTGCTGCTCGAACGCCTGCTGGTGCATGCCAGCGACACCCGCGATTTTGACCAGCTGCCGATTCCGTTCCGCGCCGTGGCCACCGACATCGCCAATGACGAAAAGGTGGTCTTCCGCCGCGGCCACCTGCCCCAGGTGATCCGCGCGAGCATGTCGATCCCGGCGGTGTTCGCGCCGGTGGAGATCGATGACCGGTTGCTCGTCGACGGCGGCATGGTGGACAACATCCCCATGGATGTGGCGCGTGACATGGGCGTCGACCGTTTGATCGTGGTGGATATCGGTACTCCGCTCAAGCCGCGCAAGGAGCTGGTGACCGTGGTCGATGTGCTCAACCAGACCACCACCATGATGACCCGGCGTAATTCCGAGGCGCAGCTGGCCACGCTGCAGCCGCAGGACGTGCTGATCCAGCCGCCGCTGGCCGCCTACGGCTCTACCGACTTCGCCCGCGCCGAGCAGCTGGTCGATGCCGGCTATCGTGCGACGCTCGCGCTGCAAGGACGACTGGCCGAAATGCGCACGACGACTGGCGGCAATCCGGCATTGAGCCTCGCGCGCTCCGGCGACCCGCGCACACCGGTCATTACAGCGATCCGGGTGGAAAACGACTCCAAGGTCGGCGATGCGGTGATCCGGCGGCATATCCGCCAGCCGCTGGGCGAGCCGCTGGACCTGGAGCGCCTGCAAAAGGACATGGGCACGCTCTACGGCCTGGATTACTTCGAGCGGGTCGAATATCGCGTCCAGCGCGGAAAACTCGGCAACACCCTGGTCATCAACGCACGCGAGAAGCGCAGCGGAACCGACTACCTGCGCCTGGGGCTGAGCCTTTCCGATGATTTTCAGGGCGACAGCGTGTTCAACCTGGGCGCCAGCTACCGCAAGAACGGCATCAACCAGCTCGGCGCCGAATGGCTGACCCGTCTGCAGCTGGGGGATCGCCAGGAGCTCTATAGCGAGTTCTACCAGCCGCTGGACGCCGGTTCACGCTGGTTCGCCGCACCGAACCTGTTCATCGAGGCGCAGAACGTCGAGGCCATTCTCGACAACGACCCGATCGCCGAATACCGCCTGCAGCGCTACGGCTACGGTCTCAATCTCGGCCGGCAGATCGCCAATAACGGCGAGATCCGCTTCGGTATCGGCCAGGCCTGGGGGGAAGCGGACGTGCGGATCGGCGAGCGCGATCTGCCGGACTTCAGCTTCACCGAAGGCTATTACGAGATGCAGTACTCGTTCGATACGCTGGACAATATCGACTTTCCCCGCGAGGGCGAGGATATCCGTCTGACCCTGCGTCAATACGACCCGAGCCTCAGCTCCGACCAGCGCTATCGACAGTGGAACATCAAGCTGGACAAGGCACTCAGCCATGGTGCCAACACCTGGGTGCTGGGCGGTCTCTACGGTCGCACCCTGGACGACGCCGAGGTGGTCACCTCGAGCTTCCTGCTCGGCGGCGCGCGCCAGCTATCGGGCTTTCGTCAGGATGCGCTGTCGGGGCAGAACGTCAGTTTCGGGCGTGTAGTGTATTACCGCCGGGTGACGCCGCGCGCCTTCCAGCCGCTGGACTTTCCGCTCTATCTCGGCGGATCGCTCGAGCGCGGCCGGGCCTGGAACAACGACAACGCCTTCGACAGCGGCTACATCAACGCCGCGAGCATCTTCCTCGGCTACGACACGCCGCTGGGCCCATTGAACTTCGGTTACGGCATCAACGACGAGGACGAGCAGGCGCTTTACATGAATCTGGGACGCAGCTTCTAGCGCTTGTCCAGATTGGCGAGGATGCGCGCGTGCACCTGCTGGCACTTGCGCAGGTCCTCTTCGTCGATCCCGGCAAAGGCCTCCTGGCGGACCTGCGTCGAAATCGCCTCGATTTTCTCGATCAGCGGCAGCGCCGGAGCCCCGAGGGAAATGCGCTTGGCACGGCGATCCTCGGCCGATGCCTTGCGGTGTACCAGCCCCTGCGCCTCGAGGCTGTCGAGCAGGCGTGCCAGCGTGGGGCCTTCCACCGCGACGCTTTGCGCCAGCTCGCGCTGGGTGGGCTCGTGATCGAAACGGGCAAGGTGCAGAAGCACCAGCCAGCGTGCTTGAGACAGGCCCAGATCGGCCAGGCGCCGATCCAGTTCCGCGCGCCAGCCACGCGAGAGTTGCGCCAACTGCATGGCGAAGCGATGTTGCTCGGCGTACATGTACGACCATTCCTGCAAAAACTAATTATTAGTGAGCTAACCACAGCTCCGATAACCAGGCAAGACGACCTTCGGTTGCTGATAGGCGTGCCAAAGGCGCAATGATGGCAGAGGGACAGTCGGGCTGGGCTCGAAGGCCGCAGCGCCGGCCGCTGTAGGCGGGCGCTGCGGATGCACCCCGTTACAATTCGAACTCGGCCTGCAGCGCAGCGCGCACGCAAAAGAGCACCTGCTCCGGGACCCGTCCGGCGAACAGGGGTGCCACATCCGCCACCGGAGGCAGCTCGCCCTCGCCGTCGAGAAAGGCTTCCTGAATCTCGCCAAGCAGGTCTTCCGGCAGGTCGAGCGCCTGCTCCAGGCTCAGCTGCTGCTTGCCGATGGCCTCGGCGAGCAGCGTGTAGACGTTCTTCTCGCTGCAATCGAGCTGGCGCGCGATCTGCGCTGGCGTCATGCCGGCGCGGGCCAGGGTCACGAGTTCATGACGTAGGTCAGCCGGCGACCTGACCACCTCGACTGTACCCTGCAAGACCTCGAGAAAGGCCTGGCCGTAGCGCTCCAGCTTGCGCGCGCCGACGCCGCTGATGCGCGCCATGTCCGCGAGCGACGCCGGCTGGCTGCGCAGCATTTCCAGCAGGGTGGCGTCCGGAAAGATCACATAGGGCGGCACGCTGTGCTCTTCGGCCAGCTTGCGCCGCAGCGTACGCAACGCCTCCCAGGTCTCGCGCTCCTCGCTGCGCACCAATTGGCTGGCGGCACTGGATGCCGGTTTCGGCGCTTTGCTGGATAGATCCCGGCGCAGCTCGAGGGTGACTTCACCACGCAGCAGCGGGCGGCAGCTATCGCTCAACCGCAGGCCGCCGAAGCCTTCGAGATCGACATCGGCCAAACCGCGGGCGACCAGCTGGCGGAACAGGGAGCGCCATTCACCCTCGGACAACGCCTTGCCGACGCCGAACACTGACAGATGCTGATGGCCGAGGCCGCGTACCTTGTCGTTGTCGCGTCCTAGCAAGACATCCACCAGATGCCCGACGCCATAGCGCTGACCACTGCGATAGATGGCTGAAAGCGCTTGGCGTGCCGGCTCGGTGGCGTCCCAGGTCTGCACCCCGTCGACGCAGTTGTCGCAATGGCCGCAAGGCCTGGGCAGCTCTTCGTCGAAGTACGCCAGCAACGCCTGGCGTCGGCAACGGGTTTCCTCGCAGAGCGCCAGCATTGCATCGAGCTTGTGCTGCTCGACCCGCTTGTGCCGCTCATCACCCTCGGAATTGTTGAGCATCTGCTTGAGGAAGATTACATCTTGCAGGCCATAGGCCATCCAGGCGTCAGCCGGTAGCCCGTCACGCCCTGCCCGACCGGTTTCCTGATAGTAGGCCTCCAGCGACTTGGGCAGGTCGAGGTGGGCGACGAAGCGTACGTTGGGCTTGTCGATGCCCATGCCGAAGGCAATGGTCGCCACCATGATCAGCCCTTCCTCGTTGAGAAAGCGCTTCTGGTGAAAGGCGCGCAGCTCATTGGGCAAGCCCGCGTGATAAGGCAGCGCCGGAAAGCCCTGTTCGGTGAGGAAGGCGGCCAGATCATCGACTTTTTTGCGCGACATGCAGTAGACGATGCCAGCGTCGCCGCGGCGCTCGGCGAGGAAGCCCAGCAGCTGCTTGCGTGGCTGCTCCTTCGGCACGATGCGATAGAAGATGTTCCGGCGGTCGAAGCTGGAGAGAAAGCGCTCGGCGTTCTCCAGGTGCAGGCGCTGAACGATCTCTTCCCGGGTACGCTTGTCTGCCGTGGCGGTCAGGGCAATGCGCGGCACCTCGGGAAACAACTCGGCAAGCTGCCCGAGCTGCATGTATTCGGGACGGAAGTCGTGCCCCCACTGGGAGACGCAGTGGGCCTCATCGATGGCGAATAGCGCAATATCCAGCCGCTGCAGAAACGCCAGCATGCGCGGCTGGACCAGCCGCTCGGGTGCCAGGTAGAGCATCTTGATCTCGCCGCGCCGGACGCGCTCGGCGATGTCGCGCTGCTCCTCGGCGCCAAGCGTGGAGTTGAGCGCAACAGCCGCGACACCCAATTCCTCCAGCGTGGCGACCTGATCATCCATCAAGGCGATCAGTGGCGACACCACCACCGCCAGCCCCTCGCGCAAGAGCGCCGGAACCTGATAGCAGAGCGACTTGCCGCCGCCGGTCGGCATCAATACCAGCGCATCGCCGCCACTGCCCACACGCTCGATGATCGCGCCCTGGTTGCCGCGAAAGGCGTCGTAACCGAATACGTCTTTGAGGATGCGCTGTGCCTGGTCGAGCATGCCGGTCTCCGAAACAAGGCGCGCAGTATACGCCAGCGGGACCGCGAGTTCAGGACCGCGGCCCGCTAACGGACGAGTCGCCCTTGCCCAGGCGGTGCTCCGCAGGCTTGAGTAGCCTGCGCCCCGCGCCTCGTCTAGAATCCGGGTTGTCTTCCCACCCCAAGGTAGTTCCCGATGTCATTCGCCGAGCAACTCGCCCGCCTGCAAGTCTTCCTGGATGCAGATGACCTGCACGAGGAAGCACTGGATTACATCGCCGCCCATGGCTACCTGACAGCGCTGTGCATCTGTTCGGAACAGGTACCCGAGCGCGAGTGGATCGATGCATTGTTTTCCGAACCGCCGAAATACAAGGACGACACGGAACGCGAGGCCATCGAGGCCACGCTGGTCCAGCTCAAGGCCCATATCGCGCGCCAGCTGGCCAGCGACGAGGACATGGAACTGCCGTGCGAACTGGACCTCGGAGAAGACCCGGACGAGTCCGACCTGCGCGGCTGGTGCATCGGCTTCATGGAAGGCGTATTCATGCGCGAAGCAGTCTGGTTCGAAGACTCCGAGGAGGAGGTCAGCGAGCTGTTGCTGCCGATCATGGTCGGCTCGGGACTGTTCGACGAACAGCCGGAATTTGCCGATATCGCCGATAATCCCGATCTGGTGGATGAAATGGTGGCGCAGATTCCGGAGCTGCTGACAGCGCTATACCTGATCTGCCATGCGCCGGAAGAAAAACCCGCCCTGCTCAAGCCGCGCCGCCACTGATCGCGGCTCGATGCCGGACGCAGGCGACGGCGGCAGGCGAAGCCTAACCGCCGCTCTCTGCCAGGAGGAGCCGTCCATGTCCCAGCCTTCAGGCCTTCGGCTTCTGCACCGCCCGGGTCCGGATAGCACCCGGCTGTCGTTCCCCATTCGTGGCGGTCTGCACGGCAGCAGCGAGTAGCGCCATGGCCCATCGCGACATTCGGCAGCACCGCAATCCGGTCATCCGCATGACGCTGCTCACGGTAGGCTGGCTCGCCGTGGCGCTGGGCGTGATCGGCATCTTCCTGCCCGTGTTGCCAACCACTCCCTTCCTGCTGCTGGCCGCTGCCTGCTTCGTGCGCAGCTCACGGCGGTTCTACGGCTGGCTGGTCGATCACCCGCATCTCGGGCCATGGTTTCGCGACTACCTCGAAGGCAACGGCATCCCACTCAAGGGCAAGGTCTACGCCATTGCAACGATGTGGATCAGCATCAGCGTCTCCTGCTGGCTGGTCCCGTTTGTCTGGGCACGCGTCGGTATGCTGCTGAGCGCGACACTGGTGACGTTGTACATCCTCAGGCAAAAAACCCTGGCGGTCGCCAAGCAGCCCGAGCCGCGCTGAACGCTCAGCCTATCTGCAGGCTGGAGCCTGTCCCGCCAGAACTCTATCAACCACCGTGATTGCGCCGGTAGACATCCGCCCCCATCGCGTCGATCTGCCCTTCGATCAGCGCCTCGAACGGTCGCAGAAGGTCATCGTACCGCTCGGGCGCCTCGAGGGTGTTCAAGGCGGCGACGATGGCCTCGATGGTGGACAGCGCACCGGGCATAGATGCCTTGCGCAACCGATAGCGCGAGGACAGCCCCTCCGGTAGCGCGACCCGCGGTAGCGCTGCGAGCCAGGGATTGAGGTGCAGGAGCTTGCGCGCCTTGCGCCAGGTGCCGTCCGGCACGATCAGGCGCACCGGCAAGTCATCGTGGGCGACGACTGACAGCGGCACGGCGTCCTCGCCCGGAAAGAGCAGATAGGTCGGCACTGCATCAGCGACCTCATCGAAACGCTCGCCGATCTGCAACTGCGCGCTGCGCAAGCCCAACGCCGCCAGGCGCGCAGTATTCAGTGCATGACTCGCTTCGCTGAGGTGCTGCAGGATGACGATCTGCGTACGGCTTTCCAGAGACGGAATCAATGCGCACAGGCAGTGCAGCGACGGGCGTCGGCAGCGGGAGCAGCGTGGTCGGGACATGGTTCACCTCGGCCGCGAAGTCTGCCAGATCGGGCAGTGCTCTGCCGAACGGCTATGCTTGCCCCGACCCGCTACCGAGGAGCCCGCATGATCACCGTCCACCACCTGAACCATTCCCGCTCGCACCGCGTGCTCTGGATGCTGGAGGAACTGGAGCTGCTGTACGAGTTGAAGCGCTACGGGCGCGATCCGAAAACCATGCTCGCTCCGCCGGAACTGAAAGCCGTTCACCCGTTGGGCAAATCCCCGGTTATCACTGACGGTGACCTGACCCTGGCAGAGTCGGCTGCGATTCTCGAATACCTGCTGGAGCGCTACGCCAACGGTCGGCTGATGCCGGCCCAGGGAAGCGCCGACTACCGACGGTTTCGCTACTGGATGCATTACGCGGAAGGGTCGGCCATGCCGCCGCTTCTGCTGAAGCTGGTGTTCGACCGGGTCGCCAGCGGGCCGATGCCGTTTTTCATCAAGCCGGTAGCCCGTGCCATCGCCAACGGCGCGCACAAGGCGTTCATCGGTCCTCAACTGAAGACGCATCTGGACTACATGGAAGCGGAGCTGGAGAAATCCCCCTGGTTCGCAGGAGACAGCTTCAGCGCGGCGGATATTCAGATGAGCTTTCCGCTCGAGGCGGCACGCTCGAGAGCGGGGCTGGACCAGAGCCGCCCGCGCCTGTTGGACTTTCTCGAACGCATACAGCAGCGGCCCGCCTATCAACGGGCCGTCGAACGCGGCGGACCGGCCCTGCCCACCGCGTGACGCGGCTCAGCGTTGGGCGCGACGCTCCTGCTCGCGGCGGGCGCGTACGGGGATGGGTTGCATACGAGGCGGTTCGATCAAGCCAAGAGCGACCGCCAGCTTCCAATACATTTCATTGAGCCATGCTTTCATGGTCATACCCTCCTGCTAGATAACGGGCTACATCGGAGCCATGCGGCCTATGTGGACAGCATAATCCAAGTTCCGGCCTGGTGCTCGCACGCAATGTGGCCATACGTTGCTGTACGGGCGCCGCTTTGTTACGGCGCTTTACATCTGCGACCGAGCGGGCGCCTGGGCGTTCCACCGACTTCGCGGACGGCACTGCGTCAGTTGCGGTCGGCCTTGCGCCGATAGGGAAAGACGTCGATCACCTTGCCCTGGCGGATGGCATCCTGCAGCCCCTTCCAGTAATCGGCGTCGTAGAGCTCCCCGTGCAGGCTGGCGAAGAGTCGACGCTGGCCGAGATCGGCAAACAGAAAGCGTGGAAATTCCTCGGGAAAGACGTCATTCGGCCCCACCGAATACCAGGGCTCGGACGCCATTTCGTCCTCCGGGTAGCGCGGCGGCGGTATGTGGCGGAAATTCACCTCGGTGAGAAAGCTGATCTCGTCGTAATCGTAGAACACCACCCGACCATGGCGGGTGACGCCGAAGTTCTTCAGCAGCATGTCGCCGGGAAATATATTGGCTGCCGCCAGCTGCTTGATCGCCAGGCCGTAGTCTTCCAGCGCCTCGCGTACCTGCTGTTCACTGGCGTTTTCCAGATAAAGGTTCAGCGGCGTCATGCGCCGCTCGGTCCAGCAATGCCGCACCAGCACGGTGTCGCCCTGCACCTCCACCGTCGATGGGGCGACTTCCAGCAGTTCGGCCAGGCATTCAGGCTCGAACTTGGCTTTGGGGAAACGGAAGTCCGCGAACTCCTGGGTATCGGCCATACGCCCTACCCGATCGACGCTTTTCACCAGCCGGTACTTCTCGATCACGTTGGCGCGGTTGACGCTCTTGATCGGCGAGAAACGATCCTTGATCAGTTTGAACACCGTGTTGAAGCCGGGCAGCGTGAACACCGTCATCACCATGCCGCGCACCCCAGGCGCCATGACGAAACGGTCATCGGTATTGGCCAGGTGGTCGATCAGTGCGCGGTAGAACTCGGACTTGCCATGCTTGTAGAAGCCGATCGAGCTGTACAGCTCGGCGATGTGCTTGCCGGGCAGGATGCGCTTGAGAAAGCCGACGAACTCGGCAGGGATCGGCACCTCGACCATGAAGTAGGAACGAGTGAAGGAAAAGATGATCGACACCTCCGCCTCGTCCGTAATCAGCGCATCGGCCACGATGCCCTGACCATCGCGATGCAACAGCGGAATCGCCAATGGCCACTGCTCGTCGCAGGTGAAGATGCGCCCGATCAGATACGCGCCCTTGTTGCGATAGAGCACCGACACGAACACCTCGACGGTCAGCTCGGGGTCCTTGCAGACCCAGTCAGGCAGCGTCTCGCAGAGCTGCGTCTGCAACCGTTGAAGATCACCCGGCAGATCGCAGTACGGCACCGAGAACGCATAGTCGCGCAGGATCTGCTCCAGCATCCCGCGCAGATCACCGTTCGGGCGGTAGCGACGCGTCTGCGCCAGCCGCTCATGAGCACGCACCGCAGGCCGGGTGGTATGGATGAACATGGTGCCGTCGCTGATGCAGTCGTGGCTGAACAGCCCGCAGAAGATCGAGTTGTACCAGGTTTCCGACAGTTCATCGTCGAAGCGCGGGTTGATCAGCTCGATGTAGGCACTCTTAATCTGCGGCCAGGCCTCGACCTGGAGCAGGTCGGCATGATCGAAGCTGGCCAGCAAACGGCGCCGGGTTTCCCCCACCTTCTCCTCGTAGAGACTGATCCGCGCTGCGGAGGCGCGCTGGGCTTCCTGCCACTGCGCCTGCTCGAAGCGCGCCCGCGCGCCTTCGGTGATCAGACGGAAATGCTCTCGATAATCGTCGAAGCCGAGGAGAATCTGCCGCGCGATTTCCGCGGCCAGTTCGTGCTGCACCATGATGCACCCACTGCCGGACATGAAGGTTCGCCGAGCTTAGCAGCCCGCTGTTTGAAAGTCGGTTTCGGATTGCCAGTTGCGCAAAGGGCGACAACACTTGCTGCTTCGTGAGATGGAGCCAGTCCATGCGACCGCTTGACCTGCTTCGCCTGCTCGGCCTTGCCGCCATCTGGGGCGCGAGCTTTCTGTTCCTGCGCATCATCGCACCCGTACTCGGGACCTTTCCCACCGCCTTCTTTCGCGTACTGCTGGCGACCGTCGGCCTGATGGCGATCCTGGCTCTGATGCGCACTCGCTGGGACTTCCACGGCAAGCTCGGCCTGTGCCTGGTGCTCGGCGCGATCAACTCTGGCGTGCCGTTCGTGCTGTACTCGGTGGCGGCACAGCTGCTGCCGGCCGGCTATTCGGCCATTTTCAACGCGACCACGCCGATGATGGGCGTGCTGATCGGCGCCCTGTTCTTTGCCGAGGAGCTGACGCTGGCCAAGATCGTTGGCGTGCTCAGCGGACTCGGCGGTGTTGCCCTGCTGATGCGCATCGGCCCGGTGCCCTTCGACACGGACGTGCTGCTCGGTGCGCTGGCGTGCCTGGGCGCGACGGCCTGCTATGGCGTAGGCGGCTTCCTTACCCGCCGCTGGATCAACCAGCAGGGCGAAAGCCTGAACAGCGAGGTGGTGGCATTCGGCAGCCAGGCAGGGGCAACGCTTTGCCTGTTGCCGCTGTTCGTTCTTTCTGTGCTGAACGCACCGCCGGTGAGCTGGGGCGGCCAGACCGTCTGGCTCAGCCTGCTGGGGCTCGGACTGGTCTGCACGGCGTTCGCCTACATTCTGTACTTTCGCCTGCTGGCGGACATCGGCCCGGTCAAGACGCTGACCGTGACCTTCCTGATCCCGCCATTCGGCGTGCTGTGGGGCGTGCTGTTGCTCGATGAACCGCTGTCCTGGGCCTATGTCCAGGGCGGTGCACTGATCGCACTGGCGTTGTGGCTGATCCTGCGACCAACGCCGCCAGCCCAGCCACAGGCGGACCTGCGACGCGGCTGACATCGCAGCCGCGCCGCGAGGCGTATTACTGCACCAGTTCCTGCTCGCTGAACATGTCGCTGAACAGCATGCTGGACAGGTAGCGCTCGCCGGAGTCCGGCAGGATCACGACGATATTCTTGCCCTGCATTTCCGGCCGTTCGGCCAGCCGTACCGCCGCCGCCATCGCCGCTCCGCAGGAGATGCCGCACAGAATGCCCTCTTCGCGCATCAGTCGCAGCGCCATCTGCTTGGCCTCGTCGTCATCGACCAGCTCGACGCGGTCGACCATCGACAGGTCGAGGTTCTTCGGTACGAAGCCGGCACCGATGCCCTGGATTTTGTGCGGGCTGGGCTTCACCTCTTCACCGGCCAGCGTCTGGCTGATCACCGGGGAGCTGGCGGGCTCCACGGCAACGCTCAGGATCTGCTTGCCCTTGGTGTTCTTGATATAGCGCGACACGCCGGTGATGGTGCCCCCTGTGCCGACGCCAGCCACCAGCACATCGATGCCGCCATCGGTGTCATTCCAGATTTCCGGCCCGGTGGTCTTTTCGTGAATCGCCGGATTGGACGGATTCTCGAACTGCTGGGGCATGTAGTACTGCTCCGGGTTCGAGGCGGCGATCTCCGCAGCCTTCTCGATAGCGCCCTTCATGCCCTTGGCCGGCTCGGTGAGTACCAGTTCGGCGCCGAGCGCCTTGAGCACCTTGCGTCGCTCCAGGCTCATCGAAGCCGGCATGGTCAGCATCAGTTTGTAACCGCGCGCGGCGGCGACGAATGCCAGGCCGATCCCGGTGTTGCCCGAGGTAGGCTCGACCAGCGTCATGCCGGGCTTGATCCGGCCGCTGTCTTCGGCGTCCCAGATCATCCCTGCGCCGATCCGACACTTCACCGAATAGGCCGGATTGCGCCCCTCGATCTTGGCCATGATGCTCACGCCCTTCGGCCCGAGACGATTGATCATGACCAGCGGGGTGTTGCCGATGGAGCGTGCGTTGTCTGCGTATATGCGACTCATGGGAAGGCCCTGTCCGAGGAGTATCAGACCGTTCAGCCTATGCGCAGTCCTGACGACAGTCCAGCCGAACTCATGCCTGCCGGCCGGGGTCCATCGTGCATAACCTCGCACATCCCGGAATGCCATGACTCGCCGCCTGCTTCCCCTGTGGATCCTGCTAGCGCTCGGCCTGCTGCTGATCCTGCTGCATCTCGCCCTGCCGCACCTGGTGCGCAACTTCCTGAACGAGAAGATGGCCGACATGGGGGACTATCAAGGCCATGTCGAGGATGTCGACCTGGTCTGGTGGCGTGGCGCCTACCGGGTCGAAGGCCTGCTGATCGAAAAGAAGGACAAGCGGGTGCAAGCCCCCCTGTTCAAGGCGCCGAGCATCGATATCGCCATCAGCTGGGACGCGATCCTGCGCCACCGCGAAATCGTCGGCGAGGTCGTCTTCAAGCAGCCACACCTGAACTTCGTCGATGGCGGCGACAGTGGCGACTCGCAGAGCGGCGAAGGCGTCGACTGGCGCGACCAGCTCGATGCGCTGGTGCCCATCACGCTCAACGAGATTCGCGTAGTGGACGGCCAGCTGTCGTTCCGCAATTTTTCCTCCGACCCGCAGGTGCACGTGTATGCCAGCGACATCCAGGCGAGCCTGTACAACCTGACCAACACCGACGATGCCGACGGCACTCGCACGGCGACCTTCGAGGGCACCGGCAAGCTGTTTAATCAGGCGCCGATCGAGGCGACCGCGCGCTTCGACCCGTTCACCGACTGGGAAGACTTCGAGGTGAATCTGCGCGTGACGGGGGTGCCGCTCAAGCAGCTGAACGACCTCAGCCGGGCCTATGGCAAGTTCGATTTCGCCGGCGGCACCGGCGACCTGGTGGTCGAAGTCGAGGCCAGCAACAGCCAGCTCGACGGCTATATCAAACCGCTGCTGCGCAACGTCGACATCTTCGACTACGAGCAGGACGTGGCCAACGAGGACAAGGGTTTCTTCCGCGGCCTGTGGGAGGCGGTCGTGGGCGGCGGCCAGGAAGTGCTGAAAAACCAGCGCAAGGACCAGTTCGCCACCCGCGTCGAACTGTCCGGCACGACCAAGGAAACGGACGTCAGCCCGTTCCAGGCGTTCGTCGCGATCCTGCGCAATGCGTTCGTCGAGGCCTTCACCGCCCGCTTCGAACGCGCGCTGGACGAGGAGGAATGATCCGCGGGCGTCACCAGAAACACGCACACGGCCATTCAGTGACTGAATGATGCGCTCGCGTTCACAGCCACACGGCCTTCCCTTATAGTCGTCCACCTGACTACAACGAGCGCCTGCGTGCCAGGCCCCGCCGAAGGAATCCGCAATGAAATTCGAAGGCACCCAGTCCTACGTCGCCACCGACGACCTGAAACTCGCGGTCAACGCCGCCATCACCCTGCAGCGCCCCCTGCTGGTAAAGGGCGAACCGGGCACCGGCAAGACCATGCTGGCCGAGCAGCTGGCCGAATCCTTCGGCGCCAAACTCATCACCTGGCACATCAAGTCCACCACCAAGGCCCACCAGGGCCTCTACGAATACGACGCGGTCAGCCGGCTGCGTGATTCGCAGCTGGGCGTGGACAAGGTCCACGACGTGAAGAACTACATCAAGAAGGGCAAGCTGTGGGAGGCTTTCGAAAGCGAGGAGCGGGTCATCCTGCTGATCGACGAGATCGACAAGGCCGACATCGAGTTTCCCAACGACCTGTTGCAGGAACTCGACAAGATGGAGTTCTACGTCTACGAGACCAACGAAACCATCAAGGCAACGCAGCGGCCGATCATCATCATCACCTCCAACAACGAGAAGGAACTGCCGGACGCCTTCCTGCGCCGCTGCTTCTTCCACTACATCGCCTTCCCGGACCGCGAGACGCTGCAGAAGATCGTCGACGTGCACTATCCGGGCATCAAGCAGTCGCTGGTCAGCGAAGCCCTGGACGTGTTCTTCGACGTGCGCAAGGTGCCGGGCCTGAAGAAGAAACCCTCGACTTCCGAGCTGGTCGACTGGCTGAAGCTGCTGATGGCCGACAACATCGGCGAAGCCGTGCTGCGCGAGCGCGACCCGACCCGTGCAATCCCGCCGCTGGCCGGTGCGCTGGTCAAGAACGAGCAGGACGTGATGCTGCTCGAGCGTCTAGCCTTCATGAGCCGACGCGCCAACAGCCGCTGATCGGCGCCGGTTTCCGGTGGAGCCGGCCGTGCACTCACTGGAGGAAGAAACCATGCAAACGCATACCGGTAGTTGCCTGTGCGGGGTCGTGCGCTATCGCATCGACGCTCCCATCGACGCGCTGACCCATTGCCACTGCAAGATGTGCCGCAAGGCCCACGGCGCCGCATTCGCCACCTATGCGAGCGTACCGCTGGATGCCTTCCACTTCATGTCCGGCAAGGATCAGCTCGGCGTCTACCATTCCTCCGAGCACGTCACGCGCACCTTCTGCATTCGCTGCGGTGCCAATCTGCTGTTCGTCGACAACCGCGAACATGAGGTCGGCGTCGCCGCCGGCACCCTCGACTCACCGCTGCCAGAGCCGCCGCAATCGCATATCTACGTCGACTCGAAGGCCGACTGGTATGCGATTCGCGACGGGATGCCCCAACACAACGGCGACAGCCCACGCTGAGCGCCCGTACATCGCGCCGACCTCGGCGCCAGAGGTTTCTGCCATGCTGCTTGGCCTGTTCAACGAGATGCGCGCCGCCAAGGTGCCGGTATCGGTGCGCGAACTGCTGGATCTGATCGACGCGCTCAAACATCGTGTCGTGTTCGCCGACATGGACGAGTTCTATTTCCTTGCCCGTACGGTGATGGTCAAGGACGAGCGCCACTTCGACAAGTTCGACCGGGCCTTCGGTGCCTACTTCAAGGGCCTGGAAAATCTCGACCAGCATCTCGAGGCTCTGATCCCCGAAGACTGGCTGCGCAAGGAGTTCGAACGCAGCCTCACCGATGAGGAGCGCGCACAGATCCAATCTCTCGGCGGGCTCGACAAGCTGATCGAGGAATTCAAGAAGCGCCTCGAAGAGCAGAAAGAACGCCATGCCGGCGGCAACAAGTGGATCGGCACCGGCGGCACCAGCCCCTTCGGCTCGGGCGGTTACAACCCCGAGGGCATCCGCATCGGCGATGCCGGCAAGCGTCAGGGCAAGGCGGTGAAGGTCTGGGACCAACGCGAATACAAGAACCTCGACGACCAGGTCGAACTCGGTACGCGCAACATCAAGATCGCCCTGCGCCGCCTGCGCAAGTTCGCCCGTCAGGGCGCGGCGGACGAACTGGATATCGACGGCACCATCGACCATACCGCGCGGGATGCCGGCTTGCTCAACATCCAGATGCGGCCGGAGCGACGCAACGCGGTGAAGCTGCTGATCCTGTTCGATATCGGCGGCTCGATGGACGCCCACGTTAAGGTCTGCGAGGAGCTGTTCTCTGCCTGCAAGACCGAGTTCAAGCACCTGGAGTACTTCTACTTCCACAACTTCATCTACGAGTCGGTGTGGAAAAACAACTTCCGCCGCACCTCGGAGCGCACCTCCACCCTCGACGTGCTGCACAAGTACGGCGCGGACTACAAGGTGGTGTTCGTCGGCGATGCCGCGATGGCGCCCTACGAGATCACCCAGCCGGGCGGCAGCGTCGAGCACTGGAACGAGGAAGCGGGCTACGTGTGGATGCAGCGTTTCATGGAGAAGTACAAGAAGCTCATCTGGATCAACCCCTACCCCAAGGACACCTGGGGCTATACCACCTCCACCGGCATCGTTCGCGAACTGGTGGAGGATCGCATGTATCCGTTGACCCTCAGCGGGCTCGAGGAAGGGATGAAGTTCCTGGCCAAGTGAGCGGTCGGCACCTGGGCGGCGACCGCTGAGCGCACGGCGATGGTGCTCAGCGATACGGCCGGTAGCGTCGCGCCCGCGAGCGAAGCGGGAAACTGGCGGCCAGCAACAGGCTCTCCACCAGCCAGGCCAGCAGCAACGCACAGCTCAGGCCCCAAGCGATGGCCTCGGGCGCCAACAGGACCTGGAAGCGGTAGCTGCTCCAGACCTGCTCGCGCAGACTGCGCTGTGCACCAAGCAAGACGTGCGCGGCCCGTGCGTACCACGGCCCCTGCATCGCCTGCCATTCGCGCTCCAGCATCCGCGCCCGGCTTACCAACTGCTCCACGCTCTGCGCATCGCTCTGGAACACCGGGTCGTCGCTGTCCTGATAATGCCGCACCAGGGCATCCAGATCGCCGCCGAAGAAGCGCTGCGCCGTCTGCTGAAAGCCCTGCAGGCCCTGCTGAGCCTCCAGCCGTCGCGCCTCGACATGCTGCGCATAGGCCTCGATGAATCCCGGCACCTGGATGCCGACCAGCAGGCCGAAGGCGAACAGGGTCAGACGCAGATAACTCCTCAACACTCGGCCACCCTCCCCCGGGCGATACACTCGCCGAGGCGCCACAGGCTCCACTGGCCGGGCTCGTGCAGCGTCCATTGCTCGTTGTTCGTCAGCGGCTCGGTGGCCAGGACGGTGACCACGTCGTCCGGTGTGGTTTCGGCATGGAAGTTCACCGTCAGCTCGGCGTCCCTCAGCTGCGCCGGCCCGAACGGCGCGCGCCGGGTGATCTCGGCGAGCTTGGTGCTGCAGAAGCTGAACAGCCATTCGCCATTGCTCAGCAAGCAGTTGAAGACGCCCTTGCGGCGGTATTCGACGCAGGCGCCAAGCAGAACCGGCAGCAGGTTGTCCGGTGGGCAGCGGTCCGGGAAATCCAGGCGGATGCGGTTCAGCAGGTCGCAGAAGGCGCGCTCGCTGTCGGTGTCGCCAACCGGGCGGTAGATGCCCTTAGGCGGCTCGAAGTCGGCGAGCTGGCCGTTATGCGCGAAGCACCAGTGCTGTCCCCACAGCTCGCGAACGAAAGGATGGGTATTGACCAGCGAAACCTTGCCCACATTGGCGTGGCGGATGTGGCCGATCACCACTTCGCTCTTGATGAGGTAGCGTTGCACCATCTTCGCCACTTCAGACTCGCAACTGGCGACCGGGTCCTGGAACAGGCGCAGGCCGCGACCTTCATAGAAGGCGATGCCCCAGCCGTCCTTGTGCGGCCCGGTCTTGCCGCCTCTCTGCATGAGGCCGGTGAAGCTGAACACGATATCGGTGGGCACGTTGGCGCTCATGCCAAGCAGCTCGCACATGCGTCATCTCCCGATGGAGGTTCGTAACCTATGTTTGGCTGCGCTCAGATCCGCGGCTCGGTGCGCATCCGGCCACGCGATGGGGTGTAGTCCGGCTCATCATCGTGCTCATCTTCCATGCGCTCGCGCAGCGTGCGTGGGTCCTCGTCCGCAACGGCTTCTTCGCGCCGGCCGTACCTGCGCTCCAGCGGCCAGCGAATGGCGACCAGCAGCAGATACAGCGCGAAGGCGATCAAGCCGTACATCGCAAGATCCGCCACCGCTCGCCAGGCGTTGTTGCCGACCTTGAACGCCAGGTCCATGGCAGTAATGGCCACGGCGGGCGCGAACAGTTCCTTCGCCGGGTCGACGATGGTCGGCGTGAACAGCAGCACGGCCGCGATCAATCGCAGCGGCTCGCGCAACCAGCGCCACATCCAGCGCGTCACCCGGAACCAGAACAACAGGCAGCCCAGCGCGGCTAGCCCATACAGGGCCCAGGCAAGCGAATAATCGGATTCGAACATCGGCATTGGCGTTTCTCGTACCTGCGGCGACGCGGCGAGCATGACAGCGACGCAAAAAAGAAGGCGGCCATGATAGCAGCCCCTGCCCGGTCACCGTCATCGATGGTGACAACAAGCCACTGGCGGGGGCCGACGCAAGGTCGTATAAACCTGTTAAACGAAAGGGTAATCACCCAGATACCGCCGGGACGACCACTGCCTCTGGCGACCGGCACGCAAGGAGAAACGCGCCATGCCCTACCAACACATACTGGTCGCCATCGACCTGACCGAAGAATGCCATCCGGTTGTCGCTCGCGCGCAGTCGCTCGCCAGCACCTCCAACGCCAAACTGAGCCTGGTGCATATCATCGAACCGATGGCCATGGCGTTCGGCGGTGACGTGCCGATGGATCTTTCGATGCTGCAGCAACAGCAGTTCGATCAGGCCCGCGAGCGCATGAACGGCTTTGCCGACAGCTATCCTGGTCTCGCTCCGGAAAATCGCCATCTGGCTTATGGGCAGCCTCGCCAGGAAGTGCATCGGCTGGCCAAGGAGCAGCGCTGCGACCTGATCGTGGTCGGCAGCCACGGCCGCCACGGCCTTGCGCTGCTGCTCGGCTCCACCGCCAACGACATCCTGCATGGCGCGCCGTGCGACGTGTTGGCCGTGCGCCTGAAAAAAGCGGAATGACAGCCCCGACCGCGTAGCGTGATGGCGCTGCGCGGTCGCGATGATCAGAAGAGCTCCACGCCCTCGCCCGCGCTCATCACCAAGGGGCGGATCTTCTGCAGCTGCGTCTCCAGCGAATAGGTCAGGCTGGACGCCATCGAGAAGAAGGTCAGAAAGGCCTTGAGGTTGGAGTCGGCGTGACAGGTATCGTGAATGCGCTGCCAGAACGCCTGGTTGACCAGCTGCAGTTGCTGGAATGAGCGCACCAGCCCCCGCAGCTCCCAATCGGCATGGCGCCCTTCGCGCAGATTGAAATACTGTCGCGCCAGGTAGAGCGACACGGCCCGCAGCACGAACTCATGATTGCTGGCGAACGGTAGATGCTGCTTGGCCATGGGTTTGAGCCGGCCGAGAACCGGGCAGGCACTGGTCGCCATGATCACTCCGAGCAGCGCCCGCAAGCCCTCGTCCAGTCCGACCTGCTTGGTGTATTCGCGCTCAGGGGTACGCACCCAGACCAGAGCCTTCTGCACGGCGGGCAGCCCCTGGAAGTCCTCGATTACCCGATGCAGGTCCACGGCGGCGGGACAATGGCTGAAATCGTCCTTGCTGAGCGGGCAGTTGGAGCAACGCTGATGATCGAGGCGGGTCCATTTCGGCGCCTGGGCGGCGGCCTCCTGGTCGTAATCACGATCCAGCTCGATCCGGTAACTGAAATCGTGTTCGTCATCCAGGGTGATGCGGTATTCGATTGCCATTAACGCTCCATCATGACTGCTGATCCTTTTCCGGATACTTAACTACGCGCCAGCGCGCATGGCATTGATCCATCTCATAAGCCGTGACCGGGACCCGCTCCGCCGTGCAGCGGCTCCCGTCTTCGCGGGCGCCGCCGGGGCCCACAGCGTGCGATCACTCCTCGAGTTCGGCCCAACGCTCCAGCAGCCCGTCGAGCTCGAGCTGTAGCGCCTCAAGGCGGGCCAGCGCCGCGGCGGTCGCCTCGGGCGCCTGCTGATAGAACGCCGGATCGGAAATGTCCGCCTGCAGCGCCTCGATGGCCTTCTCGGCCTCATCGATCTTGCCCGGCAGCGCCTCCAGTTCGCGCTGCAGCTTGTAGCTGAGCTTCTTCTTCGCCGGTGCCGCTTCGGCCGGCGCCGGAGCGGGAGCAGGCGCCGCCCCCTGCGCCTTGCCGGCCTCCTTCGCCTGCGCAGCGGAGTCGGCAACGCCCAGCAGACGCGGCGAACCGCCCTGGCGCAGCCAGTCTTGATAGCCACCGACGTACTCGCGCACCTCGCCACCGCCCTGGAACACCAGCGTGCTGGTGACCACGTTGTCGAGGAAGGCCCGATCGTGGCTGACCATCAGCACCGTGCCCTGGAAGCCGAGCAGCACCTCTTCGAGCAGTTCGAGGGTTTCCACATCGAGATCATTGGTCGGCTCGTCGAGCACCAGCAGGTTGGCCGGCTTGCTGAACAGCTTCGCCAGCAAGAGCCGTGCCCGCTCACCGCCGGACAGCGCCTTGACCGGCGTGCGCGCCCGCTGAGGACTGAACAGGAAGTCGCCCAGGTAGCTCAGCACGTGGCGATTCTGCCCATCGATGGTGATGAATTCGCGGCCTTCGGCGAGGTTGTCCACCACGGTCTTCTCCAGCTCCAGCTGGTGACGCAATTGGTCGAAATACGCCACTTCCAGCTTGGTGCCGAACTCGATCGAGCCGCTGCTGGGCTGCAGTTCACCCAGCAGCAGCTTGAGCAGCGTGGTCTTGCCGGTACCGTTGGCGCCGAGCAGGCCGATGCGGTCGCCGCGCTGAATGACGAGGGAAAAGTCGCGGATCAGCGGTTCGCCGCCCGGATGAGCAAAGCTGATGTGCTCGGCAACGACAACCTGTTTGCCGGACTTTTCCGCGGTTTCCACCTGGAAAGTCGCCTTGCCTTGCACATTACGGCGCTCGCTGCGCTCGGCACGCAGCGCCTTGAGGGCACGCACCCGGCCTTCGTTGCGGGTGCGCCGCGCCTTGATGCCCTGACGAATCCACACTTCCTCCTGGGCGAGCTTCTTGTCGAACAGGGCGTTGGCGGTTTCCTCCGCGGCCAGCTGCTGTTCCTTGTGCACCAGGAAGCTGGCGTAATCGCCGTTCCAGTCGATCAGGTGGCCACGGTCCAGCTCCAGAATGCGGGTCGCCAGGTTCTGCAGGAAGGCGCGGTCGTGCGTGATGAACAGCACGGCACCGTTGAAGCCGGTCAGCGCTTCTTCCAGCCAGGCGATGGCGCCGATGTCCAGGTGGTTCGTGGGTTCGTCGAGCAGCAGCAGGTCGGGTTCGGACACCAGCGCCTGAGCCAGCAGCACTCGCCGCCGCCAGCCCCCGGACAACTCGGCAAGGGTGCGATCGGCGGGCAGCTGCAGACGGCTGAGCGTGCTTTCCACCAGCTGCTGCAAGCGCCAGCCATCCTTGGCTTCCAGGGCCTGCTGAACATGCATGAGCTTGTCGAGGTCGTCCTGATCCTGAATGTTCATGCTCAGGTGATGGTACTCGGCGAGCAGCTCGCCTACCCCGGACAGGCCTTCGGCGACCACATCGAAGACCGTGCGGTCGTCGGCCCGCGGCAGCTCCTGTGGCAGCTCGCCGATCTTCAGTCCCGGCGCGCGCCAGATTTCGCCGTCGTCTGCGCTGCGATCGCCCTTGACCAGGCGCAGCATGCTGGATTTGCCCGTCCCGTTGCGGCCGATGATGCAGACCCGCTCGCCCCGCGCGATCTGCCAGGACACGCCATCCAGCAACGGCGTGGTGCCGTAGGCGAGAGATACATCGGTGAACTTGAGCAGGGTCATGGCTACCTCCGAAAACAGGGCGCGCATTCTAGCAGGATGGCGACCATGAACCCGGTCGGATCCGATGATTTATCGCTGCCGAGCGGCCGCGCCGGCCTCCCGTCTGTCGGCGACTTGCGCCCCTGTCGCCGTACGCTCGTCGGAAGAGTGGTTTTGTTTGTTACCGGAGCTTAATGCTCGTTTAACTGGCCGGTGCGGCAAGCTAAGCTAGCTCCTGCAGCAGGCCGTCTCCTGTGCCGCCCGGTACAGCACGTCGCCTGTCATCTCAACGCCCCCCGTTTTACGGATGTACCATGCGCGGCCGACTCTCCAGTTTGTGTTTCTGCCTGTTCGTTTCTGCCATTGGCCTGGATGCGTCCGCCGCCAGTCTCAGCCAGCAACGCCAGTATTACGATGAGGCCAAGCAGGCCCTGGCCAAGGGCGATGCAGGCCCCTATCGCCGTTACCAGAGCGCCTTGCGCGACTATCCGCTCGAGCCCTACCTCGCCTATGACGAGCTGACCCATCGGCTGAAGTCGGCCAGCAATCAGGAAGTCGAGAAGTTTCTCGCCGAACACGGCGACCTGCCTCAGATCAACTGGATGAAGCTGCGCTGGCTGCGCCTGCTGGCCGCCCGCGGCGACTGGCAGACTTTTACCCGCTATTACGATCCGAAGATGAACTTCACCGAACTGGACTGCCTGTTCGCGCAGTATCAGCTGCGCAACGGTCTCCCGGGCGCTGACGCCGCAACCGAGCGGCTGTGGCTGGTGGGCAAGTCGCAGCACAATTCCTGCGACCCGCTGTTCGAACTCTGGGAATCCAAGGGTCTCCTGACCGAAGACCGGCGATGGAAACGCACCAAGCTGGCCGTGGAGAGCGGCAATTACGGGGTCGCCAGCTTCCTGGTGAAACGTCTGCCTACGCTGCAGAGCCAGGGGCAGCTGATGATCGACGTGGCGCAGAAACCGCAGATGCTTCGCCAGTCTGAACGCTTCTCGCCGACCAGCCCGGCGATGGCCGACGTCGTTTCGATCGGCCTGCGGCGCCTCGCGCGCCAGGACCCGGAGCAGGCGCTCAATTTGCTCGACGGCTACGCCCGCCGCTTTGCGTTTTCGCCCGAGGAAAAGGTCGCCATTGCCCGGCAGATCGGGCTGACCCTGGCCAAGCGCTTCGACAGCCGCGCGCTCAAGGTGATGGCCGAGTACGATCCCGAGCTGCGCGACAACACCGTAACCGAGTGGCGCACCCGTCTACTGCTGCGCCAGGGCCAGTGGGATGAAGCGTACCGGCTGACACAGCGTTTTCCCGATGAACTGGCCAATACCAATCGCTGGCGCTACTGGCAGGCGCGCAGCCTGCAGCTGGCCAAACCGGAGAGCAAGCAGGCGGCCCTGCTCTATAAGCCGGTGGCCGAAGAGCGGGATTTCTACGGCTTCCTGTCGGCCGACCGCATCCAGGCGCCGTACAAGCTGAACCATCAGCCACTGGCGCTCGATCCGAAGGTCGTTCAGAAGGTCCGCAATACCGCCGGTATTCGCCGCGCACTGGAATTCCACGACCGCGGGCAGATCGTCGATGGCCGCCGCGAGTGGTATCACGTCAGTCGGCTGTTCAGCCGCGACGAGATGGTCGCGCAGGCACGCATCGCCTATGAAAAGGAGTGGTACTTCCCGGCCATCCGCACCATCAGCCAGGCGCAGTACTGGGACGATCTGGATATCCGCTTCCCCATGGCCCACCGCAACACCCTGGTACAGGCCGCGCGGGCGCGGGAGATCCATCCCAGCTGGGCGTTCGCCGTAACCCGCCAGGAAAGCGCCTTCATGGCCGATGCCCGCTCCCATGTCGGGGCCACCGGTCTGATGCAGCTGATGCCGGCGACCGCCAAGGAAACCGCCAAGCGCTTCAACATCCCGCTGGCTTCGCCGCAGCAGGTCCTGAACCCCACCACCAACATCCAGCTGGGCACTGCCTATCTCAGCCAGATCTACGGGCAGTTCAACGGCAACCGTGTACTGGCCTCGGCCGCCTACAACGCCGGCCCCGGTCGTGTGCGCCAGTGGCTGCGCAACGCCGAGCACCTGTCGTTCGATGTGTGGGTAGAGAACATTCCGTTCGACGAGACCCGCCAGTACGTGCAGAACGTGCTGACCTACTCGGTGATCTACGGGCAGAAGCTGAATTCACCCCAACCGCTGGTGGAGTGGCACGAGCGTTATTTCGAATCGCAGTGACGCGCAGCCGGCCCGGACGGCACACCGTCCGGGCGCGGCCGTTTCTCACTCCAGCGGCTCGACCGGCATTCCGAGTTCCAGCTCGCCGCGCCCTTCGGCGATCAGATTCTGGCCGAAGAACACCCCGCCCGGCCCTTTGCGATACGACAGCAGCGTATTCAGTGGCTCCCGATCGGGCGCGCGCTCGCCAGTGGCCGGGTCGAGCGTGGGGATGACGCAGCGCGAACAGGGCTTGACCACACGGAAGGTCAGCTGGCCGATACGGATGCGCTTCCAGCCATCCTCGGCATAGGGCTCGGCCCCGCTGACGACAAGGTTCGGTCGAAAGCGCAGCATCTCCAGTGGACGCCCTACACGTCGGGCCAGATCGTCCAGCGACGCCTGACCGATCAGCAGAAAGGGAAACCCGTCACTGAAGGCCGCACGCTCGCCGAGGCGCGCATAATCCAGATCGACCTGAATGCCGTCGTCCTCCGGCAGGTACACGAGCCGGCAGGCCTGCCCGAGAAAGTCAGAGAGCCAGGCCGCGGCGGTCTCACCAGCATCCGGTACCACCGGGTTGGCGCTCCAGACCTGCACACAGCGCATCGTCTTGTCATCCGGTACTCGCACCAGCAGCTCCGGCATGCCGGGCGCCGCCAGCTTCAACGCTGTATCGCCTTGCCAATGCGCCTGCAGCAAAGCCATACGCGGCAGTATGCGCTGGGTGAGAAAGCGCCCGGTGCCTGCGGCGACCACCATCCAGCGCCGATCGCCGAGCAGACCAAGCGAATCGCTGGCGCAGCGCTGCAGCGATTCGCCAGCCGCCGACTTGAGAGGGAAGCGATAGAGCGAGGAGAGATGCATGCTGCGCCTCCTTGGGGGAAAGCGCAGCAGCATAGCAGGGGCGGCTGCGTGGTTCAGCAGCCGGCTACAGGCGGGCTGTCAGGCCTGCTCGTCCAGCTTCAGGCGGTCCTGGATCACGTCCACCAGTTTTTCCGGCTGGAACTTGGAGAGGAAGTTGTCACAACCGACCTTCTGCACCATGGCCAGGTTGAAGCTACCCGACAGAGACGTGTGCAGCACCACATAGAGGTCCCGCAGACGCGGATCATGGCGAATCTCGGTGGTCAGGCGATAGCCGTCCATCTCCGGCATCTCGGCATCGGTGAACACCATGAGCAGCTTGTCGGTGAGCACTTCGCCGGCGTCGGCCCACGCCTTGAGCATGTTCAGGCCCTTCAAGCCGTCGCTTGCGGTGTGGATCTTCAGGCCGAGCTGGCTGAGGGTTTCGCGCAGCTGAGCCAAGGCCACCGAGGAATCGTCCACGCAGAGCACTTCCCGGCCACGAGCACGCTCGAGGATCGGATCGGCCAGCCGCTCGGCGGAGATGTTGGTGTCATAGGGGACGATCTCGGCGAGCACCTTCTCCACGTCGATCACTTCCACCAGCTCATCGTCGACCTTGGTGATCGAAGTCAGGTAGTGCTGCCGGCCGGCGGTAGTCGGCGGCGGCATCACCGCTTCCCAGTTCAGGTTGACGATGCGGTCCACGCCACCGACCAGAAAGGCCTGCACGGTGCGGTTGTACTCGGTGACGATGATGGTGCTGCGCTCGTCCGGCACCAGCGGCCGCAGGCCGATGGCTCGCGACAGATCGACCACCGGCAGGGTCTGCCCGCGCAGATTGACCACGCCGCACACCGAACTGTGTCGGTGCGGCATCAGCGTCATCTTCGGCAGCTGGACAACTTCCTGCACCTTGAAGACGTTGATGGCGAACTTCTGCCGCCCGCCTAGCCGGAACATGAGAATTTCCAGACGATTCTGCCCCACGAGGCGGGTGCGTTGATCGACTGAATCGAGAATGCCGGCCATTTCCAGGCTCCTTGGGAAAACATGGTAAGAGGCATATCGGCCGCATCCCCTTCGGCTTTATGTACCGTTCACCACTTTTTTCCCAGCTTACCGGCTGCCGGCTTCGCCCATATCACTGCGCCCGGAGATTTCGTTGCAGCAGCGGCGACTCCGCGGGCACGTGCAGGCGCAAAGCCCGCGGGCGGACATCGAAGCGCAGACTGGCGCCTGTGAAGGGTTCGCCGTCCAGATTGATGTTGATCGCCGTCGGCGCCTCGACCTCGAGCCAGGGCACCCGGGCACTGACCGACACCGCATCGACCCCAAGCAGACCACCGCTGAGCAGCGTGCCCAGGGTCCCGACGGCATCCGCCGGTGCCGGCACGATGCAGACGTCCAGCAGCCCATCGTCGATCGTCGCCTGCGGGCAGAGCAACTGGCCACCGCCGGCCTGTCGCCCGTTGCCGATGCCCAGCGCCAGGAATTCCCCTTCCCAATCGAAGCCCGGCCCGCTGAAACGCCCCTTCGCGGAATGAATCTCGGCAAAGCGCGTCAGGCCGGTGAGCAGATAGGCGCCGCCACCCAGCACCCGCTTGAGCTCCTCGGAGGTGCTCGCGGTGACCTTTGAGCCGAAGCCCCCGGTGGCCATGTTGACGAAGGGATGGCCGTTCATTTCGCCGATATCGATCACTTGCGCCGGCTGCTCCAGCAAATCCAGTGCCTCGACCGGGTCGAGCGGTATGCCGGCAGCCTTGGCGAAGTCGTTTGCACTCCCCAGCGGCAGTAACGCGAGGCTGGCGTCCGCTTGTATCTCCAGCATGGCCGCGGCCACCTCGTGCAAGGTGCCGTCGCCGCCACCGGCAATCAGGGTCGGATAGCCCGCATCCAGCGCCTCGCGCACCAGCCGCTGCGCATCGCCTGGCTCCCAGGTGACACGAACCGCCAGATCCCACCCCGCCTCGCGACGCTGTTTAACCGCCTCGCGTACCTCATCGTTGAGCGCCTGTTTTCCATGCAGTATCAGCAGCGCCTTGGCATCGCCCATGGCAGTTCATTCCTCGCAATTGGCACCGCTGCATAAGACCGGGGCCGGGGTCGGAAGTTGTGCGCAACAAGCGCAGCGGTATTAATCCAAAACTTCGATGTATCGCACCGCCCGTCATTATCCGCGTCCTGCTTAGCCCGCCACGCTCATCTCGGGCGCCGCTCAAAGCGCTTTCAAAACAGCTATTTGCGCGCATTTTGCGGGCCCGCTCATTTTTTTGGCGGCCCACTGACTCCTACTGAACTCATCCGGAGAGGCACGGTCGGAGCAGGAGTCCCGATCACGGTTGCGATGGCGGCCTGCTATCAATCCCCCGCGTTCCGCGGCGATTAATTCGAGATTTGAGCCAGCTTTGAGCTGAGGATGGAGCCTTGTATGCGCGTACAGTCTGTTGGAACCCTTGAATATGCTCACCCGAGTTTCGTCGATTACTTCCTTGCCAGCATTCGCCTGATCCACGGCCTCACGTCGATCCTGCCCGGGCTACTCCTGCTGGCGTTCATGGAACTTCCCGCCAGCGGCCCGTTCAGCGCATTCCTCGGCTTCTTCGCGGTACTCAGCGTCATCATCTTCCAGACCGTCGGCATCTATAGCGAAGAGGTGTTCAGCACCCTGTTGCGCTTCCGCGTCATGCTCGTGGCCTGGGCCGCAGCGTTCAGCTTCCTGATCTTCATGCATCAGGGCATGGGCCTGTTCAGTTACCTGGAAACCAAACATCTGGTGTTCTGGTTCTGCACCAGCGCCGTCCTGTTCGGCGCCGAGCGCCTGGCCATGCTCGCGCTGTTCCGCCGCCTGATGGCGCGGGGCATGTTCCTGCAGAACGCAGTGATCCTCGGCGGTACCGAGAACGGCCTGCGCGTGGCCGAACACCTGCAGAACCATCGCGACATCCGCACCGGCGTGCTGGGCTTCATCGATGACCGCCTCGAGCGGTTGCCGAAGGAACTGGCCAACCTGCCCCTGCTCGGCAACACCCGCGATCTGGAACGCATGATCCGCGAGGAAAAGGTCACCCAGGTGCTGGTCGCCCTGCCCTGGTTCGCCGACAGCCGCATCGGCCAGCTGATCAACGAACTGCGCAAGCTGCCGGTCAACGTCCTGCTGGTACCGGACATGGTCGCCTTCCGCCACGCCGACAAGCGCATCACCGAAGTCGGCGGCCTGCCCACCCTGATCGCCTCGGACCTGCCGCTGCGTGGCTGGTCCCCCTTCTTCAAGCGGCTGGAAGACATCGTCATCTCCAGCATCGCCCTGCTCGCTGCCGCGCCGGTGATGCTGCTCATCGCGCTGGCGATCAAGCTCGACTCGCCGGGTCCGGTGCTCTTCAAGCAAAAGCGCTACGGCTACAACAACCGGCTGATCGAGGTCTTCAAGTTCCGCTCGATGTACCACGAGAAGTCCGACGCCAACGCCGATCGGCAGACCACCCGTGGCGACGATCGCATCACCCGTGTCGGCCGCTTCATCCGCAAGACCAGCCTCGATGAGTTGCCACAGCTGCTGAACGTCTTCCTCGGCAGCATGTCCATGGTCGGTCCGCGCCCACATGCCACGGCCACCAAGGCTGCCGGCGTGCTGTTCGAGGACGCCGTGGCCGAGTACTCGGCACGTCATCGCGTCAAACCCGGCATCACCGGCTGGGCGCAGATCAACGGCTACCGCGGCGAGACCGACACGCTGGAGAAGATCGAGAAACGCGTCGAGTTCGACCTCGACTATATCGAGCGTTGGTCGGTCTGGTTCGACCTCTACATCCTCGTACGCACCCCGCCGGCGCTGCTGCTGAACAAGGACGTGTACTGATCGACGCACGCTCCGCGCGCCGCCGAAAAGACTGGAAAAAGTCACGCCGCACAAAGGCGTGACAGGAAGGAACTAATGACACTGCCCAAAATCTCACATTCGTTCATCACGGGCCGAATCCCGGCGGCTGCGACCTTGCAGCCACGAGGTTGAACCCATGTTCAAGAACATTTTGATCGTCTGTGTCGGGAACATCTGCCGGAGCCCAACCGCCGAAGCGTTGTTCGCGCACAGACTCAGCGGCCAGGGCCTGACGATCAGTTCGGCGGGCATTGGCGCACTAGTAGGTAACCCCATGGACAAAACCGCCCATGAAGTACTGCAGGACCACGGGCTGGAACTCCCCGCCCACTGTGCGCGCCAGGTCGACAGTCACATGCTGCACCAGGCCGACCTGATCCTGGCGATGGAGAACAGCCACATTCAACACATTCGCCAGATTGCACCCGAGGTCCACGGCAAGACGTTTCTCATCGGCAAATGGCAGGACAACCTGGAAATTCCGGACCCCTACCGCCAATCCAAACCCGCGTTTGAACATGTCCACAATCTCCTGACGAAATCCGTCGAGAGCTGGCTTCCTTACCTGAAATGAAGAAGGAACTTCGATGACAACCATGCCCCGCCCAATCTATGAAACCAAAGAGGACAAGGACATCGACCTGGCCCACCTCTTTGACACCTTCATCAACAACCGCATGCTCATTCTGGGCATCACCGGCTTCTTTGCGGCCCTGGGCATCGCCTATGCGCTGCTCGCAACACCGGTCTATCTTGCCAGCGCGATGATCCAGATCGAACCCAAGAGCGGCTTGCCGAGCCTGACCGACGTGGTCAACAACAACCCGCCGGTATCGCCGGCACAGACCGAGATCGCGCTGCTCAAGTCGCGCTCGGTGGTGGGTGGCGCGGTCAGCAACCTGAACCTCGACATCATCATCAAGCCCCACCACTTCCCGATCATCGGCGGCTTCATGGCCCGGCGCTTCGAACCGACCGAAGAAGGCGAGCTGGGCTGGTACCCGACCGGCCTCGGCGCTTACGCCTGGGGTGGCGAAGTGCTGAAGGTCACCCAGCTGGAAGTACCGGACAAGGTGCATGGCAAGGAGCTGACGCTGGAAGCCGCCGAGAACAACGGCTTCATCCTGCGCGATGAAGACGGTGAAGTCGTGGTACAGGGCGTCACCGGCGAGCCGGTAGAGAACGAAGGCTACCGCGTCACCGTGGCCGAGCTGAACGCTCGCCCCGGCACCACCTTCACCGTGATCAAGAATCGCACCTACAACACCACGGAGAGCTATCAGCAGCGCCTGTCCGCCGCCGAGCGCGGCAAGCAGTCGGGCATCGTCAACGTGACCCTGGAAGACCCGGATCCGCAACACGCCATCCGCGTGCTGGAGGAAGTGGCCAACCGCTACGTCGATCAGAACGTTGCCCGTAACGCTGCGGAAGCGACCCAGAGCCTGGAGTTCCTCAACGAGCAGGTTCCGGCCGTACGCCGCAACCTCGAGGCTGCCCAGACCGCGCTGAACAAGTACCAGACCGGCTCCCGCTCGGTGGATATCACCGCAGAAACCCAGTCGGTGCTCGATCGCATCGTCGACCTGGAAAAGCAGATCTCCGAGCAGAACCTCAAGCGCACCGAGATGGAACGTCGCTTCACTCGTCAGCACCCGAACTTCCAGGCACTGATGAACCAGATCAACCAGTTGCAGATGCAGAAGGACCAGCTGGAGAAGCAGATCGACACCCTGCCGTCGACCCAGCAGGAACTGCTGCGCCTGACCCGCGACGTGGAAGTTTCCTCGGAAACCTACTCCATGCTGCTGAACAAGACCCAAGAGCTGGACATCATCCGCGCCGGCACCGTGGGTAATGTGCGCATCATCGACCACGCCGCGGCAGACCTGGAAAACCCGGTCAAGCCGAACAAGCCGCTGGTCGTCATCGTCGCCACCCTGCTCGGCGCCCTGCTCGCCACCGCCTTCGTCTATGTGCGTGAAGCACTCAAGCGCGGCGTGGAGAACCCGGAGGACATCGAACGCACCGGCACCCCGGTCTACGCCTCGATTCCCTTCACCGAGAAGCAGGCCACGCTGGAGAAGCGCCTGGCCAACTTCAAGCGCGACAAGAGCACTGCATCCTACCTGCTGACCATCAACGACCCGGCCGACCTCGCCACCGAGGCCATGCGCAGCCTGCGCACCAGCCTGCACTTCGCGATGATCGAGGCCAAGAACAACGTCCTGATGATCACCGGTCCGAGCCCGGCAGTCGGCAAGTCCTTCGTCACCACCAACCTGGCCGCCGTTGTCGCTCAGTCCGGCAAGCGTGTACTGCTGATCGACGCCGACATGCGCAAGGGTTACCTGCACAAGGTCATGCGTTGCGATGGCGACAAGGGTCTGTCCGATATCCTCTCCGGTCGCATCACCCTGTTCGATGCCATCCAGAAGACCCAGCTGAACAACCTGCACGTGATCACCCATGGCCAGTTGCCGCCGAACCCGTCGGAACTGCTGATGCACGAGAACTTCTCGCGCTTCGTCAAGGAGATCAGCCACATGTACGACCTGGTGATCTTCGATACGCCGCCGATCCTGGCGGTCACCGACGCCGCGCTGGTCGGCAGCCAGGCAGGTACCACGCTGATGGTCACCCGCTACGGCCTGAACGGCCTGAAGGAAATCGAAGCGGCCAAGCGGCGTCTCGAGCAGAACGGCCTGCTGGTCAAGGGCGTGATCTTCAACGCCGTGGTCCGCAAGGCATCCACCTATGGCGAGTACGGCTACTACCAGTACGAATACGCCAGCACCAATAAGTAAGTGATTCGCACGGCGGCGGGGTCAACCCCCGTCGCCATGCCGAACGCCACCCCATTTTTTTTTCGTATCTGCCCGACACTGACCTTGCGAGCGTCAGCGGACATTTTTTTTGCTTGAAGATAGGTGTTTAGCGATGACCAGACACTCCAACCGGCCTGCAATGCGCTCGACCCGACTGGCAGTGGCCCTGGCCGCCGCGCTGTCGGCTGTCGGCGTGTGCGCCGCCGACTGGCCTGTCAATGACGAAGGAGGCCTGGCCCTGCACGGGGTCAACATCTCCGGTGCCGGCTTCGCCCCGCACATCACGCCGGGCAAGAACGGCACTCACTACTTCTACCCCGAGAAGAAACACTTCAAGTACTACGCCGATCAGGGCATCCGCCTGATCCGCTTTCCGTTCATCTGGGAGCGCGTGCAGCACTCGCTCGATTCCGGATTGAACTTCGACCAGATCCGGTTGTTGAAGAAGACCCTGGATCTGGCCGCACAGAACGGCCAGAAGGTCATTCTGGACATGCACAACTATGGTCGTTACCACGGCGAACTCATCGGCTCGAGCAAGGTGCCCTACGAAGCCTATGCCTCGGTGTGGCGCAAGCTGGCCGAGCGCTTCAAGGGTCACCCGGGCCTGCTCGGCTACGACATCATGAACGAGCCGCACAGCACCGTGGGCCTCTGGCCGGGCGCAGCCCAGGCGGCGGTCGATGCGATCCGCGAAGTCGACGACCAGACGCTGATCTTCATCGAGGGCGAGCGCTGGTCGAGCGCCTATCACTGGCCGCTGGTGAACGCCAATTTCCTGATCAACGACCCGGCCGACCGCCTCATCTACGAGGCGCACCTGTACTTCGACGACGATTTCTCCGGCAAGTACATGGCCCAGACCAGCCGCAACATCGATCCGATGATCGGCGTCGAACGCGCGCGGCCATTCATCGAGTGGCTGCAGAAGCATGGCCAGAAAGGCTTCCTCGGCGAGTACGGCATCCCCGACGACCTGCCCGAAGCGGCGCAAGCGATGGACAACCTGCTCGCCTACCTGAACGACAACTGCGTGCCCAGCGCGTACTGGGCCGGCGGCCCCGGCTGGGGCACCTACAAGCTTGCGATCGAGCCGCGCAACGGCAAGGACCGTCCGCAGATGGAGCTCATGCGCAAGCACCTGGCCAACGACTGCACGGCCATCGGCCCTACACCTGCGCAAATTGCTGATTGATTCTGGAGTGACTCGAACATGAAATTCGGACTGCTGTGGCATTCGTTCTCATCCGGCAACCTCGGGGTTGGCGCGCTGAGCATTTCCAACATGCTGCTGATCGACGAAGCCGCCCGCAAATGTGGCATCACCCCGGAGTTCCTGATCATCGGCTCCTCCGGCCCCTGTGATTACCCGCCGTCCACCGAACGCTTCAACTACGAATTCATCGAGTTCAACGAGAAGGCCCTGCTGAAGAACCCGCACGGCCTGTATCGGGCGATCGCCTCCTGCGACGCGATCTTCGACATCGGCGAGGGCGACAGCTTTTCCGACATCTATGGCGCCAAGCGCCTGATCAAGCTGCTGGTCAGCAAGGGCATGGCACTGGGCGGCCGCGTGCCGCTGATCCTGTCGCCGCAGACCATCGGCCCGTTCAAGTCCGATTGGGGCACCAAGGCCTCGGCCTGGGCGATGAAGAAGAGCACCATGGTCTTCGCCCGCGATCACCAGTCCTTCGATGTGCTCAAGCAGCTGAACATCCCCAATCGCGACGAGGTGATCGACGTCGCCTTCGCCCTGCCCTTCGAGCGCCAGAGCGAACAGCGCGACCCGAGCAAGCTCGCCGTGGGCCTGAGTGTCTCCGCGCTGCTGCATCATGGCGGCTACGAAGGCACGGCCAACCAGTTCGGCCTGCGCGCCGACTACAAGGCGCTGACCGACCGGCTGATCCGTACCCTGCTCGAGCGCGGCCACGAGGTGCACCTGGTGCCCCACGTGATCCCGATCGGGTTCCCCGCCGAAGACGACTACACCGTCTCCCAGCAGCTCCAGCAGCAGTATCCGGAGCTCAAGCTGGCGCCGCGCTTCAAGGGGCCGATCGAAGCCAAGTCCTATATCAGCGGCATGGACTTCTTCGTCGGCGCGCGCATGCACGCCACCATTGGTGCCTTTTCCGCGGGCGTACCGGTCGTGCCACTGGCCTATAGCCGCAAGTTCGCCGGGCTCTACCAGTCGCTGGACTACCACCGCGTGGTCGACCTCAAGACCGAGGACACCGACAGCGCGCTGGAGCTGGTACTGGCGCACCTGGACAACCGTGAACAGCTCAAGGCCGAGGTCGCCGCCAGCGGCGCGATCATCCGTCGCAAGCTGGACGCTTACAGCGCCGCGCTGGAACAGATCCTGGCGACGCTGCACCAGCCTCAGGCCGCGTATCAGAGATAACCATGCGCGACCACGCCCTGATGGGGGTCACCACGGCGGCTCGGACCGCCGTGCAGCTGGGCACCCTGCTGATCCTCGCGCGCACGCTGGGGCCGAGCGACTTCGGCTTCATTTCCATTGTCATCACCTGGTCGACCATCGTCGCCCTGGTGACCGACTATGGCTTCGGCATGCGCGCCCTGCGGGACATCGGTGCCGAACGCGAGCGGGCCGGCGAGATCATGTCGGCCAGCCTGGCGGCGAAGTCGGTGCTGGTGCTGCCGGCCTGCATCGTGCTGCTGCCGGTGATTCTGTTCGTGCTCGATCTGCACCTCATCGAACGTTTCGCCGCGGTGCTGTTCCTGCTCGGCACGCTCGCTTCGTCCTACGGCGACCTGGGTCTGACGGTGTTTCGCAGCATCGGCCAGTTCCACCGCGAAACCCGAATCGTGGTGGCGACGGCGCTGGTGCATTTCGTCCTGATCGGTGCCGCGATCCTGCTGCGCAACGACGTGCTGGCCATCGGCGTGGCGTTTCTCCTGTCGCGACTGATCTACGCGACCTTCGCCCTGCGCGCCCTGTCGAGGATCCTCGAACTGGGCGGCATCCTGCGCAATTCCTGGAAGGTGCTGGGCGAACGCTTCAAGTCTTCCACGAGCTTCGCGGTGGACAGTGGCGCAACCAACATCTTCGCCCAACTGGACGTCATCCTGGTCAACCACCTCGCCGGCCGCGAGGCCGCTGGCATCTACTTCGCCGGCTCGCGGCTGATCCAGGGCGCGGTGCCGTTCAGCGTGCTGCTGGCCAGCGTGCATATCCCGCGCTTCGCCTATCAGCTGCACAACAAGACCGCCGGGCTAGCCCGCTACGGCCTGCGCATCCTCGGCGAATACACGGGGATGGGGCTGATCTTCGCGCTGGCGTTCTTCTTCATCGGCCCGCTGTTCACCGATTACTTCCTCGGCGCCGAGTACGCGGAGCTGAACACCCTCTGGCTGGCGTTCGCCTGCTTCACCGCCGCGCGCTTCATCGCCGCCGGGCTTGGCGTACAGCTGATGGCCATGGGAACGGGCTTCTTGCGCACCTTCGGAATCATCGCCTCGGGCGTGATCACCGTGCTCTGTTACTGGATTTTCATTCCGTCCCACGGAATACAGGCGGCCCCCTGGGTGTCCACTCTCGGCATGGTCGTCCTGACAGGCATTTACGGTTATGCGGTGCTCGCCATCTACCGCAAGCGGCGCCAGCCCGCATGACCGAACTCGTTAAATACTGCCGGTCGCGCATCGCGCCCGACCGGCCGCTCAAGGGAAGGCAGGTATGAAAGCTTTACTCAATCGCGTGCTCAACAACGACCTGTGCAGTGGCTGCGGCATGTGCAGCTCGGTGGCCGATGACGACGCCATCAAGATCCGTCTGACCGGCGATGGCTATCACCGCCCGGTGCTCAATGCGCAGTACCAGAACAAGCCGGTTGCCAACGAGCAGACCAGCGCCGCCTTCGCCAAGTCCTGCCCGGCGCTGAACCTGGACATTCGACCGTACAAGTCGGCCAACTACCACCCCATCTGGGGCGAGATCCTCGATACGCTCAAGGGCTATGCCACCGATAACGAGATCCGCCAGGCCGGCTCTTCCGGCGGTGTGATCTCCGCGCTGGCGCAGTATTGCCTGGAGAAGAACCTGGTCGACGGTGTCATCCAGATCCAGGCCTCGCACACCGATCCGCTGGAGAACGTCGCCACCATCAGCCGCTCGCGGCAGAACATCATCGCCTCCTCCGGCTCGCGCTACGCGCCGGCCAGCCCCGGTGAGGCATTGAAATGGGTGGCCATGTCCACCGAGAAGTATCTGTTCATCGGCAAACCCTGCGACGTCGCCGCGGTGCGCCAGATGCAGCAGCACGATCCCCGCCTGAAGGAAAACATTCCCTACATCGTCTCCTTCATGTGCGCCGGCACCCCAAGCCTGCAGGGTACCGAGCAGGTGCTGGACAAGCTGGAGGTCGAACGCAAGGACGTCACCGCCTTCCGCTACCGCGGCGACGGCTGGCCGGGTCTGACCAAGGCGACGCTGAAGAACGGCGACGAACGCACCATGACCTACAACGATTCCTGGGGAAAGGTGCTCAACCGTCACCTGCAGACCCGCTGCAAGATCTGCCCGGACGGCATCGGCGAGTTCGCCGATATCGTCTGTGCCGACGGCTGGGAAGGCGACGAAAAAGGCTACCCCTCGTTCGAAGAGCGCGAGGGCAACTCGCTGATTCTGGTACGCACCGCAAAAGGCCGCGAACTTTTTCGCAACGCGGAGGCCGATGGTGTTGTCAAAGCGGAGGCGTTCGATACGGGCAGCATCTTCGCCATCCAGCCGTTCCAGTACTACCGCCGCACGACGATTCTTCCGCGGCTGCTGGCCATGAAGCTGCTGTTGCTCAAAACCCCTTCGTACAAAGGCTTCGAGCTTGGCAAAGGGGCCAAGGAGATCGGGTTCTACCAGAGCTTCAAGGCGTTCACCGGTCTGCTGGTGCGGCGCAAGAAGATCAAGAAGCGGGCGCTGGAAACAGCCTGATGGGCTGTGGCGCTCAAGGAACCAATACCTAAGGACTCAGGTTGATGACGAATTTCAGTTCACGCTTCTTCTTTTTTCCGTTGCTGATCATGGCGCTCGTGCTGCACTTCGCCGTGTTCGGGGACAGCCCGCACAACCCTTACGGCATCAAGGGTCTGAACGAGCTGTACCTCGCCATCTGCATCATCTTCACCATCCTGCTGCTGCTGGCTTCGGCGGAAAACGCTCCGCGTGAGTTTCGCATCATCATGTACTACTGCGCCTACACCACCGTGGTGTTTCTGGTGCTGCCGGCGATCTTCGCCTACTACACGTACGGACAGCCGATCGTCTTCGGGCTGATCGAGGAACGCCGGGTACTGGCGGCTCTGGGCTTCGCGCCGCTGCTGTTCCTCGGCAAGCGCGTCAGCACCCTGCAGTTCGAGCGGGCATTCCTCTATGCCGCGCTGATTGCCGCGTTCTTCTCCTGGTGCTTCAAGTTCGGCGTGATTCCGGACACGCGCCCGGAAGTGCGCTCCGATGACCGCCCGGACCGATCCTCCATCGGCCCCTTCCTGATCTGCCTGGCGTACTTCTACTGCATCCAGATCTGGTCGAAGGGGGCGTCGCCGATCAGCGGTGCGGCGCGCAGCAAGACCTTCTATCTGGTGATCGCCGCGGTGCTGCTGCTGACCCTGGTGTTCGCTACCCAGACGCGCCAGCTGATCGTGCTGTGCCTGGCCTTCACCCTGTTCTGCCTGCGCGCCAAGGCCATCATCTGGGCCGCCTCGCTGTCGATTCTGCTGTCGCCGTTCTACTTCTATCCGAGCCTGCTGGAAATTCTCGGACTGAACGTCGAGTTCTACGACAGCACCCTGGAAGGCGTGGAAGACGGCGCCCGTTCGGTCACCATCGCCCTGATCTTCGACCACTTGAAGCAGGTCAACTGGCTACCCAGCGGTTCGCTCTCGCTGATGTGGCAGGACGGCTTCATCCCCTATTTCGGCGAGCACTTCTTCCTCTCCGACGTCGGCATCATCGGCACGCTGTTCCGCTTCGGCTTCCTGACCTTCCTGATCGTGCCGATGACGCTGTTCGTCTATCACCGCATCGCCAAGAACATCGCCAGCGACATGAGCTTCATCTACGCGACCATGCTGGCCCTCTTCGTCATCTGGCCGCTCAACGGCCTGTTCGAATACGGCCAGCCGGTCATCGCCATGTTGTTCGTCATTCATGCCCTACGGGCCCGTTACCTCCGCAGCCAGGAACCTATCCATGAACGTCGCGCTTATCCTCAACTACAAGGCAGCTACTGAAACCATCAGTTGCGTTGAGAGCCTGCTCGCTCATTGCCCGGCTCTCAACCATGTGGTGGTCATCGACAACGATTCCCAGGACGGCTCCGTCGTGGCATTCAACCAGTGGCTGGAAGCCCAGCCGCGGCACAACGTCACCGTGCTCGCCAACCCGGAGAACAACGGCTACGCCGGTGGCAACAACTACGGGCTGCGCTGGGCGCTGGACAACCTGCCGGTGACCAACTTCTGGATCGTCAACAACGACACCTACGTCGACAGCGACGCCCTCACCCCGCTGCTCGACGCCCTCGCGCAGAACGATCGCCAGTTCGTCGGCTCGGTGATCCTCAGCGCCGATACCGGCCGCCTGGAGTGCTATGGCGGCGGCAAGCTGTACCCGCTGCTGGGCAAGGCGAAGCTGCTGGGCAAGGACCAGACCCTCGAAGCCATGGCCCAGACCAGCGAGCAACCGGATTACCTGATGGGCTGCAGCCTGGCGTTCTCGGCCAAGCTGATCGACCGCATCGGCATGATGGACGAGGCGTACTTCATGTATTCCGAAGAAGTCGACTGGCAGTTCCAGGCGAAGAAGAAAGGCGTGTCGATCCGCGTCGTGCCCGAAAGCCGCCTGTTCCACTACGGCTCGCTCAGCTCGGGCGGCCGTTCGGCCTTCTACCACTACTACCGCAACCGTGCGGCCACCCGTTTCAACAAGCGCTTCTACGGCCAGGGGTTTGCGCTGGCTTCGGCCTGTTTCCTGTCGGCGATCACCGTCATCAAGGAGTTCAACCACCCCAGCCTTGCCTGGTCCGGCATCAAGGGCGCCTTCAAGGGAGTAACGATGAGTGTCTAACGAGACTAACCACGCGTTCGGTGTGAATTTCTACACCGGCAGCAAGGCGTCGCTGCTGAACTGCATTCGCGAGGGGGTCAAGCAGCCCTACTCGTTCGTCGTGACACCCAACGTCGACCACCTCGCGCAGCTGCAGGACAACCCTGCCCTGCGCGAGGCATACGCCAAGGCCCGGCTGCGCCTGTGCGACAGCCGGATCCTGCAGCCGCTGCTGCAGCGTCTCGGCGTGCAGATCGAGGAAGTCATTCCCGGCAGCGACCTGACCACGGACCTGCTCGACTGGGCCAATCGCGAGCATCTGCGCATCGTGCTGATCGGCGCTACCGAACAGGAATGCAGCAAGTTGCGCGCGCTTTATCCGGGCATCACGGTCTACCACCACAATCCGCCGATGGGCTTCATCAATCGACCGGACGAAGTGCAAAAGGCACTGCAGTTCGTTCGTGAACACCCCTCGGAACTGGTGTTCTACGCGGTGGGTGCACCGCGCCAGGAAATATTGGCCAGTTCGATCGAAAGTCACGAGCGGACCGGAATGGGCTTTTGTATCGGCGCGTCGATCTCATTCGCCACCGGCAGTATCAAGCGTGCTCCGGTATGGATGCAGAACTGCAAACTGGAATGGCTGCATCGCATGCTCTCCGAGCCAAAACGCCTGGTCAAACGCTATGTCCATGATGCGCTGTTCATTGTTCCGGCATTTTGGCGGGAGAAGAACTACCGCATGGACAAAGCCAAGCCAGCAAAACAGGACAGCTGACGCATTCATCGAAAAAATGGCTGGAATTGCACGGAACCGCGGTGAACCCAGCCAGATCGAGACGGTCTATCCCTTCTGTGTGAGCGTGACAGGATGGCATTTCAACATCGAACTAAACATTGAGCGCCGTCCCGCCTCGGCCGTAATGCAGCAGCCACGCGTAAACAAGTAAGGGATTAAACCTGCCAAGCCGACCGCTGCCGTTTTACAACCAGGAGGGAATTAAACGCTTCCGCGTAGCTGAATATAAAAGCCGCTGGAGATGAACATTCAGGAAGGAGAGAAACTTTGGCTACCGATCCGATTTGGTCGCTGAGGAGTGTGGAGTGATGACTCCGGTCCTCTTGAAAAGGCGAAAGAACAATTCAAACGCCTCAGGCAAAAAAGTGAATCAAGCCGTCTCACTCTTTGAACAACAACCACTCCGTCAAGGATGAACAAACCATGAAACCATTCATTGCACTCGCTTTTACTTCCGCTCTGACACTGCAGGGCTGTGCTTTCGCCCCCGGCCAGTATCTTGACCCCGACGAGTTCAAGGAAGGCGCCGAAGCCGAACACGGCACGGTGCAGCTGGTCCGTATCACGCCGGAAATGCTCCGGGGTGAGATCGCGTCCGACAAAGGCACCTCGAGCAAGCAGGAACTGCTCAGCTACAAGCCGAGCGCCTACCGCATCGGTGCCAACGACCTGCTCTACATCACCGTCTGGGATCACCCTGAACTGACCGCGCCGTCCGGCCCGCAGCAGCAGCTGGATGCCAACGGACGCCTGGTTCGCCCAGACGGCACGCTGTTCTACCCGTACATCGGCAACGTCGAAGCGGCCGGCAAGACCATCGAAGAGCTGCGTGCCACTATCGCCCGCCGTCTGACCAACTACATCGACAGTCCGCAGGTGGACGTTTCCATCCTGCGCTTCGGTAGCCAGCGCGTGGTCGTCTCCGGTGCGTTCAATACTGCCGGCGAAGTACCGATCACCACCGCCCCGATGACCATCACCCAGGCCATCGGCCAGGCTGGCGTCGATACCGATACCGCCGACCTCACCGGTCTGACCCTCAAGCGTGATGGCCGCGAGTACATGCTGGACGTCGACTCCCTCAACCGCCCGGATTCCTGGCTGCACCAGGTCTACCTGAAGGACGGCGACCAGCTGCACCTTCCGTACAACGACCAGCGCAAGGTCTACGTGCTGGGTGAGGTAATGTCGCCGCAAGCCATGACCTTCAAGGCCACCAGCATGAACCTGATGGACGCGGTCGGCACCGCCGGCGGCATTCGCCAGGAAACTGCCGATGGCGAGGCGCTGTACGTGATCCGCGGAGCGGAAAACATGGCCGAAGGTCAGGCCAAGGTGTTCCAGCTGAACGCCAAGTCGCCGACCGCCTTCGCTCTGGCCAAGCACTTCCCGCTGCAGCCGCAGGATGTGGTGTTCGTGGGCCCGGCCAACATCACCCGCTGGAACCGCTTCATCAGCCAGCTGCTGCCGTCCGCCAGCATCGTGGGCACCGGCGCCGCTGCCGAGTACAACCTGTCTCGCTAAGCGCGCCACGGCCTGATCGCCGGATCGGGTAGAAAAGCCGCAGAGTCATCACCGATGCTCTGCGGCTTTTTCGTATTTTGGCACCTGCCATTGCGCCGTGCGTGCAAATGCCTCCAGCGGAACCGAACCGCCGTCGGCGACGGCGCTCCACGCAGCATCGGTCAGAAGCGGCCCGGCTAGTACCCCGCACAACGCAGCCAGGCAAAAAAAACGGGCCTGCTACAGCTTGGTAGCAGGCCCGTTTCTGTGAGCAGCTTCGAGGGCGTCAGCGCACCGCTTCGAACAACCCGGCCGCGCCCATGCCGCCGCCCACGCACATGGTCACCACGCCGTAACGCAGATTGCGGCGCTGCAGTTCGCGCACGATATGACCGGCAGTGCGCGAGCCGGTCATGCCGAACGGGTGGCCGATGGAGATCGAGCCGCCGTTGACGTTGTACTTCTCGTTATCGATACCCAGGGTGTCGCGGCAGTACAGGCACTGCGAGGCGAAGGCCTCGTTGAGCTCCCACAGGTCGATATCGGCGATCTGCAGCCCTTTTGCCTTGAGCAGGCGCGGTACGGCGTAGACGGGACCGATGCCCATCTCTTCCGGCTCACAACCGGCCACGGTGAAGCCACGGAAGAACGCACGCGGCTTGAGGCCGAGTTCAATGGCCTTGTCCAGGCTCATCACCAGCGTCATCGAGGCGCCGTCGGACAGCTGCGACGCGTTGCCGGCGGTCACCGAACCGTCCTCGGCGAAAGCCGGCTTGAGTCCGGCGAGGCTTTCCAGGGTAGTGTCCGGACGGTTGCAGTCGTCACGGTCGACCACACCCTGATGCAGGGTGCGCTCGCCGGTATTCTTGTCCTCGGTGAAATACTGCACGTTCATCGGCACGATTTCGTCGCTGAACAGCCCTTCGGCCTGGGCACGCGCGGTGCGCTGCTGGCTCTGCAGTGAGTAGAGGTCCTGCTGCTCGCGGGTGACGTTGTAGCGCCGCGCCACGAGCTCGGCGGTCTGGCCCATGGTGTGGTAGATGCCTGGCACGCGTTCCTGGATGATCGGGTTGAACAGGTGATCGGTGTTGCGGCTCTTGAGCGTCAGGGTGATGGACTCCACCCCGCCGGCGACGATGACGTCACTGCAGCCTGAGGCGATCTGGTTGGCCGCGACGGCGATGGCCTGCAGGCCGGACGAACAGTAGCGGTTCAGCGTCATGCCGGAACAGGCGATGCCCAGGCGCGACAACACAGCGACGTTGCGGCCGATGTTGTAGCCCTGCGCGCCCTCGTTGGAACCGGCCCCGACGATGCAATCCTCGACCAGCGCCGGATCGAGATCGTTGCGCGACAGCAGCGCATCGACGCAATGCGCTGCCATGTCGTCGGGACGGGTCATGTTGAACTTGCCGCGGAAGGACTTGGCCAGGCCGGTCCGCACGCTATCGACGATCACTACTTCACGCATGACATACCTCGGAAACTAGGCGCGGTCGCGGGAATGTTATGGCGGCGCAGCGCGCACGGATTGTTCCACGACCGCAGGGTGGACGGTGATCCGAGCATAGTTCCGCCCTCGCCAGCGTGGCGATGACCATTCAGCAAGCATATGCACGGCCATTGCCTCACGGGTCAGGCACGCCCGGGGCAGGCTTTTGAGCAGTCTTGCAGGTGGTTGCAGCGTCTAGCTGGCGCCTCGCTGCAGTTACAAGGCCGCTCCCTCAGGCACTTGGCGAGCCGATCCTGGTTAACGCCCCTTCTCGATCGCGGCCTCCAGCGCCTCGTTCAGCGTCCGCAACACCTTCACCCTGGCGAAACGCTTGTCGTTGGCCTCCACCAGCGTCCAGGGCGCGATCTCCGTACTGGTGCGGTCGACCATATCAGCCACCGCGTGGCCATAATCGTCCCAGCGCTCGCGGTTGCGCCAATCCTCGTCGGTGATCTTGAAGCGCTTGAAGGCGGTATCCTCGCGCTCCTTGAAGCGCTTGAGCTGGGTCTTCTTGTCGATGCTCAGCCAGAACTTCACCAGCACGATGTCCGCATCGACGAGCTGCTCCTCGAAGTCGTTGATCTCCGAATAGGCCCGCAGCCACTCCTCCGGCGTGCAGAAACCTTCTACCCGCTCAACCAGCACGCGCCCGTACCAGGAGCGGTCGAAGATGGTGAACTTGCCGCGTTCCGGCACATTGCGCCAGAAGCGCCAGAGCCAGGGTTGCGCCCGCTCTTCGTCGGTCGGAGCGGCGATCTGCACCGTGCGATACATTCGCGGGTCCAGCGCGCCCGTGACCCGCCGGATCGCGCTGCCCTTGCCTGCCGCATCATGCCCTTCGAACAAGGCCAGCACGCCGCGCTTGCGCAGCCTGCGGTCGCGCAGCAGCCGTGATAGCCGCGCCTGCTCCTCGGCCAGTTGCTGCTGGTAGCTGTCCTTGTCGAGCTTCTGGCTCAGGTCCAGGCTGTCCAGCAGGCTCAGGTGATCGAGGTCCACCTGCAGCGGCGCCGAATGGGGCTGGGCCACGCTCTGTCCGGGCTGTTCCGCGGCCGCCAGCGCAGCCTGCAGACCTTCCAGCAGGATGCGCCCTACGGTCAGGCTGCGATAACGCTCGTCGGCACCTTCGATCACATACCAGGGCGCGAAATCGCGGCTGCTCAGCCGCAGGATCTGCTCGCCGTAGCGCACGAATTTGTCGTAGGTCTTGGACTGCTGCCAGTCCAGCGGGCTGATGCGCCAGCTGTGCAGCGGGTCGTTCTTCAACGAGTCTAGGCGTGCATTCATCTGGTCTTTCGAGAGATGGAACCAGAACTTGAAGATCAGCATGCCTTCGTCGCAGAGCATGCGCTCCAGACGCTGCGCCCGGGCCGTGGCCAGCTTCAGCTCGGCACCCTTGATGCGGCCATGCACGCGATCCTCGAGCATCTTGCTGTACCAGTTGCCGAAGAAGATGCCGGTATGCCCCTTCGGCGGCAGCCGCCGCCAGAAGCGCCAGGCCGGGGGGTGCGACAGCTCTTCGTCGCTGGGCACATCGAAGCTGTCGACCCGAATCAGCCGGGGGTCCATCCACTCGTTGAGCAGCTTGATGGTCTCGCCCTTGCCCGCCCCTTCGATACCGTTGATCAGGATCAGAACCGGGAACTTCGCCTGGGCCTTGAGCCGGTACTGCGCCTGCAGGAGCGCCTCGCGCAGTTCCGGCACTGCGGCATCGTAGGTGGCCTTGTCGATGGCGTGACCAATTTCGGCTGATTCGAACATCGCGCTCTCCGCTCGGTTGATGCGCTCAACCCTAGCAGGCAGCCCGCGGGCATAGCGAGGACCATGGCCGATTAGATCGCGTGACATTGATCTGCGTCGGCGAGACAGCGAGACCTTGACCTGCTGCCAAGTCACCGCACGCCCCGCTGCCGGCCGGCTCCATGAGCCGCTGCAGCGCGCGTTCCGTTGAACGATCGCAGCGCACTTCAGGCAGAATACCGGCCATGATCGAGCGCCCGCCCTACCCGCACTGCTGCACGCCGCCCCAGGACCATTGGCCCTTGCCCGAGGCATTGCCCGGTGTTCGCCTATTGAGCACGCAGTTCGACTCCGCCTTGCTCGACCCCGAAGACTTCACCCGCTGGGGCATTGCCGCGCCGCGAGGCGTTAGCAAGCGACAGGCAGAGTTTCTGGCCGGCCGCCTATGTGCACGGGAAGCCTTACAGAGCCTGACCGGCACACCCTATGTGCCAACCGTGGGCGAGGACCGCGCCCCGCAATGGCCGCACGGCATCGTTGGCTCCATCACCCATGGCGCCGGTTGGGCAGGCGTCGTCGTAGCGCGGCAACGCGAGTGGTGTGGTCTGGGGCTGGATATCGAACGCATGCTGGTGTGCGAGCGTGCCGACCGCCTGGCGGGCGAGATTCTCACGCCCAGCGAGCTGGAGGCGTTTGCATCGCTGGGCGACCACGAACGCGCCGAGTTGGTCACCCGCACCTTCTCGCTCAAGGAAAGCCTGTTCAAGGCCCTCTACCCGTTGGTCAAGCAACGCTTCTACTTTCAGGATGCCGAGGTGCTGGAGGCCACACCTGGGGGGCTCGCGCGCCTGCGCCTGCTTATCGACCTTTCGCAGACCTGGCGCAACGGCGCATTGGTCGAAGGCCAGTTCGCTTGTTTCGACGGCTACCTGCTGAGCCTGGTCAGTATCCCCACCGCGCCTTCGCCAGATTGAAACGACGGTGGCCGGCCAACGGTCGGCCGAGCCCGACAGACGTCGAAGCGCCCCGCCTGGCTGGTCCCTCATGCTGATTCGATAGGCTGGAACCGAACCCTCAGGCGCCAGACGAGTCAACCAGACACCCCAAATCACCGGCGCGCACGCCTATAATCGCGCCCTCAGAAACGACACAGGTGCACCATGGCCAATCCATACCACGATCACAACCTGGCTCTGCTGGCCCATCTGCGCGGCATCCTGCTTGCCATGGGCGAAGCCGAACAGGTCTCGGAAGAAAGCCACGCGCTGTTCCTCGAACGCTTCGACGAACTGATCATGAACCTGCAAAACGTGCCGGAAGAGCGTCACATGGGCCAGGACCTGATCTGCCAGGTCTTCCATCGCTACCCGCAGATCGCCCACCTCGTCCCGCGCGACCTGCTCTGGTTCTTCGGCGGCGACTGTCTGCACTTCATGCCGGACGAGGAAATCGCCGTATTCCAGCAACTCGAGGAGCGCCGCTACGAAGCCGAACAGAACGACGAGCCCTTCGACTGGAACCATGAGAAGCAGCTATTGAGCATGCCGGATGAGGGTGCGCGGCACTGACGATCCCGCCTCTGGCGATAGATCCGTAAAGACACTCAGTAAACCGATCCTCGGAGTGTCCCGGAGCAGTGATACCAAGCCCGCCTATCGTCTCTACGGCGGGCCTGTCACTCGAACAAAAGACCGCTGGGCCCTACGGAGCTATCAAGCTCCAGCGCGCGGATTGGCGCCAAGCATGAGCTACTCCGGCTCCACCCGCCGCTGCTGATAGATCCAGTCGACGATCTCACCCTCCGGCACATACCCGCTCACCACCTCACGAAGCAGCTGCCGAACCTGCGGGTAATCATCGTTTTCCACCGCCTTGAGCAGCTTGGCCAGCCTGTCCTTGAGCACATCCCAGTCGAGATGTTCTTCGTTGGCCCGCATGATCATCGGGTGCTCGGTGGCACTGACGTTGTCACCGATCAGCAGCTCCTCGTACAGCTTCTCGCCGGGGCGCAGGCCGGTGTACTCGATGGCGATATCCCCGTGTGGGCACTTCTCGGAACGCACGCTGAGGCCGGACAGGTGAATCAACTTTTCAGCGAGCTCGGCGATCTTCACCGGCTGGCCCATATCCAGCACAAACACATCGCCACCTTGCCCCATCGAGCCGGCCTGGATCACCAGCTGTGCCGCTTCCGGAATGGTCATGAAATAACGGGTGATCTTCGGATGCGTCACCGTCACCGGCCCGCCCGCGCGAATCTGCGCGTAGAAGCGCGGTATGACCGAGCCTGAGGAGCCAAGTACGTTGCCGAAACGCACCATGGTGAAGCGCGTCTTGTTGACGTGATGGACCCCGTCTCTGCCGCCGAATAGCACAGGTGCCGGCTCATGGCTCAACGCCTGCAACACCATTTCTGCCATACGCTTGGTGCCACCCATGACATTCGTTGGTCGAACAGCTTTATCGGTGGAAATAAGCACAAAATTGGAAACGCCGGCCTGCATCGCTGCCTGCGCGGTATTAACTGTACCGAACACGTTGTTCATCACGCCCTCTGCCACGTTGTGCTCCACCATCGGCACATGTTTGTAGGCAGCAGCGTGATACACCGTTTGTACGCCCCAGGTTCGCATCACATCCAGAAGCCGGTTTCTGTTACGGATCGAACCCAAAATGGGCACCAACCTCGTAGACAGTGCCTCTCGCGCGATACGCCGCTCCAGCTCGAGGTGAATGCTGTAAAGATTGAATTCGCTGTGTTCGAACAGCAGCAAGATCGCTGGCTGACTAGCAATTATCTGCCTGCACAGCTCTGAGCCGATCGACCCCCCCGCCCCGGTTACCATCACCACCTGGCTTTTGATGCAGCGTTCGAACAAGTCTTGGGCCGGAGGCACAGCATCCCGGCCAAGCAAGTCCGCAATGTCCACTTCCTGAATATCATCGACCTGAACCTTGCCACTTGCCAGGTCCATGAATCCCGGCACGCTCCTTACATGGAGCGGGTGGTACTCAAGCATCTCGAGTATTTCTCTGCGACGAGCCCGTGTGGCTGAGGGAATGGCCAGAAGTATCTCAATCGCACCTGTGTCTTCTACCATTTGGCCGATGTGTTTGGCGGAATACACGTGAAGGCCAGCAATAGAGCGGTTGTACAAATTCGGATCGTCGTCGATAAAAGCCACCGGCCGCATCACCCGCCCAAGCCGAAGGGCCGCCACCAACTGGTTTCCTGCAGCTCCGGCGCCGTAGACTGCGACCTTTGTCAGCCCGGCATCTTGAGTTTTGAATTTGCTCAACGACGCTGGTGTGAACCAGTTACCCATGAAGTAATGCCGCATTACCAGCCGCAGCCCACCGATGAGCAGAAGACTCAACCACCAGTAGTTAAACACCATAGAGCGAGGGATAAGTTTTGGCGCATCGGTATACCAGTAGATGGCAAGCGATAACGATAGCGCGGAAAGCGAGACGGCCTTGACGATGGTCATCAGTGCGTCATTACCGAAATAACGCATGACGGCACGGTACATGCCCAAACGAATAAAAAAAGGAATCGAAATCACCGGAGCCATGCCGAACAACCAAGCATGGCCGCCAAACGGTTCAGCAAAATTGGCATTACCGAGGCGCACATAAAATGCCAGCCAAAGCGCCAACCAGACCAGCACAACGTCAACTGCGACCTGTATCAGACGTTTTTGCCGCCGCGGTAAGCGGACCAAAAAAGTCCTAAGTTTCTCAGCCATCCTAAGCATAAAAGGCCGTGTTCCTCAAAAGAATGACGCCAAGGAGTTGGACGCCAACAGCGCTAGCCGACAATACGATCGCCAGAGCCTTGGCCAGTGAGCGTCTTGATAATGTATTTCACATAAGTTGCCGGGGTGAGGCTCAAGATCATTTTTTGATCCATCTCTGCAAGTAACCCAGGAGTGGACATGTCCACTCCCTGTACCTGGGCCAGTCCAGTAATTCCAGGGCGAACAGCATACACGCCCCTCTTGGCACGCTCACGGGTCAGCTCTTCCTGATTGAACAAACCCGGGCGCGGGCCAACCAGACTCATTTCGCCTTTTAGAACGTTCCAAAGCTGGGGGAGCTCATCCAACTTGGTCCTGCGCAAGAAACTACCAAATCGCGTAACGGATGAACTGCTGGCCAAGTGGGTCGGCACCGACGCCGTGCCTTGCGCCATGGTTCGAAACTTCACCAAAGTAAAAGGCTGCTGATGCCGCCCGACACGCACCTGGCGAAATATTGGTGAGCCCGTATCAAACATACCGATGATCGCCACCGCTACAAGCAGTGGTGCACCAACAACCAGTCCCAAGAGGGAAAGCACTATGTCGAACAACCGAATCACACGCGGCCTCCCTGGCTCGAGGTAACGAAACAGCGGCGGAGGCCTTCCTCAACGGAGTGGCGGGGCTGCCACTCGAGCAGCTCGCGCGTCTTGGTGATATCCACTTGGAGCGAGCCCAGCAGGCGATCGGCCAACGCACGTTTGCCCAGTAGCGTAGCACCGAACTTGAGAACACCGGTCGGAAGCGAAATCAGGCGAGTGCGTTTGCCCATCGCCATGGCCAGGCTACGGACCAACTCGGGGGTCGACAGATCCTGTCCATCGCCGGCAAGGAATACCTGATTGGCGGCAGCGGGATGATCAATGCAGCGAACGATCAGATCGACGAGATTATCGATGCCCACCAGCGAGCGCTTATTGTGGATGGCACCGAAGGGAAGCGGAATCTCTTTCTCGACCAACTTGATCATGCTCCCGAAATTGCCTCTGACGCCCCGCCCATATACAAGCGGAGGGCGAATAATGACGACTTCCATGTCGGTTTCGGCGGCCAGCAGCTTCAGCCCTTGCTCAGCCTCCAGCTTGGAAAGCCCGTATGCATCCTCCGGCGCAGGCAGGTCGTCCGCCTGGAAAGGCTCGCCCGACACCGTCGCTTCACCATTGACCTTGATGGTGCTGATAAAGACGAATCGCTTCACACCTACAGATGCAGCCTGTTTTGCCAGCTTGAGCGTGCCAACAACATTTACCGCCCGGAAGGCAGAGAGCGGGTCCACGTCCGACTCGTTCATTACATGGACCCGTGCGGCGCAGTGAACGACTGCATCAACCCCATTGAAAACGCAGGGATCGAACGCTCCGTTCGCCACATCGCCAAGTTCGACGTATCTCACTGCTTTTCCAATACAAGCGCCGTTGGACACAATCAACTCAGTGATTGGAAGCGTTCGAACAGCAGCAATGGGTCGAACGCCCTCCATTGCCGCCAAGCGAAGCAGCAAGGCCCTACCAACGAAGCCATTCGCCCCGGTCACGAGCACGTCCATCAATCGGCCTCCCGAACGAGCTCAAGAACGTCTTCCGCCATGGCCTCCGTAATTCGGCGACGGGAGAAACGCTCGACGAACTCCGGACGCGCCTTTGGCTCCAGGCTCAATTTTTCCATTGCGGCAATTGCACCCTCGAGATCACAGGGCGCAAACACCTCTGCGTTTGTCACTTCAGTCCGCACAAAGTCTGCTGCAAAGCCGGCAACGCCCGCCAATACGGGCTTACCGGTCGCCGCGTACTCGAACAGCTTGGACGGCAGAACCCGTCGAAATGCGCTGAAATCGTTCAAATGCAGAAAAAGCACGTCCGCCTGTTCATACATCTCGAGCAACCGCTCGCGCTGGACTGGCGGGATCAATTCCACATTGTTCAGATCATCTCCGGTCACAGCATCTCGCAGGGCTTGCAAACGCCCTCCGGCACCGACAATGCAGAAATGCGCCCGCGCGCCCAGACGTTGCGCGAGCGCCGGAATGATCAAATGCAGCCCCTGCCCATCCCCGATGTTGCCGGCATACAGAATATGTAGCGGCTTCTCGAGAGCTTTTTCCGCAGGCTCGGCCACAGGGAAGTCAAGAAAATCATCGTCCACCCCATTCGAATACAAGGAGAACCGTTGCTTGGGATACCTAGGCTGGAAATAGCCCAGGAAGCCAGCCGTTACGAGATTTACCTTGTTGGCCCGTCCGATGGCCCAGCGCTCGAGTGCCCCAAAGACAAACGCCAAAGGCCTTCCAAGCGGAGCGATAAACAGCTCTCTCAAGTTCTCAACGAAAATGTCACGGATGTCCAGATACAGCCGCGCACGCTGGCGACGAGCGATCCAGCTTCCCAACACGGCCGTCATCAACCTCGATGAGGTCGCGACCACAACATCGTAGTGACCTCCGCCACCAATTCGATTGGCCTGCAAAGCAAAAGCTGCGAACGCCTTTGCCTGATCGACAAACCCGCTCTTATGCACTGGCAGCTGGACGCGCCGAATGCGTACGCAGCCTTGCTCCTCGACCGCGAGCGCCTCATTGGCCTGGAAGTGGTAGCGGTTGGGCTGTGTGGTCAGCACGTCAATATCTATCTCCCCGGCCGCCCTCTCGCATAGCGCATCAACCAATGCCTTGGCGCGAAAAGAGCCAGCGGAAAGATCAGGAGGATAGAAAAAGCTAAGCAGCAGAATTCGTTTACGCATCAGGAGTACAGATCAGGTCGAGGCGCGATTGGACAACACCCGTTCGTACAATGCGAGCAGTTCATGCTCCTGGCTTTCCCAGTTAAGAACGCTTGCTGCCTTCCGCGACTGTGCAGCGTAATACTGGCGCTTGCCCTCATCGGCCACCAGGTCGCGTAACGCCGCAGCCAGCGCCACGCTATCGCCTTCAGGCACAAGTACACCCAGGTCATGCTCTCTTACAACACGACGTATCTCAGGCAGATCGGACGCCACGACCGGCAGGCCCGCCTGAACATACTCGAATAGTTTGTTGGAGTCGGTTGTGTAGTGATTTAGACAGGTGTTCTCGATGGGCTGGACGCCGATGTCTGCGGAAGCCGTATAGCTTGGTAGCTCAGCCAGAGCGACGGTCGGGATAAAACGAACCCGCTGCTCCAACTGCAGCTCTTCAACAATGCGGCGCAAGCTGCCATCGAGCCTCCCGCCGCCAATAAACACAAAGTAGGCATTCGGAACCTCAGCGGCGACGCGGGCCAGACGTTCCAAGCCCCGGCCCTGCTGCACGCCGCCCTGATAAAGAATAATCGGCCAAGGCTGGTCCAGTTCGAGCTCTGCACGAATCCGATCGGACCGCATCGCCTGCTGTTCCCTCGGCCGATTCTGCAGCACTACTGGCCGCGCGACGCCATAAGCCCGCGCAAAATACTTTGCCCGTGCCTCGGTAGTGGTAATGGTGCCTTGCACACGCGGCATCAAGGTACGCTCGATCCAACCCACCAGCCTGCGAAAATTGGAGTAGCCTTCACGGCTAGTACTGATTTCGTGAGCGTCATACACAACTCGGGCGCCCGAAAGCTTGGCTGCGAGCCAAGCAGTGGGCAACGTATTCACATCATGGGCGTGAATTACATCAGCACGCTGCCTAGCCATATTCCACAGCAAAGCGGCATGAGTCCAACTACGTGCCGCTATTTTGAAAGCCTGCTGAGATAGCGTCGTGTAGTAATCAGCTTCACGGGATGGTTTCGCTGGCGGCTGTCCCTTCTCAGCATCGGCTTTTGCCTTGTTATTCTGACGACCAGCCCACGGGCTCCGTGGAACTCGGACTATCTTTATCCCAGAACCAATACTATCGTTTTTGAGCGTGACGCTTGGCGTATGTAACGCATAAACAGTAACCAGATATCCCAAAGCAACTAAGGTTTCCGCTTCCTTAAGGACCCTGGCGTCGTTTTGAAAATCGTTCCAAACAATCATGGCAATATTTGCCACTTCTTCCTCCAAGACAGCTCAGTTTCTAGCGTGTTTTAGGTTAAAATTCCGTCCGCAAGAGCTCAGCTATGTCCCCAACAAGAACAATAGCATGACTAAAAAGCTGACGGCGGCAATCGTTTTCCAATGCGAAAACCAGCGCACATAACCGCACCTCAGCTCCATTCACCCCAGATATTTCTGACCTAAATGACTTCGCATCAAGTATCGCAGCATCCAACTTACCGAGTCTATCTGGCGCAACAGGCCAACCGGCCCCTAAAGGCTCCACACCCCACCTACCCCAATCAATCAATTGGCCAGTACCATCTTCCGCCTTCCATAATGTACCCGCACCTGGACCAATATCAGGAGAGATGAGCATAAGAGGCAATCGCTGCAATGTTTCCCTCACCCCCCCCCACAGAGAAATAACGTAACGTAACGCATCATTCTCCGATCGCGTATTTGCCGCCATAAAGAGATCTTCAAGTGTCGCTGTACCAAACCGCTGCCACAATAATGCATGCGTCCTCAAATACCTCTCAGCCAAATCGGCCGGAGGCTTGATTTTCAATAGCGCCCTCCTAATATCAAGAGAAACTTTACTAACTTCATCGGAATTAACTCTGCACCCTCGCCCAACGGAATACACCAAGCACCTATGTCCTTCGAACTCGGCGGCATACAAAAAATCAGGTATCGGCCATGCGTTTTCAGCTTCTACGGCTAAGGTAGCCTCGTGCTCCGCCCAAGTTCTACGTTTACGATCGTAAACCTTGATCATAAAGTTACCGGAGGCAGTTTCAGCCTTGACGGCCACAACATTCGTTAACCCGAGCTGATGCCATTCGCAACAAGTTACTACTATGTCCTGGCCTAAAG
>Ga0172372_10000060_pt1 | contig 143579 bp, 158 predicted proteins | sample LakKiv5m_2_FD_114544 | JGI IMG/M metagenome (GOLD analysis project Ga0172372, IMG submission 114544) | Freshwater microbial communities from Kabuno Bay, South-Kivu, Congo - kab_092012_9.5m | ecosystem: Environmental > Aquatic > Freshwater > Lake | place: Democratic Republic of the Congo...
AGTTTCAGCCATAAGGATTGAAACAACAGCCACCAATAAACAGACATACTTAAGGAGCAATAGTATGAACCGTCAACAAATTGATGCATTAGTTAAACAAATGAACGTGGATACAGCCACAGGTCCTGTAGACGAGCGTGTCCAGCAAATCGTTGTGCGCCTGCTAGGTGACCTTTTCCAGGCGATCGAAGATCTTGATATTTCTCAGTCAGAACTCTGGAAAGGTCTGGAATACTTTACCGATGCCGGTCAAGCCAATGAATTGGGCCTACTGGCTGCAGGCTTGGGTCTGGAACACTACTTAGACTTACGTGCTGATGAAGCAGATGCTAAAGCAGGTATTACGGGCGGTACGCCACGTACGATTGAAGGTCCGTTATATGTGGCGGGTGCTCCTGAATCTGTCGGCTTTGCCCGTATGGATGATGGCTCTGAAGAAGGCAAAATTCCGACTCTAATCATCGAAGGTACTGTAACTGATACCGAAGGCAATATTATTGAAGGCGCTAAAGTTGAAGTTTGGCATGCCAACAGCCTGGGCAACTATTCGTTCTTTGATAAGTCGCAATCGGACTTTAACCTGCGCCGTTCTATCTTTACCGATCAGGACGGTAAATATGTGGCGTTGACCACCATGCCGGTCGGTTATGGCTGCCCACCTGAAGGTACCACCCAGTTCGTACTGGACAAATTAGGTCGTCACGGTAACCGCCCATCTCATGTGCATTATTTCGTATCTGCACCGGGTTACCGCAAGTTAACCACCCAGTTCAACATCGAAGGCGATCAATACCTGTGGGATGACTTTGCATTCGCCACACGTGATGGTCTGGTCGCAACCGCGGTTGATGTAACTGATGAAGCTGAAATTGCAAAACGTGGTTTGCAAGGTCCTTTCAAGTATATTCAATTTGATATTGAACTTGTGAAAGAAAAAGCAGACGCACCTTCTACTGAAGTTGAACGCCGCCGCGCAAGCGCTTAATCATACAGGGAACCGAAATGTCTACTCCCAGACATTTCGGTGACTTACCCAAATTTGGAAAGTCGGAGAACGGACATGCCTCGTATTCCAGTAATTAACACCAGCCATTTAGATCGTATTGACGAATTACTTGTTGAAAACTATGAAACCGGTGAATTCAAGCTACATCGTTCAGTATTTACAGACCAGGCCATTTTTGACCTTGAAATGAAATATATTTTCGAGGGAAACTGGGTGTACTTGGCACATGAAAGCCAAATTCCAAATAACAACGATTATTACACCACTCACATGGGCCGCCAGCCGATCATCATTGCACGTAACCGTAACGGTGAACTGAATGCCATGATCAATGCCTGTTCACACCGTGGTGCACAGCTTTGCCGTTACAAGCGCGGTAACAAAGCGACTTATACATGCCCTTTCCACGGCTGGACATTTAACAACTCAGGCAAACTTTTAAAAGTAAAAGATCCGGCAGATGCAGGTTATTCAGATTGCTTTAACCAAGACGGTTCTCATGACCTGAAAAAAGTAGCCCGTTTTGAAAATTACAAAGGCTTCCTGTTTGGTAGCCTGAATCCGGATGTTCCTTCCCTGGAAGAATATCTTGGCGAAGCCACCAAAATTATTGACATGATCGTGGGTCAGTCTGACCAGGGTCTGGAAGTATTACGCGGTTCATCGACTTATACCTATGAAGGTAACTGGAAGCTGACTGCAGAAAACGGTGCCGATGGTTACCACGTGTCTGCAGTACACTGGAACTATGCTGCAACCACTCAACAACGTAAAGAAAAGCAAGGTGGCGACAACATTCGTGCCATGAGCGCGGGTGCCTGGGGTAAACAAGGCGGCGGTTCATACGGTTTCGAAAATGGTCACATGCTGCTTTGGACACAATGGGCCAACCCGGAAGACCGTCCAAACTTTGCCAAAAAAGATGAATATACCGAGAAATTCGGTGCGCCAATGGCGAAATGGATGATCGAGCGTTCTCGTAACCTGTGTATCTATCCAAACGTCTACTTCATGGATCAATTCGGCTCACAAATTCGTGTCCTGCGTCCACTGTCTCCAACCAAAACTGAAGTGACCATTTACTGTATCGGTCCTGTCGGTGAAGAGCCTGAAGCACGCACCCGCCGTATCCGTCAGTATGAAGACTTCTTCAACGCTTCAGGTATGGCAACTCCAGATGACTTGGAAGAGTTCCGTGCATGTCAAGCGGGTTATGCCGGTATTGCCCTGGAATGGAACGACATGAGCCGTGGTGCCAAACACTGGATACAAGGTCCGGATGATGCGGCTAACGAAATTGGTTTAAAACCAAAACTTTCAGGTATTAAAACTGAAGATGAAGGTTTATACCTTGCTCAACACGAATTCTGGCTCAAACTTATGAAAAAAGCGATTGCTGACGAGAAAGAGCTTGCTGCAACTGAAGGAGAAAACGCATGAGCGCGATTACTTTAGAAAATATTGCTCAATTCCTCTACCGTGAAGCACGTTTTTTAGACGATGAGCAATGGGATGACTGGTTACAGTGCTATGCGCCAAATGCAGAATTCTGGATGCCAGCCTGGGATGACGATGACAAACTGACTGAAGATCCACAGTCTGAAATTTCACTAATCTACTACCCGGACCGTCAAGGCCTTGAAGACCGCGTGTTCCGTATTAAAACTGAACGTTCTTCTGCCACTATGCCGGATACCCGTACTAGCCACAACATCAGCAATATTGAAGTGGTTGAGCAAAACGGTGATTTAGTCACAGTGCGTTTTAACTGGAACACTTTAAGTTTCCGTTACAAAACCAACTACAGCTACTTCGGCATGTCACGTTATGTGATCGATTTCTCTGGCGAAGAACCAAAAATCGTGAACAAGTATGTGGTTCTGAAGAACGACTACATCAACCAAGTAATTGATATTTACCATCTGTAAGCCCTGCTGTTTTAGCTTACTGATGTGGCCTTCAGCCAAACGGAAACTTGGCTGAAGGTTGAAAATGTTTCAAAGATTTTTATAGGATTCCAGCCATGTCAAACCACAATGTTGCACTTCAATTTGAAGACGGTGTTACTCGTTTCATTACAGTTGCACAAGGTGAAACTCTATCCGATGCAGCTTACCGTCAAAAGATCAATATCCCTCTGGATTGCCGTGACGGTGCATGTGGTACCTGTCGAGCGTTTTGTGAATCAGGTACGTATGACATGCCTGAAGAAACCTATATTGAAGATGCATTAACACCTGAAGAAGCAGAAGAAGGTTATATCCTTGCCTGCCAATGCCGCCCGACTTCAGATGCGGTGTTCCAGATTCAGGCATCTTCAGATGTATGTAAAACTGAAATTCACGCGTTCGAAGGTACTTTATCTCGCGTTGAGAGCCTGTCTGACTCAACCATTACCTTTGATATCCAGCTTGACGAAGGTCAGCCTGATATCCACTTCCTGGCCGGTCAGTATGTCAATGTCGGTATTCCAGGAACAGCTGAAACCCGTTCTTACTCATTCAGCTCTAAACCGGGCAACCGTTTAACCGGTTTCGTAGTACGTAACGTACCAAACGGCAAAATGAGTGAATTCTTAAGCAAAAATGCCAAAGCTGGCGACAAAATGACCTTTACCGGTCCATTTGGTAGCTTCTACTTACGTAACGTAGTGCGTCCGGTATTGATGCTTGCGGGTGGTACAGGTATTGCCCCGTTCATGTCAATGCTGCAAGTGCTAGAAGAAAAAGGTTCAGATCAGCCAGTGCGTCTGGTGTTTGGTGTAACCAATGACTTTGACCTGGTTGCGCTAGAAAAACTGAACGAACTGCAAGCCAAATTCCCATGGTTCGAATACCGCACTGTTGTAGCGAATCCAGAATCTGCACATGAGCGTAAAGGCTATGTGACTGGTCATATCGACAACGAATGGCTCAATGGCGGCGATGTTGATGTGTACCTGTGTGGTCCAGTACCAATGGTTGAAGCGGTACGCGGCTGGTTAGATGGTGAAGGTGTAAAACCGGCCAACTTCCTGTTCGAAAAATTCTCTGCTAACTAAAATCGAGTAATCCCGCAATGTCTGATCGTCAAAGATTTTTAAATAAAGTGGTGATTGTGACTGGTGCTGCCCAAGGCATCGGTCGCGGGGTTGCCCTGCAAGTGGCAGCCGAAGGCGCCCAAGTGGTCATGGCCGACCGTTCTGAATATGTCGCAGAAGTGCTGGCAGAGATTCAGGCTGCCGGTGGTGATGCGGTCACCATTAATGCTGACCTGGAAACCTATGCTGGCGCGCAGTCAGTGGTTGCCAAAGCCATCGACACTTACGGCCGCGTTGATATCTTAATCAACAACGTCGGCGGTGCTATCTGGATGAAACCTTTCCAGGAATTTTCTGAAGAAGAAATTATCAAGGAAGTGAACCGTTCACTGTTCCCGACCATGTGGTGCTGCCGCGCAGTATTGCCGGAAATGCTGAAAAACCAGAAAGGCACCATTGTAAACGTTTCATCTATTGCCACCTGTGGTATTAACCGTATTCCTTACTCTGCCTCTAAAGGCGGCGTCAATGCCCTGACCAAATCGCTGGCTTTTGCACATGCGAAAGATGGTATTCGTGTTAATGCCGTGGCAACCGGTGGAACTGAAGCGCCACCACGTAAAGTGCCACGTAACACTGCCCCATTGTCTGAACAAGAACAGGTATGGATGCAGGAAGTGGTTGATCAAACCATTGATCGTACCTTCCTCGGCCGTTACGGCACCATTCAAGAACAAGTCAATGCCATTTTATTCCTGGCATCTGACGATGCGTCATATGTGACAGGTACAGTTGTTCCTGTCGGCGGTGGTGATCAGGGTTAGCCTGATCATCTTTTTTTACAGGAGCATTGCCAGACTTGCACGGAGGCAAATAATGAGTCACCTGTTAGATACCTTAAGAAAAGACTGGTCCCTATCAGCCACAGTTGCAGGATTTTTAGCTGTACTGATTTCCTATGCCGGTCCTTTAATCATCTTCTTCCAGGCAGCCCAACAGGCTCAAGTGTCCAATGCCATGATGATTTCATGGATTTGGGGCATTTCTATTGGCGCAGCCGTTGCCGGTATCTTCCTTTCAATTAAATTCAAAGTTCCGGTGGTCACCGCCTGGTCGGCACCCGGAACGGCATTGTTGGTCACCCTCTTTCCTGATATTTCCCTGAACGAAGCCGTTGCAGCCTACATCACCTCAGCCGTGGTGATTTTCTTTATTGGGATTACCGGTTATTTCGACAAATTGCTGGCCTTAATTCCGCAAGCAGTTGCAGCGGGCATGATGGCCGGCATTTTGTGCCAGTTTGGCTTTGGTTTGTTTACTGCCAGTAACAACATGCCGTTTATTGTATTTGGCATGTTGCTGGTGTTCTTACTGGCCAAACGTTTTAGTCCGCGCTATGCCATGCTGTACGTGCTATTGACCGGAATTGGCCTGAGCCTGTTACTCGGCACCATGAATCCGGTCGAAATGAGTTTTAGCCTAGCAGTGCCGCAGTTTATTGCGCCGGAATGGACCTGGAACTCGACCCTTAACCTGGCCTTACCGCTGATTTTAGTCAGCCTGTCTGGTCAGTTTCTACCGGGGATGGCCATTTTAAAGCTCAGTGGCTACGACACGCCAGCTAAACCCATTATTACCACCACCAGTATCGCTTCGCTGGCGGTAGCATGCGTTGGCGGGATCACCATTGTACTGGCCTCGATTACCGCTGCGCTGTGCATGGGCAAAGACGCACATGAACTGAAAGAAAAGCGCTATATCGCCGGGATTGCCAATGGTCTGTTCTACATTTTAGGCGGTTTATTCGCCGGCAGCATTGTCATGCTATTTAGCCTGCTCCCAAAAGAACTGGTGGCAGCCTTGGCCGGTCTGGCACTTTTGGGGGCCATTGGCATCAATTTAAATGCCGCCATGCATCAGGAAAACCAGCGTGACGCAGCACTTATTACCTTTCTGGCAACTGCATCGGGTATGCAGTTTTTAGGTCTCAGCTCAGTTTTTTGGGGAATTTGTCTGGGTATTCTGGCTCATGTCATTTTAAGCAGAACCGGTTTATCAGTACTGACCTCACCTTCAAGCCCAAGCAAAAGCACGGGTCAATGAAGTTTGTTTGACTAGGAAACAACTATGATTGATAAAAGCTCAGCATCTTTAAAAGATGTGCTCTCTCAAATTAAAGATGGTTCAACCATCATGATTGGTGGTTTCGGTACAGCAGGTCAGCCTGCTGAACTGATTGATGGCCTGATTGAACTGGGCATCAAGGATTTGGTCATCGTCAATAACAATGCCGGTAATGGCGACTACGGTTTGGCCAAATTACTCAAAGCAGGCGCTGTACGTAAAATCATCTGCTCGTTCCCTCGTCAGTCTGACTCTTATATTTTTGATGAACTGTACCGTGCCGGCAAAATCGAGCTGGAACTGGTGCCGCAAGGTAACCTGGCTTGCCGTATTCAGGCTGCAGGTATGGGCTTGGGTCCAATCTACACCCCAACCGGCTTTGGTACTTTACTGGCTGAAGGTAAACCGACGTTAAATTACGAAGGCAAAGACTTCGTTCTGGAAAACCCGATTAAAGCCGATTTTGCTTTAATTAAAGCCTACAAAGGTGACCGTTGGGGCAACCTGGTGTACCGTAAATCTGCACGTAACTTTGGCCCGATTATGGCCATGGCGGCAGATGTCACCATTGCACAGGTCGCTGAAGTGGTTGAACTGGGTGAGCTTGATCCTGAGCACATCATCACTCCGGGTATTTTTGTACAGCATGTGGTGTCAGTTGCTGCCAAACAGCCTGAACAATCAGCATAAATACGTGAAGGAGAACACGATGAGCTATACCAAATTAACACGTGACCAGATTGCTGAACGAGTTGCCCAAGACATTCCAGATGGTGCCTATGTCAACCTCGGGATTGGCCTGCCAACCAAAATTTCAAACTACCTGCCTGCAGATAAAGATGTATTCCTGCATTCTGAAAACGGTTTATTGGCCTTTGGTCCAAAACCTGCGCCAGGTGAAGAAGATCCGGAACTGATCAATGCCGGTAAAGAATATGTGACCATGCTGACCGGTGGCTGTTTCTTCCATCATGGAGATTCTTTCGCGATGATGCGTGGCGGTCACCTGGACATTGCGGTACTCGGCGCGTTCCAGATTGCAGAAAATGGTGACCTGGCCAACTGGCATACCGGTGCGCCAGATGCAATTCCAGCGGTGGGCGGTGCAATGGACTTGGCAGTTGGTACCAAGAAAGTCTTTATCACCACCGATCACGTCACAAAAAAAGGCGAGCCAAAAATTGTAGCGGAACTGAGCTATCCGGCGACTGGCCTGAAATGTGTAGACCGTATTTACACTGACCTGTGCGTGATTGACGTGACTGCCGAAGGCATGAAAGTGATTGAAAAAGTTGACGGTCTGTCCTTTGAAGAGCTGCAATCCCTGACCGGTGCGAAGCTGATTGATGCGACACAGGGTTAAGTAATCCTTCCCAACCTCCCTGAGCGAGTTTTAAAGCACGGCTTTAAAAACTCAGCGCAAGCAAGGGAGGAAAAGTCCCCCTTTTTTAAAGGGGGATTTAGGGGGATTAAAAAAGAATTTAGGAAACAGAAAAAATGAAAAACGCATATATCATCGATGCCATTCGTACCCCATTTGGCCGCTATGCGGGTGGTCTAGCCCCTGTTCGTGCCGATGATCTCGGTGCTTTACCAATCAAAGCGTTGATGGAACGTAACCCAGGAGTTAACTGGGAAAAAGTAGATGACGTGATCTACGGCTGTGCCAACCAAGCTGGTGAAGACAACCGTAACGTAGGTCGTATGTCGGCATTGCTTGCAGGCGTACCTTGCCAAGTACCAGCGACTACAGTAAACCGTTTATGTGGTTCATCGCTTGACACTATTGCCATGGCGGCGCGTGCGATTAAAGCTGGCGAAGCAGATTTGGTCATTGCGGGCGGTGTAGAAAGTATGTCACGTGCACCATTTGTGATGGGTAAAGCCGAAACTGCGTATGGACGTACGCAAAAGATTGAAGACACCACAATGGGCTGGCGTTTCATCAATCCAAAACTTAAAGAATTATATGGCGTGGAAACCATGCCGCAAACCGCTGAAAACGTAGCGGAACAGTTCAACATTAACCGTGAAGATCAGGACAAGTTTGCGTTTGAAAGCCAGCAACGTACTGCTGCTGCCCAAGCCAAAGGTTTCTTTAAAAATGAAATCGTACCTGTGGTGATTCCACAGCGTAAAGGCGAACCAGTTGTGGTCGATACCGATGAACATCCACGTGCATCAACCACGTTAGAAGGTTTGGCGAAACTCAAACCAGTGGTCAAAGCCGACGGTACGGTGACTGCCGGTAATGCCTCCGGTATTAACGATGGTGCAGCAGCATTATTAATTGCCTCTGATGAAGCAGTAGCAGAATACGGCTTAAAACCACGTGCCAAAATTATTGGTGCAACTGTGGTGGGTGTAGAACCACGCATTATGGGCTTTGGTCCAGCGCCTGCAATTAAAAAATTATTGGCGCAAACAGGTTTAACTCTAGAGCAAATGGATGTCATTGAACTCAATGAAGCCTTTGCTGCACAAGCCTTGGCAGTTACTCGTGATTTAGGCTTAGCAGATGGCGAAGCACGTGTGAATCCAAATGGCGGTGCGATTGCTTTAGGTCATCCACTTGGTGCATCAGGAGCACGTTTGGTGACAACTGGATTGAACCAACTTGAAGCCACTGGCGGTAAATATGCCTTGTGCTCAATGTGTATTGGTGTCGGTCAAGGCATCGCTTTGATTATTGAACGCGTTTAAAGATACGATAACAAATTAAATTTCCCCTCCCTTTTTTAAAGGGAGGTCGGGAGGGATTCAATGCCAACATTTACATCTCAAGATGCTGAAATTAATTACCAAACCTTTGGTGATGCGGTAAAACCTGCGCTGGTATTTTCTAACTCGCTAGGTACCAACTTTAAAATGTGGCAACCGCAAATTGACCACTTCCAGCAGAACTTTTTTGTCATTTGCTATGACACCCGCGGTCACGGCGCATCTTCTGCTCCACAAGGTCCATATACGCTTGACCAGCTCGGCCAAGACGTGGTGAATCTGCTCGATCATCTAAATATTGAAAAAGCAACCTTCTGTGGTATTTCGATGGGCGGTTTGACCGGTCAGTGGCTGGCAATTAACAAACCTGAACGTTTTAGCCATGTTGTGGTCTGTAATACGGCCGCTAAAATTGGTCAGGAACAGGCCTGGAATGAGCGTGCCGCACTGGTCCGTGAACAAGGTTTGGCCCCTATTGCATCAACGGCGGCCGGTCGTTGGTTTACCGAACCCTTTATCCAAAGTAACGCAGCAACTGTAGCGACTCTTTCAAACGACCTGGGAGCTGGCAGCCCTGAGGGTTATGCAAGCTGCTGCGAAGCTTTGGCTAAAGCGGATGTGCGTGAACAGTTAAAAGACATTCAGGTGCCGGTATTCATCGTTGCTGGTCAGCAAGACCCGGTAACAACCGTAGCCGATGGTGAATTTATGCAGCAACGCATTGCCAATGCTGAACTGTTTGAAATTAATGCTTCGCATATTTCCAATATTGAACAGCCAGAAGCCTTTAATCAGGCGGTACAAGCGTTTATTCAACGCTAAACCCAGCTCGGTTGAAAGTATTTAAAAAAGATAATCTCCGGATTATCTTTTTTGTTTTTAGGCAATTTTAAAAAAGATTGATGATTCTACTGAGATGCCCTGCCCATCTACTTCAACTTTAAGCCCAGATCACCAGCATCGCAGCAATCACCACCAGTACCAAGCCCAGATGATCGGTTCGGGCCAGTTTTTCCTTAAAGAAAAAGGCAGAAATCAGCAAGCTAAATAGAATTTCAATCTGTCCCAAAGTTTTGACCAAGGCCACAGTCTGCATACTCATGGCACTAAACCAGCCAAGGGAAGCCAGAAAACTGCAGATACTCACCTTAAAGGTCAGTCCCAGTCGCTGCCACATGGCCTGTAAGGTATGCCGGCTAAACAGCCCCAAATACAACAACATGCTGATACATTGCAGCCCAATCACAAAACATAATACCCAGCCGGCACGATGTAAAAAGGGTAAATTCTCCAGTTCCAGACTGGCTTCACGCACCAGCAGTGAGGTAATGGCAAAACTAAGACCACTGCCCACCCCAATCGCCAACGTGCTGACAGACAGGTTGGTATTGGCCGGCCCTTTACTGAATAAAAAGACCGCCACGCCGCCTAATACGACGCCAACCCAGCCCAGCAGACTTAAATATTCGCCCAGTAGTGCCACGCCAATTAAGCCCGCCAGAATCGCCTCGCTTTTGGCCAGTCCAACACCAATGGCATAGTTTTTCTGCTTGAACAGCTGCACCATGAGAATGGTCGCCAGAATCTGGCTAAAAGCTGCCACAGCAATATACAGCCAGAATTTCCCGCTAAAGCTAACCGGCGTTGCGACAGGTTGCTGCAGATATAAAAAACACAAATAACCGACCGCAAACGGCAAGGCAAAAATAAAGCGTGCCAGCGTGACGCCATAAACGTCGACCGTGGTGCTGAGCTGTTTTTGAAAAGCATTGCGCCAGGCCTGCATAAATGCAGCCATCAGGGTAAAAAGAATCCAGGTACTGGCCATGCGAGTATGAAAAATATGATCGGGAATAAGGTTTAATATACTCCTTTCACGGCGCAAATTCGACTACTTTTCATCTATTTACCGTAGCTTTGCTGAATGAATCTCCAATTCTGTCTATTTTCGGCTTTTATGTTCCCTTTAACCTGGAATGCGATGACTGTAAGGCACATGCTTGCCGTTTGCATCCACATGGTTTTTTGACTCAAAATGAGGCTAAGTGACTGATCGCATCAGGCAACTTTGTAAATCTGCTACAATTTTATAGCGGGTTTCAAATACCTTCCTGGCTCAATCTATGTTTAGATAAATGGACGTATCCTGCAGGCTGAGGATCAAGAATGAAGTATTTTGAATGTGCGGTATGCCATCAGCAGATTTTTTTTGGTGCCTCATTTTGTGAATATTGCAAGGCGCCAATTGGCTTTGTCGCCTCCGAAAAAGATATGGGCACCTTTCGTAAGGATAGCGAAAATGAATGGGTCAGCCTGAATGAGAGCTATCGTAATCAGAAATTTAAGCCCTGTTTTAATTATAGTCACTATCAGGTCTGCAACTGGATGATTCCCGTCGATGATGAAAATATCTATTGCGAGTCCTGCCAGCTTACCCACACCATCCCCAATTTAGATGAACCGGAAAATATCCAGTACTGGCGTTATCTGGAACAGGCCAAACGGCGGTTTTTATATCTGGCGCAGCGCATGAATATTATGCCGCGGCCAAAACGTTCTGAAGATGACCGCTACGGCCTGCGCTATGAGTTTTTAATGCCCATGGAAGGCCAACCGGTGCTGACCGGCCACGCCAATGGTCTGATTACCCTCAATGCCATTGAAGCCGATGTGGTTTATCGGGAAACCACGCGCGTAACCATGGGAGAAAACTACCGTACCCTGCTCGGCCATTTTCGCCATGAAAGCGGCCATTATTATTTTGATGTGATGCAAAACCGCCATCCGGAACTGGTCGATGAGTTCCGCTACTATTTTGGCGATGAACGTCAGGATTATGGCATGGCGCTCAAACGCCATTATGAGCAAGGCCCACCCTCCGACTGGCAGGACAGCTATATCAGCACCTATGCCACTACCCATCCCTGGGAAGACTGGGCTGAAACCTGGGCGCATTATCTGCACATGATGGATACTTTGGAAACCGCCTATTTTGCCGGAATCCGGGTGCAAGGTAACGGCCGCACCCTGGCCAATCTGTACTTTACCGAATGTCCGATTGGCGGCAAGGATATTGAACATATTCTAGAAAACTGGATTGCCCTGACCTTTAATCTGAATGCGCTCAATCGCAGTATCGGGCTGGATGATGCCTATCCGTTTAAACTGACCGAGCCAGTAAAAGACAAGCTGCGTTTTATTCACCGGCATGTGCTGGATAAAGCCTTTAAATCCAATCAGGACAGTCATCCTGCCTAAACTCGCTTTCAATTCCTCGCTTTCAATTCAATGAAATTTGCTACACGATATAGCGTTTACTTAGGCCCCATTCGGCCAGAATCCGGCGGTATAAGGCCGATGCGCGATCTGCTTCAAAATGGGCTTCCATGCTTAAATCCAGCGGCAGTTCTTCCGGTTTCTGACTTTCTACCATATCCTGATCTTCGGCAAAAATCTGCGCATTAAAATCGTAAACCGCTTGCAGGTCACCGGTGGTATCAAAATTCCGGGTTAAAGGCACAAATAACTGGGTCTGATTGGCCGATACCGGACAGCAGGCATTTAAGATTTTCAAGATGCCATTATTCGGAAAATAAATGGTCAAGGTCGCTGCAAAGGGTGGATAAACATCAAATTCACGCGTCCATAAAAAGCCTTCAGGTGCTAAATGCTGCATGCCATGCGGATAATTGCTGACATTGGAAATATAGATACTTTTCAGGCCATAGTCGGTACGTTCAGTATGATATTTCGGCACCACCGGATTGTCCCGATCGGCAAAGGCCTGATGATGTACCCAGGCAAAATGTGCAACATCAATAAAGCCTTCTAACTGACGGCCGCTAGAACCGGCAATATCCACACTGGGCGGTAAAATCGACTGATGATCAGCATCTTCCCAAGTATCCAGCACCGGAAAATTTGCCGCCTGTTCATCCCGCCCGAACAGGCTGGTCCAGACCAAGCCATATTTCAGCACCACCGGAAACGTGGTCAGGCTAAAACGCTCCGAAATCTGGGCCAGGTCGGGCTGGGCCGGAATTTTGGTGCATTTACCGGCACGGTTATAGTGCAGCCCATGGTAAGGACAGACAATTTCATCGCCCTCTACCCAGCCTTTGCTTAAAGGCACACCGCGATGTGGGCAAATATCCCGCACCAGCTGAATATCACCGCTTTCCGTCCGGTACAGTGCCATCTTCACATCCAGTAAAGTCACCTGTTGCGGCTGGCTGCTGACATCCTGAATTCGTGCCACCGGATACCAATGCTGCGCCAGAATATGCCAGTCACTGGCATCAAAGCGGCTGTCATGGGGTTGGTCAAACAGGTTGATTACAGGAATCGCATTCATAGGCTGGCTCACTTTTAAGCTATACAGGGTCAAGAACAAACGGAAATCCACGGTTTTCTCATGTCGTTTATTGTTAATTTCCTGTTTTAAATTAAGAGTTTCTGCTTTTTCTGTCTATTAGAATGTTTTTGATGATATGTTCTAAAAATTCGAACACTTTAGTCAAAATTGGCCTGAACTGGCGCAGATCTTGCTCTTTTAAAATCTATCAATATCACGCTGGCCAGGTTTTAAATAGTGAATACCCCATTTTCGCGTTTTTCAGAATATTTTATTGCAGTGGCGCAAACCGGCAGCTTGCGTAAGGCAGCCGAACAGCTGTTTATTTCGGTATCTGCCGTGCATCGACAAATTGTACTGGCCGAACAGGAACTTGGGATTGCGCTGTTTGAACGTCTGAATCATGGGCTACGGCTGACTTTGGCCGGAGAGTTGCTGTATGCCGATCTATTAAAATGGCAAAAAGAATTTCAGCAGACCCGCATCCGTTTTGATGAAATTCAGGGCCTGCATCGTGGCAGCATTGAATTTGGCTTAATTTCAGCGCTCAGCGAAAGTTTTGTGCTGCATTCCATGCAACACATGAGCCAGCATTATCCCTGGATTGATTTTCACGTGCATGTGCTGGACAGTGAAAAAGTCGCACAGATGATTCAGGCCGCGGAGCTGGATTTTGGTCTGCTGCTGAATCCGCAAGCACATCCGCATTTAGAGGTGGTGGCTTTTGTGGAAATTCCGCTGGGTTTTGTGATTCCGGTTGAGCATCCTCTGGCAGAACAAACACCGCTGTATTTTTCCGATACCTTGCCTTATGCCCATTTAATGCCAGCACCACCGCTGATTATTCATGAATATGTCAGCGCGCTGTATAAGCACCATCAGTTTAGTCCGCGTAGCCGCATCGAATGTAATGACATTCGCATGTTAATGTCATTGTTAAAGCAGAATTTGGGCCTGGGGCTAATGAGTTATTTAGATGCACTGCCGCTCCTGGAACATCAAACAGCCATCTTTAAACCGGTTCAGGACAAAGGTTTATATCCACTGACGCTGGCCCTGTGTGTGGCACCGAAACGGCAGCTTTCCCGGATTGCGCAAATCATGATGAAACAGTTAACTGAGCAGATGGAGCAGCTACAACAGCAGATTGCCCAGCTTTAAAAAACGGGCTGAATCAAAGGCATCACATTGTCCCGTTGCAAACGGCTGATGCCCTGCACTTTTTGCATCTGATATACCGTGGCCTGAAGTTCCAGCAATTCTTCCGGATGATGGGTCACATAAATCATGCCCAGCTGCAGTTCGCGCTGAATGCGTTTTAAAAATGGCAGTATCTGCTGTTTTAACTGCTGATCCAGTCCGCTTAAAGGTTCGTCCAGCAGCAATAACTGCGGTGCAGACAATAAAGCCCGGCCAATCGAAACGCGCTGTGCTTCCCCGCCAGATAATTGATGTGCTTTGCGTCGAATCAGCCTGGACAGTTCTAACAGCTCAACAATCTGCTCAAACTCAAATTTACGCTGTGCCAGCGGCTGTAAACCTTCTGCATATCTTAAATTCTGCTCAACATTCAAATGCGGAAATAACAGGGCTTTTTGGAAAATCAGGGCAATTTTACGTTGATGCACGGGCACAAATATCTGCTGCTGGGTATCGAGCAATAAACGGTGATTCAGCACAATCCGGCCCTGCTGCGGCCGTAACAGTCCGGCCAGCAGATGCAAAAAGCTGGTTTTCCCGGAACCGGAGGGCCCCAGAATCCCGACAATCTGCTCTGCACAGGTCAGCTGCAGCTGTAATTTGAACTGCGCATTCTGATAATCAATCTGACAATCCAGCATCAGCTTTGCCCCAATTTACGTTGATATCTGTGCAAAATAAAATAATTGGCCAGCAAGGCGGCAAAGGCCAAGCCGGTGGATAACAGCACCAGACGCATAGCAGCGGCTTCGCCATCAGGCTGTTGAATGAGCGTATAAATAGCGATGGGAATGGTGCGGGTTTCATCCGGGATATTGCCAACAAAGGTAATGGTGGCGCCAAATTCACCCAGACTGCGGCTAAAACCCAGAATACTGCCCATGAGAATCCCGGGCAGCACCAGCGGCAAGCTGATACTGAAAAAGACTTTCAGCGGCGCAGCCCCAAGTGAGGCTGCCACCTGTTCCAGCTGTGGATTTAACATTTGAAAAGACAAACGAATCGGTTGAACCAGCAAGGGAAACGCCACCAGCATGGCAGCCAGTACTGCGCCTTTCCAGTTAAACGCCAGCTCAATGCCCCAGTGGGCCAAAACCTGTCCAATCCAGCCTTGCGGACTAAACAGCACCAGCAAGGCATAGCCCAACACTACCGGCGGCAAAACCATCGGCAGTTGTAACATGGCTTCGATCAAAAACTTGCTGCGAAATTCATAGCGTGCCAGCATCCAGCCCAGACAAATTGCAAATGGCAGACAACACAAGGTCGCGACGCTGGCCACTTTGGCAGACAGATATAAAGCACTTAGTTCTTCGGGACTGAGCATCAAAGCAGCAACCTAGGGACGAAAACCATGTTGAACAAAAATTTTGTGAGCCGCGGCGCTACCCAGATAGCGCCGGAACTTGATCGCCTGACGATTCTTTTCGCCCTGTTTGGTTAAAGCCGCGGTATAGACAATGTCCGGATGGGTTTGCACCGGGAAAGCACCCAGCACTTTTACTTTATCGCTGCTGACCGCATCACTGCGATAAACAATGCCGACCTGACAGGCACCGCGCTCGACAAAGGCCAATGCAGCCCGGGCATCCGACGCGCCAATAATGCGTTTTTCCAGCTGTTTATACCAGCCCAGCTTGGTTAGACTGTGTTTGGCATATTTTCCAACTGCCACCGAATCGACCTGTCCGGTACACAGCCGGCCCGTAAAGGCCTGAGGAAAATTAAAGGTAGGATGCGCCCGAAACGGAATCCGCGCATCTTTCAGGGCAATTGCCACCAGCTGATTATAAATAATTGGTTTGACCTGACTGGCTTTGACCTTGTTGCGTTTCACCAGATAGGTCATCCAGTCCTGATCGGCCGGAAAATAAAGATCGACTTTTGCACCGCGGTCAATATGTTTGGCCAAGGTCGATGAAGTGCCAAAAACCGGTACAATCTTGGCTTCTGGATGTTGCAGCTGATAATGCCGAATCACATCCGTCAATGCCGGGCCCAGACTTGCAGCTGCATATACCTGAACGGAATTGGCTCGACTGAATGTGCTTAAGCACAAGGCGACACAGATTAAAACAAGTTGGATGGTCTTCAAAACGCACTCCCTCAATGCTGTATGAATATTCCCTTTAAGCATTGGCCTTTTTGAATCGACTGATGGGCCGGCACACGCACCAGACAGTTGGCATACATCAGATTACTGAGCATATGTGATTGCTGCTTGGCTAAACTGTGCAGTTTCAACACCCCATCTTCAAAACAGGCGGCCATTCTTAAAATCCTTTCTCTCGCATCGGGCTTTAAGTCATGTTGTATTTGCCCTGTCCACCACGCGGGCGGCTGACTTTGCCCTTGTAATACTTCTAATAAAGTTTGCGTATAGATCGACATTCCAACATATACTGCCGCAGGATTGCCCGGCAATGCCAATAAGTGACAAAATTTGTTAGCCGATTTTCGGTATTTGGCAAAAAAAACCGGTTTCCCCGGCTTCTGTTTCACTTTCCAGAACACCTGCTCAAAGCCTGTATTTAAAGCCACCGGACGGATAAAATCATAATCACCGACCGAAATTCCGCCAGTGCTGATGATGACATCATACTCCTCCTGAAGTTGCTGAAAGTATCGGATTAAGGCAATTTCATTATCTTCCACATGCACAATATGCACAGGTTGATGCCGTGCCTGACACCAAGCTGCAATTAAAGGTGCATTGGCATCAAAAATTTTTCCTGCTTGCAAATCTGCAGCCGACTGCGCCACTTCATCACCGGTAATCAGCACGGCAACTTTAGGCTGCTGATAGACCTGCACCTGATCAATACCGGCCATGCTTAAAGCCGCAATTACGCCGATATTTAAATATTGTCCGGCTGATGCCAGTAACTGACCTTGGCTAATTTCTTCGCCCACATCCCGGATATCGGCATGCAGCTTGAGCGCAGCCTCTAACTGAATCAGATGGCTAGACATCCGCTGCACAATTTCCTGACGTGCCACCGTGGTGGTGCCGGCAGGAATGGGCGCGCCGGTAAAAATACGCATCGCCTGTCCACGCTGCAGCGTCACATCGGCTGATTGGCCTGCCCGGATTTCACCGACCAGCTGGAACTGCGCGCCTGGCGCTATCTCTCCATCGCTACACAGGGCATAACCATCGACTGCACTTTGGGAAAATAAAGGCAGATCAATCCCCGCATAAATATCTTCAGCTAAATAGCGGTGCAAGCCCTGTTGCAACTGCAGGGTTTCCACCTCCAGACAGGGTGTTGCCGTAATCATCTTGTCTAGCGCCTGATCCAGACTGATCAGCCCGCTTTCTGCACCACAGCCTGACATTATTGATAGCCTCCTGCATGTGGAATGTTTTTCTGCACATCAAAGACATGCACCAAAGCCGGTAATACCGCCAGCAAGGATTCCTGGGCACCCTGACGACTGCCCGGTAAAGTCATCACCAGACTATTTTCGATGTAGCCGGCGACCCCACGGCTTAAAGCCGCATACGGCGTGCGTTTCTGGCCAAAACTGCGCGAGGCTTCCATCAGCCCCGGAATTTCCCGTTCTAATAGCGGAGCCAGGGTTTCTACAGTCAAATCTTTAGGGCCAAGACCGGTGCCACCAACTGTTAAAATCAGCGGATACTGATTTTTCTGCTGTTCAATTAAGGCCAGCAGCTGTTCTGGGCTATCCGGAATCACCTGATACTGAACCTGCTGGAAATTGGCCTCTGCCAATATTTCCAGAATATTCTGGCCGGCGGTATCCGGTTTTTTACCAGCGGCAACGGTATCGGACAGCACAATCACCGAGGCTGGCATCGGCTGCGCCAAGACCCGGCTAAAATGGGATTTGCCACCTTTTTTCTGCTGCAGTTTGCATTGATCCAGACACAAATCTTCTGGTTCACAATGCGGTTTCAGCATGTCGTATAAGGTCAGTCCGGCCAGACTGGCTGCGGTTAAAGCTTCCATCTCGACACCGGTCGGACCAATAGTTTCTACCGTGGCAATAATCTCGACATGCTGTTCATGCAGTTCATAATCCACATCGGCCCGGTAAATGGGTAAAGGATGGCATAGCGGAATCAGCTCATCAGTACGTTTGGCCGCCAGAATACCGGCAATACGCGCGGTTTTCAGCGCATCGCCTTTTTCAGTATTGCCCTGACGCAGCAGCTCGATACAATGCGGCGGCGCATATAAAATGGCGCTGGCCACCGCAGTACGATAGGTTTCGGCTTTCATGCCTACATTTTTCATGACTTTATTCCGGAATTATTGATTTAAAAAATTAGGCTTAACATCGGATTTAAAGCGGCCATTGATAGGCGTTTTCGCCTGTATGGGGGTGATTGCAGCACTCGGTATGCGTATGCACTTCCACTGGCGGATGATCTTTACGGATACAGCAGCCTTCGACATACTGGCTACTGCCATCGCAATAAAATTCTTCTTTCCAGACCGGGACTTCATGTTTAACCCGCTCCACCGCCACCTCACAGGCCTGAAAGGCTTCACGGCGATGCGGTGCATACGCCATGGCAATAATTGCGGTTTCACCAATGGCTAAATCCCCAATCCGGTGGATGACCCGCACATACGACACGCCATATTGCTGCTGAATTTCCTGCTCAATCTGCCGGATCATTTTTTCTGCCACCGGTGCATAGGCGGTATATTTCAGCGACTGCACTGCCTTACCTTCATGATGATTGCGGACTGTGCCCACAAAGATGCCAATGCCGCCACATTCGGGAAAGTGCTGAATCTCATCGAAGCTGGACTGGCTCAGTGCGGTATCCTGAATCCGGGCAAACTGTTTTAGATGCTGCATCGTTTAACCTCCTGCCACCGGTGACAACAACACCAGCGTGGTACTGTGCTGCAAGGTCTGCTGGCGCGGCACAATATCTTCACCAATCGCGCAGGCACACCGCTCGACCAGAGCCGCCGCCGCCGGATAACTGTGGTTTAACTGCAGCAACAAGTCCGCAATGGCTGTACCGGGCAGACACTGCATCTGCACGGTTTCTGGCAGCGCCTGTTTTACAGCACCAAAGGCTTCAATCTGAATCAGGATATCGTGCATACTTAACCTCCAATCATATACATGCTGATTTTCCGGGCGTTTCCGGCAGTGGTTGTGGCTTGAGAATGAATGGCATGAAAGCCGGCTTTTTTCTGCCAGATATAGCTTTGCAATTGCTGCAGTAACTGCTCACGTGCCACGGGCGCCGTGTGAGTCTGCAGCTGTTCAATCAATGCTTTTAAGGGCACAGGCTGTTCGGCAAACAGACAGTTATACAGTTCACCCTGGGCACTTAAACGCAACCGGTCACACTGGCCGCAAAAGGCATGGCTGATGGTGGAAATAATCCCCACCGGATGGCCATCGACCCGATATTCCCGTGCCGGATTCGCGCCTTGGCTGTGGATGGCTTCGACCGGAAAATGCTGGCTTAAGTGCTGCAAAATTTCCTGCTCGGTGACTACATGCGAGGCACTCCAGCGTCCATCACCATCGAGTGGCATAAATTCAATAAAACGCAGCGCAATCTGCCGGGCTTTGCTCCACTGCAAAAGTGGCACAATCTGGTCATCATTAATGCCTTTAATTAGCACGCTATTCAGTTTGATGGGCAAATGTGCCTGCTGCGCGGCCTGAATCCCGTCGAGTACCGGCTGTAACTGTTTTTGGGTCAGCACCAAAAACTGCTGCGGATCTAAACTGTCGAGGCTGATATTTAAATCATCCAGACCGGCCTGTTTTAATTCCTGCGCATAGCGGCTTAAATAATGGCCATTTGTGGTCATGGAAATTCTCGCCAAGCCCAATTGGCGTAGCGGCTGTAAATCTCGGATAAAATGCACCACACCCTGGCGCATCAACGGTTCACCGCCGGTAATCCGGATATGCTGAATCCCCTGCTCAACCATCAACTGGCAAAACTGCAGCAAGGCCTCAAAACTCAGCAGCTGATGTTTCTTCATCCATTCAGGATGTTCAGGCATGCAGTAGACACATTTAAAATTGCAGCGATCGGTCAAAGAAATCCGCAGCTTGCGTTTGCTCCGGCCAAACTGATCCTGAAAATATGCGGGTCTCACGGGAATCTGGGGATTAATCACGCCTGTTATCCTCTGGGCAATTGCTTCATGGCTGTGCAATAGGCAATAGGTTTGCACGGATCACATGCCGCGCTTTAGGCTTGAATTTGCAATTAATGTTCCAACTTTGGGCTTTTGATAAAGAGAGTGTTTAAATTCTGACCAGCACACGTTAGAAGCGAAGAAATGAGATGATTTTTAAAGAAATTTCAGCTGACGGTACTGTTGTAGTTCATCCAGCGAGTTAATACTGTGAAAAAATAGCGCACGATTTTTAAATTTTGCCACCTGAGCATGCATTTCTACGAAACAGTGCTTTAAACTGCGCTGATGTTGTGCAAGATGCGCACGAAGTGTGGGCAAACTGCTGCGTTTCATCAGACAAAATGGATACAGTGCCTGCCCGTTCATCATCACATAAGCCACGTCGGCCTGCGGCTGTCTGGCCAGACGCTGATGCAACCGTGGCAGCACATCGGGCGGAATATAGGTCACATCACAGGGAACAAACAGCACATAATCGGCCTGTACATGGCCCCAGGCGCTTTTCATGCCCATCAACGGGCCTAAAAAACCGCCTTCATCATCATGATAACACTGCAGATGCGGCAGCAATCTGGCATAAATAGAACGATCACGATGGCTATTGATCCACAATTGCTGAATTTCCGTTTTAAAGCGCCGCTGGATTTTGAGCAGCTGGATGTCATCATCAAACTTTTGCAGCAGCTTGTTCATGCCATTCATGCGGCGGGCTTGTCCGCCCGCCAGAATGACCAGATCCGTGGCAGGATAATCGGCCTGCATGGTGGCGTAGTTGCGACTCATGGCATTTCCTCCACCTGACAGGCTTTAATCAGGCCACGAATTTCCGGTAAACATGAGCCGCAATTGCCACCAGCTTTTAAACAGGCCGTGACCTGTTTTTCATGGCTTAACTGCTGCTCCCGAATGGTCTGGATGATGCGGTTTTTACCAACTTTAAAGCAGCTACACACCAACGGCCCTTCATTGTTCTGTACCGACATCGCCTGTCCGGCCAGCAAGGCCTTGCGATGCGTGGCACTTAAACGCTCACGTTTAAACAGGCTGGCGACCCAGTCCCGATCGGGCAATAAGGCTTTGGGCGCGATATACAGGCTAGCGATTAAAATCCCGTCCTGTAATACCACGCTATGGCTGATGAATGCCGATGGATCTTCCAGCTGCAGCCATTCAAAGCGGCTATCTTCCAGCTGCAGCAGCTGTTTAATCTGTGCCGCAGTATGTTTAAATTTTTTCCGGTCGGCCAGTTCATAACGCACCGCTTTGGCGGTCTGAATCTTGCTCCACCACGCTACCTGCGCCAAAGTGGCCTGAACTGCCGCTTCATGACCGTGGCGAATATACAGCACGCCATGCCAGTCGGTATAAAATGGCTGGATGCTGACCGGGGTATGTTTAAATTCCGGTTCGCCAGAAATGACATCCACCACCGGATTGACCACTTTTCCAATTCGCGCATCGGAAGCGACCTGATCATTCCAGTGAATAGGCGCAAACAGCTGACCACGGCGAATACCAGTCGAGACTTCAACCCGCAATACACAGTTGCCCCAGCGGGATTTCAGCTCCACCAGTTCCCCATCTTTCAGGCCATATTTCAGCGCATCATTGGGGTGAATTTCACAATAGGGTTCAGCTTTGTGAGTGCTTAAATTGGCCGATAAACCGGTACGGCTCATGGTGTGCCACTGGTCACGAATCCGGCCGGTATTCAGAATGAGAGGATAATCTTCACAAGTACCATGCACCGGGTCGATGGCCTGAGTGGCAATAAAACGAGCTTTGCCATTGGGGAAGCTAAACTGTCCCTGGGTAAACAGCTGTTCCACCGGTGGATTCTGCTGAGGCGTTAATACTGGCCATTGCAGCGGCTGTAGCTGTTCATACTGTTGCAGGCTTAGCTGGCTCAGACCACTTAAATTAAAGTAGCGAAATAGCGGATAGTCCTGACGCTGTGTCACCGGACCATTTTCACAGGCCGATAAAGCCGCATGTTCCAGAAAAATCTCATGCACATGCTGATAATCGAAACCGTGAAAGCCCATAGCCTTGGCCACCTGACTGATCGCCCACCAGTCGGCCTTGGCCTGACCCGGTGCGGGCAAAAAGGCACGCTGTCTGGAAATGCGCCGTTCGGAATTGGTAACACTGCCTTCTTTTTCGCCCCAACCCAAAGCCGGTAATAAAACATCGGCATAGGCAGTGCTATCGGTATCCTGACAGATATCCGACACCACCACAAAATCACACTGCGCCAAGGCACGTTTGACCTGATCGGCATTGGGTAAACTCACCACCGGATTGGTGGCCATAATCCACAGTGCCTTGATTTTCCCAGCTTCTACCGCTTCAAACAGATCGACCGCTTTTAACCCCGCTTGAGTGGCAATTTTCGGGCTATCCCAGAACTGCTGCACCAGCTGCTGATGGGCCCGCTGATCCAGATCCAGATGCGCCGCCAGCATATTGGCCAGTCCACCCACTTCACGCCCGCCCATGGCATTCGGTTGTCCGGTCATGGAAAACGGTGCTGCGCCCGGCTTGCCAATTTTGCCGGTCAACAGATGACAATTGATAATACTGTTGGCTTTATTCACCCCTTGTGAAGACTGGTTCACCCCCATCGAAAATAGGGTCATGACTTTGTCAGTCTGGGCAAATTTTTCAAAAAATAGCTGTAATTTCTCGGCAGAAATCCCGGTACGCGCTGCCACATTTTCCAGCTGCTGCTCCGCGGCGCTGGCTTCTAACGCCTGCTGCAAGCCTTCGGTATAGGCAGCGGTAAAATTGTGGTCCTGATGACCATTTTGCTGTAAGTACTGCAGCAAGCCGTTAAACAGCGCCACATCTTGCCCGAGCATAATCGGCAAATGTAAATCGGCCGCTTCACAGGTCGCGGTAAAGCGTGGGTCGACCACCACCACAAACAGATTGCGCTGTTCTTTGGCCTGCATCATGCGCTGATACAGAACCGGATGGCACCAGGCAGTATTGGAACCGACCAGCACCACCATCTCGGTCTGTTCAAAATCTGCATAGCTGGCAGGCACCAGATCTTCACCAAAGGCCCGTTTATGCGCCGCCACCGCAGAGGACATACACAGCCGCGAGTTGGTATCAATATTGGCGGTACCCAAATAACCTTTGACGAATTTATTGACCACATAATAGTCTTCGGTCAGCAATTGCCCCGAAACATAAAAAGCAATACTTTCCGGACCATATTGCTCAATACAGTGCTGGAGTTTTTGCGCAATTTCGGTGGTGGCAGTCTGCCAGTCGGCCGGCTGACGGTTGTCCTTGCGGCCCAGCATTGGGGTTAATACCCGTGTCTCTAGCCCCAAGGTGTCGGCCAGATTGCTGCCTTTAATACACAGTTTGCCAAAGTTGGCCGGATGCTGTACATCACCTTCGACTTTCACCTGCACGCCTTGTGGTGAATGGCTGACATAAGCCCTCACCCCACAACCCACACCACAATATGGACAGGTGGTTTGCGTAGTCATCGTTTTTAGTTCTGTGGAGCTTTCAAGTTCCACAACGGGAATGCTGTTCATGGATGCTCCTTAGGTGTTGAAACACCATTTAATTCTTTTCAAAAAGATTCATTCCAACGCTGTCTTTCAATGCAACCCATTTATCTGGATTAAGCTTCGGTTCGACCTACTTTTCTTTCGGGAAAAGTAGGCAAAACCTGAGCCACACTGTGGCGTAAGAACCGCAAAGCTCGCCCTCATCCGGCATTTATCCAAAAGGTCGCAGAAACATTCATTTTCATATTTTGTCCTGGCTCAAACAGTTGCGGATGACGTTTCCGTGTATCCGCTTAGGTACAGGACAGAATAGTTTGTTCTTAACCCGCTTTCTTTAATGCAAAATCTTTACCAAACAGCAGTTTGTTGCGGATTTGATGAATTGGGGTCTGATCTGCAATCAGCTCGGCATACCAGGCGCCATCTTCGGTATCGCCAAACAGTACTGCACCAATGACTTTGTCTTTCTGGATGATGATGCGTTTATAAATCTGACGTTTTTCATCCTTCAGGACAATGTCTTCAAAATCATCTTCCGGTTCAAAATTACCGGCCGAGAACACATCACAACCACTGACTTTGAGCTGGGTCGGAACAGTAGGTGCCTTAAAGGTCAAGCTGCCGTGTTCTGCCAGATGCGAGGCGCAAATGAAGGCCTGTCCCCACAGCGGCTCTACCAGACCAAAAGTTTGACCACGATGTTCGATACACTCACCGACTGCATAAATACTCGGGTCATAACTTTGCATGGTGTCATTGACCAGCACCCCACGCTGACAGCGCAGGCCGGCACTTTGCGCCAGGGTAATATTCGGACGGATTCCCACCGCAAACACCACCAGATCGGCATCGAGCAGCGTGCCATCGTTTAGCCGGACTTGTTTGACATGGCCATTTTCACCAAGCAGCGTTTCGGTATTGGCTTCGGTCAGGATACGAATGCCCTTCTGCTCAATTGCGGTTTTCAGCATCTGGCTGGCTTTACTGTCCAGCTGACGGTCCATAATCCGGTCCATTAGATGCAGCACGGTAACGTTCATGCCACGCTGTTTCAAACCATAGGCCGCTTCAAGTCCAAGTAAACCACCGCCAATGACCACGGCATGTTGTTTCTGTTCGCAATATTCCAGCATCCGGTTCACATCATAGATATCGCGGAAGCTGAGCACACCGTCCAACTCTGTGCCCGGAATTGGGGGAATAAACGGCTGCGAGCCGGTGGCTAAAATCAGCCGGTCATAATTCACCACTTGCCCCGACTGGGTAAAGACCTGCTTGCGTGGACGGTCAATTTTCACCGCAGCATCACCGGCAATCAGCTGAATACCTTTTTCGGCATACCAGGCATGCGGATGCAGCATGATATCGTCCACCGTTTTATCACCGGCTAGGACCGGGGACAGCATAATCCGGTTGTAGTTGCCCCACGGCTCTTCGCCAATCACGGTAATTTCATAACGATCAGGTGCCATATCCAGCAAATCTTCCAGACAGCGCATGCCCGCCAGCCCATTACCCACCAGCACCAGCTTCATTTTTTCCTGTTGCACGCCGTTATTGGTGATATAGGTTTTTTGAGCGGTCGGACTGACAAAAACCCGGCCCTGTTCAATTTTGCTTGGAAACACCAGTAATTTCTGGTCTTTATCTTCCAGACAGCGGCCGGTGGCCAGACTGAAATGCTGTTTATAGATTGGTGATGCCACCACACGCTCACCTTGCAAATCGCCAAGAATACCGCGCGACATGACATTGGCGCCGCTAAATGGGTCCTGATTACTCAGGGCATAAACACGCTGTTCCTGCCCCACACGGAAAATTGCAATCTGCTGGCCTTCAACCAAGGCTGCCACGCCGGTATGTGGTGTAATCTCCTCCAGATGACAGACCTCTACCCAATCCAGTTCATTCATATCTTTTAAAATTGTCATCATCATTATCCTGTACTTTGGCATCTTCTGCTGCATATCCCATTTGGTTTTTCTGGCAGATTTGCTTCAGAAGATGCGTCTTGATCTTGAAGGTTATGCCTGCTTCACCGGAATCCGGCTTTCATCACGCTCGGCCGCCGTTTTCGGGCGAATCTGCCCACGCTCGGTGGCAAACTGGATGTGTGGATCGTGCTGCTGTTCAGCTTTGGCATTGATAAAGGTTTTGAACCGTTTACGTACTTCCGGATCTTCAATCGCAGTGCGCCATTCATCCTGATAAGTACCCACCACATGCTGCATGCGGCGTTCCAGTTCTTCGGCCAGACCCAAGGAATCATGCACAATCACGTCTTTCAGATAATCCAGCCCACCTTCCAGGTTGTCGCGCCAGACCGAAGTACGTTGTAAACGGTCTGCGGTTTGAATGTAGAACATAAAGAAGCGGTCGATGTATTTGATTAAGGTGCTGGTATCCAGATCGGAAGCCAGCAGCTCGGCATGACGCGGTTTCATGCCACCGTTACCGCAAACATACAGGTTCCAGCCTTTTTCAGTGGCAATCACGCCCACATCTTTACTTTGTGCTTCGGCACATTCACGGGTACAGCCCGATACGGCCATTTTCAGTTTGTGTGGAGAGCGCAGGCCTTTGTAACGGTTTTCCAGGAAGATCGCCAAACCAACTGAATCATCCACCCCATAACGGCACCAGGTGCTACCCACGCAAGATTTCACGGTACGCAGCGACTTGCCGTAGGCATGACCCGATTCAAAACCGGCATCAATCAGTTTTTGCCAGATTTCTGGCAATTGGTGGACTTGTGCACCAAACATATCCACGCGCTGACCACCGGTCAGTTTGGTATACAGGCCATATTCCTTGGCAATCTGGCCAATGGCAATCAGGCCATCTGGAGTCACTTCACCACCGGCCATTCGTGGGACCACCGAATAAGAACCATCTTTCTGGATATTGCCCAGATAGTAATCATTACTGTCTTGCAGGCCGGCATGGCTTGGTTTTAGCACAAAGTCATTCCAGCAGGAGGCCAGAATATTGGCCACCGTTGGTTTACAGATATCACAGCCCAGACCGTGACCATGTTGCAGGATTAAATCTTCAAAAGTTTTGATCTCGTTCACACGCACCAGGTGATACAACTCCTGACGCGAATAGGCAAAGTGTTCACAGAGATGGTTATTGACCGTCACCCCTTGACGCTGCAATTCAGCTTTTAATACCTGGGTCACTAAAGGTGCACAGCCACCACAAGCAGTTGCGGCTTGTGTACATTTCTTCAATGCACCGAGTGAAGTTGAACCGGCTTCAATCGCCTGGCAGATATCGGCTTTAGACACGTTATTACAGGAACAGATGGTGGCGCTGTCTGGCAGCAAATCGACACCGCTACCGCCGGCTTTGGCACCTGACTCGGCAAAGCCCGGCATGATCAGGCTTTCCGGCTGTTCTGGAACTGCCAGACCATTCAGCATCATTTGCAGCAGATCGTTATATTCTTTGGCACAGCCAACCAGCACCGCACCCAGCAATCGGTTTTTTTCCGCATTAACCACAATTTTCTTGTAGATCAGCGCATCTTCATCGGCATAAAAATAGCTGAGTGAATTTGGAGTCATGGCATGTGCATCACCAATAGATGCGACATCCACACCCATCAGCTTTAATTTGGTGCTCATGTCGGCGCCGGCAAAGCAGTTCGGGTTTTGCTGCATGACATGCTTGGCCGCAATACGTGCCATGTCATAGCCCGGTGCGACCAGACCGTAAATCTTGTTTTGCCACAGAGCACATTCCCCAATCGCATAAATATCCGGATTGGAAGTCTGGCAGTAATCGTTAATCACAATCCCGCCGCGCTCGCCAATGCTGAGTCCGCTTTGGCGCGCCAGTTCATCGCGTGGACGAATTCCGGCAGAAAACAGGATGATATCGGTTTCAAGTTCAGCACCATCACCAAACTTCATGACATGCTTGGCCGACGCGCCATCTTCAATTGAGGAAGTAGCTTTCTGGGTATGGACTTTCACGCCCAGATCTTCAATTTTGCTGCGCAATACCTTACCGCCCAGGTCATCAACCTGCACCGCCATCAGACGCGGCGCAAACTCGACCACATGGGTTTCCAGATTTAAGTCTTTTAAGGCTTTGGCTGCTTCCAGACCAAGTAAACCGCCACCAATCACGACACCGGATTTGGCAGTCAGACTAGCGGCTTTAATTGCATCCAGGTCTTCAATAGTGCGGTAAACAAAGCAGTTTTCACGGTCATTGCCCGGAATAGGTGGCACAAAGGCATAAGAGCCCGTCGCCAGTACCAGTTTGTCATAGGCAATCACATCACCCTGATTGGTCGTGACCAGTTTATGTACCGGGTCAATAGCCGTAGCTTTGGTATTGAGGCGCAGATCAATGCCATAGGCATCGGCGAAATCACTGCGGCATAGACTTAAGTCTTTGGCAGACTTGCCGGTGAAGTATTCGGTTAAATGTACGCGGTCATAAGCCAAACGCGGTTCTTCTGCCAAAATGGTGATTTCAACCTCATCGCCCGCAGTTTCCAAAACCGATTCGATAAATTTGTGGCCGACCATACCGTGGCCAATCATGACAAGTTTCATACAGTTCTCCTCAATAATATTCTGTGTTGGCTTAGGCTGCGTTATTGCGTTCAACAATGGCCTGTTCGAACAGGCGTTGTTCTTTTTCTTTATGCTCCACCGAGAAGCGAATCATCAGGACAAAACTTGCGGCAATTACCACCAGTCCGCCCAGAACCATCAGGCAGGTCTGAATATCCAGTACGCCTTTTAACAGGAAGCCTGCGGCCACTGCGCCGACGTTCCCACCGGCACCAATAATGCCGGCTACACCGCCCAGTGCATCGCGGTCAATAAATGGCACCAGTGCATAGGTCGCGCCGCAGGCCATGTGGGTAAACAGGGCAAAAATGGTCATGACTAAAATGGCCAGCATGGCGCTGTTCATTTGCGAGAACAGAATCAGAAACAAGCCTTCCATTAAAATCATGGCAAACAGCACTTTGGTACGCCCATCCAGACCACTTTTTAGTGCGACCTTGTCAGAGACAATGCCGCCCAATGCACGGGCAAACAGGGCCAGCAAACCGAAGATGCCCGCTGCCATGCCGGCTTCTTTCAGGCCAAAGCTGAAGTGTTCGACGTAATACATCGCCACAATGTTGTGAATAAAGATTTCAATCCCGAAACAGGCAGCATAGGCACCAAATAAAATCCAGACGCGGTAGTTACGTGCAGCATGAAGTAAAATCGCCATACCACCTTTTTTGTCACTGCCGACCTGAATGCCCTGTTCGCGTAATTCTTTAAAGTTGCCTTGGGTACAGTCCTGAGTCAGTTTCCAGTACAGGATGCCGACAATAATCATCATGATGCCCGGTACCAGCAAGGCAATACGCCAGCCCATGGCCTGCTCGACCCCAAACATGACCAAGGCAGATAACAGCAAAGGCATCAGCGCCTGGGTAGCGCCGCCGCCGGCATTGCCCCAGCCTGCCGTAGTGGCATTGGCGGTTCCCACCACATTCGGTGCAAACATGATGCTGGTGTGATATTGGGTAATCACGAAGCTGGCACCAATGGCGCCAATCAGCAAACGGAAAAACAGGAAGGATTCATAACTGTTGGAAGCCGCCACCCCAAACACCGGAATACTGCCGATAATTAACAAGGCGGTATAGGTTTTGCGCGGGCCGTATTTATCACACAGCGGCCCGACAATTAAACGGACCAGAATGGTGATGGCCACTGCAGCAATATTGATATTGGCGATCTGATCTTTGGTTAGGTTGAACTCGCCGGCAATGACTGGCATTAACGGTGCGCAGGCAAACCAGGCAAAGAAACAGACAAAAAATGCGAGCCAACTCATATGGAAGGCTCTCATCGCTGAAGTTTTAAAGTTAAATAGACTTATTTTTGTCGCTTTATTCGCTTGCAAATTTGAAGACATGACCATCTCCTACCTGAACTGAACGTGTGGGTTAACCTGCTATACGGATAGCTGCATAACAGATTCGAACAGAGCGGACGTCGTTGGCCGTCTTTCAAATTTTGGGAGTCTTCTTTGACTCAGCTGGAATAATGCAGATAGTGTGCCAACTTTTTAGAAAAGCTCAGCAGCTTGCTGTTTTTTATTGGGTTTTGAGGGTTATTTATTTTGAGTGAAGGTATTCAGATGATGTCTACCTCCCGATTTCACGGTTCTGGCAGCCTCCTGTTTTATTTTTTAAAACTCGCTGCCTTATCTTGGTGCGTTTTGTTTCATGCAAGTGCATCTTCCCATCAAGTCTAGATTTAATTTTTGATTTTAAAGGTTTTATTTTAATAAATTCAGTTTTGGCACCATCTTTGCATTATTAAAATAACTCGTTGTATAGACTCTATTGAGAGTTGCATGCCAAAACTGAAAATCGCGTTAATTGATGATGACCTCGAGCGCGCAGAGTTCATCAAAACCTCCTTGATTCAGCATGAATTTGAGGTGGTTGCCTGTTTAATTATTAATCATTCCAATATGTTCCATTTACAGCAACTGCATGCCGATGTGATTCTGCTGGATATGGACCACCCGCATCGGGACATTATTGAAAGCTGCGTCAGCCAGTTTGATTTACCGACCGTGCTGTTCACCAAAAACAGTCACAAAGACACCATCAAAAATGCCATTGATGCCGGTGTTACTGCCTATATTGTCGATGGGATTGATCCGGCCAAGCTGGACAGCATTCTGGAAATTTCTATCGAGCAGTTTAAAAAACACAAAAAGCTGCTGCACGACTTGGAAGAAACCAAAGGCAAACTGGCCGACCGTAAAGATGTCGAAAAAGCCAAGGTCTTGCTGATGCAGATGCATGCCTTAAGCGAAGAAGATGCCTTTGGCCTGCTACGCAAAAATGCCATGAGCCACCGGATGACCATTGGTGAAATGGCACGGCGCCTGCTCGATGCCCAGCAACTCCTGCAAAACCAATTTAAGGATTAGCCATGCATAACTTAGAAAAAACCGAACTTCAGATTGGCTATATTCCTTTGCTCGACTGCGTAGCCATTTTATGGGCCAAACAGCGTGGCTTTTTTGCCGATGCCGGCCTAAACGTCGAACTGCTGAAAGAACCGTCCTGGGCCAGTTTAAGAGACCGGCTGGCCTTTGGTTTTATGGATGCCGCGCATTGTCTGTCGGCCATGTTACCTGCGGCGGCGCTCGGCACCGACCAACTGGGGATTCCGCTGCAAACGCCGCTGGTGCTAAGTACCAATCAGGCTTACATCAGCCTGAGTCAATCGCTGTGTTTTGAACTGGGCATCCAACCGGAAGATGATGCCGCACACATTGCCAAAAAACTGATAAACGCGCATCAGCAACGCCCGATACAACTGGCGCATGTGTTTCATGCCTCGATTCATCATTATTGTTTAAGAGAATGGCTGGCCCTGGCCGACCCGATCCTGGCGAAAAATATTCAGCTCAGTACGCTGCCACCACCGTATATGGTCGAAGCGATTTCCCAGCAGCAGATTGATGGCTTTTGTGTTGGCGAACCCTGGAATACCCAAGCCGAATTACAGGGCTATTCTAAAATCCTGCTCTCGGGTCAGCGGGTTATTCCGCAAGTGGCCGATAAAGTACTGGCGGTAACCGCAGAATGGGCCGCCCAGCATCCGAATACCTTAAATGCCATGACCTCTGCCATTCAGCGCGCGCAAGCCGAATTACAACATCTGGAAGATGTACACGCGGTCTGGCAGATGCTAAATGAGGCCGGCATCATCCAGTTTCCTTGCTCCGCACAGGTTCATGTCGAGCGCTATTATTTTATTCAGAATATTATTCGCAGTTTGGTGGATGAAGCGTCAGCCCAGCCGCAAGTACAGGATTTTGTCTGGCTTACCGAGCAAATGCTAAAATGGGACGCGCTGGATGTGCCCGAGGTGGAAAGTACTACGGTCAGTCAACGCTGTATTTATCCGCTACCATCAAGTGACGCCTAAAAAAGCCCGCAACGATGGCGAGCTTTTTTATGGCTATTTTTGCAGTCGACAGACTTAGTCGGCAGAAATATCTTCAAACAGCACTGAAGATAAATAGCGCTCGCCACCATCTGGCAAAATCACCACAATATTTTTACCGGCATTTTCCGGACGTGCAGCCAGCTGTGCCGCAGCCGCCATTGCGGCACCACTGGAAATTCCAACCAGAATGCCTTCCTGGGTTGCCGTCTTACGCGCAAAATCAATTGCTTCCTGGCTTGGAATGGCAATGACTTCATCAACCAGGTCTAAATCGAGGTTTTTAGGAATAAAGTTGGCCCCAATACCCTGAATTTTGTGTGGTGCCGGGCTAATCGCTTCACCACGTTTGGCCTGACCAATAATGGCTGATTCTGCCGGCTCAACCGCCACCGAATACAACGGCTGGTTCTGTACTTTTTCGAAATAACGCGAAATACCGGTAAGCGTACCGCCTGTGCCCACGCCGGCAACCAGAATATCGACCTGACCGCCAGTCGCCTGCCAGATTTCAACCCCCGTGGTTTTTTCATGAATGTCCGGGTTGGCTGGGTTTTCAAATTGCTGCGGCATGAAGTAGACATCCGGTTGCTCCGCCACCAGACGCTCGGCTTCTTCAATTGCGCCTTTCATGCCTTTGGCTGGTTCGGTCAGTACCAGATTGGCGCCCAGCGCTTTTAATACTTTACGGCGTTCAATACTCATGCTGGCCGGCATGGTTAAAGTAATCGGATAACCTTTGGCTGCTGTTACAAAAGCCAGCGCGATACCGGTGTTGCCGCTGGTTGGCTCAACAATATGCATGCCAGCTTTAAGCGCGCCACGCTGTTCTGCATCGGCCACCATTGCCGCACCAATCCGGCACTTCACGGAAAATGCCGGGTTACGGCTTTCTACTTTGGCAAATACATTGGCTCCCCCGCCAATGACACGATTAATGCGCACCAGTGGCGTATTGCCAATGGCTTCGGCATTGTTGGCATAAACCGCAATCCCCAAATTGTCCGGGGCGGTAAAAGCTGCATCTGTTGTCATCATGTTTTCCTTAAGTCTTTTTTCATTTACCTCGCCTTCTATCATACAGGCTTCTTTAAATTTTAAAATTCGATTTCTCTAAGATTGGTTACAATAAAAACTGAATAAGTTTCACACAAATACGGCCAGTTTTTCGTTAAATTAGGTGATCACTCCATGAAATCTATTCAGTCCAGCCTATAAATCGCTGTAAACTTAGTTCAATTTTGATCTTGACTGACAACCGTGTCAGCCCACCGGCCTCAGGTTCTACTGTAAAAACAGCCCATCCGGCCCATGAAAATATTTAGGGAATGCAATGTTTAACAAGAGTTACAGCCGACTTTATCGTAACCTGACGCAAAAAATTCTAGATAAGATTGTGACCCCGCAAGTCCTGGGCAGCACCAGCGACCTGGAACAGAATCTGGCGCAGAATCAGCTACATACCCGTATCTGCTATGTACTGCAAGATGCCTCTTTAAGTAATACCGTACTGATTGATAAAGAAGCGCAAGCACGTGGCCTGCCTTCGGTATTTTCGCCGCTGATTTTAGGCCAGTACAATGAAGATAACTCGATGCTGGCACTGAATGAGCAGGATCATCCGCATGACAGCTATCATTATTCAGCCCGACTGATTCGCCTGATTGAAGCCTTGCAGCAGCATCCGGATCAGGATGTACAGCTGGTGCCGGTAACCGTGCTCTGGGGTCGTGCGCCGGAATATGAAGATTCCTGGTTTAAAGCCCTGTTTGCCGATGCCTGGGCCAAACCCAACAAGCTGAAACAGACCCTGAATATTTCTTTATATGGCCGTGAAAACTATATTGAATTTCACAAGCCCGTATCGTTAAGAGCTTTGCTGGAAACTGCGCAGACCGAACGCCCGAACTTTTCTCCGGCGCATTTTGTGGTGCAAACCCTGGACCAGAACTTTAACCAGTATAAAGAAGCCATTTTAGGCCCTGACCTGTCCGACCGTCGCAACCTGATCAATAAACTGATGAAAACCGAGGCGGTGCAACAGGCGATTCGTAAAGAAAGTATTGATAAAAAAGTCAGCATGTTTGAGGCAGAAAACCGCGCCAAAAGTTATCTGACCGAAATTGTATCGGACTTTTCCTATTCGACTTTACGCTTTGCCGAGCTGGCACTGACCAAACTCTGGACCCAGCTCTATGACGGGATTGAAGTGCATCATTTCGACACCGTACGCGAACTAGCCAAAGACTATGAAATTGTCTATACGCCGTGTCATCGCAGTCATATTGACTATCTGCTGCTGTCCTATGTGATTTTTAACCGTGGCCTGATGGTGCCGCATATTGCTGCTGGCATTAATCTGAATTTACCGGTGGTTGGGCAAATTTTACGTGGTGGCGGTGCCTATTTTATTCGCCGTACATTTAGTGGTAATGCACTATATACCTCGGTATTTAAGGAATATCTGCACAGCCTGCTGTCACGCAATACTCCGCTGGAATATTTTATTGAAGGCGGCCGTTCCCGTACCGGCTTATTGCTGCCACCGAAAAAAGGGATGCTGTCGATGACGGTACAAAGCCATTTACGTGGTGCCACCAAACCGATTGCCTTTATTCCGACCTATTTCGGCTATGAAAAGCTGATGGAAGGTACCTCATATTTAAATGAGCTGAATGGCAAGCCCAAAGAAGCCGAATCGTTATGGGGCATTCTGAACTCGGCGCGGAAAATCGAAAAAGTATTTGGCCAGGTCTATGTCAACTTCGGTGAACCGGTGTTCCTGGACCATATTCTGCAACAGAATCAGGCTGATCAGATCCAGCTTTCAATTCATGATGAATTGCCACGTCCAGTCATCAACACGGTCGATCAGGCAGCACGGGAAATTCTGGAAAATATCAATAAAGCGGTGGTAATTAACCCGATTTCGCTGATTTCCACCATCTTGCTGAATGCACCACAACACGCCTTAAGCCAGGATGATTTACTGCGCCAGATTGAACAGTATCGTGAGCTGCTTAAAACAACACATTATGATGATCGGATGATTATCACCCAGCTGTCGGCACCGGAAATTATTGAATATGCGCTGAAGCTGAAACAGGTTGAACATTATCAGCAGGATAACCAGACCTGGATTCGTGTGGCCGAAAGTCAGCGTATTTTACTCAGCTACTTTAGCAATAATATTCTGCACTGCTTAAGCTTACCGGCGCTGATTGCCCTGCTCGTGCAGGATATGCCGGCGATCACCACAGCGCAGCTTAAGCAGCACGTCAGCCGCTTATATCCATTCTTGAAATCGGAGCTGTTTTTAAAATGGTCGGCCACAGAACTTCCTGCGCAGATTGACCGTATTCTCGGCAGCATGCAGCAACTGGGCTGGATTGACGTGTCGAAGAACATTCAGCTGCTTGAACTCCAATCAACACATCCAATGCACAGTCTGGCAACACTGGCGCGCAGCAGCCTGAACAACTTTGTGCTGATTAGCCAGTTATTGCAGGAATATGCCGAGCCCTATCAGTTAGATTTAAAAGCGCTGGAAAAAATGGCCAAAACCGTATTTAAACGGCTGGCAGAATCAGGGAATTTAAACAGTGGCTATTACTTCGACAGTGCCACGTTAAAGAGCTTTATGGGCAGTTTACAACAGCTTGGACTGCTGGAGATGCAAGATCAGCAGTTACAGCTGAAACCACAATTTGATACAGAAATATCAGATTATCTGGGCTGGTATGCCCCTGAGCTGCAACAGCAGATTGCAGATAAGCTGCTGTTCTCTGAGAAAGAAATCAAACAGTTTAAAGAGCATAGTAAAAAATAAAGTATCAGATTCTCAGATATTATTGTGATACTAATCACACGAACTTATCAGTTAATTTGATATATTTATTCACAAAAAACAATGGGGTTTTGGCGCTTTTATTCAGCGCTTTGCCCCGACTCGCTCTATACTAGCAGCAACGTGTTTTAGAGAAATTAACTATGAGTGATGGTCTTGAAATAGACGTAATGCGTGATTCTGCTGAAACTGTCGTGACGATTTTAAAATCGCTCGCCAATACCGACCGTCTATTGATTCTTTGCCATCTTTCCCAACAAGAGTTGAATGTATCGCAAATTGAGGAAATTACTCAAATTCGCCAGCCGACCCTGTCGCAACAGCTGATGATGCTGCGTAAAAGTGATGTGGTGAACACCCGCCGAGACGGCAAACAGATTTATTACACCATTAAAGATCCGAAACTGGTTGAAGTTCTCAACACGCTTTATCGACTGTATTGCCCTGCTACCCCACTTTAATAAATTTTGCATAGGCAGATTTCTTAGCATTTTTTATGCATAATATATCTAAATTTATGATTTAGATTTTTATATGTCAGATTTTAAGTCGCGCCTGCTCGATCGTTTACCCGCCTGGCAATGGTTAAAACATTATAATACCGTGACCCTGAAATCTGACCTGCTGGCCTCGCTGATTGTCATTGCGATGCTGGTGCCGCAAGGTATGGCCTATGCCATGCTGGCCGGACTTCCACCGGTAATGGGACTGTATGCCAGTGTACTGCCGATGATCATCTATGCCTTTTTCGGCAGCAGTCCTACGCTTTCGATTGGCCCGGTGGCCATCATCTCCATGATGACCTTTGCCACTTTAAATCCCTTATTTGAAGTCGGCTCTCCAGTGTATATTCAGGCCGCCTGTCTGCTGGCGCTGATGGTTGGAGTCATTTCCCTGCTGCTCGGTATGCTGCGCTTTGGCTTCCTGATCCAGCTCATCAGCCATCCGGTTATTAAAAGCTTTATTATTGCTTCGGCGCTGCTGATTGCACTGGGCCAGTTAAAATTTCTGTTTAATGTGCCGCTACAAGCCAACAATATTCCAGAATTTGTGCTGAGTGTCTTTGAATATATCGGCCTGATGCATTGGGAAAGCCTGATCTTTGGTATCGCATCCATTCTGTTTTTGGTCTTCATGCCGAAGTTTTTTAATCTGGAAGCAGTGAAACAGCGCCTCGGAGCCAGCGGATTTATTATTAAATCTTTACCGCTGGTACTGGTGGTGGTCTCCATTGCGCTGGTTTATTTCTTCAATCTGCAACAGGTCGGCATTAAAACCGTCGCTGAAATTCCTTCCGGTTTCCCGGCGCTGTCGATGCCGTTCTGGAATCTGGAGCTGGTACTGCAACTGTTACCCGGCGCCGCCATGATTGCCATGATCAGCTTTGTGGAGTCATTATCCATTGCCCAGGCCACTGCCTTGCAACAGCGTAGCCAGCTGAATAGCAATCAGGAACTCATTGCCCTGGGTGCAGCCAATATTGGGGCCGGCCTCAGTTCAGCCTTTCCGGTAACCGGCAGCCTCTCACGTACCGTGGTCAATGCCGATGCTGGCGCCAAAACCTCTATGGCTGGCGTGCTGTCATCTTTATTTATTGTGCTGGTCAGTCTGTATTTCACCGGTTTTTTCCGTGATCTGCCACTGACTGTACTGGCAGCAACTATTATTGTGTCAATCTGGAAACTGGTCGAGCTAAAACCGTTTATCGACACCTGGCGTTACTCCAAGGCCGATGGTCTGGCGATGTGGATTACCTTTTTCGGCGTGTTATTCATTGATATTTCTACCGGGCTGATTATCGGGATTGTTTCAACCTTTATCCTGCTGCTGTGGCGTATTAGCCGGCCGCATATTGCCGAAATTGGACTGGTCGAAGGCACCCAGCATTTCCGTAATATCCAGCGTCATCAGGTCATCATTTCAGCCAAAGTGCTGTCGATCCGGATTGATGAAGACCTGACCTTTTTAAATTCCAATACCTTAAAAGGTTTCCTGATTAATGCGGTCAGCCAGAAACCAGAACTGGAGCATGTGGTAATTAACGGCTCCAGTATTAGTGCTATTGACTTAAGTGCGCTGGAAATGCTGGAAGATCTGGACAATGAACTGAGAAAACTGAATATCCAGCTGCATTTTTCTGAGGTCAAAGGCCCGGTCATGGACAAACTGCAACGCTCTAAATTACTGAATCATTTAAGCGGTAAAATTTTTCTGACCCATTATCAGGCCATTCGCGAGCTGAGTCCGGACATCACCTAAAATGCCGATCCTGTCTGCTTTTCAGGCAATTATTCGCCCTAAAAAGCAGGCATAAGCATAAAAATATGAAAAAATCATGACTTTCGAATGGCTTAATTTTTCGAATATTCTATTTAAAAACAGACATTTGATTTTTATATGATTTTTTTTGTAAGCTATTTAAATTTTCGGTATAAAATACATCGCTAATTTTTCCCTATATTGTCCGTAATTCAGACAAGGCCTTCCTATGTTCTCAGCATTTCTGCGCTTGAGCTTAGTCACTCGAATTCTGATCGCTATCATTTTAGGTGTGATAGTTGCGGTGGCTTTTCCACAATTTGCGCCCTACTTAAGCCTGCTCGGCGATTTATTCATTAAAGCGCTTAAATCCGTGGCACCGATTCTGGTGTTTGTCCTGGTGTTATCCTCTATTGCCAATTTCAAGGTCGGCCATAGTGCGCATATCCGCCCGATTATGCTGATGTATGCCGCAGGTATGTTCCTGGCTGCCCTGGCTGCAGTAATTGCCAGCAGCCTGTTCCCAAGCACGCTGTTCCTGGATATTCCGGCCAATACCGACATGCAACCACCGGGCAGTCTGGCTGAGATTTTAAAGAATCTGCTATTAAGTTTTGTGGCTAACCCGGTAACGGCGATTAGTGAAGCCAACTTTATTGGTATTCTGGCCTGGGCTGTGGCTTTAGGTGTGGCCTTCCGTCATGCAACAGACAATACCAAAGCCTTCCTGACCGATGCTGCAGATGCTGTGAATAAAGTGATCCGTCTGGTCATTAATTTTGCGCCGTTTGGTATTTTCGGTCTGGTGGCGGTGACTTTTGCCGAATCGGGTATGAGTACCTTGGTTAGCTATGCACAATTATTAACTGTGCTGATTGGTACCATGATTTTTGTGGCGCTGGTGATTAACCCGATGATGGTGGGCTTTGTTACTCGTTCAAATCCGTATCCACTGGTATTCAAATGTTTACGTGAAAGTGGCATTACCGCCTTCTTTACCCGTAGCTCTGCCGCTAACATTCCGGTAAACCTGGATTTGGCCAAACGTTTAGGGGTACAGGAATCAACTGCCAGTGTCGCCATTCCATTGGGTGCTGCGATTAATATGGCTGGTGCTTCTGTAACCATTACTGTGCTGTCACTGGCGGCGGTGAATACTTTAGGCATTCAGGTTGACTTTAGCACCATGCTGATTTTATCCGTGGTCGCAACAGTTTCGGCTTGTGGTGCATCTGGTGTGGCCGGTGGTTCATTGCTGCTGATTCCGGTGGCATGTGGCCTGTTCGGAATTTCATCGGACATCGCTATGCAAGTGGTGGCTATTGGTATGGTGATTAGCGTGTTGCAGGATTCGACTGAAACTGCACTGAACTCATCTACCGATGTATTATTTACTGCCGCAGTTGATCGTAGTTTGCGTTAATATATGCACTACGTCTGTTGATTAATCAATGAATTATGCCATTTCAAAAATTACCGCTCTGGGTTCAGCTGGGTGCATTTTTTCTTTCTGTGAATGCAGGAATCATTAATGTTCTAGGACTGGTGACTGTGTTGCACCAGTCTGTTTCCCACATGACCGGTAATGTCAGCATGTTGGCAATGGCACTTTTAGACTGGCAATGGTCACAGGTAATTTATCTGTTTCTGGTCGTTGTCTGTTATGTGATTGGTTCATTTTATAGTGGACTCATCCTGGGAAATAGCCACTTTCTCCTCGAACGCCGTTATGGGCTACCGCTGAGTTTAGTGGCTATTTTTATTCTGCTGTGCTGGATTTTACTGCCGTATTTCCCGCGTTATGCACTGCTCTGGGCCTGTGTCGCGATGGGCGTTCAAAATGCCATGATCAGCTATTACAAAGGCACCATCATCCGGACCACGCATTTATCCGGGGTACTGACCGATTTGGGTCTGGCTTTGGGCTATCGCGTGCGTGGCCTGCATGTTGGTAAACGCCGGGTGATTCTGCACCTGCTGATTTTAATTGGCTTCTTTATTGGCGGTCTGGTTGCGACAGCGGTTTATCCTTTATTACAATTAAACTCTTTCCTGGTGCCGGTGGCTTTAAGTTTTAGCTTAAGTCTGGTGTACTGGGTAATTTATTTTCGTTATCGACATTTTCAGAAATAGTTCGGACATTTTCTCATGGTCAAAAATGCATTACAGGCACAGTTACTCAAAGCAGGTTTAGTCGATAATAAAAAGGCTAAAAAACTGTCTAAACAGGCAGTACATGAACAGCGCACAGGTGTGAGTAAAGATGCTGAAGTCAAAGCCAAAATCGAGCAGGACAAACAGCAGAAAATGGCCCGTGATCAGGCGCTGGAACAAGAGAAAAAAGCCGCCTTGCATGAAAAAGAGCTAAAAGCCGCCATCATGCAAATGATCAACCAGCATAAAATCCGCGACACCGATGGTGACAGCGTGTATCAGTTTATTGATGGCACCATCAAAAAAGTCTACATCAACCAGCAGATTTATAATGCACTGGTGGCCGGCAGTCTGGTGATTGCCAAGGAAAATGACGATTATGCCTTCTTGCCAAAAGCGTTGGCGGAACGTATTAACCAGAAAATGGAAGGCTTTATTCTGGTGAATAATTCACAAAGCAACGCAGATACCACCGATGAAGAAGATCCGTATGCGGCTTATGTCATTCCTGATGACCTGATGTGGTAAGCACTACAAAGAAAACCGGCTTGGGCCGGTTTTTTTATGGGCCGTTTCATGTGATTCAGACCCGATTGAACGTAAGCAGATGCACAGGATATGTATAAAAATTTTATTAGAGGTTATAAATTTAAACATAAACCTTTAAACTCTATCACATTTTTAAAATGAATTAAGCGAGGATCACTTGGAACAGTTTGACGTCATCCAGAATCTGCAAGACTGGATAGATCAATACCCATGGCTAGAAATGCTGTCATCTCTCAGTATTGTGATTTTATTGGCGATTATTGCCAATTTTATTGCCAAGCAGGTGGTGGTACGCGGCATTCGCAAGCTTATTTCCAAACTTCCTTTTGCCCACAACGAAATTATTGCCGAACACAGCGTCATCCGCCGTATTGCCAATATTGTACCGGCGATTGTAATCATGAACGGGATTACCACCGTTCCACATTTGTCCGATAAAGCCATTACCTTTGTGCAAATGGGTGCGCAGGCCTTTATCTTCCTGACCATTGCTCTGGCCATTGGCGAATTGCTGAATATCTTTAATCTGATTTACCAGCGCAATCCCAAGTCACGCAATAAACCGATTAAGGGCTATTTGCAGCTGGTCAAGCTGATTATCTTTATTGTCTGCGGTCTGATGATTCTAGGCACTTTCTTGAAAAAAGATGTATTCACCTTGCTGGCCGGTTTTGGTGCCATGGCCGCGGTGCTGATGCTGGTGTTCCAGAATACGATTTTATCGCTGGTGGCTTCGGTACAGATTGCCTCTTATGACATGGTGCGTTTAGGAGACTGGATTGAAATGCCATCTTTAAATGCCGATGGTGATGTCATTGATATGTCATTACATACCGTGACGGTACAGAACTTTGACAAGACCATTACCACCATTCCGACCAACAAATTAATTACCGACACCTTTAAAAACTGGCGCGGTATGCAGGAAGCCGGTGCGCGCCGGATTAAACGCTCGATTCATATTGATCAGAGCAGCGTGCATTTCATGAGCGCTGAAGAACAGGCTAAACTCAAAGAGTTTATTTTGCTGGATCAGTATTTAAATACCAAAGCAGAAGAACTGGAGAAGTTTAACCAGCAACTGAACAACCATGCCCAGTACAATCATCGTCGTCTGACCAATCTGGGAACGTTCCGTGCTTATGTCGAGTTTTATCTTCAGCAGCATCCGGGCATTAGTAAAAACCAGTCCCTGATGGTGCGTCAGCTACAACCGACCAGCGAAGGCTTACCACTGGAGATTTATGCCTTTACCAATACCACGGTCTGGAAAGAGTATGAAAATATTCAGTCAGATATTATGGATCATTTACTGGCAATTATTCCGGAGTTTGGTTTACAGGTGTATCAGGCGCCATCGGGAACCGATTTTAAAGAGTCGTTTAAAGCATCTTAAGTTTTTAGACCGAAACTAAACACATGAGAACCCACCGCTTGGTGGGTTTTCTTTTTCATCTTCCCTTTCGAATGTATCAGGCTCATTTCCCTGTTCTTTCTTACCTAAACACTGCCCGCTGATGTTTACAATGACACAGCATTGCAGCAGTCTGTTTCCACGTATACTGAAATTAAGCTTATAAAAGAAAGAGGTACATCCTGCATGAAAATTAAAATGCCGTTAATCTTGGCCAGTGTTCTGCTTGCACTTTCAGCTCCTGCCTTTGCGGATGATGACCAGAAAATTATTGCGCAAGCAGCAAAAAATATTATGACCACTGCGCAGGCACTGAAAGCCGCAGATGAAACACCGGTTACGGTGTATGGCACTATTCATAAACATATTAAAGATGACATGTATCAGCTTCAGGATCAGACCGGCATCATCCATGTCGAAATTGATCATGATCTGGCGACACCGGCACAATTGCTGAATCCGGGTAAAAAAGTCCGGGTGGTCGGTGAAGTGGATACACACCGTTATAAACCGACCGATATTGATGTAGTCGAGATTGAAATTCTGTAAGTTTCAGGCAGATATTTTCTGATCGAAGCTCGCAAAAAAATATGAGGTTTCTTTCAACTGCAAAGCCTTATTTATCTGCCTGATTTTAAAGCAACACCGCCCTGAAAAGTTTTACTTTTCTTTTAAACTGGGTATTCTTGGCAATAAATCTGTTGTTTATCTCGCAAGCGGTAATCGTGATCAATCGTGCTTGGAACCGGCTTTGAATAGAACACACTCTTCGTCTGTTCAAGCCGCATGGCCGATGTCAATGATGATCATCAATCTGCTTGCTCAAAAGGACATTGTGTATGTTTAAGTGGTTTGAGAGCCTGGTTAATCCATACCCCACCAAAGGTTTAAATGAACCACTTCCTACCCGTTTTTTTCCTTTTGTCTGGCAGGCCGCGCGCGGTGTTCGTCCGTACTTATTACTATTGGTGCTGTGTACCGCAGGTGCGGCAAGTTTTGAAGCTCTTCTCTATGCCAAAATTGGCGAGCTGGTGAACTGGCTCAGTCAAAGCCAGCCGGATACCTTTCTGGCCGAACATCAAACCAATCTGACCATTCTGACTTTTATCCTGCTGGCCAATATTTTCTTTGCCAGTTTGCAATCCATTATCAAACATCAGATTTTATATAGTAATTTCCCGATGCGCCTGCGCTGGCGTTTTCACAATTTATTATTGCGTCAAAGTCTGGATTTTTTCCATAATGATTTTGCCGGGCGGCTGTCGGCCAAAGTCATGCAAACAGCGCTGGCGGTACGAGAATTCTGGATTATTCTGGGCGATATGCTGGCCTATGTGGTGATTTACTTTATTACCATTAGCGTGGTGTTAGGCTCCATTTCGCCCATGCTGATCATCCCACTACTGGTATGGCTGGGCCTGTTTATTGCCGCAGCCAGTTATTTTATTCCGCGTTTAAGCAGAATATCCAATAGCCAGGCCGATGCCCGCGCCGTGATGACCGGCCGCGTGACCGATGCCTATACCAACATCCAGACCGTGAAACTGTTTGCCCATGCCGGCCGTGAAAGCCAGTATGCCAAAGAATCTATGCAGGAATTTATGGTCACAGTCTATAAGCAGATGCGTTTGGGTGCGCAATATGAAATCAGCATTAACCTGCTGACGGTTGTGCTGTATGTCGGCGTGCTGGGTACGGCGCTGTGGTTATGGATGAATGGCCAGGCAGAACTGGGGATTATTGCCGCCACCACCGCCATGATTCTCAAGCTGAACAGCATCGCTGAATTTATGATGTGGCAAACCTCGGCGCTGTTTGAAAATGTCGGTACCATTCAAGACGGGATGAAAACCCTCGGTCGCCCGATCACAATTGAAGATAAACCGGATGCCAAAACCTTGAATGTCGCGCAGGGCGAAATTAAATTTGAGAATGTCAGCTTTGCCTATAATGACAAAAACGTGATTGAGCAGTTTAACCTGACCATCCGCCCGGGCGAAAAAATCGGGATTGTCGGACGCTCCGGTGCCGGGAAATCAACCCTCATCCAGCTATTACTGCATTTTTATCAGATTAATCAGGGCCGGATTCTGATTGATGGTCAGGATATTGTCGATGTCACCCAGGACAGCCTGCGTAAGAATATCGCGCTGGTAACACAGGACACGTCGCTGCTGCATCGTACCGTGGCTGAAAATATTAAATATGGCCGCCCTGATGCCAGCGATGAAGAAATGTATGCCGCAGTCGCCAAAGCCAAGGCTGAAGAATTTATTCCTCAGCTGACCGACTTACGTGGCAAACGCGGTTATGAAGCCTATGTGGGTGAACGCGGCGTGAAACTGTCGGGCGGACAACGCCAGCGGATTGCGATTGCCCGGGTATTCTTAAAAGATGCACCTATTTTAATTCTGGATGAAGCCACCAGTGCGCTGGATTCTGAAGTTGAAGCCGCAATTCAGTCCAGTCTGGATGAACTGATGCAAGGCAAAACCGTTATTGCTATTGCTCACCGTTTATCGACCATTGCGCAGATGGATCGCCTGATTGTGCTGGATCAGGGTCAGATTGCCGAACAAGGCACGCATGATGAACTGGTGTCACTGAACGGAATTTACGCTCAGCTGTGGCAACGCCAAACTGGTGGCTTTCTAATTGAGCAACAACAATTAAAGCAAAAACAAGGAACCTGATATGTTGTATCTGGAAGATTTGAAGGTGGGTGATCACTTTGTCAGTCGTGACTACGAAATGACTTTAGAAGAAATTCAGCAGTTTGCCCACCTGTATGACCCACAAATTTTCCATACCGATGTGCAGCAAGCCGCGCAGCATCCGGTATTTCAAGGCATTGCCGCCAGTGGCTGGCATACTGCCGCGGTAACCATGCGTTTATGGACCGAATGTTTTCCGGTGGCACATGGCCTGATTGGTTCAGAATCCAGTCTGCGCTGGCCGTGTCCGACCCGTCCGGGTGACCTGATTCATGTTGATGTTGAAATTACCGCCATTAGCCCATCGAAAACCAAGCTGGACCGTGGTCTGGTCAGTTATGTGACACAGGCCTTAAACCAGCATGGTGAAGTTTTACTGATTTCGACCACCAAAATTGTGGTGTTCCGGCGGGATGCACAGGTGGCCTAAGCAGTCATTTTGTCAAATAATTTTTCTAGTTTTCCGGTTTTTTTCATGCCAATATAGGCAAGCAAATTTAAAAAATAATACTCATTAGTGCAATGGACCGTGCATGAAAACACTTTTACCGCGTCAGGATCAGGGTGTTCCTGGTGTTTATGGCTTACTTATTCTAGATGTTGTTTCCCGTTGGGGATATAACGCTGAAACCTTTTTTGCTCCCTTCCATCTGACCACTGAACAACTGGCCGATCCTGACTTTCGGATTCCGACCAGCATGGCCAATGACATGGTCAAACATGCGCTGTATCTCACCGGCGAATCGACGCTGGGCTATCATTTAGGCACGCAAATGCGCATCTCGATTCATGGTTTTATTGGCTACGCGATTATGACCGCCAATGATATTAGCGATGCGTTAATGCTGGCCAACCGCTTTATTCAGCTGCGGATGCCCTTTTTACAGCTGTTTTTCTCTACCTTTGGTGAAAAAGCCACGCTGCAGCTGCAAGGTGAAATTGATCTGGAACCGCTCAGAACCGAAATTGCGATTGCGCTGATTATTGGCATGATCACCATGGCCAAAGCCATTACCGGCATGGAGCATCTTTCTGGCGAAGTCGATTTTGATTTTCCGGAGCCGCTGGGCTTTGAAAAATATGCGGCCAAATTCCCGAATCACAGTTTCCGTTTTGACCAGCCCTATCTGATCTTGAGTTTTGACAAGCAGTATTTGGGCCTAAAAATGATTCATGCCGATCCGATTGCCAGCCAGATTGCCATTAACCAGTGTGAAGCTGAACTTTCTGCCTTGGGTGAACGGCGCCGCCTGTCGATGCGTGTGCGCGACATTCTGACCAATTCCGAGCAGCATTATTTAAGTATCGAGCATGTCGCCGACCAGCTGTATATGTCAGATCGCACCCTGAAACGCCAGCTGGCAGCCGAAGGTACCTCTTTTTCTACCTTAGTCGATGAAGTGCGTTACCGACATGCCACCTCGCTGCTGTCACGTACCGATTACACCCTGGAACAGATTGCCGATGAACTGGGCTATAGTGATGTCGCCAATTTTAGCCGCGCCTTTAAGCGCTGGAGTGGCCGCAGTCCAAGCAACTGGCGTAAAGATCCGTATTTATAAAACTTTTGTTTTTCTGCAAAAGCATGTATAAACATGCCAAAAATGATTTAAATAGTTAAGGAGTCATCATGAATCACCCTTCAGAACTGAAATATGCACGTACACACGAATGGGTACGCATTGAAGGTGATCTTGTTGTTACAGGTATTTCTGATCATGCTCAAGATGCACTGGGCGATCTGGTCTATGTCGAAGCACCTGAAGTGGGCCAGCAAGTAACCGCGGGTGAACAGGCCGGTGTGGTGGAATCTGTGAAAACTGCGTCTGACATTCATGCGCCAGTATCCGGCACAGTGGTTGAAATTAACCCAGCGCTGGAAGATGACCCGGATTTTGTGAATGATGAGCCGTATGGCAAAGGCTGGATTTATAAAATCAAGCCAGACAACCTGGCCGATGTCGAAAAACTGCTTTCAAGCAGCGAATATGAAGCCGGTTTATAAAAAAATAATCTTGCAAGAAGATCAGCCTACGGGCTGATTTTTTAGCTTTAAAGCCAAATTAAGTGTAATAAATATCATATTAAGATAATTTAATTGATAAAATTTAATAAATACCATTAAAGTTGACATAAATTATAGCAATACTATATTTTTACCATAAAATAATTTAAGATAGGCCTTGTCTCTCCCATGTACCAATAGCGGCAGATCAGCACAACAACAAACGCCCTATTGATCCCAGCACAAAGGTTTAATATGTCAAACACCGCGTCACAGCCTTTATGGAACAAACCTTTTCTTCTGTGTTTTTCCAATAACCTGTTTCTGTTTATTTTCTATTTTGCCCAGACCACCATTTTGCCAATTTATATCCTGAATGAGCTGAACGGTTCACTGGCACAGGCCGGTCTGGCCATGACCCTGTTTATGGTGTCCTCTATTCTGGTGCGGCCATTTAGCGGGTTGATTATTGAAAAGCTGGGCCGTAAAAAGACCTTGTTCCTGTCCGAAAGCATGTTCTGCCTGCTGTCTTTTGCCTATATTTTTGCTGACAACCTGATCCTGCTGCTGATCATCCGTTTTATTCATGGTATCTGGTTCAGTATTTTAACCACCGTTACTGTACCAATTGCCAATGACTTTATTCCGGAGCAGCGTAAAGGCGAAGGCATGGGCTATTTTGTCATGTCGGTGAATTTAGGGATTGTCCTCGGACCTTTGCTGGGTATTTCCTTAATCCAGACCTGGTCTTATAGCATTATTGCGACGGTATTGGCGGTGATTATCAGCCTGGGCTTTGCCTTCTGTTTTATGATCCCGCTGCGTGAGCCAGAAAAAACCGATACTGCTGCAATTGTTCGCCGTAAGCTATCGCTGCATGACTTTATGGAGAAAAAAGCCCTAACGGTTTCAGTGATGGCGATGCTGGTGGCCTTTTCCTATGCCAGCATCATGTCTTTTATTTCCACCTATGCCGAAGAAAAAGACCTGCTCAGTTATGCCAGCATGTTCTTTATTGTGTTTGCTATTTCCATGATGAGCCTGCGCCCGATTACCGGGAAAATTTATGACCGTTATGGCCCACGTTATGTGATTTATCCTTCAATTTTAATGTTTGCTGCTGGTCTGGCGCTGCTCAGCCAGATGCATGGTGTGGTCAGCTTTATGGTCTCTGCGATCTTTATCGGGATGGGATTCGGCACCTTGCAACCGTGTTTACAAACTTTGGCAATTCAGCGCGCGCCTAAATCGCGGATTGGTCATGCCACCTCAACCTTCTTCACCTGCTACGATATAGGCATTGCCCTCGGTTCGCTGCTGGTTGGCTTACTGATTAGCTGGCAAGGCTATAGCATCACCTATCTGGTCTGTGCCGGAGTGGTGTTGTCGAGTCTGCTCTTTTATAAGTTTGTGGTTAATCACCCAGCCACTGCCTAAATGAAAAAACGCCCGATTTGGGCGTTTTATTTTTTAAGTGATGCTAGATGAATCACAGATTAAGCACTCTGTTGAGGAGCAGATTCCGTATCTTCATCTTCCGGTTTTGGCTCTTCCAGCATGCTAAAACTCATAGCTGCCGAAGCTTCGCTTGGCCGGTTACTTTTCAGCTTGATCTGCAAGCGTAATTCATTCATCGAATCCGCATTACGAATTGCTTCTTCATAGGAAATTGCACCTTCGTTATACAGATCAAATAAGGCCTGATCAAACGTCTGCATACCCAGTTCACGCGATTTACCCATAATCGACTTTAACTCATGGAACTGGCCTTTTAAAATCAGTTCAGAAATCAGCGGCGTATTCAGCATAATCTCGACTGCCGCACGGCGGCCTTTGCCATCTTCGGTACGCACCAGACGCTGGGAAATAATGGCTTTCATATTGGACGACAGATCCATCAGCAGCTGATTACGGCGTTCTTCCGGGAAAAAGTTGATAATCCGGTCCAGCGTCTGGTTGGCGTTATTGGCATGCAAGGTACCCAAACATAAATGCCCGGTTTCGGCAAAGGCAATTGCGTGTTCCATGGTTTCGGTGTCGCGGATCTCGCCAATTAAAATTACATCCGGTGCCTGACGTAAGGTATTTTTCAGCGCATTGTGCCAGGAATGGCTGTCGACCCCGACTTCACGATGGGTAATCATCGACTTCTTATGCTTGTGCACATATTCCACCGGGTCTTCCACGGTAATAATATGCCCGGCTGAATTTTCATTACGATGATCAATCATCGCCGCCAGAGAGGTCGATTTACCTGAACCGGTTCCCCCCACCACCAGCACCAGACCACGCTTTTCCATAATAATATGCTTCAGTGATTCTGGCAGTTTCAGCTGGCTAAAGTTCGGAATTTCCGCACTAATGGTTCGAATTACCATCCCGACATGCAGCTGCTGTTGAAACACATTGACCCGAAAGCGCGATACCTCCGGCACACTAATGGCAAAGTTGCATTCCAGATCAGTTTCAAATTCACTGTGCTGTTTTTCATTCATGAGGCTGTAGGCGAACAGCTTGGTTTTTTCTGCGGTCAGCGCCTGTTGTCCCAGCGCTTTCATCATGCCCTGATGTTTAATGCTCGGTGGAAAATCCGCGGTAATAAATAAATCTGATCCCCCAAACTCAACCACTTTGCTGAGCATATGGAACATAAATTTACGCGCATCTTCGAGTAATTCTGCACTGTACATCATCAATTATTCACTATCTGTTCTGTCATCATTTTTGGCCCCAACGCACCGGTATTCAACCGATTGGCTACGCTGAGCATGTTGTCGATATTGCATCAATCATCCTGATTTCACAATCAATAAAAATTTCAACTTATTCAAAAATTCAAGCCAATCTGCCAATTTCATCAAATTTTTTCTGTTTTAATTTTAAGGTGCTAATAAAAAATAAGCCCCTGAGGTTCAGGGGCTATTCATTCAATACAATTGCAGTCTAGGCACTACGTTTTAATGGTCGTAAGGCCAGTTCCTGCGCGACCTGAAGCAATAACTGTTCGGTCTTGTTCCAGCCTAGGCAGCCATCGGTTACAGACTGACCATAAGTCATCTGGTCTGAGATTTTCTGTTGACCATCGACCAGATGGCTTTCCAGCATGACACCGCGAACCTGAGTCTGTGCACGCTCGGCCACAATGGTTTTTAACACCTCTGGTTGTAACAGTGGATTTTTACTGCTGTTGCCATGACTGCAATCAATCACCAGTGCCGGCATCTCGCTTTTGACTTTGGCTTTGATTTTTTCAATTTCGGCTAGTTGGTAATTCGGACCAGCATTGGCGCCACGTAAAATCAGATGTGCTTTCGGGTTGCCCTGCGATTCCAAAATACATGGTAAACCTTGCTGGCTCATGCCTAAAAACTGATGCGGATGTGAAGCCGATTGAATCGCATCTAACGCAATTTGTACCGAGCCATCGGTGCCATTTTTGAAGCCAATGCTGTACGGCATGTGGCTAGAAATTTCACGGTGAATCTGAGATTCACTGGTACGCGCGCCAATCGCCCCCCAGGCCAGTAAATCATCAAAGTAAGCAGTTGCCATCGGACTTAGAATTTCAGAGGCAATAGGCAGCCCCATTTCAATAATTTGTAAGTACAGTTCACGTGACTTTTCCAGTCCCAATTGCATATTGGATGAACCGTTTAATTCTGGATCGTATAAGAAGCCTTTCCAGCCAACCGTGGTGCGCGGTTTTTCGATATAGGCGCGCATTACCAGGAAAATCTGGTCTGCCACCTGGCTTTGCAGTTGTTGTAATTTTTGTGCGTATTCCAGTGCTGCCGCAGGATCATGGATGGAGCATGGGCCGGTAATCACCAGCAAACGTGAATCGGTACCGTTAAGAATATTCTGAATGGTTTGACGCTGCTCGGCAATTTGCTGTGCCAGCGCGCCAGAAAGCGGCAATTGCGCCTTGAGCTGATAAGGTAAGCTTAAAATTGTTTCTTTGGCTGAGGATTGTTGTAATGCAGTATTTAAAGCGTTCATGATTCTTCCTTTGGACTGTGGTTTGACAGTCCGAACTTTTATTTGAGCGATATGGGTCTAATACAGGTCAGGTTGGTCATAGCTTGGCTAAAGTAAAACCAATAAAAGTTGCTAAAGTATGAATAGTTAAATGTACGCATGAGAATCTCCAAAAGATTGATTAAATTCAAGATATAAAAAAACCTGATCAGGGTTGCCGATCAGGTATCAACTGGTGGGCAACCTTATTTTGCCCGAACGCGTTCAGGCAATTATCTAAACTGCCAGAAGTAATAGTATGCGTTTGAGATTACAGGTTGCTTTAACATCTTTATTTCTTCAAAAAAGTATGTGTCTGAAAAATAAAATACGCGCTATTTCCAGCTTTGACAATAGTTTTCTGGATGTTTTTTAGCATTCTTCTGGATTTTCTTTCACCCTTGGCAAAACACGGCTTTAATCCAATTGATCTCCCATCTTCCGGCTTAAATCACTGCGAAGGACTCAAACGACTTTTGGATAAAAAATCATCCGCATCAAAATCACCTTCTATTGAAGATTTACAGCCAAAATTTATTCAAAAAAAATCTCTTAAAATCATGAACTAATCAACTCAAAATCGCAGCTTACTCATCATTTTTACAAAAAGTTACAATTATATTTCTTCCTATTCACCAATAAAACACAAAACAATATTTTATAAATATCATTACTTTAATTTATCATTAAGACTAATTTAAGTTATGAATTACGATATACGTAATAATATTACGTATTGAATAAAGATTAACTCTTGCTAAGATATTTTCATCTGGAACTCCCTGATTTCAGGAAATTCCTGCAAAAACAACAAGTGAAGCAATTGGATTGCTCACCATACATGAGGATGGAACATGCACAACTTAGCTAACCCTTTAGAGCTATGCGGATTTGAATTTATTGAGTTTGTCTCTGAAAATGGCGCTCTGGATTCAGTTTTTCAAACGCTCGGTTTTACCCAAGTGGCTAAGCACAAATCCAAAAATGTCTACTTATGGCGTCAGGGCGACATCAATATCATCCTGAACTATCAGCCAGAATCCTATGCATCATATTTCTTTAATGAACATGGTCCATCGGCCTGTGCCATGGGCTTTAAGACCAAAAATGCAACCCGTGCCTATCAAAAAGCGCTCGAACTTGGTGCTGAGCCAATCAAAAACGTGATTGGTCCTATGGAACTGAATATCCCAGCAATTAAAGGCATTGGCGGCTCACCGATCTTTCTGGTCGACTGCGATATTTATCAGCAGGATTTCGAGTTCTTTGAAGGCGTTGATCCGCGTCCGGTGGGTACCGGTTTAAAAGAAATTGACCACTTAACCCATAATGTCTACAAAGGCCGGATGCAGTACTGGGCCAATTTCTATGAAAAAATCTTTAATTTCCAGGAAATCCGCTACTTCGATATTAAAGGTGAATACACTGGTTTGACCTCAAAAGCGCTGACTGCACCAGATGGCAAAATCCGTATTCCACTGAACGAAGACTCGGACAAAGGCAACGGACAAATTGCCGAGTTCCTGTCAGAATTTAACGGCGAAGGCATTCAGCATATTGCCTTCTCAACCGATGACTTACTGGCGACCTGGGACAAGCTCAAAGCCTTGGGCGCCAAGTTTATGACCCCACCACCGGCAACCTATTATGAAATGCTGGCAGAACGTTTACCGGAACATGGCGAACCGACTGCAGAGCTGCAACAGCGTGGCATTTTGCTGGATGGCAATACCAAAGATGGTGAAAAACGCCTGCTGCTACAGATTTTCTCGGAAAATATGATTGGCCCGGTGTTCTTCGAATTTATTCAACGTAAAGCAGATGATGGCTTTGGCGAAGGAAACTTCAAAGCCCTGTTCGAATCGATTGAGCGCGACCAGATTAAACGTGGCGTGCTTGACGTCTCTGCCTGATTTTCAGGTGTTCTAAATCCCGACAACGCCGCTCTTGCACATGTGATTTGGCATGTGTCAGGGGCGACGCATGTTTAAATTTCCGCAATCACATCACCTGCGCCAAAACAATAACAACACAGTGATGTCGATTTTACATGGATGATAAAAGATGCAACAACATGATGGCAAACTACATAAGGGTTTGAGCAACCGGCATATCCAGCTCATTGCCCTCGGTGGCTCAATTGGCACCGGATTATTCCTCGGCATCTCCCAAACCATTAAACTGGCCGGCCCGTCGGTCATTCTGGGTTATGCCATTGCCGGCCTGATTGCATTTTTAATGATGCGTCAACTGGGTGAAATGATTGTCGAAGAACCTGTCAGTGGTTCTTTTAGTCATTTTGCCTATAAATACTGGGGCAAGTTTGCCGGCTTTATGTCGGGCTGGAACTACTGGGTACTGAATGTGCTGGTGTGTATGGCCGAACTGAGTGCCATTGGCCTGTATATCCATTACTGGTGGCCGGAGATTCCGACCTGGGTCTCGGCGCTGGGCTTCTTTATTTTTATTAATGTGATTAACCTGCTGCATGTCAAACTGTTCGGCGAAATGGAATTCTGGCTGGCGATTATTAAAGTGCTGGCGATTGTCGCCATGATTGCGTTTGGGAGCTATCTGCTGGCCTCAGGCACGGGCGGTCCACAGGCGCATTTAAGCAATTTATGGGAACTTGGCGGCTTTTTCCCCAATGGTGTGATGGGCCTGGTGATGGCAATGGCCATGATCATGTTTGCCTTTGGCGGTATTGAGCTGGTCGGTATTGCCGCAGCAGAAACTGACAACCCGAAAAAGACCTTACCGAAAGCGGTCAATCAGATTGTATACCGGGTTTTATTATTCTACATTTTAACCCTGCTGATTATTCTGGCCTTATATCCATGGAACCAGATGGCACAAGGTGGCAGCCCGTTTGTGATGATGTTTGATTCTTTGGGCAGTCAAGGCGTTGCCACAGTATTGAATTTCGTGATCTTGACTGCTGCGGTGTCGGTCTATAACAGCACCAACTACTGTACCAGCCGTATGCTTTTAGGTCTTGCGGAACAAGGCAATGCGCCGAAGTTTTTAAGCAAAATCAATACTCGCGGTATTCCGGTGAATGCGGTGATGGTTTCGGCCTTTTTCACCCTGCTCTGTGTGCTACTGAATTACCTGTTCCCGGAAACGGCGTTCAGCCTATTAATGATGCTGGTGGTGGCGGCCATTGTGATTAACTGGGTAGTGATTTCCTATACCCATCTGAAATTTAAACGTCAGATGCTGGCGCAGCAACAGCAAACCCTGTTCCCAAGTATTGCCTATCCATTTACCAATTACCTGTGTATTGCCTTTATGCTCGGTATCTTGGTGATTATGAGCCAGACCCCATCAATGCGTATTGCGGTTGGCCTGCTGCCGGTATGGATTGGTCTGTTATCGCTGGCCTATTACCTTAAACAGAAAAAACTGGCGCGTGACCCTGCGCTCATCAAAGCCAAAAGCTATTAATTCAGGAAGAGTTTATGTTTCAACATGTCGATACCTATGCCGGCGATCCAATTTTGTCCCTAATGGAAGAATTTCAGCATGATCCGCGTCCGCATAAAGTTAATCTCAGTATCGGGCTGTATTATAACGAGGCCCAGCAGGTTCCGCAGTTGCGCGCCATCCAGCAGGCTTATCAGGACTTAAATGCCGAGCAGCAGAAGGTCAAGCTGTATCTGCCGATGCAAGGCATGCCGGCTTATAACAGCGCCGTCCAAGCGCTGATTTTTGGCGAAGATAGTCCGGCTTGTCAGGCCGGTCGTGTAGTGACCTTACAAACGCTGGGTGGTTCGGGCGCGCTAAAAGTGGCGGCAGATTTCTTAAAACGCTATTTCCCGGCCTCTGAATTATGGGTTAGCCGCCCGACCTGGGATAACCATATTGCGATTTTCCAAGGCGCCGGCATTCGTTGCCATGAATATCCGTATTTTGATCCGCATAGCGGTCAGGTGGACTTTGCTGCCATGCTGGATTGCCTGCAACAGCTGCCGGCGCAAAGTATTGTCCTGCTGCATCCCTGCTGTCATAACCCGACCGGTGCCGACTTGTTGCCAGTGCAGTGGGATCAGCTGATTGAGCTACTCGCGCAAAAGCAGCTGATTCCGCTCCTGGATATGGCCTATCAGGGCTTTGCCGAAGATTTTCACGCAGATGCTTATGCCATCCGGGCGATGGACAGGGCCGGCCTGAATTTTCTGGTCAGCCATTCATTTTCCAAGATTTTCTCTTTATATGGCGAACGGGTTGGCAGCTTAAGTGCGGTTTGTGATGATGCCACCACCGCCCAAAGCGTGTTAGGCCAGCTGAAAGCCACCGTACGCCGGATTTATTCCAGCCCGCCGACTACCGGCGCGATGCTGATTCAGCATGTGTTGCACACGCCGGCGTTGTACCAAAGCTGGCAGGACGAACTGACTGAAATGCGTGAGCGCATTCAACAGATGCGTGAGCGTTTAAAGCAGCAGCTCGAACTTGCCTTACCGGGACAATCCTTTGACTATCTGACCCGGCAGCGCGGTATGTTCAGCTATACTGGCCTGAGTGCAGCCCAAGTCGATCAGCTCAAGCAGGAGTTTGGTATCTATCTGGTGCGTAGTGGCCGGATGTGTGTGGCAGGACTAAACCAGAACAATGTTGATGCAGTGGCACATGCCATGGCACAGGTATTACAGCATAGTGATACTGCACTCACTGCTTAAACCTCTGTTCCCTCGCAAATAAAAACGGGCCATGTGCCCGTTTTTATATTTTTATACCGCAAAAATTTGAAGATTATGAAGCGGCTTTTAACATCTGCTTGGCTTCATCCTGATTGACCGCATTGCTGAACAAATAGCCCTGACCAAAATGGCAGCCAAACTGTTTCAAGGTTTCAAACTGCTCTTTGGTTTCAATGCCTTCCGCAATAATATCCAGGGACAAAACCGGCCCCAGTTTGATAATCGCTTCGACAATGGCCTGAATGGATTTATCACTATTGATCCGATTCACGAAATCACAGTCAATTTTCAGGCTATCTACCGGGTAATCACGTAAATGGGTTAAGGAAGAATGCCCGGTGCCAAAATCATCCAGCGAAATGCGAATACCGGCCTGTTTCAGTTTATGGATGGTACGAATTACACATTCAGAGCCACGCTCGGCCAGCGGTTGCTCAGTAATTTCAATTTCAATTAATTGCGCCGGAATCTGATAATGCTGCATCCGTTTTAACAGCACTTCTGCGTAGTTATCGCGCATCAACTCTACCGGCGAGGCATTAATTGACACCGGCACCGTCTGTAAGCCCTGTTTGATCCAGCTTTGTAAATCACTAAAAATCGCCTGCTGCATCAATTCACTGATTTTTGTGGTCAGTTCATAATCGCTAAAGGCTTCTAGCAGCTCTTTCGGATAACGGTAACGCTGCTGTTCATCCTGCCAGCGCAATAGGGCCTCAAAGCCAATCAGCTCACCGGTTTCAATACACACCTTCGGCTGGTAAAACGGCACAATCCGCTGTTCACGAATAATCATGCGTGCGGTCTGTAACTGCTCTGCCTTGCTTTGTACCGCCGCCAGCATAGAATGATCAAACATGCGAATACCACCGCGGCCACCGGCTTTCAGGTCATTCAGTGCAGTATCGGCACATTTCATCAGTTCGGGAATTTCTCTGGCATCTTTCGGATACATCGAACAGCCAATGCTCATGCCGCAGTTAATGACCCGGCCGCTATAGGTAATGGGTGCATCCAGCAGTTTGACAAACTTCTTGGCCAGTTCAATCAGCTGCTGTTCATTTTCAACCGAATGCACCACCACGGCAAACTCATCACCACCCAGGCGCGCAATACTGACCTGTTCTGAAATATATTTTTGAAAGCGTTTGGACAATACTTTTAATAAATGATCGCCGGCCTGATGGCCCAGGATATCGTTAATATTTTTAAAATGATCCAGGTCAATCAGCATGACCCCGACCAATGTGCGGGTTTCTTTGGCGACCTGAATTGCCTGTTTGGTTTTTTTCCGGAAGGTACGGCGGTTAATCAGCTTGGTCAGATCATCGACTTCACTGCTGAGTCTTAATTTATCTTCGGCAATTTTTTGTAAGGTCACATCACGCGACACACATAAAATACTGGTGGTTTCGCCGTGTTCGTTCAGCACTGGGGTCAGCATATTGTCCCAGTATTTCACTTCATCCTGATTAATGCTCATACCCGGGAAACGGGAATTTTTACCTTTAATCGCCTCACGAATGGCTTGCTGACCTTTTTCACGAGCTTCGGGTGGTAACAGATCAAGCCATTTCATGCCGAAATTCTTTTCCCGCTCTTTGCCTAGCAAAGCCTGGCAACCTGAACGGTTCATATGCGACAGTGAGCCATCCGGTTTGACAATCTTGATACAGTCAATACTGACATCCAGCATATGGGTGTGGGCACGCAGGGTATCTTTGGTTTCCCGATATTTCACCACACTGTCATGAATATTGGTACAGCTGATCATCCACTGGTCACAGCCCTCAAGCTGCTGCGAATTTCGGGCAATCAACAAAAACCAGTGATAGCGCTGCTGGCGATCCCGAATCCGGCATTCTTTTTCAAAACTCTGGCCGCTTTTTTGCGCACTTTCCCATAAAAAACGCAGATGCTCGGCATCTTCCGGATGAATGGCATTTAGCCAGCTTTGAGCAGTCAGGCTTTGCTCATCTGAGGCAAGATACTGTTTAAAATTAGAATTATATAGATGATGTCCAGCCGAACTGACCCAAATCAGTTGTGGCATCATTTCAATGGCGCGAATAAAGTCTTTCTGAAAAGGAGATTTCTCAAGTTTAGGCGTGACCTGTTTGGACTTGTCTTTTAATACCTCAAGCAGATTAATATGACTCATATCGCATTTTCCAAGTTATAGTACCAATAAGATCACACTTCTATACAAATATGTATTATACGAGCAATAAAAATTATTTTTAATCCACGGTAAATAAAAATACCCAGTTTTTGTATATTCTTTTTGTAATTAAAATGGCTTAAAAATATACAATTTTCTATGCATATTCCTGACTTTAAGCATGCAGCCTGGTTCTACTTTGTAGCGAGACTGGGCAGTTTTGATAGAAAAAAGATATCAGTTGTGATGGTTTCTGTGAGTGCAGATACAAAAAACACCGGGTCTAAGCCCGGTGTTTTTTAGGTAAGCTCATTACGACTCGAAATGAATTACACAACGAATCGATTTACCTTCATGCATTAAATCAAATGCTTCATTAATCTCCTCTAACGGCATGGTATGGGTAACAAAAGGCTCCAGCTGAATATCACCTTTCATGGCCTGCTCGACCATGCCTGGTAATTGTGAACGGCCTTTAACGCCACCAAATGCAGTGCCCATCCATTTACGGCCTGTCACCAGCTGGAATGGACGGGTCGAAATTTCTTTACCGGCACCAGCCACACCAATAATCACCGATTGGCCCCAGCCACGATGGGCACATTCCAGCGCAGAACGCATCACGTTGACATTGCCGATACATTCAAAAGAATGATCAACACCCCAACCGGTCATTTCAACAATCACTTCCTGAATTGGACGTTCATAATCATTCGGGTTAATGCAGTCAGTCGCACCAAACTGTTTGGCCAGTTCAAATTTTTCCGAGTTGGTATCAATTGCGATAATACGGCCGGCTTTGGCCTGACGCGCACCTTGCACCACGGCCAGACCAATCCCGCCTAAGCCAAACACGGCAACGCTGTCGCCTTCCTGTACTTTGGCAGTATTATGCACCGCACCAATACCGGTGGTTACGCCACAGCCCAACAAGCACACCTGTTCATGGTTGGCTTCCGGGTTAATTTTGGCCAGTGACACTTCGGCCACCACCGTATATTCACTGAAAGTTGAGCAGCCCATGTAATGATAAATGGGCTGACCATTATATGAAAAACGGGTGGTGCCATCTGGCATCAAACCTTTACCCTGGGTAGCACGCACCGCCACGCACAGGTTGGTTTTGCCCGATTGACAGAACAGACATTCACCACATTCCGCGGTATACAGTGGAATCACATGATCACCTGGTTTAAGGCTGGTCACGCCTTCACCGACTTCCACCACCACACCCGCGCCTTCATGCCCCAACACGGCTGGAAACACTCCTTCAGGATCATCACCTGACAAGGTAAAGGCATCCGTATGACATACACCGGTATGACTAATTTTAACCAAGACCTCTCCAGCTTTTGGCGGAGCCACGTCTATTTCTACAATTTCAAGGGGTTGACCCGCACCAAATGCGACCGCAGCTCTTGATTTCATGAAATTGATCATCCTTTTGATACGTCTTTAACAGATGTCTTACAGTAACCGCTTTTTATCAACAGATTCAACCTATAACATCATGATAATCTATATGAATCAGTAAAAATCTACTTCATAAAAATGATGTCATTAAAATATTACAACATGATCTGGTTGTGCTGTCTGATTCTGGCGTGTACCGGTTGTAATTCGCTTGAACAGAACTATGCTGCGCAGGATGCGCCAATTGAACCAGATTTTGAACACTGGATGCCACGACCAGAGGCACAGGCACAACTACAACGCGGACAAACCGCCTATTTACCGCTGTATGACGGATTTATCAGTATTGCTTCACGCTTACATTTAATTCATAACGCCAAACATCATTTAGACCTGCAATATTACATCTGGACCGATGATGAAATTGGTCATTTAGTGCTGGCCGAATTACTCAAAGCCGCCGACCGCGGGGTACAGGTCCGTTTACTGATTGATGATCAGAATGGTACCCAACTGGATGATACCTTGCTGGCACTCAGCCATCATCCGAACTTTAAAATTCGCCTGTTTAATCCTTATAAATTCCGTCATTTTCGGGCACTGGATTATGCCTTCCGGATGCAGGCCGTGAATCATCGCATGCACAATAAACTGATTATTGCCGATGGCGCGATTGCCGTGACCGGTGGCCGCAATATCAGCCGGGAATATTTTGATGCCAGTGATGACTTTCAGTTTACAGATGTGGATATTCTATTTGCCGGTAATGCAGTCAAAAAAGCCAACGATAATTTCCGTGCTTTCTGGAACCATGAACTGAGTTTTAATCTGGTCCAGCTGATGGACCAGAACAGCAATAAATACCATCGTAATAGCTTGACCTTGCTGCGGGAAAAATATGCCAGCCAGCAACTGGATGAACAGGAAGTGCAGCGCCGGATCAGTTTTGCCGAGCAACAGGTGGCGCAGTATTTAAAACAGCGTTCCTATCATTGGGCCAAAGCGCATTTTGTGGCCGACCCGCCAGAAAAAATCCAGGGCAAAGCCAAAGATGAAGAGATGATTTACCATCAGATGATCCAGATTATGGGCACACCCGATCAGCATCTGGAACTGGTGTCTGCCTATTTTATTCCAACCCAACGTGGTACAGATTATATGAGCCGTCTGGCAGAAAACGGCATTGATATCCGGGTTTTGACCAACTCGTATATGGCCAATGATGTACCGATTGTGCATGCCTTCTATCAGCAATACCGGCCGCAGCTGTTGGCCAGTGGTATTCGACTGTATGAATTCAAGCGTTATATTCAGCGCGAAGAACGCACCTGGTATGAAATTATTACCGGTAACGTGATTCCGGCCAAAGGCCGCAGTGCTTCCAGCCTGCATGCCAAATTCTTTGATATTGATGGCAAGGTGTTTATTGGCTCTTTTAATTTTGATCCGCGCTCGGCCTTTTTAAATACTGAGGTTGGGCTGGTCTTGGAATCTGATGAGCTTCAAGATGAAATTTCAGATTCATTGAATCAGTACCTGCCGCAAATTGCCTATGAACTAAGGTTAGATGAGAAAGGACATATTATCTGGCTGGATTATCAAAAAGATGGTTCAGTGATTCAGCACAAGGTTGATCCGGAAACCACCAGTTTCCAGCGTTTTGTGATGAATTTAATGACCCATCTCCCAATCGAGTGGATGATGTAATGACAATCAAATTACTTTAAATACACATTAACCAAGATAATTGAATACGAGTTGCTCTATGGGTTTACAGCAAACCCGATACCCGGAGAGATCACGTGATCTCTCACTTCGTATTTATCGCCAGAAGGTTTTACTCTCCTGCTACATTACTTTAAAATTCACGCTTTATTTTTCTTCTCTTTTTTTAGATCTCTCCCCATGCAATTTTTTGATTTAAGCCGTCAATTTAAATTAAGTGATATTCTCAGCCCGACCAAAACCCTGAATGAATTGGGCCAGCAAGAGTGGTTTCTGGCCAAAGTGCGGGTCGAACATGATTGCCTGTCCGACTCGGAGCAGCTTGAAGGTCAGGTGGTGTTGCAATCGAATGAGAATATTCAACTGGAACTGGAGTGGCTGATTCAGGACACCGGTTTTGAATTGCAGGTCTTGTTTAAAGGCGTGGAAACTGCGGCTGAACAGGAAACTTTGGTGATGGTCAAAGGTGCACAACTGGTGGATGATGCACAGCAACCGCTCTCAGCCCAGGCCCTCAGCTTATGGATTGATGGCACCTTGTTACCGATGTTGCCGCAGATCCGCAAGGAAATTAAAGCCCGCCTGAATTTATGGGATTATGTGGAATACGAAGCTTAAATTCTTTTATTCTGCTTTTGCTGCTACAAAATAAAAAAGAGCGAAATTTTTCGCTCTTGTCTGATCTGCGCTCATCAGATTTCCTCTCGTTCTATTTTTAAACTTAGTTTTCGATGAATGTGCAGTTGCGCTTTCACGCATAACAATAGTTCTGGTCTTTGTTATGCTGGTTTGAACTAAAAAAATGAGTATAAAAATGAACAAGAATATGGATGCTCAAACCTGGGGGCAAATACGACATGTGGTTGCGCAGGCGCAGCGCGCCAGTATGCACTGCTCCATCGCCAGTGTGAGTCCGGAAGGTATCCCGAATATCACCCCGATTGGAACCTTATTTTTAAACGACAGCTCTCCCACCGGTTTCTTTTTTGATACCTATTCTGCCACGCTGCAACAGCATCTCAAACATAATGCGCAGGCTTGTATTCAGGCCGTAAACAGTAGCCGCGTGTTCTGGCTAAAATCAATGATGTCAGGTCAATTTCGTACTTATCCGGGTGTGCGTTTATATGCTGAAATTGGTGAGTTACGCCCGGCCACTGCCGGGGAAATGCATCAGGTGCGCCGCAGAATTGCGCCATTAAAATGGACACGCGGCAGCAAGCTGATCTGGTCGGATTTCACCCAGGTTAGGGAGGTACATATTCATGCGTTTAGATAGGTGGAATATCCGTCGATGATGCCAAAGACATCCTCTCTTTTTTAAAGCAGGCCGACATCCTTAAACAGACCGCAATAAAGTTCAGCTTTTTTCTCCACCGCTAAGGGATAGGCGCGAGATGATGATGGCATCCGGTATAAATGCAGCTCTCGACCGGCAAAGATCGCCTGTGAAGATTGGCCAATTACTGGTTTCGGCGTGCCTTCCGGCATTGATTCCATCAAGGTATCAGTGGCTTTATCACCCGTGGTCATAATGTACTGGCACAGCGGCATTTGCTGGAGCAGCCTATTTAAATCGGTCGGGGTGTGAATATGCAGGAATTTATCTGAGGCATTGCCCTTTAAACGACTGATCCGGTAGGCAGTATCAAACAGCGCAATACCGGTATCTGTTAAAAAGTTTTGAATCAGTTCGAGCTGAAAGTTTTTATTCGGCAGGTCTAAAAAATAGTTTTTATCCTGAAAAAAGCAGATACCAAAAATCCGCCACATATCATTCTGATAATTTGGATAATAAAATTCCATTTTCCAGCGGTTTTTGGGCGGTGGAAAACTGCCCATCATCAGCAATTTGGCATTGGATGGTAAAAAAGGCTCAAAGGGATGGGTTTCAATTTCAAGATCATCAATCATAAGGCAGCAAACTCAATTCACTTTATTCATCTTAAGCCGTTGTTTAATTTTGAGTGTTACTTCTTTGCCCCATATTTGATAAATTTCTTTACTCGGATGAAAGCCATCTTCGGCCATTTCCAGCTGCATCTGCTGATATTGTGCAATGTCATATTCAATCCAATCCATGTTTGGCTGCTTTTGAATAAATTTATGCAGTTCACGGTTCATCTGCTTGGCATATTGACCAAACAGCCATGCCAGCGGGTTCGGTAAAGCCGGGAAAAGCTGCATCGGTGGTACACCTGCTGCAAGGATGAGTTGTGGCTGGAATTTAGCTGCAATCAGCTGATACAACTGCGCCTGTTTTTGAATCCAGATATCGGCTGGCATCAATTTGGTGACATCATTCACCCCGACCGAGGTGACCACTACATCAAACTTTTCAGTGTCCAACTGCTGAACGCTTTGAATGACCTGTCCTGTGGTATTGCCTGTTTTGGCATGCAGTTTCCAGCTGACCTGAAATTCGGAAGTGAGTCCGGCCAGAATCGCGCCGAGCAAGGCATCTTCCTGATGGCTAACGCCAACGCCGGCAGCAGCTGAATCCCCCAGAATTAGAATAGATAAGACCTGTCCCTGACCGCTCGTGCCCTCACGTTCCCCTTCTGGCTCTGCCAGTCTTAAGGTATTTTTCTTGACCCGGCGGCCTTGAATAATCAGGGCTGGAATTAAACCCAAGGTTGCAAGCTTCAGAAACATCGCGTTGTCGATCATCTTCAAAAAAATCGGGCCTATTTTAACCAAAATAAGCCCCGTATTTTTGTCTTTCTCTGAAATATTTTTAAATTTTCAAATATTTAAAACAAACATTTAAAATAAAAAGTGAAAAGCGCCAAATGAAACTTTTCACTTGATATTAATATGAATTAACCGAGTTTATTGACCAGTTTTAACGGTAAGACTTTCATGGCCAAGCCCAGCGGTAACCATGGCCATTTCGGCACATAGGCTTTTACCGGTGCTTTTTCAATTTCTGCGGCCAGTAAACGTGAACCGGTTTGCTCATCCACTTCAAATGGTAATTTTTTCGCGCCTTCGTTAATTTCGGTACGGATATAGCCCGGGAAAATGGTGGTGACTTTAATTGGCGTATCAATCAGCTCGGCACGGATGCCTTCGGCCAGATGCGCAACGCCGGCTTTACTGGCACCATACGCCGTCAGATGTTTTGGCATACCACGCATTGCACTCATGGAAGAAATCATCACCAGATGGCCAGAATTTTGAGCACGGAAAATTTCTACCGCAGCTTCACATTGCGCCAGTGCTGAAATAAAGTTGGTTTCAACCGTGGCGCGGTTAATCGCAAAGTTACCTTTGCCAATCCGGCGGCCTTCACCAACCCCGGCATTGACAATAATCCGGTCAATTGTGCCGAGTTCTTCTTTAAAGGCACGGAACACCTCAAATACCTGATCATAATTGGTGACATCTAAAGTTTTTGCGGCCACGCTCACGCCGTACTTGCTTTCCAGTTCCTGTTTTAAACTTTCCAGACGTTCCATACGACGCGCACAAATGGCCAGGTTATAGCCTTTTTGCGCAAATTCGCGGGCCATACCGGCACCAATGCCGGAACTTGCGCCGGTAATTAAAATTGTTTTGGTCATCTGTCTATTCCTTGATTAAATCCAGGTTAATAATTCTGGATGTTGTGCTTTTATAAAATGATGTTCATTCAGACTTAACAGTTGTGGCTCATTACCAACCAGACGCAAAGTGGTCATGCTGGTATTGGCGATGGCCCAGTTCAGTGCAAAGGTCCGGTTAGGATTCAGTTCCAGAATTTTTCCAGCGGCAACCGAGATAACGCCACCCGAAGTAAACACAATCGCGTAGCGCGGTTTGGTTTGGGCCAGTTCATCACACAGGTTTTGCAAGGCTGTTTCGACCCGAGCCTTGAAATGCGGCCAAGATTCTTCATATTCATGGTGATATTCACCGCCAGTCCAGCGCTCAATGGCACCTTCAAAAATTTTTGCCAGATACGCCCGCGGATTAAGCTCTTTGGCTACATCGGCCTTTAATAAATGCGGTTCATTAAAACGCGGCTCGTATTGGGCAAACACCTGCTGATGGTTAAATTCGTTCCAGTCGGGATTGGTGACCAGTTGGGCTTCAGGAAAGCATTCGGCCAGAGCGATCTGTGCAGTCTGCTGATGGCGCTGCATGGAGCCGGCCACCACATAGGGTTCTTCTTTTAAGATGTTGTCAAAATACTGACCCAGCAGTTTGGCCTGCAATTCCCCATTCGGCGAAAGCTGGTCATAGCTTTCTGCACCAAACGAAGCCTGGCCATGACGGATTAAATAAATAGTCGTCATTTCGGCAGTAGCTCCTTAAATTTGGCCATGTATTTTTGTGCCAGCTCATTGGCTTCAATTTTTTGCAGCCCAATCAGTTTTAAGGCGCGGATATGCAAGGCATGAATCACAATCCAGAAATCTTTAAAAGCCGGATTATTGGTCTGTTTATGATAATAACGGTAGTAAATCTGCTGGGCGATCACCGCCAGACGGAAAATCCCGAACACTTCATAGAAAGTCCAGTTTTCCGGTTGCAGGCCGGTTTTTTCCAGATAATACTCCACCACCTGTTTACGGGTAAACATGCCTTTTAAATGGGTCGGCTGACGGCGGGTGGCTTTAAAAATCTGGTTATCGGTTTCTTCTACCCAATAGGCCAAAGCGGAGCCAAGATCCATCAGTGGATCGCCCAGAGTTGCCATTTCCCAGTCCAGCACGCCAATCACTTCGGTTGGGCGCTGCGGATTTAAAATCACATTATCAAAACGCCAGTCGTTGTGAATAATGCAGGTGGTGGAATCTGCCGGAATATTTTCGTGCAGCCATTTACGCACATATTTAAATGACGGCACATTCAGGGTTTTGGCTTTTTCATAGCGGCTGTCCCAGCCTTCCATCTGACGACGGCAATAGCCATCACCTTTACCGAGTTTTTCCAGTTCAGTGCCCTGATACGGCACCTGATGCAGCTCGATTAATTTATCAATCACATTAATGCACAGTTCCTGAACCTGGGTTTCATCAAAGTTCAGTTCCGGCGGCAGTTTGGCCCGTGGGATAATACCTTCCACGCGCTGCATGATATAAAAATCACAGCCAATCACCGATTCATCCTGACACAGCGCCACCATCTGCGGTAACACCGGATAATACGGTGCCAGATTTTTTTGTACATGATATTCACGCGCCATGTCATGCGCAGATTTGGCTTTGGTGCCTTTGGGTGGGCGACGTAAAATTAAATCGGCATTACGATAGTTCAGACGATAGGTCCAGTTAGAGGCACCACCTGAATATTGGGTCACTTCCACGGGTTCCTGAACATCAACCCCTTGTGCCTTTAACCATTGGCTTACTGCCTGGATATCCAGTTCCTCGCCTTCACGAACCTGACCGCCAACATCAATCACTGACATGTTATTTTCCTGATTTTTCACTTTTTTAGGTCTTGCTCTATTAGAGCATTTTAAGCTGTAAAGACCCACACTGTTTCTGGTGTTTTGCCACTTATTTTTTACGACGGGTACTGTAGCCGCGTTTGGCCAGTTCCAGTTTGGCAATCATGCCTTTATGCACTTCATCGGGACCATCGGCCAAACGTAAGGCACGTGCCTGGGCAAAGAAACCGGTCAATGGCGTATCGCGGGACAGCCCGGCACCGCCGTGGATCTGCATGGCCATATCCACCACTTTTTCCAGCACGCTTGGCGCCACTACTTTAATGGCAGAAATTTCTGTTAAGGCGGCCATATTGCCTAAAGTATCCATTTTATAGGCAGCATAAAGTGTTAACAGGCGTGCCTGATCAATTGCCACACGCGCTTCGGCCACACGTTCCAGGTTGCCACCGAGTTTCAGGATTTCCTTGCCAAAGGCAGTCCGGTTCATGCCGCGGTCAATCATCAGTTCCAGTGATTTTTCTGCCGCACCGATACAACGCATACAATGGTGAATACGGCCGGGTCCTAAACGGCCTTGAGCAATTTCAAAACCTTGGCCGGCACCGCCAATAAAATTGGCCACTGGCACGCGGACATTGTCAAAGCTGACTTCACCATGACCATGCGGCGCATCGTAATCGCCAAACACCGGTAACATGCGTTCAATTTTCACCCCTGCGGTATCGACCGGGACCAGCACCATCGAATGTTGATGATGACGGTCTTTGCTTTCATCCGGGGTATGCGCCATAAAAATAATGATTTTGGCATTCGGATCGCCCAGACCCGATGACCACCATTTACGTCCGTTCAGGACAATCTCATCACCATCTACCACCGCCGTGGCCTGCATATTGGTCGCATCAGAAGAGGCCACTGCCGGTTCAGTCATACAAAACACCGAGCGGATTTTGCCTTCAAGCAGCGGCATCAGCCATTGCTGTTTTTGCTGTTCTGAACCATAACGCCATAACACTTCCATGTTGCCGCTATCTGGCGCGTTACAGTTAAATACGGTTGGAGCAATCAGGCTACGGCCAGATAATTCGGCAATATGTGCATATTCCTGCACTGACAAACCCTGACCCAATTCAGGACAAGGTAAAAACATATTCCACAGACCGGCGGCCTTGGCTTTGGCTTTTAAACTTTCTAACTGTGCCGGCCACTGCCATTGCGTCCAGTCACCGCCCTGATTCAGTTCATGCACCTGCTGCCAAAAGTCGGCCTCAATTGGTTCAATTTCTGTTTGAATAAACTGTTTGGTTCTTTCGAGATAATCCTGTGCGCGTGCTGACAATTCAAACATGACTGTAGCTTCCTCAATCTGTTGTTATATTGGCTTTACAACACCTTAACCTAAAAATTATTATGCATGAAATGATTTTATTGAATTAAATACTATGCATAATATTCATAATAATAGCCCAATGGATCTGGGTGCTTTTCATCGTATTGATATTAATTTATACCCGCTATTTATTGCGATTTTTGAACAGAAAAATGTTTCCAAAGCGGCGCAGCTCTTATGTATTAGCCAGTCGGCCACCAGTCATGCCTTACAACGGCTTAGATTACAGTTACAGGATGATCTGTTTATTCGCACCAGCCATCAGATGTTACCAACGCCGTTTGCCGAGCAGATTTATCCGACCATTAAAACTGCGCTGCTGTCTATTCAGCATATCGCCCGGCAAAAACAGCAGTTTGAACCGGCGATGGTACATACCTTAAAAATTGCCATTCATGATGAAATTGAACCGATTATTTTTCCCAAACTGGTGCAGCATTTTCAGCAACTGAACTTGGAGATTCAGTTTTTAAGCAGCAAGCTGGACCGTAAAACCATTATTAATGATCTGGCCACCCAGCAAATTGATTTTGTGATTGATCTGGAACACAAGCTGGGCGATAAAATCCAGTTTCAGGCGCTGGTGCAAGACCGTTTTGTAGTCTGTAGCCAACATGCATCTATAGATAAAGAATTATATTTGTCTGCGCCGCATATTGGCGTTTCTTCACGCCGTAGTGGTCTGCTGCTGGAAGATATTTATTTAAAGCGCAATCAGCTGTCTCGAACCCTGTTATTACGTTGTCAGCATTATTCCACTGCCCTGCAAATACTGGCGCAGCATGACACCGCGATGCTGACCATTCCAAAAAGTATTTTGCGGCATTTACATATTGACCCGAAGCTACATATTTTTGAAGCACCTGTCGACCTGCCACAAATTGATTTGGGAATGTTTTGGTATAAGGAGATACAAGAGAATGCACGTCATGCATTTTTAAGAGCGGAGATTTCTAAAATTTTTGCTTAGGCTATTTTAGGGGATTAATCTCAATTACGCTTAGGCTATTTAAAATCAGGTTAGAGGATTTGCTTAGGCTATTTAGATCACTCAAATTCAAGGCGCTTTATCTTCATCAAGTCTCAAACATCGCTCAACCCCTTGCCAGATCAGGCGTTGCAGCGTATCTGATTTGTTAAAAACTAGCTAATTGGCGATTTAATCGACCGGCGAATTGCGCCATTTCTTTTACACTAGCACTTTTATTTTTCACGGTTTACAGCTGGCTGGTCTGTTCAGCTGAATTGAAAGCGTCTATGTTGACTGAACTCTCCCCTTTCTGGCTGCTGGCATTGGCCGCTGGATGCTGTCTTGTTGCGTTTATGCTGTTGGGTAAGATTTCCCGCTTTGTGCAGCAACTGTTTCGACCTTTTAAAAAAGGCAAAACCTATTGGGCGCGGGTCACTGCGGTCAGCGATGGCGATACCCTCACCCTGTACCGTTTTAATTTAAGACGTTCAGAAACCCGCATCCGCTTTGCCTATATTGATGCGCCAGAATCGAGTCAAAATTATGGTCCGGAAACCCGGCGTCTGGTGAAAACCATGCTGCATCAGAAAGTGGTGCGGGTCAAAATTACCGATATTGACCGCTATGGCCGCCATGTTGGGGTGATTTATCGCTACCGTAAAAATGTCAATGAAGAACTGGTCAAACGTGGCGCCGCCTGGGTCTATGAAGATTATATTCGTGATCGCAAGCAGCTAGTGCGTATGCGCGCCTTACAGACTCAGGCCAGAGCGCAGAAAAAAGGCCTCTGGAAAAGCAGCCGCCCGGTGCGACCAAGTGTCTATCGCAAACAGAACCGTAAATAAAATGCTCAGATAGGCTTTTAGTCCGAAGATGATTTAGCTTAATAAGCCCATTGCACCAGTAAACGAAAAGCTCCGGCAATCAGCGCCAAAGCCACAAAACCGGCCAGCCAGAGACCAATAAACCACAGCAGCTGTGTACGTTTCATTGCGACTCCTTTATCGCTAAGGGAATAACTGACCTATAATGATGTGCTTCATGTCGATTTTCTTTAATGATAGCCATCATCCCCGACCCGGACTTTATGGCGAAAAATCCAATAGGACATCGCGCTATAACCTAGAATAATCGGAATTAAAATCAGCGCGCCAATGAGAGTAAAACGCTGACTGCTTTCCGGTGCAGCAGCCTGCCAGAAGCTGACCGAGGGCGGAATAATATAAGGCCATAAGCTGATTAAAAAACCGCTATAGGCCAGAAATACCAAGGCCAGCGTATACAAAAATGGGCGAAACTGTTGCTGTTGCCGGCAGGCTTTTAAAGCCAGATAAGTAAAGATCAGCACCAGTATCGGCACCGGAGAGAAATACAGTAGCTGCGGCAGACTAAACCAGCGCTCGACAATGTGCGGCTGGGTTATCGGGGTATAAATACTGACGGCTGCTAAAACAATCAATAGGCCGATCAGCATCTTCGGCATTAAACGGTACATGCGCTGCTGTAGCGCCTGATCGGTTTTAAAAATGAGCCAGCCACAACCTAAAGTGGCGTACAGCATCACCACGCCAACACCGGTAAACAGGCTAAACGGCGTCAACCAGTCCAAGCCATGGCCCGCATATACGCCCTGCTCGGTACGAATACCCTGAATATAAGCACCTAAAATCACGCCTTGTAAAAAGCTGCTCAAAACAGAGCCGCCAATAAAAGCTTTGTCCCACCAGTGTTTGCTGCTGTTGGCCTTAAAACGAAACTCAAAGGCAACACCCCGGAAGATTAAGGCAATCACCATTAAAATAACCGGTAAATACAGAGCTGAAAGTACCGTGGCATAGGCCAAGGGAAAAGCGGCAAACATGCTGGCGCCTCCCAGTACCATCCAGGTTTCATTGCCATCCCAAATTGGCGCGACGGTATTCATCATTACATCCCGCTCTGCCTGCTCGGGAAAAAATGGAAATAAAATCCCGATGCCCAAATCAAAGCCATCTAACACCACATACATCAGTACCGCGAAGGCAATAATCCCGATCCACAGTAAAGATAAATCCATCATGGCTCATGCTCCTGTTTGGGGCGCTCGACGGGCGGGTTGATCTGCTCGGTGACACTGCTTAACGGCCGCCTGGAGGCTTGAGTAAGCTCAGCATCAGAGGCTGATGATGGCGCTGAATGGATCAGTTCCGGCCCTTTGTGCATCAGTCTGAGCATGTAATAAATGCCCATCCCGAACACCACAAAATACACCAGCACAAAAATCATCAAGCTCAGGCCAACCTGCTCTGCTGATACTGGCGATAAGGCATCTTCGGTGCGTAACACCCCATAGACCACCCACGGCTGCCGGCCGACTTCTGTGGTAAACCAGCCGGCCAATAAGGCAATAAAACCGGAGGGCCCCATCCACAGGGCAAAACGCTGAAAGCGGCGATGTTCATATAAACGCTGCCGTTTGCGCAGCCACAATCCCCATAGCGCCAAAATTAGCATCAGCACGCCTAAGCCGACCATAATCCGGAAACTCCAGAACACAATGGTCGAATTAGGCCGATCTTCCGGGGCAAATTCTTTTAAACCGGTCACGGTGCCATCCAGCGAATGGGTCAGAATTACGCTGCCCAAGTTGGGAATCGCCAGTGCATATTTGGTTTCTTCGGCCTGCATATCGGGAATACCAAACAGATACAGCGGCATGCCTTTCTCATGATTGGTGTCCCAATGCCCTTCCATCGCTGCCAGTTTGGCTGGTTGATGTTGCAGGGTATTCAGGCCATGTAAATCGCCCACCAGCACCTGCAAGGGAGTTAAGATCAGCATCAGCCACAAGGCCATTGAAAATGATGTTTTTACCAGTGCATCCCGACGGCCTTTAAGTAAATGCCAGGCGGCCGTAGCAGCCACCAGCAAAGCGGAGACCAAAAAGGCAGCAATGGCCATATGCGCCAGCCGATACAGGAATGACGGATTAAAGACAATGGCCCACCAGTCTTGCGGTACCAGAATGCCATTTTCAATGCTGAAACCTTGCGGGGTCTGCATCCAGCTATTGGCTGATAAAATCCAGAACATGGAAATACAGGTGCCAATCGCGACCATTAAAGTCGAGAAAAAATGCGCTTTGGGGCCCACTCGTCCCCAGCCAAACAGCATAATGCCAAGAAAACCCGCTTCTAAAAAGAAAGCAGTGAGCACTTCATAAGCCAATAATGGTCCGGTGACACTGCCGGCGATACGGGAAAATTCACTCCAGTTGGTGCCAAACTGATAGCTCATGACAATGCCGGAAACCACCCCCATGGCAAAGGCGACCGCAAAAATCTTGACCCAGAATTTAAACAGGTCCTGATAAATCGGATTATGGCTGCGTAACCAGCGCCATTCCAGAATCGCCAGAAAACTGGCCAGACCAATGGAAATAGCTGGAAAAATGATATGAAACGAAACTGTAAAGGCAAACTGAATCCGGGCCAGTTCCAGCGCGGTAAAACCGAGGGTCATCATGCCACCTTTCAAAAGGTCGAGCTGCGCTCAGGGTGTAGAGTTTTAAATATAGCGTTTTGAATTTTTCTCATCGCGCTTCAGCATAGGACGAAGTTGTATAGGCCTTGTGTAGGCTTTTGATCAAGAATCTTTAAGCAAGCAATTTCTGCAACTGATGAGTTTTTTCAGAAGATAGAAGCGCTGTTTTTTTATTCTTGCGGTTTATCAGCTTGATAGACAGGACTGAATGAGAGGAATTTTTGTAGTTCAGTTGATTGATCTTAATGTGGCTTAACAAATCTATAGCAATACACTTTTATCCATCATTTTTTATCATCTGTTTTTTTTGAATCGTTCGCTGGCTTCCCTACTTGAAAAAAATACTCAACAGGCGTACATTAACCTTATTTTAGTTACCCAAGTTAACTATTTTTTTATGCCAAGCTCTCCCTTAAAATTTCGTACCGCCTTATTACGCTGCGCGCGTCTGTTCAGCGATGAAGTTAATACCCTGTTATTGCCACATCAGCTTAATTACTCCTTGTGGCAGGTGTTATATGTCATTCATTTAAAACAGCAATGTACCCAGGTGGATATTGCCGCCTATTTAAAGGTGTCCAAACCGAGCATCACCAAACGTATTCGGGTGTTGCTGGACTTGGGTTTAATTCAGCAACTTGAAAGTAGCGATAAACGGCAGAAATGCCTGACTTTTAGCTCTCACGGGCAGGAACTTTTCCAGCATTGTTCAACCCAGATTGATCAGTTTGAACAGCAGCTGTTGCAGTCTTTTGCAGTTGCGGACATCACCCATACCCGCGAGATCCTTAATCAGCTGAGTGAACAGTTACAACCGACCCTACAAGGTGAAGACAAATGAGTTCAGCACAAGCACCGCTATGGACCAGAAACTTTATCCTGGTCGGCCTGATCAATTTCCAACTGGTACTGATTTTTTACCTATTGGTGATTATGATTGTCGGTTATGCCGTGGCGGAATTAAATGCCAGCATTGCCGAAGCCGGTTTAATTTCAGGACTGTTTATTGTCGGCACCTTATTTGGTCGTCTGTTGATTGGCAAATGCCTACAGCGTTTCGGTTATCGTAGCACCCTGCTTTTTGGGCTGGCCGGTTTCTTGCTCCTTTCCTTAGGCTATTTTATAGAGATGGGGGTGACCGCCCTGCTCGGCATCCGTTTTATTCATGGCTTTATGATGGGGGTCGCCTCTACCGTACTCGGCACAGTCATCGCACAAACCCTGCCGCCCACCCGCCGCGGTGAAGGTATTGGCTATTACAGCATGAGCAGCACCTTGGGTACGGCGATTGGTCCTTTTGTCGCGATCTGGATGATGCTGCACACCAGTTATCAGACGATTTTTAGCTTATCCAGTGCCTTGGCGCTGGGCTGTCTGGTAGTGGCCTGTTTTATCCGGATGCCAAACCTGGCACAGCCTAAACCTGTAGCCACCGCGACAGCAGGTAAAAGCTTTGGCTTCTGGGCCCAGTATCTGGAAAAGAATGCGCTGCCGATTTCCCTGATTATGCTATTTGCCTCTATCTGTTATTCCGGCGTGCTGTCATTTATTAACTTCTACGCCAAAGAAATTGATCTGGTCGAAGCCGCATCCTTGTTCTTTTTGATGTATGCCATCGCCATTTTGTTTTCGCGTCCATTTACCGGGCGGCTTATGGATCGTAAAGGTGAAAATATCATTATGTATCCGGCCTTTATTGTGATGGCGAGTGCCCTGTTTCTGCTGAGTCAGGCGCATAACTCCAGTATGCTGCTGCTTTGCGCCGGCTTGCTCGGTCTGGGTTATGGCAATATTCAGTCGGTCTGTCAGACCATTGCGGTCAAAAGTACCTCACTGGAACGTATGGGACTGGCAACTTCGACCTATTTTATCTGTCTGGATGCCGGGCTGGGCTTTGGACCCTATCTGCTTGGAATCGCGCTGAAATCGGTTAGTTATGCGCAGATGTATTTCTATAGTGCCATCGCCGCGCTGCTGTGTTTAGGCCTGTATTATCTGCTGCATGGTCGTCATACTCAGCAGGTACAGCCACAGTTATCACGCTAACGAAAGCAACACGCTTAAAACCGCCGGCCAAAGCGCTGGCGGTATTCCATTGGGGTCAGGCCAGTTTTCTTGCGAAATAAACGCCGGAATGAACTCGGATCTTCATAGCCCACCATTTGCATAATCCGGTCAATCGACTGCTCGGTTTCTTCCAGCCATTTTTGCGCAGCTTCAATACGAATGGCCTGTAGATATTGATTTGGCGCCATATCCAGAACTGCTTTAAAACGGCGAATGAGCGTGCGCGGGCTGATATTAAAACGCGCTGCCACATCTTCCATATTCATGTTTTCACTAAAATGCTGCTCCAGCCAGTGCTGGATTTCTTTTACCAAACCATCCTGATGTGGCTTGCTCATACGCATCAAGGAATAGGACAACTGGTTGTCACGGCGAAAATCCAGCACAAAGGATTTGGCCGTCTGAATGGCAATTTCAAAGCCATAAAAGCGTTCAATTAAATGCAGCCCCAAATCGAACCAGGCCAGACCTCCACCGGCACAATAGACATGATCGGACTGGGTAATCAGGCGATCCGCCTGTAAATGGACCTCTGGATAGCGCTGCTGGAACAGATCTTTAAAACCCCAATGCGTGGTGGCACTGCGGCCCTGTAAAATTCCGGCTTCTGCCAGAAAAAAATTCCCGGTACAGTTTCCGGCAATCAAACATTGGGTTTGATCGGCCTGTTGCAGAACATTCATGAGGGACTGATTTTTTTCCAGAATCTGCTCGATGGAACCGGCCAAAGTCGGAATCACCAGCAAATCTGCCTGCTGGATTTCGCTATAGGCCAGATGCACTTCAATGCGCAGGCCATTGCTGCATTGCACCGTTTTTCCCTGTGGCGAGGCAATCTGTACCTGAAACAGGCGCTGGATGTCCTGTTTCTGAATCCGGTTCCAGCTGATGCCGGCCAGACTGAATAAATCGGCCACACCGGTTATGGCTGAGGCCAGTGCGCCATCATAGGCCAGAATAAAAACCCGCTTCATGCTTTTTTCCAAATGTCGTTTTTAGCTCCTTGAGTGTCATTATTGACAATTTATCTGCCAATACAAGTCTTGTTAAGCTAAGAGCAATCAATAAAAACAGGCAACGGCGTCCCATGACCGCACTCATCAATCAAAAAGATCTGGATTTTTTACTCTATCAGGTATTTGCAGCCGAGCAGCTGACCCAGCTGGAACGTTATCATGAGCATGACAAGGCCACCTTCGACAGTATTTTAGATACGGCGCGCGGCATTGCAGCAGACTATTTTGCCCCGCACAATGCCAAAGGCGATGCGCAAGAACCGCATTTTGATGGTACACAGGTACACACCATTGCCGAAGTGAAACAGGCCTGGCAACAGTTTGCCCAGGCCGGTCTGTTATGTGCCCAGCATGATTATGATCAGGGTGGTATGCAGCTTCCGACCCTGATTAATATGGCTGCCAATGCCTATTTTATGTCGGCCAATCCTGCCACTGTGGCTTATTCGTTTTTAACCGCGGCCGCAGCCAATCTGATTGAGGCCTTCGGTACCGAGCAGCAGAAACAGACCTTTGTCCCGTCGATGTTCAATGGCCGCTTTTCCGGCACCATGGCCATGACCGAACCGAATGTCGGTTCCTCTCTGGGTGATCTGACCACCAAAGCCATTCCACAAGCCGATGGCAGCTACAAAATCAAAGGCCAGAAAATGTTTATTTCTGGGGGTGATCAGGACATTACTGAAAATATTGTGCATCTGGTGCTGGCACGGATTCAGGATGCGCCGCAAGGTGTCAAAGGCATTTCCCTGTTTATTGTGCCGAAATTCCTGACCAATGAAGATGGTTCGCTGGGTGAACGCAATGATGTCAAACTGGCTGGCCTGTTACATAAAATGGGCTATCGCGGGACAACATCGACTGTGCTGAATTTTGGTGAAAATGACCAATGCTTAGGCTATTTGATTGGTGAAGCCGGTCAGGGCCTGAAATATATGTTCAAAATGATGAACGAGGCGCGTGTCGGTGTCGGACTGGGCGCCGCGATGATTGGTTATCGCGGTTATTTGGAATCGCTGGAATATGCCAAAAACCGTCCGCAAGGCCGACTGGCCAGTGAAAAAAATAGCGATAGCAAACCGGTCAATATTATTGAACATAGCGATGTGAAACGGATGTTGCTAGCGCAAAAGGCCTATGTAGAAGGTGCTTTGGCATTGTGTCTGTTTGCCGCACGCCTGATTGATGAACATCAGGCGGGTGGCTCGGAAGATAGCGCCATTCTGCTCGATCTGATTACACCTGTGGTCAAGTCCTTCCCTTCTGCCTATGGCCCGAAAGCCAATGATCTGGCAATTCAGGTGCTCGGTGGTGCCGGCTATACCCGTGATTATCCGGTAGAACAGTATTATCGGGATAATCGCTTAAATCCGATTCATGAAGGCACTTTTGGTATTCAGTCACTGGATTTACTCGGGCGTAAATTATGGCAGCACAATGGCAAAGGCTTAAATCTGCTGATGCAACGCATCAACACCACGCTGGAACAGATTCAGCATCCGGCCCTTCTGGATCTGTCTAGCAAATTCTGCAAACATCTGGCTACGGTACAAAGCACCACACAAAAACTGGGACAGGCGCTTATGCAAGGTCAGACCAGTGAGGCTTTGGCCAATTCTACCCTGTATTTAGATATGATGGCTAAAGTGATTATTTCCTGGTTATGGCTGGATATGGCCAACAAGGCGCAACAGCAGTTTGGCCAGTCTGAGTTGGCAGAAGATCAGCAATTTTTAGCAGGCAAGTTGCAAGCGGCGCGCTATTTCATTCGCTGGGAATTACCGGAAATTGAACATCAGGCCAAATTACTGAGTGAATTTGATGATACCTGCCTGTCGATGCACAGTGACTGGTTTTAAAACTGGATGATGGAAAGCAGGTTTTAAATATCTACCTCCTAAAGAAAATCCCCATGTAGTTTATTACATGGGGATTTTTATATACTTAGAGAATGCAGATGCCGTTTAGAATTGTGCATTCAAGACATTGGCCGCCACTTTACCCTGCCACAATTCACGTAGGGTCGGTAAATAGAATTTTTCACCCAGCTCGACCAGTTCAGCATCAATTTGTGCATGAACTTCATGCATAAACAGATAGTCCAGCTCTACTGTCGCCAATTGGCTTTGTAATTTTTTATAGTCCTGACGTTTTTGCTGTGCTTGCTTCACCAAACGGTCTGCAAAAGCGCGATCTTTATATTTCGCAATAGCATTTAAACGTAGCTCAATCAGGCCCCAACCACTGAGCAGCAATTTAAACAATTCCAGATCTGCCGTGGTTGATTCCCAGGTCATGTCTTCCAGGTTTTCATTTTCAGGCAGCACCGGCAGCAGCAGCTCCATCACACTTGGGAAAATTTTCTTAAAATTTAAAATAAATTTAACAGGATGCTCACCCGGATAATCGGTAAATTGCACCTTTTTCTGAACATCCGTTAAATAGATATCAAGCATTGAAAATTTTCCTAGATAGATTGCTGTTTTACAAAGCTTTATTTTCTTGCTTGATAAAACTGTAATAAAAAACGAATCGCATTTTAGCAATTATGACATCTTATTCAATGTTATTTAAGCCATGCGTCTACATGAGGATGGTTTTAGCTCTAAAATTCTTCAATCTGGAAAGATGACTTTAAACGGTTCGAAGGCTTTTAACTTTTTAAAAACTTTGATTCGGGGCTAGTAGATGGTTTTTCTTTAATTAGGTTCTTGAGTTTGAATCTTATATTAATCAATATCTAGTCGTTCAATAAGCACGAAAACTCCAGATTAAAATGACACGCTGTTTTGCCTTCAATGCACTCTCCTCTATTATACTGAGATATCTCAGACTTAAAAAATAACGATGCTTTTTCTTATTGCGATCCTATTTTTAGTTTTTATTTTCTATTACTACAGGCTTGATCAGGCCAGCTCGACGAGCAGCGAGTTTGTGTTCTACCTTTGCCTTTCCTTAATCATGCTCTGCATCGTGAACGCTTGGCGTGTGTTGACTTAAGTAGCAAGTAAGCATCAAAAAAACCTTCTCATCTCCTAACGATCACAACACTGCGTATAGTGAGTCCCCTCCAGTTACACCTATATTTTTCCTTTCACAAGCGGTTCACAGTACAGGTATATCATCACGGGATTAAAAAAATTAATGTGAGATGTATCATGAAATACGGAATTTTAATTGTTCTACTGTTAAGCTGTGTAGTCAGCAGTGGCCTGAGTTTCTGGGTTGGATTCAAGGCAAATGATTCCTTGTTATTGATCATTGGCGGACTGCTCATTTTTGCCTCAATCTTGATTGCCCTTGAAATTAAAAAAGTCAAAAAAGATCCCTTCTAAGCCAAGCCGGTAATTTTTCTATACTCTATGGATGCGGGTATAGCGCCTATTCACGCTCTTTTAGACAATCCTGACAGCGCCGAATTTCTTCATCATCACCCGTGTATTCGACTTCAGTTGCGCCATGAAAGCTAAACAGACAAAGAAGGAACTGGATCATAATATTCTGCTCTTAATAATCTGCCTCCTGTTCCGGAGGACGGCGTTGGGAGAAAATCAGAAGATCGCTCTGATACAAATTTTATATAAATAGAAATTTTACAAATTGTCATAATATGACACTCATAAAAATTAATATTCAATTAAATTATCCTATTTCGATAATCTAAACAAAAAATTACCCACTAAACCCGAAAGTCCTGAACAACGACTTTGTGGATGCTTTCATCGAAATCTGGATTGGACAGACTTAAGCTTTTGTTCTTTATATTGATATAACAATAACTTGCTGCAAGTCCTACACCAATCAAAGCTAATAGTTTCATTGCTCACCTCACCTATTGGAAGATCTAGATTTAAACTATCATTCAAATTTGTAGCTTTCACACTCAACTTTGATCATTTTTTGTACAGATTGTAATTTTCGGAGAAATGTATAAAGCCATAAAAAAGCCCACCAGTGGGTGAGCTTTTTAGGTCTTGATCAAGAGAAAGAAGCAATAGGGATGAGCACTGTTAATGCTCTTCATCTAAACCATTGCTACACGTTTCATTCCCTTCTTCATCGAGCAGGTAGTCGATTTCAGTAACCTCATACAGGCCAAATAAAGTGAATAGAAGATGGAGCATAATTTTTCTCCTCAAAAAAAATGCCTCCCTAGAGGAGGAGGCAGTAAAAAGAAAGAAACTACAGCGATAGATTCTGCTGGAAATTATATATAAATTTATAATTTATATATTTGCATAATATTACATATTTTATGCCAAAAATTAGCCAACCCAAGCCGTTTTAAATGAATTATTAATAGAAAATTATTATAATTTTAAGATAAGTTTAATAGTATTCAAAACTCGGAGGCATCCTCAACCTCTAATCGACTGCCTCGCTGTCATTGTAAAGTGCAATTTAAGAAAAACCACCCAAACCCAATATTCAACGCATAGTTGTTAAACCGGAGTTGAGCTATACTGCAAACCTAATGACAAAGCTGGTTTTTTGAACCTAATCTCTTCTTATAAAAAACATAAATTCACTTTTATACCCAAGATAATCTCTTTATGAAAAATATTATCCTTCCACTATTCATATCTTTTACAACACTCTTTCATGCGAGCCCCCTTTTAAAAAACATTATGTTATAACATAACTTTATATCTATTTAAAAAATTATTCTGTTTTTCTAGCAGATCGAGAAAATGCAGCAACTCAATTGCGAGGAAGAAAAATGGGTGAATTGAAATGTTTTGAATTCTTAGATTCTTAAAAAAGAAAAAACCATCTAACACGAAGTTAAATGGTTTTAGAATCAGCTCAACAGCCAAAGCTCATTAGAGCTTTTTCCAGGTCATGGCACTGGTTGAATTGCTCTGTTGCGCTTTACCAAATACTTTCATCTGGTCTTTGCTATCATTCAACTGCGCTTCAATGGTATAGGTCCGGCCATCCTGGGTATTCAGCCATTGACCTTGCTTAAACTGCTTATGGTTGCCGGTCATGCCTTTCAGCACTTCCATGCCAAAAATCGGCTGGTTCTTGAAAGCCCCTTCACATTTGCCACAAACGTCCGGATTCACCGCTCCCGCTGCCGGATAATGTTTGCTCACCACGGCGCTATACTGCTGTGTTTTGGAGTTTTTACGAATCACAATTTCCGACACATAATAACCGGTTCGATCATCAATCACTTTCCATGTCCCGATTAAAGGATCAAACGGCATTGCCACTACAGTTTTGGTTAAACCCGCCAATAGAGCCGCAGCCCCCAATAATTTAAAATTCATAAGCAAAAAGAGTTTCAAAAGAGTCAATAAAGAAATGAGATACGCTTCCCAGCGGCCTGAATTATATTCATTTTTCCAAATTAAATCATAATAATTTCATAAATTTTAAATATCTATGTGGTATTTAGAGCCAAGTTTTGCTAGATACTTCACATTTCTTTTCCAGAATTTTGCCAATTCTTTTTATTGTCACATTCGGGGCTTATGATGCAGTCAAGGTCATTAAAAACGAGAAGATGGCCTGTAATAACTTAAGTAGCGCAAACTAACCCAGCATATAGCAATCCATATGTTGGGTTTTCTTTTTATAAGTACTTTGCACTTTCATGTATAGGTTCTAATGGAAAAATAGTTGTGATGAGGCAAGATACTTTAGCCCACCGGGATGGCTGCTCATATTCCATCCCGGTAGATGCAACACTTATTTCGCATTCGGTGAAACCATATTTTCTGGTCGCACCACGTCATCAAACTGTTCAGCAGTGACCAGATTCAGCTCCACGGCCACCTGTTTTAAGGTTTTCCCTTCTTTATAGGCAGTTTTCGCGACTTTGGCGGCATTTTCATAACCAATTACCGGATTCAATGCCGTCACCAACATCAGCGAGTTATGCAGGAAATGATCAATCTTGTCACGGTTCGGTTCAATCCCTACGGCGCAGTGATCGTTAAAGCTGTTGCAGGCATCTCCCAATAACTGAATCGACTGTAACAGGTTGTAAGCAATCACCGGCATAAATACATTTAGCTCGAAATTCCCTGAAGCCCCAGCCACATTAATTGTCGTATCATTGCCCAGCACTTGCGCCACCACCATGGTCATGGCTTCACTCTGGGTCGGATTGACCTTACCCGGCATAATGCTTGAACCCGGTTCATTTTCCGGAATGCGGATTTCACCAAAACCACAGCGCGGCCCACTGGCCAGCCAGCGTATATCATTGGCAATTTTATTTAAGCTCACCGCCAGAGTTTTTAAGGCACCGGAAGCAAATACCGCAGCATCACGTCCAGCCAGAGCTTCAAACTTGTTCGGCGCAGTAACGAAAGCCAAGCCGGTCAGGCTGGCCAGTTGCTGTGCGGCTTTTTCCGCATAGTCCGGATGGGCATTTAAACCGGTTCCCACGGCGGTACCGCCTAACGGCAGTTCATATAAACCGTCCAGGGCCTGATGCAAACGTTTCAAACCATGATCGAGCTGCGAGACATAGCCGCTAAATTCCTGGCCTAGGGTTAAAGGCGTTGCGTCCTGTAAATGGGTACGGCCAATTTTCACAATATCGGCAAAGGCGTCGCTTTTGGCCTGCAAGGTATCTCTTAAACGGGTCACTGCCGGAATTAACAGTTCATTAATCTGTAAACTGGCAGCCACATGAATCGCGGTCGGGAAAGAATCGTTGGTTGATTGGGCGCGGTTAACATGGTCATTCGGATGGACTGGCTTTTGTGCACCCAGCGGATTTCCAAGTTTCTGGTTGGCAATATTGGCAATCACTTCATTACAGTTCATATTACTTTGCGTGCCCGAACCGGTCTGCCACACCACCAGCGGAAACTGGCTATCCCATTTGCCTTCAATCACTTCTTCAGCTGCATCAACAATATAGTGCGACAGCTCTTGAGGAATCTGGTTCAGTTCTGCATTGGTCATAGCCGCGGCTTTTTTGACTAAGCCCATGGCGCGAATCATGGGACGAGGCAAACGTTCCTGCCCGATTTTAAAATTCTGTAAGCTGCGCTGAGTCTGTGCACCCCACATGGCCTCACTCGGGACTTCAACTTCGCCCATGGTGTCGTGTTCGATACGTGTTTGCATACTCAACCTCTATCTATACTTGCTGTTCTCAATGCTGTTATAACGCTGCCCTGACGCAGCGGCTATGGCGAATATAGTCATCTTAGGTCAGGCGGATAAAATTGTAAATGATAATTATTATCATGATTAAATTTATCATTGCCCGCGCAAGGTGTGCTGATAAAAGCGCCATTCATCTTCCAGCATCTGCTGAATCGAGCGTTTCGGTTGCCAGCCCAGTACCTCTTTGGCTTTACTAATATCGGCCGCGACCTGATCCAGTTCAGCATAGGGATATACATCAGCATCGACCGTTTTAATTTCAGTGCCGGTGACGCTCGAAATTTCATTTAACAGCTGCTGGATCGAAATCGCCTCGCCGGCAATATTAAAGGCTTCACAAACATGCTGTTGCTGGAATAGCCATTGCAGGGTTAAAGATACTGCCTCACAACAATCCAGTACATGCAGGAAACTACGCTCTACAGTCTTGTCTTCAGTTTGGGCCTGTTTACGCAGCTCGATAAATTCGCGTTGCCGCGCCCCGACCTGCATCGCCAGTGGCACAATATTTTTTGGCAGTGGCGGTACCATCTCACCCAGAACCCCATGTTCAAAGGCACCGGCAATATTACCCAAACGCAATAAGGCAATTTTCCATTCATTGTCGGTTTTAAAAGTATCCTGAATAATTTCCTCAGCCATCTGCTGAGATTTGATATACGGATTCGGATAGGCATACTGAAATGGCAGATCTTCTTTCAGTTGCAGGCTGGATTGGCCATACACGGTCAGGCTGGATAAATGCGCCAGCACACGTACCCCGGTACGCTGCATGGCGCGCAGCAGACTCATGATACAGCTGACGTTATCATTATAATATTCAAGCGGTTTCAGGACCGATTCTTCCAGCGATTTAAAGCTGGCCGTATGCACCACTGCATCGACCGAATACTGTTCAAAGACTTTATTTAAGGCCGGGGTGTTGCGGATATCAATTTTGGCAAAAGGCACATACATGCCCGAAATATATTCAAGTCGTTCTAAGGTTTGTAAATTGGCATTGGATAAATTGTCGACAATAATGACTTCTTGCCCTTGAGCCATCAGACTTAATGCAATATGCGAGCCTATAAAGCCTAAACCACCAGTCACTAAAATCATTGTTTATCAACTCCACTTTAGAATCAGTAGTTTATAATTAAATGGTGTTTTTATGGTGTTTACACTGACCTATCCACAAGTACTAAAAGTTAAAAACCGACTCAAAATTTCTCTTGAATCGGCCAATCTGCAAGAGCATTTTGATATCATTTTAGCGCTTTAGAGGCTCACCTGTGTTGCAGTTATGCTTGATAACTGTATGTGGTTTACATCGAAATTGCAGCAGAAAAAGCATGTAAAATCTTTTTTTAATATTTACTGCTATATAAGCAGCTTAGAAAGTGCAATCAATATATTTAAGACTTTTATGATAACAACTCTAGTAATGAGTCTGATAGTTTAAATCATTGATTACTAATCGTCTGTTTGTATTATTAATATTGCACATAAATATTATGGAATACACCATGTCACAAAATATTAAAACGGATAGTTCTTTCGACCCATCTACATTTGATGCTTACCCAGAGTTATATGATGGAACTTTAAATTGGCCATACCGCAAAGAATTAGAACTACCTACAATTAAAAAATTACTTGGTAATGTGTCTGGCTTAAAAATTATGGATTTTGGATGCGGACCTGGCGTAATAACAAGATGGTTACATGCTCAAGGTGCAAGCAAAGTTGTAGGCTTTGATATTTCTGAGGGAATGTTGGAATATGCCCGACAATGTGAAAATAAAAACTCATTGGGAATTCAGTATGTATCAGTATTGAGTGACGAAGACAGTGAAACGTTTGATATTATTTTAGCTGTATATGTAATTCCTTATTTACCAAATCAACCAGATTTATCTGCAATGTTTGAAAATATATTTAAACTATTGAAGCCGGGTGGTAGATTTATAACTCTGATAATTCGGATAATAAAATTCCATTTTCCAGCGGTTTTTTGGCGGAGGAAAACTACCCAACATTAACAGCTTAGCATTGGCGGGTAAAAAGGGTTCTAGTGGGTGTGTTTATATTTTAGAATCAGTCATTTACAAATTAAGAATTTAATATAAATTAAGTTTATCATCGCATATATTTTAGCTAAAAAGTGCGATGATTTGAGTTTAATTATTTAGCCAAAAATCAAATTCACAAAATTTTCACAATATTTTCACAATATGATTTTTTCAGGCTAAAAATTTATTGACTTAAATGACAGTGGAATTTTGGGAAAAATGGGCATAAAAAAGCCACCCGAAGGTGGCTAAATATCACTAAATGACGGGGTTTAAACTGCGGCATTCTGACAGTGTTTTGTAGCCTATCCCGCCCTTATGCCAATCATGTCTTTGCGCCAACTCATAAATTGGCATGTAGACTTCCCTGCCTACAATTTGCCGTGCATCTTCTGCAGCAAATTTAAAATGGTCATGGATACCATGTCCCATAGTCGGGCTAATCTTGCGGATCGCTTCTCCGAACTCTGCCCACCAGTGGTTGAGCCATAGCGCGTGCAGTGCGATTGAACGTGACCGATCGGAAACAGCAGTTTGGTTTTTCTCTGCTTGAGAAAATAACGCTATTAAGTGATGCACGTATTCCACCGCAACTGGTATCGCCTCGTATGGAATATCTTCTATATGCTCTACATTAAAGCGTTGATGCACAAGTTTATAGGCTTCTGAGTAATTTAAGTGTTTGGTTTTAGCCACGAGCATATTCACAGCATTGGTTAGTGGTTCACGCTCTGATTTGTGGGTTTTGGCTACTGGTGCATCTACCGCTTTGTCCAAAATATCTAAAACCCATTTTCGGAATTGCTTAGCGATAACTGTTTTGGAAAACATAGCAATTAGGTGAGCACCACGAAGCGAGAAAATACGGTTTTCCATTTCCACTTTACCCGTCTTTCTAACGACACTCATTTTGAGGGTCGTTGTCATTGATGCAGTAAACTCATCTTTATTACGCTCATACACTTGAGTAACTGCATCAGATTTTACATAACCTAGTGCCCCTGCCAATTCGCTCGCAGTTAACCAAACTTGCCCATCTTGCTGTATGGGATTAAATTTAACTTCATTAAATGTTAGACTAATCATGTCTTTTCTCCTGGTAGAGAATTAGATAGAGCCCCTTGTTTGATGTGAGAGTCGCAAGGGGTTTTTTATCCCCATTGGGGATGCATTAAACTGTATTCTTCAAAATATATGTTGTCAATCCCCATTGGGGATATTATTATAAAAATAATTTGGACTGAACTAACTAAAAATGGCTAGAAATTTAGACGTCGAATACAAAATGCGTATGACGCAAGAGCTAAAAGACAAAATTGTCGAATCGGCTAAAGAACTAAATCGCTCAATGAATGCGGATATTGTGGCTCGACTTGAAGAAAGCTTTTTGAGAAATGAGAGTTCTGCTCCTGCCAGTTCTGATGTAAAAATCATTCATTTAAAAAATGGAAAAAAACGTGTGGTTTATGGAAAGTTGCTCAATACGCTTGATTTAGACTACACACAAGAACTCTCTGCCCTACAAAATGACATTCACCTTTCTCTAGAAGTATTAAGTGGCTCTTCTTTTTGGAATTCATTAAAGTTTTTCAATAAAGATGTTTTAGTTTTTAAGGGCGACAATCATATTGATGTTGTAGATAACGGTAAAAGAAGTCTTGGTTGGTTGGTTGTAGAAGATCATGATGTCAGTACTTAAAAAAGAAGTGATGAAAATTAATTTTAAGCTTAACTAAAACTCTTAAATTTAATAAGTATGAATATCAGCAAACTAAATTATCAATAGGGCCTTTTTAAATGGATATTTTTTCTAATATATGGGGCTTTCTTAAAGAGTATAGTGGTATTTTTGCTAGTATTCCTGTACTGATCTACTTAACAAACCTTGTTATTTTAAAATTTATTAAAAAAGATGAACTGGTGCTTCAAAAGGACTTAAACATTCAATTAGAGCGAGAGAAAGCTAATTTTAATGCCAAACTTGAACGAATAAAGGCACACTATACTCAAGAGAATGAAAAGTTAAAAAGCGAATTGTCACATCAAAATGCAAGATTACAAATTGCATATTCAGGCGTATATAAAGATCAAGCTGAAGCATTACGTTTACTTTATACTTTAATCTTAGAATTTGAAGTAGCAATACGAGATAGAAGGAATCCAAATATTATAGATTCGAGCAAATATAAAAAGCCTGCCGAAATACTAGAAACTTTTAAAATTGAATTCTACAAAAATGCTATTTTTTTACCTCATCATCTCGATGAAAAAATATTTGAAATTATTGGCTTTGGATTTTCGAAATTTCTTTTCGATAAGTTTTTGCTTGCTGAGCAAAAGGCAATTCAGGGTGATTTAGATGAGGCAAACAAACTTAGTGATGAAGGCTTTGTTAATGATGCTGAATTTATTAAACTTAGAGATGATTTTAGAAATGAAATAAGAAAAATCTTAGCCATAAATGAGTAATATAAAAGCCCCTCAAGGGGGCCTTTTTTTAGAGACAGCTTAATGTTTTAAATTTAGTTGCTATGACTTTTATTGTGCATACATAATAGATATAGATTTTACTGTTTCATTAAAATGATCAACAAGTTCAATATTTCGTTGTTCATTTTTTATGTCGAATGTTCCTTTGTTCTTAAAGAGCTCCTTCCTTTTATCTATTTTTTGTTGGTCTAACAATTTATCACACTCGGTATTAATGTAGTTATCATATAGTTTAGAAAAATATTTTGCGAGCAAATCTTTTATCAAATTTTCTAAATTGTGACCTCTAAAAAACATATAGCAGTTTGATTCATTAATATTTTGAACACACATATAGTCAATGACTTTATTAAAATCTTTGATTGCATTAAAGCGAGTGAAATGCTGTAAAATATTATTTTCAAACGAATGTAACTTCTGCACTAGAGATAGCCATTCATTACAAGAAAAGAAATTTTCCTCAAAAAAACTAATATTATTAGGCTTAATTTTATTAATATCCTGTAAAATACTATAAAGTGATATTAAGCTATACTTTGCATCCCTATTCTTATCTTTTAAAATAAAATCATGGAAAATAGCTTGCAAAAGCGGCTTATACAAAATTTTTGAGAATTCAGCATAAAACCTATCTAACCAAGGTGCTTTGTTTGAAATCACGGACTTATGAATGCACAACTTTTTTGCGAAGAAATTTTGAACAAACTCTTTGTGGTATTCTATACTTTCGACAGAATGTACAAGGGTTTCAAAAATATAATCTGATTTTTTATATTCACCGTGGTCAGGATTAATGGCTTTGTTCATCAAAAAAACAATATAGTCATAATCACTATCTTTACAGACAACGAGATATTTACCCAAATTATAATGCCCTATTTTCTCTAACTGCTTACAACCTTCAGCTGGTAATATTCTTAACTCATCTGACATATCTATTGCGGTAGCAAAATCAAAGACCAAATTATCTTGCTCTGGAAATGCATCACTCCACAACCGAACGTCTTTTTTATTTTCCACTAAAACTTTAACGTGTTTTTGATCAGTAAAGTAATCAAAGTTTTCATAATATTCACTTGATTCTTCAAATGCTATGTCACTCACTCTTCAAACTCCACGCTATTTTTTAACTTTGTAACATTAATAAATCCAACATCTTCTATATCACGCGGAATTAGAGCTGGAGAGTGTGTTGATATAAAGAACTGAGATTTTGGCGCTAATTCTAGAAAAGTGCTCAACAAGATTCTCTGCCACTCTACATGCATAGCTAAATCTGGCTCATCAAAAATAAATATAGTATTGGAGTCTTTATATAAAAATACTATTAACAGTAAACAAATGAGATTTTTTTCACCTTTTGAACAGTCATACCACTGTATCTCTTTCTCTTGTACTCCACTTCTTTTATGTATTATTTCTTTAAAATAAATCAAACCATCATCAGATAAAAGCACTTTTTTATTGATTTGCTCAAAAAATAAATTTATTTTATCTAAAAAATCATTTGCCTCTTTTGTAAACCTTTTTTTAGATAATAGATTATTAAAAAATGATTTAATTTCATTATTATCAAAATAGTTAAAATCTTCTTTTGATTTTAAATACTCATTTGCTAAATCTTCTGATAATGAGTCATCACTAGATATAACACATTTTCTAAATTCTGATAAAAGTAAAAAAATTGATTTATCTAAATTATTGTTTTGTGAAAAAACATCTAAGCCACTTAAATTATTAGGCGTATTTAAACCTCTTGTATAAAAAAATTGCTCATCCTTATAAAATGCCGCAGACAATTTTCTTATATTAGATTTTAAGTCTTGATTGTATTGATTCATAATGGGTGATACATCTGAATACACTGTTTTTTCCAATCCTACATTTATAGCAAAAATATTTGTAGAGTTTTCTTCTCTGGCAACTTTTTTTGTTATATTAGCTGACTCTTGATTGCTGCTTAACTCCTTTACCAAATAATCATAATACTCTTTGATACCCAAGTTTTCTTTACCTGAAACCTTTTGTGAAACTCGTTGGACACTTTCAAAATCATATTGCTTTGTAATAATATTTTTTATAGTTATTTTTACTTTGCTATTTGGGGTGATAATACCTGGAATAGAGTCTTTATAATTTTCATAGAATTTATCATCTAATAAAGTTAATTCAACGCCCCAATCTTTTCTTGCTGAGAAGAGTGGGCGCTGAACTTTTTGACCAACACCGTCTAATGCCAAAAATATACCATTAAGTATTGTCGACTTACCTGCACCATTGTAGCCAGTAAGGATTGTCATTCTTTTCGCATAAGAAATCTCAGTAACACTTTTATCTGAGTGCACCCCAATAAAATTAGAATTTTTTAAAAAAATCATTATGATTCTCACAATTTGATTATACTCGAGTCACAATGCACAAAGTTTTGGCAAGTGATTTGATGATCTATTATGCTTTCCCTCAAATGAGAGTCAATGTCATTATTTATCAATCATATAATAAGTTATCATTTCAATCATAGTATTATTTTTTTGCTCTTGTCATAACTCCTATTGAATGCTACATCGTTTTACGCCAACTATATAAATGACATAGTCAACATCAAACATGCCAAATCGCATAGACATTACCCGAAAGGACTAAAATCCAAATTTGTCAACCAACTTTTTGGACTAAAACAGAGATTTGTCAACTAAAGTGCCATTTGGACATTTAGTACTGAAAAATAAAAGCCCGCATCAGCGGGCATTTTTTATTCTTTATTTTATTTTTGCTACGATCTGCTCCTCACCTATCTCACAACGTATTTCTACAGCACAGTTTAGCCCAAATATAGACAACAATAATTTAAACATCATTTTCCCCAAGTATTTCTTTATCTATTGGGTAGATTTGAGTTATGTTTCATGCGATTCATTCGATCAATATCTGTAGGTTTGTAGCCATGATCCAAGAGATACTTGGTCTTATCATCGGGATAGTCTCTCAGAATATTGACTCTCCGACAAACCCGGTACGGTTCATTCCTTCTAGAATTACTATAGATTTCCAATAATTCAAGCCACAAGGTGTATACTCTCACGCGATCATTAATCACATAAATAGACATTATGAAATTCATTATCTTGGCTTTATTTTTCTTTTCTACTTGGGCATCGGCAAAAGAAATTAATTCAATTCCAAATGAGTATATTGGACTCTGGGGTGATAGCGTCCGCACATGCAAAACTAAAGAGCCTAACGGGGACTTTATGCTCCTTGTAAATGTTACTCCAAAGCTTATTGAGGGGAGTTATGCGGAATCAAGCTTTACATTTAAACCTATTTTTATAGAAGATGACTGGATGCACAACAAAGCTCTACCAACTGCAGGATGGTATGCGCCATATTACGATGAAGATGGTGATCAGCAACAAAAACCAGTATTGATGAATGTAACGCTTTTCAAAGAGCGCAATGGATTGTACATATTGCCATTAGCTAGCACAAAACTTGTAAAATGTTAAAAAGAAGCCCGCATCAGCGGGCTTTTTTTATAGAAAGAAATTAATAAATAATACCATCCCACCAACCACGCACATCTCTGTTGGTAGTATATGAGGCAGTGTTACCTGGTTTCAGTGTGTAGTTGCAGGTGTAAACTGTTGCATACTGACGGCCAGTTCTTGCATGTGTCAGATAATTGGTTTGTACCGCTCTTCCAGTAGAACAACCAGATAAGCTCAAGGCTTCTGATAATGTCGTATAGGAGGTTGATAGTCTTTGTGTTGGTCCATCACATTGATATTTACCTGAATTGGTCTGCCAACAAACTGCAAGTGCTGTATTAGGAGAGTCATCAGCTATTACTTGCGTGGATCCAAAAATTGAAAAACACATAGTCATAGCTGCAAATAATTTTAAAGTCTTCAACTTTAATTCCCCTTAAAAAATTAACTCTGAAATGCTGCTTAAAATTTCATATATAGCATGACTATTTAAATAGGGATACTCCCAATATTAGGATGTCTTTTGGATGACGCTTAGATTAATTTAGTAACAGTGTTGCTATAAAGGGACTTAAAAATGAAAAAAAATATTCTGGGGATAATAGCGCTTTCGGTTATATCCATGTGTACATTTGCGGCTACAGATGGGGTATACGCTATTCAAAATGGCTACTACTCTATCAATGTTAAATTCGCAGAAAATAGTCTCACAATTGTTGAGCCTAATAAAACATCCACTTATCTAAAAGATACGAGTGGAAATTATATTTTCACAAATCCAACCAACAACATTACTTATGGTATGCGTGTTGTGGATGATAAAACCATAGAGGCATACAAGCCAGGTGTTCCAAACTCAACAACGGTTCTCACATTAAAATCTGCATCAGCCAAAGCCTCAAGTGAGGATAAAGGTAATCAGATGAAAGCTCTTGCTGATAAATATTTTAAACTTGCGGAATCAGACAGTAACAATGTTCACACGTGGGCAAATTGTGCCTCTGTAGCTTTGGCTTATTCGAGCCTGTCTTTGGAAAAAGCAAAAGAAATGGAGTTACAAGCAGCGACTTTAATTAAGTTAAGTCAATCGCCTGTAGCAAACTCATCTCCTTGCTCTGAAGTAATATCTAATAAAACTTGGATATCAGCTCCAAGCTATTAATAAACAAAGTTAATTTAAGCAAAAGCCCTCACTTGAGGGCTTTCTTATACGCATTACCAAGCTTCACATCATAAGAGTTCTTTGCATACGCAGGGCCATTATAGCCACGTGCGAATGTTCGCCAATCCTTATTTTTGAGTGCATTAATCAGCTTGTTCGTCACAATGTAGCGGCACATCGCATCAAGCTGTGATGCTTCATCACGGTACATGGCATTGATGAAGTTTTGCAGAGTCGGATAGCCCAAAGCTTTCCAGTGATAGCCCATCACCTGACCAATGCCCCATGATGCTGACTCTAAAGCCGATTCACGATGATATTGAGCAGCTGCATTCAAACGTCCGTGCTGTGCCGAGTATAAGCCATAGTTGCCCATGGTTTTATTGCACAGATCAGGACGCTCACGCATAGCCTTGTCTGCTGTAGCTGCTTTACCGTTAGCAATCAGTCTTTGCCGAAATACATGTCGCTCAAACAGAATCACTGGTGTACCGTCAGCATTAAACCCACTGCCCTTGCACTCAACTTCGATCACGGCTTTTAATGCAGCGGCTTCGATGCCGAGTCCCAATGCTTGTGCTTGGATTTGTGCTTCAGTTAGTTTTTTGCTCATCATTATCTCCATGCAATTCAGGCTGATATTTCAAGCGGGAAAAAACACTTAGCACATTGTTTAGGAAGCCAAGCCACAATACCCATGAATGCGGTAATAACTCTTTAATTTCTTGTGGCACCGCTGCCCAAAACTGTGGAAAGTTAGCGCCAAATAGCCACAACAATTCAAAAGCTGCGTACATCAAGACATAAAAAAAGGCGCTTAATGCACCCACTTGTACTGACTTGAGTCTCCATGCTTGTTTCCAATCATTAATTAATTTCACTTGTTGCCACCCCCGATAATCGCAATAAATGCAGACTTAACTTCCGCAATGACTTCTGCAATTGATTTACCCTGCATCAGTGCAATTGATTGATAAACGATACCAATCGTCAGTAATCCAAATACAGCGAAAATCAACATCACAAAGCCTTGCGCCATGTGTGAATATTGGTTTAATTCGTAGTATTCAATGAATGCAGCACCGCCATATAAGCTGACTGACACACTGAATAGGAACTTGCCAATCACGCCTAACGTGACTTGTATTTTTCCTTCTTTATCAATATCCCCGCTTAAAACAAGCGCAAGGATTGCCCCCACAACTGCTGGAACTAATTTAATAAACCACGGTAATGCGTTTTCTTGCATCGTCTTTTCTCCAGACATAAAAAAACGCCCTTTCGGACGCTTGCTTTAATTTAAATTTTCACACTTCGATTTGCACTACATCACCGCTTGCTGCCAAGCGTTTTATCTCCCCATCTGAAATAAAAACTGTTGTGCCGACATTGTAGCGGGTCGTACTGGTACACATCACCAAACCTGAACCATCTACAACTAAAACTTTATAATTCGGATGATTTTCATGCGTGATTTCGCCAACGAATTCAGGCGCTTTGGGCATTAAATCAATCAATCTTTGCAGTGCATTACTCACGATTCACACGCTCCACTTTGACAGTCTGATTAACTGCAGCATGACTGAATGCTACGCTGACACTTTCAACAATGCCCCACCACTCTGCGTTAAATGCAAAGACTTCGCCTGGTGCACATTCGCCTACGTCTGCAGAGATCGGCATGGTCAATGTGTGTGTTTCTACCATACCTGCTTTGGCTAATTTAGCTTTACCAAACGCCCCCATGCTCACTACATCAAACAAAGGATTGTTTTCAGGTGGCAATAGTACGTCTGCGGCTGTGCCTGTGCGTTTGACTTGCCCTTGCTTGCCTGTTCTGTCATTTGTTAGCGTGATGCCGTTGTAGTCGGGATAAAGCTCATAATCTGTGGACTGACTGGTAACGAGTGAATCAGGTACCAAGCGGTCATAATCATCTACTGTGAGCGTATCCCAAAATGTCTTTTTATAAAGCGGCTTGATTGAAAGCGTATTGCTGCCCTTTTCGCTATAAATAAAGCCGCCACCACTTTCTGCAATCAGTTTAATGGCTGAGATTGGTGCAAGATTGGAATAACTTAAACTGTTATTCGCTACGATCCAGCCAAGGTCATCAATCAATTGCCAGTTCAGCACGGTATTGCTAAATACACGGTCTAACTCGGCTTGTGCAAGTTGCACCGATGTACGCTCATTCTCTTGTAAAAACGAGCGCAAAGGCGCATACGGTGCATCAAGTAAAGCGGTTTGACTGCGACCTGTGAGTGTATAAGTGATATTGCCAAAATTACGTGAACGTGTGCGATTCTCAAGCAGCATGTGATGCTCATGCCCATTGACCAAAATCTTTAAAATTACAGGTTGCCCATTGATTGGCTCAAGTTTGGCAATTTCAGTATGCGGCACAGTTAAGCTATATGACCACGCCCAACTGCTACGATCTGAGCGATAATTACCGTCATACACTAAAATTTCTGCATCATTATCAAGCCGTGTCACAGATAAACTATTCAAGATATACCACCAATTTTGATTTGGAATTGCGGGAATACAGTCATCAACACCAAAGTTTAAAATGACGTTATGCGCATCGACTTCATTGCATAGACAGATAAAGTTTAGGTCGCCTGTACCTTCGTATTGCGGCAATTCAGGCTTTGGCCAAGGCTTTACTGGATGCTTGCGATAATGAATCGCTTTGGCTTTTTCCCAAGCTAAATCATTAGTCGTGACAAGCTCTAAACCCTTATCCCATTCAAAAGTAATATGCTTTTCAAAGACGTGTGCCACTTCATGCGCATACGTGATATTGCGGCGCTTACGAATCATTTCGTGCCAGTCTGTGACTCGATTGATACGCAGCTTTAAGGTTTCATCAAATAAGTAGCTTTGATGAATGAATCGCTTGTCGCTTACTTGCCAAATTAAATATGCATCAGTCTGTAGTCCAGTGGTTTTCTCATGTTCAATTCTGACTGCTTGCGCAAGTGAATTTGAACGATCAAAGCCCGCCATAGCTTGCTGACTCAGCACCAAGCCTTGGTCATAAAAAAGTGCATCATTTGATACTCTTAAAATTGGTTTTGCCCATGGTATTTCCGTGACACTCAATGCAGCGACTGCCTTTTGGCAACTAGCATCAAACGCATAAGACACCCCGACGATATGGTTTATATCGAATACGGCATCAATTTCAAACAGGAAGGCAGTATCTAAAACCGTATCAATCGTGCATAGGTTTTCTGTAAATTCCGCAACAATCTCAAAGCTAAAACTGGTGTCTAAGACAGTATCAATCTGCCCGATAACATCGGTATTTTCTTCAAAGACAGCAACAACTTCAAAGCCAAGCTCGGTATCTAATACCGTGTCTATGACTGCAGTATTTACACCACTGTCAGCATAAATTGCTGTGATTTCAAAACTAAAGCCAGTCTCTAAAACCGTATCAACAACTGCAGATAGATCATCTCCAAAATTGAGATTAGTCGAGCCGTCGGCTAAGTGCTCAAAATTGAGAATGATGTTATGACCGTCGGTATTGTCGGGTCTAAAATTCAGGTTTAGATTGTGCGCATCAACGGTGCCGAGCTTATTTTTAAAATCCACATGAGCACCCTTTTAATTTAAGGTCTTAATTTGATGGACTGGATAAACAGCGTACCGCCCACGACTAAATTGGTATTAGCCAAGCTAATGTCAGTACCCACAGTTAGATCCGCTGCCACCTCGCCCGCACCGTTAAAGATACGCGCCCACGTTGCTGTGCCTGACTTAATCACACTGCCTGTATCTGTTGGGTGTAATTCAACATAAGTGGCTGTGGTTTCTTTAATGCAGGGTTCAGGAAAAACCAAAGTGACTAAAGCATTATTGGAATCTGCCGCCACCGATGTATCTGCAGGCTGCGCACCTTCATAAAAAATAACGGTAGCACTTTGGCTACCACTATCCATGAAATTTGCAAAGGCTTGAATCATGGCAAGCCGAGCATTGACTGAAGTTTGACTCATTTTGGCACCACATTATCTTGTATGACTGCGTTGAATTGCTGTTTTTTGTCAAAAGCCACAACAAAAGTCTTTAAGTCCGTGTTTAATCCTAAAAACTGATAATTACCATTTTGATCGGGCTTTCTCATTGCGATTGGTTGTAGATTAGCCTTGTTATAAAGTAGCACAGTCGCATCTTGGTATTGCTGCCCCAGCTTTTTAACTGAGCCTTGAATTTTCGCAATAACCTGCCCACCTTGAATATTTTGAAGGTGATTATTGGTTTTTGTGGCTACTCTTGAGCATGGTTTCATTCAAACTCTCCCAGATAAAAATACACACTTCCAGCATCCGGGTTGGCCCAAATTGCATCAATAATATACATGGAGTTATCAGACAATAAAGGTGTTGTTTGGGTCACATTCCCTCGGTTGTTTCCAGAATAATGGATGTGCTTTAAATTGCCTCTTAATCTATTCTGGTTATCAAAAAATGGAAGTTCTAAAGCCGCTACCGATGTTGCGCCATAAATGCCACTTCTCCCTGTTAAAAGGTCTGGGATTATGGATGTTGCGATTGTATGATTAACAACTTTGCTTATGATGTTGTAATTTGTGGATAAAAATTTAGCCTTGTCTGCGTCAAATGCTAATGGTGTGCCACCTGTAACCGAGACAAAGCCTCCAGAAGTCGAGCCAGCTTCTGTAACCTTTAAGGTAGTCATTAGAAACCAGGAAGGAACAATAGACCCATCTAATATGGAATTAAATAACCCACATCCTGAAAGAAGTTTATTTTGATGATTGTCTGGTGTTAATGACCTGGTGAAATAGAACGCATCCGCATCTCCCAGCAAAGTGAAATTTCTATTTCCACTGGGCGGTGTGCTGAAATCAAACGGCCCATTGGGCATGGGTTGTGAACAAGCGTAATACCATTTGCTCCAGCCACGATAATTACTTGTCCCCGACCCAGTAAGGGACCAGTTTTTTTTCAAATTGCTGGTATCGATTGGTAATTGTAAAACGCCTGGATTTTCATAATCATCAATGTGCTCCATGCTTTCAAGTAGACCCACCATAGCGGACTTTGCATAACTCGAATTATAAGTATTTGTCTCATCTGAAGTCGTTTCATCTACACGTATATATGGGTGTTGTGACATTGGGTTTTTGGCACGATAAACACGCTTTACATCGTTTGCATCACGGAAAATAATTTCATAGCCGAGTGATGCTAATTTTCCTGCGCCTACTGTTGTGATGCTTGTTTCTGCAATTGCGGTATGTGGTTTTAGAATGAGTTGTGTGGTGTTAGGCACGCCTTTGATTCGGTATTTCTGGTTAAAAGAAGCAGGCGCAAAACCTGTTAGTTCTACCACCTGAAGTAGCATGGCGTTATGTGCTGCGTATAGTGTGATATGCACATCACCTTGTGCATCAATTGATGCTGTTGTGATTTGGGTAAAATCAATGCCTGTCACCAAGGCTTTATCAAGCAAGCGAATTAAATCACCCCAGTTATTCCCTAGAGTTAAGCCATTTAAGTGGCTAAAGTATTGAACATCTACATCTGTCGCCATTTTTCACATCCATAAAAAAGACCGCATACAGCGGTCATATTTGATTTAAGTTTTAAATCACACGGTCAATATCACCACGTAGCATGATCTGGAACTGATCCGACATAACAGTTGGCTCAGATTGCTTCACTGTACGAATTACCCAAACTGGGAAGTTCGCAGCAATAGTATTGAAGCGCAACACGTTACCGTTTGCCCAACCCGCACCCCAACCTTCTTTTTTCACTGTGAAGTAAGGTAAGCCAGTCACAGGGTTAATCGGTGCAAAATCAGCGGTCACGCTACCTGTGCCAATTTGCCCTGAATACTCACCAACGCATCGGAATGATTGTGCATCCGTAAAGATTAATGCCCAGCGTTCCTGAATTGCACCTTTGTTGGTCACAGTGATTGGATACAAGGCATCGTTGTAGTTTGCCGAGATACCGCCACCGGTCGCCTCATCTGCCCAAGTATTGTTCCATGACTGCTGCACAAATTTACGTGTGTAGCGTGACTGCATATCACCAATTACCAGGGCTGAACCAACAATGGTGTCGATTGCATCATAGTTATGTGTAAGCGGCTTGGTGAAGGTCAGCTGCCCGCTGATCTGCACATCACGAATTAAGCCCATGTCCTGATAGCGATACTTGGCCACAATTGGCGCAACCAGAGTATTTAGCGAAAAATCACCGTTTAGCGTCACTTTGCCGTAGTCATAATCGACTACATACATATCAAATGGTACTTTGGCACCTTCGCTATCTTCAAGCTCACACCATGAAATACGCTGATCGTTTAAATCATAGGTTTGCCCTGCAATATGGCTTGGCAATTCCTGTGTTTTGCTAGAGCTGACAATACCAATGTCACCAACTCGGAAAATAGGTACACGTCCATCGAGGGGCAGACGTGTTGCAGACAATCCTAAAATTTCAGAATCAAGCGGAATATAAGTATAGGCAATTGCGTTATAACGCACCGATGAACCATCAATCCAAACTGGTACATTGATGTAGGTTTTGCCCGCTTCCTCGTACTCCATACGCACGTCATACCAATCTTTAGCGGTAATTTCTGCACGATTGGCTTCGGTAATTTCGGTTTTATCGTAGAAGTAAATATCAACAAAACCTGTGATATGATTAATCTTGCCGTGTGCAAGGCTTGTTTCAATCACGCCATTTTCATCGGTGGTCAGTGTTAATTGCCCATGCTCTAACGATGCTACAACCACAGTTAAAGACTGCGGGCGAATTGGAATTACGGGCGTTCTAAAGCTGATTTGGTTCATCGGTGGCAAGTCGGTTGTGGTCGTCAGTGAGTCCAAACTAACTGTGTTGTCACTGTTTGGTGTCCATGACTCGATTTCTACCTGACCTGTGCCGTATTGAATCGAACCCGATGCAATGCCACTATTGTTTGATGGGTCTACATTGCGATATAGAACCCCATCACGATCTAAGAAAGTATCTGCACCAACTCTAAAGCGTGCCGATCCTGTCAAAATCTGCTCGTCATAACCAGATGACAGATCAAGCCGTAACTTATCAGCCACAGCAATTGTACTGCTTTGGTTTACACCTGAACTGTCACGGTATTTCACAGAAATTGTAGTTTCGTTATAGGCCCGAAATGCTTGTGTGGTGCCACTAATTTGGGATGTAACTGGAGAATAAAAAGACATTTAGACCACCTTTATGCAGAGGCATAAGTTGCTGTATATCGCGCTTCGTAAACATATCTAAATGTTTTATAAGAAGCTGTTGGCGTCACAATGCATTGACCTGTGCTGTAATCAATCGTGCCTTGAATATCGCCTGCATCATTGATTAAATTACCCATATTGCCGCCTGTTGGGTCGTCTTTAAGATGCACCATAAGCGTATTTAGACCTGATTGATCTGTCACAGGAATCTCTAAAGCCACACTGCTCGGCTGAATGCTTGAACCTGTGCCAATAGTAAAAGTCAGTTGTTGATCGCCCTCAGGTATCGCTGACTTGGATTGGCTAAGCTGTGGACCATAGTTATACGTGATGTTGAATTGCGTATTTTTCTGCGGCAGTTTGTTCGGAATAATCCGCCCTGTACCTGTGGCATAGTTGATATATCCCGCTGCATCACCTGTAAACAAACCTTTTGAATTGCTAGATGCGGTTTTAGTTGCACCTTCTAATAACCAGGTCACAGTAATGCCTGTCGCAACACCTGTGTGTCCAAGATTAAAATCAAAGCCAGCTTCCCTTACACGCAAACCTGAACGCACGAAAGTTGCAATCGGTGTGCCCCAATGCGCCAAAATTGGCGTATCAACATCTGGCAATGCACCTGTAGTTAGCAAAAATGAACCCGTTTCATAGTTAATCATGCCAGAGCCAAAGGAGCTGTGAACACCTTTTAATTGACCTGATCCATCGTCTTTTAGCTCATAAAACTTGCCTTGTGACATATACGACAGCGATAAACTGCCAGGCGCAGGAATCGGAATTAATACGCCCGTCCAGTTGGTGCTTTGGCTATTTTGCGTCACAGGAATGGCATAGCTTTGGAAATACTGTCTTGGTGCAGCAGCAGGCTTAAATGTAATTACCAAGATGGTCGAGCCAGTGCCTGCAGCAGAAGTCCACTGAATCAAGCCACGCTGATAATCAATCGTACCGACTTGTGTGCCTTGACTGTTTTTAAGCAATCCACCTTGGTCGCTAACAGGCTGACCAAACAATGTAAACGCAATGCTTGAGGGCATCACGCTTGAGCCTAAATACAAGTTTTGACTCACGCCCACAGTGGTTGGGAAGTTTGCAGTAATGCTGCCATCATTACCAGGCACCAAAATAATGCTCTCACCTGCAGCATTCACATCAATAATCGGAGTTTCAGTCTGTGCTGATGGAATCAACTGTGTGAACATGCTAGATGCATTCACAGTGAACTCACCGACTTGCGCATTTGATGCCAATTTTACCGATGCACAATACTCACCTGTGTCAGCCACCAAAGATTCACGAATGATGGTTTTAGACTGTGTGTTACCACCGTACCACTGGGGAGCAGTCAACCCAACAAAATCACGCTCAAGCGGGTCGTTAATGGTGTAAGTGGCAATCTTGTATTCCACGTTTTTACCATCAACCACCATAATCGCAATACGAGTTTCCACTTTAGTGATACGCACATATTGCTCAAATTCAAGCGCCTTGCCTTCGTCACTGACTAGAACAATGGTATCGCCAACGCTTGATTCCGCTTCTTGTGGAAACATAGCCACTTGCAACTGCTTCATGCCTTGCCAGTGTGTATCCAGTGGTGTGCCTGCAATCTGCCCACCTTTAGCCAAGTAATTCTCTACTCGGTTTTGGGCGCTACGGCGTTCATCAGTCCAGTTTTTTGTACTGAATAGTAAAGCCGACACGTTTGGGTCTTGTGGGTTTTCCGAAATGAATACCGTTGCGCCCATCAATGAATCTGTATCTTCAGTAATCACAGCAGGAAAGATTTTACGCATGGATACGTCACCCATGGTTCGATCCATTTCTGACACGTCATTGAACAAGTTATTACTTTGACCATCAACGATGACCTGACCTGAATACTTACCACCACCATCGTCTGTGTCAGTCAATCGCTCCGATTTATAGAGCACCAAATCTTTTGTTTCAATTGCCATTATTCGCTCCAAAATCTTAGCGTTAAACGCATCATTTCATCTGAACTGGTCGCTGGTGAACCCCACACGCTGACCGCTTCCAGTGCCGTATCTTGGTGATTGAAAATCACATCAAATTGCCGATTGTCATGTGGCCATTCAAACTGCAAGCGAAATTTCTCGCTTAAAGCTGACCATTCCTGCAGCTTGCGCACATCACTTAACTTCGCCCAACCACGGTTGCTATCAGGTGTTAAAGTGATAGGTCGGGCACCGACTTTGATGCCTTCTTGAATAATAGCCGCGCCACTAATGGCACGTTCCACGGTTTGCTCTTTAGGCTTCCATTCAAATTCGTCAGACCATAAAAAACCGTCTTCTAATGAGACGGTTTCGGATGTTGCTAAGCGTATTAATTTCATCACATTGCCTTTTTCAGCATTTCAAATTCACGCAAGATGCTTTCCATCATGTCTCCATCTTCCTGTGAGCCTTGCATTTCAAAGCGTTTGCCGCCTGATACAAACTCAAAGCGCACGTTTTTGGTTGGTGTGGTTTCAACATCACGGAAGTTTGGTTGAGGGATACTTGGTGCATAGTCATTCACCTTTGGTACGCTGCCAGTGCTTCTAACATCAAGATTACGAAGTAATTCATTAATCTTGTTGGTACCGTGTTGCGTGGTCAGACCTTTTGCTGCGGCGTTATTAAACTCCTGCTCAATGAGCTTATTCATTGCCAGGTTGCCGCCTTTACCGTATGCGGCAAATTTAGCATCACGGTCCGCACTCAAGCCTTGGGACCAAATAGACCCGGCCAGTTTTTTGGCCTCGGAATCGCTATACCCCATGCTCTTGATCTGGGCAATGACATCATTTTTAGAATATGACTCATAGCCTGAAATAGCAGCGCTTAGGCCTTCGCCTTGGCGTTTCATTTCAGCATCCCATTTTCTGGCTGACTCTTCAACGGCCTTATTCCACGTTTGTTGAGCAGCGTTGGCTTCATCACGTGCAATTTTGCCAGCTTCACGATAACCATCACCAATACGGCGGGCAGAATCTCGGACACGGTGGTTTGCTTCGGTCAAGTCATCCATGGCTTTGACTGAGGCTTTACCGGTGTCGTCGATTTCAACACGAAGCCCATGTGCTGCCGCCTTGGACTGGACTAATGCAATTTGAGCCTTGTCACCAGATGCAATGGCTGCATTCAGCATGGTTGTGTAGGCTTTTTGAATACCCTCTGCTGTCGCCTGGCCACTTTGAGATACCACTTCAAAGTTTCTTTGAGCTACAACAGCCGCCTCTGCTAATTGGTCTTTGGTCTTGATTCCTAGAGCATTAAAAGCCGCAATAGCCGGGTTTAATGCAGCTGGTAGATCAGCTCCCTTTTTCTCAATCAGGCTTAGGCCGAGCGCTACTTGCTCACCAGTAATTAACCCTTGTCTCTCAAGCTCGATTAACTTGCTTTTTGCATAATCAAGCTCTGCTCTGGTTTGCGCAGTATCAATGGCTTTGTTTAGATTGCTTGATAGCGCAAGCCCTGTATCAATTCCTTGTGCCTTGTACTCATCCAATTTGTCTATAACAACTTGGACATTGTTTGCAGCGGATTGAAATGAACTCGAAAACTTACCCTGAAGATGTTCTGTGCTTAGTCCGGTGCGTTCCAGTGCGGCACGCATTACAGCCTCTGTCACGGCGGCCGATTTTTCAGCCTCCTTTGCAGTGCCAGCAAAAGCTGCCCGGGCATTGGTTTCGAAGACGACCAGATCCTTACCATCAAGCGCCTGCCCCAGACTGAGTTGCAACTCTTCAGCAGTTATCTCGCCTTGTTCTTTAAGCAGAATTAAAGAGGTTACTGCATCATTGATGCCTTTCGTAGAGTCAAACTGCATGGCCTTGGTGATTTTATCCAATGCCTCTTTGGTTGGCTCACCTTTTTCAATAAGCTCATCAAACTGCTCGACAAGATTTTTAGCTTCTTCTGTCAGCTGATAAGTTTTGTCACGGCTCTTTTCTGCTGCAGCCGCAATCTCAGCTTTGGATTCAGCTACCACTTTTGCCCGAGCAATATCTAACTGCTCCTGACGCTCAAGTTTTTCAAGCGCTTCACCATAACCCATGGCTTTGGCAGCAGCTTCACCCATCCAGGTGCCAAGTGGCTCAAGCATGCCATACGCAGCCGCCCCCACAACACCCAATGAAGTGATTGCAATGCCCAGAGTGCCCAATCGACCAACCAGCGTCATAATGCCGCCATCCGCCGCTTTGGTTGATGCTGTTACGGCATTGGAGCTCGTTGCCAATTGCCCTTTAGCTGCGGCCGCTGTGCGTGTGGCATTTGCATTGGCAATCTGCGCCTGCGTATTAGCAACAACTGCTGATGTTTCCTGAGTGATTGCGGTAGAAGCCGCCTGAATGTTTCGTGCTTTGTCCAAAAACATTAAGCCAATATTCAGTGCCTTATAGGCAACAAAAGCTTGGCCAGCCAGCATCAGAGTTGAAACAATCGAATCGAGGTTTTCGGCCACAAACTTGATTGCAGAAGCAACTTTTGAACTTGCTCCAGTTGCAGCATCCGCCTCACCAATGTACATGGTCCATGCGGTTTTCAAGTTCTCAATAGATGCGCCAATCGTTGCTGGGAACTTATCAAACTCGGAACTGATTCGCTCACTCTGACTTAAAAGCGCCTGTGTAACAACCTCGGTTGTAAGTTTGCCTTCACCTGCCATTTCTCGCAGTTTGCCAGTGGTTACATCCAGCCCATCAGCTAATGCCTGAGCCAAACGTGGTGACTGCTCCATCATTGAGTTAAATTCATCACCACGCAAAACACCTGAACCTAAAGCTTGGTTAAGCTGTGTGATTGCTGCTTCGTTTGATGCTGCTGATCCGCCACCAACCTGAATTGCTTTGTTAATAGTTTCAGTTAGTGCTAAAGCTTGCTCTTGTGGCCATTTCATTTCCTGCCCGATTTTGGTTAATCGTGCATATAGCTCGCCTGTCGCCTCAAGGTTTGAGTTGGTTGCGATTGCGACGTTTTTAACATCGTCCATGGCTTTTTCTAGGTTGCCATGTTCGCCAATCGCAATACTAAGGCGACCAGATAGGTTTTTATAAGCATCTGCGGTCTGTGCAATTTCACTTGCCGTTACACCAATGCCGAGCGCAGCCAAAGCGCCAGTAAGCGCATTAAAACCTGTTCTTAATCCCTGTAACTCACCAGATACGCCTTTAGCTGCCTGTTCTGTTTGGCTTAATTCCTGACTGGTTGTTTCAAGCTCTTTATCAAGCTGTTTTACTTGTTGCGCTGTTTCTTGTGACTGTGTACCAAGTTTATCAATCTCTTTTGTAGCGCCTTCTGTGCTGCCTGTAACCGATGCTGCACCATCCCTTAATACCGCAAACGCTTCCTTTGCAGCTTTTTCGGATTGGTGCATATTGCTAACAAAGCCTTTGGTATCGGCTTCCATTACCAACTTGAAAGTTAAATTTTTTGCCATACCAACCTCAAATTTTGGGCATTAAAAAACCCACCGAAGTGGGTTATGTTTTGATTGAATCAACTCAATACAGCGCAACTCTTTTTTTCCGATTCAGCCAATTCAAGTTGCTTTCTATAATCAATCATTTTTGTGGCTGCCTCCAACTCATGCTCACTCCCACGCATAAAGGTTAGGTATGCATCAATATTGGTGGTCATAGCATCCACGTATAAAAGGCGTGTTGACTCAGCGCAGCCTTGATATTTTTTTGATGATATATTTCGCTTAATTTCCTGCATTTTTGCTACTGGCTGGGATAGTGTAATTCTGCTCGTTGCTCCTGCAACTGTTGCAGCATCTGTCCACTCTAAAATGATTTTATTAAGCTCACTCGCTTGCTGAGGTGTAACTTCAGGGTTTTCAGTTAGCTTTGCATCAACCACCTGTTGAATGGTTTCTTTTTTAATCGCAGTACCACCAAGTTGTTTATCTAATTCTGCGGCGCGCTCAGATTCTAATTTTTGTTGATGCGCAATTTCAGCCTGCTTCAATCTCTCTGCATCAGCTTTATTGCTCTTATCCATGAAGTAAAATGCACCAAGAACGATAACCAGAGCGCCGATCAATAGATATTTCATACCCCACCGTTTATTTAATATTTTTCAGTATATTAATAAATTCTGTGACATGAATCACTGTATATTTAGCTCTTTTCTAAACTTGTCAAAACCCTTTTTATCTGAATGTTGTGCAGCACGCACGGCGGTAGCACTTAAGCTAACATCATTCATATAATTCTTTCGACCAGCTTTCAGATAAGCCTGAAACGCCCCATAGGACATATTCATAATATCCTCATGCCGATGGCCCAGACTGATTAAGAATTGAAATGAATCAAACCAGCTGGCGTCAGGATCGGCCTTGCCTTTAGGCTTTGGTTCCACCTTAAGGCCTGCGCTGTTCACACTCACAATGGTACGCAGCAGCTTAATAAGTTCTGGCTGATCAACCGCCAGTTTCTTCAACTGATCCGCGTCAATCGAAGTCACCAACAGGCACATTTTAAAAACATCTACCGGATGAGCTAAAAACAGCTGTGTTAAAACTTCATCTGAATGATCTTTCTTATCTAAAAACACTTTGATTTGTGCAGTACAGCCAAGCCATTGATCATAGTTTTTCACCTGAATCTGGCGAACTTCAATATCACCAAGCCGAATGCTGCGATTATCTGCTATAAAAAAATCATTCATGATGGAGTCTCAAAAAAGCCACCCGAAGGTGGCGTTGGTTTTTAGTCAAATAAGCATGGTTGAATCTGCCGATCCACGTTTGCAATTGCAGCGGTTAAGCAATCACGTTGTTTTTTCCAAACCGATAACCCTTTTCCGCATGCGCTTGCTATTTCTTTTTCACATTCAAGTTTTGCGCTTAATGTTTCACGCTCCCGAATAAGAGAGAAATAATCGGTTTGCAATAAGGTGCGAGCCTCAAAAAATGCCTTAACAAGCGCCTTTTTGAAATCAATAACCTTTGGACTGTTCCGCATTAAAGTCATTAAAAAATATGATTGCTGCTCATTCAAGACTGCGTATCGAGTGTGGCGACCTCTTGTTGATTCGCGTTCTGAATTCGCCATTTCAAATGCGGAATTCAAAGTTTCAAATTTAACGCGCCCAAACTCCTGAATATCAGGGAGGTAAGTGCGGACCAATTGAATTACTGTTTTATGGGTTAATCCTAATCCAACCGCTATCTGTAGCGTTGTTGTGGTTGGCTCGCCTTTTTGCACATCCACCAGTTTGATTACTGGATTAAATTTAGCATTCATAATTAACTCCTTTGAGTTGTGTTGAGCCTGAATGCAGAATGCAAATACAAACAAACAGGCATTAAAAAAGCCGACTTGTTAGGCCGGCTTTGCTTTAAAAATATAGATTCTTGTCAATAGGTTGGTAAATCACTTTGAGTTGTAAAAACCCCTTAATACAATTCAAAGTAATCTAAAAAACAGGCACAAAAAAAGACGCCTATGCGTCGTGGAGTTTTCTTGTGCCTGTAATGTGTCTTACGGCGTAACAGCTGCCGGAATAATGACGATATGGCCATACAATCCAAGCTCTGGATCGCTCTGCTTCGTAATATCAGAAAGCGCCTGGCCAGAGATTGCATATTGACCCAGTTCTTCATGGATTAATGGGAATGTGGTTTCCGGTGACTTCTTAGTACGCCATAAGCGAACCGCCATGTGTTCACCATTGGCCGTATTGATACCCTTGAAGAATAGCTCGTACTCTTCACTGAAGTTCGACGCCAGCGTGGTATGTGACACCGCACCATTGGTATAAGACGCTAGGATCGGCATCGTCAGGCCTGCCACATCGTTAAATGTAACCGTACCAAACTTAGCATCGAGCGTGTACTGGTCTTCAGTCAGCGTAACCGGTGTGCCGACAGTAGAGTCTTTGAAAGTCACAGCGGAAAGGTTGTAGCCATCGAGTTTGATTTCTTCACCAGCAGCCACGGTGCCCAGTGAAACATCGGTGACAACTTCCGAAGCAACGTCTGTATTGGTACCAGAAACAATGTATTCCAGATTTTCTTTGTTCACCTCTTCCAGCTGGCCAGAGAAGTTAACTGAAGTGGTCTGCACCATCGTAAAGTCGGTCGTACGCATTCCAGACTTTGATTCAGTATGCTCCAGCACATCTGCACCAATTTCCAGTTCAAACTCTGGCACGTTGCCGATGTGGCGCATAGCACCTGCCACGCCCGCTGTAATTTTGGCTAAGTAAAACTTACCCTGGAGTGAAATATAATTTGTGCTCATTACTTAGTATCCCCTGCAGATGCCTTTTTAGCTGTAACAGCCGTAGTTTTCACTTCTTCAATGACACCTTTGGCCAGTAATTCCTTAATCTGGGCATCAGCCAGACCGCCTACAATATCGCCTTCTTGGAAGCGACCGACCGGCTTTAATGCTTTGTATTGTTTTGCCATGACTGGCTCCTAAATGAATTTTTGTGATTCAAAAATAATCGTGATGTATGCAAAGCCTGGACTATACCCATCCCGAACCGAAATCATTTCTAGTGCCGTTCGTGATGCCTGAGGCTGCCAGCCGGAAAGTAATTGAATGACCTTCTCGGTTAACAACCCAGCTTCATCACTCACCGCTCGGCCATCAGTCATCTGAGATTGAGCATTACGACATGCCACCGTGACCGCCCATTGCTGACCGATCTGATTAATACTTCCACGACCTGCACTGGCTTTCTTGTCGATACGGACAAAATTGACGTGTGCTGACGGCGTAACCTGCGACATCTCGGTTACGCTGACTGAGTTTAACGGCGTATAGATCTTTAGAAGTTCTGGAATTTCTTTCAGCTTTTCTGCAATCTCATCACGCACCGCGAAGAAGGTGCTCATCTATAAAACTCCCGACAATATCTAAAACCATGGCTTCATCTTCTGCATCAAGACCGAGTTGAGTCCGAGGCGGTAAAATCGACTGCTTAACTTTCCGATATTGACCACCCACTGCAAAAGTAATGTATTGGCCATTCTTAGGTAGGATTGTTGCGCCGTAATGCAGATGCGGTGCGTACGCAACATCAGTGCCCACTTCCACACCACTTGAAAGTACATTGTGTGTGTAGGAATTCATTAGACGGCCAGTATCACGCAGCGTCTCGCCACCTTGCATGCGTGCACGCCATGAAATCTTCCACGGGTTTCCATCTACGCCAGTACCAGTTAGAAACCGATGCTGAATACTGTTGACCAGCCCAGCACCAATCTCATCAAACAGCTGGTTCTTTAAAGAATCAAAGTTTCCTAATTGCTTAAGTACTGCTTCAATCGGTGAACTATCTGCCTGAATGGTTATTGCAAAAGCCATAAGCACCTCACTTCAAGCTAGGCATCTGGTCCAAGATAGAATCTCCAAATACACCACCGGTATATGAAGTACCGACTGGCGCCGTTGAAGGTCGTCCTTTAGGTTGGTCATCCACGATCTGGTTTGTTTCAGGTAACTGAATCTGCAAATGTGCTTTGTTATCAGCCACACGCTTTAAGAATGCAATTGCATCTTCATAGCGTTTTCGCACCTCATCGGTTGGCTGCTCAAAATGAAGGCGGTAGCGTGCAATATCACACGCCATACGCTTTAAATTGCTCGGCACATTGGGAAGCGGCAAAGGATAACGACCACCGATATGACCGTTAATCTCCTCCATTGCATCCTGGATTGCATCATTAATTGCTTGAGAACCTTTTGCTGCATCTTCATACATCAATTTCAGGTTCTCAATTGAAGCCCCAAATCGTGCGACCAAATCTGCTTCAGTCGCATACATAAATCACCTACTTGGCATCGTCAGCAGGTTTTGAGTCTGCTTTAGGTTTTGCAGCAGACTTCACCTTTTCCAGTTCAGCCACCTTGGCTTTGAGCTCAGCAATTTCTTGCTCAGCTTTAGCCTTGTCTGCAACTGCTGCCTGATTGGCTTTAGTTAAGGCTTCATTGGCTGCTGTTAGCCCAGCTTTGGCTTTTTCAAGTTCAGCTAAACGTGCAGCGGTACCATCTGCCTTAGGTTCTTCCGGCTCTTGATATTCTTCAATAGCCCCAGATGCTAAAAGGGCCTGAAGATGTTTAGCTTCAAGCCCCTCGATTTCCTGACCAGGACGAAAGTGCCCAATCGACTGTTTGGCAATGTACTTTGGCATTTGATTCTCCTTATACGAACCCACGACCACCGACTAAACCGTTTTTATTGTTCGGAATAGCAAGTGGAGATGATTCAGCCAATAATTGAATGCTTGAAGGATTCTTTTCCTGCCACTGGCTTAAATAGAACTCCAGTGCCTGACCAAATGCTTCAACGTTCTGCAATGCACAGTGTGCAATCCAACCATTCGCATCAGAAACCAAACCAAAGAAATCTTCTGGAATAAAGCGCTCTGCAACACCTTCCATATTGTGTTTAACGTCATAGGTCCAGATTTCAATATTATCGACAGTACCTCGGAACTGAGGCTTATCAGCGTGGTCAAAAGTTGGAGTCAGCGGAACACTGATACCGGTATACGGCGCAATGAACTTCTCCTTGAACTCTGGGTCCTTGATTAAGGTGTTGTATACCTTAGAAGTGGTCAGAGCCATGATAGGTGATGTACCTGAGTGCTCAATAGACAACTCAATCATGGATTGAATGTCTTTAACAGGCGTTGCACCAGCTTGGCCCCATTTGACCAATGGTGTGAAATTACAGGCCGCATTACGCTCATAATCGACTTCATACATTGGGAAGTCAGCGGAAGCAAAAGTGGTTTTACCGTAAAGCAATACATCACGTGCAATCAATAATTTTCGGTTATCAATTGATTGACGAAGATATAAAGCCTTTTGAGCCTGATCAATCAGCAGTAGATCTGCATCAGATAGGCGATTTGAACCGGTAGCAATTACACCAAACTGGCGTAAACGTGCAATAAGTGCAGTATTCTGAATTTCACTCGGCATTACCGTCATCATCGGTTTTAGATAAGCCGGCTTCACGAATTTCACGTTACCAGATTCACCCACTTTAATCTGACGGCCAGCTGCAGTCGGAGTAACAAACGGTGCAAGTGGTGTCGCAGTATTCAGCTCACCCACAGGTACTTCTTTTTTAGTGTATGACACACGTTGTGGAAAGAAGCGATCCATTAACCAGGTATCAACCTTTTGAGTAGTATCGGTCAATAACACTAGCTGTGGAACGTCCAGCAATTCAACTGGTGCATTTTGAAATGTAAAAGTTTGACTCATGTCTTAGTTCCCCACAACTTTACGAAGTTCGATTTTATTAACCAATGCTTGTGCACGTACTGCATCATATTGAGCAGTAGTCAGAGGTGTTCCATTCACAGTAACTACTGCAATATCAAATGGACCTTGTACGTAGATCGGCATTTCCAAATTATTAGCAGCATGATAAGTGGCCTGCTCTGCTGTGAAATCTGATACAGCAATTGCATTCCATTCACCCACCACACCTTCAGTGACAACAGGATGATCAGCAACGTTATTGGCACCCACGTTAAGTAAATCGCCGCGCTTATATGCTGTAGCGGTTTTTACTTTGGCATTTTCTGTGCGCACTCCATCACCAACCACCAACTGTTTATTTTCAATAGTGCCTGTTAATACTTGACTCATGATTTAGCTCCTTGTTGCTGCGCCGCCATAAACTGATTGAATGCCTGATCTAAAGCCGAACCTTGTGGAGCTTGACCACCCTGCCCCGGATTGGCTTGATGAGTAAACAAGTGAGCAAACGCTGGGTTTACACTTGGTGTTTGTGTTTGCTGTGTTTGGCCTGCAGGTGTTTGTGGCTGACTTGGTGCTGCAAATTGCTTAAGCGTAGTGGCCATCAAATCAAAAGCATCATCAGGCATAGCTGCAAACTTGGTTTTTTCTTCAGCAGTAAATTCTTTGCCCAAGTCTTTACTTAAAGACTCGATAGCAGAATTGCGCTTGTCTGCTGCAAACTGTTTGTTTTGTTCAGTCAAAGTGGATACTTGACCTTCCAATTCTTGAATTTTCGCTTTCGCTTGTTCTAAGTCCACGTCTGTGTCCTCTTTGCTAGATTGTGTTGGGTTGTGGCTGGCTGCCACGGCGTTTGTGTTGTCATCTGCACCCAAAGCACAGAAAGACACTTCACGAATACGACCACCACGAAATACCGTGATTGGCCCTTGGTGAACTTTTCCATTGACTGTGACAGATGCATCAGCCTGAATTTCCTCAACAGAGGATGGCTCAATACGAACCGACATTTGCCACGGGAAACCATCGTCAGAGTCTTGAGCGACTTCAGTGCCAAACTCGTTGCTCATTAAGTCGCCTGAAACAACCAAGCCTTGTTGGTGGTTAATGCTGTGTTCATTGATGACACCTGCACGCTGACGTGGTGAGTGGTCGAGTAATGCAGGAATACGCCCTTTAATTTGCATAGAATCCAAATCAAAAATAATGCGGTCCCAATACCAATGGTCTGTAATCACTTCACCGCTATATGCCACGCCTGTGAATGTGCGTTTTTTCTTGCCTTCTTCGGCTTGATTGACGTTCAGATCACCAAGCCGAAAGCAGTATTTATCCTGTGTTTCCTCTACTGGCATTTTTCATGCTCCATAAAAAAACCGCCCTTTCGGACGGTTGTAATTGGTTTAAAAGTTAATTTCTTTCATACCGCACACAATGCTCAGTAATTTGTGGCACTATGACTTTCCCTGTGACAATGTTATTCACTTGCGTTTCAGTCTTGGTGCAAGTCCAATCTGATTTATTTAGTGAAATTTTTTCACTTTTAGCGTCTTGCCATACCACATAACCAAAAAACAGAGCAATGGAAAAAATTAGGATAGCTGCGCCCCACATCAAATACTTATCTGTCATTTTAGCCTTGTCCATGCTTTTGAGATTAGATCATAAACGATTTGCTGCTCTTGTGTAGTCATTAACTCACCAATGCTTTTAATGTATAAATCAGCTTGCCTTTGATCGTTTCAATAGAAACCACCTCAAATGACAGTCCCAGTGGAATTAAAACCCCTTGCCCTGCATTCAGCTTTTCCAGATCAATACCCAATCCCTTGGCATTCTCAATCTGAATCACAATATCACCTGCAGTTTCAGTCATGAGTAACGGCGCGCTCAATTGAACTGTCTGCCCAACCTGATACGCTGCAACCTGCTGGATAGTTGCACCACCGACCACAGTTGAAGCTGTATTGCTTGCCACAGCTTGAATCGCTGCCATATCAGTAGTGAGCCATCGCTTCAGCACATCGTCTGCCAGTGAAGCTGTGGATGCATTTAAATACGTGGTCAATGCTGAGTCATTACCTTGCACATAATCTAGAAAAGTCCGAATCGCACTTGGCCTGATCTGCGGATCAAGTGGAATCACTGTATCTGCAATCGTATTAAACAGATCTCGAGTTTTGTCATCCATCGGGGCAAACAGACTTGTCAGCTTTTTGGATGCAGTCCACTCGGCCTGAATAACCTGCTTTTGCTCTAACAGGTATTCTTTATCCAGGGAAGAAACACTGATCTTTTTATCAACCAGTGATTCAAGCTCACCAAACTGCAGTGGATGTGAACTCCAGTCCAATGCTTCAGCGACTTCAGGCAGTTGATCATCTGGTGTGATGCCGTATTTCAATGCCTGTTTCTCAGTCAGTGCAATCACTGTGCACCGGCAGCGGTACCCCAGTGGTGGGTAATGTGACAGCCAAAACGGATGGTCAATCGGCAATACGATTCGATCTAACGCTAAGTGACTGGGACGCACTCGGCTATCATTGATCGCTGAGTACATCAAATACGGTCGTTTAGCCTTGTTTCGTTGCTGTTGTTGCCATCGGCCGTGACCGTATGCACTCTGAATATTGGTGCGGAATACATTATCCAGATAATGTTTTGGCAGGATGATTTCAGATTCTTCAATCAGCTTCTGAAAATCCTTAAACGTCCCACCGTCTGCAATGGATTTATTCACCGCCTTGATGACTGTCTCAATCTGCTCAAGACTCGACAAAAAGCTAACTGTGGTTGCCATCTGTCGAGTCTTAAGGTCCATTGAATAGAAATCATCAGGTAGTACGATTTTTTTATTGTGGGCGTATCGCAAGGCCTCAAGAAAGGTAACTGGTTGCATGGCTATTTACCTTTTTGAGCTGCCGCATACCCCAGCACATCAGCCGCATACAAAGCTTGATCCAGATTGGCCGTGAACTGCGTCTGTGTTGCCTCTGGAATCAGTTGCATTAAGTTAAATGCCAGGCTTTCAGGACTATCCGATTTAAACACCAGCTCTTTCACCTGCTCATTGGACAGCAGCTGTAATTCACCTTGGCCATCCGTCAGTTCTTCAACTTCTTGCTGGGCATCCGATAGCTTGTTCGGCTTGGCTTTGAAGCTGAATGCTTGCTTCGGTACGGCGCTAAACTGACTGAAGTTGATTTGTGTTTGTTCCATCAAATCGCCTTCTTGTAGGCCATATTCACGGATGAAATAAGCATTCGAGAAATTTGCACCGGCATTCTTCAAATATCCGTCACGTTCAGCCTGGTCTTTATTCAGCGGTTTAGGCTTTTCACCCAGCATGACCTTGTGCTCACCCCAATTATTTAGAGCGCATACAGCATCAACCACCGCTTGTAGCGTAGGTGTGACCAGTCGAATATCGGATTTAAGCTTATCCATACGGACGTTTTCATGCACTTGACCTAATGCACGACTACCAGTGCCATCGGTGCCACTGGTGAGTGTTTGTCCCAGCACGACTTTCTGGATCTGGCGAATCAATACATTGTTGAATGATTCAAATGCAGCGCCGGCGGTACCACTGGTGCCCGAGGTTGAAAGAATCGAAACCTCATCTTCAATATCAATTGATAGAACACTTTGAGCATGGGCATTCAGTAAAGCTCGGCTCATGTCTTCAGTTTCAGTATCTTTGCACTTACCAAGCAAAATTGGTGTACCGAAACGTTCCAAGAACTTGGCCCAGAACTTAAAGCCATTTTGCTTAAAGAAGAACAGCCAATACAGCGTTGCCAATAATGCTTTTCCGTAAGGCTGCTCATAAGTGGCTTTACGTTGCGTCAGGAAGAACTTAAAAACCCGGTCAACTTCATGACCTGCACCACTGCCATCTACCCGCAAGATCAGCCGACCATCATTTTTAGGCTCAAACCATTGCATTGGTTTTTCACCAATCCATTGCAAGCCAATATGCCCTTCAGGCTTTAACTCATAGACAGCCTCTTGCACGGAATAGCCAAAAAATAAAGCATTCAAGGCCCCGGTAGCAATTTCGTGGTACCACTCCTTCAGCATTTCATTCAGAAGCTCGGCCTCTGGTGTATCGCTCGGCTCTATCCGTAGCGGGGTGGCCAGCAGTGCATCTAGCCGGGTTTCAACGACCTGTGCAATTTCATCATCATCAAGCAAGACACGTAATTTATGACGTGTAATACCCGCTTTGCGCAGTACTTCATCAGTGTCCGGCTGGCGACCAAAGTTAACTAAAAACTGAGTTACGGCTTCTTGAGTGTATAAGTTGCCATAGGACAAAGCCTTTTTTGACGCTTTGCCCTTTTTAGACTTTGCCATGGGTTTTCCTTTTAATAGGTGCGACTACCTGCACCGGCTGGTTTTTTCGGTGTTCTGGTTTCATTTAGTTCATTGAATGCATCACTACCCGCATCAACCTGGTCATCATAACGACCATTCGGAAAGCTTCTTAACTCCTCAATAAATGGCTTATTCCAGTCACCGCGGAGCATTTTTACATTTCCTACGTTCACCTGAGCTGCAAATGGCTGAGCGCGAGTGATCTTGTCACCTGAAACCGTTTCGGCTTTGACATTAAAGCCGGATAGTTTGGTAATAAAGTTTTTGGCTTGAGCCTTACCAGCTTGCCCCGGGTCTTGTGGCAGTCGGATCGCTACAGACTTGCCATCAAGCTCAGCAGTTTGCGTAATACGCTTCTCAACACCATCTGGGCCTAGTTGCGCACGTTCAACATCGACAATATAGATATAACCATCCTTGCCTTTCGCCTCACGCACACCTACTGTGTAGTCCCCTTCATTTTCTGATGATGCTAAATCCCATGCACGTACATGGTGGAGAAGATCCGCCGGTAGAGCATCAACAATTTCAATATTGTCGGGCTTGAAGAAACCACCTGCAGGTGGTGATGGCATTTGGCGATATTGCCCCGCAAATACATACGGCGCTGCTAGCTCCATTCTTTCTAGCGTTTCTATGCTGTGTTTCTCAGGCCATAAAGCAGAACCATCAGGCTGAATAGCCGATAAGCATAAATGCTCCCACTCCTCACCGTTCCCACCATCCAGAAGCCATCCGGCCAAGTCTTCTTCATGCAAACGCTGCATAATGACAATAATCGGGGTATCTGGTGAGTTGGTACGTGATTCAAGAGTATTTTGGAACCACTCAATTACACTTTTACGGATGGTGTCTGAACGTGCTTCACTGGCTTTATGCGGGTCATCAATAATGATTGCCCCGCCGAATGAATCACGAAATTTACCAGCACCAAAACCTGTGATGGTACCGCCGGTACCTTGTGAGTAACAGACACCACCTTGCGCGGTTCGCCAGTCATCCTTCGCTTTACTATCATCGCGTAGTTCAAATTCAGGAAATACGCGCCTATATGCTTCTTCCTGCACTAAATTACGTGTCTGGAAAGCGTTGTTAGCCGCCAAGGTTGCAGAATAACTAATATGAATAAATTCACTATCAGGTGTCTTGCCAAAGCACCATGCCATGAAATTAATAACGGCCAGTTCAGTTTTAGAATACCGTGGTGGAATATTGATAATTAATCGCTTAGTTTCCCCACGGTACACCTTCATTAATGCATCACAGATTGCGCGATGGTGCCAGTTGTGCAGCCACTTGTACTTTCTGCGCTCTTTAAACATATAACGCGAGAAAAAATACAAATCTTCTTGAGCTTCAATCTGTATGGCCAACTCACGCGCTGGATCAATACTCATCTAAAACCCGCTCCCTAGCTTTTAGGTAGCTTTCGGTTGATACATTCTGGTTTATAGTTTCAATGGGCTTGCCATCCTTTCCTGTGATTTCTTGCCGGTTAGTGAATTGCCCACCAACATCCTTGGCCGCCTGCTCCAGAATCTTGAGTGACATCACTACATTTTTAGAGTTACGCTCTAATTGCTTCTGGTACTGCTTGAGCCGGTAATGCTTATTTGCAATCGGGATGTCAATTAAGCCAGCATCAAAATCAGCGCGGGTTTTGTTGAATAGCTCGACAAACTTTTTGGAAAGGTTTTTGCCTGCCAGCTTGGTTGGATCGTATGAAGCACACTGCCGACGATCAATTTCTATCTTAAACTCTTGTTTGACCGCATCAGCAACTTCTTGAGGTGTGTCACGGCATGCAAGAGCTTGAACTATAAATATTTTTACAGGCTCTTTTAGCGCTGCCATAACCACCTCTTTGTCATACTACGTCAAACAAAATAGGCAAAAAAATCACGCCAACTTCAATAAACACGTACCACATGCATGAGCAATTTTTGCCTTGCCGATTGTAGGACCATCATTTGCAAGCTCCACCATTTTTTGAACGTCTGGTGATGCACCGTAGCGCTGGACCACGCCATGGAATTCTTCGACGTCATGACCACGCATTTTAAGCTTTGGCCTACCTGTTGTTGGGCTGATATACATCTCACCCTCATGATCCAACTCATAGCCGATGTGGTAAAGCTCATGTTCTACCAGGGCGCAAAAGTCTGAATCACTGGCGGACTCAGCAAAGCCGGCATCAATGGTGATGATGTATTTCGGGATATAACCAAACCACTGGACCAGTTGAAGCTCTTGGCGTTTTCGCTTCCAGCCACCAGCCATGATTGCGACCTGTTCAGCCTGTCCTAAGACAATATGCCCGCCCTTTTCAAATGGCCGACTGGCCCACATAAAGCCGATCAAATCCCGATTGTAGTAAGACAGGTGAACGTGATCTGGATTGCAGAGTTCACCCTCTTCATCTATGAACGTACTCCAGACCCAATCCTTTAAATCCTCATCTGGCCGGAAGTCATAAGGCACATCGTTATGCATGCTCCAATCGAAATCAAACACGCCTATGTCTTTGGGTGGCATTGGTCGTTTCATAATCTTCACCCATTAAAAAACCACCCGAAGGTGGCTTAATTTTTTACTATGCATCAATTTCAAGTGTGTAGTTCTGTGGATCTAAAACCTTTTTTAAAGTAAATCCATTAGAGTTGTTAATCTTTATAAAGAGACCGTCTGCTTTGTCACTAAAATATACGAAATCTAAGTAGTGGGTTTCACCATCATTGCAAATCCAGGGTATGTAAGTAGACTTTAATTTTCCTGCTGAATATTGATGGATTTGAAACCCTTGAAAATTTACTAAAATCTTATCACCTTGTTCTTCTAATGGAATATATAACCCTTCCCTTGATTCAAACAGATTTAAATCATCTATATCCCCGCTGTTAGCAAGGATGCATGTAGGCGATGCTAAAGATTGAACCAAATCTGATACTCCACCCACTTTAGGTTTTTTTCTTTCCAGCTTAAGCTTATAAAAAAAATTCTTGTTCATAATAAAGATCTCGTTGATATTTTTAGAGATCATATCATTGATAACACCACTTCAAATCATCCGGCACAGTTAAATGTACACCCAACTTCACTACTGCAAAGTCATGCACGTAATTCAAATACTCGGTCATCTGCTTAACGCTTAACTTGGTTGTACTGCAAAGCCTTATCACCTGCTCTGCAATCACCCGGTATTCTTCACACTCATTCTGTTTAAGCATTGCAATCGCATTGCAGGTTTCAGCAAACTTTTGATCATCACGACGATAGATATAAATCAGAAATCGTTTCTTAAACTCGTAATGGAGTGAGTCTTTATCCTGGCCAGTCTTTCTTTCAATCTGGCCAAGCCACATCCAATACAAACGATTCTGAGCTGTTGATCTATCATCCTCTTTCTGATCAATCACCACCCTTAACGGCTTACCCTCATTAATTGCTTGAGTGTAATGGGTGTGCATGAAGTTAATGGCTTTGGTGATGTCGGCATAACTCTGGATAGGAAACACGGCTTTTTGCATCTCCTGCTCCTAGAAAACTTCTTTATCTTCCATCACCAACATCCGATTCACCCTCACCAACCACTTCTCAAACATGGCTTCGCTCTCGGTCCGGGTGCCAAGCTCAAAACGGTCGAATCTTTGATGGCATCCCACGCAAAGCGGCACCGTGTAAGCATCGTCAGCTTTTATACCCCTGCCTTTACCATGTCCTGAACTATTTGAATGAGCAGCCTGGCTGCGTGGATTACCGCACCGAATGCATGGTAGTTTTCTGATTGCTGCGAGTCTTTTTGGATTCCGCATTTAATTGTTCTTCTATGCCGTGGATCTGCTTATTTACTTTGCGAAGTTCAGCACCGCACATTTCTTTAAATGCATAGCTTGAATACAAATGGTTGTAATTCATCAATCGGCTGCGGTTCTTTTCGAGTACTTCTAAATTCCGTTTTGCTTCTACTGTGTCCATAACCCATCCCAACCTTCCGGTATTTCCGGATAGTTCAAATCGCAACCCTCTTTGCCGAACCCATAACCATCCATATCCACCACCAATAAGAAAAGAAAACCCCGCCAATATCTAGTATGTGGCAGGGTCTTATATGCCGAAATCCGTTCGGCTATGGAGAAATTAATCAATCTCTTTTAAACATTCTCGACACACTTTGATTTCTTCATCATCAATCGTGTGGTCAATCTCGGTCACACCGTGTAGGCCGAATAAACATAATAAGAATTGGAGCATGTGAATCTCCTAAATAAAACAACCCAGTTATCCAAAATGAATAACCGGGCTGAGTAGTTTCGTAATTTAAGGCTAACTTATGCGTTAAGAGCTTGCCAATTCTCACAGTAGACACTCGCCTTTTTAGGTGGTCAATCCAAGGGTGGGATTTATTTAAATCTCGACACCCATCTATGCACTCTGCTGACCAGCGCAAAGCATCTATCACTTTTGGCATGAAGGGCTGATAGATAACCTTCAGACAATAAAAAAGCCCACCATTTGGCGAGCTTTTAAATCAATCTAGTGCTTTAACGTACACTTCGATCACTATAACAGAAATATAGCAATTGGCGTTTAAACGGTCAATAGTTTTCGTAAGTTACCAAAACTTCAAATGTTGCAAATGTGTCATTACCTTTCCAAATTTCAGTTTGAGTAATTTTTGTCTTTTTTCCTGCGACCATGCGATCATCTTTTTGCTCAGGCTTGCTTCTAAGTATCACCCAATTGTTAATTTGGTTCTCTACATCAGTTAAATTGTGTCCACTAAATGCTTTAACAAAATTCATTTTTATTCCATCTTTAAAAAGTTATATTTACCAGCAAGATAGAATCTAGCACACCCAACTACAATATTCACTTGTCCTTTTGACTGATTCGTCATTGTTGCTACTGCGCTTAAACTACGATTCTCCACCTTATGCTTCACCAGACACATCACTGCATACTTAGCCGCATAATCCACCGCATCAGAGTTAAAGATACCTTTCAGTAGATCCTGCACCTGATCCGCTTCAAAATCACTAATTTCGCACTTGATATAGCACTTCGAGTTACGTGGAGTTTTATCAGCTTCACGAATCAACCAGTAAATCTGGTTTACGTGTAACCCATCCGGCAAATCACCACCCTTCATGCGAACAGTTTCACACCATGCCCCAAACTGCTCCAGCCACCCATCAATGTTGTACTTCGTCCAATCCATCACTTCTGTCTTTACCATCGCATTCATCCCTATTCCCTCAAACCCTTAACTTTTCAACTTGAATAATCAGCTTCCCGCCTTTTTCTGATGGCAACCGCTTTACCAGCAATTCATCCACCTGAGAATCATCCAGAATCAACCCACCTTTTGACAAAGCATCGAAGCATGGTTTTACGATGTTATCGATGTCACGTATTTTCGCATCAGGTGGCGCGTATTCGATCTTTACGCGAACTCTGCCCTGATACCCTGCCGGCTCGATAAAACGCTTCATAACGTCAATAAAGTGGATTGCACGCTTACTTAATCGGTTGGTTTTATTGGCTCCACGAATCCAGTAGTGATTTACCGAAGGAGGTGTAATTAAAACTTCACACCAGAGTAATTCATCGTTCATCGGGCCAAAACCTTTCCCCTCGACCAAATGAGCCGGAACCTTTGGCATTGGATCAGGATTAGATTTCTTTTTCCCCGACTTGGCTGCCACACCAAATCGAGGTCCAATACCGGCTTTTCGTGCCTGTGCTGCGGTAATGCGAAGATTAGTCATTGGCACCTCGCATTATCCAAACATAACGATCATGGCAAATCGACCAGTAGACATACTCACCGCGCTTTCTGAGTTTTCGTGCGCGTCTGTTTGAAATTTGACGATGTTTATTCATGACTCACCTCACAAATCGATCTGGTGCTTAGTAAGGCGAGCACCATTGTTTATTTGATCTTCCGCCTTCTGACGCGCATCAGTGAATGGGTCGCTAGCACCTCGCAGGGCTTTTTCCAAAATTCGTTTAATTGGATTTAAGATCTGCACTTTTGCTTGCCACCAATTCTTGGTTTGCATATCAGATGCTTCTGTTTTTAAATCTCTAAAGCACTCAATTTGTCTTTTCACATGTGTTAAGGCTTTATCTGTAACGCTATGCAGTTCATCCCGCTCAACCACCATCTTTAAATATTCAGCCTTCCATGAACTAGCTTGCATTTGCTCATAAGCAATCTTCTCAGCATCCTTCTGCATATCCTCCTTGTAGACAGCTAATTGGGTTTTCAGGCTTTCAATCTGCTTCTCATACTTCCGCAGGTCAACATCTTGAAGCTTGATTACTTCATCCATTTCTTTGATAGCGGCTTCCTGATGAGTCCAAGCCTCTAAACAAGATGCGCGTCGACCTAAACGATTTTGATCACCGTTTAATATTTTTTCCTCATAAAAAGTTTCAAAATCACTCATCCCAACCCCTCCAATCACCCCGAATCAAATCTTCAAACTGCTTACTTTCTTCATCTGCCGCCTGGTGCATCATTTCAAATTGCTGCTGAAGTAATTCCTTTTCTTGCAAGTCAGTCGTTTTATTGATCTGATCTCTCAATTCTGTAAATCCTGTCATGCCGCCAACTCCTGTAAACGATATTTTCTGCGCATCCCGCGATTCACACGCTCAGCCTTAAACTTGTTGTAAGACGCGAAATCCTTAAATCTCACATCCGCTTTCATGTAGCACATGCACTTAAATAGCTTGTAGCCCTTGTCTAAAAATGGCTTATGCACATCATCGGTTTCCTTCTCTAAACCATTCCATCTGCGCTTAAATCCATGTTCATCCACCAACTTTGCATCACTTCCGCCAAGCTTAAATTGGTCGTATGTCATGCTCGGCACATTGAATTGCACTGCTGAAGTCTGGATGTCGCTTGGGTCGTCCTTGTGGTAGTAGTAAGAATCCATGCCTACGAAAAACGCAGTGTCATCAGTCATCAAATCCCACAAAATTGGCACAACAAGATCACCATCAAAATACTCATACATGCCTTCAATGGCCTGTTTTTTTGACACGCCAGCCGCTTTCAATTTGTTCGAAGCTTCGGTCAATTCAACATCATCAAACGATGACCACAATTCATAGGTTTTAGCCAATTCATTTCGATACAGATTGACCAACTTGTTCGGGTTGTATTTTTTATTGCGCTTTTTCATACTGCTGCCCGCTCCCACTTCTCAATCGCTTTCATCGCCAACTTAATTTGCTCGTAACGCTCTTTTGAGCATGGTCTAGTTTGATTGGTTATTTGCGATATGAATGAATGTGCCATCTTTAACTCTCGGCATAAATCTCTACCGCGGCCCTTGCGTTCTTTGCACCACTGATCCAAAGCTTGAATCTCTGCTAGGGTTGCCTGATCTTCTTTTTGTCGAGCACGTTTCTTGTGGGCTTCTGATACAGCACTTGCCATAACTGCGCGCATGGTCTTTTGCGCGTTTTTCGGTTTTGTCAGTCGGTTGTTAAACAATGCACCTGGTTCCCCAGATTGCCCGGTTGGAATGCGTTTAATTTCTCCACCTTTGGCCAGATATTCAGCCAGTTCTGTGTCCAGCTGCTCACGTAAACTGCGTTTAGCTTCCATCTGAGCGTAAGTGTTGTCTTTCCCGATCTGGACGGCTCTGACTGATTCGCGTAGGTTTTCGTTCATGCTGCACCTCCGCTCAACCAATGACATTCAACCTCAAATCCCTCAATGTCTTTAAACAGGTTTTTGGCAAATGCGGTTTTTAGATACCATGAAATACCAGCTGCCCATGTTTTATTGTCCTTTGGGTTTAAAGCATTCGTAACTTCAAAAAATTCCTTTTCCCATTTATCAAAATCCACATGCTTCTCAGTAAAATGTTTCTTTTGCTCATCGCTCAGCATGTTCTTTTTGATTAATTCGATGAAACGCTCAAACTCCCCAAGTCGGAATACACCCAGAATCTCTACCCAATTAATTTCATATTCGCCACGAGCAACCAAGATAGTAAAAACCTTCACACCCCACCTCTCATACGCGCATCAGACCAGTTGCACTCCACCATATCCAGGCCATCGTGCTGGAACCTGGACCACAGGCGATCACCCAAATCCTTGCGCAGTTCTTCAAGCGTAAAGTTTGAAATCAGCATTGTTGGTTTGCCTTCGTCGTAACGGGAATACAAAACCTTGTGGACCAGCTGCAGACGGTTTTCATGTCGATCATGCAGGCCGTATTCATCCAGGATCAGCAGGTCATATTCCGTAAACCGGTAGATTGCGTTTGATTCGCTGTCATTAGCCTCTTTCTTCCAGGCATTGGCAATCTCATTGGCCATGTCTTCGGAAGTGATGTAACGGGCGTATTTACCGTGCTCCAATACGTTTCTGGCCACCGCACAGGACAGATGCGTTTTACCGGTACCCGTACGGCCCACCATGATCAGGTTTCGGGTTTTACCGGCAATAAAATCCTTGGTGAATTTCACGCAGGTCATTTTTGCCAGCTTCTGGCCATCGTTCTGGGTCTGGTATTCAGCAAAGCCGCTTTGAGCATGACGGGCTGGCAACCTGGCACCGGCAAAGTGTTTTTTACGCACTTCGGTATCAACCTGCTTCTGGTGTTCACGGTTTGCCTGGATCAATTTTTCTTTGGCACAGGTACCGCAAATCGGGCCACCACCGGTGATCAGTTTTGGCTCGGCGTGAATTGCACAAAGTTCGTGACTGACTTCAAGATTGAATTGTTGAGCAACAGCGGGTGAGTTCATATCAAATCCCCCAGCTCAATGTCATCGGTGCACGGTGCGTAGTGCTGGATCTCTCCCCAGGCATCGTTGACGTTTCGAGAATGACCCGGCTGACTCAGTGGTTTTTCGAATTGAGCCGATCTTTGGCCAACCTTGCTGCGTTTCACCCACTTCACGAAATTTGCATACATTTGGGTCGGTGTGAGTGAACCAGCGTTCAAGCGAGGTTCGTAATACGCATTCACCTCAAGCAGAATTTGATCGACCTGCTCTTGGGTCATCTTGGCTTCACCTGATCGCTGTAACCAGGAATTCAGTGAGTGCAAATCAGGTGTCCAGATTTGTAAAACCTGATCGACTGAATTTTCTTGCGCGCTACACTCTTTAAAATTTTCTTTAATATTTTCTTTAAGTGTTTCTTTAATAGGGTCCCGTTCAACGGTACTAGTCCCGTCCCCTTTGATGGGACTACCCCCGTCCCGTTTTGTGGTACTAGTCCCCTCCCGTTCAACGGTACTAGTCCCGTTTGAAGGCAGTCCCGTTTCATGGGACTGGTTAAGGGCCAAACTGTACACATTTAAACAGCCGGTTTTGCGCTCAACTTTGATGAGTTTTTTATCTTCCAGTTCCTTGATACAGGTCATCACCGTGTCACGTTTTTTGATGCCGCAATACTTCTGAAATTGGGTAATTGAGATTGAGTGAGATGTACGATCAAAGCCGGATGTTTGCCGCACAATGAACATAAGGCACTTAAAAGCTTTATCGTTTAATTGCGCCATTATCTGGTCGTCAATTAAAGAGTTAGGCGTTCTTGTGTAGCCCTCTTCTTTTTTTGACATTACTTGTCGCTCTTTTTTGGGGAACCAAACCACTTCAGCTTGAGGTGCTGCTGGTTCATGTGCTAAATTTGCTCTTGTATTCATATTTGATTTACCTCGAATAAGAATCCCAAAAGCCTGATCTTGACCATCAGGCTTTTTCTTTTTTATCAACACAGGCATGGACCTGCGCATCCAGTTCAGCTAAGACCATGTGAAGCGTGTGGATGACTTTGGACATATCCATTGCTTCTCCCAGTGTTACCCGGCCATCAGCCATCATTTCCTTGAAAACCGCCTGTATATCTCCACCAGCAATTCCCATATTCAAAATCAGTTCTGTCAGTGCAGAATCCCGGCATTCGGGAATGACCGGTAAATCAATAGCGACTTTCCCATGTTCAGCATTGAGGCTTTGCAAAATGCGTGGATCGCCTGTAATGGCCATGAGTTTTGAGGCTTCAACAAGTGAAATATGGTGCGTATCGGTATTCGGATTTACTTTGCTGTTGAGAACAGCCGGGCTTTTAATACCCATGCGTGGAGCCAGTGCATTTGCACCGCCCGGGTAGTCGTGCACCGTGTGATAAGCCGCGTCTACAATGTTCATTTGCGATTCCTTTGAACGTGTTATTAGATAACGGCTTCCTTACTATTTTGAGTAGAACGAACATACACCCAATTAATATCAGGACGCAGTTGCTCCGCTCGAACAATTCCTTTCGTAAACTTTTCAATTGGAAGACAGCGCTCTTCTGGAATTTTGTCGAAGTTCCACTTACTTAAAGCCCAAGGCGTTATATCCAGATTTCGAGCCAGAGCAGATTTACTGCCTGCAATTTTGATTGCTTTTTCAAAAGCGTCTTTTGGAGTTGACATAATGCTACCAACAAAACTACTTAAAGTAGAAGATAATATACTACCAAAAATAGAATTGGTGCAACCTAAAATACGGGGTAATATTCTACCTAGCGTAGAAAATGAGAAGGTCCGTAAGGTGCAAACAGCCAAATATCAAGAATTTGCTTCGCGGCTTAATAGCCTCATGCAAAAAGAAGGCTCACCAATAAAAAACGTGAACCAATTAAAAGATGCCATTCAGGTTACTTATGAAATGGCTCGTCGCTACACGCTTGGTATTGCAAAACCTCGTGAAGAGAAAATGCAAATACTTGCTGAAAGATTTAATGTAGATATTAGTTATCTGGACCACGGTACAGGTATAGAACCAAACGTCACTGCCCCTTTCCCTATCGCTGGTCGATTGATACCTGTTATTTCCTGGGTACAGGCTGGATCCTGGACCACAGTTGACTCCGTTCCAGCCGGTACTCAATTTGAAGAATGGCTGCCACCTAACCCGAAATGTGGAAAGAATGGATATGGCTTAGAGGTCGTTGGTGAATCAATGCTTCCAGACTTCCGCCCTGGTGACAAAATTTATGTGAATCCAGATTTTCAACCAGACGATCTTAAGACTGGTGATCTGGTGATTGTGTCTTGCGAAGACGATGCCGAAGCGACGTTTAAAAAATTAATTTTAGAAAGTGGCCATATTTATTTACAGCCACTAAACCCAAACTGGCCAGAACAGACTATTCCTTTAATAGATGGATGTAAGTTGGTTGGTAAAGTGGTTGGGTTGTATCGGGATGTTTAATTTTCTAAAATATTATTGGTTTTAAAAATGCCTAATGAAGAATTAAATTTAACTAAGCTTATTGATACCTTAGAAGATGAAAAAACAGGTGCACATGCGCGCAAGGGCTTTGCGTATCAAGACTGGTGGGCAGCTCATAAGTCATTCGAATTACTTAGTAACAACAGCAGTAAAGATTTCGCTATTGGCGTTGAAATCAAAGAAGATGTAATTATTATCGACTCACTAGCCAATCCTTCTCAGTTTGAATTTTATCAAATTAAGAAAAAGGAACCTAACAATTGGTCTATTTCGGGTTTATTAAAAGCTGAAAAAAAAGTTTCTACTCAAGAAAAATCTACTATTTCAAAACTTTATTCTAGATATAGAGATTTCAAAACCGACTCAACACACTTATATTTTGTATCAAATGCTCAATTGCAAATAGAAGTTGTAGAAAACAGCACTAAAAGAAAACATTTGTTGCATAACTCTAATTTTGCTACAGATTTAGATGTGGCTAATCTTACAAAAATTGAGGACAAGATTCGATCAGAATTGAAATTAGACCAAGACGAGATTGTTAATTTCGATCGCTTAAACTTCCAGAGGTCTGATATTAGTGCTTTATCCCCTGATATGTCTGTGATAGGTGCTGTTACTGGCTTGAATGAAGACAACAAACTTCCATTCAAATTGAATAATATCTCTTCAACTTGTAGATTATTAGCTTCAAAATTCCAAAAATTAGGCATGAATACTGATTTTGCAAAAAATTTAGCACAGTTGCAAAAGAGGTGCTTAACAAAAATAGAGCTATTGGAATTTTTAAAAATAATAAATGAAAAAATTAAATCACCCGAAGATTATTTAAAAGAAGGAATAACTCAATTAAGATCCGAAAACTATCCCTTTCCAAAATTGGAATTGCTTATAGATGAATCCAGACAAATATTAGTTGATATAACAGATAGAACAAAATTGGATGTGCAAAATCTATTTCATCAGGCCCATCAACTTTATAAAACCCGCAATAGTTCATATTACAACCTAAACTCACTTACTGAAATGGTAAATAATTTTACTTCTGACCTAATGTCTTATAGTGATGAACCTACACAAAATATAAACTATATTAAATGTATCACTTTGCTTTTTTTTATATCCAAAGGTGAGATATATAATGAAAGATATTTCAACATACCAGTTACTCAGACTGATTCGAAATAAACGTAAAGGCTTATGTAATGAAAAAGAAAGTCACTTTTTTAGAACTCAACTTGCTATCAAAGAAAGAGCAGAAAGCACTTCAGGTGGATCTAAACCATCAAAAAATAATTTTACACGGTGAAAATGATACAGGAAAATCTGTAATAATCCGACATATATTTTGGTGCATGGGTTTAAATCCTGTAAATATATTTTCAGATATATGGGACCATAATATTACTGGCATGCTGAGAATACTTTATGACGACAAAGAATATTGTTTCTATAGAAATAAGGATGATAGATATTTATTTCATAATGAAACCCTAATTTTTAGTTCTAATAAGAATAGTGAGTGGAATGGTTTGTTGGGTGTTTTTTTTAATTACCCATTAAAGCTGCGTCTCAAATCCAATCATATAGAGAATTATGCTGGGCTAGAAGGTTTGCTAGTTCCTTATTTTATAGAGCAGGATACAGGTTGGTCGCTAAATTGGAGTGGGCCTTTTATTGGTTTAGCTCGTTATAAAGATTTTTATAAAGAAATATTATCAAACTTTACTGGATTTAACTCTATAGAGTCTATTGCTATTAAACAAGATATTGATTTATTTAAATCTGATCTAACAAAATTAAAAACACAACTTAAACTTTATGAAGATTCTTTTCATAAAATAAAAATAGAAACAAGCCATGCTCTACCAAGAACCGATAAAAACCAATTCAGAAGAGAAATTAAAAAATCAAGTAATGAACTGAAGTCTTTACTTATAAAACAAAAAAATCTTAAAAATAGCTTATCTGAGTTAATTCAAAAAAAATTTAAATTAAAATCTATTTTAAGATCAAGTATAAGATCTTACAAAGAGATTGCTCTTGATATTGATTATTTAGATGAGAATCTTGAAGTTGAGTGTCCTACTTGTGGAACCTTGCACAAAAAAACATTAGAAGCATCGGCATCTTTAGAATTTGATTATACAATTTTAGACAACAATATAAAAAATTTAAAAAATGAAATACTAGAAATAGACAAAAAAATTGCTCCACTAAACTCCTCTTTAGTTGCTATCGACAAAGAAATAGATAATTTTAATAAAACTTTACAATCATCAAAAAATAATATTATCTTTCAAGATATTATTGATGTTGAAGCAAATAAAAAAATTTCAAAATCATTTGAAAGAAATATAAAATCTGTGGCCGTGGATATTAAAAAAATTGAAGAAAAAATCTCATTAGCTGAGAAAAGTATTGAAAGTTTAGAATCTAAGGATGTTAAGAAGGAAATAAAGAAAATTTTTGAAAATAAATTAAAATATAACTTTAATCAACTAAACATTCCGTTTAATGGGAAAATAAATCAAATTCAATCTAGGCCCAATATCGGTGGAGGCAGTTCAAATCCACGAGCAATTTTAGCTCTTCACATGACATATCTTGAACTTAGTTTAATTAAAACTAATCTACCACTATTCCCTTTTGTTATAGATACACCACAGCAAAATGGACAAGATATGAACAATCTTTCTAATACATTTAATCATTTAGAGAATATTGATTTCACGCAATTAATAATTGGCTCAGAAATAATTCCAAGCCAAGCTAATCTAAAAAATTATAAAGTTTTAGAATTTAAAAATAAAAATGCGGTACTAAATTTAAAAGATTATACAAAGGTATCGAAATTATTTAACAATTTTGATACTATTATGAATAATCTATTAGAGGTTTAGCTCTAGATATTTATTTTTCTATTAATATAACTAACTTTCATCCTATACCCACCTAATGGTGGGTTTTTCTATAATTTTATTTATAATCTATGCTGAAATTACAACAAGACAAAACTATGAAAAAACAGCCATAACCACCCTACTCCTTGTTTTGATCATCACTGGCTGCCAAAAGCGGCCAGCTGCTCTACCTGAAGAAGAACGTGCAAAGATAACAGAGCAGTTTGAAGACTCGGATGAAAAAATTAACGGCTATTTTGATTTATTGGAAAATCCAGATACTTCACAAAAAGTACGCAAACAGATCCTTTGCAAAGACTGGCCTGATATCTATTACAAGCAGTACGTCCCTGCTTTAAAGCAACTTTCACCAGAATATACCGATGAAGAATTAAGTCAGGCTCTCGACAGAGCTGTGGACTACTACAAGAAAAATATGTAATCAGCTGCAATCAGTAAAGTAAAGCTCGTGTCATATCTAGTGACTACTATCTAATCAAGGTCAATCGCAATCCTCACCTGTTATAACGAAGTAGCGCAAAACAGACCCACCAATGCCTATCGGTGGGTTCTTTTTGTGTAATAACTCTGTAACAGTGGATTTAAACGAAGTCTTTTACCATTTATTATATTTACTCTAATGATTTAGAATACAAAAAGGAAAACAAAATGAAATACGTGTTAGGTGCAACTCTTGTAGCTCTAGCAATCACTGGCTGTAATTCGACTCCAAATAAAGAAGTAACGCGCGAAAACGTGATACGCAATGCTCCTAAAAACACACAAATTATCAGTTTTGTAGGCCCTAATGATTTAAAACTTTTCCTAAAATCATCTGACTTATTTGAAACTGCACAAATGATTGATGGATCGGGTAAGGTTTATCATCTTAAACGCGCTGTTTCTGGCAGTGGAGTTCGCTTAGCAAATGTTGATGGTGTTTCTATCCACTTCAAAGGCGGTGAAGGTATTGTCGAGTTTGAGAAAGACAAGCCGATCAGTATTACTGAAGTAAAAAAATAAAGTATCAACTTAAGATCAACCCACCCTAGCGGTGGGTTTTCTTTTTTAAAAATCCATATTTTCCCTGATAGTATGGACTTAAGACCTTGTGCCAACATTATTCTTAAATAACCATAAATACTGGAGAAAAGAATGGCTTTAGATAGAGATTTGCAATTAACACTACTAACTAAATTAAGTGATGTCTACCCTTATAATTATGATTTTAATCAAGACTTTGAATACAACTCGGAAGAACGAGAAAAAGCACTGAAAAATCTGTATTACTTACAATCACATGGACTAGTTAGTGAAAAAAGTGTCCATAAATCAAATTCACTTGGAAGTCAGGCTCCAATTATATTTGGTTCATCAGCGATTACTCACAAAGGTATGGATTTTTTAGCTAATGATGGTGGACTCTCGGCTATTTTGGGTGTTGTTACTGTCAAATTTGAGGCAGATACTTTAAAAGCAATTTTAGAGAATCGTATTAATCAGTCGGACTTATCGCCTGAGAATAAGCAATCAATGATTGATTCGCTTCGAGAGCTGCCTGCCGAGTCCATAAAACACCTGACCATGAAATTACTGGATGAGGGCTTGGAGAATCTGCCAAATGCGATCGTATTAATTGGAACGTATCTTGGTTTATCCTAGAGAATTCTAAAAAAATATTACCAGCATCAATGCATACACAATTATGCTTTGTTTTTAAATCAATATATATTCCCTTTCTTTTAGGGTTCACTACTACAGAGTTAAACATTTTTAATTAATCCATCCAACCCACCCCAGCGGTGGGTTTTCTTTTGCCTACTATAAATCAAAACAACTAAAAGTAGAATTATTTTCTACTAAGTATTGACATTATTTCTACTTAAAGTAGTATTTATTTCACCAGACAACAAAAAAGCCCAGCTACTTTGGAAGGGAACTGGGCTTTTGCTAAACGCGAGATAAGTATGAACAGAAAATTCACTCCTTTCAATACCCTGGCCATCACAATCGTTACAGCTTCTGTAACTGTTGGCGGTTTGGCCCTGGCATACAAGCCACAACAGGCGGCCCACGCACCTGTTTATCAGCCTAAGGTTGCGCCTTCTGAGTACGGCATCAGCACCTTGGTCATGACTTCTGAAACCGAAGGTCGTGCAGTCATCAATCTGGATGGCTTTAGCGTTCACGTTCCTTTCACTGTTGACGCCTTCCAGGACAGCTACGGCGTTCCAGGCTCGGAATTTACTGCGGTTGAAGTTCAGCAGCTGGGTGAAATCAAAGTTTTTGATGCCAATGGCAATCCTTACAACGATTTCACCGATCACGTGGACCACTACAACATCAACCTGCTGATCAAAGGCTATATCGAAAAACACCGTTTAGTGGAGGCTGCGTGATGACGACTGACACCAAACAATTTTCTAAGTACTTGGGCACTGATGCCAACGGCAATATGCGTATGCGCCTTGGCCCTCATGTCTATGTACGCATCGGCCACCGCTTCTACATCGAACGCGATGATGGCCTTGAGCTGGTCACGCTTGAAACACACGTTGCCCGCCCGTGGATCATGAGCAATTTTGAACGTGAAGCTGCTTATCAGCGTCGTAAGACTTTGGCTCAGGCATTACAGGCATCACACATCCCATCCTACGAGCGCAAGGCATATAAGCGTCGTATGGGTTGGGCCAGATAAGGAGCATCTGTCATGGCTTTACCAATTATTACTGCAGATCAGGTTTTAAATGTGAGCGCCATCATCACTTACATCTACGCCGACCCTGGTCTGGGCAAAACCTCACTTGGCTTTACTGCAGACAAAGCAATCTCGTTTGACTTCGACCGTGGTGCTCATCGTACTGGTGAGCTGCGTCGCGGTGCTGTGGTACAGGTCCAGCAATGGGCAGATGTGACTAACCTCACCCCGCAGGACCTGGCACCTTACAACACCGTGGTGATTGATACCGTGGGCGCGATGCTGGAAAGCATCAAAACCCACCTGCTGTTGACGGCCAACAACCGCCAGAAAGATGGTGCTTTAAAACTGAAAGCCCAGGGCTTGGCTAACCAGACCTTTAAGAACTACATCAACATGCTGATCAGCTTGGGTAAAGATGTCGTGTTCATTGCCCATGCTTCGGAAGATCAAAACGGCGACCAGATTATCTATCGTCCAGATCTGGGCGGTAAAAACCGAAATGAGCTGTACCGCATTGCAGACATCATGGGCTATTTGACCACTGTCACTACCGGTGAAGGCAAGAATGCCCGGGTAATTAGCTTTCGACCGTCGCCAACTCACCATGCCAAAAATTCAGGCGCCTTAGGTGGTGATACTGGAGAAGTGTGGGTGCCAGACCTGAAAGATCATCCGCAGTTTTTAGCGGATCTGATTCAACAGGCCAAAGACCATATCAACACGCTTACCCCTGCCCAGCTGGCCGCGGCAAAAGCCAATGAAGAACTTGAAAACTGGAAGCAAAGCTGTGCTGAAGCTCAGTATGCAAGTGACTTAAACCAGCTGACTGAAGCGCTTGATGACACGCATCTGAATTACAAGGCTATGCGCGCCGAAATGGTCCAGCGCGCAAAAGAAATGGGATGCACGTTTGATAAGCAGCGCAACGCCTGGATTGATCCACCGGAATTTAACGGACTGAATGATCAGCAGCTGGCAGATCTGCAGGGCTTTATTGATGAACGCGGTCTGGACACTAAAACCGTTTGTGAATACCTGGGCTTGGATGCTTTAGCTGAAATCGAAGCTCAGAAACTACCAGCAGTAAAAAAAGACATTGAAAAATTAGCGAAAGAAATGGTGAACGCATGAATATTTTAAATAGCAAAGAAGCTTTTGACGCAATGATGGCTGCATATATCAAGTGCGCAGAATCAAATTCCAGAATGGTGAACAGCTACTTGGTATTGGCAGAAAAGAAATGTGCTGGGTTTTCGCAAAAAATTTTGAAAAATTAGGGAAGGTGAAGTGATGGATATTCATATCAACAGACCTCGATTTAACGCCAAAAGAATAGTTCGATTTAAATGCCCTGACTGCAAGAAAAATAGTCGAGCTATTGAGTTTTTTCAACACTATCGTGGATGGGATTCAACTTGCATAAATTGCGGCAGACAGTGGTGTGATGGCGAATGGGTGTATTTGGATTTTTATCGTGGCGTGCGGAAAAAGAATATCAATGCAGCTAAGCAGCTATGGCGAAAACTAAAAGATATTGGCAACGAAATAACATTTGAAGAATTTGAGGTGGCGTGATGGTATTAGCAAAATTCACAGCAAGCACACAAAAGCTTAAAAAGGCTGGCTTATATCAAATCGGAGCAAGAAAGAACCTAGTAATTAAGGTTAATAGATATGCAAATTGCACAGTGAAGCTTACAGAAAACGGCCCTGTAATCATCCCTGAAAATCTTATCTACTTTTTCAACGAAAAAGAAATTCAAGCATTAAAGGATGGGAAGACACTAATTAAAAATGGGAAGGTGACGTGATGGATTTACAGAAAGAAATGCAAATTTGCAGCAAAGAGTTTGAAGAAAGATGGGGTGTTTTCTGTGAGGCACATGGTAGCAGGCATAACAAAAGCGTCGCTAAGTATTTTTTCTTTTCTTCATGGCAGCAAGCGAAAGCCTGGGTGGTTCCGGAAGGATTTGTTCTTGTTGAGAGAACAGATCTTGAATGTGCAATTGACGCTTTGAAATGGGCATCTAATGAAGATGGTGATCTTTGCGCTAAACAAGCAGGCGTCTTGGAGGATGTGCTTAAAGCACAGGAGCCAACCAATGACTGAAATTCAACTAACAAACATCCAGTTTGCAGAGCTTCAGCTCGATAACCTTGTCGCAAAAGACAAGCCTTACATCGAATCGTGGTCCGCCGGTGATGTTGGCTCATTCAATGCGATTTTAAATGCGGTGGATTACGACAATGAGTTCACGTATCACATGCGCGGCTGGTCAAGACAGCGAGTTAAAAGCGGCACCGGTGCAATGATTGAAGTGAATGAAATGAATGCGGACCAGTTGTATCACTTGTTCACCTGCTTTTTGAGCAAGTTGCCAAGTGGGGTTGTAGAGAGCTTAAAGGAGGTTTCTTGATGGCGCGTTACACCATCACTGTTGAAGCTGAAAGACCGCCGCAAATCATGCTTGGCCAAGAGATCGGCGGCGCAACAGTGAAAGAGTTAAAAGAGGTTGATATTGAGCTGGTTTCAGCAGCCCACCTGGCCCGGAAGTACAATCTGTCTGTGACCACGATTCGAGAAAAGTTAGCCCCGATCAATCAAGGTACACAAGGCAAGGCGCTATACAATCCACGTTTAGCGCATGACCTGCTCACAACAAAAGTGAAAAAAGGCAGACCGAGAGCTAATTAGCTCTCACTGTCGTTAAACATCTCTACTAAATCCTGGGCATCTGGATTGTAATAGGTATTAATTAAAATCCCGATTGTCTTATGCCCTGTGATTTTCGCCAAAACTTCAACCGGCAACTTACGAACCTTCACCATTCTTGTAATTGCCTCATGTCGGGAATCATGGAAGTTAATATGCGGCAGACCTGCTCTTTTCTTAGCTCTTACCCATGTTGCGCAGCATATATCTTTATCAATCGGTAGCAGCTCATCATTATCCGGTGGCAATAAGGACAGCAGGCGCTTGGCTTCTTTTGATAGCGGAACGTTCCTGGATTCACCATTTTTTGTCATCGGCAGATGAACAAACCCATCCTTTAAGTCAGCCCTGCGCATCGCCAAAATTTCGCCCTGGCGCATGGCGGTTTCAAGTGCAAACAGAAATGCCCATGCTACATAGTGTTTAGACTTTTCCGGTGTGGTCATACCGTCCCAGTCCAGTGCTTTGAGTAGCTCAGCTTGCTGCTCAGGTGTGATGCGCTGGTTTCGTGATTTTTCTTTACTCGGCATTGGTACTGCATGCCAGACATTCGACTCTAGCAAAAACAGTTCTTTCATTGCATACGTAAAGATGGCCGAGTAAATAGCATGCTCATTTCTCAGTGTTGCCACTTTCACTTCCTTTTTCCGTTTATTGCGCCACTCCACAATGTCGCTGGGCTTAAAGTCGTAAATGGATTTATCGGCAATGTTTGGCGCAATTCTCTCAAGGTTTTTTATCTTGAGCATGATTGTCCGGGCAGATCGCATGTGTCGGCCATGTTCGTGGTAATACTTATCGCAGAGCTGGCGAAAAGGATACGCTGGTTTTATCCCATGTTCGATATTCGCTTTCCCTGTTTTTAATTCTAGTAATTTGAGCGAAGCCCACTGCTCACATTCTTTTGCTGTATCCCTGGTTGCTGTGTATCTTTTATTTTCAAAAGTGACAGTGATGCGCCAGCTTGAGCCGCGCTGAATCGGTTTTGGAAGTTTCATTTTCTTGGTGCAGATTTGGTGCAGATTTCTTTTTATTCTATTCATAATGTAGAAAAAAGAAAGGAAATGCGAGCCATTTAGTGCAGTTTGAAAAGCGTTTTTAATGTCTATTTAATTATTAAATATTTTATAAATTATTGTTTTTAAATATTTATTTTTTGATTTTTCGATAGATTCGGCGCTTATTATTTTAGATGTCGCCTAAAATCATTGTATACTACCTTTTTCTTATGAAGTCTGAATGCCCCCTGTGTTGCGGGAACATTTCATTAGTGAATTTTGATGAGTACCTTATTACTAATTACCTCCGCGCCAACCTCAATTCATGCCTGGCATGCATTGGGTCTGGCTCAAGCCTTGCAGAGCAAGAATGAAGATTTCCGGGTGTTCTTCTATCAGGACGCTGTTATGGTCGCCAACGATTTACAATGGCTGCCCGATGATCAGCGACAGTTAAAATCGGAATGGCAAAAACTGTCGATTCGTTTGCCGGTTTGTGTCAGTGCGGCACTGTTACGCGGGATTAGCGATCAGGACAATGCCAAACGTCATCAACTTCATCAACACAATTTAGCCGCGGGCTTTGAATTGGTTGGTTTAGGCGAACTTGCCGATGCGGTGCAATCTGCAGATCGCCTTCTTCAATTCTAAGTGGTTCTATTTGAGAATTTGTTGCATTTAAAAGGTAAATTGTGTGAAAACTGTACTCGTCATTTTAAGCCAGGCCAATTTAAGCAGCCAGCAGGTACATGAAAGCCTGTCTGCGACTATGGTACTGGCCACTTTTGGCTGTGAAGTCAAAGTGTTATTACAGGATGCTGCCCTAAGTCTGCTCAAAAGCGATTTGGCTTTTGATCAGCTCAAACACGCCTTCAAGCTGGCCTCGAATATGGTGGAAAGTTTTGAGTTTTATGATTTAAGCCCAATTCTGGTAGAACACCAGCATCAACATTCAGCTTATGTCAGCCAGTCGCAGCAGAAAATCGAGTTGATTGAACTGAATGCGGACTTTATCCAGCGTTTTGACCACGTGCTGTACTGGTAAGCCGGAAGGAATCTGTTATGTCACAAAATACTTTATATTTGCTGCAATCTGGCTTCCATACCACCCCGGCCATGCTGGACAAAGTTTCACGTCTGTATAGTGAAGGCGATGCAGTGGTGCTGATGGGTGATGCAGTATTGGCCATTGAACATCCATTTTGCCAGCAATGCAGCACCCTGTTTGCACTGGAGCATGATCTTGAGCTGCTGGCCCAGCCACTGCCTGCCCATCTGCACAGTTTAAACTATGCTACCTTTGCCGAGCTGTGTCTGGCTTATAGCCGTTGTATCTCTTTAAAATAAACAAGCTTTGAGTGTGTTATGAATCTTGAACTGGACCAAGATGGTCATTTGGTCGATTACACCATCTGGAATGAAACTGTGGCGCAAGAGTTGGCCAAAAGCCTGGAGCTGGAACTGGAAGATTGGCATTTTGAAATTTTGCAGGCTGTGCGCCAGTTTTATCAGCAGTTTGGTCATTCTCCGGCGACTCGCCCGTTAATCAAGTTTCTGATGAAAACGGTCAGCCCTGAGATTAACAATGCCCTCTTGCAAGAGCGTTTTAACACCGGACTGGTGGCGCGGCATTTAAGCCGTCTGGCCGGTATTCCCAAACCGGCGAATTGCCTGTAATTGGAAGATGATTCATCTGTTCAGAGGTTTAGCGCTGTAGATGAATCTGATTTTCACACTGATTATGCGTTTTAGAAATGAATCTGATCGGGATGCGTTTCAATAATTCTCAACCAGGCCCGGGTGGCCGGACTCATGGAGACCGTGGTATTCCAGGCCATTCGCAAGGTCCAGTTCAGCTCGGGCTGGCACAAGCGGCTGATCTGATAACGCTCGGCAGGCAACTGTTCACAATAAACCTGAGGCAACAGCGCAATCCCCACGCCGGAATCCACCATTTTGGCAATAAAATCCCACTGGCTGCTTTTACAGACAATTTTCGGTTCAAAACCCAGCTGCTGTGCGGCCTGTAAAATCATCTGGTTTAAAGTAAAGCTGTCGGCAAACAGTAAAAAAGACTCATCTTTCAGTTCCAGCAACGACACCGTTTCGCGTCCCTGCCAGGCAGAATTCCGGGCAGATAACAAACACAGTGGCGAATCCATAATTGGAATTCCGCCCAATGCCGGTTTTAAATGGCCGAGTACAATCCCGACATCAATCTGTTTATCCAGAATAGCGGCTTCAATCCCGCTGGCGCCTACCTCTAAAAAGCTCAGTTCAATGGCTGGATACTGCTGATGAAACTTGGCAATTAGCCGGCTTAATAGCACCGAACCCAAGGGCGGCAAACCGAGCGTCAATTTACCACGTTCTAGCGCACGAACTTCCGCCACCGAATCATAAATTGCCTGCTCCTGTTGCAGCATCTGTAATGCATGCTGATAAATCTGCTCGCCCAGATAAGTTAATTGCACTTCACGTTTACGCCCCGCTTCACCTTTATGAAACAGCGCAGTGCCCAACTCATCTTCCAGCCCCCGAATAGCTTTGCTAATTGTGGGCTGGGTCAAACACAAGGCGTCTGCAGTGCGGGTAAAACTTTGCAATTGCACCAGCTTGACCAGTATTTTCAGACTTTTTAAATCCACCATCATTCCCAATAGGCATAATTATTTTTTTATTATTCATAATAATCCAGGCAGGTCAAATCTAAAATACAGTCGTGTTTAACCTTTAGGGTAATTCAGCGATGTGGTCACTTTCCCGTGTTGCCGTCCTCAGCATACAAATTGCGCTGCTAATCCTGATCTGGTGGCTCGGTGCGCTGATCCAACAGATATTCCAGCTGCCGGTTTCTGCGGGTGTGATTGGCCTGATCCTGTTACTGCTGGCGCTGTTAAGTGACGTATTTCAACTGCAATGGATCAAGCAAGGCGCCGATTTTATGCTGGCCGAGCTGATGCTGCTGTTTATTCCCTGTGTGGTCGGCATTATCAATGATCTCGACTTACTGCTGAGCCAAGGCTGGCAACTGCTACTCTCGATTACGCTCGGCACCTGTGCGGTAATGGTCGCCACAGCCTATAGCGTGTGCTGGGGTTTTAAACTGGAACAGCGGCTCAGGAAAAATACCAACAACACCGCATATGTGTCAGGAGATTAAGATGAACCTGATCGCAAGCCTGTGCTTCATCTTCACCCTGCTGGGCTATATCGCAGCCAAACAGCTGTATCGTCGTTATCCGGTGCTGCTGTTTTTACCCTCCATTCTAGTTCCGGCTGGATTAATCTGCATGCTGCTCTATTTCGGGATTTCCTATGACAGCTATATGCAGTACAGTCACTGGATTGTCTGGATGCTCGGGCCAGCCACGGTGGCTTTTGCCATTCCGATTTATGAATATCGCGCGCTGATTCAACGCCATCTGCTGGCCATCAGCATGGGTATTGTGATCGGTATGTGTGTCGGCGTTATCAGTGCTTTTTATCTGGCGCAGCTGTTTCAGCTAAATCAGGAAACCACATATAGCCTGATGGCGCGCTCTATCTCTACACCCTTTGCCATGGAGTTAAGCACACAGGTGGGCGGCTCGGTTGAACTTGTAATCCTGTTCACCATGATGACCGGCTTTGCCGGCGGTTTTATGGCAGATGCCGTCTTACTCGCACTCAAACTGAATTCACATTTTGCTCAGGGTGCAGCCTTAGGTAATGCCGCGCATGGTTTTGGTACTTCTAAAGCCTTTATGCGCCATCGTGAAGAAGGTGTGGCCGCCTGCTTAAGTATGGTACTGGCTGGCATATTTATGGTGATTTTTGGACCTGCCCTGATTCATGGCGTGGTCCTGTTTTTATAACTGAATCCGCTGCTAAAATAAAATCAGTGCAGATTAAGACTCATCCACCACATCGGCAAACTGGGCATTTAACACCCGGGCCAGATCATCCGGCTTTAAACCAATGTCCAGTCCACGTTTGCCACCGCTGACATAGATTTTTGCCAGACTTTGCGCACTCTGATCAATCACGGTTTTTAAACGTTTCTTCTGCCCAAGCGGGCTAATTCCGCCAACCAGATAACCGGTTAAACGTTCGGCATCTTTAGGCTCTGCCATATGCAGTTTTTTACAGCCCACCGCGGTAGCAACTTTCTTTAAATTTAGCTGCACATGCACCGGCAAAATCGCCACATAATACTGTTTATCATCAGTTACCAATAAAGTCTTAAATACTTCAGCCAGGGCTAAACCCAGCTTTTCCGCTGCTTCCAGCCCAAAACTTTTGGCGTTCGGATCATGCTCATATTCATGAATACTATAGTCAATTTTATTGGATTTTAAAATTTTACAGGCCGGTGTCATTTTAGTTGCCCAGTGATAAACATCCTCGCAGTATAAAAGCTTCTGCTGCAGAAGTTAATCACTGTCTAGCTTAGGCTATTGAGTGGCAGTGTGATATTTCCGCTTTTCCACATCGTCCAGCATGCTCTCGGTTTCCTGCAAGACATTGGCCAAACGCTGGGTGTGCGCAATCAAACGGTCCAGCCAGCGCTGTGCGGCCAGTAATTCCAGACTGCGTGCCGCACTCAGATGCTGCACCGTGGCATATTCAATCACTTTTTCACGCGCTTCAGCACGCTGTTCTTCCACCCACTGTTTCAGGTTTAACAGTTCACGATTTAAAGATGCCACTTCGGTCAGGCGGTTAAACTCATCGACATACTGAAAGTGATTGTCCAGCACATGAATATAATCCAGCCCCATCTGATAAATAGTCGGCTGGGTGCGGATATGCTCGGCATGTTTCACCGCTTCCAGATCACTGCGCAGCACGCGTAAATACACCATCAGACGCAGCATCGCCATTAAACGCTGCTGATCCAGCTCATTTTCACTGACCGATAAATCTTCCAGATACTGCTGCACCCGTTTTAAGATTTCATCCAGTTGCTGTAATTCGCTATTGGAGGGCAAACGACCTTCCTGAATCGCGCGTTTCAGCAAAATCAGGATATGCCCAATCGACCAATAAATCACTTTAGAAGCGGCATTAATCGCCAAAGCAGGCACCGAAAAACTGGCCTGATCCAGATAACATAAAATTGATGGGGTACGGTCTGGAATTAAACCTACAATCAACTGTTCAAACTGTTTTAAAAAGGGCAATAAAAATAAGGTTCCCAGCACACTAAAAGCGGTATGAAACGCAGCGACAATAATCACATCATCCCAAGTGCCGACCTGTGAATGTTCCGCCAGCCACAAAAAAGCCGGTTTCAGCAAGATAAAAGCCAATACGGCCGAAATCACGTTAAACACCACATGCACGGCTGCGGTGCGTTTGGCATTGGCAGTCGAGCCCATGGCTGCCAGAATCGCGGTCGCCACCGTACCAATATTTTGTCCAATCACCAGGCCTAAGGCTTGGGACAAATCAATCGCACCACTGGCCAAAGCCGCCAAGGTCGCAGTAATGGCTGCACTGGAAGATTGCAGCAGCACGGTCATCACCAGCCCGACCAGTACCAGAATCAGCTGTGTGGTAAAAGAATTATTGGAGAAAACCGATAAATCGACCCGCTCGGCAAAACCGGACATTGCCACCTGCAGCAAGTCAATCCCAAAGAAAATCAGGCCGAAACCGGCAATGGTTAAACCGAATAAAGACAGTCGTCCACGGCTGAATAATTTAAAGATGGCTCCTAAGCCAATGAGTGGTAAGGCAATATGGGCAATGGAAAATTTCACCCCCAAAAAGGCCACCATCCAGCCGATGCTGGTGGTGCCAATATTGGCGCCAATAATCACACCAATGGCCTGACTAAAAGTCAGAATACCGGCACTAACAAAGCCAATGGTGGCTAATGTGGTTGCCGTTGAGGATTGCACGGCCAAAGTCAGACCGATGCCAGAAAAAATGGCTTTAATCGGTGAACCGGTAAATTTAGACAGCCATAAACGCAATGACTCCCCGGCCATCTCTTTCAGACTGTCTGTCATTAAGGTCATTCCGATCAGGAATAAACCGATCCCGCCACACAACTGTGCAATCACTTCTAGCATGTAACTACCCAATAAATATTTTTATTTTCAACCATCTAAGTATATAAGAGATTATGCAATGAAAGCCGCTTTATACCCTAAAAGTTGCATAGTGACATCAACATGAACAGCACAATAAATAGAAAGATGATCTTCCAATGCTTTCTAAAGATATTTCAAACACGTAGTGGCGGAGCCAAAACTTAACAAAACAGCGGCAGATCTAGGCCGCCGTTGGCTTGACGGATATCGCCCAGCTCACTAACATCCTTAAACATATTTGCGAGCACTGGCTAATCTGGTGCAGCATCACCGCTTTTTTCTGATTTTAAAATGAAACTGACCATCGCATTATTATTGAAAACCTCTTTTATTGGCCTCAGTGCCCTTAGCCTGATTGCCTGCTCACCTTTAGGAGGTGGCTCCGTTGCCAAACGTTCCGCTAAACTTTCAGTCGGGATCCAAAAAGCCTATTCGGTTGCACCTGACACCGCTAACCGTGTTGCACCGATGATTGTGCAACATGCAGAACGTTATGAAATTGATCCACTGTTACTGGCCGCGCTGATTCGCCAGGAATCTAGCTACCGCAGTCATGTAGTATCCCCAGCCGGTGCGGTGGGCTTAACCCAAGTCATTCCGCGTTATTGGCAACAAAGCTGTGGCAGTAATTTGTTTGATGAATCTTCCAATATTCAATGCGGCTCTTACATTTTAAATCGCTATAACACGAAAGCCGGCAGCTGGCCTAAAGCCCTAGCTTATTATAATGTTGGCCCTACCGGTTATCATTCCAGCTGGAAGATGAAACGCCAAGGCAAACGCTATGCCAAACAGGTTAAACAGCACCAAAATGATTTAAAAGGCGCACTCTAAGCCTTTTTATCCTGCGATTTTTTTAAAGCTCCTGATGGGGCTTTTTTTTACATCATTGCCAAGCAATTACATATTCCCGTCAAAACCAGTACAGTGCCTTGAGCCTCAGTTGTTAACGTAGCAAAAGAATTCATGAAACGAGGATGGGAAAATGCCAAAGAAAGTATTATTCATTACGTCCAATCAGGGTGTGGAGCAGGATGAGCTGATCAAACCCTTTGAATATTTGAAATCTAAAGGCATTGAAGCCATACATGCAGCAGAAGAACAAAAAGAAGTTCAAACGGTCAAGGCTGATAAAGATCCTGGTCTAAGTACCGAACCGGAAACAACGCTCGATAAGGTCAATCCGGAAGATTACGATGCACTGGTCATTCCCGGTGGAACGGTCAATGCCGATACGCTTCGAATTAATCCCGAAGCGCATAAAATCATCCAGCACTTTACTGATCAGGGCAAACTGATTGCCGCAATCTGTCATGGTTCGTGGGTTTTAATTAATGCCGAACGGATTCGCGATAAAAACCTGACGTCTTATAAAACCATCAAACTGGATCTGGAAAATGCCGGCGCGAAATGGGTCGATGAAGAAGTCCATCGCTGCAATACCGGTGGATGGGTATTGATCAGCTCACGTAATCCGGATGATATTCCTGCATTTAACCAGGCGATTGTGCAAGAATTGGAAGCTGAAACCTAAAGATTTTTAATCAAATCCATAAAAGAAACCTCATCTTCGGATGAGGTTTTTTATCAGAATCGGGAGATTAACAAAGCCCTTTGAGCTGTTTTAAATAGGCCACCACTTCCTCATTACCGGCCATTTCAGCAAGTTCCAGTGCCGTATGTGGACTACGATGCTCCATATCCGCCCCTTTGCTCATCAGCAGTTTCACCACGTCTAGATGATCATTTTCTGCCGCAGCCTGCAAGGCACTATAGCCTTCCTCATCACTACCATTGGCATCTGCACCTTGCTGTAAGGCTTGCTGTACCTGCTCTAGCTCACCGAGTGACGCCCAATATACAATTTCAGGAAGATGCAGTTCATCATCATCTTCAGGGATCGGAGAGAATGAATTCAGTTTCATAAAGTGCTCTTAGAATCGTAATTTGATCATATTGTTCTTAAGATTTTAGCTGAATCTGAAGATATATATGGATTTAAATTGTTAGCTTTAATTTTGAGATAAAAATTGGGTTCTATGCACTGACTGATGAGGCATTTATTTAAATAGAAGCAGAAATGATCAGCGAAAAATCAAAAGCGACCTTAAACAAGATGAGGAAGCCCAGATAAATTTTACCCATAAAAAAATCCCCCAAGCTTTTGCTCGGGGGATTTTGAATAATGAGCTGGCGATGACTTACTCTCACATGGGTAACCCCACACTACCATCAGCGCTAAGAGGTTTCACTTCTGAGTTCGGGAAGGGATCAGGTGGTTC
>Ga0172372_10000061_pt1 | contig 143462 bp, 122 predicted proteins | sample LakKiv5m_2_FD_114544 | JGI IMG/M metagenome (GOLD analysis project Ga0172372, IMG submission 114544) | Freshwater microbial communities from Kabuno Bay, South-Kivu, Congo - kab_092012_9.5m | ecosystem: Environmental > Aquatic > Freshwater > Lake | place: Democratic Republic of the Congo...
AGAAGGGTGTGCCCCGACTCGCCACGTGACCTCAACGAACCGAACCGCCGGATGCGGACCCGCATGTCCGGTGGTGTGGCAGGGGAACGGCGGGAGCATCCCGCCGTCCCCTATGCCGATCAGGGCGCCGTCGTCGTCGTCGTCGGTGTCGGTGGCGGCGGCGTCGGCGGCGCGAGGTAGCGGGCCGCCTTCTTCGCGACGACGGCCGGGTCCTGGATGGGCGGCGAGCAGAACGTCGAGGTGCAGATGTAGAGGCTCGGCGCGCCGAGGTCGGGGTACTTCACGCCGGGTCGCTGGACCTCGACGATGCGGTGGGGGGCGTAGACAGCGCCGGCGGCCCGCAGCAGCGCGCGCGTCGCGTCGTCGTCGCCGCCGACCACCGAGAAGCGCAGCGGCTCCACGAGGTGCTCTTCGAGGGCGAGCAGCATCTCGCCGACGGCGCGGAACTCCTCCTTCACGAGCCCCTCGACGGCGAAGGCCACCAGCGCCCGCTCGGCGGCGGCGACGACGGCGGTGTCTTCCTGCAGCCGCCCCAGCTTCAGCAGGAAGCGGGCGGCTTCGGCGTTGCCCTTGTAGGGCTTGCGGCGCTCGGCAAAGACGCCGACGTCGTCCTTGACCGGCGTGTGGGCGAAGAAGCCGCCGCCGACCTTGTCCTCGAGGGTGTCGATGAGGAACGCAGCGACGCCGACGGCGGCCGTCCGGTAGCGGGCGTCGCCGGTGGCCTCGGAGAGCGCGAGCAGGGCGTGGCCCATCGCGACCTGATCGGCGAGGTGCAGCACGCCGTCGTCGTCGGTGCCCTCGTCGTGGGAGAACGCGGCCCCGACCCGGTGGCGCTGCAGGATGACGTCGGCGGCGCGGGCGGCGTCGTCGACGAGGGAGCGGTCCTGCGTGAGCATGCCGAGGCGGGCGAGGCCGGCGATCACGCGGCCGTTGTGGCTGGCGTAGACGTGCCGGTCGATGAACGGCTCGCCGCGGGCGGCGCGGGCTTCGCGGGTGGGCAGGCCGTACCACTCGACGCCGAGAACCCGCTCGACGTCGCCACGGGTGCCGACGTCGGCGTCCTGGTTGGCGAAGAAGGCGCCGTCGTCGCGACGCAGCACGGTCCGCACATAGCGGGCGATGGCCGAGGCGCCGCGGCGATAGCGGACGTCGCCGGTGAGGGCCCAGGCGTCGGCGTAGTTCTCCATCGCCGGCCCCTGGATCTCGGCGAGCTTCTCGTAGTGCGGCGCCGTCCACACCCCCTGCAGCGAGTACTGGAACATGCCGCCGTCGACGGCGTCGATGAGGTTGAGCTCGCCATCGAGGGTCGTCGTGACCTCCTTGAGGCGCGGCTCCTCACCGCGCACGACGGCGGCGAAGAGGCCGGCGGAGACGGCGGCCCACAGGGGATACTTCTGCGGTCGCCCCCAGCCGCCCTCGACGGGGTCGTAGAAGCGATCGAGCTGGGCGCGGGTGAAGTCGCGGATGGTGGCGAGGGGCCGGGCCTCGCGCTGGATGAGGACGGGCTTGCGCTGCAGCGGCCGCCCCTCGTCCTTGTCCTTGAGGTAGGCGAGCAACTCGCTCTCGAAGCGACGCGCCTCCTGGTAGCCCTTCCATTCGGTGATGGGCTGCGCGTCGGGCGTGAGCAGCGCGATGGCGGGCCAGCCCCAGTCGAGGTAGCGCTCGGCGAGATCCGGCCGCGCGTCGGCGTCGACGCGGATGGCGATGAAGCGCGCGTCGATGAGGGCCGCGATGTCGGGATCGTCCCAGGTGCGCTGGTCCATGACGTGGCACCAGTGGCACCACTCGGTCACCACCGTGACGATCAGCAGCCGGTCCTCGGCCTTCGCCCGCGCAAACGTCGACGGCGCCCACGGGGCCCAGCGGATGGCGTCGCCGTGACTGGTCGTCGTCGCCGTCGTTGCGGTCGTCGTCGTCGGCGGCGTGCCGGCGCAGCCGATCAACAGGGCGAGGGCGGTGATTCCCTGGATGACGCGTCGCAGCACCCGCGCTGGTCCGGTCATGACACGTTGCATCATCTGGAGACCCCGTCGCTCGTCGAGAGCCGCTCTTCCGGATCGACCCTCATCCTCCACTTTTCGGAGCCAAACTGCACGAAGCCGTGGTACGACATGTACGTCCGAGGGGCACACACCCCCAGGGCAGGTGGGCATCGATGGGCCGAGGGTTCGGTCCCGGAATGTGTCCACCACGAGGATGCACGGTGGCTCGTCCTGAACCGTTCCGAGCGCTGCTCGAGAAGGCCCTGCAGGCAGACGCACCCCCGGTGACCCGCCCGGCACCCGCACTCCGCGTGGTGTCGACGCCGCCTGTCCCGTCGACGTCGCCCGCCCTCGTCCTCGACGACGAGCACAAGCGCACGACCCTCGAGCAGCGCCTCGACGCCGTCGTCCTCGCCGCCGGCGCGACGCCGCCGCACGGCATGCGTCCGCCGAAGCTCGCGTCGCCGAGCCTCGTCCCCCTCCGCCTCGATCGCCCGGTCGCCCGCGTCGTCCCCGCGCTCGACGAGCGCACCGGCCCCGCGCCGCGCATGCTGCAGTTCCTCCTCGACGAGGGCCGCGCCGGTGGCGTCGTCGACGACTCCGTCAGCGCCATTCCGCGCCTCGAGCCGGTGCAGGACAGCAGCAAGCTGCCGATCGCCGTCGGCGTCCACACCAACGTCTACCGCCTCGGCTCCGTCATCGAGGAAGAGACCCCGAGCCGTCCGCTGCCGGTCCTCGGCGTCGGCGACGACGAGGTCGAGACGCGCAAGCTCCGCCGCGTCGAGAAGGTCCTCACCCTCAAGACCCTCGACCAGCTCGACGTCCGCCTCAGCGCCTTCAGCAGCAGCGACACCGACAGCGACATCGTCGAGATCGTCAACGACGTCCGCTCCGACCTCGAGCGCGCGCCCCACTCGGCTGCCGCCCTGGCGCTGCCGGCGCTCTCCGAGGAGGGCCTCGACGCCATCACCGACTTCGCTGACGAACTCGGCGGTGACCTCGACGAGCTGGCCCGTCAGCTCGGCCTCGAGGGCATGGTGCCGCGCACGACGCCGCCGACGCGCGCCGACGACAGCCTCGACGGCGAGGTCTTCGCCGACGCCGACGACGTCGAGATCGTCGCCGTCGCGACGCCGACGAACCCGATGCGGGCGATGGTGGTGTCGCGGCCGGTCGTGCCGGTCGACGCCGTTGACGCCCTCGAAGGCGACGACGCCGAGGACGGCGAGGGCTTCGCCTGGGTGCCGACGCCGCCGTCGGGCTCGCAGCGCCTGCCCTCGTCGCTGCTGCAGGGCCTCGACGACGCCGGCTTCGACGACGACGACGTGGTCACGCCGGCCCACGGGACGATGCGCCCGAGCCTCGAGGCGCCCTCCGCGGTGCGCTTCATCGTCGCCGAGGCTCCGGCCCGGCCGCGCAAGGCCGCCCTCAGCGTCGACGAGCTCGAGCGCAACCGCGCCCGCGCCCACGACCTCTACCTCGTGGCTCTCGACGACTTCGCCTGCCGCGACGCCCAGAGCGCCATCGTCCACCTCGAGCTGGCCCTCGCCTACGACGACGAGACGCCCCTCTATCACGACCTGCTCGCCCAGCTGCAGCGCAAGCTCGCGCACAAGCAGCCCGACACCGAGCACTGATCGCAGCCTGTCCCCGACGACGCCCGCCCCCCGGCGGGCGTTGTCGTTCCGGGCCGTCGGCGCCGTCTTGCTGCCTCCCGCCGCACAAAAGAACAGGCGCCCCGGAGGGCGCCTGTACGTCGTCATCGCTGACGGCGTGGGCTCAGGCCTGGCCGGCCATCTTGGCGACTTCGGCGGCGAAGTCGTCGCTGCGCTTCTCGAGGCCCTCACCGACCTTGAAGCGGTGCATCGCCTTGACGACGATGGTGGTGCCGAGCTCCTTGGCGATCTTCTCGACGTGCTTCTGCATCGTGAGCTTGTCGTCCTTCACGAAGGCCTGCTCGAGGAGCACGTTGTCGGCGAACCACTTGTTGGCCGCGCCCTCGGCGATCTTGTCGAGGATCTTCTCGGGCTTGCCCTCGGCCTTCGCCTTCTCGCGGGCGATGTTCTTCTCGTTCTCGATGACGGCGGCGTCGGCGTCCTCTCGGCGGAGCACCGTCGGCGAACCGGCGGCGACCTGCATGGCGACGTCCTTGGCGAGGGCCTTCACGGTCTCGCTGCCGGCCTTCGACGCGTCGGCGACGTCGAGCTCGACGATGACGCCGATGGCGCCGCCCATGTGGCTGTAGCTGCCGAGCACGCCCTCGGCGCGGGCGAAGCGGCGGAGGGTCATGTTCTCGCCGATGGTGGCGATCTTGTCGGTGAGGACGTCCTTCACCGTCTTGCCGCTCATCGCGGTGGCGGCGAGGGCCTCGACGTCCTTCGGCTTCGCGGCGAGCACGACACCGGCGAGCTCCTTCACGAAGGCCTGGAAGTCGGGGTTCTTGGCGACGAAGTCGGTCTCGCAGTTGACCTCGACCATCGCGGCGCCGCTGCCGTCGGCGACGATGCCGACGAGGCCCTCGGCGGCGATGCGGCCGGCCTTCTTGGCGACGGCGGCGAGGCCCTTCTCGCGGAGCCAGGTCACAGCGGCCTCGAAGTCGCCGTTGGTGGCGGTGAGCGCCTTCTTGCAGTCCATCATGCCCGCGCTGGTCTTCTCGCGGAGGTCCTTCACCATCGAAGCCGTGATCTCAGCCATGTCGCACACTCCCAAATGGGTGGGGGGATAAGGGGTCCCCGCAGATGTGCCGACGGAAAAACGGTCCGGCAACCCCGGTCGACGAGGCTTGCGAGGCGGCGCCGGCCCTGCGCCTAAGAGACTGAAAAGTCAGAAGAAATCGCCGGAGAAGAAGACGATGACGGCGGCGACGGCGCGCTTGCTGCCGTGATCGCCGCAGCAGTTGGAGGCCGAGCCCCACGACGAGCCGCCCTTGCGGATCGTGCCGCCGCTCTCGATCCTGCCGATGCTGCTGCCGCTCTTGCGCAGGGTGCCGTCGCTCTCGATCTTGCCGACGCTGCTGCCGCCCTGGCGGATGGTGCCGTCGTTCTCGACCTTGCCGATGCTGCTGCCGCTCTTGCGCACGGTGCCGTCGCTTTCGAACTTCCCGACCGACGAGCCGTTGATGCGGATCGTGCCGTCGTCCTCGATGACGGCCCACGACGAGCCACCCTTCCTGATTTCGACCTTCGCGGCGGCGGGCAGGGCGACGAGGGCGAGGGCGGCGGCGACGACGAGGTGGCGGATGTTCATGCACCGGACGCTACCACGGCGGCTTCGTCGTCGGGGTCACGGCGGCGGCTGGCAGCGCGGGCAGAACACCGTCGTGCGACCGGCCACCGTCGTCGTCGACAACGTCGTCCCGCAGCGCAGGCAGGGGCCGCCGGCGCGGTCGTAGACGCGAAAGGGCGACGGCGCGGCGCGGTTCTCGTAGCGCCAGGCGAGGGCCTCCCGCGACTGGGCGATGCTCTCCCGCAGCGCCCGCCGGATGCCGTGGTGCAGGCGCACGACCTCGTCGTCGGACAGCGCGTTCGTCGGCGTCGTCGGGTGCAGGCGGGCGAGCCACAGGCTCTCGTCGGCGTAGATGTTGCCGACGCCGGCGACGACGGCCTGATCGAGCAGGCTCGCCTTGATGGGCCGCCGGCCGGTGAGCCGCGCCCGCAGGGCCCGGGCCGTGAAGGTCTCGTCGAGGGGCTCGGGGCCAAGCGCCGTGAAGCGGGCCTCGACGTCGTCGTCGGCGGCGAGCAGCTCGACGTGGCCGAAGCGGCGCGGGTCGGTGAAGCAGAGGCGCGCGCCGTCGTCGAGCTCCCAGGCGAAGCGCTCGAAGCGGGGCCGCTCGTCGCCGGCGCGCACGTGCAGATCGCCGGTCATCTTGAGGTGCACGAGCACCCGGCGGCGTCGGCCGCCGCGGTCGTCGACGTCGATGATGATCCACTTCGCACGGCGCCGGATGTCCTGCACGCGGGCGCCGCGCAGACCGTCGACGAAGGCGGCGCTGTCGCCGTCGACGACGCCAGGGTCGGCCAGCGCGACGTCGGTGATGACACGCCCCCGCAGCGGCGCCTCGCCCTGGCCGCCCTCGCGCAGCCGCCAACAGATGGTCTCGACCTCGGGAAGCTCGGGCATGGTGGCCTCAGCGACGTGCGCGCTGCGAGGGCTTCGGCACGACGAGGCGGCTGTCGCCGTGCGAGAGCAGGCCGTGCTCGCCCCACATCCGGTCGCGCACGCGGGCGCGGGCGTCGTCGTCGTCGGTGACGTTGCCCATGATCTTCTCGCCGGTGAAGGCGCCGGCGAGGGCGAGCACGAACGCGATGCCGCCGCCCACGGCAAGCTTCGTGAGGTCGAAGCTCATCCAATGGGTCGGCATGAAGAACGACATCATGAAGGTGACCATGACGGCGAGGAAGGCGCCGACGGCGGGCTCCACGAGCCGGACGCGCGGCGAGATGATGCCGACGGCGACGCCGCCGACCCAGAAGCTCCCGAGGTGCATCAGCATCTGCAGGCGCATCTGCAGCATCGGCGAGGCGAGCCGGCCGGCGAAGATGGCCGGGGCGAGGAACACGGCGATCGCGATCTCCATCGCGGTGAAGATGAGGACGCTCGCGACGGCCCACGACCACGAAAACGGCTGCTGTCCCTGAGCGCTCATGGGGACATCGTAGGCGAAACGGGCATTCCAACGGCGTGACGCCTTTGGAGGACCGGGGTGCGACGCCGACGGTGTGCGCGGCATCCCATGTCCATGGTGCCGGCCCAGCGCGTGACGACGCTCGTGGAACGCCCCGTGGACCCCGCGGGGCGCTTCGTCCTCTACTGGATGACCGCGACGCGGCGGACCGCGTGGAACTTCTCGCTCGACCGGGCCCTCGAGCACGCCCGTGCCCTGCAGAAGCCCCTCGTGGTGCTCGAGCCGCTGCGGGTCGGCTACCGCTGGGCGAGCGATCGCTTCCACGCCTTCATCATCCAGGGCATGGGCGACCACGCCGCCGCCTTCGCCGAGGCCGGCGTCGCCTACCACCCGTACGTCGAGCCCGCCGCCGGCGCCGGCAAGGGGCTCCTCGAGGCCCTCGCGCGCGAGGCCTGCGTCGTCGTCGGCGACGACTGGCCCTGCTTCTTCCACCCCCGCATGCAGCAGGCGGCGGCGCGGGCGCTGGCGCAGGCCGGCCGACGCTTCGAGATCGTCGACAGCAACGGGCTCGTGCCCATCCGGGCTGCCGGCGACCGCGTCTACCCGACGGCCGCGGCCTTCCGGCGCTTCCTGCAGGCGCAGTGGCCGAAGCACCTCGCCGATCGCCCCTCCGCGCGCCCGCTCGCCGCGGCAGCGTCGCTGCCGACGACGACGATCCCTTCGGCGGTGCAGGCCCGCTGGCCGGCGTGGACGGACTTCTCGGGGAGCGCGCCGTCGCTGTCGTCGTTGCCGATCGACCACACCATCGCCCCCGTCGCCGTGCGGGGCGGCGAGCGCGCCGCCCGTGCGCAGCTGGCGCGCTTCATCGACGCGAAGCTGGCCCGCTACCACGAAGACCGCAGCCCGCCCGACCTCGACGGACAGAGTGGCCTCTCGCCGTGGCTGCACCAGGGCCACCTCTCCGTCCACGAGGTCACCGACGCCGTCTTCCGCCGGGAGGGCTTCACGCCCGAGCGCCTCGCGCCAAAGCCCACCGGCTCCCGCGAGGGCTTCTGGGGGCTGTCGGCGCCGGCCGAGGGCTTCCTCGACGAGCTGCTCACGTGGCGCGAGCTCGGCTTCAACATGACGAGCCGCCGCACCGACTACGACCGGTGGGACTCGCTGCCGACGTGGGCGCAGCAGACCCTCATCGAGCACCTCGGCGACGAGCGGAAGTACGTCTACAGCCTCGAGGACCTCGCGGCGGCCCGCACCCACGATCCCCTGTGGAACGCGGCCCAGCGGCAGCTCGTCACCGACGGCGTCATCCACAACTACCTGCGGATGCTGTGGGGCAAGAAGGTCCTTGAGTGGTCGAAGGACCCGCGCACGGCGCTGCAGCACCTCATCGAGCTCAACAACCGCTACGCCATCGACGGCCGGGACCCCAACTCGTACTCGGGCATCTTCTGGGTCTTTGGTCGCTACGACCGGCCGTGGGGCCCCATCCGGCCCATCTTCGGCGCCATCCGCTACATGACGTCGGACAACACCATGAAGAAGCACGCCTGCAAGAAGTACCTGCAGCGCTGGGGGCCGCCGGCGACCGCGTCGTCGTCGTCGTCGTCGAAGCAGCCTGCGTTGCTGTGACGCCCGGGTCGGTGGTGCGTCAGCCCCTCAGAGGCGGGTGGGGCGGCTCGTGAAGCCGCCGCCGGGCCGGGCGACCAGCTCGCTGTAGCTGCCGTCGTCCTCGTGGATCGGGACGCGGTCGGGCACGCCGATCGTGATGTCGTGCTGGCGGCCGCCGTAGCCGCCGAGGGTGCCCCAGCCGCCGGTCGGGTTGCCGCGGTCGTCGAGGCTGCCGACGCAGAAGCAGACCTCGACGTCGTCGCCGCGCTGACCGACGGCCTCGACCGGGAATTGGGTCTCGAAGCCGCCGTCGGGGGCCGTGCCGCCCTCGTGGGGGCCGCGCATCCGGGTCGTGACGTCGAGGTCACCCATGCGGTGCACGCCGATGAGGCGGCCCTGGTAGCGGCCCTCCCGCCCGAAATCGACGGTGCCGGTGTCGGCGCGGCTGCGCTGGAACACGAAGACGAACTGGTTCTTCCAGTCGTAGGACTGGTGGAGGCTCGCCGGCGAGTGGAACCACGCGTTCCAGGTGACGGCCGTCGGGTTCGGCGACGACGACGTCGCGGTGGTGCCGGCGCGCTTCTCGAGGAAGGCGCGCAGCCCGGGGTGCTGCTGCAGGAGCGCCGGCAGCTGCGGGTTCGTCCGCTGGAGGTGCGAGAGATCGACGCCGCGGGCGGTGCCACCGACGACGGGGCGGATGGGGGCGCTCTGGCCCGGGCCGTTCACGAGGGTCATGGGGACTCCTGACAGGGACCGTCAGCGTGGCACATCCGGCGGCGCCGCGGGCAGGGGCGCGGACGGGCAGGCTTCGACCGCCGCGACGTCGCGGCCCACATCGAAGCCGACGTCGACGCTGGCGCGGGCGATCGCGCGCCGGATCGCCTCGGGGGGCAGGGGCCGCTTGCCGGCAAAGACCACCTGGTTCTCCTCGAGGCGGGCGCGCACGTGGCTGCAGCCGGGGAAGGCCGCGGCGATGCGGGCGACGATGGCGTCGGCGTCGGCCTGGCTCACGAGGGCGACGTTGACCATGAGGACGCCGTCGTCGGTGAGGATGCGCTTGAGGGCGAGGAAGAACGCCGGGGTCGACAGCGCGGCGGGCATGGCGTCGCCGGAGAACGCGTCGAGGAGGATGACGTCGTAGCGGCTCGTCATGACGTCGGGGCGCTCGACGTAGCGGGCGGCGTCGTCGACGATGAGCTTGAGTCGGGGCGACTCCGGCAGGGCGAAGTGGCTGCGGGCGATCTCGACGACGGCGGGGTCGATCTCGACGGCCTCGATCTGCACGCGCGGGTGCGTGGTGAGGAGCAGGCGGGGCCAGGCGCCGCCGCCGACGCCGAGGGCGAGCGCCCGCCGAAACGGCCGACCGTCGGTGCGCAGGGCGGGGCCGATCGTCGTCAGGCGGATGTACTCGAAGAGCAGCTTGTCGGGCGCGGCGGGATCGATCGCGCTCTGGTCGGCGGCGTCGACGCTGCCGAAGCGCAGCAGACGCAGGCCGTCTTCCTCGATGACGAGGACGTCGCCAAAGAGGCCGGGGCGCCGCAAGATCACCCGCGACGTCGCCGAGGCCTCGTCGGTGGCGACGACGGCGGGCGGCGTCGGCGGGGGCGCCGGGGGTTCGCTCACTCGCCGAGCTCGAGCTTGAGGGCCGCGACGTCGCCGGGCTCGAGCGCGGTCGAGTTCTTCTCGATGACGGCAGCGAGGTCGCCGTCGACGGGAGCGTTCTCCTCGATCCACTCGGCGGCGCAGGCGGCGTGGAGGTAGCCGGCGCCGGTGGTGACGAAGGCGCCGGTGTCGACCTCACGCTCGACGGCGACCCGCAGGGTGCCCTTCTCGATGCTCTCGTTGCACTGCAGGCAGGTCGATCGCGACGTCTTGGCCCGCTCGGCATAGGGCCAGGCGCCCGGCTTCTGGTTCTTCTTGTTGGCCGCGATGTCGGTCTCGAGGGCGGCCCGGTCGGGGATCGACAGCGTCGTGGTGGCGAGGGCCGCCTCGAGGACGATGGGCTTCTTCTTCGCCGCGCAGGGCAGGTGGTGCCACTGGTGGGTGACCTCGCCGGCAGCGAAGGCGTTGGGCACCTCTTCGCCGAGGCGCAGCTCCCCCTTGGCGATGGGCTTCTTGCAGGTCCGGCAGCTGGCGCGGCCCGACTTCGCTTCCTCGATGATGTGTCCCACGTGCGTTCCCTCGTCCGGACAGGTGTGTGCCGGTTTGACCTCGACGATAGCGCGCGGGGAAGATGCCCCGGCAAGTGGCGGTGCCCGGGGCCCCCCGGGGAAGGATGTCGTCGGTGGTGAAGGAAGCCCGCGAGTTCACGGTTCTTGGGCCCCTCATGGGGGGCTTTGGCAGCCAGGCCTTCCTCGGCGCGGTGCACGACCAGGGCGTCGCCGGCCTCGTGCTGAAGCCGGCCGTCTTCGTCTTCATCCCCGACGAGATCCTGCAGGACCGCGACGCCTTCAAGAAGCTCTGGGCCGAGACCGAGCGCGCCGGCGAGATCGACCACGTCAACGTCATCGGCGTCATGGGCGTGGCCCGCCTCGCCGAGGGCTACGCCCGCGTCGTCGAGTACGCCGACGCCGAGAGCCTGCGCTCGGTCTATCGCCGCGCCCAGACGATGAAGTCGCCGATGCCGGCCAGCGTCGCCGTCGCCCTCATCGCCGACGCCTGCATGGGGGTGCACTACGCCCACGAGCTCGGCGAGGCCGAGACGGGCTCGCCGTGGGTGCACGGCGGCGTGCGCCCCGAGACGCTGCAGATCAGCTTCGCCGGCATGGCCAAGGTCACCGGCTACGGCGCCCAGGTCCTCGCCGACACCTTCCGCAAGAAGGGCGCGACCGGCCTCATCACGAGAGACACCTACACCGCCCCCGAGCAGGCCATCGGCGGCCGCCACTCGGCGACGGTGCAGTCGGACATCTACGCCCTCGGCTGCATCCTCTACGAGGCCCTCACCGGCAAGCCGCCCTTCTCCGGCGACAAGGACCTCGCCGAGGCCATGATCAAGGACGAGCTCTCGCGGCCCAGCCTCGTCGGCGTCACCGAGGCCATGGCCGACGTGGTGCTCAAGGCGACGAAGAAGAAGGCCTCGGAGCGCTACGCCACCGCCCTCGACATGCGCATGGATCTCTTCGAGCGCTGCGAGCCCGCCAATGAGAGCGAGGTCCGTCGCTACCTCGACGAGCTCTTCCCCCCCAACGCGATCCCGCGGGCCACGCGCATCCAGATGCTGCGCAAGGCCCAGCTCGAGAAGCCGGCCGCGACCGGCCGCCTCCTCGTCGAGCCGCCGGCCGAGCTCACCCTCGAGCACGCCGAGCGCGCCGCCATCCCCGACGACGCCGAGATCGAGGCCCGCACCGGCCAGACCGTCGACGACCTCCCCCTCGCCGAGGCCGACGCCCTCGACGCCGAGCCCGTCGTCGCCGCCACCGCCGCGGCCCTCGTCCAGAAGACGCTGCAGGCGCCCGGCTTCGCCGTCCAGCCGACGACGACGCCGGGGGGCATGGCCCCGCAGCCGCCGCCGTCGTGGGTCGCGCCGGTGACGGCGCCACCCCAGCCCGCCGCCGCGGCGCCGGCCCCGCCGATCCAGCAGCAGGTGCTGCCGTCGCCGCCAACGTCGTCGCCGTCGCTGGCGTCGGCGCCCGCTGCTGCTGCTGCCGTCCACCGCTCCCCTGCCGACGAGCTCACCGATCCCGTCCAGCGCAAGCGCACCCAGGCCCCGCTGCCGCCGCTGCCCCCCGTGCAGCCGGCGCCGCCGCCGCCGTCGAAGACGCCGGTCGGCCTCATCGTCGCCGTGAGCGTGCTCGGCACCCTCGTCCTCGTGCTGGGCGGCTACGTCGTGCTGCAACAGACGAAGACGCCGCTGCCGGCGCCGCCCCCCGTGGTCGTCGTCGCGCCGCCGCCGCCCGCGCCGCCGCCGCCCGCGCCGGCCCCCGTCACCGAGCCGCCGCCGGCCCCGGGCCCGGCCCCGGCCCCGGCGCCCACCGGCACCGGCAAGACCGGCACGACGACGGCGAAGGCGCCGGCCACCGGGCCGGGCACCCTCGTCATCAACTCGTCGCCGTCGATGATGATCTCCGTCGACGGCAAGGACGCCGGAGAGGGCTCGGTGACAATGGAGGTGCCGCCCGGCAAGCACACCATCGTCGGCAAGGCCGATGGCACCACCGTGAAGCGGCTCGTGACGATGAAGCCGGGCGGCAAGGAGACGGTGAACCTGCGCATCGAGAAGGGCGCCCTCGCCATCGAGGCGCCGGCGGGCTGCGACGTGATCATCGACGGCAAGAAGGTCGGCAAGACGCCGATGGACTCCATCGAGCTCACCGCCGGCACCCACAACGTCGTCGTCCGGCAGAACGGCATCGACTTCAAGAAGGCGGTGCCCATCAAGGCCGGCCTCGAGATGGTGCTCACGGTCAGCTTCCACCAGTAGTCGACGTCACGCAGACGACGGGCCCGGCATCCAAGGGCTGTGTCCGTCTTCGCCTCCCGCCTCGCCGCGCTGCAGTCGAACACGCCTGTGCCGGCGCGCCACGTCTTCGTCGCGCCCGACCAGCTGAGCGATCGCATCGGGCCGCTGTCGCGCGCCGTGCCCGCCGAACTCGGCATCGTCGTCGTCGAGAGCCCGCGCAAGGCGCGCCGGCGCCCGTACCATCGGCAGAAGCTCGCCCTCGTCCTCACTGCCCTGCGCCACTTCGCCCTCGAGCAGGCGGCGCTCGGGCGCCACGTCGTCCACCTCGTCGCGGCCGACAGGAACGGCGACGACGACGGCGGCGACTACGCGAGCGTGCTTCGGCCCTTCGCACACGCGCACGGCCCGCTGCTGGCGATGACGCCGGCGGAGCGCGAGCTGCGCCAGGACCTGCAGCCCCTCGTCGACGAGGGGCTCCTCGAACTCGTGCCCCATGAGGGCTGGCTGTCGACGGCGGCCGACTTCACGGCCGCTGGCCCCGCCGGCGGGCCGTGGCGGATGGACGCGTTCTACCGGACCGTCCGTCGACGGACGGGCATCCTGATGGACGCGCGCGGCAAGCCCGAGGGCGGCCAGTTCAGCTTCGACGGCGACAACCGCAAGCCGTGGAAGGGGACGCCGCCGGCGCCGACGCCGCCGCGCTTCGTCGTCGACGACATCACCGCCGAGGTGGTGCAGCTCGTCGAGACACGCTTCGCCGAGCACCCCGGCACCGTCGACGCCGGGGCGCTGCCGGCCACCGCCGCCGATGCGATGACGCTGTGGGCATGGGCGAAGGCGCAGTGCCTGCCGCACTTCGGGCCGTACGAAGACGCCATGAGCACGCGCTCACGTGGCCTCTTCCACTCCCGGGTGAGCGCGCTGATGAACCTTCACCGGTTGCTGCCGAAGGACATCGTCGACGACGTCCTCGCCCTCGAGCTGCCGCTGGCGTCGAAGGAGGGCTTCATCCGTCAGGTGATCGGATGGCGCGAGTTCGTCAAGCGTGTCCACGACGCCAGCGACGGCTTCCGCGCCGGCCGCGCCGCCCTCGTCGACGGCGCCGCCGCCGGCGCACCGTCGTTCCTCGGGGCCCGCGACCCGCTGCCGCCAGCATTCTGGCCGAAAGACGGCGTCGGCCCGTGGCGCGGCGCCGAGAGCGGCCTGGGCTGCCTCGACCACGTCGTCGGCGACGTCTGGGCCGAGGGCTACAGCCACCACATCACGCGCCTCATGGTGCTGGGCAACATCGCCGCGCTCCTCGACGTCTCGCCGCGCGAACTCACCGACTGGTTCTGGGCTGCGTACACGGACGCCTTCGACTGGGTCGTCGAGCCCAATGTGCTGGGCATGGCCACCTTCGGCGCGGGCGACGTCATGACGACGAAGCCCTACGTCGCCGGCAGCGCCTACATCGACAAGATGAGCGACCACTGTCGGGGCTGCGCGTTTGCGCCGAAGAAGCCCGTCGCCGAGGGAGGCTGCCCCCTCACGCCGCTCTACTGGGACTTCCTCCGTCGTCACGAGCCGCAGCTGCGGGACATCGAGCGCCTCACGCTGCCCCTCGCCTCGATGCGCAAGCGCAGCGCCGAACAACACGCCGCCGACGAGCGCGTCTTCGCCATCACCCGGCGCACCCTGCAGGCGGGCCAGCGCCTCGCCCCCGCATCCTTTACCGAAGGTTGACGTCGCGGCCGCCGGCGATCGGGAACAATCGGCCAATGCCGTTGGTCGATGAAGCGGTGTCCCTGCTGCGTCGGCTCCTGTGGGTCTGCGTGCCGCCCCTCCTGGCCGCGGTCGTCGGTGGCGTCGTCGCCGGCCTGATTGCGGCGCAGCTCGGGCCGCCGCCGGCGCCCGAGCCGCCCCTCTTCTCGGGGGCCGGACCGCTGTCGCTGCCCGAGCCCGCGCGGCCGGCGCCCCTTGTGGATCCCCTCGATCCGGCGCCCGCCCTCGTCGTCGCCCGCGCCGACTGGGACGACGCGCCGACGCCGCCGACGCGGCTGCGGCAGCGGGCCCGGCCGCTGTCGTCGTCGACGCACATCGTCGTGCACCACTCGGACTTCGACGACGCCCCGGGGCCTGCCGCGATCCGCGACTACCACCGCGGCCCCGCGGGCTTCGCCGACATCGGCTACCACCTCGTCGTGGCCCGCGCCGGCACGGTCTTTCAGGGCCGGCCCCTCGATCGCGTCGGTGCCCACGCCGGCGTCGCCGTCGAGCAGCGTCGGGACATCCGCCTCGATCCCGACGAAGACAGCATCGGCGTCGTCCTCGATGGCAACTTCGAGCACCAGCGCCCGGACCCGACGCAGCTGGCGGCCGCAGCCCGCGTGATCCGGGATCTGCGCGCGCGCTTCGGCATCCCGGCCCGCCAGGTCATCGGGCACCGCGACGTGCGGCACGCCCTCGTCGAGGCCCGCGGCCTCACGCTGCAGGGTGACGGCACCGTCTGCCCCGGCGAGGCGGCGTTCTCGCTGCTGCCGGCGCTGCGCCTCTTCAGCGAGCCTTCGCCGTCGTCGTCGCCGTCGTCACGGGTCGGTCGCGGCGTCGGCGTCGTCGCGGCGGCGACGGCGCCCCGCTGAGGCCTGCACGAGCTGGCCGCACGCGCCGCGGATGTCACGGCCACGGTTGTTGCGCGTCGTGAGCACGCCCTGGAAGTCGCGGGCCTGCAGGGCCGTGTAGAGGCGCTCCGAGAAGCGCGCGATCCAGTCGTCGTCGGGGGCGCGGTGGGCCGTGGCGGCGTGCTCGTTGAGCGGGATCAGGTTCAGGTTGGCCGGCAGGCCGGCGGCGAAGTCGGCGAGGCGGACGGCGTCGTCGTCGCTGTCGTTCTCGCCGCGCAGCAGCACGTAGGCAAGCAGCACCTTCTCGCCGCGCCGGAACGGGAAGCGCAGCAGCGACGCCTTCAGCGTGGCGAGGTCGAAGGCGCGGTTGACCGGCATGATCCGATTGCGCGTCTCGTCGGTGGTGGCGTTCACCGAGACGCTGAGGCAGGGCCGCACGGGCAGGGCGGCGAAGGCGTCGATGCGGGGCACGAGGCCCGACGTCGACACGGTGATGCGGTTTCGGCTGAGGCCCACGCCGCGGGGCTCGCAGAGGATCTCGACGGCGTGCGCGACGTGCTCGAGGTTGTGCAGCGGCTCGCCCATGCCCATGAACACGAGGTTCAGGTGGTGGCCGGTCGGGGGACCGAAGCGCCGCATGAGGGCGAGGACCTGCCCCACGATCTCGCCGGCCGTCAGATTGCGGACGATGCCCATCGTGCCCGTCGCGCAGAACGTGCAGCCCATCGCGCAACCCACCTGCGACGAGATGCAGAACGTCGTCCGCGGCGTCTTCACGTGCGGCCGCGGCATGTGCACGGCCTCGATGCCGTGGCCGTCGGCGGTGCGCAGCACGACCCGGGTGGCGCCGTCGCTGCTCGGCACGGCCTCGGTGATCTCTGGCAGGGCGAGGTCGAGGTGTGCGATCGCCGCCCGCCCGTCGCGCCCCAGCACCGGGCCGGCGTCGTCCCACGTCGCCACCCGCTGCAGCCGCTCGAAGAGGTGGGCCGCACTGCTGCGCGCGCCCGGGGGCATGACCGCCTGCAGCGCCGCCGCCGTCTGGCCCCACGCCGACGGCGCCCCGGCCCGCTCGGGGGCAGGGCGGACGGCGCCGCGGTCGTCGAGGACGGTGAGGCTCATGCGGTGAAGTTCCCGCGCCGGCAGAGAAAAAAAAGACCGGACGTCGATGACGTCCGGTCTGGTGGAGCTGACAGGGATCGAACCTGCGACCTCTAGAGTGCGATTCTAGCGCTCTCCCAACTGAGCTACAACCCCACGGGGTGCGCAAGAAGTAGGCGCCGTCGCCGTCGCTGTCAACCGGATTCCTTCGGCGAAGCGTGACGGCGTGTCAGGGCGGCGGGGGCGCGGGGACCGGCCGCTCCAGCGCGCCGAGATCGGGCGCCTGGCCCTGCGGTACCGGCAGGCCATCGAGATCGACCGGCACCGCCACCAGCGGATCCCCGACATCGACGAAGGGGTTCGGCTGGTCTGGGCCATCGTCGGCCACGAGGGCGCCGTCGGCGTCGACCGCCCCGGCCCTGCCGGGCACACAGGTGGCGCAGGCGCCGGCGTCGCTGCCCTCCAGGAAGCCGACGACGCCCGGGAGGGTGCCCGCTCCGGCAAAGACGAGGGGGGCGAGGCCCAGGCTGTTGTCGATGCGCAGGGCCGCGCGGCCGGTGAAGGCCGCGCCGCTGGCCCGGACCGTCACGTGACGCAGCTCGCCGCGCTCGGCGATGACGCCGTCGGCAGTCGCCCCCGTGACGTCGAGAAGGGTGGCCCGCAGCGTCGCGACGCCCGCGTCGACGCCGATGGCGAGGGGCGCGTCGACCGCGAGGCGCAGCCGCTCGAGGGCGACGTCGGGGCCACGCACGCCGACCGCAGCGGCGTCGCCGGTGACGGCGATCCGGCCCGACAGGACATCGCCGAGTGCCGCCGTGGCGTCGACGCCGACGACGTCGTCCCCGTCGACCGCGAGGGTGAGGCGGCCGCCGACGCTGCCCGAGCGAACGACGATCCCCGCAGCGCCCACGCCGACAGCGCGGAGGGCGGCGTCGGCGAGCTGGACCGTGCCGCCGACCACCTCGACGGCGATGGCCTCGGCGCCATCGACGTCGACGGCCCCGGCGATCGCAGCCACGGCGCCTGTCCCGGCGCGGACACCGACGGCACGGCCGGCGATCTGCGCACCATTCTCGGCCCGCAGCGCTCCGCCCGTCAGGTCGACGGCGACGTCGCGGTCCCCGCCGTCGACACGGCTGCCGGTGCGGAGGTCGACGACGCCGTCGGCGACCCGCAGACCGCCACGGACCGTGCTGTCGATGAGCTCGACGTCGCCGCGGACTTCGAGGTCGTGGATGCCGGTCGTGTCGCAGACGACGCGGGCGCCGTCGGAGACCTCAAGCACGATGTCGTCGGCGATGTCGACGTTGACGAGGTCGACGCGCCGCAGCAGGCGCAGCCGGGCGGGGCCGCCGGCGATCGCGAGTCCGGCGAGACCCACGCCGCCGAAGCCCGGCAGGTCGGCGTCGAGAAGCACGGTCGTGCGGCCGCCGCCAGCGACGTAGGCGCTGCTGTCGACGTCGAAGTGCCAGCCACCATCGAGGCCGAGGCCGTCGGGGAGGCTCGGCACCGCGATCGGGTCCGCGCTCTCGACGAGGCGCAGGGCGGGGAAGCGGTGTCGGGCGGCGGTGACGAGGGCTTCGCTCACCGAGCGGAACGGGCGCGCGGGGGTGCCGTCGGCGCCGTCGCTGCCGCGGATCGGGTCGACGAAGGGGCCGGCCTCCTCGACGACGATCTCGACGTCGGCGGACGCTTCGAGCCCATCATCGTCGACGACGGAGACGAGGAAACGGTACCGCTCGCCGGCAGCGCCGGCGACGAGCGAGACGCTCGGGGTGTCGACGGGGCCGGTCAGCAACTGCACCGCGTCGTCGGCATCCTGGGCGATCCGCCACGACACGACGAGGCCCGCGTCGGGGTCACGAGCGCTGCTGCCGTCGATGACGAAGGTGCCGCCGGGGGTCACATAGAGTTGGGGCGCGAGCTGCAGCACCGGCGGCAGGTTCTCGGCGGCGGGGTCGACGACGACCCGCACGGGCTCGGGAGTGCTCTCGGCGACGCCGTCGCTGGCGACGACGTGGAAGATGAGGGTCTCGATGGCGGACACCTCGGGGGCCACGAGGACGTCGACGCCGCCGTCGGCCGCCATCGCCGGCAGGCCGAGCACCTGGCGGATATCGAGGGTGACGTCGTCGTCGTCGTCGTCGGTGGCGCCGGGCGCGATGCGGAAGCGGGCGCCCGGGCGGACGCGGAGATCGGGCCCGCCATCGACGACCGGGGCGGTGTTGCCGGCGCCGGCGCCCACCTCGATGGCGATCACGCGGGTGCCGCCGCCGGCGGGACCCTGGCGCGTCTCGGCGACGAGCGTGAGGCGACCGGGGCGTCGCGGGGCCGTGAAGCGCACCGCGCGGTCGAGGCGCTCGAGCGCCAGCGGCGTGCCGTCGACGACGAAGGCCTGGGCCCCCTCGTCGAGCGTGATGGTGACGTCGGCGCCCGGGTCGATCGTCGCCGGCGCCTGGGCGCGGGTGGCCGCCGTCGTCGTCGTGCCCTCCGGCCAGAGGATGACGACGGCGCGCCCGGCAACGGGGCCGTCGTCGCCGACGTCGCGGACGTCCTCGATGACGACGGGGCAGGGCAGGGCCCGCGGCGCCACCTCGATGATGAGGGCGTCGCCCTCGAGGCGGCCGAGGGGCTCGGGCGACAGCGTCGGGCACCGCACGCTCACTGCGGGCTGACCGGCGCCCGTCCACGGCGCCTCGAGGCGCACCGGATCGTCGAGGGCGGCGACGCGGTCGGCCGGCACGGCGACCACCGCCGGCAGCGCCAGCGCCTCGGTGGTCCCGACGACGTGGACCACGATCTCGTCGAGGTCGCGCAGGTCGTCGGCGGCAGCCTCGAGGGAGAAGACAAGCCGCGCCGGACCGGGAGGGGCCACGAAGGTGGGCGCCGGCGACGACGGGTTCGACAGCGTGACGAGGGGCCCCTCGCGCTGGCTCCAGGCGAGCTCGGGGTCGCCCAGCAGGGCGCGCGAGGCGCCGCCGGCGAGAACGACCCGGCTGCCCTCGAGGACGACGAGATCGGGGCCGGCGAGGGCCACGACCTCGGCGGGGGCCGTCGGCACGCCGGGGTTCGAGGGCGTCGTCGAGAGGAACTCGCCGCTGCAGCCGGCGACGAGCACCAGCGAGGCAAGACAGGCGGGGACGGCGACGCGCACGGCAGGCAGCATAGCCGACGCCGGCGCCGGCGCTGCGCCCTTCTCGCCCGCCGGACATCAACCTGCGTGCTGGCCCGCCGGGTTTTGCCCGCGGGGCCCGGCCCCGATAGACCTGCGTCGTGACCGCTGCGCCGAAGAAGCCGCCCCTGCTCGCCCTCGTCCTGTCCACGTGGTTCGGCGCGGGCCTGTCGCCGAAGGCCCCGGGCACCGTCGGCAGCGTCGCCTCGCTCGTGCTGTGGGCCCCCCTCGTCCTGCTCGACACCGCCTGGTGGCTGCGCCTCGTCGTCGCCGTCGTCGTCTTCGCCGTCGGCGTGGTCGCGAGCCAGGCCATGGTGGAGGCGCGCGGCGAAGACCCCCAACTCGTCGTCATCGACGAGGTCGCGGGCATGGGCGTGACCCTGCTGTTCGCCGGGGCCGGCTGGCTGCCCCTGCTGCTGGGCTTTGTCTGCTTCCGCGTCTTCGACATCTGGAAGCCGTGGCCGGTGCGGGTCGCCGACGACAAGGTGGGCGGCGGCTTCGGCGTGATGCTCGACGACGTCCTCGCCGGCGTCTACGCCCTCATCGTCCTCACCCTTCTCGAGCAGCGGGTCCTGCCGCTGCTTCTGCCCCTTACGACCGGCTGAGCGCCGACGGAGCACCCATGAGCACCCTGCGCATCGCGCACCTCTCCATCGGCGACGAGCTCCTCGACGGTCGCGTCAAGGACGGCAACATGAACGGCCTCGGCACGGCGCTGTCGCTGCTGGGCCTTGAACTCGCCGAGGCCCGCACCGTCCCCGACGTGCGTCGCCAGATCGAGGAGACCCTGCGGGCGCTCGCGGGCGTCGCCGACGTCATCGTCACCTCGGGCGGTCTCGGCCCGACCTCCGACGACGTCACTGCCGAGTGCGTGGCCGCCGCCGCCGGGGTCGGCCTGCGCTTCGACGAGCCATCGTTCGCCCGGATGACGGCGATGTTCGAGGCCCGCGGCATCCCGATGCCCGAGAGCAACCGTCGCCAGGCGATGCTGCCAGCCTCGTCGCGGACCCTCGAGAACCAGATGGGCACGGCTCCGGGCTTCGTCACGCCGCTGTCGGCCGACGGCCGCGTCGTCGAGGTGTGGTCCTTCCCCGGCGTGCCGCGAGAGTACGAGCACCTGCGCGACGACTTCCTGATGCCGGCGCTGCGGGCGCGCCTCGACGGTGGCAGGGCGACGACGCTGGTGCGGCGCACGCTGCGCTCCCTCGGGCTCGCCGAGAGCGCCATCGGCGAGCGCCTGAAGGCCTTCGAGACTGCGCACCCCGAGGTGCGCGTCCAGTACCGGGCCGCGTTTCCGGAGATCATCATCCGCCTCGTGCTGCAGGTGCCGGCCGACGCCGACCTCGGTGCCGTCTCCCGCCGTGCCGACGCCCTCGCCGATGAGGCCCGCGCTGCCATCGGCAAGAGCGTCTGGGGCGTCGGCGACGCGTCGCTCGAGGAGCGCGTCCTCGAGATCATGCGGGCCCGCGGCCTCACGATCGCCACCGCCGAGAGCTGCACCGGCGGGCTCATCGCCAAGCGCCTCACCGACATCCCCGGCAGCAGCGACGTCGTCGTCGGCGGCGTCGTCGCCTACGCCAACACCGTGAAGCAGGCGGTGCTGGATGTGCCCGGCAATGACATCGAGGCCCACGGCGCCGTCTCGGGCGTCGTCGCCGAGGCCATGGCGCGCGGGGCCCGCAACCACCTGCGTGCCGACCTCGCGATCAGCGTCACCGGCGTCGCCGGGCCCGGCGGCGGCAGCGTCGACAAGCCCGTAGGCACGATCTGGTTCGGGATCGCCGACGCCCACCACGTCGTCGCCGTGCAGAAGAAGCTCCCGGACTTCGGCCGCGAGCGCATCCGCGAGATGGCAGCGGCGACGGCGCTGCGCCTCGTGCTCGAGCACCTGCAGGGGAAGACCGCATGAAGTTCCACATCGACCACCGCTTCAGCCGCTGCAGCCTCGAGCGCTTCGTCGCCGTCTACTTCTCGGAGCACTTCAACACCGAGGTGGCGAAGGTGAGCGGCCTGCGGACGCGCACGCTGGTCTCCCAGACGATCCACCCCGACGGTCGCCGGGATCGACGGGTGCGGATGCATCCCCAGGTGACGCTGCCCTCGGCCATCAAGCGCTTCGCCAGCGAGGACCAGATCCACTACGACGAGGTCAGCAGCTACGATCCGACGACGCAGACGGTGCGCTACCACATCGACAGCAAGGCCAACGATCGCGTGACCTTCAAGGGCACGATCCGCTTCGTGCAAGACGGCGACGGCGTCCGCCGCGTCATCGACTCCGAGGTCGAGATCAAGGCCCCCTTCGGCGTCGGCACCGTCATCGAGAAGTTCATCGAGGGCGAGGTCGCGAAGGGCTACGAGAAGATCAGGCCCTTCCTGCAGCGCTACCTCGACGAGCACCCCGATGGTTCCCCCGACACCCCCACCCCGGTGAACGCATGAGCCTCGGTCTCGACGACGTCATCGCCCGCCTGCGCGACGCCCGGGACGCCCGGGCCAGCTGCGCCATCGCCACCGTCCTCGACGACGACCACGCCCGCGGCTTCCCCTTCGCCACCGTCGTGCCCTTCGGCCTCGACGCGCGGGATCGCGTCGTCATCGTCGTCTCCGACCTCGCCGTGCACACCCGCAACCTGCGGCGCGATCCGCGGGCCTCGGTCGTCATCGCCGAGCCGGGTGCCGATCCCCAGCGCGGCTGGCGCCTCAGCATCGTCGGCCGCTTCGTCGAGGACGACCGCGCCCGCGCCGCCTACGCCGCCACCTGGCCCAACCCGGCCCTGCCGGACTTCCACGCCTTCGTCTTGCAGCCCGTCACCGCCCGCCTCGTCGCCGGCTTCGGCGCCATGGCCTGGATCGATCTCGGCGGTGTCTCGGCAGAATCCTGAAGAATCAATAAGTTGGTGTGGATAGTGAACCCTACTTAGGGTTCATGGGAAGATCATGGCCCACCCCGGAGGCTCCATGCTTCGCCCCGTCCTGCTCGCCGCCCTGATGGGTCTCGCCGTCCCGGCCCTCGCGTCCCCGCCGGCCGTCGCCCGTACCGTCACCGTCGACCTGCACGAGGCCGACATCGTCAACGTCATCCGCCTCTTCGCCGAGGTGGGCGGCAAGAACGTCGTCGTGGCCGACGACGTGAAGGGCAGGGTCACGATGCGCCTCCGCGGCGTCGCCTGGCGCACCGCCCTCGACGTCGTGCTCAAGAGCGGTGGCTACGGCCTCGAGGAGGAGGATGGCGTCCTGTGGGTGACGACGCAGGCGCGGCTCGACGCCGAGGAGCAACGCGAACTCGACCTCGCCGAGCAGCGGGCGCTGAAGGGGCCGCTGTCGACGCGCGTGGTCCCCGTGAATCACGGCAAGGCGCAGGAGATGGCCGAGCTCGTGAAGCCGCTCCTGTCCCCCCGCGGCAGCGTCAGCGTCGACGTCCGCACCAACACGCTCATCATCCGCGACGTCCGCGGCTCCGTCGCGCTGCGCTGATGGTGCGGGTCCTCTATCCGAACCTCGGCGCCGAGGAGGAGGACGCGCCGCCGTCGTCGACGCCGCCGGCACACCTCCGCCTGCTCGCCGGGGCCTGGGAGCGGGCCCTCGACGTCGCCGATCGCCTTGGCCTCACGACGAGCGGGCTCGTTGCCTGGCTCAACACGCCGCGCGCGCGGGCGACGGCGCGGGCCCGCCAGCTGCCGCTGTGGGGCGCCGATCCCTCCGTCGTCGACGTCGTCCACGACAAGGCCTTCTGCGCTCGCGTCGCCCGCGACCACGGCCTCGTCGAGCCCGAGCTGCGTGGGGCGATCACGATCCTCGACGTGCCCGAGACCACCGTCGACGCCCTCGTCGCCTGCACGCGGGCCGCGCCCGACTGGATGCAGGTGGGCGGGCTCGTCGCCAAGCCGCGGCGGGGCACGAGCGGGCGGGGCCGCCTCGATCTCCGGCGCGGCATCACCGAGCGGGCGGCGGCGCGGCTGCGTCGGCGCGGCGGTGTCGTCGTCGAGCCGTGGCTGCCGCGGGTGGCGGACTACTCGAGCCAGTGGTGGATCGACGAGGCCGGCCGGCCCCGCTTCCTCGGCGCCACCGTGGCGACCCAGAACTTCGCCGGGCTGTGGCAGGGCGCCCGGCTCTGGCTCGACGACGACGGTGTGCCGGGCATCCCCGGACGCGCGGGGATCGAGGTCGTCGACCGCAGCCAGCTCGTCGTGCGCGAGGCCGCCCGCGCCGGCTACGTCGGCCCCTGCGGCGTCGACGTGTTCTCCTGGCGGGCCGACGACGGCGGCTTGCGATGGCGCCTCTGTGAGCTCAACGCCCGCATGACCGGTGGCCTCGTGGCGGTCCTGCTCGCCGTCGACCTCGCGCATCGGGGCCTGGCGCGCCCGGGGGATCCCATCCGCTACGCCGACGGCGAGGCGGTCGTCGACGCCGGCCGGTCCGGGGCGGACGATGGCGCGGTTTGCAGCGGCGATGGCGCTTCAGGCTAGTGTGGGCCCCCCCACGTGAGGAGCCCCATGTCCACGAAGCAGAAGACGACGAAGTCCGCGCCGGCGCGTTCGAAGAAGGCGACCCCGAAGGCCGCCGCGCCGAAGGCGGCGACCCCGAAGGTCAGCCATGGCCCGCACACGCTCGCCATCGACATCGGCGGCACCGGCCTCAAGGCGAGCGTCCTCGACGTCAACGGCCACATGACCACCGAGCGTGTGCGCATCGACACGCCCCATCCCTGCTCGCCGAAGCTCCTCGTCGACGGGCTCGTGGGCCTCGCCCGCGAGCTGCAAGGCAAGGGTCAGCGCTGGGACCGCGTCTCCGTCGGCTTCCCCGGCCTGATCCGGCACGGCATCATCCACACCGCGCCGAACCTCGGCACCCAGGCCTTCGCCGGCTTCAACCTCGCGAAGGCCCTCGAGGAGAAGCTCGGCGCCCCCGTCCGCGCCGTCAACGACGCCGACATGCAGGGGCTCGCCGCCATCAAGGGGGAGGGCGTCGAGTTCGTCATCACCCTCGGCACCGGCTTCGGCACCGCCCTCTTCAACGACGGCCGCCTGCAGGTCCACCTCGAGGTGGCGCACCTGCCGTTCCGCAAGGGCGAGACCTACGACCAGCAGCTCGGCGACCGCGCGCGCAAGGCGATCGGCACGAAGAAGTGGCTCAAGCGGGTGCATGAAGCCATCGCCAACATGCAGACGCTCACCAACTTCGACCACCTCGCCATCGGTGGCGGCAACGCCAAGCACCTCGAGGGCGAGAAGCTGGCGAAGAACATCTCCCTCGTGGACAACAGCGCTGGCATCCTCGGCGGCATCCGCCTGTGGGACAACCGCGTCGGCGACGTCTGACGCTGGCGCTCGTCGCGCGGGGCCGCCGCCGGTCTCGCGTCACGAGCCTGGTCTCTCTTCACGTCGGGTGGGTTTCCCACCCGGCACCGCGTCGTGCGGGCCTGATCCCGCGTGTTGAACCGCGGCCCCCCGTGGCTCGTCAGATGGGGGTTGTCCGTTCGAGCCGCCCCCGAGGACCCCATGCGTCGCATCGCCCTGTCCGCCCTCGCCCTCGCCGCCCACGCCGCCTGGGCCGACGTCGCGCCGCCGCCGCCGACGCCCACCCCGGTCCCCGCGCCCGCGCCGGCCACGACCCCGCCGGTGCCCGCCGAGGCGCCCCCCGTCGAGCCCATCCCCGCCGGGCCCCGCACCTACACCCTCGACGCGAAGAAGAGCTCGTTCGTCGTGCAGGTCTTCAAGGCGGGCGCGGCGTCGGCGCTGGCCCACGACCATGTCATCCACGCCACCGGCATGTACGGCACCGTCGTCCTCGACGCCGCCGACAAGGCCGCCGCGACCGTCGACATCACGGTGCCGACGAAGTCGCTCGTCAACGACGACCCCGTCATGCGCAAGCGCTTCGGCGTCGAGGGCGAGATCACCGAAAAGGACCGCGCCGCGATCCTCGCCAACATGCGCCACCCCGACCAGCTCGACGTGGAGGTCCACCCGACCATCACGTTCAAGTCGACGTCGGTGCAGGCCGGCGCCGGCACCGCGATGACGCTCAACGGCAACCTCACGATCCGCGGCAAGACGAAGGCGATCTCGATGCCCGTCGACGTGACACTCAAGGGCAACACGATCGACGGCAAGGGCACCATCCGCCTCAAGACGTCGGACTTCGGCATCGAGCCGTACTCGGCGTTCCTCGGCGCAGTGAAGAACCAGGACCAGATCGTGCTGCACGTGCGGCTGGTGGCGACGGCGGGCTGACCGAGCGGTCGCGTCAACGCCACGGACGGTGCGATCCGCGTTGATCCGGTCGCGTCCTGCACATCACCAGCGAGTGTGGGTATGATTCCCACCATGTCTCCGCCTCCCGTGCCCGCCGACCATCTCCTCACGGGGATCGGCGTCGCACCCGGCATCGCGCGGGGACACGTCCACCTCATCGATCGACGACGTGAGAAGCAGCCACGCCACCGCGTGGAGCCGGGTGCCGTCGGCGACGAACTCGCGCGCCTCGATCAGGCGTGGGCCGATGCCCGCGAGGCGCTGACGACGCTCTTGCACAAGGCTGGCGACCACTCGGCCATCATCGAGGCCCACCTGCTCATGCTGCAGGACCCGATGCTCGTCGACGGGACCCGCCGGCAGATCGTCGACGACAACAAGTGCGCCGAGTGGGCCATCCGCGCCACCGTCCAGGAGATCCGCGCCCGATTCGACGCGCTCGGAGACGCCTACTTCCGCGAGCGCCGCAGCGATGTCGATTTCGTCGGTGATCGCCTCCTCGACGCCCTCGGCCCCGGGGCCGTCGTCGTCGACAACGTCCCGGTCGATGCCGTCATCGTCGCCCACGACCTCTCGCCCGGCGACGCCATCTCGCTGTCGAAGCGGGGCGTGCGGGCCTTCGTCACCGAGGTCGGTGGCAGCACCAGCCACACCGCGATCCTCGCCCGGGCCCTCGAGATCCCCGCCGTCATCGCCTGCCGCACCGTGCTCGAGCGCGCGGCGTGCGGCGAGGCCTGCATCGTCGACGGCGAGCGCGGCGAGGTGGTCCTGTCGCCGAGCGCCGACGTCATCGCCCGCTACGACGAAGAGGCCGGCCGTCGGCGTGAGCGCGCCGAGGGCCTGCTGCGGGAGCGCGACCTGCCCGCCGAGACGCCCGATGGCTTCCGCGTGGCGCTCCTCGCCAACGTCGAGATCCCCGAGGAGGTCGCCCCCGCCGTCGCCCGCGGCGCCCAGGGCGTCGGCCTCTACCGCAGCGAGTTCCTCTTCCTCAATCGCGGCACCCTGCCGACGGCGGCCGAGCACGAGGCAGCCTGTCGGGCGATCCTCAGCGACCTCGTCGGGCGACCGGCGACGCTGCGCACCTTCGACCTCGGCAGCGACAAGCTGTCGGCGGCGATGCGGGCCCCGCGCGAGCAGAACCCGGCCCTCGGCCTGCGCGGCGTGCGTCTCGGCCTCGCGCGGCCGGCGGCGTTGCGGGCCCAGCTGCGCGGCATGGCGTCGGCGCTGTCGGCCCACCGGCATGGCCAGCTCCTCGTGCCGATGGTGGGCAACGTCGCCGAGCTGCGCGCCGTGAAGCAGATGCTTGCCGAAGAGCTCGATGCCCTCGCCGGCGAGGGCGTCGACGTCTGGCGCGATATCAAGGTCGGCGTGATGATCGAGCTGCCCTCGGCGGTGTGGATCGCCGACGTGCTGGCGAAGGAGGCCGACCTCTTCTCCGTCGGCACCAACGATCTCATCCAGTACATGCTCGCCATCGACCGCAGCAACGAGCACGTCGCCCACCTCTACCAGCCGCTGCACCCGGCGGTGCTGAAGGCGCTGCGCCACGTCGTCGACGCCGGCCACCACGCGGGCATCCCCGTCGGGCTGTGCGGAGAAATGGCGGCCGATCCGCGCCTGACGCCCATCTGTCTCGGCCTCGGCTTCGACTCGCTGTCGATGCCGACGGCCTCCCTGCGCGACGTCAAGCACGTCGTGCGAACCTTCCCACGCGCCGAGGCCGTCGCCCTCGTCGCCGCCTGCGTCGAAGCCCCGGGCCCCGAAGAGGCCAGCGCGCTGCTCGACGAGGCCCACCGCCGCCACCCGCGCTGACCCGCGTCGCCGGGCCGCTCAGCGTCCCGGGGGCGGCGGCCCGACGGGGCGGAAGAACGGGCCGAAGTGGACCTCGGCGTCGGCGGGCTCGATGCGCAGGGCGTCGACACTGTCGAACACAGCGTCCAGCAGCGAGGGCCCGACGGGCCGTCGCCGGCTGCGCCCGAGAAGCCCGCCGGCCACCCCCACGACGACGTCGAGGACGCCGCCCATGCCCGTGTGGGGAGCGGCGCAGGCGGCGCACCAGGGGCGCTGGTTGATGAGCCAGTTCGTGCGGCCGAGGTCGAGGGGCTCTTCGCAGGAGATGCAGCGGACCTCCCAGCCACCGATGGCCCGCCGGCCGGGCGCTGCCGTCGTCGTCGTCGTCGTCGTCGTCGTCGTCGTCGTCGTCGTCGTCGCCGTCGTCGTCGTCGTCGTCGTCGTCGTCGTCGTCGTCGTCGGCAACGCACCGCCGAACACGGCGCGGGCCTCGTCGAGCAGCGTCGAGCCCTGGACGACCGGCAGGGGCCGGGCGCCCAGCTCGGGCAGCTGGCCGCGGGTGATGGTCGACAGCTCCCCCTCGTCGAGCCAGGCGCCGCCACAGCCGCGACACAGGTCGACGGGGACCCCGCGCAGCAGGGTGAGGGTCATGCGGGATCCGCAGCCGGGGCAGACGAGGCGGCGGGGGCCGTCGTCGCTGAGCTCCTTGAGGATCGTTGGCGGCACCCGCAGGTGGCGCTCACACAGCAGGGCGGTGGCCTGGTCGTCGAGGTAGCGGCCCGCGCAGACGCCGCAGACATCTTCATGCAGCGCCCCGGCCGCCGGCACGAGCGACGCGTCGGGGCAGCGGGGGCAGCGGCGCTCCATGACCCGATCCCACGGGACCGCGTCCGTCCCGTCAAGCGCAGCGGTGCGCCGCGGTCGCCTGCGAGGCCGTGAACCGGGTAGCGTCGCCTCGTGAGCGAGTCCATCGCCTTTGGTCGCTATGAGCTGCGGGAACTCCTCGCCGTGGGGGGCATGGCCGAGATATTCCTCGCGCGCGCGCGCCTCGGCGGCATCGCCCGCACCTGCGTCATCAAGCGCATCCTGCCCGAGTACTCGACGAGCCGGCCCTTCGTCTCGATGTTCATCGACGAGGCCCGCATCACCATCGGGCTCGAGCACGATCACATCGTCAAGCTGCTCGACTTCGGCCAGGTCGATGGCGCCTACTTCATGGCCATCGAGTACGTCGATGGCTGCGACCTCGTCGACGTGCTGCGGGCGGTGAAGGCGCGTGGTGGAGGGCTGCCGCCCCTCGCTGCGGCGTGGATCGCGCGCTGCATCGCCGCCGGCCTCGCCGCTGCCCACGCCGCGCGCGACCACCGCGGCCAGGCGATGAACATCGTCCACCGCGACGTGAGCCCCCACAACGTCTTCCTCGGGTGGGGCGGCGCCGTGAAGATCGGCGACTTCGGCATCGCGTCGGCGAAGAACAAGCTCCACCAGACCAACGTGCCGGGCACCATCAAGGGCAAGTACGGCTACATGTCGCCGGAGCAGACCAGCGCGTCACGCGTCGATGCCCGTACCGACGTCTGGGCGGCCGGCGTCGTGCTGTGGGAGATGCTCGTCGGCGGGCGCCTGTTTGCCACCGACAATCCCGTCGACACGATCCACCGCGTCAACGAGATGGACGTGCCCGCGCCGTCGCAGCAGCGCCCGGGCATCGAGCGGGCCCTCGACTCCATCGTGCTGTCGGCGCTACGTCGTCCATTGGCCCTGCGGACGGCGTCGGCGGCGGACCTGCGCGACGAGCTCGACCACTACATTGCCGGCCGCTTCGACGCCGCGGCGCTGGCGGCGCTCCTGCCGACCCTCGGCCTCACGCCCGAGACGACGCGGGCCGCCCGCATCCGGGGCCGGGCCACGCCGAGCGCGGCGCCGCGACCGCCGACGCAGATGGTGGAGCCCCCCGATCCCCGTCTCCGCGCCCTGCACGAGGAGTTCCGCACCGGGCAGAATCTGTGGACCCTCGTCGACATCGGCGAGCGCCACATTGCCCTCGGCCAGCGCAGCCAGGGCCTCGACGCCATCCGCACGGCGGCGGCGGTCTTTGCCCACCGGGGCCTGCTGGTGCAGGCCGTCTGCGCCGCCCACGCGCTGCGCCCGCTCGTCGACAAGGCGGCCTTCGACGCCGACCTCGAGACCCTCGCGCGGTTGCGCGGACACGATCGCCTGCGGCTCAACGCCCACATCCAGACCTTCGAGCACCGCGACTTCTTCGCCCTCGTGCAGGAGGCCGATCCATCCGGCCTTGGCGTCGAGCACACCGAGCAGACCCTCGCCCACGATGTCACGCCGCTGCTCGGGGCGGTCAGCCCCGCCGACTTCGTCCGGCTCGCCCGGCTCGCGCGGGTCGAGCGAAAACCGCAGGGCGCGACCCTCGTGCGGGAGGGTGAGCGCAGCGACGCCCTCTACGCCGTCGGTCGCGGCCGCGTCGTCGTCGGCACGAGCTCCAGCGACGACGACGCCGTCGCCGGTGGCGTCAGTGGCCGCGTCTACGTCGCCGCGCTCACCGAGGGTGACTTCTTTGGCGAGTTCAGCTTCCTGACCCGCTCGCCGCGCAGCGCGACGGTGGAGGCCGCCAGCGACGTCGTGCTGCTGCGCATCGATCGCGTCACCGTCGACGAGCTCGTCAACGCCGACAGCGCGTTTTCAGCCCCGCTGCTCGAGTTCTACAAGGAGCGGGTCGCCGAGCTGCTGCTCGCGAAAAACCCCATCATCGGCGCGCTGCCGCCCGAGATCCGGCGCGGGCTCATCAAGGGGGCACGCATCCAGAAGTACCTCGACGGCGATGCCATCGTGCAAGAGGGAGAGCTCGCCGACGAGCTGTTCTTCATCCTCAACGGCGAGGTCGAGGTCCACCGCAACGAGCACGGCATCCCCGTCTTCATCAACAAGCTCCATGAGGGGCAGTTCTTCGGCGAGATGGCCGCGCTCACGCACCGTCCCCGCACCGCGACCGTCTATGCGATGGGCCCGGTGGAGGTCCTCGCCGTCCGCCGTGAGGAGATCGAACGGGGCCTCGACGTCGCCGCCGATGTCCGCCGCCTCTTCGAGCGGGCCATGGCCCTGCGGGCCGCCGAGACCGAGGAGCGGGTCCGCGAGACCACACAAATCTTCGAGGGGGTGTGACGGTGCCGCGCCCTTCCCCTCGTGACCCGTCTCCTGTAGAGGGCGGGCCGTGACCAGACTGCGGTCCGTCCTGGTGCTCGGTGTCGTCGTCGTCGCTGCCGTCGGTGGTGCGGCGACGGCCTGGGTCGTCCATGAAGAGGGCCCGGCGGCCCTGCGCTCGGTCCTCGCCGTGCAGGGGGGCACCCTCTTCGCCCTCGCCATCGCCGTGTGGGTCCTGCTGCAGCCGACGGTGTCGCGCCTCGACGAGCTCGTCGAAGCCCTCCGTGCGTTTGCCCGCGGCGAGCGCCACACCCGCGTGCACCCGGCCGACTTCGCCGGCCTCGCCGACGTCGCCCGCGCCGTGAACGACGTCGGCGCCTCCCTCTGCGAGAACGACGACCCCAACCTCGGCCCCGTCCAGCGCAAGGTGCGCGAGAAGGCGCCGGCCCGTCCGCCCAGCGAGGAGCCCCGTCCGTCGGCGACGCAGCCCGAGCGGGCCGGCCCGCCGCGCCCGCCGCCCCGCCGCCCGGCGATCATCGACGGCGACGAGGTCGGCGAGGTCCGCAAGCACCAGCGCCCGCGCGACCCCGCTGCGACGCCGCCCGCCGCGCCGACAACGCCGGCCGCGCCGACGCCGACGCCAGCAGCCCCCACGCCAACGCCCGCGCCGTCGGCCATCGACGTCGTCATCGACAGCCGCGTCGGCCCCGCCGAGAGCACGGCGCCGACGACGCCGCCCACCACGCCGCCCACGCCCATCGTCGAGACCGAGGGCGTCGCCGAGCCCCGCGTCAGCCGCAAGCACCGCCGCAAGGCGAAGCGGGCCGCGTCGATGGCGGCGTCGCTGAAGCCGTCGTCGACGTCGTCACTGCCGCATCCGGCCATCGGCGCCGACGACGACGAGGTCACCGACACCGGCGGCCGCACCATCTCGGCATCGGGGTCGGGCGAGGGCGCCGCCGAGGCCGGCGAGCCTGGCGAGTCCCCGTCGGCCACGACGGGCGGCCCCGAGGCTCCGGCCACCGTCATCGAGCCGGCGCCGCCGCCGGCCATGCCGTCGCGCGACGAGCTGCAGCGCCTGTTCGACGAGTTCCGCCGCGAGAAGCGCGCCGCCGGGCAGGGGGACTCGATGGACGTCGACTTCGACGCCTTCGCCGAGACCATCCTCGGCGAGAGTGAGCGCCTCGTCGCCGAGCACCGCTGTCGCGGGGTCCGTTTCGAGGTCGCCGTCGCCGACGGCGAGGTGTCGCTGCGTCCACGCCTGCTCCGCTGATCGGGCGTCAGCCTTCTGTGCCGAGGTCTCCATGACTGAGTCGAACGTCCGCCGCGCGTTCTCCGTCGCCATCTTTGCCCGTCGGACCGCCGGGCCCGACGCCGGCCGTGTCCTCGTCATCAAGCACCGCCGCCTCGGCACGTGGCTGCCCGTCGGTGGCGAGCTCGAGGCGGGCGAGAGCCCCCTCGAGGCGGCGCGTCGTGAGCTGCGCGAGGAGACCGGGCTCGAGGGCCACTTCCGCCCGCTCCTCGACGAGGTGAGCGGCGCGCCCCCCGGGCTGCTCGGCTACGAGGAGCACCCGGCGGGCAGCAAGGGCACGCACCTCAACTTCTGCTTCGTCGCCGACGTCGACGACAGCCCGCTGCGCCCCTGCGACGAGTACGACGAGCACCGCTTCGTCGACGCCGCCACGCTGATGACGCTGTCGTGCCCACAGAACGTGCGTGAGCTCGGCCTGCGCGCCCTCGTCGGCGGGAGGCATGCCCTCGTCGGTGTCGCCCGCGCCTGGCTCGCTGCCTTCAACGCGCGGGACCTCGACGGCCTCCTCGCGCTCTACGCCGACGACGCGGTGCACGTGTCGCCGAAGCTGCGCGACCGCCGTCCCGAGACGGGCGGCCAGATCGTCGGCAAGGCCGCGATGCGCGACTGGTGGGCCGACGCCTTCGCCCGCCTGCCGGGCCTGCGCTACGAGGAGCGCCGCGTCACCGCCGAGGGGCACAGCGTGTTTCTCGAGTACGCCCGCGTCGTGCCGGGCGAGCCCGAGCTGCTCGTCGCCGAGCGCTACGACGTCGACGCGAGCGGCCGCATCGCGCGCAGCCACGTCTTTCACGGCTGAGGTCGACGTCGTCGTCGGCCCGTGGGCTTCGTCAGCGGCGGGCGAAGCGGACGTTCTGCATGCGGCGCTGCTCGAAGATGGCGGGGTGCTCTTCGAGGTGCAGGGCGTACCACTGGTCGCCGTAGCCCTTCATCTTCATCTTCTTGTCGTTCTGCAGCGCGAGGAGGTTCTGCACGAGGTGCGGGTCGCTCTCGCCGAGCTTCTCCTTGCCGCGCGACAGGATCTCGATGGCCTTCTTGCTGTCGCCGTTGGTGGCGTGCAGCCACGCCCACGTCGACCACAGGAGGCCCTGCTTCTCGGCGAAGCGCACGGTCTTCTCCATGATGTCGTCGACCGGTGCGAGCGTGAGCTTCTGCGCCTTCACCTTCTTCGGGTCGAGGGCCCCCGACGAGAGGACGGCGAGCATCATCTTGGCGTCCCACGAGCGGATGAACGCCGACTCGAGGTAGGGGCGCGACTTCTCGAAGTCCTTCTTCATGAAGAGGATGGCGCCGATCTGGCCGTCGATCTGGCTGCCGAGAAACGGCGCCCAGCGGGCGAAGCGGGTCTTCACCGCCTGCAGCAGGCCGATGGCGCCGTCGAGGTCGCGCTTCTGCGCGGCGGCCATGACGCCCGGCATCGCGGCGTTCACGAGCTTGTTCACCCGGAACACGCTGTAGATGTAGACGCCGGCGGTGACGGCGAGAAACGGCAGCACGCCGGCCCACCAGGTGGAGAAGATGAGGCTGACGGCGACCCCGGTCAGGAGTCCGGCGGCGACGGCGACAACGATCGACAACATGGGGCCCGACCTAGCCGGGGCAACCAGACGCGGCAACGGCGACCCGACAGGAACGCCTGTTCAGCCGCGGCCGATCGGATCCGGTGCGGTCACAGACGCGGCGGCGCCGCCCATATCGGGTGTGCCGCTTCCGGCACCGGAGAACACCATGAAGCTCAAGACCCTCTTCATGTCGATGCTCGTTGCCATCCCGGCCCTCGCCGCCGGCGCCAACGCCCTCGCCGGCAAGGACTGCAGCTGCTCCGAGTGCGCCTGCGGCAACGCCTGCGCCTGCGAGTGACGAGTTCGTCGGCCGTCGGCGTGGTGCGGCGTCCGACGGACCCCGTGCGCGCCGGCGGCCAAAGTCCTACAGCCTCCCCATGGATCCCGCTGCCCGGCGCGACCTGCACGACGCGATGCTTCGCCTGAGAGACGGCGACCGCGACGCCGCGCGCCCGGTCTTTCACGCCCTGTGGGGCCCGACCCTCGCCGTCGCCCGCGCCGGCCTCGGCGACGACGCCGACGCCAGCGACGCCGCGCAGCAGGCCCTCATGAAGCTCTTCGCCGGCGCGGCGTCCTTCGACCCCGATCGCTCGGCGCTCGGCTGGGCCCTCGCCCTCGTCACCTGGGAGGTCCGCACGCTGCGGACCCGTCGGCGCCGCCGCGGCGAAGACGCCGCCGTCGACATCGACGCCGTCGACAGCGTCGACCACGTCCGCGCCAACGTCGACGCTGCCACCACCCTCACGCGGGCCGAGGATGTCGCCCGCGTCGCCGACGCCTTCGTCCGCCTCGACGCCCGCGATCAAGAGACCCTCAGGGCCTTCCTCGACGGTGAGGCCGCCGGCGCCCCGCGCGAGCGCAAGCGTCGGCAGCGCGCGATCGACCGCCTGAAGGCCCTCGTGCTGGGCCCCGCCACTCCTCCGTTGCCAGGAGACGACCATGTCTGACCCCACGTTCTCCGCCGTGGCCGGCGCCTACGAGCGCGGGCGCCTCGCCTGGGCCGCGCCCCGCGCCCTCGTCGCCGGGCTCGCGGCCCTCCCGTCGGTCCTCATCGGTGGCAGCGGCTGGCGCAGCGTGCTCATGGCGCTGGCGCTCATCGGCATCGCCGCGGTGTCCGGCTGGCGCTCCCGCGGGGGGCTCCTGGGCGCCCTCGCCGGCGCCGCCGTCGCTGCCGTGCCGGTGGTGATGAGCCGCCTCGTCGGCGACGGCCACGCCTGCGCGGGCGGCATCTGCCTGTCGTGGTGCGGCGTCGCCTGCGCCGGCGGGGCCGCCGCGGTGGGCGTCGCGTCGGGCGCGGCGTTCTCGGGCCTGCGGCACGGCCGGATCGACTTCGTCGTCGCCGCCATCGCCGCCACCGTGGTGGGGACCCTCGCCTGTCCGGTCGTCGGCGTCGGCAGCGTCGTCGGCGCCCTCGCCGGCGTTGTCGTCGCTGCTCCCCCCGCCGTCGTGGCCTGGGGCGCGTGGCGGGAGGCGCAGCGGAAGGCGCTTGCCTGACGCGCTGCCTCTGCTAGACACGCGCCTGATGGAAGGGCCGATCACCGATCGGCTCCGACCCGTCGAAGACAGTCGGTGGCCGTCGTCGTCGAGACGGCGGAGGTAAACCGGGCGCGGAGGCGACCGGGCCGGCCGAGACGAGGTGGCTTGAGGGTTCCTCCCGACGCGATGTCGGTGGGCCCGCGACCGACTCGCCTCACTCCTGTCCTCGCGGTGGTCTTCGTCGTCGACGAAGCCGCGGAGACAGTGTTGTCCGAAAGGAGGCTCGAATGACCGATCGCGCGACCAAGGAAGAGCAGCTTGCCTTCCTGAAGAACGAATTCTCTGAAGTCGCCAGCGTGATCCTCACGAGCGTGCAGGGTTTGAACGCGTCCGAGGTGGACAGCCTGCGCCGGAAGATGAACGAAGCGGGAGTCAACTACCGCGTCGTGAAGAACACCGTCGCCAAGCGTGCCACCGAGGGGACTCCGCTGTCCGTGATTGCCGATGACTTCCGCGAAGTCACCGCCATCGCGTGGCACAAGTCCGACCCGGTGGCGCCCGCCAAGGTGCTCACCGCGTTCAAGAAGGACGTGGAGAAGTTCGTCATCAAGTCCGGCTACCAGGGTGGTGTCCGGCTCGATGAAGAGGGTGTCAAGGCGCTTGCCTCGATGCCGTCGAAGGACGAGCTCCGCGCGCAGCTCCTGGGCACGATCAACGCGGTGGCTGGAAAGCTCCTCGCGCAGATCCAGGCCCCGGCCCAGCAGCTTGCTGGGGTGCTGCAGGCCAAGCACGACGAGGATCAGAAGAAGGCGGCCTGAGCCGTCGTCTGCTGACGTCAGTTTTTTCAACCGTTTCCCTCAATTCACTGTTCGCCCCAGCGTGGGCGACCACATCGGAGTCAACACATGGCCGATCTCGCCGCTCTCAAGACCCAGCTCTCCGCTCTCACCCTGATGGAAGCCGCCCAGCTCGTGAAGGACCTCGAGGAGTCCTGGGGCGTCAAGGCCGCCGCTGGCGGTGGCATGATGATGGCGATGCCCGCCGCTGGCGGCGCCGCTGCTCCGGCTGCTGAGAAGACCGAGTTCACGGTCGAGCTCACCAACGCCGGCGACAAGAAGATCCAGGTCATCAAGGTCGTGCGCGAGCTGACCGGCCTCGGTCTCAAGGAGGCCAAGGACCTCGTCGACGGCGCCCCCAAGGTGCTCAAGGACGGCGTCTCGAAGGCCGACGCCGAGTCGATGCAGAAGAAGCTCGAGGCCGAGGGCGCGAAGATCACCATCAAGTGATCTTCCGCTCGCGACGCGAGCACGAGCGAGGCGGCCATCGGCCGCCTCGTTCTCTTTTCCGGGGCTGTCTGCCAGGCGGCGCTCCTGTCGACGTCGACGGCTGCGGCTATGGCCGGCGTCGGCCGCGGACGACGACGTCGACGTCGCGGACGTCGACGCCGGGCAGGGGGGCGCGCTGCTCGACGGCGAAGGCGTCCCAGGGGATGTCGGAGATGGCGCCGGTATCGTCGTCGACGAAGTGGTGGTGGGGCTCGAGCCGCGGATCGAAGACGACGCGGTCGCCGGTGATGGTGAGCTCGCGCAGCAGGCCCTTCTCCACCAGCAGATGCAGCGTGTTGTAGACGGTGGCCCGCGACAGGGCCGGCGCCTCGGGGCGCACGCGGGCGAAGACCTCGTCGGCGGACGGGTGGCTGTCGGTCGTCAGGACATAGCGCGCCACGGCGATGCGCTGCGGCGACGGCTGGATGCCGCGTGCGTGCAGGAGCCCCACCACGTCCATGGCGACATCCTACGGACGGCCTGAAAGGGCGGCAACGCGCGCGGTGGGCGTCAGCCGAGCGACTTCAGCTTCGCGAGGTACTGCTCGCGGGTGAACACGCCACGCTGCACACAGGCCTCGACAAGGAAGCGCAGCAGGTGGGCCGTCTCGCGGATCGCGACCTCGGCGTCGGTGGCCGTGGGCTGGGCCCACCACGGCGTCGGGGGCCGCGCGGCGGCAGCGGCCGCGGCATTGGCAGCACCCGCCACCCGGGCGGCCACGGCAGCGAGCTCGGCGGCGGAGGTCTGCGTCGGCTGGCCGAGGGCCGGGCCGTCGCCGGGTGTCATCGTCGCCGCGCCGTCGTGGACGAGGGTCATCTGCTGCGGGTTCGTGCTGCTCGGCGCCCGCTTCGTCCGGGGCGGCGGACAGGGCGACGGGTCGCCCTGGTAGTAGTGACGGATGGCCCACTCGATCTCGCGGTCGGGGGCGAGCACGAGCTTCACGCGGGCGCCGACGCGGAAGGTGACCTCGTCGATGCCGCCGAGGTTGTTCGGGTCCGACGTCGCGATGGTGACGCTCTTGTCGTCGCGCGTCAGCGGAAAGATCGCGTGCTTCTGGCAGAAGTCGACGGGCAGCACCTTCTGGATACCCGGGGCGACCTTCTCGTCGGGCAGGCTCACGAGGGGCACGCCGAGCTGGTGGCTGAGACCCTTCCACAGCATCATCTCGTCGATGAAGCCGTTGTTGACGAGCACGTCGCCGAGCCTGCCGCCCCACTGCTTCTGCACGGCAAGCGCGGACTGAAGCTGCATCTCGTCGATGAGCCCGGCCTTGATCATCAGGTCGCCCAGCTTGATGCGCGCCACCAGGCCAGCGTAGCGCCCGGTCGCGGTCGCCTCCAGAAAGCGGGCTGATGACGCAGACTGGCGCACGGCGCCGCCGTCGCCGACACTGCCGACATGGCCGTCTACACCGTGCTGAGCGACGACTTCGTCCGGGCCATGGTCGCCGTGTACCCCGAGGTCAACGGTCCGCCTCCTGGCCACGCTGTCGTCGAGATCACCGGCATGCCCCAGGGCTCCATCAACACGACCTATCGCGTGCGGTTGGCCGACGACGGCACCTGGTTCCTGCGCGTCAACGAGGGCAAGCCCTTCGCGCGCCTCGTCCGCGAGCGCGACCTGCTGGCAGCCCTGGCGACAAAGCCGCTCGGTGTGGTGACGCCGCGGATGGCGACGTCGGTGGCGGGCAGCGTCTTCTTCGCCGTCGACGGCGACGACGGCGTGCGTCGCTGGGCATCGCTGTTTGCGGGCCTGCCGGGGCGCGAGATCGGCGCCTTCGAGGTGACCCCGGCCCACGCCGTCCAGGTCGGCGCCTTCCTCGCCCGCTTCCATCACGCGATGCGGCGGTTCCGCGGCGGCCCGAACCCCTACGGCCATCGCGTCGTCGACAGCTGGTTTCCGCGCCTGCTCGCCTTCGAGGGCACCCGCGCCACCGCGCAGCGGCTGCAGACGACGCTCCATGCAGTGCTCCGTCGTCGCCGGCCGTTGCCGCGGGGCCTCGTCCACGGCGACCTCTTCATCGACAACACCCGCTGGTCGCCGACGTCGACGCTGGTGGCCGCCTTCGACTGGGAGATGGCCGGCCGCGACGCCCTCGCCCTCGACCTCGCCATCACGCTGTGCGCATGGGCCTTCCGTCGCGAAGACGGCGTGATGACCCTGCGCGACGACGTCGCCGTCGCCCTCGTCGACGGCTACCAGCGGGTGCGTCGCCTGCGGGCCTCGGAGCGGCGCGGCTTCTTCGGCGAGCTGCGCCAGGCGGCCATCCGCTTCGCCGCGTCGCGGATGGTGGACTTCGCGCTGCCCCGACCGGCCGGCGCCGTCGCCGAGCGGCGCTACCTCGACCCCGCCGACTTCGTCGCCCGCCTCGACCTGCTCGAGGGCCTCGGCGAGCGCGGCGTGCGGCGGCTGCTGGGCCTCTCTGAGGGGCGCTCGTCATGATCGCGCTCTTGCCCCTCCTCGTCGGCCTCGCGGCGGCACCGCCGACCACCTCGACGCTGCTCGACGTGCGCTGGGCGGACGACAGCGCCCGCACCGGCCGCATGCTCGTCGTCGACATCGCCGTCGCCCCCAGCGTCGAACCCATCGTCACCCTCGACGTGAAGCTCGGCGAGCACGAGGGCATCAGCTTCCCGGCGAGCGCCGATCGACGTCGCCACCGGGCGCTGGTGCCGATCCCGATCGACGCCCGCCCCGGGCCGCGCCCGCTGCAGATCGAGGCGACGCTGCAGGACGGCACGCCGGCCCGCTGGCAGAAGCCCGTCCCCGTGAAGGAGGGCGCCTACGACAAGCGCCACATCAAGGTCGGCAAGCAGTTCACGAGCCCGTCGAAGGCGCAGCAGCAGCGGGCGGCGAAGGAGGCCGAGGCGCTGTCGGCGGCGCTGGCGACGACGTCACCGGAGCGGCTGTGGCGCGGCTCCTTCGCGCGGCCCACGGCTGGCGTGGTGACCTCGCCGTTTGGGACGCTGCGCACCTACAACAAGAAGAAGAAGTCGCGACACCTCGGCCTCGACCTCGACGGTGACGTCGGCGCGCCCATCGTGGCCCCCAACCGCGGCCGGGTGCTTCTTGCCACCGAGCGCTTCTACTCCGGCGGCACCGTCGTGCTCGATCACGGGCAGGGCTTCATCACGATGTACTTCCACATGTCCCGCATCGACGTCGCCGTCGGCCAGCTCGTCGAGAAGGGGGAGGGCCTCGGCGCGGTCGGCGCGTCGGGCCAGGTGACGGGACCCCACCTGCACTGGAGCGTGAAGCTCGACGGGCTCTACATGAGCCCGAGCCAGCTGCTGGATCTCGACCTCGCGATGGACAGCGAGCCGCTGCCGTCGCCGTCGGCGCCATGAGCGCTGCTGCAGTCGTCGTCCGTCGGAACGGGACATTGCGCACACTCGCTCCGCTCGCGTGCGCAATGGGCGTTGTCGATCGCGTCAGCCGCCGAACAGGCCCGGCGTCTGCTCGGCCTCGATCTCGGAGTTGGTGAGCACGCTCGTGCGGATCAGGTACTCGGCGGTGGCGTCCGAGCGGATCTCGATGAGGTGCTCGCCCTCGCGAAACACCTTCTGCTGCTTCACGAAGATGCCCTGGGCGTTGCTGTCGTCGAAGATGTTGGCGCCCTGGCTCTCGAAGCGGAACGCGTCGACGCAGGCAGGCTCGTGCCAGATGATCTCGGTGTCGGCGCCCGGGCCCAGCTGCGTCCGCCAGAAGATCTCGACGCGGATCGTGGCCTCGCCGGCCGTCGGCACGATGAGCGAGCGCTGCCCGGGGAACTCGCCCTCGAGGAAGCGGTCCTCCTCGACGAGCTTGCAGCCCGCCGTCGTGTTGCAGACGGGGATCTCGAGGTCGCAGGTGTCGAGGGCGCGGGGACCGGTGAAGGCGCCCTCCGAGCCGTTCGTGCACGCCGACACGCCGGCGAGGGTGACGGCGGCGATGCAGGCAGGCAGGTGGCGGCGGCGCATGATGACCTTCACTCGAAGAGCACGAAGCGGAAGTCCTCGACGAGCTGGTCGGCGACCTCCGGATCCTTGCGGTCCGGCGCGAGGAACGTGAAGGGGAAGCGGGCCACCCGGAAGATCGGGAAGGCCTGGGGCGCTCCACCGGGGACCTGCCCGAAGAAGATGCGGATGTCGTTGCTGCCGCGGGGCTGGCCGTCGGCGGCGAGGGTCTCGACGAGGGAGACGTTGCGCACGCGGAAGTCGGTGCACTGGCGTTCGGCCGCCGACACCCGCAGGAACTCATCGCGGCTCGACGGCGGCAACAGCTGCGTCGTCACCCGCACCGTGATGTGGCGGTCGCAGGGGGCCGGCAGGCCGTCGCAGGCCGCGTCGAGGCGATAGGTGCCGTTCTCCTCGACGAGCACGGCCGGTCCGGGCTCGGGCTCGGCGGCGTCGCGCCAGGCGAGCAGCGTGCGGCCCCGGTCGCGGACGAAGCTGATGGAGCCGTTGCCGAGGGTCGACAGGCCGCCGGTGTCTTCGACGACCACACCGGTGATGGTGCGTGGCTGCGACGCAAAGAGCAGGGTCCGGATGCCGAGGTCCACCTCGCGGTAGAGGTAGGCGAGCTGGCTGCGGGTCTTGCTGTCGGCCGAGCGGGCGTCGGTATGGGCCCGCAGCTCGTCGAGGTTCGGCGTGCCGTCGAAGTCGTCGTCCTCAAGGCCGTCGTCGTCGAGGAAGTTGGTGCCGCCAAAGACCTCGAGTGGATCGGGCAGGCCGTCGGCGTCGGTGTCGAAAAGGGTCGGGTCGAGGCGGAGCAGGGCCTCCTCGCAATCGAGCAGGCCGTCGCCGTCGCTGTCGCGGACGAAGCGGACATCCTCCTCGAGGAAGGCGCACGTGACGGGGTCGTCGAAGACACCGGGGTTGAGGCCGGTCGTCTGCAGCAGCAACTCGACCTTGTCGCCAATGCCGTCGCCGTCGCTGTCGCGCCGGGTCGGATCGGTCTCGTAGGTGGCCTCCTCGTCGTCGCTGAGGCCGTCGGCGTCGCTGTCGGCGACGGTGGTGCCGTCGGGCAGGGTGCGGGCGTTGAGGTTCGCGACGACGAAGCTCTTCTTCAGAAAGACATTGCGGGCGCTGTTGATGTCGAGGGCGGTGAACGAGAAGTTCTGCGGGCCGCAGCCGGGCACGAGGAAGTTGCCGCCCTGATCGCGCGCGCACAGGGGGCGGTACTCGCCGGCGCCGGCGAAGGTCATGCGCTGCAGCTCGTCCTGCGTGCCGGTGCGGACGCCGTCGTCGGTGCTGAGCGAGGCGAGATCGATGGCGTGGACCTGCAGGTCGGCGCCGCCGTTGTCGAGGACCTGCTCACGGAGCTGGGCGACGCGCTCCTGCAGCACACAGGCGGTGCCGCACTCCGGCGTCACGGCACCGTCGAGGACGATGTCATCGGTAGGGCCGTTCTGGGCGAAGATGATCACGTATTTCGTTCGCGAGCGGGGGCCGCGCGCCGTCGACAGGAGATCACCCGTCACGAGGGAGCTGGCGATCGAGAGGGCCTGACCGGTGCGGCGGCAGCCATCGGCGGTGCAGGGGACGGCGACGGTGAGGGCGCCGGCGGCCTCGGCGACCTCGGTGGCGTTGGTGGTGAAGCCGCCGGCCGGCTGCAGCAGCGACTCGCCGCCGTAGCGGATCAGCGCGAAGCTCGTGTCCCGCGAGCGCAGCGAGGCCACGACGTCACGCAGGGCGCTCACCCGCTTGGACTGGAGGGCAGCGATGCCGGCGGCGTCGAGACCGGCGATGATCTCGGCGCTGCTGTCGACGACGAACACGACGCGGAGCGGGAACGAACGCTCGGCCGGGTTGTCGGTGCAGACCTGGCCGGTGAAGGCGACGCGATCGGCCTGGGCCGGGATGTCGACGGGGTCGTAGAGGGACACGTTGGTACAGGCGGTCGCCACCAGCGCCGCGAAGGCGACACCGGCGATGACCTGTCGCGAGCCAACCCGCAGCGCACCCGGCTTCACCATGGGCGCAAGCATAGCAGTGTGCGCGGGTGCTATGTTCCGCCCATGAGACGCAGCCCCTCCTATCGGCGGACGTGCCGGGTCGGCCTCACGCTGGCGTTGGTCACGGCCACGGGCGCCTGTGAAGAGATACTCACCCCCCCGGTCGAAGAGGAGCCGCCGGCGCCGGGCTTCGTGATCTCGACCCCCGCCGAGGTCCGCACCCTCCACGACGTCGCCGTCATCGTCGCCGACCACACCGGCATCACCAGCGCCTTCGCCGTCGGCACCGACGGCACCATCCTGCACTTCGACGGCACGGCCTGGGCCCGCGAGGAGTCCGGCGTCGACGTCGACCTCGAGAGCGTCTCCGGCGTCGTCGATGGCGACGGCTTCGAGCACGTCTTCGTCGTCGGCGACGCGGGCACGGTGCTGCGTCGGCGCGGGGCGGGCGGCGACTGGGAGGTCGTGCCCACCGGCGTCGACGAGCACCTCTTTGGCGTGTGGGTCCGCACCGACGACGACGCCTTCGCCGTCGGCGACAACGGCCGCGTCCTGCGCTGGGACGGCGAGGTGATGGTGCCCCTCGTCGACGAGGTCCTGATCGAGACCGGCGCGGTCGACGAAAACGATCAGCCGATCGCCTTCCCGATCGCCGACCCCCTCAAGAGCGTCATGGGCCGCGACAGCGAGGTCTTCACCGTCGGGCCGCGCGGCACCGTCTACCGCTTCGACGGCACCCGCTTCCTGCGCGAAGACACCGCGACGAACCGTCCTCTCGTCGACGTCTTCACCCGCGCCGGCGTCTGGGCCGCGGCCACCGATGGTGTGCTGCTGCGTCGCCGGGATGGCGCCTGGCGCGACGACGAGTTCATCGCCCCCATCCCGGTCTTCCTGCAGGGGATCTGGACCCGCGGCGACGGCGACGTCTTCGCGGTCGGCCTGTCCCCCGAGGTGTTCCACCTCGAAGACGGCGCCTGGACAATCACGTCGGCAGGTACGGGGGTCGCCCTGCGGGCGATCGACGGCGCCGAGCTTCCCCCGGATCCCGACGCGGCGCCGCCGGCGGAGGGCGAGGACCCCCCGCCCGTGGTGCGCCAGATCCTCGCCGTGGGCGCAGGCGGGCGCGTCGTCCGCGGCCCGCTGGTGACCCCCGGCGCGGGCGAGGTTGCGCTGACGACCGTCGCTGCGGGAGACTGACCGCCCGTGAGGTCCGCCATGTCGCGCCCCATCCTCCTTGCTCTCGCCGGCTTCGTGCTCGCCGCGGCCTCGCCGGCCGAGGCGGCCCCGCGCAAGAAGCGCACGCCGTCGGCCCAGACGGCGCCGACGCCGAAGCCGGCCACCGGCAAGACGCCCGAAGCCGAGGCTGCTCCGTCGGCGTCGGCGGGTGGCGGCGAGGCCACCGGCGGGCGTCGCGGCCCCTCCCGCATCGAGTTCGACGACCGCCTCGTGCAGGGTCAGACGAACAAGGCCAACGCCATCTACCTGTTCGAGCGGCGCGAGAGCGCCCTGCGCTCTTTGCTGAAGAAGCGCACGAACTTCCACGAAGAGATGGACGAGATGCTCGAAGACGAGCTGGTGCGCTGAAGCATGAGCGCGGTCGTCCAGATCTTCATCATGAAAAACGGTGCCCTCGAGGGCACCGAGATGGTGAGCGGCGATCGCTTCGTCATCGGCAATGACGCCAACGCCGCCGTCGTCCTCGACGCTCCGAGCGTGGGGGCGCGCCACGTCGGCGTCTTCGTGCACGAGGGCAAGCTCGCCATCCAGGACCTCGGCGCGCCGGGCGGCACCCTCGTCAACGGCGCCCCGATCCAGGGCGCCCGCTACATCAACGCCCGCGAAGACGTCGTCGTCGGCGTCTACACGCTCAAGCTCAAGCTGATGCCCGCGCGGGGCGCGTCGACGGCGCCGCCCTCGGCGGTCGCGTCGGGCCCCGTTCCGGCCGCACCGTCTGCCCCCGTCCCGGTGGCAGCGCCCCAGGCTCCTGCACCTGCTCCCGCGCCGTCGTCGCCGCAGCCCGTGGCCGCGCGTCCGTCTCCGTCTGCGTCGGCGCCGCAGCCCGTGGCTGCGCGTCCGTCGCCATCGTCGCCGTCGCCCTCGGCGCGCCCGGGCATCCAGGTCGGCCACGGCCTTGATGAGCTCGAAAAGACGATGCCGGGGCCGCCGCCGGCGACCGATCCGCCGCTGATCAGCAACGGCGGCAGCGACGATCGCACCGTCGTCGACACCGCGCCCGGGGCCCCGCCTGCTCCGGGCGCCCCCGCCCTGCAGCTGGCCATCCTCGACGACGAGGAAGCCCACGATGACGACGAGGCCTGGTCGCTGGTGGAGCGCCTCGTGCGCCCGCCGGAGCACGCCGCGGGCAAGCACCCCGTCGTCGAGATCGTCCACTATCGTGGCGAGCAGGTCGTCGATCACCGCGTCCTGCGCGAGGGCCAGCGCTTCCTCCTCGGCGACACCTGGACGAAGGCCCAGCGCGTCGACCGGGGCATCACGAAGCCGCTGCCGCTCGTGCACCTCAAGAAGGACGGCGTCGCCGAGATCCTCCAGCACGACGGCGTCACCGGCCGCGTGCTGCGCCAGGGTATCCAGGCCGAGCTGCCCGCCGGCGGCGCGCCCGCCCCCCTCGTCGACGGCGAGCTGTGCAGCCTGAAGATCGGCGCCGAGCGCATCTTCGTCCGCTTCGCGGGCGTGCCGACGCTGCTGTGGACACCGGAGCAGCTGCAGGAGGCCCGCGCCGAACGCCGACTCACGGCCCTCTCCGGCTTCTTCGCCGTCGCCTTCCTCGCCTTCCTCGTCGGCATGTCCTGGCTCTATGGCTTCCGCGCCAAGAACGAGGACGTCATCGAGCTCGGTGATGAAGGCTTCGCCGAGGTCGTCATCAAGGACCTCGAGTTCAAGGAGCCCGAGCCCGAAAAGAAGAAGGAGCCGCCGCCGCCGGTGAAGGCGCCAGAGCCGACGACGCCGCCAGAGCCGGCGTCGAAGACGCCGCCGACGCCGACGCCGAAGGAGCAGCCGAAGGCCGCCCCGGCCGACGCCGCGCCGTCGGAGGCGCCCAAGACCACCGGCCTCGCCGCCGCGCTGTCGAACATCCCGAAGGTGAACGACTCGGCGTCGAGCCAGAACCTCAACGCGGCCTTGTCGAACATCAAGGGCGTGCGGGTCCCCGGCGCCCAGGGTGGCTTCAAGACCAGCGCGCTGACGGGCAAGGGTCCGTCGTCGGGCGTGCAGATCGGTGGCGCCGCCGGCGGCGTGGCGACGAGCGGCATCAACAGCCTGATTCGCAAGGACGGCGCCGCCGGGTCGCTCGGCGGCAAGGGTGATCGCGCCGTCGCCGGCAAGGTCACGACCCAGCCCCGCCTGTCGCAGATGAAGGGCACGGGTGAGCTCTCCAAGGACGAGATCCAGCGCGTCATCAACAGCCACGTCGGCGAGATCCAGTACTGCTACGAGAAGCAGCTGCGCGGCAACGCCGGCCTGGCCGGTCGCGTCGTCCTCGAGTGGACGGTCACGTCGTCGGGCTCGGTCAGCGTGGTGAAGGTGGCGACGTCGAGCCTGTCGTCGGCGGACGCCACCAACTGCATGATGGACCGGGTGAAGAAGTGGAAGTTCCCGAAGCCCCGCGGCTCCGGCAACGTCACCGTCGTCTACCCGTTCGTGTTCAACACCATCTGAACCCCCGCCGTCGCCGTGGGACACTCGCCACGCGGGTCGCGGGGGGTGTAGAACCACGGCGATGCTCCACCGTCTTGCCGCCGTCTTCCTCGCCCTCCTGGTCGCCGCCCCGGCCCTCGCGCAGTACGACGACGAAGTCGGCGGCGGGAGCGCGGTCGTCATCCAGAACCGTCGCTTCAAGATGGCCCACGAGTTCACGCTCGAGGGCGGCACGCTCCCTCTCGACGCGTTCGTGAAGGGCGTGACGCTGTCGGGGCGCTACACGCTGCACTTCGACGACTTCAGCGCCTGGGAGATCGCCGGCGGTACCTACAGCCTCAACATCGACGCCGGCCTCAAGCAGCAGCTCATCGACCGCTTCGGCGTGCAGCCCCAGTCGTTCGCCACGCTGCTGCTCACCGTCGACAGCAACTACGTGATGAAGCCGTTCTACGGCAAGCTCGCCCTCTTCAATCGGACGCTCATCTACGCCGAGCTCTTCGGGGTCGTCGGCGTCACCGCCTCCTACTGGAGCGATGACTCCTGGCGGCCCGGCCCCGACGTCGGCGTCGGCGCCCGCTTCTTCGTCACCGAGTGGTTCAGCATCCGCACCGACCTCCGCTACGCCGTGCTGTTCGGCGGTGTCCCCATCGTCGACCCGAAGGCGACCATCGACGGCTCGTTGCTGCTCGCGGTCGGCGCGTCGTTCAACGTGGGGTACTGAGCATGCACGCCCTGATCGTGCTGTCGTTCATCGCCCTGCGGGAACCTCCGGCAGCAGCTGCGCCAGCGGCCGAGGCCCCGCCCGCTGCCGAGGCCCCTGCCGCCGAGGCCGAGCCCGCCGAGGCTGCGGCGACGCCCGCTGAGGCCACCGAGACGGTCGTCGTCGGCGTCTCCGACGACGTCTTCGAAGACGGCGTCCGCGCCTTCGAGGCCGGCGACGACGTCACCGCCGCCAACAAGATGTGGCACTACCTGAAGGGCAGCGAGCAGACCGCCGACCACTACGAGTGGGCCGAGCTGTACCTGGCGCGCGCGCTGCTGCGCGAGGGCTTCACCCACGGTGGGCTTGAGTACCTCTACAACGTCGCCCGCGAGCGCAAGCGCCCCGAGCTGCTGCCAGTGGCCCTCGCGATCATCGAGCAGGTGCGCGAGGTGCACCCCTACGACGAGGAACTCATCGATCGTGACCTGCTGGCCGGCACCGACTTCGGCGCCCTGCCGCCGGCGAACAAGAGCTTCGTCGAGTACCAGCAGGGCCGCATCGACCTCATCGAGGGACAGACGACCTGGGCCCAGCGCCACTTCGAGCGGCTGAAGCGCTCGGGCGACGAGGGCGAGCGGGTGAAGCGCTACGCGCTGCGCGCGCGCCTCGCCGTCGCCCTCGCCGACCTCCGCGACACCCACGACGGCGCGAGCAAGGCGAAGAAGGAGAAGCGGGCAGCGGCCCTCAAGCAGCTCGAGGAGATCGCCGCCGTCGAGGACGGCGAGTTCTCGGTGCTCAATGACGCGCGCCGGGTGCTCGCCCAGCTCTACTTCGAGGAGGGCCGCTTCGACGAGGCCCTCAAGGCCTACGACGGCATCAAGGTGCCCTTCCTCTCCGAGGAGGAGGCCGACCTCTTCCTCGAGAAGGCCTGGGCCCGCTACTACCAGGGCGACACCAGCGGCACCCTCGGCATCCTGCTCACGCTCGACGCGCCGAGCTACCGGAAGTACTTCCGGCCGGAGCGCTTCGTCCTCAAGGCCCTCGCCTACAAGCAGATCTGCCACTACGCCGCCGCCAAGGCCGCCGCCCGCGAGTTCCTCCGTCGCTACGGCTCGTCGCTGGCCGAGGTCCGCCGCAGCCGCGACCCGCTCACCGATCCGACGATCCGCGCCGCGGCCGTGCAGCGCAAGAAGCCCCGCCGCATGTTCGCGCTGCTCGATGCCCTGCAGCGCGAGCGTGGGCGCGTCGAGCGCTTCTCCGACGAGCACGGCCTCGCGACCCACCTGGGCCGCGTCTATGAGCTCAAGATTGCGCAGGTGAACCGCGACCTCGACCGCGTCGTCGAGGACGAGGCCGCCGAGGTCGCCTCCGAGCTGCTCGACTACGAGGAGCAGGCCCGCCTCGTCGACTACGAGGTCTCCCTCGAAGTGTTCCGTCGCGTGAAGAAGGGCAGCGGCAAGGCCGTCGCCGAGGTCCTGCCGCCAATCCCCCTCGGCAGCCGCGAGGTCTACTACCGCTTCGAGGGCGAGTACTGGAACGACGAGCTGCACGACTACCAGTACCGCATCGACAATCGCTGCTTCGGCGAGGAGCTGTTCGTCCAATGAAGGCCGCCACCCGCCCGCAGCGTCGCCTGCTCGCCGCGCTCCTCTCCGTCGTCGTCACGGCGCCGACGCTGTCGTCCTGCGCCTCGACGCCGACGGCGTCGGTGCCCGGCAAGCTCGAGGCCTCGCGCCTCGAACTCGAGCGCCTCAAGCGCGACATCCTCAAGGTCGACAAGTCCATCGAGGTCACGAAGGACCTCATCAACCGCAGCAAGGGCGAGCGCTACCTGCCCGACCTCTACTTCCGGTTGTCCGAGCTCTACATCGAGAAGTCGCGCCTCGTGTACTTCCGCGTCCTCGAGGAGGCCGGCGCCGACGACAAGACCGCCGTCGTCGCGCCCGAGGCCCGGCTGCTGAAGGACCAGGCGATCGCCGTCTACCGGCGCATCCTCAGCGAGTTCCCGGACTACATCGACAACGACAAGATCACGTTCTTCATCGCCCACGAGTACCGCGAGCTCGGCAACTTCCCCGAGATGATCAAGACCTACCAGGAGCTCGTGCGGAAGTTCCCGAAGTCGAACTTCCGCTTCGAGAGCTGGCTGATCCTTGGCGACTACTACTTCGACAAGGGCGACGTCGACGAGGCGATGAGCAACTACCGGTCCATCCTGAAGAACCAGGAGACCTACGCGCACAACATGGCCCGCTACAAGCTGGCCTGGTGCTACATCAACAAGGACAAGACGAACCTCGCCGTCGACCTCTGGGAGCAGGCGGTGAAGACGCCCACCATCCCCGAGCCGGGCGCGCCGCCCATCGATCCGCTGTCGTCGAAGCCGCCGCGCCTCGACGTGCGCCAGGACGCGCTGCGCGACCTCGCCTTCTACTACGCCGAGGTGCGTGACCCGAAGTCGGCGCTGCCGTTCTTCCAGAACATCGCCGTCACCCGCAGCGAGTACAAGGTCGCCCTCGAGAAGCTCGCGCGCCGATTCCAGATCAAGACCATGTACGCCGAGAGCGCCAAGGTCTTCCGCGAGCTGATCCGCATCAGCCACGACGTCGAGCGCAACCTCGAGTGGGCCGAGGCCGTCTACGAGGCCGCCGTCGCCGCCAAGGACCTCGACAGCGCCGACGACGACGTCGCGATGCTCGCCGAGGTGGCCGCCCGCTACAAGTACTGGTGGCGCACGAAGGACGAGGACAAGAAGGTCCTCGACGACTTCGAACTCCTCACCCGCGACCTCTCGACCCGCCTGCACGCGCTCGCGAAGGAGAAGAACAGCGACGACCTCTACCGTCGCGCGGCGCGGGCCTACGACCGCTACCTCTCGGTGTTCCCCGACTCGCCCGAGCGGCTCAACATGGAGTGGAACTACGCCGAGACCCTCTACGCCGGAAAGTCCTTCGTGAAGGCCGGACGGCAGTACGAGAAGGTCCTCAAGCTCCTCGGCGACGTCGCGCCGGCGGCCGCGACGGCCGCCGTCGCGACACCCGACGCCGCCGCGAAGCCTGCCGAGGCCGCGAAGCCCGCCGACGCCGCGAAGCCCGCCGACGCCGCGAAGCCCGGTGACGCGAAGCCCGCCGACGGCAAGGGGCCGGCCCAGGCGAAGGGCCCGGCACCGACCCCCGGTGCCCGCCTCGTGACGACGAGCGGCAGCGCCGACGGCGACAAGAAGCAGGCGATGTACTCGGCCATCCTGTCGTACTTCGAGGCCCTCAAGGTCGAGGACAAGGCGACCCGCTTCGAGTCGATGATGGCGCGCGAGGGCATCAAGGACCTCGGCGCCCGCTTCGTCGCCAACTGGCCTGCCGACGAGAACGCGCCGCAGGTGAAGTTCAACGTCGCCCGCGCGTGGTTCGAGCAGGGACTCTTCGACCGCTCCATCGAGCTCTTCGCGGCCTTCGTGACCGAGCACCCGGCCCACAAGGACGCCGTCACCGCCGCCGAGCTCGCGCTCGACGCCTACGCGCAGAAGGAGGACTTCTCCGGTCTCGCGAAGCAGGCCCGCGCCTTCGCCGCCGACGCCCGCGTCGACGCCGGCTTCCGCGAGCGCGCCAAGACCATGGCGGACCAGGCCGAGCAGGAGGAGATCAACCGTCGGACCATCGCCGCCGAGGGCCGCGTGGCCGAGGCCATCGCCTCCTTCGTCGTCGAGAAGAAGGGCAGCGAGGTCGCCGCCAAGGCCCTGCACCAGGCCTTCGTCATCGCGAAGGACCGTCGGAACATCGCCGACATGCAGAAGGTCGGTCGTCAGCTCGTCGAGGAGTACAGCAACACGAAGTACGCCCTCGAGGTCCTGCCGGCCCTCGCCGACCTCGCGGTGCGCACGTCGCAGCTCGAGGTCGCGGCCTCGTACTACGAGGAGCAGGCCCGCCGCTTCCCCGACGACGCCGCCTCCGACGGCATCCTCGAGAGCGCCGCGACGATCCGCACCGAGCTCGGCGAATACGCCGCGGCGATGACGGACTACGAGCGGCTCGCCAAGCAGGGCGACGAGAACAAGCGCGGCGAATACTTCGAGAAGCTCGCCCGGGTGGCGCTGCGGGCCGGCGACTACCGCCGCGCCGAGACGGCGGCGCTGACGGCGGCGGACACGCCCTCGTCGAGCATCGTCGGCAACGTCATCGCCGGCGAGTCGGCGCTGCGGACGGGCAAACCCGAGCAGGCCCTCGAGCGGCTGTCGGCGGCGCTGGGCAAGAAGGCCAGCGGCGGCGACGACGAGGTCTGGCAGGCCCGCGCCCAGTACCTCCTCGGCGAGGTCGTGCGCGCCGAGTTCGAGCGCGTCAGCCTCAACGGCGGCCCCGAAGACGGCGACAACCTCGCGAAGAAGTTCGAGCTGCTTAACGAGCTCGAGGGCGCCTACGTCGCCGCCATCCAGGTCGGTGACCCGGAGTGGGCGATGGGTGGCCTCTACCGCATCGCCGCCGCATATCGTCACGCCGCCGACTTCCTCGACACGGCCCCGGTGCCGCCCGGCACGAGCCCCGACGACGAGAAGGCCCTGCGGGCCGCGCTCGCCGAGCGGTCGGCGCCGATGCGCAAGAAGGCCACCGAGACCCTCGAGAGCTGCAAGGCGCAGGCGAAGAAGCTCGAGGCCTTCAACCGCTTCACGCGCGCCTGCTTCGGGGGCGTCGACGTCGACGACCAGGGTGACACCCCGAAGGCGAGGCCGCCGGGCGTCGTCATCCCGGGCCGCGAGGGGCTTGAGCAGAAGCTCATCGAGAACCCGAAGGACATCGCGACGCTCACGCAGCTCATCCGCGCCGCCATCGGCGTGAAGGACTACCCGCTGGCGCGCCTGCTGGCGCTGCGGGCCACCGAGCTCGACGAGAAGAACGCCGAGGTGCTGAACCTGCTCGGGGTCGCCTCGTTCCAGACCAACTTCGGCCAGGCCGCCGCCGACGCCTTCAAGCGGTCCCTCAAGGTCAACAGCCGCTACGCGCCGGCCCAGGCGAACCTCGGCGCGCTGTGGATCGCCTACGGCGACGCCGAGCGCGGCCGCGACCTCATCGCGAAGGCCGGCACCGTCGACGCCGGCAGCGCCGATGTCCTGCCGCAGGCGCGCGGGGGTGGGCGATGAACGCTTCCAGGTGCCTCATGCGCTTCTCGGCCATGCTCCTCGTCGTCATCGCGGCCGCGGGCTGCACTGGCCTGTCGGCGCGGGTGGATCGTGGCGCCCTCGCCGAGGTCCCCAACGAGGAGCTGCTCGTGCTCTTCGACGCCGAAAACGGCGTCTACATCGCCCGCGACGAGGCCGACCTCGCGTCGCGCAACCTGCAGGACGCCCGGACGGCCCTGGCGAAGGCGCGCGCCTACCGGGAGACCATCGCCGAGCGGCGCACCTCCGGCGCCACCATCGACTCGGTGCCCGTCCTCGACCTCCTCGGGCAGTGGAACGACGCCCGCATCGCGATGCGGGAGGCCGAGGTCGAGCTGCGCGACCTCGAGCTCGCGACGAGCGACACCCGCCTGTGGGCGGCCCGTGCGCGCTACGAGCTCGAGAAGGCCCGCCTCGTGAAGGACAAGAACCCGGCGGTGGGCAAGGATCTCGAGCTGAAGGACTTCGAGGCACAGGCCACGGCGTGGCAGGCGCGCGAGAGCGAAGCCGCGGCGAAGGTGGCCGAGAAGACGGCGGTCGTCGTCGCCGCCCGCGCGCGGTACTTCGAGCTGTCGCGGCAGCTGCAGCAGCAGAGCGGCGGCGCCTATGGCGGCCCCTGGGCAGACCTCTTGGATTAGGATGTCTTCGTGCGTCGATACGACTTCCCACGCCGACTCCTGATCGCCTGCGCCCTGCTGGTGCTGCCTGCCGCCGTGCGCGCACAGGAGCCGGCCGACGAGACGAACCAGGGGGGCCTGCTCGCCGAGGAGAAGCCGCCGGAGAAGCCCGGCGTCGCCTACTACGAGGCCCTCGTGCAGAAGGCGCCGACGGAGCCTTCGGGGCATCAGCTCCTCGCCGCCGCCTACGGCCGTCAGGGCCGCGTCGACGACGCCCGCCGCTCGGCCCGACGGGCCATCGAGCTCGCCCCCGAGGTCGCCGAGTACCACCAGACCCTCGGCCTCATCGAAGAGGGCGCCGACAACCTCGTCGCCGCCGAGACCGCGTTCAAGAAGGCGGCGTCGCTCGACGGCAACGTCGAGTACCGCCTCGACGTGGCCCGCGTGCTGTGGCGCCTCGACCGCCGCGCCGAGGCCGAGGCCGCCTGGGCCGCCGTGGCCGCCGACTTCGCCGACAACCGCGACGTGCAGCTCGCCGTCGCCAACAGCTTCCATGGCCTCGGCAAGAACGACGAGGCCCTCGCCACCTTCGAGCGGGCGCTGACGCTGTCGAAGTCGGGCGAGGAGCGTGCCGATGTCCTCGTCGAGATAGCGCGGGTGCAGGCCGACCGCGGCGCCACGGCCCCGGCGCTGGAGTCCCTCACGCGGGCCCGCGACGCCGCGCCGACCGACCCCGACATCCACTACAACCTCGGCGTCCTGTACTTCCGCGCCGGGCAGCTCGACGCCGCCGTCGCCGCCTTCGACGCCGCCGTGAAGCTCAAGGCCGACCACGCCAATGCGTTGAACAACAAGGGTGTCGTCCTCGAGAAGCAGCGCAAGCTCGACGACGCGGTGAAAGCCTTCGAGGCCGCCATCGTCGTCGACCCGAAGAACGGCTTCGCCCACTTCAACCGGGGCCTCGCCCTCTTCAAGCTGCGCCGCTTCAAGGACGCCGAGGGGGCCTTCGAGAAGGCCGTCGAGGTGAACCCGGAGATCGGCGAGGCCAAATTCTTCCTCGGCGAGATCTACTTCCAGCTCGGCGACCGCAAGAAGGCGCTGCGTCTCTACAAGGACGCGCTGCACAGCAACCCCGACGACGCCGCCACCCACCGTCGCGTCGGCGACATCCACCTGCAGAACCGCGAGATCGACCTCGCCATCGGCGAGTATTGGGCCGCCGTCGACGCCGACAAGGAGTCGGCCGATCATCGCGCCCAGCTCATGCGCGTGCTCGTCGCGAGAAACGGCGACGGCGACGTCCGCCGGGCCGTGAAGCTCGGCGAGGAGGGGCTGAAGGCCCAGCCCGGGCAGCTCAAGGTCCGTCTCGCCCTCGCCACCGCCGAGGTCGCCAACCGCCGCACCGAGAAGGCCCGCCAGCTCCTCGAGGAGGGCACGCGCGTCACACCGAACGACCCGCACGCCCACACCGCCTACGGCCGCTTCCTCCTCGAGCAGGGCAAGGTGTCCGACGCCGAGGCCAGCTTCGTCGTCGCCACGAAGCTCGATCCCCGCTTCGCCCCCGCCATCGCCGGGCAGGGCGACGCGGCGCTGACCCAGGGCGACAACGCCCGCGCCGAGACGCTGTTCCAGCAGGCTCTGTCCCTCGACCCGACGCTGGCGACGGCCCGGGCCGAGCTCGGCTACATCCTCTTCAAGGCCGACAAGAACGATGCCGCGCTGAAGGAACTCACCCGCGCCGTCGACGACGACCCCGAGCTCGGGCGCGGCTGGTTCTACCTGGCGTTTGCCCAGTACAAGGCTGGCACCCGCGACAAGGCGGAGGCCTCCTTGAAGAAGGCGGTCGCCGTGCAGCCCGACCTCGCCGAGGCGTGGCTGCAGCTGGGCAAGCTGCACGTCCTCAACGGCAACAAGACCGAGGCGAAGAAGGCCTTCCTCGCCGCCGAGCAGGCCCGCGGGGGCACCTACGAAGAAGCCCGCCTCGAGCTCGAGCGGCTGCAGTAGTCGGGAGCGCCGTCGTCATGGTCTTCGTCGTCTTGCCGCGCACCACCGGGCGACTGCTTGAGCTCGGCGAAGACGCCTTCCCCGGTGACGTCGCCGGTGTCGACCACGGTGTGTTGACGCTCGACGAGGGCGCCACGCACCACGGCTTCATCGAGGACGGCGAGGCCACGCTGACCTGTCGTGCCGGGCGCTTCGTGCTGCAACCCGGCATGTATTTCTCGACGCTGGCGCCGGCGACCCTCGCGACCCGTGGCCGGGCCATCGTGTTTTCCCGACGACAGACGCGCGGCGTGTTCCTCGTCGGCGGGCCCGTCGAGGAGAAGGGGCGGCTCCGCTACATCGACGGTTGCACGGACTCGCTGTTGATACCGCCGGTCGTCCGCGGCGATCCCTGCCTCAACCTGCTGCACATCCCGCCGCACACCCGCCAGAGCGCCCACACGCACCCGTCGTATCGCGTCGGCGTCATCGCCAGCGGTCGCGGCCGGTGCGTCACGCCGACGACGACGACGCCGCTGTTGCCGGGCATGGCCTTCCACATTCCGGCCGGGGCCGAGCATTCGTTCTTCACCGATGACGAGGCCCTGCGCGTGATCGCCTGGCATCCCGACAGCGACACCGGCCCCGTCGACGAGGACCACCCGATGGTCAACCGCACGATCCCGGTGCGCCGGTGAAGTGTCCCGCCTGCAACCAAACGCAGCGGGCGAAGGAGGGGCTGCGCTGCACGCGCTGTCGCTACGCGTACATCTTCGATCCCAAGGCGGATCGGATGAACGACTACCGCTGGACCCAGATCCTGAAGAAGGCGAGCGCCAACGACACGATCGCCTTCACGCGCCAGCAGCTCCATACGCAGTGGGCCATCAAGACGAGCCCCGGCCGCGCCGGTCGCATCGTCGGTGGCGTCGTCACCACCTTCATCACGGGCTTCGCCGTCGCTGCCGGCGCCCCGCTGCTGCTGCTGGCGGCGCCGCTGGCAGTCTTTGCGTCGGCGATCCCGGCGCCGAAGGTGAAGTGGGACCGCGACACGTTCCGGACCCAGCTCGAGAAGTGGACCACGAAGGGCGGTCGCATCGACGGCCTCGTCGAGAAGCCGTCGCTGCATGAGCCGCCGCCGTCGTGGCGGGAGCCCGACATCTACGACTACGGCGTCGAGCGCATCATCGTCGTCGAGCATGACCTGCTCGTCGATCTGCTCGTGAAGAACAACTTCCACCTCGAGCAGCGCGCCCTGATCGTCGGCGCCAGCGGCTATCCGGGCTATCTCTCGATCCAGGTCGACAAGATCCTCGCCGAGCGCCCGGACACGCCCGTGCTCGTGCTGCGCGACGCGACCCCCGACGGCGACGCGGTGGCCGGCAGGGTGAAGGTCCGGCTGCGGCGCCCCGTCATCGACATGGGCATCAGCGCCGCCGATGTGAAGGCGAGCCCGTTGCTGCGGCGTCTCGTCGAAAACGACGCCGACGGTCTGCCGCTCGACGTGCTGCCCTGGAAGGCCTTCACCGGCGTGATCGGGCCCGCGATCCAGCGCGGCATCCCCCTGCGGGACCTGGCCTCGACGAGCGGGAGCGACAGCGGCGGCTCCTTCTTCTTCGTTCACGGCGACGACGACTTCGGCTGATGGGGGCGCTGTTCGGCTTCCTTGGTCCGCGCGACGACGGCCTCGCCGCCCGCATGGCGGAGGCGCTGGCGCACCGCGGCCGTCGCGTCGTCGTCGAGACACAGGCGGGCTGCACCATCGGCGTCCGCGTCCGCGACGATCGCGCGTACCCGGCGCTGCTGACGACGGGCGTCGTCCGCGACGGCGACGACGTCCTCGCCTTCGCCGGCCACCTCGTCGGTGAAGCGCCCGCCGCTGGCCTCGCGCCGCTCCTGCGGCGGCAGCCGATCGAGCAGCAGGTGCACGGCGCCTTCGCCCTCGCCCGCTTCGACGGGCACACCCTCACGCTGGCCCGCGACGGCGTCGGCGTGCGCACGCTGTATTGGGCCCGCTTCGACGGCCGCGTGCTCTTCGCCTCCGAACCCAAGGCGATCCTCGCCGCCCCCGGCTTCCCCCGACGGCTGCGGCCGGCGGCCCTCGCGCAGTACCTCACCTTCAGCTTCGTCCCCGGCGAGGGCACGATGCTCGAGGGGGTCCATGAGCTGCTGCCCGGACAGGCCCTGTGCTTCGACGGCGACGCCGCCCCCCGCAGCACACGCTTCTTCCACTTCGAGGACGACGCCCCCGCCGTCGACGCCCCGCCGACACAATCCGACGAGGCATGGGTCGAGACCTTCCGGCGCACGCTCTTTGACGCCATCGAGGAGCGCCTGCCCCCGTCGGGCGAGCCCATCGGCGTGTTCCTCTCGGGCGGCATCGACTCCAGCGTCGTCACCGCGGCGCTGGCGGCGGTGCGGCCGGGCCAGGTGCGGACGTTTTCGATCCACTTCGGCGCGAAGTACCCCCACGAGCTCGACTTCGCGCGCGCCGTGGCAACGCAGGCGGGCACCACCCACGAGGAGTTCCTCATCGAGCCGAAGGGCTTCCTGCCCCGGTTGCGGCGCATCATCTGGCACCTCGACGATCCCATCGGCGATCCCATCACGGTGCCGAACTTCGAGCTCGCCTCCCACGTCGCCCGCGGCCTCACGACGGTGTTCAACGGCGAGGGCGGCGACCCCGTCTTTGGTGGTCCGAAGAACCTGCCGATGCTGCTGTCGCATTTCTACGGCGGCATCGAGCGCGGCCCGCGCTTTCGCGAGCAGGCCTATCTGGCGTCGTACCGACGGGGCTACGAGGAGCTCGAGCGGCTGCTCACGCCCGAGGTGCGGGCGCAGATCGAGCCCGAGCGCGACCTCGAAGCGGTGCTGACGCCCTATCTGCACGCCCAGCAGCCGCCGCGCTTCCTCGACAAGCTCATCGCCCTCAACATCCGCGTGAAGGGCGCGCACCTCATCCTGCCCAAGGTGGAGCGGATGACGGGGGCTGCGGGCCTCACGGCCTTCTCGCCGTTCTTCGATGAGCGCATGGTGCGCCTCTCGCCGGCACTGCCGCCGCACCTGAAGCTTGCCGCCGGCGTCGAGAAGGTCGTCATGAAGCGGGCGTTCGCGGGCCTTGTCCCCGACGTCGTCATCCAGCGGCCCAAGAGCGGCATGCGCGTGCCGGTGCACCACTGGTTCCAGGGCGAGATGCGTCGCTACGCGAAGCACCTGCTCGAGCCGAAGCGGCTCAAGCGCCACGGCCTGTGGGACCCCGAGCGGGTGAAGCGCCTGCTCGCCTACGACACCGAGGAGGCCAACGGCCGCTACGGCATCCGCTTGTGGATGCTGCTCACGTTCGAGACGTGGCGCTCCATCGTCATCGACGGCGAAGCGCCGTGAGCCGCGCTCACCAGGCGGCGGCGACGAAGGTCAGTGCGAGCTCGTTGCGCTCGGGCGTGGCGACCTGGGCGCCCCAGGCGCCGCTGGCGTTGCCGGCCGCCCAGACCTCGACGTCGGCGTCGGCCGGCATGCCGTCGAGGAGGAAGCGGCCGTGGCCGTCGGTGGGGGCCTCGCCTTCGAGGCCGAGGCTGCGGATGCGGTACTGCACGGCGCCGAAGGCCAGCGGCGTCCCCGCCGTCGTGTAGACGGTGCCCGACACGGTCCGGCCCGTCGTGGCGACGAGCTGCACCTGCTGGAAGGCGTCGAGGTTGTCGACGACGCCGAGCATGGCGCGGGCGACGCGGCCGTTGCCGCGGGCGGTGATCACGACGTCCTGACCCGCCTGGATGGGCAGGGCGAAGCGGCCATGCTCGTCGGCGACGACGGCGCTGGCCTTCGCCTTCGGATCGAAGGCGCCGCCGAGGGCGACGGAGGCGCCGGGGATCGGCGCGCCCAGCTCGTCGACGATGACCCCGCGGATGGCCGGGCTCCAGGGCAGGACGACGCGGGCGGCGGTCTTTTCGCCGACGGTGAGCGAGATCTTCTTCGCGACGTGGTCGGTGGCGACGGCCTGGGCGAGGTAGCGGCCCTTCGGCAGGCGGGCGCTGAAGCGGCCCTCGGCGTCGGTGCGGACGCGGACCACGCCGGCGAGGCCCGAGCGCGCGGTGTCCTCCTGCCAGAGGGCGACGGTGGCGGCGGGCAGGGTCTTGCCGCGGTGCCCGACGAGGGTGCCCTCGAGGAGGCCCGTGGCCGGGGCCAGCTGGACGTCGAAGAAGGCGCGGCGGCCGCCGTGCTGCGGATCGCAGCGGAAGGTGGGGGCGCCGTTGAGGGCGCGGTCGGCGACGTCGACGGTGAGGTCGTAGAAGCCGGGCTCGAGGTCGATGAGGCGGGCGACGCCGCCGTCGTCGGTGCGGGCCGTGCGGCGCCAGGCGACGTCGCCGTCCTGCAGGCGCACGACCTCGACGCCGGCGTTGTCGACCACGGCGCCGTCATGATCGAGGACGCGCAGCGAGAGCTGGCAGGCGCCATCGTCGACCGCCGAGGCCCGGGCCACGAGCCACGGCGACGGCGACGGCGGCAGCTCGGGGGCGCGGGTCACGCGCGGCTCCAGCAGGTGGAGCGCCGAGAGGCTGCCGAGCACGAGGGCGGAGAGGCCTACGGCGGAGGCGGCGGCGACCGCGCCGTCGGGCGCGCGGGCCATCGTCGACGAAACCGAGCGGAAGAGGGTTCGCAGCGTGGCGGGCGTGGGCATCGGCACTCCGGCGTCGGCGTGGAACGAGCGTGGAACCTCAGCGTACCAGCCGCCATCGGCCCGTCTCGTGATCCGGCTCGCGCTGTGCACCCACACCGAGAGACATGTAGGGATGAATCCCACCACATAACGGTGCGAGGCTCGACGCATGTCGACGGACTGGAAGCCGCGCGTGCGTCCCGGCCTGCGCTGGGAGTCGCTGCATCTCACGCCCGAAGAAGGGTTCCTGCTGTCCCGTGTCGACGGCGCGACGTCGGTGGCGGCGCTCCGTCAGCTCACCGGCATGTCCGAGGCGAAGGTCTCCGAGGTCCTTGGCCGCCTCGAGCAGCACGGCGCCATCGAGCCCGGGCCAGCCCGCACGGCGCTGCACGCCGTTCCCGAGGTCACCATCGAGGAGCAGGCCCCGCGCGGCCGTCGGCACGACATCGACGACCTCGACGACGACGAAGACGACGCCGAGCTGATCCGCCGGACGATGGCCGAGCTCCAACTCGACGCCTCGCTGCTGGGTGACGACACCGACGAGGGCGCCGCCGTCGACGACGACGAGCCCGCTGCCACCGCGCCCCGCCTCATGCGACCCGAGGTTGCGCCGTCCGACCCCGACGACGAGCCGGCGACGCAGGCCGAGCCCGCCACCGCTGCCGAAGATGGCGACGACGACGATGCCGACAACGACAACGACGATGAGGGCGAAGAGAAGTCCGGGGAGGAGGGTGACGAGGCTGGCGCCGCCATCGAGGAGGGCAACCATCGCAAGCTCTTCGAGAACCAGCTCCACGGCCTGCCCCAGGAGGAGCGCGAGCAGCTCGCCCGCACCGCCGACGGACCGACGCTGCTGGCGCTGTGCTTCGACCCCGTGCCGTATGTGATCTCCGGGCTGATGGAGAACCCGCAGGTGGGCTACCCGCACGCGCGGCTGATCGCCCGCTACCACCGCACGCCCCAGGGCCTCGAGGCCATCTTCGGCAAGCGCCCCGAGCTTGCCCGCGACGCCCAGGTGCAGCGCTGGATGCTCGCCAACCCGATGCTCGGCGACACCCACCTCAAGCGTCTGCTGTCGCCGAAGCCGCTGGCGCAGGTCTACAAGTGGTCCCTGTCGCGCGACCTGCCCGAGCACAACCGCGGCAAGGTCCGCACGATGTTCCGCAACAAGTGGGGTACCGCCGACGGGGAGGAGCGGGCCAACCTCGTGTGGTCCTGCGAGGGCCGCTGCCTGCAGTTCCTCACCGGCCTGCAGCTCGACTCGAAGGCGACGACGCTGTTGTGTGCGCGCAGCATCCACAGCGTGATGCTCATCCAGTCCCTCTGTCGCTTCACCGCGACGCCGCCGCCGCTCCTCGCCCACCTTGCCCGCCAGGCGGTCGTGAAGCGGCAGCCGAACCTCCGCACGATGATCATGCAGCACCCCAACTGCCCGGCCGACCTCAAGCGCAGCCTGCGCTCCCCGTCGTGACGGGCATGTTCGACGCGCCGCGGCGGTTGTGGACGTCGATGCGTGCGATCCTCCTGCTCTGTGTCGGGGTCCTTGCTGCCTGCACCGACCGCCGGCCGCTGGCGCAGGACGCCTGGGTCTGGCGCCGTCAGTGGACCCCGCCCCTCGCGGCGGCAGTGGCCTCGGCGCCGACCGGCCTCGATCGCCTGCGGGTCCTCGCCGTCGAGCAGGAACCGGATGATGGACGCGTCGTCGTCGTCGACGTCGACATCGACGCCCTCGTCGCCGCCGGCCGCCCCGTGCTTGCCACCTGGCGCGTGGCCGGCAGCGTTCCGCCGGCGGTCGAAGACATCGCCGTCGTTGTCGGCAGACTGCAGGCCTGGCGGGCTCGCGGCGTCGACGTCACGGGTGTCGAGATCGATCATGACTGCGCGACCGGACGCCTTCCCATCTATCGCGAGCGCCTCATGGCGATGCGTGCGCGCCTGCCGCGCGACCTCCGCCTCGCGATCACGGCGCTGCCGACGTGGCGCGAGGACCCGACGGCGCTGCGGGCCGTCGCCGCCGTCGTCGACGAAGTGACCGTGCAGGTGCACGCCGTCCAGGCGCCCCGCCTCTTCGACGCCGACCGCGCTGTCGACGACGCCGTCGCCTTCGCCCGCGCCGCCGGCCGCGACGTCGGCGTCGCCCTTCCGACCTACGCCGCCCGCGTGCGCGGCGGTCCCCGGCTGCGTGTCGACGTCGACGAGGTGGCCGCGGTGGCGCGGGCGCTGCGCGAGGCCCCGGGCATCGAGCGCATCGCCTGGTTCCGCCTCGGCGCCGCCGACGACCCGGGGGCCTTCGCGCACCCGACCCTCGCCGCCCTCGTCGCTGGTGCGCCCACCGTGGCGGCCCTCGACGTGGGCCTCGAAGTCGCTGGCGACGGCGCCGTCGACGTCGTCCTCGTGAACCGGGGCACGGCCCCGGCGTCGGTCCCGGCGCGGGTGCCCTTCCCGTGGCCGGCGGCGCTCGCCGAGGCCGCGCCCGGTGTCGTGGTCGACGGCGACGCCTTCGTCGTCGACGACGCCATCGTGCCCGCCGGCGCGCGTCGTCGCCTGGGCTGGCTGCGCCCTGCTGCCATCTCCCCGTCTGTTGCGTCCCAGGAGTCGCCGTGAGCCTTCGTGTCGTCGTCGCCAGCGCCGTGATCGCGGCCTCCTCCCTGCATGTCTCGCCGGCGCGGGCCTGCGGGCCGGGCTTCGCGCCGACGCTGCTCGACGATCGCAGCGCGACGCTGCTCGGGTTGCCCGACGGCAGCTTCCTGCTCGAGGCGACCCGGCTCGTCCCCCGCCCGACGCTGCCCTTCGTGGCGCGCGAGGGGGAGCTGCCGCCGCGGGCCGCGCCCACGACGACGGCCGGCCGCCGCTACGACGACGGCGTCGCGGCCTTCGCCCGCGGTGATCACGGTGCCGCCATCGCCCATTTTCGCGCCGTCGTCGACGCCGCCGCCGACACGGACGCCGACCCGGCCCGCGAGCGTGCCGCCCACGCCGCCTTCATGCTGGGGCGCCTCGAGCACGGCGCCGCCGGCATCGTCCCCGTCGAGAACCGATGGGCCCGGGTCCGAAGCCTCGTGCAGGCCGGCGCCCCCGACGACGAGGGCCTCGCGGTAGCGAGCCTCGGCGAGGAGGCGCGGCATCGCCTCGAAGACGGTGACGACGTCGCGGCCATCGGTCTGTACGCGCAGCAGGCGGCCCTCGGTGGCCACAGCGGCGCGCTGTCACTGCTCTTCGTCGCCCGCGCCGTGATTGCCGACGACGCGCGGCTGCGGCGGGTCCTCGCCGATCCGATCGGCCAGCGCCTCATCACGACGTTCCTGTGGACCCGCGGCGTCGAAGCGGGCATCGCCCCCTCGGCGTGGGACGACGACGACAAGGCCCGTGGCGGAACGCGGACGTCACCGCAGCTCGAGCAGGTCCTCGCCCTCGCGAAGCAGGGCGGCATCGCCGGCGCCGACGCCCTCGCCGCGAGCCTCTATCGCGCCGGCCGCGTCGACGACGCCCGCCTCGTGCTGGCCCGCGCCGATGACACGGCGCTGGCGGCGTGGCTGCGCGCCCGCTTCGCCCTGCGAGACGACGACCGCGTCAGCGCCGACGCCGCCCTCGTGCAGGCGCTGGAGAAGATCGCCCCGGATGAGCGCTGGCCGGCCTTCGACGGCGACACGTACAGCCCGCGCGCCCGCCTCATCGGCGAGCGGGCGACCATCGCCCTGTCCACCGGCCGCTTCGACGCCGCCGCGCGGCTCCTGCTCGACGTCCGTGGCGTCTACTGGCACGACCTCGCCATGGTTGCCGAGCGCGTCCTCACCGTCGCGCAGCTGCAGGCCCTCGTCGACCACGCGAGCGCGACCCTCACGGATCCGCCACGGCCGCCCTCATGTCGTGGTGACGACGACGATCCGGCCGACTGCGTGTGGGCAAGGCCCGAGGGGACGCTCCGCGACCTGCGCGCGCTGCTCGGGCGTCGCCTGTTGCGCACCGGTGCCCGAGATGCGGCGCTGCCGTACTTCGAGGGCGAAGACGCCGACGCCGCCCGCGCCTTCGTCGTCGCGATGCGGGAGACGAACGATCTGAACGGGGTGGACCGCGCCGAGCGCCTGTGGGCGGCGGCGACGACGATGCGGCGGCAGGGGATGGAGATCGCTGGCACCGAGGCAGGGCCCGACTGGGCCGAGGTCGACGGCATGTACGACCGCGGCGACGACCTCTGGTGGCGCCTCTCCCCCGATCGTCCGCTGCCATCGCCTCGCCCGGATGTGATGTTGGTGCGCCTCGAGCAGCCGGAGAACGCGCCCTTCGTCACCGCCGCGGAAAAGGACGCCTGTCGATACAACGCGCCGCAGCCCCCGCTGCGCTTCCACTACCGCCACGTCGCCGCCGAGCTCGCGGCGGAGGCGGCGTCGTCGGTGCCGCCGCGCAGCCAGGCCTTCGCGGCGCTGCTGTGCGCGGCGACGAAGTGGACACCCGACCCCGACGCGCGCCAGGGCTTCTATCGGCGCTACGTGCGCGAGGGGGCGCTCGTCGACTTCGCTGGCACCTTCGGCGCGAGCTGCCCGCCGCCGGACTTCGCCCGCGCGCGGATCGCGCCACCGAAGAAGCCGCTGCAGGTCCGCAAGCGCGACGTCGCCATCGTCGTCGCGGCCACCGTCTTCGTCGCGGCGGGGGTCGTCTCGGTGCTCCGTCGGCGTCGCATGAAACCGTGAAATATTGAAATCTTGAACGATGAAATCATGGGTTGCTGCCGCTTCAAGCCATTGCGATGCGGCAGCGCCCTTGGCGTGGATGATGCATTTCATGAATGTGACACACACCAGAGGTGCACCATGTTTGGCTTCGGCAAGAACGCGACCCCGACCGGCCCCCGTCCCGACAACGTCATCGACGCCACCGAGGCCATCCTCGAGGAGAAGGTCGGCAGCGGCGCCATCGTCTTCGTCGACTTCTGGGCGAGCTGGTGCATGCCCTGCCGCGCGTTCTCGCCGGTATATGAGGCGGCGGCCCGTCGTCATCCCGACGTGGTCTTTCTCAAGGTGAACACCGAGGAGCAGCCGGGCCTTGCCCAGGCCTTCGGCGTGCGCGCCATCCCGACGATGGCCGTGCTGCGCGACGGCGTGCTCCTCTACCAGAACGCCGGCATGGTGCCCGGCGAGGCCCTCGACGAGTTGGCGAAGCAGGCCCGTGAGCTCGACATGGACAAGGTGCGCCAGCAGGCGGCGACGGAGGCAGGGGCCCGGCCCTGATCGTCAGCCGGCGGCGTTCTTCGCGGCCTGCAGCACGAGCTTCTCAGGGAGGAACTTGCCGGGGTTGAGGATGCCCGCGGGGTCGAAGCTGTCCTTGAGGCGCTGCTGCAGGGCGAGCATGTCGGCCGAGAGCTCCTTTGGGAGGTACTTCTTCTTCGCGAGGCCGACGCCGTGCTCGCCGGTGATGGTGCCGCCGAGCTCGAGGGTGACGTCGAAGAGATCGTCGAGGAGGGCCTCGACCTGCGGCATCTGGGCGAGGTCGTCGAAGAGCACCTGGGTGTGCAGGTTGCCGTCGCCGGCGTGGCCGAAGGAGCAGGTCTTGAGGCCGTGTTGCTCGCCGAGCAGCGCCGTGCGGGCGACCATCTCGGGGATCTTCTTGCGCGGCACGACGATGTCCTCGGATACCTTGTGCTTCTTCATCTTGCGCGTCGCCTCGGAGAGCATCCGGCGGCTGGCCCAGATGTCACGACGCTGACGGTCGTCGGTGGCCAGAAGGGCATCGCGCGCGCCGTGTTCGGTGGCCACCTCGAGGCAGCGCTCGAGGGCCTCGAAGGTGCCGGTCTCGCTCTCGCCGTCGGTCTCAAGAATCAACGCCGCGCCCGCGCCCTGGGGGAAGCGATAGGGCGGGTTCAGGACGCGGACGGCGTCGATGCTGTCCTTGTCCATGAACTCCAGCGTGCGGGGAAGGATCCCGCGAGCGAGCACGGCAGAGACGGCGCGGACGGCGCTCTTGACGTCGTCGAAGATGGCGATGGCCGTCTGCACGTGACGTGGATTCGGCAGGAGCTTGAGCGTGATGCCGGTGATCACGCCGAGGGTGCCCTCGCTGCCGACCATCAGGCTCGTGAGGTCGTAGCCGGCGACGCCCTTGGTCGTGCTCTTGCCGGTCTTGATGCGCTCGCCCGTCGGCAGCACGACGTCGAGGCCGAGCACATAGGTGCCGGTGACGCCGTACTTCAGGGCCCGCGGGCCGCCGGCGTTGCAGGCGACGTTGCCGCCGATGGTGCACCACGACAGCGACGCCGGATCGGGCGGATAGAACATGCCCTCGGCCTCGACGGCCTCCTGGAACGGCTGGAGGATCACGCCCGGCTGCAGCCGCGCGATCTGGTCCTCGCGATCGATCTCGGTGATCGTGTTGAGCCGATCGAGGGCGAGCACGACGCCACCCCAGACGGGGACGCAGCCGCCGGACTTGCCCGAGCCGGCGCCGCGCGGCGTGACGTAGACGCCCTTTTCGGCGCAGCGGCGCATGACGGCCTGCACCTCTTCGACAGTGCCGGGCCGCACAACGAGGTCGGGCAGGGCCGGCGCGAGGTTCGGCGTCTCGTCGCGGCTGTGCCGCGCGAGGGTCTCCTCGTCGACGATGGCGAAACCATCGCCCACGATCTTCAGCATGTCGTCGACGAAACCGATGGGAAGGGCCTTGCGCATGGCGCGACCCTACCATCTCGTCGTCACGTCGGAAGTCAGGTCGTCGTCAACGAGGCGAGAAGATCATTGACCTGGCTGCACACCCAGGCCGGCTGGTCGAGGGGCAGGTCGTGGCCGGCGGCGTCGGCGCCGAGGGCGGTGTGGAGCTTCAGCGGCAGCGACAGCCGCTTTGCGATGGCCTCCGAGCACTTCCACGACACCAGCTCGTCGCCATACGACGCGAGGACCCACGTCGGCACCGTGATCGACGTCGGGCTCTTCGCGCGGATCGCGGCCCTGAGCTGGCCGGCGGCGTGGGCCTTCTTCGGCGGCGTGAGCGTCGCGATCTCGGCGTAGCGGCGGGCGTCCTCGTCGAGGTTGCCCTGCGCACGGGTGTTGCCCAGCAGCATGCGCTCGCGGGCCCGGGCGCTCATGAACGGCGCGCGAAGGATCGACGGCCAGTTCTTCGGCCGCATCCGCTGCCACACCGGCGAGATGTCGCCGAGGCTCGAGTTGATGACGACGCCACAGTGGAAGTCCTGCGGGTACATGGCGAGCCAGTGCAGGGCGACCATGCCGCCGAGCGACACCGCCAGCAGCCCGATCTTTTCGCCCTCGGGGACCTGCAGGCGCAGGCGTCGACGACAGTCCTCGACGAAGCCGGCGATGGTGTCGGGGACGTCGTGGTCGTTCTCGGTGCCGAAGCCGGGCAGGTCGAGCAGCACCACGTCGACGGGGCCGTCGGCCGCGCGCACGTGCTCGCGGAAGTACGTGGGGAAATCGAGCCAGTGGCGCGATTCGCGGATCAGACCTCGCATGAGCAGCCAGCGCATGGGGCCTTGTCAGGGGTTGACGCCACGTCGTCAACCGCTGCCGCTCCAGCCAGGTGCCGACGTCAGCGGAACACCACCCGGGTCCGCCGCGTCGGCGGCTGTCCGGCGAGCGTGAAGGTGGAGCCGTCGGCGGCGATGACGCCGTCGCCGACGATCTCGACGGCGCCGTCGGCGTCGACCCCGGCAGGCAGGGCAGTGCCTTCGCCCTCGAGGGTGTAGGACGCGCCATCCTCCTCGACGAAGCGGCCGCTGCGGCCGAGCGCGACGACGACGACGCGGTCGCCGGTCGTCGAGGACAGGTCGGCGATGGTGTCGCCTTCGACCTCGAGCAGCGTCTGGGCCGGCTGCGCCGTCAGGGGGACGATGGCGCCGGCCGGCATGAAGACCGGGATCTCGCCGACGTCGGCGCTGACGGTGATGGTGGCGGGTCCGGTGAAGGCCTCGCGCGAGGCGCCGAGGCTGCCTTCGGGGCTGCCGGGCATCGGGAAGGGCACGAAGCGGCCCGTCGGCAGCACGACGTCACGGCCGGCGGCGCCCTCGGTGATGACGGGCGCCACGAGGAGGTTCGGGCCAAGGGCGACCTCGTCCTTGAGGGCCCACATGGCCTCGTCGTCGGGGAAGAGCACGGGCAGGGGTACCCACAGGGGCAGCCGGCCGTGGCCGGCGCCGACGTCGCTGCGGGCGCTGGCGTCGGCGACGGCGAGGGCGCGCAGGTAGGGGTACAGCCGGATGTGGATCTCGGCGTAGCGCTTCCAGTGGGCGGTGCTCTCCTCGTCGGACTGCAGCATGTGGTTGAGGCGCGCGTGGGTGCCGTGGTGCGTGCGCATGACGGGGGTGAAGGCGCCGAGGGTCGTCCAGCGGAAGAACAGCTCCTTCGTGACGGGGTCGTTGGTCGACGACTGGTACCCGGCGATGTCGTGGGCGAAGTAGGTGAAACCCGTCACCGCCGTGCCGATGCCGATGGGCACGATGGTGGGCAGGCCGTCGTCGGGCTGGAAGCTCGTCCGCTGGTCGCCGGCCCACAGCACGTCGACGACGGCCGGTGAGCCGAGGAAGCCCGAGCGGCTGTAGAGGATGACCTCGTCGAGGAGCCCGGCCTCGGCGATGGCCTCGCGGTTCACCTCGGCCCAGCGCACGGCGTAGCGGTTGTGGAAGCGCTCGGGATCGCCGCCATCGGCGAGAACGACGTCGTCGACGGGCATCCACTCGGCGAAGTCGGCCATCCAGCCGCGGGCGCCGAGGGCCAGCGCCCCCTTGAGGTGGTCCTTCACGTAGTCGACGGCGTCGGCATTGCTGAGGTCGAGCAGCGTCGTCGGCGAGAAGTTCTTGTCGACGCCGGTGAACAGGTGGGTCGTGCCGTCGGGGCGGCGGATGTCGAAGCCGGCGGCGGTGATCTCGTCAAAGACGTCGCCGCTCTCGGTGACGAAGGTGTTGAAGTAGACCTGATGGGCGATGCCGGTGTCCTTCAACGCGGCGACCATGCCCTCGTAGTCCGGGTACACCTCGCGATCGAGGCGCCAGTCCTCGTCGAGGCGATAGAGCTCGCCGGCGTCGCTGCCGCCGCGCCAGTCCTCAGACCAGATGACGCTTGTCGGGATCTCCTGCTCGCGCAGGAACGCCGCGAAGTCCCGCACCTGCTGCTCGGAGAAGATGGCGTCGTTCCACGGCGCAAACACATACGGCGGCAGCAGGCGGGCCCGGCCCAGGCGCTCGCTGAGGGCCTGCTGGGCGGCCAGCACCCCGTCGCGGGGCAGGAGATCGAGGGCGAGCTGCTCCTGCCAGACCTCGAAGGTGACGCGCTCGGGGTCCTCGGCGCAGAAGTCGATGCGGGAGAAGGCCTCGACGTCGAGGACGACGCCGGTGCCGTCGCTGCGCAGGAAGGCCGGCATCGGCACGTGGGTCGTGTGGCGGCGGCCGAGGAGCTGCCAGATCACGGGCAGCTCGTCGGTGTCGGCCTTGCCGACGCCCTGCTCGCTTACCCACAGGGGGACGTTCTGGCCGCGGTGGTCGACGTCGGCACTCTGGGCGCCGAGGCCGATGAAGTGGTGGTCGCTGGCGCACGGCGTCGAGAGCACGACGCGGTTGTCGGCGCCGGTGGCGTCGATCGTAAGGCGCGCGGTTCCGCCGTCGAGGGCGACGCGGCCGGTGGCGAGGACCGCGTCGTCGGCGTCGATGACATCGAAGGCGAGGCCGGTGTCGTCGACGTCGCCCGGCCGCAGGCCGGCGCCGAAGCGGAACGGCCGGAGGTCCTCGACGATGTCGAACATCCCGAACTCCATCGTGTAGCTCGCGACGCCCTCCTTGACGCCGATGGAGCGCGCGTCGATGGCGGCGACGACGCGGTCGGCGTGTCGCACCTCGAGGAGGCCGGCCTCGGCGTCGATGCTCGCCTGCAGGTCGCCGTCTTGCACGAGGGGCGGCTGGCCACAGGTGCAGGACCCGAGCCCGGCAGCAGGGACGGACGCGATGACAAGGGCACGCAGCGCACGACGCACGGACCACCTCCGCTGCACCGCATAGCCGTCTCGGGGCGCCGGGACGAGAGGGGTCTGTCGCGGACCTTGCTGGCGCCGACGAAACTCGCCATACGGAAAGGAGGCGAGCCCTGCTCCCCGAGCCCCGGAGTCGACGTCGTGGCATCAGGCATCTCCAGCATGGACAACGACGACGTCGAGGCCGTGCTCCTCGCCGACGACGTCACCGCCGGCGCCTTCATCCGGCTGCTCCCCCACCCCGCCGATGTCGTCGAGGCCCTGCGGGTCGTCGAGGTCAAGGAGTGGCCGCGCCTGTTGCGTCTCGTGCCCGACGACGGCGAGCGCGCCGAGACGGTCGCGATCCTTGAGGAGGATGAGCGCTCCCTCCTGCTCGAGCTGCTCGATCCCGGCGAGATCGGCGCCCTCATCAAGAACCTCGACTCGGACGACGCCACCGACGTCCTCGAGGAGCTCGAGCCCTCCGAGCAGAAGGAGGCCCTCGCGGCCCTGCCGGCCGACGAGCGTGCCCAGGTCGAGGAGCTGCTGCGCTACGAGCCGGACACCGCCGGCGGCATCATGCAGGTGGAGCGCGCCCAGGTGCGGCGCTCCCAGACCGTCGACGACGCCGTCGCCCGCGTCCGCGCCCTCGTCGAGGACGACATCCGCGTCCACAACGTCTACGTCGTCGACGAGGAGGACCGCCTCGTCGGTGTCGTCGACATCTCGGCCCTGCTGCTGCATCGGCGCGAGACGAAGATCAGCGAGATCGTCGAGCCGGCGGTCGCGCGGGTGCTGCCCGACGTCGACCAGGAGCAGGTCGCCCGGCTCTTCAAGAAGTACGGCATCTACTCGCTGCCCGTCGTCGACAAGGAGGGCCGCATGCTCGGCCGCATCCTGCACGACGACGTCATCGACGTGGTGGTCGAGGAGGCCGAGGAGGACGCCCTCAAGCAGGCTGGTACCTCCTCCGAGGAGCTGCTCTATCGCGACCAGGCCCTGTCGATCGCGCGGGTCCGGCTGCCGTGGCTCATCGTCACCCTCGCGGGTTCGCTCGTCTCGGCCAAGATGATCCACCTGTTCTCCGGTGTCCTCGAGGCCGCCATCATCGTCGCCGCCTTCGTGCCGGTGGTGACGGCGATGGGCGGCAACGTCGGCTCCCAGTCGGCGACCATCCTCACCCGCGGTCTCGCCACCGGCCGCGTCGACGCCGGCGACGTCGCCTCGACGGTGTTTCGCGAGCTGCGGGTCGGCCTCGTCATGGGCATCGTCTGCGGCCTCGTCGTCGGCGGCGTCGCCGCCCTCGCCTTCTCCGAGGGCCACCACATGCTCGGCGTCGTCGTCTGCGTCGCCATGGTCGCGGCGATGACGGTGGCGGCGACGGTCGGCTCGATGGCGCCGGCCATCATGCAGCGGGCCGGCATCGACCCCGCGATCGCGTCGGGTCCGATCGTGACGACGGCGAACGACTCCATCGGCATCGTCATCTATCTGACGACGGCGATGTTCTTCCTCGACCAGCTGCGGACCTGACATGACCCCGGTCTCGATCTTCTGCGACGGCTCGTGCCTCGGAAACCCCGGGCCCGGCGGCTGGGCGGCGCTGCTGCGCGCGACGACGTCGTCGGGGGCCGTCCACGAGAAGCTCGTCGTCGGCGGCGAGGCCGACACCACCAACAACCGCATGGAGCTGCTGGCGGCGATCGAGGGGCTGCGGCTGCTCACGCGCCCGTGCGCGGTCGACCTCTACACCGACTCCAACTACGTCGTGCAGGGCATGAAGGCCTGGATCCACGGCTGGAAGAAGAACGGCTGGAAGGCCTCGGGCAAGCCGGTGAAGAACCAGGAGCTGTGGGAGCGCCTCGACGCTGCCGCCGCGACCCACCAGGTGCGCTGGCACTGGGTGAAGGGCCACGCCGGCCACGTCGAGAACGAGAAGGTCGACGCTGCCGCGCGCGCCGAGGCCAGCCGCCTCGCGGCGCGTGGTCGGGCATGAGCGTTGTGCTCGCGGTGGGCATCGGCGGCTCCGGCGACGGCGCCCACGAGCGCGTCCGCGCCGCGATGACGTCGCTGGCGGGCCTGGGGCCGGTCCGGGGACGCAGCCCCTGCTACGCGAACCCGGCCTGGGGCGGCGCCACCCGCGCGCCATTCGTCAACGCCTGCGTCGTCGTCGACAGCGTCGGCGATCCGGCGGCGGCGATGATGGAGCTCCTGCGCCTCGAGCGCGGGCAGGGCCGCGTGCGCACGATGAAGAACGGCGCGCGCACCCTCGACCTCGATCTGCTGTGGTGGACGTCGCCGGTGTCGACGACGTCATCGCCGTCGCCGTCGTCGTCGTCGTTGACGCCGACGGTGCCGCACCCGCGCCTCGCGGGGCGCGCCTTTGCGGTCATCCCGCTCGTCGACGCGCTCGTCGACGCGGGGCTGTGTGTGCCGTTGGCGCTGCGGGCGGCGGCGGCGCGCCTGCGCCTCAGTGCACCGCTGACGCCGCTGCCTTCTGCTTGAGCTCGACCTCGTCGGCGCAGCGCCGCCAGGCCACCATGCGGAACGGATCACGGCGCAACAGGGGGTCGCGGCGCTCGAACTCGCGGACCTCGCGCGTCAGCAACACGACGGTGGCAGCGACCGGCTGACCGTCGACGACGCCCTGTTCGGCGGGGCAGGTGAAGGTCACCCGTACGCCGCCGTCGACGGTGTCGATCTGCTGGAGCGCGCCGTGCTGCCAGCGCCAGCGAACCTCGAGTGGCGTCAGCGGGCCAGGCCCGCCGCAGCCCTCAAGAAGCACGAGGCTTGTCGTCCACGCGAGGAGCCTCGTCACCGGCCTCAGCCTCGACCTCGTCGCCGTCTTCCTCGACGGTGACGACGGTCGAGACAACCAGCTTGCGCAGCGCGGCAGCGTCGAGCTTGACGGTGGCGGCAGCGGCGGTGGTGGCGGGCTGCGAGGGGGACTTCGGAAGCGGCATGACGCCCACCCTAGAGACCCGATCGCGGTCGCTGCGCGTCGCAGATCAAGACACACGATCATCCAACCGTTGGGACGGTCGGGGGCGCTGGCGCCGTCGTCGTCGTGGTCGTCGTCGCCGCCGGCGGCGTCATGCCGGGAAAGAGGCCACGGCCGACGCCGTCACCGCGGAAGGGCCACGGGATGCCAAGGGCGAGCAGCACGAGGGCGATGAGGAAGAAGGTGCGGGCGGTCTTGTTCTTCGACGCCTCGTCGCTCGCGCGCCGGGCCCTCGCGCTGCCGATGGTGGCGATGACGACGGCGGTGATCATGAGGATGAGGTGCTCCATGCCGAAGAAGCGCAGGGCGGCCACCTTCATCGACGCGCCCGGGTCGGCGCGGAACGTCGCCGCGAGGCCGGAGACGCCGAAGTAGAGGATGAGGCCGATGAGCAGCTCGATGTGCAGCGCAGCGACGAACACGGCGCCGGGGCCCTTGCTGTAGGGCTTGTTGGCGCTGGCGTTGAGGATCGCCTTCACGACGGCGATGAGGCCGGCGATGACGATGACCCAGCGGAGCGCGTTGTGCAGGTGCAGGAGCCCGGTACCCATGTGAATCCTCCAGTGCGCCCCGCGGGGGCGAACCATCGTGACGTGGTGCGATCGGCCAGCGGACCGAAGGCCGGGCTGCTGTAGCGACATCCCGCGGAAAAGGCGACGCCCGCCGGAAGGCGGGCGTCGGTGACGACGAGCATCAACCTGCGACGTCGTCGGCGTCGCTCAGGTGGCGGCGCCGGGCAGCAGGGTCTGGCCCTTCTTCGCGGCCTCGAGGCGGGCGGCGACGTCGTCCCAGTTGATGACGTTCCAGAGGGCGTCGAAGAACTCGGCCTTGCGGTTCTGGTACTGCAGGTACCAGGCGTGCTCCCAGGCGTCGAACACGAGGACGGGCGTGCCGCCGACGGTGAAGTTGCTCTGGTGGTCGTAGATCTGGGTCGTGATGAGCTTGCCGAGGACGGGCTCCCACACGAGGGCGCCCCAGCCGGAGCCGTAGACCGTCGAGGCTGCGGCGTTGAGCTGCTTCTTGAAGGTGTCGAAGCTGCCGAAGTCGGCCTTGATCTGCTCGGCGAGGGCACCGGTCGGCTCACCGCCGCCGCCCTTCTTGAGGTTCTTCCAGAAGATCGAGTGCAGGACATGGCCGGCGACGTTGAACGCGAGGGCGCGCTCGAGGTGCGGGATGCTCGCGAAGTCGCCCTTGCTGCGGGCCTCCTCGAGCTTGTCGAGCATCACGTTGGCGTTCGTGACGTAGACGGCGTGGTGCTTGCCGTGGTGGAGCTCGAGGATCTCCTTCTTCACGTGCGGCTCGAGGGCGTCGTGGGCGTAACCGAGCTCGGGCAGGGCGTACTTGGCGGGCATCGCGGGCCTCCTTCTGGGATGGACGGTCGGGTGGTGCCGTTGCCCGCCCCCGGCCGGGGCGAGACGACGGCAGCGCTTGGATGCGTGAGCGGGCCCTGCGTAGCACGATCCGGGTCATTCATGGGTGGGTGCCGCCGCGCCGCGTTGCGATGCGTTGACGGACCTGCCTCCGCCGCTATGGTCCCGCCGCACTGCATTCCCTGGCGTCGCTGACGCTCACGTTTTTTTCCACGCACCATGGATCCTGGATGTCCCGCGAAGATCAGATTGAAGTCGACGGCACGGTGAAGGAAGTGCTGCAGGGCGGCATGTTCCGCGTGATGCTCGAGAACGGCCACGAGGTCATCGCCTACACTTCGGGCAAGATGCGCAAGTACACGATCCGCATCGTCCTCGGCGACAAGGTGAAGGTCGCCCTTTCGCCCTACGACCTCACCAAGGGCCGTGTCATCTTCCGCGCCCGCTGAGTCTTCCGCGCGGCCGCGCGTGCTGGCGACGCCCGTCGTCGGCGCGGCCGCCGTCCTCCTCGGGGGCGTGAGCTGGAAGCTCGCCCTCGTCGTCACCCTGCTGTCCGGGGCGTCGTCGTCGTCGTGGACGACCCTGCTGCGGGGCCTGACCTCCCTCTCCCTCGACGTCGTCGTCGCCGCCGCGGTGCTTGCCATCGGGCGGCGCGCGCCCCGCCTCGCCACCGGCGTCGGGCTCATCGTCGGCGTCGTCGGCGCCCTCGACGTCTACCCGGCCATCGTGATCGGGGGGCCGGTCACGAGCCGGCTCCTGCCCTACGCGTCGTCGCTGCGGCCCGGCCTCTTCAGCCCCGGCCTCGTGGCGCTCACCCTCGCCACCATGGGGGGCGTCGTCGCCGTGGCCGTTGCCGCCCGTCGCCTGTCGCCGCACCTCGTGCGGCGCGCGCTCGGGCTGCTGTTCGTGGTGTCGCTGGCAGGCCTCGTCGTCGAGGGGGTGTCTGGCACCGGCGCCGCCCGCGCCCGCCTCGGCCTCGATCGCCAGCACCTGCTGCTGCTGCTGCCGACGTCGTCGTCGTTGTCGTCCGCCGACGTCGTCGCCGGCGTCGGGGTCGTCGACGTCGCCGCCCTCGATCCCGAGCCGCCGGCCCGCGCCGCGCCGATCCGTCGACAGCCGGCGCCACCACCGCGCCACGTGCTGTTCGTCGTCCTCGAGTCCATCGCCGCCCGCCACGTCGACGCCACGACGATGCCGCGCCTGCTCGAGCTCGGGACCGATCACGCCGTCTGGTTCGACGACCACGTCGCCGAGGCGCCCGTGAGCATCAAGGCGCTGTTCTCGCTGCTGTGCGGGCTGCCGCCGCTGCCGTCGCGCGAGCTCGAGAGCGCCGTGCTGCCCCGCCTCGACTGCCGCTCCCTCCCCGAGCAGCTCGCCGGCCGGGGCTTCGACGCCGGCTTCTTCCACGGCGGCTACTTCGCCTTCACCGACAAGCTCGCGCTGCTCACCGAGCGCGGCTTCTCGGCCCTCGTCGACGGCGAGAACCTCCCGACCCGCGACGCGCGCGTGTGGAAGAACGGCTGGGGGGCCGACGACCGCGTCGTCGTCGAGGAGTCCCTGCGCTGGCTCGATGGTCGCCTCGCCGCCGGGCAGCCGAGCCTCAACGTCGTGGTGCCCCTCATCCCGCACCACGAGTACTTCCTGCCGCCCGACGCGCCGAAGCCCTTCGGCACCCGCAGCGTCGTCGACCGCTACAAGAACGGGCTGCGCTTCGCCGACGACGTCCTTGGCCGCCTCATCGACGGCTACCGCGCCCGCGGCCTGCTCGACGACACCGTCATCGTCGTCGTCGGCGACCACGGCGAGGCCTTCGACGAGCACCCGGGCAACCGCCTGCACGGCTCGTTTCTCTACGAGGAGAACCTGCGCACGCCGCTGCTCATCCGCGCCCCGTCGCTGCCGGCCGGGACGCAGCGCTCGCGGCGGCCGTCGACGCACGCCGACGTCGCGCCGACGATCCTCTCCCTCCTCGGCGTGCCGGCGGCCACCCGGCCAGGGGCCCTCGACGAGATCGCGGGCCGGGATCTGCTCGCCGACACCTTCACCGCGCGCCCCACCGTCCACGCCACGAGCTTCCCGACGTCGCTTGTGGCGGTGCGCGGGCCGCGCCTCAAGGCGATCACCTCCGAGGACGGTCGCGTCGCCGAGCTCTACGACCTCGTCGCCGACCCGCGCGAGCAACCCCCCCTCGACGACGAGCGGGCGACCGCGAGCCTCATCGCGCATGGGCGTCGCACGCTCGCCCGCCGCGCCCAGGTGCTCACCAGCGCCCCGCGCCTCGGGCCCGGCTGGCTCGAGCGGGCGGCGTCGTCCTCGCAGCTGGCGCTGTCGTCGGAACGGGTCTTCAACATGGTGCGGCCCTGCATCCCGCTGTCGACGTCGTCGGCGCAGGCCGTGACCCTCGTCGTGCAGGACCTCGCGCCGCCGGCCCGTTTCGTCGGCATCGGCGTCATCGACGACAGCCGCTTCAAGAAGCAGGGCGGGCTGCGGGTCGGCATCACCGGCGACGATGGCGTCACCGTCGACGTCGTCGTCACCGACCGCTTCGAGGACTCGAGTCGGGTCGTGCCGATCGCGCCGTCGCGGACGGTCACGATCACGGCAGCGCCATCCTTGAAGCAGGCGCGCGGCTGCGTGTGGCTGTCGCCCTGAGCGTTGCCTTGCCAGAGTGACAACGTCCGCGACGGAATAGCGGCGCCCGCCAGGACCTTGAGCTGCCACGCCGCCATGAAGGCGGTGGGGAGTCTGTTCATGTCTTGTCACCTCGTCATCGACCACCCACCGGCCGGGAACCATCGTTGCCCCGCGTCGCCGCACCTCGTCCCGATCGTCGCCGTCGTCGCCGTCGTCGCCGTGCTGGCCTCGTCACCGGCCGCTGCGGTGCGCATCGTCGACGCCACCATCGACGGTGACGACGCGTGGCGCGAGAACCGCTCACGCTGCGACGACGACGACGACATCGTGGTGGAGGCCACGGTCGATGACGCCGCGGTCGAGGCGCTCGAAGTGCAGTACGTGCTCGTCGCCGATACGCGCTGCCCCGCCGACGGCGTCGGCGGCACTCCGCTCGGGGCGCCATCGCGCCATGCGCCCGTCGACGGCGAGGTCGCCCTGCGCGCGACGTTCCCGCGCGATGACCTCCTCGGTGCGGGGGCCTGCGGCGAGGACCCCGAGGTGGGGCGCCGCTTCGAGGGCGTGCTGTGCCTGGTGGTGCGCGACGATGCTGACGGCGGGGTCCTCGCCACCAGCGCCGTCGACGTTGCCTTCGACACCGCCGTGCCGCTGCCGCCGATCGTTGGCGAGCTGGCGGGCGACGACGACACGCTCACCGTCACCATCGAGCCCGACCCCGACGAGGAGCAGACGCTGCGCGTCGAGCATCGCCGCTGTACGGGGGAGGTCGCGGTGGCCGACGACGGGGAAAACGTCGACGGCGACGAGAGCGACGAGAGCGTGTGTGGCGCGCGCGGGAACTTCCTCGTCGAGGAGGGCCCGGCCCCGTCTCTTGCCATCGGCGGGCTGGCGCCTCGCAGCACCTGGGAGGTGCGGCTTCGCGTCGTCGACGACTTCGACAACGTGTCGGCGCCGACGGAGGTGATGGTGGTGACGCTGCAGGACGCGCTGGGCGTCGTCGACCTGCTTGAGCCGACCGGGGCCTCGTCTTGCGCGAGTGCGCCTTCGGCGCCGACGTGGCTGGTCGCGGCGCTGTGGCCGCTGTGGCGACGCCGTCGCCGCGCGCGGGCGGCGGGCGGGCTCGTCGTCGGCGTGGCGTTGCTGGCGACGGCGACAGCGACTCCGGCCTGGTCTGCACCTCCGGCGCGCGCGGACGGGCGTTGGACAGGTTCGCTCGCCGTGGGCCTGCACCACCCCGACATCGACGCCTCGAGCCGATTTCCGGTGTGGTCCTGCCTCTATGGCGACGCCTCGCTCGTGCCGGTGAGCGGCGATGTCGATGTGCACCTGTACGACGGCTTCGGCAGCCTGCAGCTCACCGTCGGCGTCGAAGGGGCCCAGGCCCGTGGCTTCGCGCAGCCGGCATCGTCGTCGTCGGGAGGCTGTGGACGGCCCGGCAAGGTGCCCCTGCAGTTCGCGATGCTCGGTGGCCGCGCCGGGCTCACGTGGCGCCTCGATCAGCTCCTCGACGACGCCGAGATCCCCATCGTTCCCTACGCCCGCGTGGGCGGCGTGGCCCTCGGCTACATGCTCACGAAGCGCAACGTCGTCGAAAGCCGCAACGCCAGCAGCGGCCTCGACGGCGCCGGGCTCCGCCTCGGCGTCGAGGTGGCCGGCGGCCTCATGGTGGCCCTCGACCTCATCGATCGGGCGGCCGCGAAGCGGGCGCGGTCCTACAGCGGCCTCGCCCACAGCTTCATCTTCGTCGAGGCGGCCGCACAGGAGATGGGCCTGCAGGGCCTGCCGCTCGACCTCACGCCCGTCGACCGCACCTTCCAGACGGGGCTCCCGTTGAGCTTCCGCGTCGGCCTCGCCGTGGAGCTTCTCTAGCCGTCATCGCCGTCATCGCCGTCATCGCCGTCATCGCCGTCATCGCCGTCAGGGCCGTCACCGCCGTCGCGCGAGGCGGGCGAGCTCCAGCGCGCCGCGCGCCATCCCGGCGGGACCGAGGCGACCTCCGTCGACGTCGCGCCACGCGCGCAGCGGCACCTCGCGCAGTGCGTCGGGCGTCACGCCGGCCTGCAGCAGGCGCTGCAGCAGCTCGACGTCGAAGGCCCACGACGTCGAAAACGGCGTCGCGAGGCAGCGGCGGACGGTGTCGTCGAGGCGCAGCACCTTGGCGCCGCACTGCGTGTCGTAGACGGGCAGGCCGAGGGTCAACGACGCCGCCGTCGCAAAGACGCGCCCGAGGTAGTGGCGGGCGGCGCGGCGCTCGATGTGGGCGCCGAGGTGGGCGACGCGACTGCCGAGCACGACGCGCAGCGACGCATCGCCGTCGAGCACCGCGAGCAGGCGCAGCCACTCCGAAGGCGGCGTGGCGAAGTCGGCGTCGAGCCAGCCGGCGACGTCACGACCCTCGATGGCGGCCTGCGCGAGCCCGGCCCGCACCGCCTCGCCCTTGCCGCGATGGGGCAGGCGCAGCGCGCGGTGGCCGGCCGCCTCGACCCGCGCGGCGGTGTCGTCGCTCGAGCCGTCGTCGACGACGAGCACATCGACGCCGCCGTCGCGCAGGGCGTCGAGGCCGCCGACGTCGAGCCGCCGGGCCTCGTTGAAGCAGGGGATGACGACGAGGGCCTTCATCGCTGGACCGTGGCCACCGCGTAGCACGAGAGGCCGGGGAGGCCACGCGGCAGCGGTCGGCGGGCGGCGACGGCGAGGCTGAGGCGCTGCTCGGCGCGCAGGGCGGCGACGATGAGGTCGGCGACGACGGGCGGTCCCGGGAAGCTGGCGATCGGCGGCGGGTCCGTCGTCGCCACCACAGGCTGCCCCCGCTCGCGCCAGACCGACAGGGCCCGCGGCAGCAGCAGGCCGTGGAAGAGGCCCCCACCCTCGACGACGTCGAGGCCGGCCCCGCGCAGCGCGTCGTCGAGGGCCCGGGGGGTGTAGCGCCGCCGGTGCGCGAGGGCTCGATCGTGTGACGAGAACAGCGCGGGCCATGCCGGCACCGTGACGATCACGACGCCGCCCTCGTCGACGCCGGCCGCCCCCGCCCGCAGCAGGGCGATGTCGTCGTCGACGTGCTCGATGACGTCGAGCAGCAGCGCGGCGGTGAAGCCGGCGCCCGCCGGCAGGCCTGTTCGGGCGTCGATACCCGCGGCAGCGAGGTCGGCGATGTCGTCGGCGCTGAAGGCGTCGTCGACCGCGGTGACGGGCCGCCCCGACGCGCGCAGGGCGCGCGCCACGAAGCCGTCGCCGGCGCCGACGTCGAGGATGGGGCCGACGGGGGCGAAGCGAGCCAGCAGGTCCTCGACGAACGCGAGGCGGGCCCGCTCCCACGGGTGGCGCGGGGCGGACCCCGTCGTCGACCGGGCGCGGGCTTCCTTCACATCCACCGGCGCAGTCTAGCGGGTTGCCGGCACAGGCCGCCCGCGGCCGTCTCTCAGAGACCCTGTCGGCTCTCCTCGACGACGCGCAGCAGCCGCCAGACGCCGGTGGCGCGGACGACGACGAGGTCGCCGCGCTGAAGCGCCGCCTCCACCTGGCGATCGCGACCCTGGACGAGGACGTGGTCGAAGCCACGCAGCGTCGCGGCGGTGAGGGCTGTGCCGGGGCGGCGCGGCGGTCGGACCGGGCGGGCGCCGGGGGCGAGGCCGACGACGCAGGTGTCGCGCCAGGCGAAGCTGTCGTCGGTGACGGCGTGGCGGCGCGCCACCAGCTTGGGCCAGTGCCACAGCACGTTGTGGTGGCCATGGCGCGTGAGCGGTCGCTCGAAGAGGGTGGCCACCCGCGCCCCCTCGGGCACGGCGTCGACGAGGCCGTCGAAGTCGCCCATCGCCTCCTGCTCGAAGGCGGAGAAGCGCGACAGCGTCGGCAGCATGAGGGCCAGCGCGATGACGACGCCGCCCGCCAGCAAGCCGAGGCGCGGCCACAGCCGCACGTCGACGACCGGCAGCGTGAGGACGAGCAGGGCCACGCCCGGTGCCGTGAAGCGCTCGGCGACGATGCTGGCCTCCGGGGTGCGGATCGGGCCCAGCACGGCGAAGCCCAGCGTCGCCAGCCCGCACACGCCGAGGAGGAGGCGCTCGCGCCGCGCCGAGGCATCGGCACCCCATGAGGCCGCGACGACGACGACCGCCACCACGGCGGCGACGGCCCAGCCGACGACGTCGCCGTGGCCGGGGGCGAGCTCGCCGAGATGATCCCACACGCGCGCCAGCGCCTCGGGCAGCGGCCGGGTCGTCGACGCGCCGGGCGGTGCCGTCCGCACCGCGAGCCACACCAGGCCGGGGATGGCGCCGACGATGACGGCGACGGCGGCCCGGACGCGCGCCCCGACCCCCGCGCCGCTCGCGAGCAGCACGAGGCCCGCCAGCGGCAGCGACGACGCCCACAGCAGCAGGTGGGTGTGGAACAGCAGCGCCTGCACGACGACGACGGCGGCGAGGGTGCGCCGCGACACCGTCTGCGCGGCGCGGGCGGCGCTCGCGAGCGACAGGACCCACAGCGGCTTGCCGACGACGAAATGCAGGAAGCCGAAAGCCACCGAGAGGTCGTAGGCCGTCGGCAACGCCAGCAGCGCCAGCAGTGGCGGACGCCCCAGCACCCGCAACAGCACCGCGAGCGAGACCGGCCAGGCGACGATGGCGACGCCCGTCATCACCTTCGCGGCGAGGAGCCCGTCGACGGCGCCGCCGCCGATCCACTCGACGAACCCGAGGAGGAAGGTCGGCAGGCTGTTGGGCCACGGCGGCGCGTGGGCCACGTACATCGACGTCACGGTGGCGTCGCCGCGCCAGAGGGCCGCCAGCTGCCAGGCCGTCTCGACGTGGGCGGGCAGGTCCTGCCCGATGGGGAAGCGCACCACGAGCCACGGCACGGCGAGCACGCAGGCGATGAGGGCGACGAGACCGACGTCGCGCGTCCGGACCTGCCCGCTCACCGCAGTCTCCACAGCAGCGCGTGGCCGACGTCGACGGCGTCACCGACGGCCCCACGTGGCGGCGAAGCCTGCGGCGGTGTCAGCGCGTAGCGACGACGACGGGCTCGCTGATCGAAGTGCCACGGCAGCGACAGCGCGCGGGTACCGAACACGTGCCAGTCGTAGTGCGACGAGCGCAGCCCGACGAAGAACAACGCGATCGGCTCGGACTGCGGCAGGCCCGCCTCGTCGGCGTCGCGGGCGATCACGGCGCCGGCGCGGCGATGCACCTCGAGGCCGATGCGGGCGTCGACCCGGCGGCTCACCGACAGCGTCGCCTCGACGCCGACGAAGGCCGTGACGACAACGCAGGCCGACAGCAGCGCGCGCCAGCGGCCCCCGGCGTGACGCCACGCCGTCGCGAGCAGCAGCAGCATGAAGGGCAGCAGCGCGATGATGTAGTGGCCAAAGACCTGCTTCGCGGCGAGCCCCATCAGCGCCGTGTTGGCGACGACGGCGGCGATGGCGGCGATGACGACGACGCGGGCGAGGGCGTCGCGGCGCGCGGCGGCGATGGCCGTCGCCCAGGCCCCGACGCTCACGACGATGGAGGCCATCAAGCCGAGGATGCGCAGTGGATGGTGGGGGCGCGCGTCGGTGCCCCACCACAGGCTCTTCAGGCACCGCCACTCGTCGGGGCCGCCCCAGTAGCCGCTGAGCTCGTGGTAGCTCACATCGGTCGTCAAGAGACGAAGCGCATAGACGGGCACCCAGACGAAGCCCCACGGGTGCCGCTCGCCGCCCTGACGACCGACGGTCTCGGCGAGGATCTGGCGCGTGTTGCCAAAGCCCGTCTGGGCCTCGTGCACGAGCAGCGGCACGTAGCAGAGCAGCGCGAGCGCCAGTCCGACGAGGTGCCAGCGTCGGTGCGTCGAGGTCGTGGCCTGTCGCAGGGCGCCGATGCCGACGAGGACGAGCAATCCCGCCCACGCCACCGGCGCCGACAGATGCAGATGCGGCAGCAGCGCCAGCGTCGGCCAGAACACGAGGGCCGCCCGACTCCCCGGCGCCTCGCGCAGGCGCAGGGCCGCGGCGAGGCCGACGACGAAGAAGAAGGGCAGGACGTTCGGGTTCCAGGTGCGATCGGCGTAGAGCGCCGCCCACGGCGAGAGTGCGAAGGAAAAGCCGGTGACGGCCGCCGCCCGCTCGCCGAAGGGCCGCCGCAGCGCTGCCCACAGCACGACGACGGTGACGGCGCCGAGGAGCTCGGTGAAGAGGTACTGGGCCTCGGGGGCCCGCCACACGAGCAGCGGCAGGGCCATGAGGTAGAGGAACGTCGGTCCGGGCAGCCGCGCGTCGCCGTCGGTGATCTGGGTGCCAAGCAGCGGGAACGACTTCCCCTCGACGATGTCCATGCCAAGCCGGAAGAACAGGGCCTCATCGCCGCCGAAGCGCGCCGTCATGAGCAGCGCCCCCCGCAGCGCCGCCGCCAGCAGGAAGAGCACAAGGCCCACGACGACGACGCGGCGTCCAATCCATGGCGCGCTCATCGCTGCACCTCGAAGACGACGGTGTCGCCGACGCGGCACATCTCCCGGAACCGGGGGCCGACGATGGCGGCCGCGTGGCGCCGACGCTCCCGACCTTCGAGGGCCACGACGTCGACATCGAGCGCGCGCAGCGCCTCATCGTCGAGGGAGGCGAGGGCCGTCGTCCAGCGGGCCACGTCGGCGTCGACGCGACCGCGGTCGAGCAGCAGCGCCTTCGTATCGCGCGTGGCGCGCCAGTCGTTGCCGGGCACGAGCCAGCCCGCCTGCCAGAGGCTCCGACGCGACGCGAGCACGCGCGCCCGGCCGGGCACGACACCGCCGCAGACGTCGTCGACGACGGTGGCGACGGCGTCGACGCCCCGCTCACGCGCCGCCGGCGCCACCACGCCCTGCAGCGGGCCATGGCGCAACACCCAGAAGGCCCCCGACCAGCAAGAGACGATGATGACGGCGATGCCCATCCGGTGCGGCAGCCGCGGCAGCGCGAGGGCGACGGCGACATGGCCGAAGAAGGCGCCGATGCCGAAGAACTTCACGATGTCCCACGAGCGCTCGTAGACGGCGACGTTGCCGACGACGACACCGAGGAGGCCGAGGGCGCCGACGCCGACGATGAGGGGCCGTGAAGCCACGTCTGCCTTGCGCGCGACGACGACGGCGAGGGGCAGGGCGGCGAGGGTCACGCCGAAGGCGAGCACCTCATGCACGACCGCGGCGGCGCCGTCGGTGGCGAAGTAGCCGTGGCCCCAGACGAGCGCTGCGGCGCTGCCGCCGGTGATGCCGCCAGCGACGAGGGCGAGCGCGCCGCCCACACCGACGATGGCGAGGTGAACGACGGCGCCCTCGGCCCGCCGCGCGACGTCGACGAGGACAACGCCGGCGAGCAGCAGCCCGGTGAAGGCCGAAAACAGGATCTGGATCCTGGCGAGCAGCACGACGAGGAGCGTGGCCACCACGACGCGCGCGCCCGGGCGCCGATCGCCCAGCAGCAGCAGCACGGCGAGGGCCACGGGCATCGCGAGGCCCTGGGGGTGCTGCAGGATGTTGGTGACGACGAGCGGCGGAAAGACCGCCCCGTTCACCCAGGTCCGGGGCAGCAGCGCCTTGCCGGGCAGGGCCGCACCCCACCCGTCGGCGAGCAGCGCCGCGAGGGGGCCGCCGGCGCACAGCACGACGACGAGGCCCATCGCGGCGGTGTCGGCGCTGGCGCCGAGGGCCCGCAGGACGTCGCGCAGCGCCTGCACCAGCACGATGACGCCGGCGATGGTGACGACGTCGGCGGCGACGTCGACCGGCAGCGACGTGAAGGCCCGCACGACGCCGACGACGACGGCGTAGCCCGCGTGGTACCGCAGCGGCTGCCCGGGGAAGGCCGGGTGCTCGAGGGGCAGCACACCGCGCGCGACGGCGTTGGCGAGGGGCAGGTGCGTGCTCGCCTCGTCCCACATCCAGCTCGTCACGGCGCACCACGCGAGCAGGCCGGCGACGACGATGGCGCTGCCGTACTCGCGGGTCGTCCACGACGGCGCGAGCTGGAGCGCCGGAGATGCCGGGCGGCGGACGAGGGCGAAGGCCACCATCGCCACGACGCCGACGACGACGAGGACGCCGCCGCGGATGTCGCCGATGAGCGCACCCGGCACGTCGCTCACGGCGAGGCTGGCGAGTGTCGCGGCGGCGCCGACGACCTCACGGCCCTCGCCGACCCGCTGCAGGATCGTGCGCCACGCCGAGGCCAGCACGAGCACGATGACGACGAGGGCGAGGGCGCCGACGAAGGTGCTCACGGGGCCTCCGCGCCGGGCCGACGCAGCCGTCGCCACTGGAAGCCGTCGTCGAGGGGCTGGGGCGGTTCGACCGCCGTGAGCCCCTGCAGGCGCCCGGGCACGGGGCCCCGCCCGACGTGGTGGATGTCGCCGCTGCACGGCAGGGGGCGGCCCTTGAGGTCGCTGTCGACGACGACGAGCGCGGCGCCGCCGGCCGGGCCGATGTGGTCGGCGAGGGCATCGTCGACGACGACGAGGGCTCCGGCGGGGACGGCGTCGACGACGTCGCGCAGGGCGTTCTTGCCGGGGCCGACGTCGGCGCGACGGCGGCGCGCGGGCTCGTCGCAGCGCAGCATGCCCTTCACCTCGCGGGCCCGATCGACAGCGAAGCGCACCGCGGCAGGCGCCGCGTCGACGTCGGCGAGATACGGGATGCCGGTCTCGGGCCGCCAGTTGTCGGCGACGCGCCGGACCTCGCGCCCTGACCGCGGCGCGTCGGGGATGGCCCGCACCTCGACGGCGGCGACGACGACGAGCACGAGCACCCCCACGAGCGCCGGGCGCGAGCGCTCCGCCGCCACCGCGACGACGAGGGGGGCACCGAGGACCACGACGGCGACGATCGCCGCCGCCAGCGCCGCCGGCAGCCCGAGCCAGAGGGGCAGGCTGTCGGGGGCAAAGCCGCGCCAGACGAGCGGCAGCACGAGCTCACCGACCGGCGCGCGCAGCACATCGGGCAGGTGCGGAAAGAACGCGCCGGCGAGGCCGCTGTGCAGCACCGACACCGCCACCGCGACGAGGAGGATCGGCCAGCCCCGCGGTCGCGGCAGGCGCAGGACGCCGTCGGGGACGAATACGGCGAGGATGCCCGCCACCTCGAGGATGTAGCGGGGCCCCACCGACCAGCCCCCGCGCCAGCCGCGAAAGCCCCCGATGAACAGCAGGAAGGACACGAGGACGGCGACGACGACGACGACCACGACGCGCTCGGTGCGACGCGCGGCGAGGAGGCCTGGGACGCCGAGCAGGAGGAAAGGCGAGAAGAAGAAGAGGCCCAGCTCGGGCGACACGAGCGTCGTGAACCACACCCGCGGGTCGGGCAGGCCGATGCCGAAGAAGGTGCCCTCGACGAGGGGGCGGTAGTGCGGGTTGTCGAGGAAGCTGTAGCCGGTGCGCCAGGGCGCGCCCCACATGAGCTGGTGGGCCACGAGCGTGGGCAGCAGCGCGACGACGGCGCCGACGACGGCGAGGGCGAGGGCCCGCCACGGCTGCGCGTCCCGCCGGGTCACGAGCCACACGAGCGGTGCGCACAGCGCGGCCGGGTACTCCGACGACGCCGCCACGCCGAAGAGGACGCCGGCGACGACGTGGTGCCAGCGCCGGGTTGTCCCCAGGCGGGCGAGGGCGAGGATGGCCGCCGGGGCGAGGGCCGCGATGGCGTGGCCGGAGAAGACCTGCAGCGCCGCGAGCACACCGGTGCCGAGCACGAGCGCCACCATGACGACGTCGATCACGCGGCCCCGCTCGTCATCGTCGTCACCGCGCGGTCGACGCAGCGCCCACCAGCACAGGGCGAGCATGAGCACGACGGGGACGGCAGCGGCGGCGCGGCACAGGCGGGTGAGCGTCGGGCGCGGCAGGTCCCCCGTCACGGGGTGGACGACGGCGTAGGCGGCGGCGCCGAGGAGGGCCGGCAGCGGCGCCTTGCTCTGGAAGGTGCGGCCGTCCTTCCTGGCCTTGTCGTCGATGAAGCCCCAGTCGCGGCTGACGGCGTCGATGGCGAGCGTGTGGTGCTCGACGATGGCGCGGGCGGTGTAGACCCGCACGCCCTCGTTGGGGTTGTTGAGGGGCGTGTGCAGCGGCGACGCGACGCCCACGGCGGCGACGAGCACGGCCGCAGCGACGACGACGGAGCGGGGCGTCGACGTCATGGGCCGGGCCTCAGGGAGCCCGATCGCCGCGGCGGGTGAGGGCGGACTCGACGAGGAGGAAGGCCACCGCGGCGAGCAGCAGCCACGGCCACAGGGGCTCGCCGGGGCGGTCGGCCCGGTCGCGTCGCACGACGGCGCCGCCGGGCAGGGCCTCGCGCAGCGCGTCGTCGTCGATGCGGCGGAGATCCATCTCCCGCGGGTCGACGGTGACGGTGAAGCGCTCGGCGGGCAGCGGCACCCGATCGCCAGCGACGCGGGCGGCGACGCTGTGGAGGCCCGGCTGCGTCGTGCCGGTGAAGAGGAGCTGCTCACGATCGCCGTCGCCGAGCTCGACGGTGATCTGCTGTCCGTCGGGGCGCGTGACGACGGCGGCGTCGGCGCCGGCCGGCAGGCGCAGGGCGCGGGGCTCGCCGACCCGCAGCGTCCGCGGGCGGCCGTCGTCGAGGCCGCGGCCGAGGTAGAGGACGATCTGCTCCATCAGCGGCAGGAAGCCGGGGCGGATCGGCAGGTCGGTCCACTCGCGGTCCACCGACGTCGTGAGCAGCAGCACCCGCCCGCGACCACCGTTGCCCACCGCGCGCTCGAGGAGCGCCGGCGCGTCGTTGCTGAAGCGCGCCAGCACCGCCCGCTCGGCGCCGGGGGCCGGCTCGACGAGCATTGTCGCCGTCGTCCGCACCCGCGCGAGGCCCGGCAGGGCGTCGGCCGACGAGCCCGCGAACGCCCGCAGGACCGGATGGGTCACCTCGAAGCGGCCGAGGCCCAGCACCTCGGCGACCGTGACGTCGTCGAGGAGCGCCTGCTGCTTGGTGCCGCGCAGCACCGCCGGCAGCAGCGCCGCGAGCTGGCGGTTCCAGGTGTCGGGGTCCATCTGGTCGCCGCAGGTGATGAACAGGCCGGCGCCGGCGCTGACGTGCGAGACGAGAGCGGCGGCGGCGGCGTCCTCCAGCCGGGCGACGTTGGCGAGGACGACGACGTCGATGCCCGCGAGGCTGGCGGCGTCGAGGCGCTCCGGCGCGAGCACCTGCACGTCGAGCCGGCTCTGGCCCGACGCCCCCATCCGCGACGAGGAGAGGGCCTGGTTCAGGTAGTAGACCTCGTCGGCGAAGGGGACGGCGTCGGGCTCGCCGTCGACGACGATCACCTTCAGCCGCGGGCGGTCGTCGTCGGCGATGACGAGGGTGTTGTCGAGGGCGAGGGCGTCGTCGTCGAGGACGACGCTGAGGGTGCCGGTGCCGGCCTTGCGCTGGTCGCCGGGCAGCGGGACGGTGAAGGTGCGGTCGAGGCGCGGCGCCTGCGGCGAAAACGGCAGCGCCAGGCGGGGACCGCGGACGCCGTCGACAAAGAGGTCGGCGCTGACGTCGGTGGCGGGGCCGCCGTAGCGGGCGGCGCTGAAGCGCACCGCGAGGCCCTGGCTGCTCGGGGCGGCGCTCACGTCGATGACGCCGTGGTTCGGGGGCGGCAGCTCGTCGCCGACGATGCGCAGCTCGATCTGCAGGCCGGGGGCGTCGGGGACCGCGCCCCGCGGGAAGCCGTGGGCGGAGAGGTCGGAGACGACGACGACGCGGCGCTCACCCTCGGTGGCGCCGTCCTGGGCGCCGGTCGACGGACCGCCGCTGCGCGCGAGGGCGCCGGCGCGGGCGACGCAGGCGCCGAGGTCGCCCCACGACGACGTCACCGTGAGGGCGTCGATGGTGGTGAGGGCGGCCTGGCGATCGAAGGTGGGCGCGACGAGGTCGCGCGGCTCACGCTCGCAGCCGACGACGCCGACGCGCACGTCGTCGGGCAGCGCCGACAGCAGCTCCCGCACCGTCGCCTTCGCCTCGTCGAAGGCGCTGCGGCCATCGACGCGGGCCTGCATCGAGGCCGTCATGTCGATGGCGACGACGACGACGACCGGGGCCGTGCTCAGGCCACCCACGGGCTCGTCGCTGAGCAGGGGGCGCAGCAGCGCCGTCGCCAGCGCCAGCAGCAGGAGGGTCCGCACGAGCAGCAGCAGGAACTGGCGGAGGCGGATGCTGCGGGCGCTGCGCTTCTGCGAGCGCAGCAGCAGCTCCATCGGCGCGAAGCGGACCCGGCGGGCCCGGCGGCGCGAGATGAGGTGGATGATCGTCGGCACGATCGCCGACAGCAGGCCGAGCAGGAGCCCGGCGTCGAGCAGGGTGATGCCGAGGCCGGCAAGCAGCGCGCTCATCGCCGCCCCCGTCGATCGTCGAGCGCCGCCGCGAGGGGCTCGACGATGGAGGCGCCGACCCGGAACACCGCGTAGCGGGCGTCGCTGGCGCCGGCGGCGCGCTCACAGTCGCGCAGGAAGGCGGCGAGCTCGTCGAGGTAGGCCTTGCGCACGAGCGGCGCGTCGACCTGCACCTCGCGGTCGCCCTCGAGGTCCTCGAACTTCACGACGCCGTCGAAGGGGAAGTCGAGCTCGTCGTCGTGCAGCACCTGCATCACGATGGCGTCGCCGCCGCGCCGACGCAGTACGCCGAGGGCCTCGAGCGCGTCGGGGCCGGCGTCGATGAGGTCGGAGATGACGACGACGACGCTCTTCTTGCGCAGCCGCGACGCGACGGCCCGCAGCGTGTCGCCGAGCGCCGACGGCCCCTCGGCTCGCGCCGCGACGAGGAGCTCACCGATCTGCCCGAGGGCGTCGCCGCGACCACGGGCCGGCAACGAGGCCTGCTCGGTGCCAGCAAAGAGGCTGACGCCGGGGGCGTCCTGCTGGTGGATGGCGATGAAGGCGACGGCGGCGGCGAGGGTGCGGGCGACGTCGAGCTTGCTGGCGCCGACGGTGCCGCGGGCGCCGCCGGCGTAGGCCATCGAACCGGAGGTGTCGACGACGATGACGACGTCGGTGCGCGTCTCGTCCTCGGTCCGCCGCACGTAGCTCTTGTCGAGGCGCCCCATGACCCGCCAGTCGAGGCGGCGGAGGTCGTCGCCGGGCGTGTAGACCTTGTGCTCGGCGAACTCCGTCGAGCTGCCGAAGCGCCGCGAGCGGTGGCCGCCGGCGAAGAGGGCGTCGGCGACGATGCGGGCGCGCAGATCGAGGGGCGTGATGCCGTGCAGCGTGGCGGGCGACAGCAGCGACGACACCGTCGTCGCCGTCGTCGTCGAGGTCGACGTCGACGCGGGCGCGGCGACGCCCTCCTCCCTCACCGGCTCTCCGGCGTCACCGCGGCCACGATCTCCCGGATGACGTCGACGGCGCGGACGCCCTGGGCCTGGGCCTGGAAGGTGACGACGACGCGGTGGCCGAGCACGGCCGCGGCCACGGCCTTCACGTCGTCCACCGAGGCGACGAAGCGCCCGTGCAGGGCGGCGCGGGCCTTGGCGGCGAGCACCAGCGACTGCGACGCGCGGGGGCCAGCGCCCCACGAGAGTCTCTGGGCGGCGATGGAGCCCTTCTGCTCGGGGCGCGTGGCGCGGGTGAGCTGCACGGCATAGCGCACGACGCTGTCGGGCACCGGCACGCGCCGCACGAGGCCCTGGAAGCGCAACACCTCGTCGGCGTCGAGGACGGCCTCGGGCGCCGCGCCGGCCGCGCCGGTCGTCTGGCGCACGATCTCCATCTCGTCCTCTTCGCTGGGGTAGCCCACCTCGATGAGGAACATGAAGCGATCGAGCTGGGCCTCGGGAAGCGGGTAGGTGCCCTCCTGCTCGATGGGGTTCTGGGTCGCAAAGACGAGGAAGGGCTGGTCGAGCGTGTAGGTCGTGCCGCCCGCCGTCACCTTCTGCTCCTGCATCGCCTGCAGCAGCGCCGCCTGCGTCTTGGGCGGCGTGCGGTTGATCTCGTCGGCGAGCAGCACGTTCGCAAAGACCGGCCCGCGGATGAAGCGGAACGAGCGGGCGCCCGAGACCTTGTCCTCCTCGAGGACGTCGGTGCCCGTGATGTCGGACGGCATGAGATCGGGCGTGAACTGGATGCGGTTGAAGCTCAGCCCGAGGCCGTCGGCGAGGGTCTGGATGAGCAGCGTTTTGGCGAGGCCGGGCACGCCGACGAAGAGACCGTGGCCGCGGGCGAAGAGGGCGAGCAGCAGCAGCTCGACGACGTCGTCTTGGCCGACGATGCGCTTCTTGATCTCGCGGCGCAGGCGCTGGGCCTTGTCCCGCAGCGCCGCGACGAGCGCGACGTCGTCGTCGCTCGCGGCGGGAGGAGCCAGCACATCGGGGGCAGAGTCGGTCGGGGACATGGCCTTCCAGTCACGCCCCCGTCGGGGGCGAAGGTTCAAGCAGACGTCGGCAGCCTACCGGCTCGCCGAGGCGCGGACCACGTCGAGCATCGCCGTCACGCTCTCGATGGGCGTCTGGGGCAGGATGCCGTGGCCAAGGTTGAAGACGAAGCCGGGCGACGTACCGACCTCGTCGAGGATGGCGCGGGTCTTTGCCTGCACCGTCGCGGGGGGCGCAAACAGGATGGCCGGGTCGAGGTTGCCCTGCACGGCGACGTCGCCCAGCAGCGGCCAGCTGCGGTGGATGCGGGCCCGCCAGTCGAGGCCGTAGGCGTCGGCGCCGGCCTGCTTCACGACGTCGAGGGCGTCGCTGCAGCCGCGAGCGAAGTAGATGATCGGCACATCGACCTCGCGGCGGACGGCGGCGATGAGCTTCGCCGTCGGCGCCACCGCGAAGTCCCGCAGGTCGTCGGGCGACAGCTCGCCGGCCCACGTGTCGAAGATCTGCAGCGCCCGCGCCCCGGCCTTCACCTGGGCGACGAGGTAGCCGGCCGACGTCTGCACGAGCTTGTCGAGGAGCTTCAGGAACGCCTCGCGCTCCTGGTGCATGAAGCGCTTCACCTCGACGAAGTGCTTGCTGCCCTCGCCCTCGACGACGTAGCTCGCCACCGTGAACGGGGCGCCACAGAAGCCGATGAGGGGAACGTCGACGACGCCGTCGACGGCGGCGAGCTTCGCGGCGGCCGGCAGTCCATCGACGATGCGACCGATGGTGTCGTAGACGTAGGAGAAGCTCGACGGGTCGGCGACGGCGAGGCGGTCGACGTCGGCGGCGCTGCGCACCGGCGGCGCGAGCTTCGGCCCCTCGCCCACGCCGAAGGTGAGCTCGAGTCCCATGGCCTCGGGGACGACGAGGATGTCGGAAAACACGATGCTTGCGTCGAAGCCGAAGCGGCGGATCGGCTGCAGCGTCACCTCGGCGGCCTTCACCGGGTCCTTGCAGAGGCCGAGGAAGCCACCGGCCTGGGCCCGCACCTCGCGGTACTCCGGCAGGTAACGGCCGGCCTGGCGCATGAGCCACACGGGCGGCCGGTCGACGGGCTGACGACGGAGCGCGGCGAGAAACCGGGGCGAAGACATGGCGCCACCCTCACCACTCGTCCGGGCGACGTCAAGCGGTCCCGCGCCGTCGGATCTACAGGTCGCGGGTCTTCGTGACGCCGCGGTCGTCGAGGACGAAGATGTCCCGGCACCAGGTCGCCGCCCACTCCGGATCGTGGGTGACGACGATCTGGGTCATGCCGGTGTGCTCGCCGATCCGCCGCACCGTCCGCCCCACCTCGGCCTTCAACGACGGGTCCAGCGCGCTCGTCGGCTCGTCGTAGAGCAGCACGCGCGGCTTCATCATCAGGGCCCGCACGATGGCGACGCGCTGCCGTTGCCCGCCCGAGAGCGCCTCCGGGAAGGCGTCGCGGACCTCGTCGACGTCGAGGCTCGCGAGCAGGGCCCGGGCCTCGGCGGCCGCCGCAGCCGGCAGGATCGCGCCAGTCACCCGCGGGGCGAGGGTGCAGTTGTCGAGGACGCTGAGGTGGGGAAAGAGCTCGAGGGACTGAAAGACGACGCCGACCCGGCCCCGCAGCGGCACCGTGCTCTGGCCGGCCTCGACGACGACGCCGTCGACGACGACGCGGCCGCTGTCGAAGCTCTCGAGGCCCGCGAGGCAGCGCAGCAAGGTCGACTTGCCCATGCCGCTCTTGCCCAGCAGGGCGCTCGTCTGGCCGGTATCGACGACAAGGTCGATGTCGCGCAGCACCGGGGCGCGGTTGCCGAAGCGTTTGGTGAGGCGCTCGACTCGGATCATCAGGCGGCCCCCGCGATGGCGCCCCGACGACGACCCTGGCCAAGGCGTCGCTCGACGCGTCGGGCGAGCCACACGAAGGGCAGGCCGATGACGAGGTACCAGGCGGCGACGACGACGCCGAGCCCGAGGTGGTCGCGGGTCGAGTTGCCGAGGATGCCGTAGAGCTTGGTGAGCTCGGTGAGCGCGATGACCGAGACCAGCGACGAGTCCTTGAGCAGGGCGATGAAGTCGTTGGTCATGGGCGGCAGGCTCACGCGCGCGGCCTGCGGCACCAGTACGTGCCGCAGGGCCTGCGTCGTCGAGAGTCCGAGGGCGCGGGCGGCGTCGAGTTGGCCGGGGGGCACGCTGAGCAGGCCGGCCCGGTAGTTCTCGCTCTCGGCGGCGGCGTAGTTGAGGCCGAGGGCGACGACGCCGGCGGAAAACGGCGACAGGGTGACGCCGAGTTCGGGAAGCCCGAAGTAGATCATCGTGAGCTGGACGAGCAGCGGCGTGCCGCGGAAGAGCTCGACGTAGCCGACGGCCAGCCAGCGGACCGGCCTCGGGCCGAAGCCGCGGGCGACGGCGAGGACGAGCCCGAGCGCGACGGCGAGGACCATCGCGAGGAGGCTCACGGCGAGCGTCAGCCCCGCGGCGTGGGCGAAGAGGGGCATCATCGCCGGGTAGCGGTGGCGGACCCGCTCGAGGAACGGTGGCCGCACGGCGACGGCGCTGCGCCAGGCCTCGAACGACGTCGCCACGGCGTGCGGCGCCGGGTCGCTGTCGCCGAGGAGGGCTGCGGTCTCGGGGTTCCACAGGCCCCAGCGCTCGTAGATGGCCCGCAGCGTGCCGTCCTTCGCCATCGCCGCCACGGCGTCGTCGACGGCCCGCTGCATGTCGGCGTCGGCGAGGCGGAAGGCGATCACGTAGCGCAGCTCGCCGTAGCGCTCGGGGCGCGTCTCGAGCCGGTGGTCGATGTCGCCGTAGTAGTGGGCGATGGGCTCGTCGGCGAGGGCGCCAAGGGTCCGACCGAGCACCATGTCCTGGTAGATGTCGTCCTGCACGTCGTAGGCGCGGGTGTCGGCGCCGCGGCCCTCAAGCATGCGCTGGGCGAGGGAGCCCGGCAGGCAGCCGATGGCCTTGCCCTTCACGTCGTCGAGGGTGCGCGGCGCCTGCGGCTCGCCCCGCTTCACGGTGAGCTTCTGCGCCGCGACGTAGTACGGCGACGACAGCAGCACCGCGCCCTTCTTGTCCTCGCTGTACTCGAGGCCGTTCAGGGCGAGGTCGAAGTCGCCGCGCTCGAGCAGGTCAAGGAGCTTGTCCCACGGTCCCTGCACCATGCGGGCCCGGACGCCGAGGCGGGCGGCGATGGCATCGGCGAGCTCCACCTCGAAGCCGATGAGGCGGCTCGGGTCGCGCGGGTCCTGGAACACGAAGGGCGCGCCGCCGTGGGCGTCGGCCCCCCACCACAGCTCGCCGCGGGCTTTGAGCCGCGCCAGCGTGGGCAGGCCGGCCACGTCGTCGTCATTGTGGCCATCGTCCTCGTCGGCCACCGTCCCGGCGTCGATCGTCCCGGCGTCGACGGCCTCGGCGGCAGCGCGACCCGCCGGCAGGGCCAGCGAGCACAGGAGGAGCAGGCGCCAGATCACGTCGCGAGGCTACGCCACGGGACGGTCACTTCAACACGGCAGCCGACGGCGCTGTCGACGATGCGGGCGTCGCCGCCCCAGGCCCGGGCGAGCTCCCGCACGAGGGCGAGGCCGAGGCCCGTCCCGGCGACGTGCTCCTCGCCGGGCCGCTCCATCCGGGCGAAGCGCTGGAACACCCGCTCCCGCTCATGCCGGGGGATGCCCGGACCGCGGTCGGCGACGCTGATCACAGCGTGGTCCCCGCGCCGCGCGACGGCGACCTGCAGGTGCGCGTCGTCGCCGCGGCCGTACTTCACGGCGTTCTCGATGAGGTTCACGAGGGTCTGCTCGATGGCCTGCCGATCGACGGCCCCGACGAGGTCGCCGTCGGCGATGTCCACGTCGACCTGGAAGCCCCGCTGGGTCAACAATGGTCGCTGGCCGTCGACGACGGACCGCACGAGGCCGCCGAGGTCCAGCTCCTCGAGCCGTAGCGGGCGCCGACCCTCCTCGAGGCGCTGGGCCTCGAGCACGTTCTCGACGAGGTGCGACAGACGGACGCTCTCCTGCACCATGTCGCCGTGGAACCGCCGCGCCTTCTCGGGATCGCTCACGAGGCCGTCGCGCAGCAGCTCGGCGTACATGCGCAGCGTCGTGAGCGGCGTCCGCAGCTCATGGCTCACGGCGCTCACGAAGGCCGAGCGCTGGCGGGCGAGGGCTTCGGCCCGCTCGGCCGCCCGATCGAGGACGACGAGGACCATGATGACGAGCAGCAGCAGCGCCAGCAGCACGCCGACCTCGAGCCCGACGCCCGTGCCCCGCGCGCTGGCCGGGACGCAGAGGTCGATGTCGTCGAGGACGGTCGACACCGGCGCCCGCACCGCGCAGCGGTCGTCGTCGGCGTCGGCGGCGATGAGGCGGCCGGCGATGGCGGCGTCGACCCGGCGCGCGAGGATGCCCTCGAGCCAGCTCCGCATCGCCGCCTCGTCGAGGAGGGCGAGCTGCACCGTCCGTGCGCCGTCGGCGAGCGAGGTGACGGTGCGATGCAGGACGCGCTGCCCCCCGATCTCGTCGAACACCATCGGCGTGTAGCTCACGGCCACCGTCGGCGCCGGCGTCGGCGCGTTCGACGTGGTGTCCGGGGGCGTCGGCGTCGGCGTCGGCGTCGGCGCCGCCTGCTGCGCCATCGACGGCGTCGGATCACCGTCGCCCTCGCCCTCGGCCTTCAGATTGGCGAGGTTCTTCTTCTGCGCCATCGCCGGCTTCTTCTTCGACGGCGCCTTCGCCTTCGTGCCGAGCTTGCCGAGCTCCTCGTCGCTCCAGTCGACGTCGGTGCGCGCGATCTTCGGCAGCGGCTCGTTCTGGGCGATGGCGGCGCGCTTGCTCGGCTCGGGGGCGGCCTCCTTCAGCTGGGAGTAGACGTTCGTCGACGCCACGTTGAGCTGCTGCAGCAGGCCCTGCTTCGCCGCGAGCCCGCTGTCCGGCTCCGTCGGCGCCGCGGGGGGCGCGGGCTCCACCAGCGATCCCAGCGACGACGACGCGCGTGACCTTGTTGCCTTTGGCGACGAGCCCGACGCCCTCGGGGGCGAGGCCTGGGCGAGCACTGGGCCGGTCGGCGGGGCCGTGAGGGCCCGCAGCGGCGCGAACCCGTCGCCGGCGACCTCGGCCCGGACGAGGGCCGCGAGCTCGGGGCGCGTGGCGTCGAACGGCAGCGTGACCGTGCCGTCGGGGTTGAGCTGGACCCAACCCCGCAGCCGCGGATCGTCGGGAGCGCGCGACAGCGGCGACGGCGCCAGCGCGTCGGAGGCCGCCAGCACGCCTTCAGGGACATAGACGGCGTTGTAGTGGTCGAACGGCCGGGCGCTCTCGCGCAGTCGCAGCTCCTCGAGGCTCTCCTCGACGACGCCGTGGACGACGTCGACGGCCCGCCAGGCCCGCGCGAGGCGCTCCCGCTCCTCGAGCCCGCTGCGCGCCACCGCCGCGACGACGCCGAAGCCCACGGCGGCGGCGACGACGACGCCGACGAGGGACAACCACAGGCGGCGGTGTCGACGGTTCATCCGCCCGTCCCGACGAAGCGGTAGCCGCGGCCCCGCACCGTCTCGAGCCAGGCGTCGCCGCCGACGGTCTTCAGCTTGGCCCGCAGCTGCTGCATGTGCACGTCGACCGTCCGGGTCTGGATGCTGCCGTCGCGGTAGCCCCAGACCTCGACGAGGAGCTCATCGCGGGCCACCGGGCGGTGCCGCCGCTCGGCGAGGAAGCCCAGCAGCGAGCCCTCGCGGGCGGTGAGTCGCACCTCGGCGCCACGGCGGGTGACGAGGAGGCCGTCGAGGTCGATGGTGGCCTCGCCGACGTCGAAGCGCCGCGGCGCCTCCTTCGTGGCGGCCACCTTCACGCGGCGCAGCAGGCCCCGCACGCGCGCCACCAGCTCGTGGATGCCGAAGGGCTTGGTCACGTAGTCGTCGGCGCCGGCCTCGAGGCCGCGGACGACGTCGTCTTCGGCGCCCTTCGCCGTCAGCAGCAGCACGGCGACGGTGTCGCTGCGCGAGCGCAGGTGCCGGAGCACGGCGAGACCGTCCATGCCGGGCAGCATGATGTCGAGGAGGACGGCGTCGAAGCCGCCGCCGGCGGCGACCTCGATGGCGGCGAGGCCGTCGCCGACGCTCTGGACCTCGAAGCCCTGGGCGTCGAAGAGGGTGACGAGCCCCTCGCGGATGGGGGCCTCGTCCTCGACGATCAACAGGCGTGGGGCCGGGGTCTGCATGCTCCCTCCACTGTACCGCGTCGTCGGCTGCGGCTCACTTCTTCGCGCTGCGCACGTAGTCGCGGGCCTTCTCCTTGGCCACCTTGTTCATCGACGCCCGCCCCGAGGTACCGACGGCGAGGTTCTGCTGCTGGTAGGTGTCGACGTCGCTGAAGAGGGCCTGGAGCTTCGTGCTGCCGAGCTTGCCGGCACTCGCCTGCACCTTCGCCTTCTGGGCGTTGAGGATGGCGTCGCCGCCGGCCTGGTCGCCGCGGTTCCACGCCTCGTTGGCGGCGAGGAGGGCCTCGGTGGTGCGGAACTGCTCGACCTCTTCGACGACCGTCGCCACCTGCGAGCGCTCGACAGCCGCGTGATCCGACGAGAACGCGACGTGGACGGCGAGGCCCGAGCCGAACCCGGTGCCCTCCCGGGCGGCCGTGCCCGTGAGGCGCACGTCGACGAGCTCGCGGTCACCGCCGGCCACGGCGCTGTGGCGGGCCCGCACGAGCAGCGCGGTGGTGTGGGCGCTGTAGATGTCGCCCACCGGCACGATCAGCCCGCCGCTCTTCGTGCGCTCGGCGCTGAAGCCGACGACGTCGACGAGCTCCAGGCCCGGGCGCGGCGCGATCTCGAGGGTCGTGTTCCGGGCGACGACCTCGGTCATGCTCGACAGCTCGGTGGCGAAGATCTTCGCCAGCGTGGTGCTGCCGGTGTGGCCGGCGCGGGACTCGACGAACCAGCTGTTGCCGACGCCAGCGTCGGCGATGCTCGCCATGAGGTCCTCGTTGTAGTTGGTGCCGAGGCCGATCGTGGTCGTCACCACGCCCTGTCGGGCCAGCAGCGCGGCGTGCTCCCGCAGCCCCGTCTCGCCGTTGGGGCGCCCGTCGGAGAGCAGCAGCAGGCGACTCACGCGACCGGGCTCGACCATGCCGAGGGCGGCCCGCCCACCCGCGAGGAGGCCGGCGATCATGTCGGTGCTGCCGCGGGCGGTGAGCGCGTGGATCGCCGTGCAGGCCGTCTCGACGCTCGTCGGGGCGGCGTCGCCCCGGGCGATCAGCTCGGCGCCGTCGTCGAAGCTCAGCACGGCGAACTGGTCGCCCGGCTGCAGCGCCTCGATGGCCTTGCAGGCCGCGTCGTTGGCGGTCTCCATCTTCTGCTCGCTGCCCATCGAGCCCGAGCGATCGACGACGATGGTGAGGCCGACGGGCACCCGCTGTGCCTGCTGCTGCTGCTCGACGCCGGTAAGCGCGACCCGCAGGAAGGTCTCGCCGGCCGTCTGCGCCGGCAGCACGGCGTGCGTGAAGGCCGCCTCGACGCGCACCGGACCGGCGGTCGTCGTCGTCGTCGTGGGCGGCGCTGCCGCCGTGGTGGGCGCGTCGTCGGTGCCGGTGCCGGCGATCACGCCGACAACGCCGGCGGTGCCGAGCAGGGCAAAGGGGAGGAGGCTCTTCAAGACGAACGGCATCGCGGTCTCCTGGTCTGGTTGGACCATGAAACCAGCTGCCCGCCGATCTGTGGGTCAGGGTTCTGTAAAGCCTGCGGCCTTCGACTACTCGAAGGTCACGCTGTGGATGGTCGTCTTGTCGGCCTCGACGTTCACCTTCGCCCGCCGCACGAGGTTGCGCGGCGGATGGGCGACGACGACGTCGTGCTTGCCGGCGGGGAGCACCACCGTGAGCGGCGTCGTGTCGTCGAAGGTCTTGCCGTCGATGGTCACCTTGCCCCACAGCGGCGACGACTTGATGGTGAGCGTGCCCTTGCCGACCGCCGCCACGGGCGCCGGCGGCGGCGGCGGCGGCTTCGGCTTCGATCCCACACCCGGCGGTGGCGCCGGCTGCTCGCGCGCAGCCTTCAGCGTGGCCTTCACGACGAGCGGGACGCCCACCTTCGCCGAAAGCGACAGCGGCTGCGACACATACCCGGGGGCGCTGATGACGAGGTCCACGGGACCGGGCAGCACGCCGACCTCGGGGCGGATGAGCTCGCCGTCGATGCTGACGACGGCGTCGGCGGGCTCCACCTGCAGGATGAGGGGGACGCGATCGGCGGCCAGCGGCGTGTCGACGGTGAGGTCGGCGTCGCGGACGTCGATGCGGCCCCGGGTCGTGATCATCCCCGGGGCGCTCACGACGACGTCGAGGGTGGAGCCGGCCGGGGCGGCGACGACGAGCGGCGACGGGCCCTGCTGGCCGGCGGCCTCGATGCGGGCGCCGGGCGTCGGCGAGGTCAGCGTGACGGTGACGGTGGGCGCCGTCGTGGTCGTCGTCGTCGTCGTTGGCAGTGTCGTCGGCGGCGGCGTCGTCGGCGTCGCGGTGGTGGTCGCCGTCGTCGTCGTCGTCGTCGTCGGTGGCGTCGGCCGGTCGAGGCGATCGACGAGCGCCACGATGAGCAGCGCGATGACGATGCCCACCGCGGCCGAGGCCACGATCAGGCGCCGACGGGCGGCGTCGTCGACGGGCGGCGGCGCCTGCGTCGGTTGCCGCGAGGTCAGCGGGGTCTCGTCGCCGCGCGGCGTGGGGCGGGCCGCCGTCGACGGCACGCGCGGAGCCGGGCGCTCGACCTTCGCCTGGGCCGGCGGCGAGGGCGGCGCCGACGGCGCCCGGGCCGAGACGGTGCCCTTGAGGTTCGCGAGGGCGTCGGCGCTGACGGTGAGGGTCGCGTCGTCGACGCCGGAGAAGACGCCCGACGAGTCCGACGGGGCCTTGCCCTCTGCGAGCACCGCCTCGCGCGACACGAGGGTCATCACCGTGACCTCCCGCTGGCGGCCGAGCTCGCCGCGGGGATCGAGCGCGTCGGCGTCGGCGATGGCGGTGGCGGCGCCGTCGTCGAGGGGCACGGCCCGGGCCGGGAGCTGGCGATCCGAGCGGGTGTGGTTGTCGGGGGCCGTCTTTGGCAGCGGCTTGTCCGGCGATGGCTTGTCCGGCGACGGCTTGTCCATCGTCGCCGGCGCGGTGTGGCGGGGCATCGAGCCGCTCTGCCCGGGCAGACCCCCACGCTCGAGGGCGAGGGCCTCGGCCTTCTCCTCGGGGAAGATCTTGTCGAGGATGGCGGCGACCCGCTTGTGCGTGAAGGCCGGGTCGCTGCGGTACACGTAGGCGCGCAGCTCGTCGGCGAAGGCCTCCGCCGTCGGGTAGCGGCGCTCGAGGCGACGCTCGAGGGCCTTGTGGATGATCTTCATGAGGGCTGCGTCGCAGCGGCCCTCCTTCACGAGGTCCGGCGTCACCCCGTCGGTGATGTCGTCATAGACCTTCATCTCGTCGTCGCCCGGGAAGAGCGGGCGTCCGGCGATGAGCTCCCACAGCACGATGCCGGCGGCGAAGACGTCGACGCGGTGGTCGAAGTCGCCCTCCTTCGTGAAGCGACCCGGGTCGATCATCTCGGGAGCGAGGTAGCGGAGCTTGCCCTTGATGGTGCCGATCTCGGTGGCCTCGAGGCGGTCGCGCGCGCGGGCGATGCCGAAGTCGATGACCTTCACGTGGCCGTCGAAGCTCACGAGCGTGTTCTGGGGGCTCACGTCGCGGTGGATGATGTGGGCCGGGGCGCCGGACGCGTCGCGCTGGATGTGCGCGGCGTGCAGCCCCTGCAGCAGCTCGACGACGATGAAGCAGGCCTCGAGGACGGGCACCCGCCCGCTGTCTTCCTTGAGGCGCTTGATGAGGGCCGCGAGCGACTGCCCGGGCACGAACTCCATGACGATGAAGTAGTCGCCGTCCTGCTCGCCGAGCTCGAACACCTGGGCGATGTTCGGGTGGTTGAGCAGGACCGAGATCTTGGCCTCGTCGACCATCATCCGCACGAACTGCGGGTCGCGCCCGAACTTCGGCAGGATGCGCTTGAGCGCGACGGTCTTCTCGAAGCCGTGGGCGCCGTAGCTGCGTGCGGCGAAGACCTCGGCCATGCCGCCCTTGGCGATCTTGGCCAGCAGCCGGTAGCGCCCGATGGTCTCGGGGACACCGGCGCCCGTCCCCGACATCTCGAAGGGAGGGCGCTCGCCGGGCTTCTGGGCCTGGGACGGAGGCATGCGGCGAAACCTAGCGTGTTTCGGTGAATTTTGTGCTCTCATCCGCCGCCGATGCTCGTCGTCGCCCTCTCCATGGCTGTCTCGCTGGGCGCTCCGGTCCAGGCCGGTGCGCCCGTCCGCCCGGTGCTGGTCGCCGCCGCAGACCCCGATGGCGCCGTCCTCGGCCGCCTCGCCGACGGCGCTGCCCGCGCCCGCGCCCGCTACCTCGAGGGCGACTTCGAGGGGGCCGTCGCCGCCGCTGTCGAGGTCGAGGCCGCCTTCGTCGGTGCCGCCGTCGACGGCTGCGCCGGCGCCGACTGCGCCCACACCGGCCCCGCCTTCTCCGTCGACGCCCGCGCCTGGGACGCCTGGGCCGACGCGCAGGCCACCCGCGGCCTTGCCCAGCAGCGCCTGCAAGACCATGCCGGCATGGACGCCACGTTTCGCGGCATCGTCGCCGCACGCCCCGCCTGGCAGCCCGACCGCGGCTTCGTGCCGCCGAAGCAGCTGCAGCGCTTCGAGGAACTGCGCCAGTCTCTGCTGTCGACCCCGATGGTGGCCCTCACCGTCGACGTCGAAGGCGCCGGCGATGTCCTGCTCGACGGCCGCGTCGTGCCGCGCAGCGCGCCCGTCGACGTCGCCCCCGGCCGGCACTTCGTCGGCGTCGGCGGCCGCGGCCGCGTCGTCGTCGTCGACCAGCCGGCGCGCGTCGCGCTGGCGGGCGCTCCCGGGCCCGCCCGCACCCTCACCGAGGAGCCCCCGCCGCAGGTCGTCGAGGACGGCCCGCCCTGGGGCCTCATCGCCGGCGGCGCCATCGGCGCGGTCGTCGTCACCGGCGTCGTCGTCGGCGTCGTCATCGCCCTCAACCAGCCCGAGGGGGCGCCGAATCCGGGCGGTGTCACCGTCCTCGTCGACGCCTCCCGCCTCAACGGAGCCGCGCCATGAGCCGCGCCCTCCTCGCCAGCCTCGTGGTCGCGTCCGTCGTCGCCGGCTGCGGTGAGCCCGAGGGGCCCGCGGTCCGCGTCGCCCTGCAGATCGTGCGAGCCAACGACGCCATCGACACCAGCGACGTCACCGGCTTCCTCGTCCGCGTCGGGCCTGAACAGAGGGCCATCGCCTTCGATCCGTCACGCGCCATCGCCGTCGAGCTCACGGCGCCGCCCGAGGCCGCCACCCCCATCGTCGTCTTCGCCTGCACGCTGCCGGCGGGGGAGTGCGCCGACCGCTTCGGCGACTTCGTCGGCTGCGACGTCGTCGACCTCGCGCCTTCGCCCGACCCCGTCGTCGTCACCATCGCCCTCGACGCCCGCGACCCGGTGCCCGAGGCCTGCGCCGACCTCGTCGACGCCCGCGTGGCGCCCTGATTTCGGTAAAACTGTTTCACATTGGAGCGGTGGTTTCGCTTCCGTGCGCACGGTCACGACGCCGCGCTGTCATCGCCTCGTCTGGATGCGGCAGCTCGGCCAGATGACCGATGACGCCACGCGTCAGGCTCTTGCGCTCCCTGTCTCAGCTTGCGACGAATGTGCGTCGCGGTCGCACACGGTGTGATGACGGGGGAAGGTACGCACCATGGAATACATGATGGTGGGGAAGAAGAAGCCGCTGGAGCGCCTCGACGTGCCGGCCCGTGCCGATGGCGCGCCGGTCCCCGAGGACGGCGAGGAGGAGGCCCACACGGCCCTCGTCGTGGCGGCGCCGACCGCGGTCGTTCCAACCCCACCCCGCCCCATCGGTCCGTCATCGCCGCCGCCGCCCGTCCATCGCCGCTATGCCCGGACCCGCGCCGACAGCCTCATGGTCAAGATCCGCGTCGGTGACGGCGTCGTCGTCGCCCGCGTCGCCGACATCTCCATGGGCGGGCTCTTTGCGCCCACCACGAGCACCATCCCTGTCGGCGCCTTCGTCGAGTTCTCGCTGCTGCGTCCCGGTGCCGATGAAGTCAAGGTGGGCGGTGTCGTCGTCGACGACGCCGAGCGCCGTCACGGCCTCGCCCTCCGCTTCGAGGCCATGACCCCCGAGGCGGCGCGCCAGGTGCGCCGCATCGTCGAGGAGCTGCAGGACAAGAACGAGGGTCGCGTCAGCCCCGACCGTGGCGTCGAGCGGGCCCGCCTCATCCGCCCGCCCGTCGACGAGATCGCCCAGCGGGACCAGGAACTCACGGCGTTGCGCCAGAAGGTCGCCCTCCTCACCGCCGAGAACAACCGGCTGCGTGCCGAGGCCGAGACCGGCGCCGAGGCCGAGAAGCTGGTCGGACGCCTCCGCCTCGAGATCGAGCGCCTCAAGGCCCGCGGCTTCGGCGAGGGTGGTCTCGACCCCGAGCTCCTGTCGGACATCAAGCGCGACGCCGAGCTTGCCTGGACGGTCATCGCCCGCCTCAGCGACACCGTCGACAAGCTCAAGTAGCAGTCGTCGTCGCCGCCATCGTCGTCGTCACAGGCTGCGGAGCCAGAGCCCCGCAAGCACGAGCGGCACCGCGAAGGCGACGGCCTGCAGGGCCCGGCCGCGGGCCCCCTTCGCGATCTGGTGCAGGGGCTTCGTCGAGACCGTGAGGAGCTGGCCATCCTGCAGCAGGGCGAAGACCTTCGCCCCCGTCGGCAGGCAGCTCTCGCGGCCGCGCAGCACGTAGTCCTCGGCCCACACCTGGGCCATGTGGCCAAAGCGCGCCACGAGCAGCCCGAGCACGCCCTGGGGCAGAAACGGCAGCACGGTGTCGACGGCGTCGAGGCCGGTGACGACGACGCGCTGCGGGTCGGCGGCGAGGCGCTGCGCGTCGGCGACGACGACGAACGGGCGCTGCTCGACGAAGAGGAGGGCGTTGCGACCGCTGCCGTCCTTGCGCTGGCGCTGCAGCACCAGCGAGAACAGCACGCACGCCCGGCGGGAGAGCGGCGCCTCCAGCAGGGCCCCTGCGTCCTCGACGATGCCCTCGACCTCGACGCGGCCGCCGTCGCCGACGTGTCCGCGCCGCAGCCGCGAGAAGCGCCAGGCGGTGCGCAGCTCGACGACCGCGCCGAGCACCATCAGGAGGGCGATGCCGAGCAGGGCCTGGGAGAGCAGGGTGACCATGATCCCAGTCTAGCGTCCGCCGGGGGGCGCTCCAGCCTGCTCGGTGGGGACACAGTGGGGGGTCACGCAGTCGGCGTCGTCGCACACGCAGCTGAGGAGCTCCGCGCAGCCGTCGTTGTCCCCGACCCGCGCTGCACACGCGTCCCCCACATCGCCGGGCACCATGCAGACCCCGGCCGGGCACTCAAGTCCGGTGGGGCAGCCGTCGTTCTGGAGCGGGCCGGGAGCGCACGCGTCGCCGATGGTTCCGACCTGCGCGCAGACGCCGTCCATGCACTCAGCGCCGTCGACGCAGCCGTCCTCGAGCAACCCGACCTCGCTCCCGTTGTAGACGTTCGAGCAGGGGGCGCCCACGCCCGCGGGCACGACGCACAGGCTCGTCGCGAAGTCCGCCACCGCGCACTCGAGGCCCGTGGCGCAGCGCACTCGATGCGGCTCGCAGATGTAGTCCTCCAGGTACGAGAAGCACACTTCACCCTCGCCGGCAGGCGGAACGCACTCCCTCACGCACGGGCCGAAGGTCTGGCAAGCGCCCTCGATGCAGTCGTCGTCGACCGCGCACTCGTCGACGAGGCACGTGCTGTTCCCGTCGTCGTCGCGGCCGCAGCGCTCGCCGACGCCGCAGTCGCTGTCCTCGTCGCACGCGCAGCCCAGGAGGAGGTTGCAGTAGCCGCTCCGACAGTCGCTGTTCGTTTCGCAGCGCTCGCCGATCCCGACGGGCTCGGCGGGCTCGCCTTCGCCCTCGCCGGGATCCTCGCCCTCGCCCTCGCCGGGATCCTCGCCTTCGCCTTCACCTTCACCTTCACCTTCGCCCTCGCCTTCGCCTTCGCCTTCGCCGGCTTCGACGGCGGGCGTGCAGGCGGTGGCGGAGGCCACGAAGAGCAGGACGGCAAGGTGGCGATGCAGCATCTGGTCCTCCGTGGCGTGCGGCTCCCACTGTGTCACGCCTGCCGTCGGCGGAGGGAAAAAGCAGCCTGCGAGGCGCTGAACCTTCTGCAGGCCGCTACCGCTCGGCGGGGGCGTCGACGACGCCATCCACCTGGAGGATCGGGCCGAGGTCGCGGACGCCGACGAGGCGGGCCCGTCGGGTGCGGCCGCCCACCGGCGCCGCCTGCGCCACCGGCACCGCCAGGCGCAGGCTCTCCTCGACCTTCTTCAGCAACGCCGTCCGCACGATGAGCTCAAACGGATCGAAGCCGCCGCTGCGCGACAGCTGCGTCGACGCCGTCGGCGTGATCGCGAGCCTCGTCCCGTCGATCTGCAGGGCGCCGTCGACCCGCACATCCCGCCGCTCGACGGTGCCGGCGAGCTTGTAGACGGCGAGGTCGAGGGCGAAGCGGTCGCCGCCGACGACGACGCGGGTCGGATCCACCACCCAGCCGTCCTCGGGAGGCATCCGCAGCGTCTCGGCGCGAGCGAGGGCGAGCAGCGTCTGCTCGGGAAGCTGCAGGGCGAAGCCCTCCTCGACCGGCGGCAGACCCTCGCCGACAACCCCGGCGTCGATGGCGACGAAGGCGATGTCGACGACGACGGCGCCGTCGCGGGCCGCGGGCCGCAGGCCACGCAGGCGCACCGGGCCCTCGCGCGGCAGGCTCGCGAGCAGCAGGTCGGGTCGGGTCTCGCCCTCCATGAGGCGCTGCAGGAAGTCCGTCACCGACTGCGACACCTGCGCCGACAGCCCCGGCGGCAGGTCGACGAGCTCGAGGCGCGCCGACCAGCCATGGCGGCCCGCGGCGTCGGTGCCGGCGTCGCCGACGGCCCGCACCTCGACGACGTCGGCGTCGGGGACATCGACCGTCTGGAGCGCGAAGACGCCGCGGGTGGCACCCGAGAAGCGCAGCCCGGGCAGGAGCCCCGACGCCGTCACCGGCGCGAGGACGCCTTCGAGGTCGACGAGCAGGGCCACGCAGCCGGCGCAGCTCGGCTCGGGTTCGGCCCGCACGCCGCGCACGACGAGGGTCGGTCGCAGCGCGACCTCGCCGATCAGTGGCAGCACGAAGCGGAACGACTCCACGGCGCGGGCGGCGTCGTCGAGTGACTGCTGCACCTCGATGGCCATCAGCCGCGAGGACAGCACGAGGCGGGCCTCGGCGGGGAAGTCGGCGGGCAGGGGTGTCTTTCCAATCTCGTCGAGGCGCGCGCGATCGGCGGCGCGGGGATCGACCGGCGGCTCGTGGACGCAGGCGGGGCCGGTGACGACGGCGAGGCCGACGAGGGCGACGACGAAGCGGGAGATGGTGACGCGCATGTCAGGCTCCTGCACCGTCGCCATCGGTCGTCGTCGTCGCTGTGGTCCGCCGCGCTGCCAGCAGCTCCGGCTGCACGATGGCGACGAGGGCCGGCAGCAGCACGAGGGTGGCGAGCAGGCACAGCAGGATGCCGAGCGACGTCACGAGGCCGAGGCCGAAGACGCCACGGTGGACCGAAAGCATCAGCGAGCCGAAGCCGATCGTCGTCGTCAGCGCGCTGAGGATCAAGGCCTTGCCGGAGTGGGCGAGGGCCGGGCCGAGGGCGCCATCGTGGCGGATGCGCTCGTAGAGATGGACGCCGTAGTCGATGCCGGTGCCGAGCAGCAGCGGCAGGCTCAACACCGAGACGAAGTTGAAGTCCGTGCCGGTGGCGCCGAGGCCGCCGAGCAGCAGCGCGAGGCCCACGCCGAGGGGCACGAGCGACAGCAGCGTGCCCTTGAGGGAGCGCAGGCCGAAGAGCACGAGGGCGAGCACGCAGACGCCAATCACGGCGAGCAGGCGCGGCATGTCGGCGAGGATCTGCCGCAGCATCTCGCGCCAGGCCGGCACGATGCCGGCGACCTCGGGGTGGATCGCGTAGAGCTCGGCGACATGGGCCTCGAGGAACTGCTCGTCGCCGACGTAGCCGTTGGCACGCACCAGCACCATTGTGGCGCCGTCGCGACCGCCGACGCGGGCCCGCAGGCTCGCCGGCAGGTCCTCGAAGCGCACGGACTTGTTCTGCGTCATGTCGGTGACGAGGGCGACGCTGTCGGTGACGGCCCCCCGCAGGTAGCGATCGAGGAGCTGCAGGCGGTCGACGTTGGCGTCGGCGAGGCGTCGCTCGATGCGGTTCACGTCGTCGCGGAGGCGGCCGACGAGGTCGACCGTCGCCTCGGTGTAGAGCACCGGCGCCACCGCGCTCACCTCGAGCAGCAGCGCCTTGAGACCGGCGAGACGCAGGCGCAGCTCCTCGAGCTCGGCGGGGGCGTAGCCGTGGGTGGCGGCGTCGCTGACGGCGACGGCGTCCTTGAGGGTGCCGGCGATGTCGTCGAGGAGCGGGGCCTTCTGCGCTTGGCCCTCGGGCAGGGCGAGGGTGATGGCGAGGGGCGGCGACACGGTGCGGGCCCGCTTCGCACGGGCGACGATCTGCTCGGCCTCGGCGAGGTCCTTCGCGAAGAAGATCGAGGGCTCGCCGCTGATCGCGAAGGCCTTCAGCAGCTTCTCCTGCAGCACCGCCGCCGGCATGCCGCGCGGCTGCATCTTGAGCGCGTCACGCTCGAGCGCGACCATCGGCGCGAAGTAGACGCCGACGCTGACGACGGCGATGAACACGGCGAGGATCGGGTAGCGCTGTCGGCCGGCGAAGGCGCCGAGGCGGGCGAGGACGCCGTCGCCACCGCCCTCCGTCGCGTGTGCGCCAGCCATGCCGACGACGGGGGAGCGCCGGTCGGCCAGCACGAAGATCGCCGGCAGCACCGTCACCATCGCGACGACGGCCATGACGACGCCGACGCCGGCGGTGAAGCCGAGGGTCTTGAGGCCCTTCATGTGGGCGATCATCAGCGCGAAGAAGGCCGCCGCCGTCGTCGCCGAGCCCGTGAGCAGGCCGGGCAGCAACTCCTCGAGGAGGTGGCGCACGGTGCTCTCGGGGTCGTCGCCGAGGGCGCGCCGGTGGGCGAAGCCATTGAGCAGGTGGATGGCGGAGTCGACGCCGAGGCCGAACAGCACCACCGGGAACAGCAGGTTCAGCATGTTGAGGGTCGGGTCGACGACGGCCTGCACGCCGAAGGTCCACAGGATGCCCATGACGAGGGGGATCGCCGACAGCGACGGCAGGGCCACCTGCTCGAAGCCGACGACGAAGACCGCGAGGATGCCGAGGAAGCCGAGGATCGTGACGAGCACGAAGTTCGACAGGATCGCCTCCTGCTCCTGCACGTACTGCACGGGCAGGCCGGTGAAGCCGATCTCGACGTCGGGGAACTGCCGCCGCACGCCATCGGCGACGCCGTGGAGGTGGTCGAGCACGGGCCGGATGTCCTCGAGCTTGCCGAGGTTGCGCTCCGAGCCCACCTCGATGAGGAGCAGCCGCTTGTCGGCGGAGAACTGGTAGCGCGGCGGGATCGCGGAGCCCGCCTGATCCGGCGCGAGCTCCAGCAGCGCCGCCGCCCGCGCGTTGAAGGCCGCACCGTCGACGGCGTCGCCCTGCTCGAGGACGTCGGCGACGAGGTCGAGGGCACCCTCCACGGCCTGCAGGGTGCGGCGCGCCTCGGCGTCCGACGGCGGCAGCGGCAGGCCCTTGAGCCCCTCGCGCAGGCGGGCGTCGAGGCGATCCCGCACCGGACCGGGATCGACCCGCGCACCGACGTCGACGGCAGGGCGACCGGCGAGCAGCGAAGACATCACCACGTCGGCGAACAGCCGCGTCTTCACCGTCAGCGCCGTCGACTGCGTGGGCACGGCGTCGTCGGTCAGGGCCTCGAGGCCACGCAGCAGGCCCAGCAGCGACGGGTCCGCCGACAGCGTGCGCAGGCTGTCGCGATGGCGACGCAGGTTCTCGTCGAGCAGCCGCAGCTCCTGCTCGGGGAGGTACAGCAGGGCGCGCCGCAGGAAGAAGTCGAGGTCCTGCTCGAGGTAGACATGCGAGACGAGGCGGTCGTCTTTGTCCTTGTCGGCGACGAAGCCGTCGCGCAGCGCCTCGCCGGCGGCGATCAGGCGCTCGGGCGAGTTGCCCTCGAGGACCACCTGCACGACGACGGCGCCGGGGAAGTTCTCGCCGAGGTAGGTCATGCGCCGGACGATCGGGTCGTCGTCGGCCATCGTGTCCTGGAAGGCGGTCTTCACCTGGATGCGGGTGGCGAGCAGCGCCGAGACGGCGGTGATGGCGCTGGCGACGAGGAGGACGAGCCAGGGGCGCCGCGCGGCGGCGCGGGCGACGAGGTCGGCGATGCGGGCGATCATGGGGCGCACCCTACAGCGACTTCCGCCTGCCACAGGCTGGTGGGGGCGTGTGCGTGCCGGTCGCACCTTCTGCCGAGATCCGACACACCAGAGCCGGGATGAGGCGTCGGTTTTTCGGCCCGACTACACTGCGGACATGTCTGTTGCTCCCCGCACCCGGGCGTTCACCCTCATCGAAGTCATGGTGGTCGTCGCCATCGCCGGCACCCTCGCGGTCCTCGCGGTGCCGTCATTCCAGGAGATGGCGTTGCACTACCGCGCCCAGGAGGACGCCCGCGCGGTGCTGATGGCCATGACCCGCGCCCGGGCGCTGGCCCATCGGGAGAACAGCCCGGTTCGCCTGGTCGTGAAGTCGGACGCTGCCGTGTATCAGACCGCTCGATTCGGCGGTCTCACGCCGGAGCAGGTCGCGGCCAGCGTGCGCCGCAGTGTGACATCGTTTGAAGACCATTCCAGCACCGCGCTGCCCGCGACGGTGAGGATGACGAAGATCGAGTACGTCGAGAACGGGGCCGTCACCTCGGCAGCCGAGGCGGGCCCCGACGCGATGCTGACCTTCTGCTCCTCTTCAGACAGCTATTTCCGGGACGCGAAGACGACCGATCCTGTGTGCCGGATCGGTGACCTCACGTCGGCGTCGGCCCGCATCCAGTTCGAAGTGCTGGGGCAGCAGTTCCATATCCGGGTCAACGGCGCCCTTGGCTCCGTGGACCTCCGTCGGGGGACACTGTGAGTCGCGGCTTCTCGCTGATCGAGGTCATGGTGGCGATGGGCCTCGGCGGCGTCATCGTCGCGTCGGCCGTCACCACCTTCAAGTACGCGTTGGATGAACAGGCGCTGGCCAAGCGCGAGTGGCAGGCCTTCACGATTGCCCAGCAGCGGATGGAAATCCTGGCGGCCCTGCCGACGACCCATCCGCTCCTCGTCGGCAATGCTCCGGGCAACAACGCCGGCACCGCCGCCGACGCCACCTGCGACGATATCGCCGTCGGCGCCCAGCATTTCCGTCTCGACGGGCTCGGCAATCTTTCGCCCACCGGGCAGTTCGACCTGTGCTTCCGCATCACCGATGGCAATCCCATCGGCAGCAAGAAGAACGTCCGCGTTGTCATCATCTACGATTACCAGGGGAAGCGTCGTGTCACGCTCCAAACCATTCGCTGATTGGCGAGGCCTCTCCCTTATCGAGGTGATGGTCAGCCAGTCCATCGCCATCGTCGTCATTTCGGCGATGATGGCCATCGTTGTCGCCATGGTGAACAAGCTACAAGCCGAGGTGGCGACGTCCGACGCCCAGGTCAACCTGCGTCAGGTGAGCCATCTGCTCATCCGGGATACCCAGGGCATCGGCAGCTCGAGCGGCGCCACGGCCGGCGATTTCATCATCATCGCCGATGGTGGATCGAATGGCGCGGACACGTTCACGATCTTTCGACGTGACGAATCGATCTGTGGCGGCAGCCTCCCCGTCACCGCCGACAACAGCGGTAACAACCTCAACGTCGAAAAGGTCGGCCCGGGAGGGACCTGCCCGTTTGACGTTAACAACGCCGCCTTCTGCGACCCGGGGGAGATCATCGAGCGCGAGCTGATGGTCCTCGGGATCGAGGGGAAGGCCATCATGATGACCGGCCACCAGGCGACCGCCCAGGGCAACGCCTGCAAGATCAACTACCCCACGGGTCAGCAGGCCGGCGACGTCGTTGCCGCCTACAACGCGCAGTACGACCCCAACGTCGCGAACATCAACCAGCTCTTCGGGCCCTCGCCCAACGGTCTCGGGCCCATCCAGATCCTGAGCGGCAACGGCTTCACGTATCGCCTCGACGCCGCCCGGAATGTGCTCCAGCGATCGACCGATTTCGGCAAGTCGTTCAGGGACATTCTCGAAGGGGTGATGGACCTCCAGGTCCAGCGAGTCTTCCAGAAGGACGAGACCACGCACTTCATCAATGAGGGCCAGGCACTCCCTGCCGGGGTGACCCGAGACGACTTCGTCGGCCTTCGAATCGGGTTGGTCACGTTCGCCCGCGCCGTGGATGGGCTCAACGTGCCTCCACCTGCCACCTTCGCCAATCGCAACCTTGCCAACGCCCCGAAGAGCCGCCGCTATCGCGCCAGCTTCATCCTCACGGCGGCGCGCAACCGCACCGGAGCCTGATCATGCCCCACAAGTCCACTGCCCCGCGGGGCTATGTGCTCATGGTCGTCGTCGTGCTCGGCATCGTGCTGGCCAGCCTCGCGGCCATCCTGCTGTACGCGACCGGTCGCGACCGCGCCGAGGGCAAGCAACAGCAGTCGTCAATCCGCTCGGTCTACGCCGCTGAAGCGGCAGTCGCCGTCGGTATCGAGCACCTCCGCGAGTTGCTCGAGCAGAAGATCGCCCCGAGCGCCGCCGACCTCAACGCCGTCGAGGCCGACACGATCGCCACCCTCGGGTCGTCGCTGTCGAGCGCGACGTTCCCCGTCCTGTCCGTCAAGTACTACGACGCGGCACGCAACGCGGTTTCGGATACCCCCATCGTCGCGGGCACGACGCTGGCCACGATCACGGAAGGGCCGAACAAGGGATTGCGCGCGCAGCAGACCCCCATCCAGGTGCTGGCAACCGCCCGCGTCGATAATGCGTCGTCCTCGGTGGCCGACGCCATCCGCGTCGACCTCATCCCGGTCTTCCAGTTCGCGATCTTCTTCGACGGCGACCTTGAGGCCCAGCGCCCTGCCCGGATGAGTGTCTCCGGTCGTGTTCACACCAACGGCAACCTCTACCTCTCGAATGGCGAACGGGTGGATTTCCTCAACACCGTGACCGTCGCCGGCAAGGTCCACAGCCACGGTGCGTCGTCGACGGGGCTCCTCGTCGGCAGCGGCACGACCGGGACCTATTTCCGTCGGCTCTCCGACGGGACGCAGCGTGAAATCGCCAACAATCTTCCCCGCAGCGACGCCAACCAGAAGACCTACCTCGAGACCACCTTCGGCATCGGCGGTGGGCTCCAGGATGTAACGACGGGGGCACAGCCGCTCTCGATTCCGCTGCGCATCTCCGGCGCGACGCCGTGCGCCAGCAACGCATCCTGTGGCGTGGGCCGCTCCTGTGTGAAGGTGCGCGTCACCGATAGCGCCGGTGTGTGCACCGACAACGTCACGTCCCGGCCCCCGGTCTGCGCGAACGGCAGCACCCGGGCCGAGTTTGCGCAGTCCCTCGCGATCGAGCTCATCCGCCGCCCCGCGCTGGATTACGGGTCGGTGGGCATCCCGTGCACGCGGCCAGGAGAACCCGCCGGCTGCGCGCCCTATGCCCTCCCGTACACCCGTGACGACGTCGCGAACACGTCCCCCTATGCTGCGGATTTCGGCGTCCGTCCTGCGCTCGTCGAGGATGGTACCGCTCGCACCGCCACCGGCACCAACGCCGATCCCGATGACATCGTCGAACTGGTCGTGCCGCGTCGCGTCCCGTACGTGACGTCGGCGATCACCGGCGACGACCCCGGCGCGGTGGTCGACCGCCTCTACTGGAAGGCCCACATCCGCATCATCGACGGTGTGTGGTACCGCGGTCAGTCGCCCGTGCCGGTGTTCAACCCTGAGCTGAACGCGCCGGGCACCAACAATCCCGAGCCTACGACCGACCTCAACCACGCCTTCGCCCGCGTGCTCCGCTACTCGTGGTGGTGGGACGTGCGCGAGAACCGCGTCTACTGTGAGAGCGGCGTCGCGAACTCGAACTGCGTCACCAACGGAAACGAGTACCAGCGCGGCCAGCAGATTCGCGCGACCGACTTCGACGCCGCCGCCTTCATGGCGCTCCTCGATCGTGCCGACGCCCGGGCGGCGCTGTTTCCGGGAGGCATCGTCCCCGACGGCGGGGTCATCGTCTACATCAGCGAGACCTACGATCCCCGCTACGAAGACGCGAACTCGCGCCTGCCGCGCACCGCCAATGTCCGGAACTATCTGAACTTCCCGACGACGCACAACCACCTCACGGTGGCGCAGATGGCGGCGGCGCCAGCGAGCCTTGATGCGTCCTACACCCGCCGCGACCCCGTCACCGCATTCAACAGCAATGATCCGGCGACGCCCCACGAGCTTGGCTGGTTCCCCGAGAACATCTGGGGACACCGCGTGCAGACCCTGCGCATGGAGTCGTTGACGCGTCCGACTGGCGCCAACGCCGACGCCATCGCGGCCCACTACGCGAACCCGACGCAGACGTCGCCGGTCGTCGACAACGGTTCCAGCTGCGCGAACCCCGGCGTCGAATACTCGACGCCTCGACGGCCCGCGTCGCGCCCGGCGTCGTTTACGACGGCCTCGTTCGATCCGCCGTGCATCCAGGTGGGCGCCCAGCCGCTTGGCCCGGAGAACGCGGTCCGCGTGATTCGCGCCCAGTCGCTGCCGAGCCAGGGGTTCACGCTGGTCACAGACAACCGCCTCTACATCCACGGTGACGTGAACACCCGAGCCAACAGCACGGTCACCTCCGGTGGCTTCCAGACGAGCCAGGACCTCCCCGGCAAGATCTCGTTCATCGCCGACTCGCTCACCATCCAGTCCGCGGTCTTCAACGACCGGACGCACCAATCCTCCGACGGTGCTGGAACCGTTCGGAATTTCAACGGCTTCTTCCGTCGGCCGAACGATTACGCGTCGCTGGCCTTTACCGACGGCGCGATCCCCGCCGCCAATCGTGCGCGCGCCCTGCCATACGCGACGACAGCCCAGACGGCGGATGTCGGCGAGCCGCCCAACATCTGTGACGTCGTCCAGAATGCGATTCCGTCCGAGACGCGGATCAACGCGTCCCTCCTCATGGGCGACGTGCCCGCCTGCAAGGACGCCGGCGACGCCATGGGCAACAACAGCGGTGGCGTGAACAACTTTCCCCGCTTCGTCGAGAACTGGAGAGGCGTGCCGCTCGTCTTGAATGGTTCGATGGTGGGCTTGTTCCGCTCTGAGCGCGGCAACTCCCGCTTCCTCAACGCCCAGAGCAACGCGGGCGGCACCGTGCGTCGGGCACGAACCGGTGATCCGTGGTCGGACATGGGCAGCACCAACCTCTGTGACTATCGGCCCCCCGTCCGTCAGTGGACCTTCGACGACACCCTGCTGCAGAGCATCGGCAACCTGCCGCCCGGCACGCCGCGCGTCGTCGCCACCGACCGGCTCCGCTGGGTCCGGCGCTGACGACGACGCGATGACGACAGCGACGACGACGCGGCCCTCCGGGCCGCGTTGTTGTTCTGGCCATCACCAGGGGTGGTTGGGCGCGGAGTAGGCAGACAGTCGACCGGGCTCTTCCGGCGAGAGCGCGAGGTCGAGGCGCATCACGAAGGTCTTGTTCCACACCACGCGAAACGAGATGCCGCCGCCGACGAGGAGGCGGGGGGCGACGCCGACGTCGTCGAGGGCGGCGCCGGTGTCGAGGAAGAGGGCGACCGGCAGGCCGAGGCTGTTGCCCCACACATCCAGAACGAGGGGCATCGCGCGGATCTCGTGCTGCAGCGAGAGGCGCAGCCGACCGGGATACCGGGCGAGGCGGATGCCGCGGCCGACGTCGAGGCCGCCGATACCCGCCGCCTCGACGAGGCCGCCGAAGCGGACCCGCTCACGCCACGGCGCATCGCCCAGCACGCCGTCGACGATGACGCGCTCGGCGACGACGATGCTGCGTGAGGGGACGAGGGGCGCGTAGAGACGGGCCGTGAGGTTGGCGCCGACGAAGGAGAATGCGCTGCCGACGACGGGGTCGCTGCCGCGGACGCTGGCGTCGACGAAGAAGCCGCGGGTCGGGTTGGGCTCGTCGTCACGGGTGTCGATGGCGAGGCCGGCCTGCAGGACGGACGCGAAACCCGGCTCGCCGTCGGGGTGCAGCAGCGCGTAGCGCGAGCCCGGATAGGGGGAGAGGTCCGGTGCGCCGTCGCCGTCGTCGTCGAAGAGCGAACCCGGGATGTATTGCGTGCCGCGCCACCCGACGAAGGCTTCGAGCTTCAGCGTGTCCTTCAGGAAGGGCTGCTTGAGCAGACGGAAGCGGGTGTTCACGAGACCGTAGGGCTCGACGCTGCGCAGACGGGTGTCGTCGCTGTCGACGCAGTCGTTGCTGCTGTCGGCGCCGACGGGCACGCCGCAGAAGGGCAGGGTGAGGATCGAAAACAGGCCGGCCTCGGCCTCGAGGCGCACCGGCAGGTTGAAGGCGTCGATGGCGTCGACGCGGACGAAGTGGTGCTGCACGAGCCGCGTCGTTGCCCAGGCCTGAAACGAGATGGCGGTCTTGTAGGGGCGCTGCTGGAAGCGGTGCCAGAAGAGCGTGCCGCGCAGGCCGAGGCCGAAGCCCTCGTCGGAGTTCACCGTGATGCGGGGGACGCCGGCGAAGGTCCAGTTGCCGGGCGCCGCTTCGGGCATCAGGCCGATCGGATCCTTCGGCGACGACGACGTCTGCGCCAGCGCCGTCGACGACGACAAGAGCACCGTGCACAGGGCGAGCAGGGCAGGTCGCATCGGGCTCACTGCTCGAGGATCGCGAGCTCGACGCGGCGGTTCTGCGCCTTGCCGTCCTTCGTGGCGTTGTCGGCGATGGGGCGCGTCTCGCCGTAGCCCTCCGACTCGAGGCGGGTGGCCTCGACGCCGCGGGCGACGAGGGCGTCGAGGACGGCGCGGGCGCGCCGCTTCGAGAGGTCGAGGTTCTTGTCGTCGTTGCCGTCGCTGTCGGTGTGACCCTCGATGCGGATCTTCTTCACCTCGGGGTGGGCCTTCAGTACGAGGCCAATTTGATCCAGCAACGGGAAGCTGCGCTTCTGGATGGTGGCCTTGCCCGAGTCGAAGAAGACCGTCTCCTTCAGCTCGATCTTCTCCTTCGTGACGACGACGAGGACCTTGCCCTCGTCGGGGCAGCCGTCGTCGTCCTTCACGCCGTTGATGGTCTCGGGCTCACCGGCGCACTGATCGTCGGGATCGGCGATACCGTCGCTGTCGCTGTCGACGCATCCCTTGAGGCTCGCGAGGCCTGCCTGGGCGGGACAGCGATCGAGGCTGTCGACAAGCCCGTCGCCATCGCCATCGGGGCAACCTGCCGTCGTCTTCGGACCGGGCTGCTCGGGGCACTTGTCGTCGGCGTCGCGCACGCCGTCTTGATCCTTGTCCTTCTCGGGGCAGCCATTCTTTTCGCGCAGGCCAGCGGTGTCCTTGCAGGCGTCGACGTCGTCGGTGAGGCCGTCGCCGTCGGTGTCGGGCGGCGGACAGCCGCGCCACTCGGTGCGCCCGGCGACATCGCGGCAGGCATCCTCGCCGTCGGTGATGCCGTCGCCGTCGTTGTCGTCGTCGGGACAGCCGTCGTCGTCCAGGAAGGCGTCTTCGTCTTCGGCCTGGTCGGCGCAGCGGTCGTTGCCATCGGGAATGCCATCGCCGTCGTTGTCGGGGTCGGGACAGCCGTCATCGTCCTTCACGCCGTCCTTGTCCTCGGCGTCGTCGGGGCAGGCGTCGGCGGCGTCGGCGAGGCCGTCGCCGTCGCGATCCCGGTTCTCGACGACGAGGCGGGCGCCGAGGAAGGTGCGCACGTCGGGGGTGCCAAAGCCCGGGCGCAGGCCGGTGCCGACGCCGCCCTCGACGGCGACGCCGATGGGGCTGTGCCAGCGGGCGCCCACCTGCACCTCCAGTGGGTTCTGCAGACGCACGAGGGTCTGGTCGCTGTCGTCGACAAGGCCGAAGGGGTTCCTGTCCGACGTGGCGCCAAAAACCTCGCCAAAGACCAGCAGTGACGACAGCGCCGGCGCGACGGTGGCGAGGTCGTAGCCGACGCCGACGCGGTAGACGAGCTCGGGGTCGATGGGGAAGGTGTCGAACAGGCGGGTGGGCTGGCGCAGGCGATAGGCGAGGTTTGCCGCCGGCCGCAGCCCGCCGATGCTCGTCGACAGCGCCACCTCGGGGATGAAGGCGACGGCGCCTGGTCCCTCGCCGAGATAGTCGGCGCCGTACACAAAGCTGATCTCATTGACGAAGCGCAGGCCGCCGGCGGTGGGCAGCGTCACCGTCGGGATGAGGGCGAGGGACACGCCATGGCGGTCCTCGCGCAGCAGGCGCACCTTGGGCACGAGGCGCACATCGCCGACGCCGATGGCTGCGAGTCCGTTGGCGACACCGACGACGTCGGCGAGCTCATCGGGAAGGTCTCCTCCATCCTGGAGCAGTACCAGCGGCAGACCGAGTCCGAGGCTGATGCCATCGAGGAGTCCCACGGTGACGACCGCCTCGGCGCCAAGGCGTCGAGACACAATCGGCGCCACAATGGCGCCGGTCTCGTCGCGCACGACGAGGGGGTTCACGGCGTGGTTGAGCACGAGGCCACCCTGCACGCCGAGGTGCCCGGGGATGGCGCCACCCTCGGTGGTGCCGAGGCCACGGTCGTCGATGGGGGTGCGGAAGCGATCGAGGGGCACCGTCGTGGCCGCCGGCTCCCCCTGCGCCATGGCCCCGCCTGCGCACAGCAGACCGACGACGCAGGCGACGACGAGTGCGCGCATGGACTCCGGTCAGACCTTGAAGGGCGAGGTGACTTCGCTCTCGAAACCGTTGATGCCCGCCGAGCCGTACATCAGGCCACTGATGTCATCGAGCCGCAGCGACAGCACCTGCGCGAAGCACCAGAGCAGCTTCACGCCGAGCTGCGGCTCCTTCTTCACGAGCTCGTTGAAGCGGTGGCGCTCCATGAGGAGGAGCCGACCCGCCGTCAGCGCCGTCACCGTCGCCGAGCGCGGTCGGCTGTTGAACAGCGCCATTTCTCCGAAGTGCTCGCCGGCGAGGAGGCTGCGGATGGGAGAGCCGGCCCGGCTGATCTCCATGCGCCCGTCGAGGATGGCGTAGAGGGCGTCGCTGCCCTCGCCCTCGCGGATGATGACCTCGCCGCGGCTGATGTCGACGGAGCGCACCACCGACAACACCTTGCACAGCTCGCTCATGTCGAGGTGCCGGAAGATGACGACGTGCCGCAGGGTGTCGAGCTTGAGGTTCACCTCGGTGGTGCGGTGGCGGTCGGTCTGCTCATCGGCGCCCTCGGCCGAGGCCCGCAGCACGACCGCCGAGATGTTGTCGACGCCACCGCGCTCGTTGGCGAGCCCCACGAGGCGCTCGGGGATGCTGCCGACGTGGTCGCCGTCCATCAGCGCGCCGAGCTCGTCGAGGTCTTCGACGTAGCGGTGCAGGCCATCGCTGCACAGCAGCAGCGTGTCTTCGGGCAGCACGTCGAAGAGGAGCGTGTCGACGCGGACGGTGGGCTGGATGCCGACGGCGCGGGTGATGACGTTGGCGTAGGGGCCCTTCTTCGCCGCCTCCAACGTCGTCACGCCGCGGCGGACCATCTCGCTGACGTAGGTGTGGTCCTCGGAGAGCTGGTAGGTGCGGCCGGCCCGGCGCAGGTAGAGGCGGGAGTCGCCGACGTGGCCGAGGACGCCGATGGTGTGGGTGAGCAGCACGAGCGTCAGCGTCGTGCCCATGCCGGCCTTGCCGCCGGTGGCGGTGGCGATCTTGTAGACCTCGCGCGAGGCCAGCTGTACGGCCTCCTCGACGAGCTTCAGCAGGCCGTCGCGGGCGGCTCCGGTGTCGTCGTAGCTGGTGATGCGGTCGCGGTGGTCGCGAATCCAGCCCTGCACGGCGCGCGCGGCGGCCTCGGAGGCGACCTCGCCGGCGGCGTGGCCGCCCATGCCGTCGCAGACCATGTAGAGGCCCAACTCGGGGTCGACGACGATGTAGTCTTCATTGTGGCCGCGTTTGCGGCCGACGTCGGTGTTGCCACTGCCGGCGATCTTCATGACCATCCTCAACGCCGGGCTTCACCGGGATGCGGACGACGTTGTCAGATGGCAGCCCGCAGCCGCAAGCCATGTGCCCGATCGAGACGCCAGCACCGCCTGCTGGGAGCTACCTGCAGGTGGCGCACGAGCCTTTGAGGAGGATCTCGGCCACCTTGCCGACCCGCGCTGTGACGCCCTTCACGGTCACGGAGGCCTCGGGAAGGCACTCGACGACGCCGCAGCTGCCGCAGACGAAGTGGGCATGCTCATTCTCGTCCCGCAGCTCGAAGCGCCAGACGTGGTCACCCACATCGAGGCGGTGGACGAGGCCAGCTGTCTCCAGGTCGACGAGGTTGCGATAGATGGTGGAGGGCTCGAAGCCCTCAGCGGCCACTGCGGACACGACGTCGGCGTGCGACATCGGGGTGGTGGCCTTCTCAAGGGTCCGCAGGACCGACGCCCTGGGCCCCGTGAATCGCAGACCGGCGCCCCGGATGCGCGCCTTGATCTCAGCCAGCTTTGCCTCGCTCTTTCGGGTCATGGATGCAGCGTAGCAGGCCTTGCGTGCTCTGTCTGAGATGCGACCCCCATGTAGATGCAACGCAGTTGCATATAGACTGAGATGTCTGTAGGTACCCGCCATGTCGGTCTTGAGCGTCGCAGCCTCAGCCCTGCCGGTGCCCTCGTTGCTCGAGGAGCACGCGCGGGTCCCCGATCACGTCGTGATGGGCTCGTCACCGCGGGTGCTGACACGCGCCTTGCGGCACGGAATCAACCTGGGCATCTGGCTTCGGGAACGGCGGTCGGTCGGCCGCACAGCCACGCAACACCAGGCCCGCCGGGCGCTCTTCGATCGAGCTGCGGCTGCTCCCATCGCGATTGACACCATTGTCGACGCGACCCGGCCCGGTTTCGGGCAGGCCGTGGTTCCGATGTCGGTCGAGCACGATATCCGCGCCGCCCTCGCCGACGACGTCGAGCGCCTTGTCGCTCTCGTGTACCGGCTGTCGGGGGTGCGCCACCTGAGGGTCAAGCTGCACCGGTGCGACGGCGACGAGTGTCGTCAGTTTCACGTCGACCATGTCGCGCTCCGCGTGATCACGACCTACGCCGGTCCCGGGACCGACTGGTTGGAGGACGGCGCCGCCCGGCGTGAGCATCTCGGGGGCAGGGGGTTGCCCCGCCATCGGAGTGTTGACGACGTCAACAATGCCATCGTGGCCGACTGGACACGGGTCCATCGCTTGCCGCGCTTCGCCGTGGCCCTTTTCCGTGGGGCGGTGGCGCACGGCCCCGGCGCACCGATGGCGGGAATCATCCACCGATCGCCGCCCATCGCCGGCACCGGCATCAAGCGGTTGCGCCTCGTGATCGACCCGGCCGACAGCCACGACGCCTGCGCGACCTGAAAACCACAGTCAGGAGATCACCCGATGACGACGACGACGACCGACCGCAAATTGCCCGTGACCGTCCTGTCCGGTTTCCTTGGCGCCGGCAAGACGACGCTGCTCAATCATGTGCTGAAGAACCGTGCCGGCCGCCGCGTGGCCGTCATCGTCAACGACATGAGCGAGGTCAACATCGACGCAGCGCTCGTGAAGGGGGGCGACGCCGCCCTGTCTCGGACCGACGAGAAGATGGTCGAGATGCACAACGGGTGCATCTGCTGCACGTTGCGCGAGGACCTGCTGCTCGAAGTGCGCCGCCTCGCTGACGAGGGCCGATTCGATGCCCTGCTGATCGAGTCGACGGGCATCTCCGAACCCCTGCCGGTCGCCGAGACCTTCACCTTCGCCGATGAACAGGGGCGCTCGCTCTCGGACGTGGCCCGTCTGGACACGATGGTGACCGTGGTCGACGGGCGCTCATTCCTGCGTGACTGGCAACAGGCGCAGGACCTCAAGGATCGCGGCCTCGAACTCTCGCCCGATGACGACCGCACCGTCACCGACCTGCTCGTGCAGCAGATCGAGTTCGCCGACGTCATCGTCCTGAACAAGACCGACGTGATGAAGCCGCAGGAGATCAAGGTCCTCGAGGCCGTGCTGCAGACCCTCAATCGCAGTGCCCGCGTCATCCACTCGTCCTTCGGGGCGGTCGACGTCGACGATGTGATCGGCACCGGCCTCTTCTCGATGGAGAAGGCGCAGCAGGCACCGGGGTGGCTGCAGGTGTTGCGCGGGCAGGAGACGTCGGAGAAGGACGAGTACGGCATCTCCTCCTTTGTCTTTCGCGCCGATCGGCCCTTCCACCCGGCTCGCTTCTTCGAGCTGCTTGCCATCGAGTGGCCAGGGGTGCTCCGGGTCAAGGGCTTCTTCTGGTTGGCGTCTCGGATGGACTACGTTGGTCTCGTGCAGCGCGCCGGTGGTCTGGTTCGTCACGAGCCAGCGGGGACCTGGTGGGCGACGGTGCCGCAAGCAGAGTGGCCGATGGATGACGAGGCGCGCCAGGAACTGCTCGCGCGGTGGCATCCCCGATGGGGCGATCGTCATCAAGAAATCGTCGTCATCGGCAGGAAGATGAACGCCGCTGAACTGCGTGAAGCCCTCGACGTCTGCCTCCTGACCGACGCCGAGATGCAGGCAGGGCCGATGGCGTGGGCCGCGCTGCCCGATCCGTTTCCGCGCTGGGTGATGGCCAGCGATGGGTGATGCCGGATGGGGCGGCCTGTCATTCATCCATGATGTCGAGGGTCAGGACCTGACGCAGTGCTGACGTCGCCGGCGAACGATGCACACAACCCACAGGGTCGAGCCGTGTCCCCTTCATGACGACGAAGTCGCCCGGTGCCGTGATGCTCGTGACACGGCCAGCGGTACCGGGGACCCGCAGCTCGGTCCCGGGCCCCTGCAGCGACACCGTCGCACGGAGCTCAACCTGGTCGACGTGGAAGGCCGGGCACATGGGCCGGTCCGCCGTCTGCCAACGGGCGCCAACCGTGACGCAGTCGGCGAGGCTGGCAAAGACCTCGAGCGCGTCTCGGACCACCCAGAGTGTGGGGGGAATCGCTGCGACGTCGACGATGAGCCGCCCTGACGACGGTGTGAGTGGCAAGGGGGCGACAGCGCGGGGCCAGACGGCGGCGACGACGTCGTCTTCGTAGATCTCGGCCAGGTCGGCCGGGTTCTGGACAACGACGATTCGGCCGCCTGCCGCGATCGTGGACAGGTCAGCCATCGCTCAGCGTCGCCGAGAAGTCCCAATGGCCGATCGTGGCCTCGACGCCGCCGGACACCGGGGTGCTGTGGAAGTCGTCGGCGATGGTGACCTCCTGCAGCGTGACGTCATGCAGGTGGCCAGCCACGGTGTCGCCGAGGGCCAGGGCCTCGAAGACCACGTCGCCGCCCGAGGGCATCAGCGTCCGGTCACAGTGGAAATGGTCGTCGTGGGCGGCGCAGCCCTGCTGGACCAGGACGCACACCGAGCAGGTCGCGTAGTCGAGCTCGGCGCCACTGAGGGTGACCGAAGCCGGCGCTTCGGGGGCGCCGAAGCCGACATAGCCCTCGATGCGGGCAACGGTGTCGCCGACGACGGCCTGTACGATGTAGACGGCCGAGCCGTCGGACGCGGTCGTGCTTTGTCCCGTGATCGCAGCCCCGCTCAGATCGATGGCGATCGCGTCGACGTTCTCGTCGTCGTCACCGGTGTCGGCGAGGCAGGCCGTGCCGACCTTCTCGAAGCCGTCGTCGCAATGACAGTGACCGTGCGCTTCGCTGAACGAGGCGTTGGGACCGCAGCCGTCGTTGTCGTCGCGTGCGGTCTGGGGATCGGTGCAGGCCACCGGGAGCAGCAGTGCGGCGATGGGGAAGAACGCTTGGCGATTCATGTGCGCTGACCTATTCCAAATGCAAAGCGACTGCAAGAAGAGGTGATGTGTGACTGTGATCGTGGTGCTGAGCGCGCTGGCGCTGCTGGTTGGTACCCTCACCGCCCGCTTGCGCAGCACGCTGGCGACCCACGCCCTCGAAGCGTTCGTCCTGATCAGCGTCGTGGGGCTCATGCTTCTGCATGCGCTGCCCCATACCGGTGCCTCTCTGGGCGTCTGGGCAGTCCCCCTCACGGTGGCTGGCGCGGCGCTCGCGTGGTGGCACGACCGGCGGGAGAGCCCACCGGTCGATGTGGCCGCTTCGATTTCCCCGTGGCTGGCGGTCGTTCTTGTCGCTTCGGCCTTCGTGCATGCCGTTCTCGACGGCATCGTCATCGGATCCGACACTGATCGGATGGGAGCGCTCGCGCTCGGTGTGGTGTTGCATCGGGTGCCCGTCGGTGTCGCCCTCTGGTCCGTTCTTCGCCCGCGCGCCGGACTCCCGGTGACCGTGGCGGTGGCCGCTGCGCTGATCGCCGGCACTGTCGTTGGTGGCCTCGCTGGTGGCGTTCTGGCGGCTCGTCTGGCCGTGGGCCTGCATGTCGCGCAGGCCCTGTTCATCGGGGGCCTCCTCTTCACGATGTTGACGTCGAGAGCGGCCCGAACGGCCGGCGTGCCGCGCCACGCGGGCGAGCGGATGGGGCAACTCGCGGGGGCCATCGGAGGGGCAGCCGTCGTCGTCGGCCTCGGCCTCCTGCATCACGAGACATCGTCGCTGGAGGCCCTGTGGGAACTCACCGTCGACAGCGCGCTGCCACTCCTCGCGGCTTTTCTCTTCGTCGGCGCGCTGCAGGCCTCCGGGCGTGATCTCACGCCGCCGAAGATGGGGGCGCATCCGCTGTCGCAGGCCGCCATCGGCGCAGCCATCGGCCTGCCGACGCCGCTGTGCTCCTGTTCTGTGGTGCCGCTCTATCGCGACCTCGTCCGACGCGGCGTGCCGACCCCGACGGCGATGGCATTCCTCGTGGCGGCTCCCGAGGTCGGTGTGCCGGCCATCGTGTTGAGCGTGTCGATGTTGGGGATGGAACTCACCATCGCCCGCACCGTGGGTGCCTTCATCCTGGCGATCGCGGTGGGGGCCATCGTCGGAGCCGGGGTGCTGGCGACGGGGAAACCGTCGGCGCCGCGCGCGCGGGTTCCATGGTCATGGAGCGACTTCGGCCGGCGCACCCTCGATGGCACGCTCGACGCCATCGATCACACAGGGCCGTGGATTGCGCTGGGGCTGTTGGTGGCCGCCGTCGCCGCACCGATGTTGCAGGGCGACGCCCTCGCCAGCGTGCCTCCGGGGCTCGATGTGGTCGTCGCGGCGATCGTCGGCGTGCCCCTCTATGTGTGCGCCTCGGGGTCGACGCCCGTCGCAGCGGCCCTGCTCGCCCAGGGGGTGTCGCCGGGCGCGATGGTGGCCTTCTTGTGGACGGGTCCGGCGACGAACCTCACGACGCTCGGCCTGCTGGGCAGGCTCCACGGCCCGCGGGTGGCGGCGGCCTTCGCCGCGACGATGGCGGGCGTGGCCATCGCCCTGGGGCTCGCGATCAACGCCCTCGGACCGGTCGTTGCGCCTGCTGCCGGCGTTGCGCACGAGGTCAGCGCCCTTGATGTTGTCGGCGCCTCCCTCCTGGGCGTACTGGGCCTGTGGTCCCTGTGGCGTCAGGGCGTGAGCGGCGCCGTGTTGCAGTTGTCGCCGCCGCAGGTCGATGGCGCATGTCCCGTGCACGGCGACGATTGTCGCGGGCACGTGTCGCCATTGTCGTCGGCGGCGGTCGTCGAGATGGCGGTGGAAACGGCGACGTTTGCGCCGGCGAAGTCACGACCGTCGTCCCTGCGACTGCGTTGACCTCAGGCGACGAGGCGCTCGCCGGTGCGCAGGGCGGCGCTCGTCATGATGTCGAGGTTGCCGGCGTACTTCGGCAGGTAGTGGCCGGCGCCCTCGACCTCGAGAAAGACCGTGACCTTCGTCGCGTCGACGGCTGGTTCACCCGGTGGGGCGAAACGGACGCGGTCGAACACCGGGGCCTTCACCATCCGGTAGCCGGGCACATAGCGGGCGACGTCGTCGACCATGGCGCGGACGCTGGCCCCGATGGCGCCTTCGTCGGCGTGGCCCTCGACGACGGCGATGACGGTGTCGCGCATGATCACCGGCGGGTCGGCGGGGTTCAGCACGATGATGGCCTTGCCCCGGCGGGCGCCGCCGACGTCCTCGATGGCCTTCGCCGTCGTGCGGGTGAACTCGTCGATGTTGGCGCGGGTGCCGGGGCCGGCGCTCTTGCTGGCGATGCTGGCGACGATCTCGCCCCACAGCACCGGCGTCGTCGACGCGCGGGCGACGGCGGCGACGATCGGGATCGTGGCCTGGCCACCGCAGGTCACCATGTTGACGACACGGGCGCTGCGGTGCGCCTCGAGGTTGACGGCGGGGACCACGAAGGGGCCGAGCGCCGCGGGTGTGAGATCGACGAGCTTCGCCCGGTGCCCGGCGAGACGCTCGGCATGGACGAGGTGGGCCTTCGCGCTCGTGGCGTCGAAGATGACGTCGAGCGCGCTGCAGACGGGGTGGGCCAGCAGGCCGTCGATGCCGTCGGCCGTGACCGCCACGCCGAGGCGGGCGGCGCGGGCGAGGCCGTCGCTCTGCGGGTCGATGCCCACCATGAGCGCGGCCTCCAACGTCGTCGACGTCCGCAGCAGCTTGATGAGCAGGTCGGTGCCGATGTTGCCCGAGCCGATGATCGCCGCCTTCTTCTTCGTGCCGCTGGTCATGGCGCGCTCGCTAGCAGGAGTCCGGTCCGCCGTCGTGGGGCATGGTTATGTAGGTGACTGCACATTCGCACGCCGCATGGCCCGGATCCGGCGCGACCCCTTGTCGACGCAATGCGTCAGGATTAGGGTTTACGCATTGCGTCAACACCGGAGCCCCCCATGACCGCCGAGACCGCCGCCGCCGCCCGTGACCCCCTCGCCCGCCTCAAGAGCGAGCTGTCGACCCTGGAGCAGAAGACCCTCGAGCGCCTCAAGGGCACCGGCGTCGAGGCCGTCGCGAAGCGCGTGAAGGCCGAGCTGCCGCGCGCCGTGGAGACGCAGGTCGACGCCCTCCTCGACCGCGCCGGCCTCGTGCGCAAGGCGAAGCTCGCCACCCCCGCGGTCGCCGTCGACGCCACGGCCTCCACGGCGCCGGCCGCCGACGTCGCCGCGGCCCCCGTCGTTCTCGTCGAGGAGAACCCCTCCTGCGTCGGCCAGGTCGCCTGAGTCGGTTGACGGCGGCGCGCGCCGTCTCGTAGGAAATCCCGCGTCGGCTTCGTCGCCGCGGGGGGTCTTCATGCGTTCCATCATCGGGCCTGTGGGCCCTGCCTGTGCCGTCGTCTTCATCATCGCCATCGCCGGTTGCGCCGGCCGTGGTGGCGGCGGCGGTGTCGTCGACACCAGCCGGTTTCCGAGCGCCGCCGAGGTCGACGCCATCGCCGCGCGGCCGGCCCCGCCGCTGAAGCAGAGCGGTTCGAGCGCCGTGTCGGCCTGGACGTTCAAGGGACCCTTCCCCGAGACCTTCGCCGACGTGCCGCTCACCGACGTCGACGCCGTCTCGGGGCTCATCGCCCCGGTGGCCGGGCGTCGGCTGACCGAGGCGGGCCGCTGTGTCGCTCGCGAGCTCGCGCATTTCCTGCTCGCCGAGGGGGCCTTCCCTGACGAGCGTCTGCAGTCACACCTCGCCGGTCGCTGTGGCTCGATGGGCCGTTTCGCCGGCGGTGCGACGCTGCACCTGACGCAGCTGCAGGCCGGCGACGACGACGGCACGGTCTTGCAGCGGGTGAAGGAGCAGCTCACGGCGCAGGCGACGTCGCTGCCGGAGCGCCACGATCTCGGCCTCGCCTTTGCCCGCAGCGCCGACGGCACCTCGGGCTTCGCCGTCACCGTCGCCCTCGTCGTCGACGCCCGCCTCAAGCCGACGTCGCGGCGCGCCCGTGACGGCGCCGTGGTCCTCGAGGGTGAGGTCATCGACGGCGCGGCCGTCGAAGTGGCGTGGGCCAGCGCCAACCGCGGCGCGACCGGCATCAACACCTGCGAGCAGATCGGCGGCACGCTGCCGTCGTTCGTCTTCCGCTGCCCCGTCGACAGCGCCGACGTCCTCGCCGCTGTCGGCGTCAGTGTGCGCGACCGGGGCCGCTTCCTCGGACGTGGGGTCGGCGACGTGCTCGTCCTGCCGTCGACAGCCGACCCGCCGCTGGCCTGGGCCGCGCCGGTCTGGGGGGACCCCGCACCCCTCGGCGACGACGACGCCGCCCTCGGCGCCGCCATTGTCGCCCGCGTCAACGCCGTGCGCCAGGGGGCCGGGCTCGTGCCCCTCACCCCCGAGGGCCTCCAGGCCCAGACCGTCACGCGGCTCGCGCCCCACTACTTCGGTCACCGCGACGACAGCGGCCTCCTCGATCGCATCGCCCTCGGCGCCCTCGCCGGCTGGCAGGTGAAGACGCCGGTGCGCAATGGCGACTTCTCGTCGGTGCTCGTGCCCGGGCAGAGCCTCGACGAGCTCGTCGGCGCAGCGCTCGAGAGTCCGTCGACGCGCGGCACCCTCCTCGATCCCCGCTGGAGCCTCGTGGCCCTCGGCGCGATGCGCAGCGAGCAGGGAACCGGCCTGATGATGACGACGTGGGAGCGCTACGACACCGCCAACGACGCCGCCCTCGCGAAGCGCATCTTCAATGAGCTGAAGGCCGAGCGGATGCGTCGCCGCTTCACCAACGGCCTCGGCGAGGTCGGCATGGAGGACGCCGTCGCCAAGGCGTCGGCGCGCCTCTCGGCGGGCGATGATCCGACGCCGGTGCTGCGGACGCTGCTGCACCAGACGTCGGAGCAGATGCAGAACGAGTTCACGGGCTGGACCATTGTCACCACCGACCCCGAGCACATCCCCTGGCCGCCCGAGCTCCTCACGGCGAACATGACCTACGTGGCCATCGCCGCCGGCAGCCGGGTCGAGCCCGGCTCGCCGTGGGCCAGCACCGCCGTGCTCATCGTCGGCCACGTCGCCGCCAGCACCGTCGCCGACGCCGCCGACGCCGCCGCGACGCTGCCGGCGCGCTGACCCAGCGGGTCATGGACCGAAGAACGACGCCTGCGGGCCGGGCTGGATGCGGCCCTGGCTCGCCCGCACCGCCGAGCGGCTCACCATCGCGAAGGCCTGGCGCAGCGTCGTCGGCGTCGCGTCCTTCTGCACGAGGATGGAGCCGGGCGGAAAGCCCATCTCGGTCGCGACCTTCGTGAAGTCGGTGGCGTTGCCGACGCCGACGAAGCCGAGATGGAACTGCTCGCTCTTGAGCAGGTCCGTCGCGAGCTTCCTGCAGGTCCGCGCCGGGCGACGGCTGCCGACGTCCTCGCCGTCGGTGACGACGACGAGCACCGAGCGCACCGGGGTGCCGGCGTCGCGCAGCAGCTGGGCGTAGGCGACGTTGGCGGCGGCGGCGTCGCAGAACGTGTCGTAGAGGTGGGTCGTGCCGCCCGCCTGGTAGTTCCTACCGTCGAGGCGCACGGCGTCGTCGACGGGGACGTAGCTGTGGTGCACCGTCACGTCGTGGGAGAAGGTCCACAGCGCGACGAGCACCGCGTCCTTCTCGCGGCTGCCGGCAAACGCCTGCAGCAGGCTCTTCTGCCCCTCGCGCACGGCGTCCTCGAGGCCCGCGGCGCCGATGGAGCTCGACGCGTCGACGCAGAGGGTGACGAGGGTGACGTCGCTGGCGACGATGTCGTCGCTGTGCATGCCGGCGGCGCCAGCGATCACGAGCGGTCCGAGATCGCCGGCGATCAGGCTCTGGCTCTGGGCCGACAAGGTGCCGGCGTCGGCGGCGCGACCGAACAAGGCCGCGACGGTGGGGGCGTTGGGGTTCAGGGTCCGGGTCATGGCGTGCTCCTGGGCCAGGGTGGTGGCGACGACGTCAGCGGATGCCGTCGGTGGACTTCACGATGTGCATGCCGGCCTTCTTGAACGCGGCGATGCCGTCTTCGGCGATGCGCGGGAAGTCGAGCCCCGGCGGCAGCGGCGACAGCGGCGGCGCCGGCACCGGGCTCATGCAGTCCTCGAGGATGTAGATCTTGTCGAGCAGCGACGGGTCCGTCTGCTCGATGTGCTCCTGAAGGTCCTTCAACGTCGACAGCACGCAGTGGCTCTTGGCCTGGCCGAAGACGTAGATGCGGTCGTACGACAACAGCAGCTTGAAGAAGCTCGCATTGAAGCCGCCGACCGCCGCGCCGCCGAGCTCCTTCACCTCGGGGGAGAGCACCGAGTAGTTCTCCGTCATCGCGTGGGTGCCCTTCGTCTCGAAGTGCGTCTGGGCCCGGCGCGCGACGGCGTGAAAGAGCGACAGCTCCATCAGCGACGGCACCAGCGCGTGGCTCAGACCACCGAGCAGCGTGTGGTAGGGCCAGATGGTCAGCACGTACTTGCCGGTGGCCTCGAGCTTCTTTGTGTACTCGAGCGCCTCGCGGGGGTGGGCGATGGGCGTCCAGCGGCCGCTGCGGACCTCCTCGTGAAAGATGGGCGTGAGCGGCGCCGGGTGCTTGCCTCCAGCGTCGACCCAGAAGGCCGGGTGGAAGATCTGGAAGACCCGGTGCGTGTCGAGCGAGAACGCGAGCCCCGTGATCTTGTCGAGGTGCCGGTAGAGGAAGTCGACGACGCGGGTGGTGTCGTCGACGGCGCCGGGGACGAACAGCGACGCCCCCGGCGTGCAGAAGCCCACCTGGCAGTCGATGCCGAAGGCGCAGATCTTGAGCGTGTCCTTCGCCGCCGGCTGGAGGTCGAAGCGATCGCGGAAGCGGGCGGCCTCCTCGGCGACGACGGCGGCGCGCTCGATCCACACCTCGTGGTTCTTCGTCGGGTCGTAGAAGGACGGGGCAGGCAACGTCATGGCAGACCTCACTTCTTCGCGGGTGTCGTCGTCGCGGCCCGGCGACGACAACGGGTGACCGCCGTGGGGGTGACGACGAAGAGGTCGTCCCCCGGGCCCGGCAGGAGGGTGACGGCGTCGGCGACGGCGGCATCGAGGTCGTCGTCGTCGAAGCGCAGCTGCAGGTCGATCGAGCCATCGGCAAGCGCCACCACGCCGAGGCCGCGCTCGTCGACGCTCAGCAGGCGACGACCCCGCAGCAGGTGCGGCCGCGGTGGCTGGATGAAGGCGGTGCGGTCGTCGCTGCCGTCGTGCTCGGCGACCGCGATCACGCCGCGCCCGCGCTCGATGACGATGAGCCGGTGGTGGTCCCGGCCGCCGTGCTCCAGCGTCAGCGCGACCACGGCGCGCTCGCCGCTGGCGACGACATCGAGGACGCGGACGCGGCCGTCGACGGGCGGCAACACGATGTCGAAGGCGCCGTGGCCCGGCCGGCACCAGCTCGCGTGGAAGATGCGCCCGGCGCGCCAGATGGCGAGGCAGCCATCGTCGACGGCACACAGGTGTGTGGCACCGGGCAGGGCGCGGCCGACGCGCTGGCCGTTGTCGTGATGCACGATGCTGTCGCCGTCGAGCCGGAACAGGCCGGCGGGCGAGACGCAGAAGGCCGGGCGGCCATGGACAAGGCCGGTGCTCGTCCGCTCGACGACGACGCCACCCTGCACGGCGATCAACGACGCGCCACTGCCCTCAGCGAGGGCCAGCCACGTGCGTGCACCCGCGAGCTGGACCTGCAGCCCCGGTGGTGGCGTGCCAACGAGGACGACGTCGCCGTTCTCCCGGACGAGGGCGCCATCCTTCAGGAGCACCGCCCGTAGCGCGCCGTCGAAGGCGACAGCGACGATGGCCTCGGCGCTGAGCACCACGTCGAGGTCGACGCTGCCGCCGACGCGACGGGCCGGCCCCGCCACGACGACGGCGCAGGCCGGGCATTTTCGCTGCCCGTGCTCGAGGCCGCAGCGGCAGCGCACCCAGGGCAGCGCGAGGAGGGCCGGGTCGAGGGGCGCGCGGACGTCGTCGTCGAAGGCGCGGACGAAGTCGGCCCGCAGGGCATCGGGCAGGGCAGCGAGGGACCGCGCCGTCTTTGGCAGCGCGACGTCGCCGCGCAGCACACTGTGGCGGGCCTCGGCGCGCCGCACGAGTGTGGGCAGCTTCGCGTGCACGCCGCCGTAGGGGTGCACGCCGCACAACGCCTGGAACAGCAGGACCCGCAGCGCGTAGTGGTCGCTGTCGACGGAGAACGCCGTCGTCGTCGTGAGGTCGACGCCGTAGAGGCGCGGGTCGAGGGTGCGCTCGTGGGCCACCGTGCAGGGCAGGCCCTGCACCTGCACGCTGTCGGTGTCGATGAGCCAGGCGTCGCCGCGGCCGTCGTCGGCGACCAGCACGTTGCCGTCGTTGAGGTCGCCGACGACGACGCCGTGGTGGTGCAGCCCGTTCAGCGTCTGCAGCAGGCCGGCGAGGGTCGGCAAGAGCGTCAGGGCGCCTACGCCGGCGGGGCGTCGCGCGCTGAGCTGGTAGAGCTCGCGGGCGCCGTCGATGCGCCGCATGGTGTAGCCGACGACGTCGCCGTGGCCGTCGATGCAGGTGGCATCGGGCAGCACGAGGCGCGTGGCCCCGAGCGTGGCGCGCAGCCCGTGCAGGGCGCGCAGCTTGTGCCGGCGGGCCGCGAGGCCTGGCAGGTTCGGGTGGTAGATCTTGACGACGCGGTCGCTGTCGATGGCGAAGACGCGGCCCTCACCGCCTTCGCCAAGGAGCTGCCGCTCGTCGACGTCGAGGATCGGGCGGCCGGGGAGGTCGAGGGTCAGGCGCATGGGGCCTCCGTGCGCACGGCGACCGGGGCGCGTCGCAGGATGACGACGGTGCAGTCGTCCTCGGTGCCGGGGCCGGCCAGCAGGCGCTTCGTCGCGAGCGACGGGTTCAGCAGGAGGGCGTCGTCGGTACCGAGGCCAGCGACGACGTCGGCCGGGAGCTCGAGGGCACCGTCGCTGCCGATGAGCAGGGTCTGCAGGTGGGCGACGTCGTCGGCCGAGAGGTGCCGATGCACGCGCAGCGTGGCGTGGGCCGAGAGGCCGGGCAGCAGCGCATAGGCCGGGCAATCGGGGGCGCCGTCGCTGGCGCCGCCGATGGTGAGCTCCTCGTCGTCGAGGCGCACGCGGCCGTCGCCCACGCCGAAGATGATCCCGCCCGCGTCGCTGATGACGGCCACCTGCACCGTGAAGAGCAGGGCGTCGGCGATCACGGCGCCGTCGTCGTCGACGGCCCAGCGCGCGGCGAGGCGGCCGAGTTCGTCGACAAGGGCACCCCACACGCGGCCCGGCAGGGCCATCAGCGCCAGGTCGTCGACGGGCTGCTCCAGCCGGCGCGCGACCTCGGCGGCCACGAGGCGGGCACCCACGCCCGCACCGACCGCCGACCCCGCGCCCGCGGAGCAGCCATCACAGACCACCGCGACGACGCCGTGCGCACCGCGACGGACGCACACCGCGTCCTGCGACCCACGACCCACCCGGCGGTGCCCACGGCCGGCCACGCTGCCGACCACCCATGACCACCGATATGAGTCAATAAAGGTCATATCGAGAAGATATGCCCCAGAGTCGGCCAAAACAAGTGCGGCGGCATCCGGAGCCGGATCCCGCCGCAGATTCAAGTGGTTACCGGAGCGATCTCAGCGCAATCGGAGGCAGATGTTCTTCGGCTCCGCGTAGAAGTCGAAGGACCAGCGCCCGCCTTCGCGGCCGATGCCGGACTTCTTCATGCCGCCAAAGGGCGTCCGCAGGTCCCGCAGGTACCAGGTGTTGACCCAGACGAGGCCGGCGTCGACGGCGCGGGCGACGCGGTGGGCGCGCTGCAGGTTCGTCGTCCAGATGGCGGCGCACAGCCCGTACTCGGTGGCGTTGGCGCGGGCGATGGCTTCGTCCTCGTCGCCAAAGGGCACGACGATGGCGCAGGGGCCAAAGACCTCTTCGCGCGTGAGCGCATGGTCGTCGGGGACGTTGGTCCACAGCGTCGGCTCCACCCAGAAGCCGCCGTTGAAGCCCGGGGGTGACGCCGCCGTCGTGCCACCGGTGACGACCTCGACGCCCGAGGCCCTCGCGCGATCGTAGTAGCCGACCACCTTGTCGCGGTGGACGCGGCTGATGAGGGGGCCCATCGTCGTCGACGTCGCGTGCGGATCGCCGAGGACACGGGCCTGCGCCGCCGCCGCGAGGCGCTCGAGAAAGGCCGGATAGATGGAGCGCTCGACGTAGATGCGCTCGGTGCACAGGCACACCTGCCCGGTGTTCATGAAGGTCGAGCGCGTGCAGCCGGCGACGGCGGCGTCGAGGTCGCAGTCGGCAAAGACCAGCGCCGCGTTCTTGCCGCCCAGCTCGAAGCTCAGCCGCTTCAGCGACGGCGCCGCCGCCGCCATGATGGCCGAGCCGGTGCGGCTCTCGCCGGTGAAGGTGATGGCGTCGACGCCCGGGTGGGTGACGAGGGCCTCGCCGGCGCTGCCGGGGCCGAACCCATGCACGACGTTGTAGACGCCGTCGGGGATGCCCGCGGCCTTCATGACCTCGCCGAGCAGCGTCGCCGTCTGCGGCGTCTCCTCGCTGGGCTTGACGACGACGGCGTTGCCGGCTGCCAGCGCGGGCGCGACCTTCCACGTCATCAGCAGCAGCGGCAGGTTCCACGGACAGATGACGCCGACGACGCCAAGAGGCTCGCGGACGACGAGGTTGAGGGCCTCCTGATCGTGGTCCGTCACCGTCGTGAAGGTGTCTTCCGACAGCGTGCGGAGCTGGGCGGCGAAGGCCCGGAAGTTCGCCGCGCCGCGGGGGATGTCGATCTGGCTCGCGAGGCCCACCGGCTTGCCCGTGTCCTCGATCTCGGCGCGCAGGAAGTCGTCCTTGCGGGCGTCGATGCCGGCGGCGACCTTGTCGAGCAGGTCGGCGCGCACGCGGGCCGGCAGGCGACCCCAGGCGGGCTGCGCCCTGCGGGCGGCGACGACGGCGCGGTCGACGACGTCGGCCGACGCCTCGCACACGCCGCGGATGACCTGGCCGGTGGCCGGGTTCACGTCGTCGAAGGTGCGGGCCGTGGTGACGGCGGCGCCGTCGATGAAGCAGGGCAGGGGAGCGCGCATGGCGCGACCGTGGCCAGAAGGCGCCCTCGACGACAAGGGGGCGTGGCGGGTGATGGTGCGGGTGCTATTCGGCGGCGTCGAGGTCGGCGTCGATGTCGACGCCGCCGGTGATGGTCTTGACGGCGCCGACGAGGTTGACGTCACAGGCCTTCACGCTCTCGAGGGCCAGCTCCGCGTCGCCCTTTGTCACCGCCGGCGACGCGAGCACGATCTGGCCGTCGCCGAGCTTGTCGGCCGACGTCTGGTCGAGGACGAGGAAGTCGCGGGCGCAGGGGCGCTCCTGCATCTGGCGCGCGGCGCTGATGGTCTTGAACATGCCGATCACGGCGCCCTTCACGGCGGGGCGCAGATCGTTTCGGGCCACCATCTTCTTCACGTCGGCGCGCCAGGCGTAGATCTGCATCTCGAAGCGGTCGGCCTGCTCCTCGTCGGGCGTCGTCGACGTGAAGAACACGAGCTCGTTGCCGCCGTCGTGGTCGATGTCGACGGCCTCGAGCGTCGACCAGGTGCGGCCGCCGCGCCCCTCCTGGGCCGTGAAGTCATGCTTCAGCGCACCGCCGCGCACGAGGAACACGTCGTACCGACGACGGACCCGGTCGCCGCGCCGCTCCTCCTGCATCACCCGCAGGCCACGCACGCCACTCTTGAGATTCACGTTGCCGACCGTGACGGGCGCCCACCGGATCGTACTGCGATGCTCGTCGTCGTCGGCCGCGATGACGACAAAGCTGTTGGCGTTGGGCTTCTCGATGCGGCCGCTCTTCACCTGCCACTCGAGCTTGTGCCGGCCGGAAGCACCCTTCCTGCCCTGCACGACGACGGCGCACTCCGGCGGCGCCTCCTTCGGCGTGCCCTTCGGTTTCGCGCACTGGCCGACGGCGATCGAGAAGACCGGCGCGCCCTTGTCTTCGCCGCCCGGCTCGGCCTGGACGCTCAGACCGGCGGTCGGCAGGGGACCGGCGCTGACGAGGAGGACGAGGGCGGTGCCGAAGACGGGGGCGAACATGCACACACCATCGCCCACGATGGCCTTCTCTGCCAGTCTTGGGCCATGGCCACCCTCCCCGATCGAGCGCCCGTTCCCCTCGTCGAAGCCCTCGGCCTCACGCCGCTGCCTCTCGCCCTGCGTCAGGCGAAGCTCGCCGTCTTCGGCGACGGTCGTCAGACGAAGGGCAGCCGCTTCGACGTCACGAGCCTGCACATCTTCACGCCGCGCCTGTCGGTGGCGACCTGGCTTGGTCAGGTGCGCGCCGATCGCAAGGCCCCCATCATGAACTTCGTCAACCGCACGCCGACGCCCGTCGAGGAGGGCTGGAGCGTGCGCGTGACGCAGGTGTGCGACTGGCGCGGCGGTCGCCTCACCTACGACAGCCACAACGGCACCGACTTCGTCGTCCCGCCCGGCACCCGCGTCTGCGCCGCGGCCCCGGGGCGCGTCGTGTCGATCCGACGTGAGTTCAACCGCGGCGGCCTCAAGCTCTACATCGACCACGGCGGCACGTTGGTGACGACGTCGAACCACCTTGCGAAGGTCCTCGTCGGCGTCGGCGACACCGTCACGCGCGGTCAGGTCGTCGCCATCTCGGGCTACTCGGGCATCGACGCCGTGGTCGGCTTCCCGTGGGTCGCGCCCCATGTGCACTACAACGTCTGGTTCGGTGGCGTCGCCGCCGACCCCTACGCCGCCGACGACACCGAGACCTCGCTGTGGCGCCGGCGCAACGATCCCTGCCCGTGGGCCGGCGACGTCGTCGACGACGCGCCGTGGGCGTCGTCGTTCTCGGCGGCGGGCGTCGCCCGCTGTCTGGCGGCCTGCCGCGACGACGAGGTCCGCGCCATGATCGGGCAGAAGGGCAGCGTCGAGGAGCAGGGCGCCGAGCTGCTCATCGAGACCATCACCTATCCGCTGCGCTTCACGAATCCCGAGGCCGGGCGCCTGCTCTACGACGACATCCCGGCGCGCGCCCCCCGTCTCGACCTGCCGCTGCACCGCGACCAGTTCGACGGCACGGTGATCATCGACCGTTGAGCTGCGCGCGGCGCCGCCGATGGCGAATGGCAACGTCGACGATGAGGGCCACGAGGGCGATCGGCAGGATGACCCACAGGATGAGGCGGTCGAGCAGCGGAACCGTCGGGTGGGCGATGGCGACCGCGACGGTGTAGGCGGTGAACCCCAGATAGCCGAGGAAGAAGAAGAAGCCCTCCCAGCGCGCGATGGAGCTGCGGCTCGCGCACACCGGCAGCAGCGCACCGCTCACGGCGAGCATGACGGGGAAGCCCGTCCTCAAAAGGTCGGGAGCCACCGCCACACCGCCCGGAGCGAGCAGGGTGCTGAGCCCCAACACCGAGAGGACGTTGAAGATGTTGCTGCCCACGATGTTGCCCAGCGCGATCTCGCGGTGGCCGCGGCGGGCGGCAAGCACCGACGTGGCGACCTCGGGCAGCGACGTCCCGGCGGCGACGATCGTCACCCCGATCACGGCCGGGCCGACGCCGATGGCGGTCGCGATCGCGACCGCGCCGTCGACGAGCAGCCGGGCGCCCGTCGTCAGCAGGAAGAGGCCCGCGACGAGGAGAAGCGCGTCGCGCCAGGTCCGTGTCGGCGTCTCCGCAGCCTGCCCCGTCGTCGCCACTGCACTTCCGTCGCTGCCAAGCCGTACCAGCACGCCGAGATAGGCGACGAGGCCCCCGGCGAGCAGCGCGCCCTCGCCTCGCCCGAGCCGCCCGTCGAGCGACCACAAGAAGGCAAGCAGCGCGACGCCGATCATGACCGGGATGTCCCGGCGGACCAGCTGCGGTGGCACCGCGAGAGGCGCCATGAGCGCCGAGACGCCAAGGATGAACAGCACGTTGAAGATGTTGCTGCCGACGACGTTGCCGACGGCGAGGTCGGCGCTGCTGTCGAGTGCGGCGCGCAGCGACACGGCGAGCTCGGGGGCGCTCGTGCCGAAGGCCACCACCGTCAGGCCCACGACCAGCGGTGGGATTCCCAGTGCCAGGGCGATCCGTGACGCGGCGCCGACGAGGAACTCGGCGCCCAGCAGCAGCAGGGCGAGACCACCGATCAGGCCCGCGATCGCTGCGCCCACGTCACTTCAGGCCCACGACGCGGCGGCGCCCATCGGGCCCCTTCTCGACGTCGATGTGCCACGCCTGCGGCTCCTTCGGCAGGCCCGGCATCGTGACGATGCTGCCGCACAGCACGACGACGAAGCCGGCGCCGGCCGACAGGCGCAGCCCGGTGACCTTCAGGGTGAACGGCGCCGGGCGACCCTTCACGCTGGCGACATCGGAGATGCTGAGGTGGGTCTTGGCGAGACACACGGGAAAGCCCGCGCCCCCCGACGGCGGCGTCACCTGCGCGAGCAGGCCCTCGACGAGGGTGAGGTCCGCCTTCGCCTTGTCGGTGAGCTCGACGCCGCTGGCGCCCAGCACCGTCTTCGCGACCCCCTCGATGCGGGCCACGAGCGGCGCCGTGACGTCGTAGGGCGGGGTGTAGGCGGGGCTGTCGGCGGGCTCGCTGCCCAGCGAGGCCATCACAGCGTCGGCGAGCTCGACAGCGCCGGCGCCGCCGTCGGCGAAGTAGCGACCCTCGACGACGGTGACCCCCGCGGCGCCGAGGCGCTCCCGGACGGCGGCGATCTCGGCGGCGTCGTCGTCGGGGAAGCGGTTGAGGGAGAAGATCGGCTTCGGCAGGCCGAGGCGCGCCATGCTGTCGACGTGGGCGACGACGTTGTCGAGCCCGCGGGCGACGGCGGCGGCGTCCTTCACGGTGTAGTCGGCGTTGCCGCCGTGGAAGCGCAGCGCCCGGACCGTGCCGACGAGCACGACGGCGGCGGGCTTGAAGCCGCCGGCGCGACATTTGAGGTCGACGAACTTGAAGCCGCCGAGGTCGAAGGCGAAGCCGCCCTCGGTGACGACGACGTCGGCGACGCGGCGGGCGAGGCGGGTCTGGATGAGGGTGCTCGTTCCCTGGGCGACGTTGGCGAAGGGGCCGCCGTGCACGAAGACCGGATTCTCCTCGAGGGTCTGCACGAGGTTCGGGCGTGCGGCGTCGAGGAGGATCGCGGCCATGGCGCCGGAGGCCTTGATGTCCTTCGCGGTGACGACGCGCCCATCCTTCCCCTTGCCGACGACGATGCGGTCGAGGCGATCGCGCAGGTCGTCGACGTCGCGGCTCAGACACAGCACCGCCATGACCTCGGAGGCGGCGGTGATGTCGAAGCGGCTCGTGTAGGGGTGCTTGTTGGCGGCGCCGACCTCGACGGTGCGCAGGCCCCGATCGTTCATGTCGAGCACGCGACCCCAGGTGATCACGTCGAGCTCCGGGCTGTGCCCGCACATCTGGTGGTTCTCGGCGACCGCCGTCAGCAGGTTGTGGGCCGACGTCACGGCGTGCAGGTCGCCGGTGAAGTGCATGTTGATGGCGTCGTCGGGGACGATGCGGGCCTTGCCGCCACCGACGGCGCCGCCCTTGAGCCCGAAGAGGGGGCCGAGGCTCGGCTCGCGCAGCGCGCCCACGGCCTTCACGCCCCGGCGGCGCAGGCCGTCGACGAGGCCGATGGTGGTCGTCGTCTTGCCCTCGCCGGCCGGCGTCGGCGTCATCGCCGTGACGAGCACGACGCGGCCCCGCTCGGCCCCCGGGACGAGATCGGGGTCCACCTTCAAGACACCGCGCCCCCGGGCTTCGATGGCGTCGTCGGAGAGTCCAAGAGAGCGAGCGATCTGGAGGATGTCGGCCATGGCCAGCCGTTACCACGATGGCGGGTCCACCGCCGACCCGGCTATGCTGCCACGATGCCGCGCCTCCCCCTCCTCCTCGTCGTGATCGGCCTGGTCGGGGGATGCGCCCTGCTCGCCGACACCGCCGCTCCCCCGGCGCCACCCGATGGCGGGGCGGGCGAGGGTGAGGGCGAGGGTGAGGGTGAAGGTGAAGGTGAAGGTGAAGGTGAGGGCGAGCCCCGCTGCCGCGACGAGCGCGATTGCGACGGACGCGCCTGCGTCGACGGGGGCTGCCAGCCCGTCGGCGGCGAGGGTGAGGGCGAGGGCGAGGGCGAGGGCTGCATCGACGACGACGACTGCGGCGGACGGCCCTGCGTCGACGGCGCCTGCATCGGCGCCACCGGCGTCGAGGCCGCACCACCCCCCGACCGCTGCACCGCCGACGAGGACTGCGGCGGCTTCCGTTGTGTCGACGGGCTGTGCGCCGTCCCCGACTGACGCGCCGTGTCGCATGATGGGCGACGCAGCCGCCGACCTTGACCCGTCGGCGTGGCGAGTCGGTAGAGTGCCGGGGTGCTGCTCGATCCCGGCCTGCTCTCCCGCCTGATTGGCCGTGCCCTGTCCCGTGGCGCCGACTTCGCCGAGGTCTACGTCCAGCGACGCAAGAGCCTCGGCTTCGCCCTCGATGACGGCGTCGTCCGCGAGGCCACCAGCAGCCGTGACTACGGCGTCGGGGTGCGGGCGCTGCGCGGCGCCCACATGACCTACGCCTGGTCCGACGACACGAGCGACGACGCGCTGCTGGCCTGCGCCGACGCCGCCTCCCACGTCGACGGGGCCCACGGCTCGCCCCTCGTGATCGCGCGCCCCCTGTCGACGCGCCACCGCGGCACCTGGGCCGATCCCTCGCGGCCCCCCGCCGAGGTGCCCGTCGATCGTCGGGCCTCCCTCGTGCGTCGCCTCGACGACGCCGCCCGCGCCGCCCTCGGTCGGGAGCACGCGACGGCCGTGCAGGTCGCCTGCAGCTACGCCGACGTCGACGAGGACATCCTCATCGCCAACTCCGAGGGGCTCGTCGTCAGCGACCGCCGCGCCCTCGTCCGCCTCAGCATCGAGGTCGTCATCGACGACCAGGGGCAGCGCCGGACCGGCACCGGCGGCGGCGGCTCCCGCGTCGGCCTCGATCACTACGATCACCCCGACCGCTCGCCCGAGGCCTGCGCCGAGGAGGCCGTGCGGATGGCCTGCGCCCAGCGCGGCGCGCGGCCGGCCCCGCGCGGCGAGGGCACCGTCGTGCTCGGGCCGTCCTCGTCGGGCGTGCTGCTGCACGAAGCCGTCGGCCACGGCCTCGAGGCCGACTTCATCCGCAAGAAGACCTCACTCTTTGCCGGGCGCCTCGGCGAGCGCGTCGCCAGCGAGCTGTGCACCGTCGTCGACGACGGCACCCTGCCGGGGCAGCGCGGCAGCCTCAACGTCGACGACGAGGGCCACGCCACCGGCAGGACGGTGCTCATCGATCGGGGCATCCTCGTCGGCTACCTGAGCGATCGCCTCAACGCCCGGCTGCTCGGCGTCGACCGGACCGGCAACGGACGTCGGCAGAGCTTCCGCCACCCGCCCCTGCCGCGCATGACCAACACCTTCCTCGGCAAGGGCACCGACGACCCCGAGGAAATCGTGCGGGGCGTGAAGCGCGGCCTCTACTGCAAGGCCTTCGGCGGCGGCCAGGTCGACATCGCCAACGGCAGCTTCGTCTTCGAGGTCCGCGAGGGCTACCTCATCGAGGACGGCGCGCTGACGACGCCGGTGCGGGGGGCCACCCTCGTCGGCAACGGCCCCGAGACGCTGCAGCGGGTCACGGCCGTCGGCTTCGACGCCGAGCTCGACCCGGGCGTCTACACCTGTGGCAAGGAAGGCCAGAGCGTGCCGGTCGGCGTGGGCCTGCCCACCGTCCGCATCGACGGCATCACCATCGGAGGGACGGGATGACCAGGCTTCCTGCCGACGTCGTCGTCGACGATCGCCTCCACGCCGAGGCCCTCGCGCGCGCCCTTGTCGAGGCCGCCGTCCGCGCCGGTGCGGGCGCCGCCGACGCCACCGTCGGACTCTCGGCGAGCCTCTCCGCCTCGGCCCGCGATGGCGGCATCGAGGATCTCTCCCGTTCCCAGAGCCGCGGCGCCGCCATCCGCGTCGTCGTCGACGGCCGCCTCGGCTTCGCGACGTCGTCGGACGCGCCACAGGGGCCCGACGAGATCGAGGAGCTGGCCCGCACCGCCGTCGGCCTCGCGCGCCTCTCGGGAGAGTCGCCGCACAACGTCATCCTGCCGGGCGCGTCGCTGTCGGCCGACGAGGCCCGCGCCGCCGGCGACGCCCTCGCGCTGTGGGACGACGAGACCGCCACGCTCGATCCGGCCTGGGCGACGACGCAGGCCCTCGCGATGGAGCGCGTCGTCCGCGGCCACGACGGCATCTCCGGCGTGCGCGACGTGTCGGCCAGCCTCCGCCGCGGCGTCTTCGCGCTGGCGACGTCGACGGGCTTTGTCGCCTCGACCCGGGGCACGACGGCGTCGTTGTCGTGTTCGGCGGTCGTCCAGGATGGCGCCGGCGGCAAGCTGCAGACGGAGTCCTGGTGGGCGGCGTCGCGTCGCCTCGCCGGTCTGCCCGATCCCGCGTCGGTGGCGACGACGGCGGCCGAGCGCGCCCTCGCCCGTCGCGGGGCCCGACCCATCCCGTCGGCGACGCTGCCGGTGATCTTCGATCCCAACATGGCCCGCGGCTTCTTCGCCGGCATCCTCGGCGCCCTCGCCGGCTCCGCCGTCGCCCGTCGCCAGTCCTTCCTCGGCGAGGCCCTCGGCGAGATCGTCATGCCGGCGGGTGCCGTCCTCGTCGACGATCCACTGCTGCCGGGCGGCTTCGCGTCGCGCGTCTTCGATGGCGAGGGGCAGGCCTCGCAGCGCCGCGTCCTCATCGACGATGGCGGCCGCCTCCTGTCCTATCTGCTCGACGCCCGCTCGGCGGCCCGCCTCGGACGCGCGTCGACGGCGAGCGCGTCCCGTGGCGCTACCGGCCTGCCCCACCCCTCGCCGACGAACACGACGCTGTCGGGCGGGCAGGGCGACCTCGCGTCGATCGTCGCCGAGACGAAGCGTGGCCTGCTCGTCACCCGCCTGCTGGGGCGCGGCGCCGACCCGACGACGGGCGAGCTGTCCCGCGGCGCCGCCGGCTTCCTCATCGAGGACGGCGAGATCGGCCGCCCCGTCGAGGGGATCACGATCGCCGGCAACGCCCGCGAGCTGCTGAAGTCCATCGACCGCATCGGCGCCGACCTCGACGAGCGCTCGGCCCTGCGGGTGCCGACGATCCGCTTCGCGGCGATTGCCGTGGGCGGCACCGGCTGAGCATGCCCCGGCCCTTCACCCTCCCGGCCGCGCTGGCCGTCGTCGTCGCCGCCTGCGCGGCCGCGTCGCCGACGCCGACGTCGCCGGTCGTCGTGGCGCCGTCGCCGGCGCCGGCACCGCCGCAGCTCGCGACGGCCACGCCGCGGGTCTCGGCCCTCGGCTCCGACGTGAGTGAGCTGCCGCGCCTCTACCCGAACGGTGAGTGGCTCCCCATCGAGGCCCCGCTGCTGTCGATGCAGCTCATCGTGAAGGTGACGGTGAACGGGCGCAGCATGCCCGCCATCCTCGACACCGGCGCGATGGGCACGACGATGTCGGAGCCGGTGGCCCAGCGCCTCGGCGTGCTCTCTCCCGACACCCCCCGCGGCATGCCGGTGCGCGCCGTCGACGCCCACGGCGACGTCATCTTCGGCGAGAAGATCCAGGTCGACACCCTCGAGCTCGGGGCTCGCCGCTTCAAGGGCGTGCAGGTCACGGTGCTCGGCCAGGCGCCCGACCTCTTCCTCATCGGCGCCGACGTCCTTTCCGACGTCGACCTCTTCATCGCCGCCGACGAGGGCCTCGTCGGCATCTTTCCCCCCGGGGCCGCGCCGCGCCGCAGCGACGACGTCGTCGTGCGCCTCACGCCCGGTCCGCGCCAGCTCGTCGTCAAGGCCGCCGCCATCGGTCGCAGCGGCCAGCCGACGAGCTTCGACTTCCTCGTCGACTCCGGCGCGTGGAACAGCTCGGTGCCGACGCTGGTGGGCGTCAACGCCGGCTTTCCCGCCGACCTCGCCTACGCCTCGACGACCGTCGGCGTCGCCGGCGAGCAGGAGGCCCGCGGCCGCTTCGTCCTCGATCCCCTCCGCCTTGGTCCAGGGCAGGCGCCCGTCGGCCGCGTGCTGGCGCTGTCGTCGACGATCGATCGCGGCGAGGGCTTCGGCCTGCTCGGCAACGACGTGCTCATGCGCTTCCACAGCATCATCTCCTTCAAGGACGCCGAGCTGCGGCTGCGGCCACTCGCGCGCCGGACCTCGGAGCGCTTCGCCGGCCCCGGTGGTGTCCGCTGCGGCCCCGATGGCCGCGCGCCCTGCGTCGCCGTGCGGCTCGCGCCGTCCACGATGGCGCCAGCTCCCGACGACTGGCCGGGCGTCTGCCTGCAGGTCGACGTCGACGTCGCCTACGCCGGCCAGACTCTCGAGCTCGCCATCACGGCTGAAGACGACAAGGCCGTCTCGCTCTTCAACGGCGGCGCCATCCGCGCCTACGTCTCGGCCGACAAGGACGGCGCCCACCATTGCTTCCCGCTGTGGCCCCAGATGCAGCGCCTCGGGCTCACGAAGGACAGCCGGCTCACGCTGCGCTGGGTCCGCACCGAGGGGGTCCGCTGGCCCTGCGACCCGATGAAGACCCGCTGCGTCAGCTTCACCGGTCCGCTTGCCCGGCTGACGGTGCGATAGGGGACTACATTCCACCGCAGCGCTTGTGTCGGCGGCGTCGCTGGACTACGACGACGGCGTCTCCGACGTGATGTCGGACTGGAGGTTCAAGATGGGCAAGGGCGACCTGCGTTCGCGCAAGGGCAAGATCTACCGGGGCACCAACGGCAAGACGCGGCCGCAGAACGGCAAGAAGCGCGACCACGCCGCCGAGGCCCGCTCCGCCCACTGAGCATCGCCTCGGCGATGTGTCCGGTGGACGCACACGATTCGGGCGCCTCGCGCCCGAATCGTTTTTTTTTTTTGTGCGCCCGGCATGGGCGCGATCTTGGAGGTGAAAGTCCACCCGTGAGCTGGTCACAGCGAGCGAAGCGAACCGCAGAGCGTCGAACCGCGAGGCCGGCGTGAAGGAAGCGGGGAG